>Ga0210388_10000039_pt1 | contig 206061 bp, 214 predicted proteins | sample IncBWC19OmetaG_FD_155485 | JGI IMG/M metagenome (GOLD analysis project Ga0210388, IMG submission 155485) | Forest soil microbial communities from Barre Woods Harvard Forest LTER site, Petersham, Massachusetts, United States - Inc-BW-C-19-O ...
GATGCAGGCTTCCGTCTCCGCCAGCCGCGCCCGGAAGGTAGACCGCGTCGGTGGTTGCACCGAAGCCAATGGTCTGAGCGGGTCCGAACTGGGTGGAAGTGCCGCCGAGCATCAGGAAGTTCGGCGAAGCCGCAGAGGTGGAGATCACGTTCTTGGTGTCGCCCACCGCATAGGTCGTGTCGAACTTGATGTCGTCGCCCGCACCGGTCGGGAGGTTCTTGATCTGCAACGCAGCCATCACCGAACCGCCGTACTTGGTGGAGGGGTGACCGCTGAGCGCCGATGCGGCAGTCGGGCCAGCCGGGCTTGCCGGAGTAGCACCGGCCAGACCGGAGAGCGTGTTGTAGGAAGCATCGACTTCATGCAACTCGCCCGACAACTGGAACAGACCCCAGGCCTGATCGACCCGGACGTTGCCGACGACGTCCGGCATGTTCACGCCGCCATAGGCGTTGGCGGTAACGCCAGCGGCACTCAGACCACCAGGCGCCAGACCAGGAGCAACCGCGCCGGTGGCAAGGTTGTAGATCGCGGTGCGGTTGAACGCGCTCGGATCATCGAGACCGATGCTGCCGGACACGCCGTTGCCGAACTGCGCGGTGTACTGGATGTTCATCACGCCGGTGACGGAGTCTTCGCCGCCGATCAGGTACGACGTGTTGTTGCCCGGATAACCGTTCCACGGCGACGCATAAGCCGAAGACGACTTACCGAAGGTGAAGCCGGCGAATTGCAGGAACACATACTCGACCGCGACATAGCCGCTGCCGGGCGTCATAAGCAGGGTTGTGCTGTTGGCGCCGAGGTTCGAGGCGAGGCCGCCGGGAGCGAACGAACTCTGTCCCAGGGTGTCGTACTGGAAGTCACCCTGGCCGAACGTGCGCACTACGCCGTATTGGGTCGCAGTGCGGGTATCGACGGTGATCGCCATACGGGCACGGGAGACCTCGTGGTTGACGTAGCGATCGCCAAGACCAAGATCGCCGCTCCAGGCCGGCTGATCGTAGATGCTGCCGTTGAACGTGGTATCAACGCGCAGATAACCACCCAGCTTGATGCAGGTATCGGTGCCCGGAATGTAGAAGAAACCGGCACCATACAGGGAGCAAATCTTCACGTACTCGACCGCTTTGGCCTTGACGGGAAGATCGGCTGCCTGAGCCCCACTCATGGCGATAAGACCCGCCGCTGAGCCGAGCATAAGGCTCTTAACCATCTTCATGATAACCTCCAAGTTGCTCTGTAGGGAAGGTTCCGGATCCGCTGGGTGCAAACACCCTAAGGTTGGTTCCCTTAATCCCTTGAAACCCGCTTAGCCGCTTCGCGCCTTCGGACACTCCCGCATGAACGCGAGGGACTTAAGCGAACCACCTAGAACGGGACGACCTCGGGATGCCCCCCTCCGTCGCAACATCACAATTACCGAAGGCTTCTGCACACGCAACAAAGGAACCACTCCGAACGACCTCCGACTGCGCGTTTTTGGAACGGTGTTGCACAAATAACACGCATCCGTGATCGAGATTTCATCGCAAGCCATTGTTCTGCAATGCTGTTTTCGATTAGTTCCATTTGGCGCAAGATCGATGCCTGGGCATCGCCGACGGCCGGTTTTCCACCATCGCCTCGCAATTCCCGCCGAATCGAGCACCGCAAGCCATATCGCCAGCGCGAAAAAACGGAAAATGATTCATCCGACGGTTGCGCGAAACAACCCCGGCCTGCAGCCGTGATATCGCGACTCGCGCCGACGGCATCGCAGTGCCGATCGAACTGCGCGGACGATTTGAAGAGTAATTTGCAATCCCGATCGCTGCGACTCGTTCCGCAGTCGCCGTAGAGAGGACTCGCGAAAAACCCTTATTTTACGGGCCTATTTCTATCTTCAGTCATGACGGCCGATCGCGCGCGCAACAATCGATTCTCGTGCGACGACGTCAATCGAAATCGCTGCGACGACGGTCGACGGGCATGAAATACGAACCCGCGCCGCGAAAAGCAGATTGGTGCGCGTGCGATCGTCGGCGATCGCTGAGCCATTATAAGGTCGCGATGAGGTCGCGGATTTCGCCGCGCCGAATCTGCCGCTTGCGGCTCGCCCCTTCGTCGGGCATATCGGCCGTGATGGAGCTGTGGCCGAGTGGCTGAAGGCGGCGGTTTGCTAAACCGTTATAGGGTTGTAAAGCCCTATCGAGGGTTCGAATCCCTCCGGCTCCGCCACCCCTCGCCCTGCGGGCTACGGGTGGCGGGCCACATTGTTGGGCGTTTCCGACTCAGTAAACCAGACCGGTGCCGGGCGGCTTTTCCATTGCCGCGGCAAGCGAGCGATATTCCTCGCTGTCGGTGCCGGCCAGAGCGGCGATCCGGGTCAGATGATATTCCGCCTGTTCGCGGTTGCCCTGTTCGAGCTGCCACAATCCATAATACTGCCAGGTCCTGACATGGTCGGGGTCGGCCTGCAGCGCGCGCTCGTACCAGATCTGCGACACCTTGTAGTCGCCGAGCTTGCGATAGGAATAGCCGATCAGGGTTGCCACCGAAGCGTTGTCGTCGTGACCGAGCGCCTTCAACTGCTCGATTGCGGCGGCGTAATCGTTGCGGTCGTAGATCGTGGCGTAGGCCGCCCGGTAAGCCGAGACGAACGCCGCATCCTCGATGCGGGGCTGGAGTTCGCTGGTCTTCTTCTTGCCGTTCGTCATCGGCTTGCTGCTGCTCGCCGGTGGCGGCGGCGGCGATGACGGTGTCGGATCTCCGCCGGCGAAACAGACGGACATCAACGTGGGCGCAACCAGCAGCGCCGCCGAGAACATCGCCAGCGTTAGAAACCTGGTCGTAAATTTGCGCATTCGACTCTCCCGATTTTCCAGTGGGCAATTTGGAAGCCAAGATTCCCTGAGTCTGAACCCCGGTACGCGCGTCACATTCCATTAAAGCACGGCGCCCGTGCCGATTGATCGGGGGCCATATGCCCGTCATTCACTTCCGCGTGACGGCCGGTTCGTCCGGCACGGTCGCCGGCCTGCAAATCTACCAGGGAACACGGATGTGGTCCGGAGGAAGACCGTCCTGGTAGCGTCGAACCATTGCCGAATAAGCGCTTTCGATGTGCCGGGTCTGCAGCGCCGTGTCGAACAAAGGCGCGGTCGAGCGATTTTGCGCGAGCCTCGCCCTGATCGCAGCCAACGCCTGCGGCTGTGTCGCCAACTCGATCGCCATCGTCTCAAATTGCTCCCCGGTCCGTGCGATCAGTTCGGGCAGGCCGACCGCGGTCAACAGGCTCGCGGCAACCCTGCCCGCGAAGGTCTCGCCGATTTGCGTCAACACCGGCAGGCCCGCCCATAGCGCGTCACTCGCCGTGGTGTGGGCGTTGTAGGGCAGCGTGTCCAGGAACAGGTCCGCCAGGCGATGCCGCGCCAGATGATCCGCCGATGAAGGCATCCGGTCGGCGAATACCAGCCGGTCCGGATCGACGCCGGCGGCGGCGGCTTCCCTTTGCAAATTGTTCACCGCCGAGGGATTGTCCTTGGTCAGCCACAACACGCTGCCCTCCACGGCTCTGAGCAGGTTCATCCGCGACCGAAACACCCTTGGATTGAATTTATAGGCGTTGTTGAAGCTGCAAAAGACAAAGCCGTTTTCAGGCAAGCCGAATTCGGCGCGGGCGAACGGTCGCTCCGAGATCGCGCGGCTTCTGTCGTCATGCGGCATGAAGCTGTGAGGAAGTTGGACGATCTTCTCCACGTAATTGACGTGATCCGACATCGGCACCAGCACCGGATCGGCTATCATGTAATCGATGTAGTCGGCCCCCATCGTTCCGGCATAACCCAGATATTGCGCCTGGACCGGTGACGGACGCCGCGCGGCGATGCCGGGTCGCCCGTACTTGGTAAGACCGGTCAAATCGACCAGGATGTCGATTTCGTGCGCCCTGATCAGGCTGGCGATCTCGTCGTCGCCTTGCGTTTCGACGTCGACAAATCGCTCGAACGCGGCCTCCAGGCGCTGCCGCATGTCCGAATTGTCATTCGGCCCCCACGATATCGCCGTTGTCTCGAACCTCGATTTGTCGTGGTGCTCGAACAATCCGGCGGTCAGATAAGAAACCACATTCTGGCGAAAGTCGAACGACAAATAGGCGACGCGAATGCGATCGTGGACGTATCGCTCGCCCTGCCAAAGCGGTTGGCTGGAAGGCGGATGCATGACCTTGATCCACATCCTGGCGCATGCGAGCTGGTCGGCGGCCGATGACGGAACCGCGAGGAATTCGAACGGTCCGGCATTAGTGCTGCCGCCCCTCACCGCTGCAATCAGCCGCGCGCAGTCTTCTTCCCAGCCGTTCCAGTGACAGATACAATTCTTGGCATTGATGCGGGCGCTTTCCGCCGCGGTCAGGTCGGGCTTTAACGACAGGGCCCTGTCATAGGCGGCGAGCGCCTCGTCAAATTGAGTGAATTCGCGCCACACGTTGCCGCGGCCGTACCACGCCTCCGCGAGCCCGGACTTGCGCGCCAGCGCCTCGTCATAGGCGATGGCGGCCTCCCGATAGCGCCGCAGCTCGTAGAGCACGTTGCCGCGGCCGAGCCAGGCTTCGGCCAATCCCGCGGCCTTGTCGTAGGCGGCAAGCGCCTCCTCGAACCATTTGAGCTTGAGCAGGCCGTTGCCTCGGCCAAGCCACGCGGCGCCGAGTTCGGGTTTGAGCGCCAAGGCCCTGTCGCAGGCCGCCAGCGCTTCTTGCTCGCGCGAAAACTCGAGCAACACATTGCCGCGGCCGAGCCAGGCCTCGGCCATTGCGTCGTTGAATCCGAGCGCCTTGTCATAGGCGGCAAGCGCCCGGTCATATCGCCTGAGTTCGCGCAGCACGTTGCCCCTGCCGACCCAGGCCTCCGCCGATTGCGGCCTGAGCGCCAAGGCGCCTTCATAGGCAGCCTCCGCCTCCTGATACCGTTGAAGCTCGCATAGCACGTTGCCGCGCGCGACGAAGATCTCGTCGGCGCCGGAATTGAGCGCTTGCGCCCTGTCATAGGCGATCAGGGCTTCATCGAACCGCCGCAGGTCAAACAGCACATTGCCATAGCCGAGCCAGGCGTCGGCCGAGTTCGGGTTCAATCGCAGCGCCCGGTCGAACGAAGCAATGGCTTCGTCGTGACGCTTCAGCTGACCGAACAACACACCGCGGTTGAGATGAGCCTCCGCATAGCTCGGATCGAGCGCGATGGCCTTTTCGATGCCGGCAAGCGCCAAATCATATTGTTGCAGGGCCGTCAGCACGAAGCCGCGCTCGGCCAGCGCCGCAACGTGGTTGGGCTCGTGCAGCAGCAGTTCGTCGAATTTCAGAAGCGATTCCTGCAACCGGCCTTGCTTGAGCAGCGCGCCGGCCAGCACATAGAGTAGGTAGGCGTTGCCGCGATCCGCCTCCAGGGCCTTCAGGCACACCGCGCCGGCCGTTGCGAAATCCTGCAACTGGCACAGCACCGTGGCGTAGTTTTGCGCAAACTGGATATTCGTCGGCTGAACCGACAGCGAGCGACCCATCAGTCGCGCGGCCTCGGCGCGGTTGCCGTTGGCCGCCTCGATAATGGCAAGCGAATGAAGTGCGTTGGCTTCCCGCGGATTCGATTTGATGATCTTGCGGTAGAGCTTTGCGGCTTCGGCAAACCGGCCGCTTCGATGCAGCGAAAACGCCTGTTGCAGGCTGTGAGCTTCGTCACGCTTCGACATAAAATCCGCGTAACAGAATAGCCGCCCTGCTTCAAGTAAAGCCCCGGTCGCGGCCTGTTCCGGCGCCACGCGAGGGTCACGGCCTGCCTCGTCAAGCGCGCTTGCGCTCGAGCGACCACCCGTTGCGGATCAATGCCTGGCGCGCGGCGGCGTGGTCGAGGGGCCGGTGCGGTTTCAGAATGGCCTGCTCCAGCCGCTCGAGGGCGCAACGCCCGCAAGCGCCTGCTGCTCGCCCGCGAAGCGATGCATCTCGATGCTGCAATCGTGGTGCGTTCCCCAGACCGCAATGATCGCCGTTCAAGGTTACCGGCTGGTCTATGTGGCGCCTCGTAAAAACCCGGAGAGCCTATTGCGCGGTCATCCAGGCCCGGGCTTCACGTTGGGCCGCGGCAATCTCGACTTCCGACATCATCTCGGCGACCTCGCGGCGCAGCGGGATCGCATCGGTGCGGCCTTTCAGGGCCGCGAGGTTGAACCACTTATGGGCAGCTACGAGATTGACCACGCCGGAACGCCCGCTCGCCCAGTACAGGCCACGCTCGTACAGCACGTCGGGGATGGCGCTCGCCTGCACCGGTATCGCGGTATCCTGATCGATGGTTCCCTGAAACATCCGCCGTCTCCTTTTTGATCTTGTTGGCCGCGCTCGCGCTACCCGCGCGCGGCTCCCGTCCAAATGCCAAACGTCCCGTTATTCCCCACGCCGTTTGCCGGCTTGTTGGAATGATCATGACCGATCAAATTTGAAGGGCAGTTTAAGTATCGCGATGAACGGGATGTAAACGCTCAGGCGGCGCCGATAGGTGCCGGATTGCAGTAGTCCGCGTGTGACGCGGGTTTCCGCCGCTTTGCCAGATTTGGTTTACCCTGCGATTTCGCGGAACGATAACCATCGGGGCGATTCCACACTCCGGAGGCGGCGCAGCGCGCGGCTGCGGTGGCGGCCTGACCCGCCGGCAGTCGCCGGTGCGGGCGGCTTGGTGCGGCGGATATCGTCAAGTTGGGAAAATCGAGAGCGCCGGGGCAATAGCCACGCGGACGATGGGAACGAGGGCGTCGGCGAACACGTCAGGACCAGATTTCACGTTGGACCCGGAGGTCCGGTGAAATTGCGGAGTTTTCGAGATCCGCACCGAACGAAGAAAAACCGTTTCTTCTGCCGGACCGGTTTTCGTCGGAGCGCGAGTCTCCCCGAAAATAACGATCCAGCCGTTTGACCTGATGTCTCGCCGACACCCTCTTTCGTCGACAGAGCCGCCTATCTAAAATTCGCTTCGAGAAGCAAATCGTCCTGAAGGCTCTCGTGACGTGCCGGCATCAAGCCGCCGGCAATTTTCTTCAAGCGAGATTTACTTCTTCTTGGCGACCTTGCGGGTCTTCTTCGCAGTCTTCTTCACTGCGCTCTTCGCCTTCTTTGCCTTCTTAGCTTTCTTGGCCATGTTGCCCTCCTAATGTAGTGAGATGGCTTAATCGCTGCGTGCACTCGGGAATCGAAATGCACTACATCCCGAATACACCAACACATTGAAAAAAACAGCGTCCCGCTTAAGGAAGTGTTGACGCGCCGAAGCGAGAGCGCGCGCGGCGTATTGATCGACAACATCACGAAGCGTTGGCGCGGCGATGCGAATGTCGCGCGAAAACCTGCATCGGCGAATGTCAAGATTAGAAGAATCGGCTGTGCTGCAGCCATTTCCATCAATCACGCATCCGACCACCGATGCGCACATGATGTCGCTGTGTTGCATCGAAGCCGGCCGAAAGTGCGTTGCGCGGACTCTGAGTCGCCGATTTTGGCAATAAAAAAATTTTCATGCCCACCGGCTTCGCGTCTCATCGGCGCTCGCCAAAACCGGATTTTTGCGCGAATCGCGCGCAGCTGATTCGCGGAGCTCGAAGCGTTCGTCGCGTACGATGCCGCCCGTTTATGGTGAATGATCGGTGCACGCGCAGCCCCTCGAGCGATGCCGCGGCCATGATGCCGCCGCGATCGCAGGCGACGTTCAGATGCCGAGTTTGGACTTGAGCAGGTCGTTGACGGCTTGCGGATTGGCCTTGCCGCCGGACGACTTCATCACCTGACCGACGAACCAGCCGATCAGTTGCGGTTTGGCGCGCGCTTGCGCCACCTTGTCGGGATTGGCCGCAACGATGTCGTCGACCACCTTCTCGATCGCCCCTAAGTCCGTGACCTGCTTCATGCCGCGCGCCTCGACCAGCGCAGGCGGGTCGCCGCCCTCCTGCCAGACGATCTCGAACAGGTCCTTGGCGATCTTCCCCGAGATGGTGCCCTCGCCGATCAAGTCGACGATGGCGCCAAGCTGGCTGGCCGACACCGGCGACGAAGCGATGTCGCGGCCTTCCTTGTTGAGCCGCCCGAACAACTCGTTGATCACCCAGTTGGCGGCGAGCTTGCCGGAGCTAGCCTGGTCGGCGAGACCCGCCAGCATGGCCTCGAAGAAGTCGGCGCTTTCCCGCTCCGTCACCAGCACGCCGGCATCATAGGGCGAGAGGCTGAAATCGGCGATGAAGCGCGCCTTCTTGCGGTCCGGCAATTCCGGCAAGTTCGCCTTCAATTCGGCGACATAGGCCTCGCTGAACTCCAGCGGCAACAGGTCGGGATCCGGGAAATAGCGGTAGTCGTGCGCCTCTTCCTTGGAGCGCATCGAGCGCGTCTCGCCCTTGTTGGGATCGAACCGCCGGGTTTCCTGGTCGATGGTGCCGCCGTCCTCGAGGATGCCGATCTGGCGGCGCGCCTCGTATTCGATGGCCTCGCCGATGAAGGCGATCGAGTTTATGTTCTTGATCTCGCAGCGGGTGCCGAGCGCTGCTCCCGGCCTGCGCACGCTGACATTGACGTCGACGCGGAGGCTACCCTTCTCCATGTCGCCGTCGCAGGTGCCGAGGTAGCGCATGATCGAGCGCAGTTTTGTGACATAGGCCTTGGCCTGCTCCGAGGAACGGATATCGGGCTTGGAGACGATCTCCATCAGGGCGACGCCGGCCCGGTTGAGGTCGATATAGGACATCGTCGGGCTGCGGTCGTGCAGCATCTTGCCGGGGTCCTGCTCGAGATGCAGCCGCTCGATGCCGACGGTCGCGGTCTCGCCGCCGGAAAGCTCGACGACCACCTCGCCTTCACCGACGATCGGCGATTTGTATTGGCTGATCTGATAGCCCTGCGGCAGATCCGGATAGAAATAGTTCTTGCGGTCGAACACCGAGCGCATATTGATTTTCGCGTTGAGCCCGAGGCCGGTCCGCACCGCCTGACGCACGCATTCCTCGTTGATCACCGGCAGCATACCCGGCATCGCCGCGTCGACCAGCGAGACATGGCTGTTCGGCTCGCCGCCGAATTCGGTCGAGGCCCCTGAAAACAGTTTTGAGTTGGAGGTGACCTGGGCATGGATTTCCATGCCGATGACGACTTCCCAGTCGCCGGTTGAGCCCTTGATCAGCTTTGATGGTTTGACGGCGACGTTCATGACGGCTCGGTTGGGCTGCGTCCGAAGACGCGGATTCACGGCAAAAAGCGTTGAAATAATTGAATATTTCTTCGCTAACGATGGGTTTTCGGGCGCCTCGGGCTCGATTCTTCGAGACGATGCCGCACTACTATAAATTAGGCCGCCGCGTGAGCCGATGCAACCGGCCGTCTATGGCAAAACCTTCGCTCCCGATCGCAGCTTGATCCGCAACACCCCGGCCCGCTGGCCTGGCATTTCTTTTTTCAGATTTGCGGATTGGTTTGGCCGATTTTTTTGGCGATATTGCCAGCGTAAATGGCGTAGGGCTCGATATCGCCGCGCACCACGCTACCCGCCCCAACCACTGCGTGCTTACCGATCCGGGACGGGCCCAGCACGACTACGCCGGAAGCCAACCAAACACCTTCTTCCAGAATGATGTCGCGTCCTTCCTTCGGATAGGATGTCACGCGTTCAGGTCCGAACTTTGTGACGTCGTGTGTACCGGTCAACAGCATGACTGTATGCCCGAAAAAACAATCCTTGCCGATTTCGACCCGGCCACTGGACACATTGATCAACATGTCGTTCGGCGGGTACTGCGACTTCCAGGCGATTCGGCTCGGATCGCCAAAAACGCGCCCTACGTGCAGGAGCGTATTGGCGATATGGGGCGCATTGCGCCTCACCAATTCAATGAACTCTGCGTCCGTCATCGCTTCCTCGCGCAACCGCGGTCTCGTCAGCCCCAACGTATCACAACTATCATGAGCACCGAGGGAATGCCATTGCCCGTGCCTGCCGCAAGCCCACCTCGCCGGCCGCGGAGTTCTACAGAATGGTCGAGACCACGGAGCAAACGGATATCAGGTCTGAAAAATGCCCGCGCCAACACTTCAAGTGCGACTCTTTCTGATGCGGAATCCGCGGCGAACTACTAAGCTACGACGGAGCTCAGTGAAGGCCGGAGTGGACACAAAGATGATGAGCGAACCACCAGCGGACGGAATCAAGCTTCATATTGGCGGCTGGGAACAGCGCGAGGGTTGGAAGATACTGGATGCGATCCCGGGGCCGATCGTCGATTACGTCGGGAATTGCACCGACCTGACTTTTCTCGACGACGAGAGTTGCTGCGAGGTTTATGCATCGCATGTACTCGAACATCTCGGATATAATGGAGAGCTTCAAAGTACGCTCAAGGGAATCTACCGAATCCTCAAACCGGGCGGCAGATTAAGGGCGTCCGTCCCCGATCTCGAAACGCTATGCAAGATATATGTCCACCCCAACGTCACGCCTCAGGGGCGCTTTCACGTTATGCGGATGATGTTCGGTGGCCGGACCACGCCATATGACGTTCACTATTCGGGGCTGGATACCGCCATTCTCGGAAGCTTTCTTCACGAAGCGGGATTCCGCGAAATCGAGCGTGTCGAAAAGTTCGGGGTATTCCAGGATACCAGCGAGTTGCGTTTCAGCGACACGCTGATAAGCCTCAATATGATTGCTCGTAAGCCTTTCTAGTTTCTTCCACGCTGTGGATTCAATACTTACCGCCGGGCCGTCATGAACAATGCACAGAACGCACCCTTCTTCAACATCGCACAGATGCTGCCGGGCCTTCCGCGCCTGAAGATCGTGGATGTCGGCGCCATGAGCCTCGGCGAAGGTACCGACGCGTATTCTCCGCTCGCAAACGCCACGCCATGCGACGTCTATGGGTTCGAGCCTGTTGCCGCAGAATTTGCGAAGCTCAAGGCCTCGGCGAAGCCGGGACATCATTATTTGCCGTATTTCGTCGGCGACGGATCGGCGCGAACGTTTTACGAGTGCAATTTCGCAATGACCTCGTCCTTGTTCGAGCCGAACAGCGCTCTGCTCGCCAAATTCCAGAACCTCGAGGAGCTTGCCCGCGTTCAGAAAACCTACCCCGTCCAAACCACGCGGCTCGACGATATTCCTGAACTCAAGGGCACCGACTTTCTCAAGGCCGACGTGCAGGGAGCCGAATTGATGGTGTTTGAGGGAGCGACCAGGCTGCTCGACGAGGTGCTGGTCGTTCACGCCGAGGTGGAATTTGTCGAATTGTACAAGGGCCAGCCGTTGTTCGCGGAGATCGACACCTATCTGCGATCGAAGGGATTTGCGCTCCATTTGTTGGGGAAGGCGGGAAGGACGTTCAAGCCGCTTGTATTCATGAACGATCCGAATGCGATGCTTAGCCAAATCCTTTGGGGCGATGCCGTCTATGTGCGCGACTTCATGTTGTTCGACCGGCTATCCGGCCAGGCGCTGCTCAAGATGGCGACGATCCTTCACGAGACCTATCGTTCGGTCGATCTTGCCGCGGTCGCGCTCGACGCTCACGACCGCCAGCATGGAACCCAGTTGCAGCCGGCCTATCTGAGAAAGCTCGGTGGGGGCTGATCGGAGGCGATCTCCTTGTGGATATCGTCCGTGGGTGACACTGCTCGCGGCGTAGTCAATCTGCCACTTTTCCGTCGCTCGCGATCAGTGCGAAGACGATCTGCTCCCACTCGCTCTCGAGCGAATCCGCCGCGACCGGTTTGCCGGCCCGCCGGTACCAATAACCGGCATTTCCGAGATCACCCTCGACCCGGTGCAGGTAGGCATGGACCCAGGCGGCGTCGGTGGTCTCCTCATCCTGCACGATCTTGTGCGCCTCGTCCCAACCGCCTTTGGCCGCCCACCACAGCGCGGCGAGCGGCGCATGGAGGCCCGGCGCAGGTGTCGCGCCGGAAATACTGGCTTTGAATTCGGCGGCGTTCACCACCACCTCGGCGGCGTGAAGCGGCCGGCAGCCTGCTCGATCACCTCGCCGAGCGAAAACAGCGTTTCCTCGTCGAACGGACGGCCGATCAATTGCAGCCCGAGCGGCAAGCCCTGTGCATCCTTGCCGGCGGGAACCGCGATCCCCGGCAGTCCCGCCATGTTCACCGTCACCGTAAAAATGTCGTTGAGATACATCTCGATGGGATCGCCGCCCTTCTCGCCGATGCCGAACGCCGCCGACGGCGTCGCTGGCGTCAGGATGGCGTTGACGCCCTTGGCAAAGCAATCCTCGAAATCCTTCTTGATAAGCGTGCGGACTTTTTGCGCGCGCAGGTAATAGGCGTCGTAGTAACCGGCCGAGAGCACATAGGTGCCGATCATGACGCGGCGGCGGACTTCGGCGCCGAAACCTCCGGCGCGGGTAGCTTCATACATGTCGCCGATCGAACGGGCGGGCACGCGCAGGCCGTAGCGCACGCCGTCATAGCGGGCGAGATTCGAAGAGGCTTCCGCCGGCGCGACGATATAATAGGCCGGCAGCGCGTATTTGGTGTGCGGCAACGACACCTCGACCAGCTCGGCGCCGGCTGCTTTCAGCCAGGCGGCGCCCTCGCTCCAGAGCTTTTCGATTTCCGCCGGCATGCCGTCGAGGCGGTATTCCCGGGGGATGCCGATCTTCATGCCTTTCACCGATTTTCCGATCGCTGCCTCGTAGTCCGGCACTTCGCGATCGACCGAGGTGGTGTCCTTGGGGTCGTGGCCTGCCATCGAGCGCATCAGGATCGCCGCATCCTGCACCGTGCGGGCGATCGGCCCCGCCTGGTCGAGCGAGGACGCAAAGGCGACGATGCCCCATCGCGAGCAACGGCCATAGGTCGGCTTCAGGCCGACGGTTGCGGTGAACGCCGCGGGCTGGCGGATCGAGCCGCCGGTGTCGGTCGCGGTCGCGCCCATGCAGAGCAAGGCCGCCACCGCCGAGGCCGAACCGCCGGACGAGCCGCCCGGCACCAGTGTGGTGTTGGCACCCTCGCGCCGCCACGGATTGACCACCGGGCCGAAGCACGAGGTTTCATTGGACGAACCCATCGCGAACTCGTCATTGTTGAGTTTTCCCAGCATCACCGCGCCGTCGCGCCAGAGCTGCGAGGTGACCGTGGATTCGTAAGCCGGCACGAAATCGCCGAGGATTTTGGAGCAGGCGGTGGTGCGCACGCCCTTGGTGGCGAACAGATCCTTGATTCCAAGCGGGATGCCGGCGAGCGGACCGCCCTCGCCCTTGGCGATTCCGGCATCGGCCTGCCGCGCCATGGCGCGCGCCTGATCCGGGGTTTCCTTCACAAAGGCATTCAGCGCGCGCGCGGCCTCGATCGCGTCGAGATGCGCGTTCGTCAGTTCCAGCGACGTAAAGGTCTTGTTCGCGAAGCCGCGTCGCGCCTCGGCGAGCGTCAGCGAGGTCAAATCGGTCATTTATCAACCGGGCTGCAGAAGAATGGCGACAGCGTCTTGTCGTTGGCCGGATCGTCCTTGACGCAGGCCTTGTCGGCGGCTTCCAGCGCATCGAGCACGGCATCGACCGCCTTGTCGCGATCGGCCGCCTTGCCCTGCCGCTCCATCGCGTCGAGGTAATTCATGTAGGCCGCATAGGCCTTTTCATCGTCGCAGAGCAGACACATCGGATTTCCCGTCCAAAACTTATTCCACGACTTTCGGTACCAGAAAGAAATAATCGTCGGTCGCCGGCGCATTCCCGACGATGTCGTCGGGGATACCGCCGTCCGTCACCACGTCAGCCCGCTTCTTCATTTCCATCGGCGTCACCGAGGTCATCGGCTCGACGCCCTCGACATCGACTTCCGACAATTGCTCGACGAACGCCAGCATGGCGTTCAACTCGCCCGCTAGATGCGGAATCTCGGCCTCGGAGACCGCGATTCGCGCGAGATGAGCGATACGGCGAACGGTGGCGGCATCGACGGACATTATATAGGGCCTCGGACGGCGGGTTTCAGGGCCGTATAGCAGAGGGGGCTTTTGCGCCGCAACCGCAGTCGTCGTCCGCTCAGCCCGCTATTTGGGCAAGCCGCGCCAGCGCAGCTGCGGCCAGTGCCCGCGTTAGCTCGGCGGCCGGCATGTCGCTCCCCAGTCCTACCGCCTGCCCCGCCCAGAGATTGGTGAAATCGACCCGGCCGAGCTTCTCGGCCGCCGCCTTCAAGGGCGCGAGCGCGGTCGCGGCATGGGGAAAAGCCGGTGCGTCAGGGGAAATCGGGCCGACTTCGCGCATCACTCGGTTCCTGACCCCGCGCGCGAGGCGGCCGGTCATGACGTTGGTGATGACGGTAGAATCGTCCCTCGCCTCGGCTAGCGCGGCGCGCACCGCCGGGGTCACCTTCGATTCCGGACAACGCAGATAGGCGGTGCCGATCTGCACGCCGGCAGCCCCCAGCGCGAAGGCGGCTGCGATGCCCCGCCCGTCGGCTATGCCGCCGGCGGCGATCACCGGTACCTTCACCGCGTTCACCACCTGCGGCACCAGCGCGAAGGTGCCGGGCTGCCCGGCGATATCGTCGGTCAGGAACATGCCGCGATGGCCGCCGGCTTCCGCGCCCTGCGCGATGATGACGTCGACGCCGTTCTGCTCGAGCCAGATCGCTTCCTTCACGATGGTCGCGGACGACATCACGAGGCAGCCCGTGGCCTTGACGCGCTTCAGCAGCGCGGCCTCGGGAAGCCCGAAATGGAAACTGACGATTTCGGGCTTCAATTCCTCGACGAGATCGCACATCGCGCCACCGAACGGCGCACGGTTGGCGGCGTTGACGGGCGCCGCAGGATCGAGCCCCAACTCCTCATAGTAGGGTGCCAGCCTCCGCTTCCACCCGGCCTCGCGGCCGGGGTCGGCATCGACGGGCTGATGGCAAAAGAAGTTCATGTTGAGCGGCCCGGACACCCGCTGGCGGATGACGTTGAACTGCTCGCGTGCTTTCTCCACCGACAGCATTGCGCATGGCAGCGAGCCGAGCGCACCGCCCTGCGCCGCGGCCATCACGAGGTCGGCGTCCTGCACGCCCGCCATCGGCGCCTGCACGATGGGAAATTCGATCTTGAAAAGGTCGAGAATTCGGCGGTCCGGCCACATGGTTCTGATCTTTCGGATAAGAGGGATTGGCGCAAGCGCCAATCTGGACATCAAGCATAAGCCCGGCTAGCATTCATTATAAGTGATTTCTTTAGAACGCTGTCATCTTGAAAACGAAACGGTCAAGCTCATGGAATTGTCCGATCTGGTGACCTTCTCAACCGTTGCCCGCGTCGGCGGCATCACCCGCGCGGCCAGCGAGCTCAACACCGTTCAATCCAACATCACCCAGCGGGTGAAGGCGCTGGAAGCCGAGATTGGCACCGCCCTGTTCGAGCGGCACAGCCGCGGCATGACGCTGACGGGCGCCGGCCGAAGGCTGTTGCCGTATGCGGAGCGGATGGCCGCGCTGTCGCGCGAGGCCCTTCTCGCCGCTCGTGATGACGGCGAGCCCAAGGGGCCTTTGGCGATCGGCTCGCTGGAAACGACGGCAGCGGTGCGCCTGCCACAGTTATTGGCCGCATTTCACCGGCGATTCCCCGCGGTGCAATTGAGCCTGCGGACCGCGACGACGGCGGATCTGGTCGCCGCCGTGCTCGAGGGCGCGCTCGACGGCGCTTTTGTCGCCGGTCCGATCGAACATGCCGAATTGATCGCCGAGACCGCTTTCAGGGAAGAACTGGTGCTGGTGACGGCGCGGCACTGGTCCAGCCTCGCGGCCTTGCGCGCCGCCACGCCCGAATCGGGTCCGACAGCCCTGGTGTTCCGCGCCGGATGCACCTATCGGCAAAAACTTGAACAGGTTTTCGCCGAGTTCGGCTGGCCGTGTTCGGCGCGATTCGAATTCGGCACGCTCGACGGCATGGTCGGCTGCGCGGCAGCCGACATGGGCGTGACGCTGCTGCCGCGCGCGGTGGTCGAGCGTGGCGAGCTCAGCGGCAACATCCGCATCCACAGGCTCAAGCCGTCGCAATCGCGGGTCGATACCCTCTTCATCCGGCGCCGCGCCGCGCATCATTACAGCGCACTGCAAGGTTTTGCCTCCTGCCTGAAGGAAAACGCCGAGGTCATTGCGGCCTGAGGCCAAAGCGCCGCAGCGCGACCACCGCCCAGATCGCCTCGACCAGCCCGAACGGCCAGGCTCCCTGCAAAAATCCGTAAACCGATCCGAGCGCGCAGGCGACCGCGAAGGCCAGCACGAACCAGCGGCTGCGGTCCTCCAGCGCGTAGGTCAGAAGCATCAATGTGACCGCAAACAACCCGAATGATGTCAGCCGGTCCATGCCGTCAGCCTTTCGCCGCTTTTGCACGCATTGGGAGGCGCGTGGTATGCGCTATCCATGCCAGCCCTTATCCTGCCCTTGATCGATGCTGTAACACACTGGCCCGTGCGGGGCCCCCTTGTCGGTCTCGATCTCGGCACCAAGACCATTGGGGTTGCGGTATCCGATCCCGACCGCAGGCTTGCGACCGGCGTCGAGACCATCAAGCGCAAGGCATTCAAATCCGACGCCGCGCGGCTCTTGTCGATCGCGGCCGAGCGCAATGCGGCCGGCTTCGTGCTCGGCCTGCCCATCAACATGGACGGCAGCGAAGGTCCGCGCGCGCAATCGACCCGCGCGTTCGCCCGCAATTTCTCAAGACTCACCGATCTTGCGATCGCACTGTGGGACGAGCGGCTTTCCACCGCCGCCGTCGAGCGCGAATTGATCGGCATGGATATGAGCCGCGCCCGCCGCGCCGAAGTAATCGACGAGCATGCGGCGATCTTCATCCTGCAGGGCGCGCTGGACCGGCTCTCGTCATTGCGAGCGCAGCGAAGCAATCCATAGCCGGCGAGGAAAGTGTGGATTGCTTCGCTGCGCTCGCAATGACGGAAAGGCCCTCTTATCCATGCCCCGCCAGCAGCCAGGTCTGCACCACCGCGGCGAGGTTGTTGAGCCCGTGCATGAAGATCGTCAGCCAGGTCGATTGATAGCGATAGCGGAAATAGCCGAGCAATAGTCCGATCGAAAACACCTCGCCGAAGAAGAACCAGTCATATTGCAGATGCAGCGAGGTCCACACCAGCGACGACAGCAGGATGGCGCCCGGTGGCCGGAGAACGGATTCCGACCAGCCGCGATAGAGAAAACCGCGCGCGAATAATTCCTCCGAGACGGGAGCTGCGACGCTGAACGCGATCACCAGAAGCCACAATGCGCCATCGGCCTGAGCCGATTGCAGTACGTCGCCCATGAATCCGGGCTCGACATCGCGCCCGGCCGCGCGCGACACCAGGTCCCAACCCGTTACCAGCACGCCGAGCGCGACCGCGCCGATCAGGAAATGGACCCAGGAGGTACCACGCAACGCGAGATAATCGGCAAATGGCGTCCGCGTCGGACGGATCGCGATCCATAACGCCGCCAGCACGGCCGGCAACCCCATGATCACGGAGAGCGCAATCGTCAAGCCGCGGCCGCTGACGGCGGGGATGGAAGCAAGATCGATCGGCCCTCCCCGCTGCAACACGAACCAGGCCACGACAGCCATTTGCCCGACAAACATCGCGGCGAACACGACGAGGCCCCAAAGCAAGGTGCCCCAGAATTTCCAGATGCGCGGCGGACGTTGGGCTGGAACGACCGGAGCGGTCGCGGCGGGATTTTCGGGATCGAGGGAATCCATCAATGGGCTTTCAGCTTTTTGCCGTCATGCCCGGCCCTGTGCCGGGCATCCACGTCTTTCTTTGTACCGAGGTGGCTTAAGAAGACGTGGATGGCCGGGTATAGGCGAGCGGAAGCGACGCCGTCTTTCAGACGGCTATGCCCGGCCATGACGGGAGAGATATTCACGGCAATGCCCGTTCCAGCAACCTTCTGACATCGTCGGTCGCAAGATCGACGGCGCCGTACATGCTGGCGTGATTTTGCGCAAGCCGGGTTCTCGCAAACAATTCGGCGTGATGCGGCGATATCGCCTTGAGCGCGGCGCTTGCGGCAAGCAGCGCCAGTTTTTCGACGGCCAGCCGCGCCACGCACTCGCCGTCGGGCCGGCGGAAAGTCTTGCCGATGAAGGTCACAGCGTCGCCGGCGCCCGGCAATCCCCTGGTTTCCTCGGCCAACTCCTGCAGAACGGCGGAGGCGGCCTCGGCCTCGCGCGACAGTGCCCGCAGCACGTCGAGGCACATCACATTGCCGGAGCCTTCCCAGATCGCATTGACCGGAGACTCGCGAAAATGACGCGCCAGAATGCCCTCTTCGACATAGCCGTTGCCGCCGAGGCACTCCATCGCCTCGTACAAAAATCCCGGCGCGCTCTTGCAGACCCAGTATTTTATCGCCGGCGTCAGGAGCCGCATATAAGCAGCCTCGGCCGGATCATGCGGCGCGCGGTCGAATGAACGGCATAGCCGCATGACGAGCGCGATCGAAGCCTCGACATGCAGCGCCATGTCCGACAGTACCGCCTGCATCAGCGGCTGATCGGCGAGATGTTTCTGGAATACGCTGCGATATCTGGCGTGATGCAGCGCATGGGCCAGGCCCGAGCGCATCAGCCCGGCGGAGGCGATGGCGCAATCCTGCCGCGTCAGCTGCACCATCTGGATGATGGTGCGGATGCCCTTGCCCTCGTCGCCGACGCGCTCCGCATAGGCGCCGACGAATTCGACCTCGGAGGAGGCATTGGAGCGATTGCCGAGCTTGTCCTTGAGCCGCTGGAACTGGATCGCATTGACCGAGCCGTCCGGCCGAAAGCGCGGCATGAAGAAACAAGTGAGGCCTTCGTCGGCCTGCGCCAGCACCAGAAAGGCATCGCACATCGGCGCCGACATGAACCATTTGTGGCCGGCGATGCGGTAGGCCTCGCCGTCGCGTTCCGCCCGCGTCATGTTGGAACGCACGTCGGTACCGCCCTGCTTCTCGGTCATGCCCATGCCGAGCGTCATGCCGCGCTTGGTCCACCATGGCGCAAAGGTGGGATCGTAGGCGCGCGTGCCGATGACCGGCATGGTCCTTGCCAAAAGCTCCGGTTGCGCCGCCAATGCCGCAACGGACGCGCGCGTCATGGTGATCGGGCAGAGATGCCCGGTCTCCACCTGTGCCGCCATGTAGAATTTTGCAGCGCGGCTGACCTCGGCGGCGCCGCCGGCCGGCTTGCCATCCGCGTTCCAGGTCGAGTTGTGCACGCCGGCATGCGCGCTGCGCGCCATCAGCTCGTGATAGGCGGGATGAAACTCCACCTCGTCGCGGCGATTGCCCCGCGAGTCAAATGTCCGAAGTTTTGGTGTGTTCTCATTGGCGATCCGGCCGCGCTCGGCCATCGCGGCCGAACCCCAGTGTTTTCCGAATTCGGACAGTTCGCTTTCCGACGCAGCCCCGCCATTGGCCGCGACCGCTTCCAAAAGCGGCCGATCGACGGCGAACAGATCGACGTCCCAAAACGGCGGCGACTGGTTGAACACTTCGTGGGTGGCGAATTTGGCCTGGGTCATGGCCGCTCCTCGCGGTCGAACGATATCGGATCAAGCGCTCGGGCAGACTCAGCGGTGCTGCGCCGTGATCGGAAAATCATACGCCGGCCCACCTGTGCCCGGCAGCGAAAAATGCCACCACTCCTTGGCATAATTGACAAAGCCTTGCTTCGCCATCGCGCCAACCAGCAGGTCGCGCCAGCGGCGCTGCTCAGGGGTAATCGACCTGGCAGCGGTATGCGCCTTGAGATCGGAACAGTCATAGCCGGTGCCCATGTCGACGCTGGCTTCCGGCGCGCGGGCGGGTGCCGGCGCGATGCAGTCCGCATAGGACTTGTTAGCGTCGAAGACTCCGGAATTGTCGGCCTTCAGATCAACCAGCGTGAGGTCGACTGCGGAGCCTGTGGAATGGCCGGAGTGCTCGGCGATATAACCGAGGCGGAACAGGTCCCTCTTGGAGAATGCCGGATTGTAACGCCGCTCGACCGCCGTCTCCTTCCCGTTTTGCGCCCACAGCACCATATCGTGCACCGCGCGCGCCGGGCGGTAGCAATCCAGCATTTTCAACGACAGTTTTTGCGGCGCGAGTTCCTGCTGGACGCGCTTCAGCGCCAGCCCAACCTCCCGCTTCACCACGCATTCGCCCGCCCCGTAGCCGGCGAGCGGCCGACCCATGAAATTGTTGATCCCGGCGTAGCGGATGTCCTGGAGGATCGTCGGATCGATGTCGCGCAGCAAGACAAAACTGCCGGGCAGGCTCTGCGCGGAAGCCGGACTTGCGAAGAACAGAGCCACGAGCGCGATCACAATTGGTTTCACGAAAATAGCATCCTCAATCGTCACGGCCGGACTTCCACCTTCGCCAACCGCCTTCGTCCGAAGGCGGACTTCTGCGGTAAAGAGGCTTCGGCGGACCGGCACCGAAAACCCGGCGAAGCCTTGGTGCAGACGGGTGTTCCGGCCATCGACGTCTTTTTTACGGTTAACAAGAAAATGAAGACGTGGATGCCCGGCACAAGGGCCGGGCATGACGAGGAGGGAACAGACCGGGGGATAACTCGCGCAGCCTCTATTCGCCCTTGCCCCGCGCGCCAACCCTGCCTATAGCTCTGGCTTTAATGACCCCTGCATCGAAATCGACCTATGTCTTCGGTCACCGGCACCTGCTGGGAATCGAGGGGCTTTCGGCTGCCGATATCACCGGCCTGCTCGACCTCTCCGAGGAATATGTCGAGCTCAACCGCCAGATCGACAAGAAGCGCACCTCGCTTCGCGGCCGCACCCAGGTCAATCTGTTCTTCGAGGCGTCCACCCGCACCCAGTCCTCCTTCGAGATCGCCGGCAAGCGGTTAGGCGCCGACGTCATGAACATGTCGGTGTCCTCCTCCTCGATGCGCAAGGGCGAGACCCTGATAGACACCGCCGTGACGCTGAACGCCATGCATCCGGACATCCTGGTGGTGCGCCACCACGCCTCCGGCGCGGTGGAACTGCTGGCGCGCAAGGTCGACGGTTCCGTGATCAATGCCGGCGACGGCGCCCATGAACATCCGACGCAGGCGCTGCTCGATGCCCTGACCATCCGCCGCAACAAGGGCCGGCTCGAGGGGCTCACGATTGCGATCTGCGGCGATGTCATGCATTCCCGCGTCGCGCGCTCCAATATCCTGCTGCTCAACACCATGGGCGCCCGCGTCCGCGTGGTCGCGCCATCGACCCTGTTGCCGCGCGGCATCGAGCGGATGGGCGTCGAAGTCGCCCGCGACATGCGCGAGGGCCTCGACGGCGCCGATATCGTGATGATGCTGCGGCTGCAGCGCGAGCGCATGAACGGCTCGTTCGTGCCCTCGACCCAGGAGTACTTTCACTATTTCGGGCTCGACCAGAAAAAACTCGCTTACGCAAAACCCGGCGCGCTGGTGATGCATCCGGGGCCGATGAACCGCGGCGTCGAGATCGACTCCATCGTCGCCGACGGCGCGCAATCGCTGATCCGCGAGCAGGTCGAAATGGGCGTGGCGGTGCGGATGGCGGTGCTGGAAGCGCTCGCCCGCAACCTGCCGAACGCGTAAAGCGCGATGCTGACCGACCGCCGCCCGATCCTGCTCGCCAACGCCCGGCTGATCGACCCGTCGCGCGATTTCGACGGTCCCGGCGACGTGCTGATCGCCGACGGCGTGATCCGTGAGTCGCGCCGCGGCATCGGTGCGGCCGGCGTGCCCGAGGGCACCGACATCGTCAATTGCGCCGGCAAGGTCGTGGCCCCCGGGCTGATCGACATGCGCGCCTTCGTCGGCGAGCCCGGCGCCAGCCACCGCGAGACCTTTGCCTCCGCGAGCCAGGCCGCCGCCACCGGCGGCATCACCACCATCATCTGCCAGCCCGACACCTCGCCCGTGATCGACAATTCGGCGACGGTGGATTTTGTCCTGCGCCGTGCCCGCGACACCGCGATCGTCAACATTCATCCGATGGCGGCGCTCACAAAGGGTATGCGCGGCGAGGAGATGACCGAGATCGGGCTGTTGAAGGCGGCCGGCGCGGTCGCCTTCACCGACGGCGACCGAAGCGTCACCAACGCCCAGGTGATGCGCCGCGCGCTGACCTATGCGCGGGATTTCGATGCGCTGATCGTGCATCACACCGAAGACCCCGACCTCGTCGGCGAAGGCGTCATGAACGAGGGCGAATTCGCCGCGCGCCTTGGCCTGGTCGGCATCCCCAACGCGGCGGAAGCCGTGATCCTGGAGCGCGACATGCGCCTGGTGGCGCTGACCGGCGGGCGTTATCACGCGGCTTCGCTCAGTTGCAACGAATCGCTGGAAATCCTCAAACGCGCCCGCGACGCCGGGCTCGCGGTCTCGGCCTCGGTCTCGATCAACCATGTCACGCTGAACGAGAACGACATCGGCCCCTACCGGACATTTTTGAAACTGTCGCCGCCGCTGCGCACCGAGGACGACCGGCTGGCGCTGGTGGCAGCGGTTGCCTCCGGCTTGATCGACGTCATCATGTCCGACCACAATCCGCAGGACGTCGAAGTCAAGCGGCTGCCGTTTGCGGAAGCAGCCGCAGGCGCGGTCGGCCTGCAGACCATGCTGCCGGCGGGCTTGCGTCTGGTCCACAGCGGCGACATCGATTTCAAGACGCTGATCCGCGCAATGTCGACGCGTCCGGCTGAGCTTCTGGGCCTGCCCGGCGGCACATTGCGCGCGGGCGCGCCGGCCGACCTCATCGTGATCGACGCCGATACGCCCTGGATTCTCGATCCGGCCGATCTGAAATCGCAATGCAAGAACACGCCATTCGACGAAGCCCGCTTCTCCGGCCGAGTGGTACGCACTATTGTCGGCGGACGCACGGTCTATGAGCATGTCTAAAGCGTTTTCAAGCGAAGTGGGCACCGGTTCGCGTCAAGAAAACGCGTCAAAAAGAGGCTCTAATACGCGAAGGATTTGTCGCGACGACAGGAGACACGGCGATGTCGGCTGACGCATTCCTGCCGGTGGCGTTCATCATTGGCTATCTCTTCGGCTCGATCCCGTTCGGGCTGATCCTGACGAGACTCGCCGGCACGCAGGATCTGCGCTCGATCGGCTCCGGCAATATCGGGGCCACCAACGTGCTACGCACCGGCCGCAAGGGCCTTGCGGCGGCCACTCTTATTCTCGACGCGCTGAAGGGCACGGCGGCGGTGATCATTGCCGGTTATTGCGCAGGCCCCAATGCCGCGATGCTGTCGGCGCTCGGGGCCTTTCTCGGCCATCTATTTCCGGTGTGGCTGAAATTTCGCGGCGGCAAGGGCGTCGCGGTCTATATCGGCGTGCTGATCGGCCTGTTCTGGCCGGCCGCCGTCGTGTTCTGCGTCTTGTGGCTCGCGATTGCCTTCACCACGCGCTACTCCTCGCTGGCGGCACTGGTGGCAAGCTTCGTCACGCCGATCTTTTTGTGGTGGTTCGGCCACCCCGCGCTGGCTTCGCTGTTCGTCGTGCTCACGCTGCTGTTGTTCTACAAGCACCGCGAGAACATTGAGCGGTTGCAGGCGGGAACGGAAGGCAAGATCGGGGCGAAGTGACGGCGTCCGCATTCCCTCGTCATGCCCGGCCTTGTGCCGGGCATCCACGTCTTTCTTGCGCGAACGGAAGCAAGACGTGGATGGCCGGGACGAGCCCGGCCATGACGATTAATTCCTCATCCCCGCGCCAGCACCTTCTCGACAAAACGCGCCGCGTTCAGCGCCCCCGCATCATCGCCAAATCGCGCGATCACCTGCACGCCGACCGGCAATCCGCCGTCGGCGACGTCAGCTGATACGTTGACGCAAGGCACACCCATCAGCGTCCACAGCTTGTTGAATTTTGTGTCGCCGGTCGAAGCCAGTCCCTTTGGCGCAGCGCCCGGGGCCGAGAAGGTGAGCAGCACGTCAACGTCATTAAAGACCTCGAAGAGCGCGCGCCGCGCCCGGTTCGCGACGCCGCGCGCGGCGTCGTAGGCCGCCGGCGCGATGTCGCGGCTGTCATCGAGCCGTCCGCGCAGGAGCGGCGGCATCGCATCGTAGTTTTCGCGGTATTCCCAGGCGAAAGCCTGATGCGCCTCGAAATTCTGGATCGTCCCATGGATGCGCCACGCTTCGGCGACGATATCAGGCAATGCAAGCGTGCGGACCGAGGCTCCCGCGCGTTCGGCCGCAACACGAGCGATTCCTAGCGCCTGCTCGCTTGCCGCTTCCGGCGCGCCGGCAAAATCCTGCAGCACTACGCCGATGCGCGGCGTTCTCACCGCGGCATCCGGCAACAGTTCGGGCCGGTCGGTGATGGCAGCGAGGGCGCAGGCGAGATCCTCGACGCCGGCGGCAAACAGCCCGACCGTATCGAGCGTCCACGAAAAGCACTTCACGCCGACCCTCGGCAGCAGGTTGAACGACGGTTTTATCGCGGCGACACCGCAGAACGAGGCCGGCCGGATCACCGAGCCGCCGGTCTGGGTCCCGACCGCCAGCGGAATCATCCCGGCGGCCACGGCCGCCGCCGAGCCCGAGGACGATCCGCCGGGCGTATGGCCATGATTGTGCGGGTTGAGCGTTGGGGTCGGATCGTTCGCCGCGAACGCCGTGGTCGTGGTCTTGCCGATGACGGTGGCGCCGGCCTGCTTCAGCAGCATCACCACGGACGCGTCCGCGCGCGGCCGCCAGCCGCGGTAGATCGCCGAACCCATCTCGGTCGGCATATCCGATGTATCGATAATGTCCTTGATGCCGACCGCGACGCCGCGCAGCGGACCGGAAGCCGCCGCGCGCGGCTCCCCGGCGCGGCAGACGAAGGCGCCGATGGTCCCTTCGTGGGCGTCGATCGCCGCGACAGACTGGGCGATGGCGGCCTCGGCCGAAAGCTCGCCGGAATGGATGCGGCGCTGGAGATCGGCGAGCGAGATCATGGAGGCGTTCCCTTGCGAAAGACCGGATCGCTTTTAGGGACCGGGCCGGGATGCGGCAAGCCGATGAACCGTCATTTGCGGTCTGCGCCGGCGATGGCACCCCCTTCCCCACATCCTCCAGTTGATCCAAACTGGGCGCGGGGGCCGCATGGACAACAAGACGCCGACCACGACACACCTGACCGACGCGCAGCGGATCGACTCGCTGCGGCTGATCCGGTCCGACAATGTCGGCCCGCGCACCTTCCGCTCCCTCGTCAATCATTTCGGCAGCGCCCGAACCGCGCTGCAGCGGCTGCCCGAGATGGCGCGGCGCGGCGGCGCGGATCGGCCGGGACGAATCCTGAGCGAGGAAGACGCGCGTACCGAGATTGCGGCGGGTGAACGCATCGGCGTTCATCTGGTCGCGCCGGGCGAGGACGGCTATCCGCCGCGGCTTGCGGAACTGGACGATGCACCGCCGCTGCTCGGCGTGCGCGGCGTTCGCGATGTCCTGATGCGGCCGATCATCGCGGTGGTCGGCTCGCGAAATGCCTCCGGCGCCGGGCTGAAATTCGCTGGTTCCCTTTCGCGCGATCTCGGGGAAGCCGGTTTTGTGATTGCCTCAGGGCTGGCGCGCGGCATCGATGCGGCGGCGCATCGCGCCACCATCCCAAGCGGCACGATAGCGGTGCTGGCGGGCGGGCACGATCGGGTCTATCCGCCGGAACACGAAGGCCTGCTGGCGGAACTGATCGCCGCAGGCGGCGCGGCGATCTCCGAAATGCCGCTCGGGCATTCGCCGCGCGCGCGGGATTTTCCACGCCGCAACCGGCTGATCTCGGGCGTAGCGCTCGGCGTGGTCGTGGTCGAGGCCGCGCATCGCTCGGGCTCGCTGATCACGGCACGGATCGCCGCCGAACAGGGCCGCGAAGTCTTTGCGGTCCCCGGCTCGCCGCTCGATCCGCGCGCCGCCGGCACCAACGACCTGATAAAACAGGGCGCGACGCTGACCACCGAAGCCTCCGACGTCATCGACGCCGTCGAGCCGATCATGGGCCGGCCGATCATGTTGCGCGAGGGCGACGATGAGCCGCTGGCCTCCGAACCCGATGCCGGCGATCGCGCCCGCATCGTCAATCTCTTGGGACCGACCCCGATCCTGCTTGACGATCTGATCCGGATGGCCGGAACCACGCCTGCGATCGCGCGCACGGTATTGCTCGAGCTGGAACTCGCAGGCAGGCTCGAGCGCCATGGCGGCGGGATGGTGTCGCTACTCTGAAAGCGACGCTTTACGCGGAATCATTGCGCCGGTCGAACCGCGCCCGCGCATCCTCGATCTCGGTCTGATGATCGTGCGCCCATTTGCCCAGCGCTTCCACGGGCTGCCACAGGCCGCGTCCGAGATCGGTCAGTTCGTAGTCGACCCGCGGCGGAATCGTCGGGAACACGGTTCGCGTCACCAGCCCATCGCGCTCCAGTCCGCGCAGCGTCAAGGTCAGCATCCGCTGCGAGATGCCGCCGACCATGCGCTTGATCTCGTTGAAGCGCCGCGGTCCCGCACCCAGCAGCATGATGATGAACACGCTCCATTTGTCGCCGACCCGCGCCAGGATCGAGGCGACGCCGCGGCAATCGCTGTTCTCGTGGGCGTAGGGCTCCAGGACAGTCACATCGGTGTGCTCAGGTTTCAACGGTGTGCTCGGGTTTCAAAAATGTGCGTTCTTGCGGGGTTTGCGGACGGTCACTCATATAGCCCCAGTTACAAACTTATACCAAGGGTGACCACCATGAAACTTCTGCATATCGACTCCAGCGTTCTCGGCCCCCACTCCGTCAGCCGCCAGGTTTCCGCCGCGATCGTCGATCGCCTGCGCCAAACCACCCCTCGCCTCGAGATCGTCTATCGCGACCTGACGTTGACGCCGCTGGCGCATCTGTCGGGTTCGCATCTCGCCGCCGCCCAGGGGGCGGCACCCGAAGCCGCCCTCCAGCCGGACCTCGCCGCCGGCAAAGCCGTCCTGGACGAATTTTTGGCCGCCGACATCGTGGTGCTCGGCGCACCCATGTACAATTTTACCATACCGAGCCAGCTCAAGGCCTGGATCGACCGCATCGTGGTGGCGGGCAAGACATTTAAATACGGCGCGCAAGGCGCCGAGGGCCTGGCCGGCAACAAACGCGTGATTATCGCAGTCTCGCGCGGCGGATTTTATGGCGCCGGCACGCCGGCGGCGGTCGGCGAACACCTGGAGACGTATCTGCGCTGGGTGTTCGGCTTCATCGGAATCACAAATCCCGAATTCATTTCCGCCGACGGAATCCAGGTCGGACCGGAACATCGCGAGAGGGCGCTGGCGACCAACCTTCACGCCGCATGAGATGATATCAAGACGCCGCCTGCCTTCGTGCAATCACGGCGGCGGGCGCGCGTCATCGATATCAAAGCTAGCTAGTACCAGACGCCCTGAACGCCCATGAGAATTGCGACCAGGGAAATCAACAGGCCGATGCCGGAAAACAAGGCGACTGAAACAAGATCGTTGCGTTCGGTTTTCTTCTCGGATGAAGCGCTCGTGGCGGCAATCGGTGCAGCAACGTGAATGGCCGTCGGCATGTCAGGCTCTCCAATCAATGAGTTCTAAAATCCCAACCCATCGGATTGTCCTGGCAGTGCCGACGAAGGTTCAATGTATCAACTGAGTTCCATTAGATCATATTCGCGATACATGTGAGATGTTTCACAGATCGCGCAGATCGAATCTGATAGTCGCCATGCAGCTTTCTCGACCGCGGCCGATCGGTGCACGCCCGCGGGACAAGATTTTCACGCCTGATATTCGGCGCATCGTCGGACGCGAAGTTTTGAACCGTGTTTGCGGATTCCACGGCGTCGCCAGGCTGGTTGCGCAAGCTCTAAGCCGGTAAACGATTACGTGCGGGAATGCGAAGACGCGTCCCGCCGCGTGATCATCTCAGCCCTCACGACAAATTGCGTTTGCTGCGGAGCCTGACGCGTTCCTCCGCTTCCAACTGCGCCATCGAGAGCAGGAAGCCGAGCATGGCAAGTTCGTGCCGCCGCGCCAGCCCGACCAGGCTCGCGACGGTTTCCGCAATGAAGGCCGCGGCCTCGTCCGGTCCGCCCTCCCCGTCAAGTTCCTCAGTTCGCGAACGCCGACCCCTGCCCTGATCGGCCCGCGTTCGCCGGCCCGGTTTCTTGGTCAAACGGCTTGCATCCAGATCCGCCAATCTCCGACGGATAGCCTTTTTGGCGGCGCAACTCTAGGAGGTATTTCACAACTTTTCAGATAGGATACACCGGCCATCCGACCCTCCTTCAACATCTGTCGATTTGACAGGGGCGTTCCCACCACCCATGTTCGCTTGCGAAACGGCCGACGCGAATCTCGCGGAACCGGCCTTTATTTTCCCCGTAAGCCATTGGAATGACATGAATATCGTCATTGTCGAGTCGCCGGCGAAGGCCAAGACGATCAACAAATATCTGGGAGCCTCCTACGAGGTTCTGGCCTCCTTCGGCCATGTCCGGGACCTCCCGGCCAAGAACGGGTCGGTCGATCCGGAGGCCAATTTCCAGATGATCTGGGAGGTCGATCCGAAGGCCGCCGGCCGGCTCAACGATATCGCCCGCGCCATCAAGGGCGCCGACCGCTTGATTCTCGCCACCGACCCCGACCGCGAGGGCGAAGCGATCTCCTGGCACGTGCTGGAAGTGCTGAAGGAAAAGCGCGCGCTGAAGGATCAGAAGATCGAGCGCGTGGTGTTCAACGCCATCACCAAGCAGGCGGTCACCGACGCGATGAAGCATCCGCGCCAGATCGACGGCGCGCTGGTGGACGCCTATATGGCGCGCCGGGCGCTCGACTATCTGGTCGGGTTTACGCTTTCGCCGGTGCTGTGGCGCAAATTGCCGGGCGCGCGCTCGGCCGGCCGCGTGCAGTCGGTGGCGCTGCGGCTGGTCTGCGACCGCGAACTCGAAATCGAAAAGTTCGTGCCGCGCGAATATTGGTCGCTGGTCGCGACCCTATTGACGCCGCGCGGCGAAGCCTTCGAGGCGCGGCTGGTCGGCGCCGACGGCAAGAAGATTCAACGGCTCGACATCGGCTCGGGCGCCGAGGCCGAGGACTTCAAGAAGGCGATCGAGGCGGCCAATTTCACGGTCACGACCGTCGAAGCGAAGCCGGCGCGGCGCAATCCGCAAGCCCCCTTCACCACCTCGACGCTGCAGCAGGAAGCCAGCCGCAAACTGGGGTTCGCGCCGGCCCACACCATGCGGATCGCGCAGCGGCTCTATGAAGGCATCGATATCGGCGGCGAGACCACCGGTCTCATTACCTATATGCGAACCGACGGCGTACAGATCGACAGTTCGGCGATCGTTCAGGCGCGCAAGGTGATCGGCGAGGATTACGGCAACGCCTATGTGCCGGATGCGCCACGGCAGTATCAGACCAAGGCCAAGAACGCGCAGGAAGCCCATGAGGCGATCCGTCCGACGGATTTGTCGCGACGGCCGGCCGACATGCGCCGCCGGCTCGATACCGATCAGGCGAGACTCTACGAGCTGATCTGGATCCGCACCATTGCAAGCCAGATGGAATCGGCCGAACTGGAACGCACCACGGTCGATATCGCGGCGAAGGCCGGCTCCCGCGTGCTGGAACTCCGCGCCACCGGGCAGGTGATAAAGTTCGACGGCTTTCTCGCGCTCTATCAGGAAGGCCGCGACGACGACGGCGACGACGAGGATTCGCGCCGCCTTCCCGCCATGAGCGAGGGTGAGGCGCTGAAACGGCAAGCCCTAGCCGTCACCCAGCATTTTACCGAGCCGCCGCCGCGATTCTCCGAGGCCTCGCTGGTCAAGCGGATGGAAGAGCTCGGCATCGGCCGACCCTCGACCTACGCCTCGATCCTGCAGGTCCTGAAGGACCGCGGCTATGTCCGGCTCGAGAAGAAGCGCCTGCATGGCGAGGACAAGGGCCGCGTCGTGGTCGCGTTCCTGGAAAACTTCTTCGCCCGCTATGTCGAATATGATTTCACCGCCGACCTCGAGGAGCAGCTCGACCGCATCTCCAACAACGAGATTTCCTGGCAGCAGGTGCTCAGAGATTTCTGGGGCGATTTCATCGGCGCCGTCAACGAGATCAAGGATCTGCGCGTCACCGAAGTGCTGGACGCGCTCGACAACATGCTGGGGCCGCACATCTATGCGCCGCGCGAGGATGGCGGCGATGTCCGGCAGTGCCCGACCTGCGGCACCGGCAGGCTCAATCTGAAGGCCGGAAAATTCGGCGCCTTCGTCGGCTGCTCCAATTACCCGGAGTGCCGCTACACCCGTCCGCTCGCGGCCGACAGCGAGGCCAGCGCCGACCGCATCCTCGGCAAGGACCCGGAGACCGACCGCGACATCATCGTCAAGGCCGGCCGCTTCGGGCCATACATCCAGCTCGGCGAGCAGAAGGATTATGCGGAGGGCGAAAAGCCGAAGCGCGCCGGCATTCCCAAAAACACCTCGCCTTCCGACATCGAGCTCGATCTCGCGTTGAAACTGCTGTCGCTGCCGCGCGAAATCGGCAAGCACCCCGAGACCGGCGAGCCGATCACCGCAGGATTAGGCCGCTTCGGTCCGTTCGTGAAGCACGAGAAGACCTATGCGAGCCTGGAGGCCGGCGACGAGGTATTCGACATCGGGCTCAATCGCGCCGTGACCCTGATTGCAGAGAAGATCGCAAAAGGCCCGAGCGGCCGGCGCTTCGGCGCCGATCCCGGCAAACCGCTCGGCGACCATCCGACCCTTGGCGGGGTCGCGGTCAAGAATGGACGCTACGGCGCCTATGTGACATCGGGCGGCGTCAATGCCACGATCCCGAGCGACAAGACGCCGGATACCATCACGTTACCGGAAGCCATTGCCCTGATCGACGAACGCGTGGCGAAGGGCGGCGGCAAGCCAAAGCGTGGCGGCGCCAGGGCCAAGGCGGCAAAACCCGCCAAGGTTGAAGCCGGTGCGGCGGCTTCAAAGCCGGTGAAGAAAGCCGTCGCGAAGAAGTCGGTGACCAAGCCGAAATCCGACGCCGTCAGCAAGGCGCGCGGATCGGTTGTGTCGCCGGCTAAACCATCGGCTGTGAAGGCACCTCCGGCCGCCAAAGCAGCGGCGAAAAAGAGCGCCGGCAAGGCGCGGGGATAAAGTGGCGAAAAACCGCGAGCTTGGCTTTCCGGCCCGGGACGCCATCGTCGCCTACATCCGCGCGCATCCGGGCGAGACCGGCACACGCGAGATCGCGCGCGAATTCGGCCTCAAGAATGCCGACCGTGCTGAGCTGAAGCGAATCCTGCGCGAACTCGCCGACGACGGCACCATCAAGAAGAGCGGCAAGAAGATCAGCGAACCCGCAGCCCTGCCGGCAACCCTGATGGCCGACATCTCGGGACGCGACAGCGATGGCGAACTGATCGCGGTTCCCGCCGAATGGGACGAGGTGGAAAGCGGCGAGCCCCCGAAAATTCGCATCCATATTCCCCGCAGGCCGCAGCCGGGCACGGCGGCCGGCGTCGGCGACCGCGCGCTGCTGCGGATCGAGAAGCTGGAGGACAGCGCGGGCGCGGTCTATCGCGGGCGCGTCATCAAGGTCATCGATCACGCCAAGACCCGCGTGCTCGGCATCTTCCGCGCCCTTCCTGAGGGTGGCGGGCGCCTGGTCCCGGTCGACAAGAAGCAGGCCGGCCGCGAATTGAACATCGCCAAAGCCGATACCGGCGGCGCCGTGGACGGCGATCTCGTCAGCGTCGACCTCCTGCGCTCGCGCGGCTACGGGCTTGCCTCCGGCAAGGTCAAGGAGCGGCTGGGTTCGCTCGCGACCGAAAAAGCGGTCAGCCTGATCGCGATCCATGCCCACGAAATTCCGCAAGCCTTTTCCCCCGCCGCGCTGCGCGAGGCGGAGGAGGCAAAGCCCGCAACGCTGAAGGGCCGCGAGGACTGGCGCGAATTGCCGCTGGTCACCATCGATCCCCCCGACGCCAAGGACCATGACGACGCCGTTTACGCCGAACCTGATCCTAATCCCAACAACAAGGGCGGCTACATCGTGACCGTCGCGATCGCCGATGTCGCGTTCTATGTCCGGCCGGGCTCGGCGCTCGATCGTGACGCGCTGACCCGCGGCAATTCGGTGTATTTTCCGGATCGCGTGGTGCCCATGCTGCCCGAGCGCATCTCCAACGATCTCTGCTCGCTGGTGCCGGGACAGCCGCGCGGCGCACTCGCCGTGCGGATGGTGATCGGCAATGATGGCCGCAAGCGTTCGCACAGCTTTCATCGCATCCTGATGCGCTCGGCGGCGAAACTGAATTACGCGCAGGCGCAAGCCGCGATCGACGGCCGACCAGATGATGTCACGGGGCCCCTGCTCGATCCGATCCTGAAACCGCTCTATGACGCCTATGCGATCGTCAAACGCGCGCGCGACGAGCGCGATCCGCTCGATCTCGACATTCCCGAGCGCAAGATCCTCCTGAAACCCGACGGCACGGTCGACCGCGTCATCGTGCCTGAGCGGCTGGATGCGCACAAACTGATCGAAGAATTCATGATCCTGGCCAATGTCGCGGCCGCCGAAATGCTTGAAAAGAAGGCGCTGCCGCTTATTTACCGGGTGCACGATGAACCGACGCTGGAGAAGGTTCACGCCTTGCAGGAATTCCTGAAGACGCTCGACATGCCCTTTGCGAAAAGCGGCGCGCTCCGGCCTGCGCTGTTCAATCGCGTGCTGGCGCAGGTCAAGGGACACGATTCCGAACCGCTGGTGAATGAAGTGGTGTTGCGCAGCCAGGCCCAGGCAGAATACGCCGCCGAGAATTATGGCCATTTCGGCCTGAACCTGCGGCGTTACGCTCATTTCACTTCGCCCATCAGGCGATACGCGGACCTGATCGTGCACCGCGCGTTGATCCGCGGCCTTGGGCTCGGCGAAGGCGCGCTGCCGGAGACGGAAACGGTGGAAACGCTGAGCGAAATCGCGGCGCAGATTTCGCTGACCGAGCGCCGCGCCATGAAGGCGGAGCGCGAGACCGCTGACCGGCTGATCGCGCATTTCCTCGCCGACCGCATCGGCGCGACCTTTCAGGGCCGCATCTCCGGCGTCACCCGCGCCGGCCTGTTCGTCAAGCTCGCCGACACCGGCGCCGACGGCCTGATCCCGATCCGCACGCTGGGTAGCGAATATTTCAACTATGACGAGACGCGCCATGCGCTGGTCGGCTCGCGCAGCGGTGCCATGCACCGGCTGGGGGACGTGGTCGATGTCCGTCTGGTAGAAGCTGCCCCCGTGGCCGGTGCATTGCGGTTCGAACTGCTGTCGGAGGGCAGCGTGCCCTCGCGCGGGCGCAGGCGTCCAGATGTTGCCAGGGCGCAGCCGAAGGCCCATCCCGGCCGGAGCCCGAGCAAGAAGGATCGCCGGCCGGGCAAAAGCAAGCCCGGCAAGTCGAAGAAAGGCAAATCATGGAAACCTTGAGCGCACGTCCGACCGTCTGGACTCGGGAAACCGGTGTGATCGAGAAGCGCGACGTCTGGACCGCGTTGAAGCGCGGCTTTCGTGGCCGCTGCCCGCGCTGCGGCGAGGGAAAGCTGTTCCGCGCCTTCCTGAAAGTCGACAACAATTGCAGCGTCTGCGGGCTCGACTTCACGCCGCACCGCGCCGACGATCTGCCGGCCTACCTCGTCATCGTCATCGTCGGCCACCTCGTGGTGCCCCTGGCGCTCCTGATCGAGACCAATTATTCGCCGCCGGTAGCGCTGCAATTGGAGATCTATTTGCCGATGACGCTGATTTTATCGCTTGTGCTCTTGCAACCGGTGAAGGGCGCCGTGGTCGGCATCCAGTGGGCGCTGCGCATGCACGGCTTTGACGAGAATGCTACCGATGATATTCCACCGGTCTGATTGAACGAGAACAAGAACAAGTGGGGATGGAATGACTGACGCCGCCAATGCCTCGACCGAAGCCAAGAAGGAAGAAAAAGAGGCCGATCATCATCCCTATCGCCGTCCGGTCGACGCCGCCACGTTGATCCTGGTCGACCGCACCGCCTCCATTCCAAAGGTTCTGGTCGGCAAGCGCCACGACAAGGTGGTGTTCATGCCCGGCAAATTCGTCTTTCCCGGCGGCCGGGTCGACAAATCAGACAACCGCGTCCCCGTCGCGGCGCCGATTCCGCAGGCGCTGGAAGGAAACCTCCTGAAGGGCAGCCCGAAGATTTCGGCCTCGCGCGCGAAATCGCTGGCGGTTGCCGCGATCCGCGAGGCCTGCGAGGAAACCGGCCTCTGCCTCGGGCGCAAGAGCAGTGGGGCCACCCCGAAGCTGGAAGGCGCCTGGAAACCGTTCACCGAGGCCGGGCTTTTGCCCGATCCGTCCGGGTTGTTCCTGATCGCACGCGCCATCACCCCGCCCGGCCGCGTCCGCCGCTTCGATACGCGCTTCTTCACGGCCGACGCCTCCGCGATCACCCATCGCGTCGAGGGCGTGATCCATCCCGATGCCGAACTGATCGAACTGGTCTGGGTCGAGATCGGCTCAAAGCCGCTGGCTGATCTGCATCCCATGACCAAGAATGTCCTGGGTGAACTGGAGCGACGCCTCGCCACCGGCCCACTCAAGCACGACGCGCCGGTGCCGTTTTTCCATTTTTACGGCGGCAAGATGCAGAAGGATGTGCTGGCGTAAGGTGCGTTTTGACTAGAACGGGTTTCGAGCACCGGGGTTATATGCGTCGATGGCTTCTTGCATTTTTTCGTGAGCTCTTCGCTTTTGAGCATCCGTGGGCTTTTTCGTTTCTTTTCCGTCGATTTGTCCTGGGTAACCAGTGTTTCTCCTGACCAAAATCACAGTGATATCTGGTTTCCCAGCTGCCTTCTCTTCGTCTGCGATTAAATCCAAAACCTGTTTACTGGGTCCACGTGGGCCAGTTTGCGTTCTAGCGCCAAACTCACCGTAGTAGATTTTCTTAATAGGCTTGGCTTTGATTGCGTCGAGCAAACCGGCGTGGATAATACCTTTCTTATCGAGATGCCTGATTTTCTTGATCATAGTGCCCTCCTTACAAGCGATCGGCATCGTCCCCGAACCTCATCCTGAGGAGCATCGCGAAGCGATGCGTCTCGAAGGATGGCCGCGGGCGACGGTCGTCCAAGCCGCCATCCTTCGAGACGCAAGCCTTCGCCCTAAGGGGCGATGGCTTGCTCCTCAGGATGAGGTCAGAGTGCCTGGAAGCGACCGGTTTCATGGAATCGGTTGTCTAGTCAGAATTCAATGCATTTTTCTCGATGGAGACCAAAAAACAGAATAATTATTCGTAAACTGAGCGATGGCACAAGTGCACTCTGTGCCTATGTGTTTTCGACAACATCACCGCGGAAACGAATTCATGGCAAAGCGTCAACTCAGGCTCGGCGCCTTCATGCGGCCGGTCTCTATCCACACCGGCGCCTGGCGTTATCCCGGCGCCTGGCCGGACGCCAATTTCAATTTTGGCCATATCAAGCAGCTGATCCAAAAACTGGAGGCGGGAAAATTCGACGCCTTCTTCATGGCCGACCATCTGGCCGTGCTCAACATGCCGGTCAACGCCTTGAAACGCAGCCACACCGTGACTTCGTTCGAGCCGTTCACGCTGTTGTCGGCGCTGGCGGGCGCGACCGAACACATCGGCCTGATCGCGACCGGCTCGACCACGTTCGACGCGCCCTATCATGTCGCCCGCCGCTTTGCTTCGCTCGACCATATCAGCGGCGGCCGTGCCGGGTGGAACATCGTCACCACCTCAAACCCGGACGCGGCGCTGAATTTCGGCATGGACGATCACATGGAGCATGCCGAGCGCTACAGGCGCGCGCGCGAGTTCTATGACGTCGTCACCGGCCTGTGGGATTCCTTTGCTGACGACGCGTTTGTGCGGGACGTCGAAGCCGGGCTTTATTTCGATCCCGCCAAGATGCATGTGCTCGACCACAAGGGCAAATATCTGAAGGTGCGCGGCCCGCTCAACATCGCCCGCCCGGTGCAGGGCTGGCCCGTTATCGTCCAGGCCGGCGCGTCCGACGACGGCCGGCAGCTCGCGGCGGAGACGGCGGAGGCCGTGTTCACCGGCGGCGGACCTCTTGCCGACGGCCAAAAATTCTATGCGGACATCAAGGACCGGATGGAAAAGGTCGGCCGCAACCCCGAGCATCTGAAAATCCTGCCCGGCGCCTTCGTCGTGGTCGGCGACAGCGTCGAGGAGGCCAAGGAAAAGCGCGCGCTGCTCGACAGCCGCGTGCATTACGACAGCGCGATCGCTTCGCTCTCGGTGCAGCTCGGCACCGACGCCTCCAGCTTTGATCCCGACGGACAATTGCCGCCGATCCCGGAAACCAATGCGAGCAAGAGCGGCCGCCAGCGCCTGGTCGATGCCGCCGCGCGCGACAAGCTGACGGTGCGTCAGCTGGCGCAGCGCGTCGGCGGCTATGGCGGGCTGTCGTTCGTCGGCACGGCCTCAACCATCGCCGACCAGATGGAGGAATGGCTGACCAGCCGCGGCTGCGACGGTTTTAATATCATGTTCCCGTTCCTGCCCGCGGGCCTCGACGATTTCGTCGACAAGGTCGTGCCTGAGCTGCAGAAGCGCGAAATCTTCCGCCGGGAGTACGAGGGCAAGACCTTGCGCGAGAACCTCGGCCTGCCGCGGCCGAAGAACCGCTTCTTCGAAGCCTAGGCCGGACGGTGCGCCCGCAGGAAGGAACGGATCTGTCGCACCACCAGCGGGATCCGTTCCTTGGGCTCCTTCCACGGGAACAGGCTGACTTCCGCGTTCGGCGCGAGCATCGCCGTTTCCATCGCGACCGCGTAGGGATGCGCGGGAACATCGTCGGGCAGGATCAGGACCGGCGTCTGGCAGTTGCGCACGAAGTCGCGCGTCACCGTGAAGACGAAATCGGGGTTGGTGCGATACATCCGGGTCAGGAATTTCTCGGCCATCTCCATCGTGAGGTCGGGCCGGCGTTTGACGAGGTCCGGCGCCCATCCCTTCATGTTGTTGTCGTAGAACAGGTCGCGCATCTCCGGACGCGACCCGCTCGGCTGCGCCAGCACCGCCGCGACGATGCGATTCTGCGCCCGCCGCAGCAGGTTCCAGATCAGGGGTCCGCCGATGCAGAATCCCATGACCATGAACTTGTCGATGCCGAGATGGTCCATCAGGCTGAGCTGGTCATCGGTGTGCGAATCCCAGGGACGATCGAGCTCGAGCGGGCCTGTGGACTGGCCGGGGTTGGCGTTGCGCAGGTCGAAGGCGATGCAGCGGTACTCGTTCTTGAACTCCTCGAACGCCTTGAAGGGCGGATAGGTGCCGGTGATGCCCGCGATCGTCGAATTCAGTCCCCCGCCCGCGATCAGCAGCAACGGGAAGCCGGAACCGGCCTCTTCAAAATGGATTTTGACCGCGCTCTTTTCGTAAAAGCCCATGACGTCTCTCCCTTGCCCGTTTTTGTAGCGCAAACAGCGGCACGCCCGCACTTGCCGCCGCAGCGTGATTGCCAAACGCTCTAACACGGGTTCCGTCGACGCTGAAGGCCGGCCGGCGCAAGGCTGAAAACCACCTTGTTTTCAGCCTCAATCCTCGGAAATCGCGCGGTTATTTGAACTCAAAACCTTGACTTTGGACTATCAGAGGCTAGGTTGCGCGGCAAATGCGGCCGGTCCGGCCGGCGCCCAATTTCCCGGATTTTTGAGGTTCTCACATGGCCAAAGCGGTCACCATCAAGGTCAAGCTCGTTTCCTCGGCGGACACCGGCTTCTATTACGTCGCCAAGAAGAATTCGCGCACCATGACCGACAAGCTGGTCAAGAAGAAGTACGATCCGGTCGCGCGCAAGCACGTCGAATTCCGCGAATCCAAGATCAAGTAAAATCGCGGACGTTACTGACTTGAACGGGGCCTTTACGGCCCCGTTTTCATTTGCGCCGATACCGTGTCCCGGACGCGGCGCAGCGTTCTTCACGACGCGCCGCAGAACCGGGACCCATCGACGCAGCATTGGACCCCGGATCAGCAGCGCACCACGCCGCAAGTGCGGCGCGCTGCGCCGCATCCGGGGAACGCAGGCGACGTCTCAGGCGGTCTTCAGCATCGGCGGCGCCGACGGTTTTATGAGCGCGAACGCGACCTGGATGATGCCGGCCGCGAGCCCCAGCGAGACCCCGATCCGCCAGGCCAGATCGTAGGAACCGAGCGCGTCGTAGATCAGGCCTCCTCCGTATGCGCCTATAAAGCTGCCGAGCTGGTGGCTGATGAAGGCGAGCCCCTGGATCATCGCCTGCCATTGCAGCCCGAACAGTTCGGCGACCGCGCCCGCCACGAGCGGGCCGACGCCGAGCCAAAGGAAGCCCATCATCGCGCCGAACAACAGCGTGGTTTCCGGCGTCGGCGGCAGCATGAAGTACCAGGCCAGCGCCAGCGAGCGGAACACGTAGATGCCGCCGAGCAGCGCCAGCTTGTTCCAGCGCTGGCCGGCCCAGCCGAAGAACAGGCTGCCGAGCACGTTGAAGCCGCCGATCACGCCGAGCGTCTGCGCGCTCAGCATCGGGTCCATGCCGCAGATGGCGAGATAGGACGGCAGATGCGTGGTGATGAAGACAAGCTGCATGCCGCAGACGAAATAGGCGCAGGTCATCACCACGAAGGAGGCGTTGCCGAAGGCGATTTTGGCGGCCACGGCGGCCGACGTATCGGCGATCTGGTCGGGCGCGCGCGGCGGCAACGGCACCCTGTCGACCCGGCCCGCGAACCAGGCCGCCGGCAATAGCGCCACCGACAGCACGACGAAGCCTGCGAGGCCGGTCCGCCAGCCGAAATCCTGATTGAGCACCTGCCCGATCGGCGCCGACAACAGCGCCCCAAGTGAACCCGCCGCCGAGACGATGCCGAGCACCGTGCTGCGCACGCCGGCAGGCACCGCGCGCGCCGCAACCGACATCGCGATCGCTGCCGCCGTGCAGGCCAGCGACATCCCGATCAACACCCCGGCGCCCAGCATGACGCCGAGAAGACCCTGCGCGCCGGCCATCATGACCAGGCCCGCGATGTAGAGTAGCGCGCCCACCATCATGATAGGGCGAAAGCCGTAGCGGACCGTCAGCGCACCGGCGAACGGTTGCAGGAAACCCCAGGCGAGATTTTGCACGGCAATCGCCAGGGTGAAATCGGAGACCGAGATCCCGACGTCGTGGGTCAGGGGTTGCAGGAAGATGCCGAGGCTCTGGCGCAGGCCCATGCTCAGGGACAGCATCAGCGAGGCGCCGATCAGGATCGGAAGCGCGGGACGAAGCGTTCGCAGCAGGGTCATTTTTTGTTCTCCGTTGCCAAGGCTGGCTCGAAAGCCTTAGGCCTGCTGTCGGAATCGAGCTTGATTACACCGATCTGTGTAACTAAGGTAAAGCCGCCGGCCTTGTCAAGCCCGAATAACACAGGTCTGTGTAATCATGCCGTCACCCGTAAAACCCGACATGAAGCAGCGGATTCTCGATACCGCCGACCGGCTGTTCTATCTGCACGGCATTCGCGCCATCGGCGTCGATACGGTCGCCGCCGAGATCGGCATCTCCAAGCGCACGCTCTACAACCACTTTCCCTCCAAGGAAGAGTTGATCAAGGCCTACCTCGCGCGCCGGTCCGTCACCCTGCCGCCCTCCGACAAGCCGCCGGTCGAACAGATCATCGGCACCTTCGATGCGCTGGAGCGGCGCTTTGGGGCAAAAGATTTTCGCGGTTGTCCGTTCGTCAATGCGGTGACCGAGCTCGGCGCGGAGGATCACGCGGTGCGCAAGATCGCGACCGCCTTCAAGGACGGCCGCCGCGCCCGCTTCCGCGAGCTGCTCAGGCAGATCGGTGCCACCGACCCGGACCGCGTTGCGACGCAGCTGCAGCTTCTGGTCGATGGCGCGATCGCCGCCGATCTCGTTCACAACGATCCGTCGATGGCAGTCGCCGCGAAGCAGGCGGCCATCGTATTGCTCAGGAATGCGGGGGTCGAGGTTGGCGACCGCATTTCGACGTCGTCTCCGCGAAAGCGGGGACCCCTACGCCGGGCCGATGCGGGGTGAAAAAGGTGGCCGTTACAGACTTCTTTCCAGCAAGGGGGCCGCCATCGGCTACTTTGCATGGGGTTGTTTTCGATATTTTTGTTGTCCGGCCACAAAAGCCTCAGCCCGGACCTGAATTCATCAAGCTTTGGGCAGGAAGGGCGGATTAAGCCGCCTGCGCCACCACGCGGTTGCGGCCGTCATGCTTGGCGCGGTAGAGCGCGGTGTCGGCGCGCTTGAGCACGTCGGCGACCGATTCGCCCTTCAGCTCCAGCGTCGAGAGCCCGATCGAGATCGTGACCTCGATGCGTTTGGCTCCCTTGTTGACCGAAAACGGCTCGCCGGCGATCGAGCGGCGCAGCCGTTCCGCCACCATGCCAGCGACATGCAGGTCGGTTTCCGGCATCACGATGACGAATTCCTCGCCTCCGTAGCGGCAGGCGAGATCGATGCCGCGGATCGATTTGCGGACCCGGACGGCGAATTCGCGCAGCACGTCGTCGCCGGCGTCGTGGCCGTAACTGTCGTTGATCGACTTGAAGAAGTCGATGTCGAGCATCATCAGCGCCAGCGGCTTGCCCCGGCTCGCGGCCTGTTCGGCGAGCGTGCCGAGATGGCTTTCCATGTAGCGGCGGTTATGCAGGCCGGTCAGCGCGTCGGTGATCGCCATCTCGATCGAGTTCTGCACGTTGTCGCGCAGATGGTCGGTGTAGCGGCGCTTGCGGATCTGGGTGCGGGCCCGTGCCAGTAATTCGTTCTTGTCGACCGGGCGCAACAGGTAATCGTTGACGCCGATCTCGAGCCCGCGCAGCAGGCGGGCATTGTTGTCGGCATCGGCAATGGCGAGGATCGGCACCTGGCGGGTTCGCTCCAGCGAGCGCGCCTGGCTGCATAGCCGGAGGCCGTCGAAATTGTCGAGCCCGAGCGAGACGATCAAGAGATCGTAATTGCCGTCGGCGGCGTGAAACACCGCTTCGGCCGGATTGGTCTCGACGTCGACGGTGTGCTCGGTGGCGAGCACCGGCGCCAGCCGTTCATAGGACGACGGCCGGTCGTCGACCAGAAGGATGCGGCCGCCCCGTCCGGTATCGGCCACCGCACTGCGCTCCGGCGCCTGCACGCCGATCTCGAGCGAGGTGATCGCGCGCATCCGCAGCTCGTCGGTCATCATCTTCAGCCGCGTCAGCGAGCGCACCCGCGCGATCAGCACGATGTCGGACACCGGCTTGGTCAGGAAATCGTCGGCGCCGGCCTCGAGCCCGCGCACGCGGTCGGCCGGGCTGTCGAGTGCGGTGACCATCACCACCGGAATGAAATGGGTCGCCGGATTGGATTTCAGCCGGCGGCAAACTTCGAAACCGTCCATGTCCGGCATCATCACGTCGAGCAGGATGATATCGCATTCGGCGCGGGCGCAGATCGAAAGCGCCTCCGCGCCGTTGGACGCCGTCAGCACATCGAAATACTCGGCCGACAGCCGTGCCTCCAACAGCCTGACGTTGGCAGCGACATCATCGACGACCAGAATGCGCGCGGACATCGAAATTCCCCTTACCCGATAAACCGTCGGACCGTTTCAATGAATTTGCCGACCGAGATCGGCTTCGACAAATACGCCTCGCAGCCGCCCTCGCGGATGCGTTCCTCGTCACCTTTCATGGCAAATGCGGTGACGGCCACCACCGGGATCGAGCGCAGCTCCGGATCGTCCTTGATCCAGCGCGTCACCTCAAGGCCGGACACCTGCGGGAGCTGGATATCCATCAGGATCAGATCGGGACGCAGCTTGCGCACGAGGTCGAGCGCCTCGAAACCGTTGGAGGTGCCGGAGGTCTTGTAGCCGTGCGCTTCCAACAGATCGCGAAAGAGCTTCATGTTCAGCTCGTTGTCCTCCACGATCAGGACGGTTTTCGCCATCCCGTCCCTCCCCTCCGCAAGCTATAGGCCCGGAATGCGGCGCATCGGCGCCGTCATCGGGCGTGTCAAAAAGTGAATTCAAACTAGCGCCAGATTCGCTCTAACCCGTTAAGCTCGCATGCCATCTTTGTGCGAAGTGGTTTCCACTTGCTTGAACACATTCCGCAGACTCGGGCATGATGGCTCCCAAAATAGAGACCATAAGTTAGCGAAAGGCAAATATCGCGCTTGAAGAAGCCTGTTCGAAACCCCCGGGAAGTTGCTGAAATCGTTGCGGTTCAGGCGCTTTCCTTCATTGCCGGCGACGCCGAGCGGCTGGGATTGTTCCTGGCCGAAAGCGGGTTGGGTCCGGAGACGCTGCGTCATGCCGCCGCCGACCCGCGCTTTCTCGCCAGCGTGCTGGACTTCGTGATGCGGGATGACGCAACCGTGAAAGCCTTTGCGAGCGTCTCGCAACTTCATCCGACCAACATCGCGGCCGCGCATCAGGCCCTGAACGATCCGAAATGGGAGCGCGATGTGCCGTGAACGCTACCGCGCCAGCCGTGGAGGGACCGACCTGCTTCTGCCGGGACTGCCTCCATGATCTGGACTTCACGGTGCGGCGATGCCGCGAATGCGGCTCGCCCCGGCTGGTTCGGCACCACGCACTGCCCTCGCTGACGCTTGCCCATATCGACTGCGACGCCTTCTACGCCACCGTCGAAAAGCGCGACAACCCAGATATCGCCGACAAGCCCGTCATCATCGGCGGCGGCAAGCGCGGCGTGGTCTCGGCCGCCTGCTACATCGCCCGCACTTTTGGGGTGCGCTCGGCGATGCCGATGTTCAAGGCCTTAGCGCTGTGCCCGCAGGCCGCCGTGATCCGGCCCGACATGGCAAAATATGTCCGGGTCGGCCGCGAGGTGCGCCACGCCATGCAGGCGCTGACGCCGCTGGTCGAGCCGCTCTCGATCGACGAGGCCTTTCTCGATCTGGCCGGCACCCAGCGCGTGCATGGCATGATCCCGGCCAAGGTATTGGCGCGGTTTGCCCGCGAGGTCGAGCGCGGAATCGGCATCACGGTATCGGTCGGCCTGTCCTGCAACAAATTCCTCGCCAAGATCGCTTCCGACCTCGACAAGCCGCGCGGGTTTGCGGCGCTGGACCAGGAGCAAGCCTGCGCGATGCTCGCCGAAAAGCCGGTCGGCTTTATCTTCGGCGTCGGACCGGCGACCCAGGAAAGGCTGATCCAGCGCGGCTTTCGTACCATCGCCGACCTGCAGCGCGCCGACGAAATCGAGTTGATGAAGCAATTTGCCGGCGAAGGGCGCAGGCTGTGGCGGCTGGCGCGCGGCATCGACGATCGCCGCGTGGTGCCCGATCGCGGCGCCAAGACCATTTCAAGCGAGACCACCTTTGAAAACGACATCCGCGATTTTGCCACGCTGGAGCGGATGCTGTGGCGGCTGTCGGAGAAAGTATCGGCGCGGCTGAAGAGCGGCGAACTTTCGGGCTCGACCATTACGCTGAAACTGAAGACCGCCGATTTCAGGCAGCGTACCCGCTCGCAATCGATCCAGGCGCCGACGCAATTGGCGGCGAAGATCTTCGCCATCACCCGGGAAATGTTGGCCAAGGAAATCGACGGCACGTCGTTCCGCCTGATGGGCGCCGGCGTCAGCGCGCTGCGGCCGGGTTCGCAAGCCGACGACACCGATATGCTCGACCGCCGCTCGGCCCACGCCGAACGCGCGATCGACGATTTGCGCAAGAAGTTCGGCCAGGCCGCCGTGATCCGGGGGATCTCCTATGAGGGGCCGGAGAAGGCGGAGTAGTGCAGCCACCACCGTCATTGCGAGGAGCCCTTGCGACGAAGCAATCCACGCTTCTTCGTCTCCGCAGCAGCTATGGATTGCTTCGCGGAGCCTGTCATCGGGCGGCGCTTGGCGCCGACCCGTTGGCTCGCAATGACAGCGCGGACTACGTCCGCGCCGTCACTTACACGGCTTGGCGTCCTTGACGTCGAACTTGCCGAGCGCGCCCGACACCACGAAATCATTATAGTCGAGCACCAGCGCGCGGGAGACGCCGTTCTCGAACAGCTCGAACGACATCGCATAGATCGGCGTCTGCTCGCCGTCCGTGGCCTTGGCGTCGCGATCGTAGTAGGTCACCGTGACCGGCCAGCGCGTCAGCGATTTCATCTGGTCGTTGGTGGTGGAGGGATCGGGCGAGGGCGTGGTCCGGTCGCCGGGGATCGGCTGGCCGATCACGCTCATCGTGTAATAGACCTTCTCGCCATTGTCGGAGCCGTCGAAGACCGTCAGTTCGAGCAAGGATTTTCCTTCCCTGGCGGCTGCGATGATGCGCCGGATCTGCTCGGTCGGAAACACGGTTGAGCCGTCGAGGGTAAACGTCTTGGCTTCCGGCTGCTTCAGCTTGACGGTGATGTGGTCGCCGTCGCGCTCGGCGATCCCGTCGACCGAACTGGAATCGGTATCGTTCATGCGGGAGTCGACCTTGAAACGATAGCTCTTGCCGTCGGCATCTTCCCACGAGGTCGAGCGCAGGTCGCTCAGCGTCACGCTGCCCTCGCCGCTGCTCAGTTCCGAGACCTGGCGGAATTCGGAAGTATAGCCCTCGCAAGGACTGCCGGAGAAATTATAGAGGATGCGCCCGCGCGCGCTGTCGATCGAGGCCGAACCGCGCGACTTGACCAGGCTGAGGTCGTAGAGCGCCTGATGCGGCAGGAACGCGGTGGTCGCAGCGGCCCTCGCCTGCCCTGCGGCCATCCCCCATCCCGCGGCGACGGCGGCGATCGCCAGCAGCACCAATCGGGAATGCGGAATCCGAAACCGGCTCACCATGTGTCTTCCCTGTGAAATGCGCTGTGAATCCCGACCTTATTCATCGCGCTATTGCGCCGCAACTAGGTCCGCTTCACGAAAAAGTAGGAATCGGCCGACCGCAAGCCCTGTTTTTTGGCATTTCAGTGCCGAGCCGCGCTCTCTTGCATGTGCCGTCGCGATGCGCGAAACAAAGCGTTCCCGATCGGATATCGCTCGGGCGCTTACATCAAACGGGGACGAAACATGGCGGGTACGGTCGAGCAGAAACTGGCGGCAGAAGGCGTGGTCCTGCATCAGGCGCCAAGCCCGGTGGCGAACTATGTCGGTTTCGTGCGCTCGGGAAACCTGCTGTTTGTCTCGGGGCAGGTTTGCTTCGACCCACAGGGCAAGCTGATCGCCAAGGGCAAGTTAGGGGCCGGCGTCACCACCGAACAAGGCAACGCCGCCGCGCGCGGTTGCGCCATCAACCTGTTGGCGCAGGTCAAGGCAGCCTTGGGCGACCTCGACAAGGTGGTACGCGTGGTCCGGCTCGGCGGCTTTGTCAATTCGGCACCGGATTTTCTCGAGGGACCGAAAGTGCTGAACGGCGCATCCGATTTGATGGTCGCGGCCTTCGGGGACAAGGGCCGCCATGCCCGCACCACCGTCGGTGTCGCCTCCCTGCCCGCCGATGCCGCGGTCGAGGTCGAAGGGATATTCGAGGTTTCCTGAAGCGGAGCGCGCCGCATGCGCGCACCCGCCTGGCTGACGGCTCGGCCGGTGGCCCATCGCGGCCTGCACGATCGCGCCCGCGGCATCATCGAGAACATGCCGGGTGCGGCGCAGGCCGCGATCGCCGGCCGTTTCGGCATCGAATGCGACATCCAGCTCACCGCCGATGGCGAGGCGATGGTGCATCATGACGACGAACTCGGCCGCCTCACCGAGGCGAGCGGCGCGCTCAAGGAAAAGACGGCGGCCGAGCTCAAAGCGGTCAAATTCAAGGACACCGAGGAGCGGATGATGTCGCTGGCCGATCTCTGCGCGCTGGTCGCAGGCCGCGTGCCGCTGGTGATCGAGATGAAAAGCCATTTCGACGGCGACCGCAGGCTGGTGAAGCGGATGGCCGAGGTGCTCGCATCCTATTCAGGGCCGGCGGTCGGCATGTCGTTCGACCCGGATCAGGTGCTGGCGTTGCGCGAAATCATGCCGGCGCTGCCGCGCGGCATCGTCGCTGAAAGCACCTATGATGCGGCCGATTGGCCGGAGGCGACGCCCGCCCAGCGCCAGGGCATGACCCATCTGCGCCACGCCTTCCGCACCCGGCCGCATTTTGTTGCCTATTGGGTCGACGAGTTGCCCGCCGTAGCGCCCTGGATCGCCCGCAATTTGTTCGGCCTGCCGCTATTGACGTGGACGGTGCGCACGCCCGAGCAGCGCGCCCGCTCCGCCCGCTACACGGATCAGATGATCTTTGAAGGGTTTGTGCCGGGAACCTGAGGTACCTGCGCACGCCCTTGAAGTCATCGCTGCAATGCACGATCTTTGCATTGGTTCAACGCATTCGTCATCCTTTGCATTCGTCATCGGATGCGTGGCCAATGGCCGACCGTAACGCGTGACCGGTACAAATCGTCGATGGATTCATCCGAAATAACGCTCGAGGCCGTCTCATCCGTCAGCCAGGTACCGGCTGCGGATTGGGATGCCTGCGCCAATCCGGCGGTGCCAGCAGACAGCATCCACGGCCTCGACCGGCTTGCTTCATCCGATACCGCGGACGTTTCCTGCGCTGGATCAAAAGCACCTTATAACCCCTTTGTTTCCCATGCATTTTTCTCAAGCCTGGAAGCCTCAGGCTCGGCCGTGGCGCGGACCGGATGGGGGCCGCGGCATCTCCTCTCCCGGCTCGACGGCGAGATCGTCGGACTCGTGCCCTGCTTTCTGAAATCGCATTCGCAAGGCGAATACGTGTTCGACCGCGGCTGGGCCGATGCCTATGAGCGCGCCGGCGGCCGCTATTATCCAAAGCTGCAGGCTTCGGTTCCCTTTACCCCCGCAACCGGCCCACGCCTTTTGATCCGCGATGGCATGGACCGCGAGCGCGTCGGCACCATGCTCGCCGCTGGACTGGTGGCGCTGTGCGAGGCGACCAAGGCATCATCTGTTCATGTGACCTTTGCGCCCGAAGCCGAATGGAAATTCCTCGCCACCCACGGCTTCCTGCAGCGCACCGATCAGCAATTCCACTGGCACAACCTGGGATTTGGCAGCTTTGACGATTTCCTCGCCACCCTGAACTCGCGCCACCGCAAGGCGATCAAGCGCGAGCGGCGCGAGGCGGTGGCGAACGGCATCACGATCCACGCGCTCACCGGCAGCGACATCACGGAGGATGCCTGGGACGCCTTTTTTGCCTTTTACATGGAGACCGGCTCACGCAAATGGGGCCGGCCGTATCTCACGCGCACGTTCTTCTCGCTGATCGGCGAGAGCATGGCCAAGGACGTGCTGCTGGTCATGGCCAGGCGCAACGGGCGCTGGATCGCCGGCGCTATCAATTTCATCGGCTCCGATACGCTGTTCGGCCGCAACTGGGGCGCGATCGAGCATCATCCGTTCCTGCATTTCGAGGTCTGCTATTACCAGGCGATCGATTTCGCCATTCGGCGCGGCCTGAAGACGGTCGAGGCCGGCGCGCAAGGCGAACACAAGATCGCGCGCGGCTATCTGCCGCAAACCACTTATTCGGCGCATTACATCGCCGACCCCGATCTGCGCCGCGCGATCTCGGACTATCTCAGGCGCGAGCGCGCCTATGTGGCGGAAGCCGGACGCGAGCTTGCCGAGCACGGCCCGTTCCGCAAGACTGACGAACCGTCCTGAGCCAAGAAAACATTCGGGAGCCGCCATGCCTGCCTACGATCCGCAAAACCCCTTCGCAAAGATCCTGCGCGGCGAATTCCCGAGCTACAAGGTCTATGAGGACGACCATGTGCTGGCCTTCCTCGACATCATGCCGCGCTGTCCCGGCCATACGCTGGTGATTCCGAAGGCGCCTGCCCGCAACATCCTGGATATTTCGCCCGACGACTACGCCCATGTCGCGCGCGCCGCCCACAAGATCGCAGCGGCCGCGATGAAGGCTTTCGACGCGGACGGCATCACCATCCAGCAATTCAACGAACCCGCCGGCGGACAGGTGGTGTTTCATTTGCACTTGCACGTGATGCCGCGCCACGAAGGCACGCCGCTGTTGGCGCCGGCGAGCCGGAAGGAAGACGGCAAGGTGCTGGAAGCGAATGCGGCGAAGCTGAAGGCGGCGCTAGGGTAGTTGCGTCACATACCACCGTCATTGCGAGCGAAGCGAAGCAATCCATTCTTTCTTTGCGGGTCCATGGATTGCTTCGTCGCTTCGCTCCTCGCAATGACGGAGGGGGTCCTCACTCCGTCTCGAAATCGCCGGCTTGCGGCGGCGCCAGCGGGGTGAATTCGCAGCGATCCGGTTTCAGGTCGAGCAGCGGCGTCTCGTCGAGGCAATCGAGCCCGCGCACCAATACCGTCGAGCCTTCGATCCCGACCAGCTTGACGATCGAGGTGCCGATCGGATTCGGCCGCACCGGGGAGCGCAGCGAGAACGTGCCGCGCGTCGACTTGTTGTTCTTCGGTGACTGCAGCACCAGATCGCGGCGCGACAGGTGCAGCCAGTAAATCACTTCGAGGTTCGAGTAGAAATCGACGCCCTTCAGCGCCGGCACCCAGGGCTCGAAGATTTCGAGCCGGCAGACCGGGCCGTCATGACGCCCCTGCCGCGGGGCCTCCAGCCGTGAGGTCCAGGGCGTGCGGATGCGGCCGATGAAGACGAGGCCGGCGTCGCGCGGCGGCGGCGTCTCGACGGCGAGTTCGCCCTCGCGGATTTCACTCTCTCGCACCATGGTTTCAGTCCAATGTTAAATTTTGCGATTTTATCACGCCCGACCACCTGACACGCTCGGCCGCCATGAACTCGCCGATGTCAGCCGGACTGCGCGGACGGAGCGCCGTAAACCCGACCTTCTCGATCGCCGCCCGAAAACCTTCGTCATTCATCACCCGATCGAGACTATCGGTCAGGATCCGCGTCACGTCATCCGGCAATCCCGCAGGGACGGCAAGTCCGTTCCAGACACTGACGAAATATCCGCCGTAGCCGCTTTCCGCAATGGTCGGAACATCGGGGAGAGCCGGGTGCCGCTGTACAGAGCCGATGCCAAGCGGCCGCAGCTTTCCGGATTGTATCAGCGGCAGCGCGGTAGAGACCGATTCAAACATCAGCTGGATGTTGCCCGACATGACGTCGGTCAGCGCCGGAGCCGCCCCCTTGTAGGGGACATGGGTCATCTGGATGCCGGCCATCTGCTTGAACATCTCGGCGGCGAGATGCGTAAAGCTCCCGGTTCCGGAGGAGCCGAAATTGAGCTTGCCGGGGTTTTGTTTGGCATAGGCGACGAATTCGGCGACCGTCTTCACCGGCAGCGACGGATTGACGCAAAGCACCACCGGCACGTCCGTCACCAGCGCCAGCACGCGCAAATCCCTGGCAGGATCGTAGGGCAGTTTCTTGTACAGCAAGGGATTGAGCACGATGACCGAACCGGAGGTGCCGAACAGCGTGTAGCCATCGGGATCGGAGCGCGCGACCATTTCGGCGGCGATGGCGCCTTGCGCACCGCCCTTGTTCTCGACGATCACCGTCTGCTTGAGGTCTCGGCCGAGATATTCGGCCAGCATCCGGCCAAAAATATCCGTCGGCCCGCCCGCGGCATAGGGAATGACGAGCTTGATCGGATGCGTCGGAAACTCCGCGCGCGCAACCGGCGCGGCCGCCATCGCGGCCACGATGCCGAGGCAACCGATCAAGGCCGGTCTTGTACGCGAATTCATGCCGTTACTCCCTGGTTTTTTTGATTGGTCTCAAGAGTATCAGCCCACCCACCATTTGCCAGCCGGCATCAGCCATTCGTCGCAGGCGACACGCCTGTTCATCCCCGCATGTTTTTCAGCACAAAGCACGCCCCACCGGCACGCCGGATGCGGTTGCAGAGATCGTCCGCTGCAGGCCGCGTGTCGGCGCCGATCCGCACCTGGTAGAAGGTGCGGGTGCCGCGGTTGCGCATCATCGAGCTCAGCAGGCTCGGGTCCTGGTCACCGATCACACCGCGCAACCGCGACATGGCGCGGGCATACATCGCGAGCGCCTTGTCGCGGTCGAAGCCGGCGGCGAGCTGCACGCCCCACAATTTCGCTGCGGCGAGTTGCACATGCTGTTCCAGCTCGGTGACGAAGGAGTTCGGCGCGCGCCGGAGCAGCGCCATCAATTCGCGGCAACTCGAATGCGGCGCACGGTCCGGCATTTTCGCTGTAATGCCCGCCCTGGCCCAATCGTCGACGCTGCTGCCGGTGATCGCGCTGACGTAATTGCGCGTCTCCTGCGGCATCGCGCCTGTTCCTGCGAGCCATTCCTGCACCCGGCGCGGGCCGGCATTGTAGGCGGCCGCCGCCAGTCCGAGATTGCCGAACTGGCTGCGCAATTCGCTCAAGAATTCCGCCGATTTCGGCAGCGCTTGCACCGGATCGAAGGGATCGAGCAGCCGCCGCTCGCTGGCGGTGCCCGGCATGAACTGCGCGATGCCCTGCGCGCGCTGCCCGTTGCGGGTGAGCGGGCCGACCGCGTCGGATTGAAAGCGGCTCTCCTGCCAGATCACGCGGGCGAAGAATTCCAGCGGCAGATCGTTGGCCCGCGCCGCCGATTCGATCATCAGGCACATCGCCTCGCGGGTATCGGTTTCGCGACCGCCCTCCGGGGGCGTGGCCAGTTCCTCCACGCTCGGCCGCGCGACGTTGGTCTTGGCCGGCGCTGTGTCCTCCGCCACGGCGGGCGTCAAAATGATCGCTGCCGCGACGCCAAGCGCGGCACGCAGGACTATCCTCGTTCGCATCGTCGTTCTGTTTGCCGCAAGGCCGCGCTCGATATGGGGACAGATTTTCCAGTCATTCCAGACAATGATGGCGTGCTTATGAGGGCGCAAGGCCGGGCCGGCCCGCGGCGGCATAGGCCTCCGCTCCCCTTCAAATCCCTCAAAATCCCGATCGTTCGGGCGTCGATCGGTTTACGTTAACGCGGCATTTCGGCCCCCCCGGTCTTTCGCCGGCGATGAAGCGGGGTATGGTGCCCCTCTTGACAAGGAGTGGAACGATGCTGGATCGACGCCAGAGCACGCGCGACAAGGTGATTTTCGGCGGCGTCGCCGAGATCGACGGGCATGGCGAAAAACGGGATTGCGTGGTGCGCAACATCTCGGACAACGGCGCGCACATCGAATTCAGCAACGTCGTCAGGCTGCCGAAAGAGAAGCTGTCGCTGACGATCGCGCGCAAGGGCCGCTCCTTCCTCGCCAAGGTGGTGTGGTGGCGCGACAACTTCGTCGGCGTCGCCTTTTCCTCGGAGCAGCCTTACGAGCTGCCGGTCTCCGATCTCGAGGAGCGCCTGCGCAGAAGCGAGAAGAAAAAGCGCCAGCTGCAGCGCCGCATCAACGAGCTGCTCGGCGAAGGCTGAGAGCAAACTTTCCGGAACACCCATCAAGCGGGCCAGCCTGGCCAGAACCACACCAGCCCCTCGCAGTTGCACGTAGCGGCCTGTCCGGGATTGCGGTAGCCAGTCGATGCCAGGACTGGAGCCGCCTACCCAATGTCATCATCCGTCATCGAGCATGCCGATGGCCTGCCCAAGCCGCAGCGCAATTGGGCCATCCTGACGATTGCGCTCGGGCTCATCCTGGCGGTGGTCGACGGCGCCATCGCCAATGTCGCGCTGCCCACGATCGCGACCGACCTCGACGCCAGTCCCGCCTTTTCGATCTGGATCGTCAACGGCTATCAGCTCGCGATCACGATCTCGCTGTTGCCGCTGGCCTCGCTCGGCGAAATCATCGGCTATCGCCGGGTCTATCTGGCGGGGCTCGTGCTGTTCACCCTCGCCTCGCTGTTCTGCGCGCTGTCGCACACGCTACTGCTGCTGACCGTCGCGCGCATCGTGCAGGGGTTTGGCGCCGCGGGGATCATGAGCGTCAATGCGGCGCTGGTGCGCTTCACCTATCCGCGCGCTTTGCTCGGTCGCGGCATCGGCATCAATGCGCTGGTGGTCGCGATCTCGGCGGCGGTCGGGCCGACGGTGGCCGCCGCCATCCTGGCGGTCGGAACCTGGCCCTGGCTGTTCGCCATCAATATTCCGATCGGGATCGCCGCCTTCACGCTGGGCTGGCGCTGCCTGCCGCACACCACGCGCGGCAGTCACGCATTCGACTGGCAAAGTGCGGCGCTGAGCGCGATCGCCTTCGGCGTCGGCATCGCGGCCATCGACAGCGTCGGCCATGGCGAGGTGCCGTTCGTCTGGCTGTCGGAGTTCTCGGTCGCCGCCGTCGCCGGCGTCCTGCTGGCGCGCCGGCAGACCCACATGACTTCGCCGCTGCTGCCGGTGGACCTGTTGCGGATTCCGATCTTCGCGCTGTCGATCGGCACCTCGATCGCCTCGTTCTGCGGCCAGATGCTGGCCTTCGTCGCGCTGCCTTTTTATCTCGAACACCGGTTTGGCTATTCGGCGGTCGAGATGGGCCTTCTGATCACGCCGTGGCCGATCGCGGTGGCGTTCGCGGCACCGCTGGCGGGACGATTGATGGAGCGCTACCCGGCCGGCCTGTTGGGCGGCATCGGGCTTTTGCTGTTCGCCATAGGCCTCGCCACGCTGGCGCTGTTGCCGGCCGATCCGCCGCTCGTCGATGTGATCTGGCGGATGGCGCTGAGCGGCTTTGGCTTTGGCCTGTTCCAGACCCCCAACAACCGCACCATGATCGCGGCCGCGCCGCGCGAGCGCAGCGGCGGCGCCAGCGGCATGCTCGGCACCGCGCGGTTGTTGGGGCAGACCACGGGTGCGGCGCTGGTGGCGCTGTTCCTGGCGCGCTATCCCAGCGACGGCACCCGGATTTCGCTGTGGGCCGGCGCCTTCTTTGCGCTGATTGGCGCCGTGCTGAGCCTGCTGAGGCTGTCGCCCGCGGGCACCCGCGGCGCCGAACGGGTGCGGGTCCATGCCGACCAGCGGCTGAAGGGCGAGTAACCGGCGACACGACCGAGGGCGACGCCGTTATTATTTTTCGATTGATAAATAGCCTGCAAAACTGAACACTGCCGCCAGAAAAGAACCAGGGCTTGAGGAAATGGCCGAGGCGGTCGAGCAGGACAACATGCTCATCGAGTGGGACGCCGGGATCGTCATGGACGACGGCCTGGTGTTGCGGGCGGACGTGTTCCGCCCCAAGGCGGCAGGGAAATGGCCGGTGCTCCTGACCTACGGCCCCTACGCCAAAGGTCTCGCCTTTCAGCAGGGATATCCGAGCGCCTGGCAGGCCATGATCGCGGGCCACCCCGACGTCGCTTATGGCTCGACCAACAAATATCAGAACTGGGAAGTGGTCGATCCGGAAAAATGGGTGCCCGATGGCTACGTCTGCATCCGCGTCGACTCGCGCGGCACCGGCCGATCGCCGGGATATGTCGATCATTTCTCGCCCCGCGAGACGCGCGACTTCTATCGATGCATCGAATGGGCCGGCGTCCAACCTTGGTCGAATGGCAATGTCGGGCTCAATGGCATCTCCTATTACGGCATCAACCAGTGGCAGGTGGCCTCATTGCAGCCGCCGCATCTGAAGGCGATGTGCATCTGGGAAGGTGCGGCCGACTGGTATCGCGACATGACCCACCATGGCGGCATGCTCTCCACCTTCTGGGCGAACTGGTACGACATGCAGGTCAAGACCGTGCAATATGGCCTGGGAGAAAGAGGCCCGCGTAGCGCGGTCACGGGCGCGCTGGTGTGCGGCGACGAGACCTTGTCGGATGACGAGTTGGCACGCAACCGCTGCAGTTTCGGCGACGACATCCTCGCCCATCCGCTCGACGACGATTATCACAAGGCGCGTTCACCGGATTGGGACAAGGTGACGGTGCCGCTGTTGTCCGCGGCGAACTGGGGCGGCCAGGGCCTGCACCCGCGCGGAAATTTCGAAGGTTTTGTGCGCGCCGCGTCGAAAGAGAAATGGCTGGAGTGCCACGGGCTGGAACACTGGACGCATTTCTACACCGACTACGGCCGCAGTTTGCAGAAACGCTTCTTCGATTTCTACCTCAAGGGCGAAGCCAATGACTGGCCGCGGCAACCGAAGGTGCAGTTGCAGGTCCGCCATGTCGATCGCTTCGTCGAGCGGCATGAGGCCGATTGGCCGCTGCCCTCCACGGCCTGGACCAAATTCTACCTCGACCCCAGGGATCAGACGCTTTCGCTGCAGCCGCCGGCCGAGAACGCCGAGATCAGTTTCGCGGCGATGGGCGACGGACTGACCTTTGTCTCGAAGCCGTTGACGGAAGACACCGAGATCACCGGGCCGCTGGCGGCCAATTTGCGAATTTCCTCCTCGACCGCGGACGCCGACCTGTTCGCCGTGTTCCGGGTTTTCTCCGCTGACATGCGCGAGGTGACGTTTGTCGGCGCGATCGATCCGCACACGCCGGTGGCGCAGGGCTGGCTGCGCGCCTCGCACCGCAAGCTCGACGAAACCCTGTCGCTGGCTTACCGGCCCTATCACAGCCATGACGAGGTGCAGCCGTTGCAGCCGGGCGCTCCCGTCGATCTCGCCATCGAGATCTGGCCGACCTCGATCGTCGTGCCAAAAGGATATCGCATCGCCCTGAGCATTCGCGGCAGGGATTATCGTTGGCAGGCGATCACGGGCGCAAAACTCTCCAACTTCAAGAACGAGCTGTTGGGCTGCGGACCGTTCCTGCACGATGATCCCCGCGACCGCCCGCGCGGTCTGTTTGAGGGAACGACCACGTTGCATATCGACGACAAGGGTTTTTGCCACGTTCTGGTTCCGATCATCGCAAAGCCGCCAGCATAGATCACAACAATCGGCCGCTGAGGGCCGAAACGGGAAACGTCAGGGAGAAACATCATGGGAATTTCACGTCGTGGATTTGTCACGGGCGTTGCGGGACTCGGTCTCTCGCCCGTCATCGTCCCTCGCCGCGCGCGCGCCGACCAGGGCCCGATCCGCATCGGCCTGTTGACGGTCAAGACCGGGCCGCTCGCGTCGGGGGGCATCGACATGGAACGCGCGCTGGTGATGTTCCTGAAAGACCGCGACAACATGCTGTCGGGCCGCAAGGTCGAACTGATGACGGCCGATACCGCCGGGGTGCCAGCGACCGCCCGCACCAAGGCCCAGGAAATGGTGGAAAAGAACAACGTCCATTGCCTGATCGGCCCATTGGCCGCCTTCGAGGCGCTGGCAATCGACGACTATCTTCGCCAGACCCAAACGCCGACGCTCTCGGTCGCCGCGGCCGAGGACATGACGCAGCGGCATCCGAACCCCTGGTTCGTGCGCGCGACCTCGACGTCGTCGCAATGCGCGCACCCGCTCGGCGAATACGCCGCCAAGGAGCTCAAATACAAGAAGATCATCACGATCGCCGACGACATCGCCTATGGCCAGGAAATGGTCGCCGGCTTCCAGCGCACCTTCGAGGACAATGGCGGCGAGGTCATCCAAAGACTATTTCCGCCGCTGACGGTCCCCGACTACGGCAGCTATGTCGGGCAGCTGAAAAAGGCGGACGCGATCTTCTTAGGGTTTGCCGGCTCGAATGGCTTTCGTTTCTTGCGGCAATTCGTCGAATTCGGGCTGAAGGACAAGATGCAGGTGATCGGCGGCATGACCGCGCTCGACGAAGCGGTGCTGCGCAACATGGGCGACGAAGCGCTCGGCATCGTCACCACCTGCTGGTACTCGGCCGAACTCGACGCCAAGCCGAACCAGGTCTTTGCGCCGGCCTTCCGCAAGGAATTTTCCTACGATCCCGGATTTTATGCGGCGAGCACCTATGTGAACGGCGCCGTGCTGGAAGCGGCCATCAAAGCCGTCAACGGCAATGTCGAGGACAAGCCGGCGCTGATGGCCGCGCTTCGAGCGACCAATGTCGACACCGTGCGAGGGCCGGTCAAATTCGACGATCTCGGCAACGTCGTCGGCAACGTCTATTTGCGCAAGGTCACGCGCAAGGACGGCCGGCTGGTCAATTCGGTGTTCAAGACCTATCCCGACGTCAGTCAGTTCTGGACCTACGGCAAGGAGGCCTTCCTCGCCAACCCTGTCTATTCGCGCGACTTTCCGCCGGCCAAGCATCTGGAGCCGTGACAGTTCACGCGTTCATCGCGCCGGCAGGCGTCGCGCAGCAAAAAAGCCGGCGGTCTCGCGACGCGCCGGCTTCCAGATTGGCAAATCGACCGCTCACACCTTGACCAGCGGACCTCGCGAGGCCGGGCCTTTCGAGCCCCCGCTCGGACCGCCCGGCGGCTTCGGCCTGCGCGGCATCGTGCGCTTGCGCGTGCCGGGGAGTTTCTCCGGCTTCGGCGTCACCGGGCCCTCGACATATTCGAAGCCGATTTTTTCCTGGGCCGCCTCGCCCGCCGCCTCGTCCTTGACCAGCACGACGCGGACATGTCCGCCGCCCTTGAGCTTGCCGAACAAGACCTCGTCGGCCAAGGGCTTCTTGATGTGCTCCTGGATCACGCGTGCCATCGGCCGCGCCCCCATCTGCTCGTCATAGCCGTGCTGAATCAGCCAGGCTTTCGCCGGCTCCGACAGTTCGATGGTGACGTCGCGGTCGGCAAGCTGCGCCTCGAGCTGCAGCACGAACTTCTCCACCACCATGCCGATCACGTCGGCATTGAGATGGGCGAACGAGACGATCGCATCCAGCCGGTTGCGGAATTCGGGGGCGAACTGGCGATTGATCGCCTCATGGTCGTCGCCTTCCCGCTTGCTGCGGGTGAAGCCGAACGCCGCGCGCGCCATGTCGGCGGCGCCGGCATTGGTGGTCATGATCAGGATCACGTTGCGGAAATTGACCTGCTTGCCGTTGTGATCGGTCAGCCGGCCGTGATCCATGATCTGCAGCAGAACGTTGTAGAGATCGGGATGCGCCTTCTCGATTTCGTCGAGCAGCACCACGCAATGCGGATGCTGGTCGACGCCGTCGGTCAGAAGGCCGCCCTGGTCGAAGCCGACATAGCCCGGAGGCGCGCCGATCAGGCGCGACACCGTGTGCCGCTCCATATATTCCGACATGTCGAAGCGGATCAGCTCGACGCCGAGCGACGCCGCGAGCTGCTTTGCGACCTCGGTCTTGCCGACGCCGGTGGGTCCTGAGAACAAATAGCAGCCGATCGGCTTTTCCGGCTCGCGCAGGCCGGCGCGCGCCAGCTTGATCGAGGCCGACAGCGCGTCGATCGCCTTGTCCTGGCCGAACACCACGCGTTTGAGGGTCTGCTCGAGATGTTTCAGCACCTCGGCATCGTCCTTCGACACGCTTTTGGGCGGAATCCGCGCCATGGTCGCGATCGTGGTCTCGATCTCCTTGATGCCGATGATCTTCTTGCGCTTGTTCTCAGCCACCAACATTTGCGCCGCGCCGGATTCGTCGATCACGTCGATCGCCTTGTCCGGCAGCTTGCGGTCGTGGATGTAGCGCGACGACAGCTGCACCGCGGCCTCGATCGCCTCGTTGGTGTATTTCAGCCGGTGATAATCCTCGAAATAGGGTTTTAGCCCTTTGAGGATCGCGATCGCGTCTTCCACCGTCGGCTCGTTGATGTCGATCTTCTGGAACCGGCGCACCAGCGCGCGGTCCTTCTCAAAGTGCTGGCGGTATTCCTTGTAGGTCGTTGAACCCATGCAGCGAATGGTCCCCGACGCAAGCGCCGGCTTGAGCAGATTGGAGGCGTCCATCGCCCCGCCCGAGGTGGCGCCGGCGCCGATCACCGTGTGGATCTCGTCGATGAACAAAATCGCGTTCGGGTGCGCCTCGAGCTCTTTGAGGACCTGCTTCAGCCGCTCCTCGAAATCGCCGCGATAGCGGGTGCCCGCGAGCAAGGTGCCCATGTCGAGTGAGAACACGGTGGCCGCCGCCAGCACTTCCGGCACTTCGCTGTCGACAATGCGTTTAGCGAGTCCTTCCGCGATCGCGGTCTTGCCGACGCCGGCCTCGCCCACGAACAGCGGATTGTTCTTCTGGCGGCGGCACAGCACCTGAATGGCGCGGTTGATCTCGGAGTTGCGCCCGATCACCGGATCGATCTTGCCGTCGCGCGCCTTCTTGTTGAGGTTGACGCAGTACGTCTCCAGCGCCTCGCCCTTCTTCTTGGAATCGTCGTTGCCCTTGGTCTCGGTCTCCTCGTCGACGCCGCGCACGGGCCGCGCTTCGGACACGCCTGGCCGCTTGGCGATGCCATGGCTGATATAGTTGACCGCGTCATAGCGGGTCATGTCCTGCTCCTGCAGGAAATAGGCGGCGTGGCTCTCGCGCTCGGCGAAGATCGCGATCAGCACGTTGGCGCCGGTCACTTCCTCGCGGCCCGACGACTGCACGTGGATCACCGCGCGCTGGATCACGCGCTGGAAACCCGCGGTCGGCTTGGCGTCGTCGGCGCCGTCCGTGACGAGGTTTTCGAATTCGGTCTCGAGATAGTTGACGAGACTGGTGCGCAGCTTGTCGAGATCGACGCTGCAGGCGCGCATGACGGCGGCCGCATCCGAGTCATCGATCAGCGACAACAGCAGGTGTTCAAGCGTCGCATATTGGTGGTGACGCTCGTTTGCAATCGCCAGCGCACGATGCAGGGATTGTTCTAGGCTTTGGGAAAAAGTCGGCATTCGCGTCCTCTGTGGCCCCCGCCATCATGATCGCCGTTGCCCGGTCAGGCAACAACAACCTTTGTCATATAGTTACACAAGTTCGCGGCAAAAGAGCGGTTCCCGCGACTCGTTTTCAACACCACCGCAAGCATACATCCGAAAACCCGCCCCAGCGCGCCCCGTGAATGGCGTAGGCCAGACTGGTCCGCCGCCATCCATGTCGCCGGTGCAAGGGCTAAAGTCTCCAGTACCAAGGCTTTTAATGCAAAACCCGTTCCCATTTTCGGGGCAATTTGCGCGACGCTACTTTTTTTCCATCACGCATTGCAGGGGATGCTGGTGCTTGCGCGCGAAATCCATCACCTGCGTGACCTTGGTCTCGGCGATTTCATAGGTGAATATACCGCATTCGCCTATTCCATGGTGATGGACGTGGAGCATGATCTTGGTCGCGGCCTCGACGTCCTTCTGGAAGAATTTCTCCAGCACATGAACGACGAATTCCATCGGCGTATAATCGTCGTTGAGGATCAGCACGCGATAGAGATTGGGGCGTTTGGTCTTGGGCTTGACCTTGGCGATCACGGATGTGGCCGGACCGCTGGTACCCCCGCTGCGGTTCTCATCATTGCCCATTCGGGGGGCAGATGCGGCGGCAGGTGCGGAAGAGCGAGATCTGGAAGTTAATTGCAACATGGCACAGGCGTTCGAAATCCCCTCAGGAAACCGGAAAGTAACCTGGTAATGCGCTCCCGCTGGAGGGCATCATAACGAGTTTCCAGGCGTACATTCCAGATCGCCGCTCCGCAGCCGGCCCGACCATGCGCTGGTCAAACAGCAATATGGGTCTGGCCACGGCGCGCCGCAAGCACGCAGATTTACGGACTGCGCGGCCGGCGACGGCCCCGATTCCCGGATCGGCAATCCCGGCAACATTAATCAATCCCGCGGACTTTGACAAAACAAGAGCGCGTGGGCTCGGGCCGGCATTGACGATTCGCAAAGCCACTATTGCCGCCGGGTGGGTCCGCAATCGACCGAGCGCCGTCGGCGCTTGCGCGGGGGGAGCGACCACGACGCCATTCGACAAAAAAGCCCGGCCATCCGGCCGGGCTTTTGAATTGCAAGAACAAAAAACAGTGTGGCGTTCAGGCGGCGGCGGCCGGGGTGAACTTCGCGACCATGCCTTCGAGCGGCTTGAAGGTCTGCTTGGCGAGATCGGTGTAGAGGCCCGCGATCTTCTGCGATTCGGCAACGAAGGTCTCGTAGGAGGATTTCGCGAACTCGGTCTGCACTTCGAGCGCCTTGTCCAGCGACTTCACGCCCGACAGCTTCTCGACGAACGACTTGGTGTCTTCAAACGACTTCTTGGTGTAGTCGCCATAGGCGCTGGCGATGGCCTGCAGGCCGTGCTGAACCGTGGTCGCGGATGCAACGACGGTGTCGAGGTGCTCTTTTCCGTAATTCTGAATGTCTTCAACCTTGATCATTGAGGAGTCCTTCCCAGACTGCTGAGCTAGATGATGCCGGGAGGTCCCCGGCTCCCTGAACCGTGCCTAGATATAGTGCATTGCACAATTGACGTCAAGATTTTTTGTGCGACGCACAAAATAAAGCCCAAAAGCCGCAAATACCGGGGGACTATGCAAGGGTTCGTTAATCTTTTGGAAACTCCGGCCACCTAACCTGATTCCCGGGCGCGTCCGAAGCCGGGCCGTCCGCCGAAAAAGCTTTTTTGTACAGTCTCTTAGCTAGAAAGGCGGCTTGAACCGCGAGACAGCGGCAAACGGCCGCTTTGGATCGCATGGTTCGAGCAGGGAAACGTCACCGGCCGTTGGGCATAATTTAGCCTCACGAACCGGTGATCAAGACAGAAATCGGGACGGGGAAGTTCATGCTTGGTAAAACCTTGGCTTGCTCGCATCGTGTGCGGGTTTGCGTCTTTGGGCTGGTCACGGTCACAACCGCCGTCATTTTCACCAGCGATAACGCCGAGGCGCGTCAATACCGGCACTATCGTCACTATGCGCATGTGAGCCGCCACGAAGCGAGCGACAGCTCTAGCCCCGCCTTCTCCTCTATCATCGTCGACGGCAATTCCGGCGCCACCCTTACCGCTAATAGTCCAGACGCCAGCCGCCATCCGGCTTCGCTCACCAAGATCATGACGCTTTATCTGCTGTTCGAACGTCTCGACGCCGGCAAGATGAAGCTCGACACCGAAATGGACGTTTCCGAACACGCTTCCGAACAGGCTCCGACCAAGCTCGGGCTGCGCCCGGGCCAGACCATCCGCGTCGAAGACGCCATCAAGGGACTGGTGACCCGCTCGGCCAATGACGCCGCAGTGGTGATCGCGGAGGCGATCGGCGGCAGCGAGGACGATTTCGCCAAGCTGATGACCCGCAAAGCGCATGCGCTCGGCATGAGCCGGACCACCTATCGCAATGCTTCGGGGCTACCCGACGACGAACAGGTCACCACCGCGCGCGATCAATCGACGCTCGGCCGCGCCATCCAGGATCGTTTCCCAAGCTATTATCGCTACTTCTCGACGGCCGCGTTCAACTATCACGGCCAGACCATCCGCAACCACAATCACCTGATCGGCAGCGTCGAGGGTGTCGACGGCATCAAGACCGGCTACACCCGCGCCTCCGGCTTCAATCTCGTGACCTCGATGCATCGCGGCAACCGCTTCCTGGTCGGCGTCGTGATGGGAGGCCACAGCGGCGGGTCGCGCGACGCCATCATGCGCAATCTGCTCGCCGAAAATCTCGACAAGGCCGCCACCAGGCGCACCGTCGCGGCGATCACCGAACATGGCTCGTCGGATGCCAATGCCGATGTGGCGCAGACTGAGTCCGCGCCGGCGGTGCAGCCCCCGACTGTGGTTCAGCCTCCGGTCCAAATCGCGGCCGCAGCACCCGAGCCGGCCGCTGCGCCCGCGCGTGCACCGCTTACCCGATCGATCTTCGCCGCCGCGACCGCTTCCATGCCCCGGACCGAGCCGGCCCCTTTGACCAACGGGGTGATCCAGTCGCAATCTCTCGCCGCCATTCCCGGCTCGTCCGAACCGATGAAGCCCGTCAGGGTCAGGACAGTCCACGTCAAGGCCGGACCGGTCAAGGTTGCCTCGGCCGATCCGGCCCAACCCGCCACCCCCACGACCAGCGCAATCCCAGCGCGCCCGGAAATGCCGGAGACATCGAGCGCGATCGTTGCCAAGGCTGAAGCCGAGAAGGTCGAGGTTGCCAGACCCGACATCAGGCCCGACATGGTGCCGCAACCGGCCAATCACGGCACCGGCAATGGCGTGCTCGGCGCCCTTCCGGCCTCGAGCCTGCCCGCCTCCTCCTCGCAGGCCATGGCCTATGCCGATCCGGCTCCCCGCCCCCAGCCGCAGCCGGCTGCACCCGTCAACACCGCCAAGCCTGCCACCGTCCATAGCGGATGGATCGTCCAGGTCGGGGCATTGGAAAGCGAAGGCGAAGCGCTACAACGCATCGATGCGGCGCGCAGCCAGGCCCATGGCCTCTTGGCCAAGGCCGATCCGTTTACCGAGCCGGTGGTCGCCAAAGGCGACCGCAAGCTGTTCCGGGCCCGTTTCGCGGGTCTCGACCGCGATTCCGCCGAGGCGGTATGCCGGACGCTGAAGCACTCCGACATTTCCTGCATCACCGTCAGGAACTGACCAAGCCCGTAGAAATCCCGAAGATGTCGGCGCCGGCCGCCGGCGACGGTTGCGCGCCTGCGGGATCACGCGGCGACCTCAGTGCTGCAAACTTCTCGTCAAGATTTAGCGGTTACAACTTAAAGACACGAACGATCGACCACGCCGGACAACGGCGGGCGGCAACGGGGCGTCAGCCGGAGCAGGAACGGAAGCAATCTTCGGTTGGTGGCGTGGCGTTGTCCGGAGTCAGCTGTGATGCGTGCGAAGCAGAGTATCCTTGGCCTCGTTTACACGGGCGGCGAGATACGTCGACCCCCCCTGGTCGGGATGGAGTTTCTTCATCAGCGCGCGGTGCGCCCGGCTGATTTCGTCGCGCCCCGCCCCCGGCTGCAGGCCAAGGATCTGATAGGCCTCCTCGTCCGTCATTTTGCCGCCCGTCGGCGGGCGGCTCTGCCCCCCTGCCGCGTTTCCCTGCGCGTGCTCACGCCAGGCGGGAAACCGGCGGTCCAGATAGCTTTCAAGTAACGACACGCTCTCCGCGTCGAAGGTGGGAATCATCGCCGTCAGCTGCACCAGGTCCATCTTGCCGAGGGACTGGCGGGCATAGGGTCCGGCCACGACGCGTCCCGTCAAATCGCCGGTGTTGTGATAGAGCGTCATGTCGAGAAATCGCGAACGGACCCGCGAGGTCGGTCCTCGCGGCCGCGCGCTGAATTCGTCTAGCCTTTCGCGGAGATCGGCAAACCAGGATCCACTGACCGGAGACCATCCCAGCAGGGTTGCCCCGGCGATGGCGGTCGGGATCGCTACGACAAGCTCGCCCCTGATGCCCGTAAGGGCGGCGAGCCCGAGCAACAGCAGGCCGCCGCCGATCTTGACCAGGCGTGCAAGCGCGACCGGATCGGCCGCGCGAAACATCTGCAGCAGCGAATAGAGCACCACAACGGCGACGACACCGGCGATCAGGACAGGCATGTATCCAATATAGCCACTTCAGTGGCAAAAAGCATGGCGGTCGCGGCCTGCCCGGCCGACCTTCGATCGCCAAAAGCGCGTTGGCGAATTCGGCGTGCAATTACTAAGCTGCGATCGGACCGCAGCCGGATAGCCATGGAGCAAGCGATGGCGGTGCAGGGATTGACGACGGTACGAAGCAATTTCGGGCCGCAGGACACCATCGACAGGCTCGAGACGGCGATCAAGGCCAAGGGCATGACGGTATTTGCCCGGATCGATCATGCCGCGGGCGCCGCGGTCGTCGGACTGTCGCTGCGGCCGACCGAGGTCGTGATCTTCGGCAATGCCAGGGGCGGCACGCCGCTGATGCAGTCGGTCCAGACGCTGGGCATCGACCTGCCGCTGAAGGCTTTGGTCTGGCAGGACACCGCCGGCGCCACTTGGCTGTCCTACAACGATCCAGCCTGGCTCGCCGAGCGGCACGGGCTGAGCGGTGCGGAAGCGCCGGTTGGCGCGATGACCGCAGCCCTCGAAGCGGTCGCCAAAGCCGCTACCGCCGGCTGAGCCGATGTCGTCGCGTTTGCCGCCGCCGCTCGCGCGGCAGCGATCGCGATCACTTCACGCATTCACTTCATCTGGCCGATCAATTTGGCAGCGCCGCTTGCGGTCTTCGACAACCGGAGCAGCGCTTCGCGTCCGCCGGCGGCATAGGCGGCCGCGGCCCGCAGCAATTCGCGCAGTTGCGCGGCAGCACCGGGATCGAACCTGCACCAGGCGCCGCCGGTCAAGCGCGCGATCTCGCGGAACGCCTGCTCGGCACCTGCATCATGTCCCTCCTGGAACATGAACACCGGCACCTTGAGGAGCCCAAGTTCACCGGCCTTGGAGCAGAGTTCGTCGACCCTTTCTTCCATGGCATCGCCGACGAAGACCACCGCGCGTATGGCGGAGGCTGCCGCCTCGCGGCGCGCTTCCGCCAAGACCTTGCCGATCTGGGTGTTGCCGCCACGGCAATCGATCTTGCTCATCAGCTTCGCCAGTTTGGCGCTGTCGGAAATCCACCCAGTGCTACGGCATTCATTGTTGCCGCGATAATAGACGAGGCGGATATCGAGGCTGCCGAGCGCCGCCGCTTCGCGAAACATGTCGGCCTGCAGCGTGCACGCCATGTCCCAGGTCGGCTGCCGGCTCATGGTGGCGTCGAGCGCAAACAGCAGCCGCCCCCTGGCGCCTGCCGCATGCGGCGACATCGCTCGCGCCTTGGCGACGAAGGCGGCAATCTCTTCCGAAGCGGACGGTTGCGCATCCGGCAACGAGCCGGTCTTCGACGAAGTCACTTCCGTCGCGGAATTGGGTTTGATCGGTTCGCCGGACATCGGTGCTCGCAAATGGCAGCAAGCCCTATGTGGGCCCCGATCCGGGAGCGGTCAATGCGCACCGGCCCCTTGATAAGCGGCAGCGATGGTTCGGGCGCCGATCAATAGCCGACAGCCATCAATTCTGGAGCGGCGCGGCAGGCGCGGCCGACGGCTTGACCGGGACGAAAGGCGCGACCGGCCCGGCATCGGTCATCAGCGGCTGTGGCGTCTTGTTCTCGCCCCCCTTGAGCGGGCTGTCATCGGCGATGAACTGGTCGAGCATGTTCTCGATGGATTCCTTGGCCGCGTCAGGACCGGTGTCGCGCATGTCGTTGTGCTGGAAGCCGGTACGCACCACCGTGATGCCGGCCTTCTCGCAGACCTCCTCGGAAGGAATGACGCCGGGATCGGTCTTGAAGACGGGATCCTTGGAACGGAACGAAAGAATCTTGAATCTGCCATCGGTGATGAACGGCACGCGCAGATTATCCAGCGTCACGACCTTCTTGACCAGCTCGGGATGCAGCTTGGCGAAATACATCGAGATGTCGGCGCCGGCGGAATGTCCAACCACGGTGAGGTGTTCGTAATCCGCATTCGGTTGTACCTTCTGCATTTCCTCGACGGCAAACAGGATATTGGCGACGCCGCGCAGATATTGCGGCTGGCGGCCGACATAGAGTTCGCCGATTTTCGTCACCATCGGCGGATCGGTCGGCAGATCATGCTGGATGCTGATCGCCATGTAGCCCCGCGCGGCAAACAGGTTGGCCAGGAAAGAGTATTCGGTGAATTTGACGGTGTGGCCGTGATTGAGCACCGCGACCGGCAGCGTGATCATGCCGGCATTGGCCTGCAGCTCCTTGTCGCGCCGCACGGCAATGTCGACCGCGACCGTGCGATTGTCGCGGGTCGCATCGTGGAATGTCAGCGTCTCATGCCGGATCGCCCACTTGCTCACGGTGAAGTAGCCGAGCGTAGCCAGCACGGTCAGCGAAAGCAGAACGGCAATTCCACGTTTCATGTTTTCCTCGGCCCGCCGATCGCGTGGGATAGCAGCTCCTTGCCGGAGACTCTGCAGCGCCCTACCGGATTAATATATGTCACAGTGACGTGACGTGAAGGCTAAATGTTGTGAATTGACCGCCTGATCGTTGTGCGGTGCACCCTCTTATTGTGCAACTGCACAATCCGAGGTTCCGCGCTTACTGATGACTGTCGGACGCCACCGATCAACGTCAGGTTCAAATCTTCGGTAAAGGCGGCGTAAAATCGCTCAGACATCCGCCCGATACCAGCCATAGGCGGTCAATTGGCAGTAACGACTTACCGCCTAGGCGCCGATGATGTCGTGGACTTCGAGCGGCTTGTCGACCTGGCTGAACCATTCGACCCGATTGGCGGCGCGCCGGCGGCCGCGTTCGTCGAGCGGCAATTTCAGCTGCCGCAGCAGGCTTGTGACCTCTTCCCGCGCCGTGACATGGCCGAGGCTCGGTCGGGTGCCGAGCGTGGTCTCGTCGAGGTCGTCGAGCGCGGTCAGGCCGCGCGGGAAAAATTCGCGATAGACCACGCGCTCGGCGAACCCGTCGATCGAGCGGAAGCCGAGCCGGAACGACAGGTCGTTGAGGCTGTCGGCGACCAGCTGCTTGTTGCGCGATCCCAGCATCGACAGCCGGTTGCGGACCACGATCCAGTCGGTGGTGGCGCCGTCGAGCTGGCGGCGCTTGCGCCGCGTATCGCGCACCATTTCCGCATAGTGGCTCTCGCCGGTCACCGAATAGGTTTCGGGATCGACCGTGCCCAGCACGTCGAAATCGAGGAAGCTGTCGTTGATCGGCGTCACCAGGGTGTCGGCCATCGAATGCGCCAGTCGCATCAGATAACTGTCGGTGCCCGGGGTATCGATCACGATGAAATCGAAGGTCCGCTCCACCGCGCTGACCGCGTCCATGAATTGCTGGAACTCGGAGGTCTCATTGTCGGCGATCTGCATGGTCTCGCCGAGCTTGATGCAGCAATGCACGGGAATTTCGAGCCCGAGCGAGGTGCGGCGCGCCCAGGCTCGGCGGTTGCTGATGTAACGGGTGAAACTTTGCTGCCGGCAATCGAGATCGATGGTGGCGACGCGCTGACCTGCCTTCATCAAGGCGACCGCGATGTGCAAAGCGGTGGTGGATTTACCCGAACCGCCCTTCTCATTGCCCAGCACGACGACGTGAGCCGAGCCGGATTGCCCCTGACTAGCCTGAACCAACATGTTCGACCCCTCAAGATATCTTCAAATTCCGCGCGACCGCGGTCAAGTGAAATGCGCTGGTGACCTCGCCAAATCGAAGTCCGCCTGCCTTAATCATGAATCGGATACACGTCGCGGCAGCGCTGCCGTTTTTTTGCGCGCCAGCCGATTGTCTGCGGGGCGATTGGCGGCCACGCGTCGGACTTGATAAGGTCGGCGTCCTCGCCATGTCGGGGCTGGCGGCCTCCTCAACCCCCGACTCACCCCAAGAGATCTGCTCCCGATGCGAAGTCCCATGATCGTCCGCACGATCCCCGCGTTGCGCCGCGCCCTCGATTCGCTTCGCGCAAGAAAGGCAACGACCGCCCTGGTGCCGACCATGGGAGCGCTCCATGACGGCCATGTGTCGCTGGTGCGGCTGGCCCGTCGCCGCGCCGCCAAGGTCGTGGTCTCGATCTTCGTCAATCCGACTCAGTTTGCGCCATCGGAGGATTTCGGTTCCTACCCGCGCACCTGGAAGGCCGATGTCGCCAAGCTCGCCGCCGAAAATGTCGACCTGATCTGGAATCCCGACGTGCGGACGATGTACCCGGCCGGCTTTGCCACCCGCATCCTGCCGAAGGGACCGGCGGTCGCGGGGCTGGAGGATCGCTTCCGCCCGCATTTCTTCGGCGGCGTCGCCACCGTGGTCGGCAAGCTGTTTACGCAAGTGCGGCCGGATTTTGCGATCTTCGGCGAAAAGGATTTTCAGCAATTGCGGGTGGTGACGCGGATGGCCGGCGATCTCGACCTCGGCGTCAAGGTGATCGGCTCGCGCACCGTGCGCGAACGCGACGGTTTGGCGATGTCCTCGCGCAATGTCTATCTGGCGCCCGAAGAGCGCCGCGCCGCGCCCGTGCTGTATCGGGCGATGAAGCAGGCGGCCGGCCGGCTTCGCGCGGGCGACGACGTCGCGGCCGCCATCGCCGGCGGCGCGGAACTGATCGCGGGCGCCGGCTTCGCGCTGGATTATTTCGAAGTCCGGCACGCCGAGACGCTGGCGCCGGTTGCCTCGGTCGAAGACGGACCGATTCGGATCCTGGTCGCGGCGAAAATCGGAACCACCCGCCTGATCGACAACATCGCGGTGTGAGCCGCCGGCGCAGAATTCTTCGCTTGCACTACCGCCCGCCGCCATGAAAAATCGCCGCGCAATGATCGCGCTGGGGAACCGGGCCATGGGCAGATTACCGCTACGTGCGGCGATTTTCGGCGTGCTGACATCGCTGGTCGCGGCAGGTTTTGCCGGCGCGCAAACGCCACCGCCGGTCGGCGGTATCGCCTCGCCGCCCGGCGCCATGATTTTCTATGTCGCCCACGGCGCCGCCGGCGCCTGCGGGCCCGGCTGCTCCGAATGGATTGCGGCCGAAGGCACCGTGCAGTGGGATACCTACAAGCGGCTGCTCGCGATCTTGGATCGCCAGGCCGGGCGCAAGCCACCCGTCGTCATCCACGTCTGGGGCCAATCCAATTTCAATGTCTCGGCCAGCATGGGCCGAATCCTGCGCGACCGTGGCATCGACGCGACGGTCGGGTCGACCGAAGTCGAAGCCTGCAATGAAAAACCCGAGGCCGAATGTTTCGCGGCCAAGCGTCAGGGCGGATTGCTCGACGCAAAAATGGACTTCAAGGACGCGCGCTGCGACACCGCCTGCGTGCTGATGCTGGCCGGAGGCGTCCATCGCAGCCTGCCCGCCGGCACCAGGATGATCCTGAGCGGCATGACGATTCGTAATCGCCTGGCGCCCAACGTCTCCGACGAGCGGCGCGCCGGCCTTACCGAGTTGTTCGGTCAGCAGTTCCGCCTCTATTTGCGGGAGATGGGTGTCGACCCGGAGTTGATCGATATCATCGACAGGAATTCGGAAACCGGGCGCGCCACCGAAATCCCGCCATCGGATTGGACCCGGCTGCGGATCGTCACCTCGTCGGCGCTGTAACCGGTTAACAGCGTCTTCGAGTCTAGAGCAGCCCCAACTCGCGCAATTCGCGGCGCAGCGGCTCCGGCATCGCGGCAACGCCGGCGCCGGCGGATTTCAGATCCGGCGGCACGGCATCTTCGGTGAAATAGCGCCAGCCCTGGAACGGGCGCATCGGGCGGGCCAGCACTGAAATGACCTTGGGCTGCATCACCAGCCGGCATCGGCCGATACCATCTCGATCCCGGAACGGCTCGATCGCGATGATTTTTTCGCGCGCGGCGATCTCTCCGCGGATCACCCAGTACAGCGAGCCACCGTCCAGCAGCTCATCGACGCGCTTGGGCACCATCCGCGTGACGTGAACATGATGCTGCGGCAGGCCTTTTTTCTTCGCGGTCTGCATCCGCTTGGCGACCCAGCCCTTGAGGTCTTTCACGGAATCGCAGCCTACGGCAAGCTTGATGAGATGCAGCGTCATGGCGCGACGTTAGAGCATGATCCGCTGGTGTGGAAACCGGTTTTCCCCAGGGATCGTGCCAGAACCGAACTTTCGATGACAGCCGAACACCATCAATCATTCGACGCCGCGGGCGCCGGCGCTCCCGCGGCAGGTGCAAGCGGAACCGGCGCAGGCGTATGCGCGGATTTCGGCGCCGCGGCCTGCTTCTTGCCCGCAGCCGGCGCCGACCCTGTCGCCGGCCGCGGCGAAGGCAATGGCGCATTGGCCGGTGTCGACGCGACCGAACGCGGCGCGGGCGCAGGCGTGGTACCCGGCTCCGGCGTCATGATGCTGACGGGCGGGGTCGAGGCGGCCGAGGGAAAATCGGCATTGGTGGGTCTGCCCGTCGGCATGGTTGGCGCCAGTGTCGCAACCGGCCCGGGCGGCGGTGGCGGCGGGGCGTTCCATGACGGCGCGTAGCGCGCGATCAGGCCCTCATAGGTTCGCTCGTCCATATCGACCAGGATCTGGTGGTTGTCCGTGAGCGAGCGGAACGCCGGGCAGTCCAGCGGACTACAATGGTCGCGCGCGATCAGCACCTGCGACATCAGCCCATATCGGTCGCGTTCGACGGCATGGCGAAGGGTTTGCAGCTCGGGTGTCATGTTGCCGTTGGCGGTCGCGACGTCGCCGAACGCCACCAGCCGCGTCAGCTCGGAGGCTGCATAGGAGACGGCCGCAGCCGCATTCTCAGCGGAGCCGAACAATGCCTTCTCGCACGCCGCCAGCACGATATCGCCGGCCAGGTCGTCGATGCAGGACAACGCCGGCAGCGATGCCGTCGTCGGCTGCGATGACCGGCTCATCTCCCCGGATGCGGCCCGGCCGGAGGGACCGAAGCCGCGGATGGTCGCGGCAACCGCGATGCCGACCGCGAGCAGCGTGATCACCGTCAGCGCGCCATTGGCAACCGATTTCTCGGCGCGCAACAGTGTGATCAGCACGATGATTCCAAAGAATCCGGCAGCCGCCAGCGTCAGCCACATCGGAAACGCCGGCGAACGCCAGATTTGGTCGAGCGAAGATGCCCAAGCCCAGTTCATGCGCGATATCCCCTACCGCAGCATAGAACGCATCCAGCGAAAGTGAATGCCGATTCTTTTGCGGTCAGCTTGCACAGACTGGTTCGGAGAACGGGGCCTTTTGACGGCGGGCCACGCGGAACCCACCTCCCCGATCCGTCAGGACCGGTCCCGTCAGGAAATGTCGAGCTGGCTTTCCTTGGCCACCCGCTCGAAAGCTTCGGTGGAGTTCTTGATCCGATACTGGCAGTCGTCGCCATCGGTCGGCAGCAGCCGGATCACCTCATAGGTGCCGCTGGCGGCCGGTCTGGCGACATTGCTGGCAGTAAAATAGACGGTCTCTCCAACGTTGTATTTGTGCTTCAACGCCCTCTCCATCACGCAAAAACGTCGGCCGCGCCTTACGGTCCCGCTTGCTTCGGCCAACTGGGAAATCCCGGCAACTATATAGCATGGCGCCGGGCCCGTTGGCCAGTTACATCGGGGCATAGCAAGTACGCGAATTTTGCAGATTTTTCAGAGCGATAGGGAATTTGGGGGCTCCGGAAAACGCACGCTTTGCCGAATCCGGAACCGGCGATCCCGGCGCCTCACGCCTTAGGGGGAAGCTTGCCGTCCGGACTGGCATGATCCACGGCGAGCGGAAGCTGGTGCGCCAGCAATTCCGAGATCTGATCGACCGGAATGTTGTATTTGGCGGCGAGCTGCCGGACGGTGTCGTTACCCAGCACCTGCCGCACCTGGTCCGCCGTGATCGGAAGGTTCTGACCGGTTCCGATCCAGGAATTGACCTGGGCGCCGAGACCCGCCTGCTGCATCTTGGCGACGATCGCGTTGAGGCCGCCGGTGCTGCCGGTGCCCATCACTTCCCCGAGCACGACCGGAAGCACGGCTGCGCCGAGTTGGCCGAGCACGCCCTTGAGCGCCGGTGAATTTTCCAGTGAATCGAGAAATCCCATGGCCAAATCCTTTCTCCTGAATGCGCCCTGCCGGTCCGCGGAGATTCAGACCGCTTTCGCAAGGTCCCGTCAAGCCGCGATTGCGGCCGGCGTTCGGCAATCGAGCTTCACGCCGTCTCAAATCTGTCAATCACGATGGTTTCTGCAAGGCCCGCTTTGGTCCATTCGGCAAAGGCCGGCAGCGCCATCATCGTATCCATGTAGGCTTGTACTTCCGGCGCGACCGATATCGCATAGGTGCGGAAGCGATGCACCACCGGTGCAAACATCGCATCTGCAGCGCCGAAGGCGCCGAACAGGAACGGTCCGGATTTTCCGTACATCGCGCGACACCCGGTCCAGATGCGCTGGATGCGCGCGACGTTGGCGCGCGCCTCGTCCGACAGCGCGATCGCCCCGATCGGCCGGTGCAGGTTCATGCCGCATTCGTTGCGCAGCGCCATGAAACCCGAATGCACCTCCGCCGAAATCGAACGCGCATGCGCCCGCGCTGCACGCTCCGCGGGCCACAGCCGCGCCTCCGGAAAGCGTTCGGCTGCATATTCGATGATGGAAAGCGAATCCCAGACCGTGATGTCGCCGTCGATCAGCGCCGGCACCTTGCCCGCATCGCTGAAATTCAGGATCCGCTGCTTGTCGGCAGCGCCGGTGTAGAGCGGGATGAAGATTTCCTCGAAGGCAATGTCGTTGGCGCGCAACGCCAGCCACGGCAGCATCGACCATGACGAATAGTTCTTGTTGCCGATCACGAGCTTCAAGGTCATCGCGGGAAATCCTCTCGGTTGGTCATTCCGGCCGGCGCCGCGACTGAGTTAGGAGCCGGCCGCAAAATCCTGCGGCGTGAATGTCAGGTCCATCACCTTCCATTCGCTGTACCGATCCGCCGGCAACATCGGATAGGGCTGGCAGGCCTGCAGCGCGTCGATCGCACTTTGCGTGAGGTCGATCCCCTTCAACGATGCCGGGCCTTCCATCGCGACCGGTGCTCTTGCGAGCTTGCCGTCAGGCGTCAAGAACACCCGCACCCTGACCTTCACCCCGTCGAACGGCGCGACCGATCCCGGCAGCTTCGAACACGTCCTGACATGTTGGCGAAACTCGCCGACGACACTCGATGCGATTTCGGCTTTCGCCAAGGTTTCGGCGTCGCCGGGATCGCCGGCTTTTTCCCGCGCCTCTTTGACGAACATATCCGTCGGCCAACCAACCATCCCCGGATATTTGTTGGAAGGTTCAGGCGCCGGAGGTGCGTTGGCGGGCGCTGGCGGGGTCTCCGGCGGCTGCGGGGCGTTGACCGGTTGCGTCGGCGGTTGTGGAGCTGGTTGTGGAGGCGGCTGCGGGGTCGACAGTGCCGCCTGCTTTTGCTTTGGCTGCGGTAGCTTTTGCGGCTGCGCCGCCGCTGGTTGGGCGGCGGGCGGTTGAGCAGCCGGCGGCGGTGAATTAGAGGTCACCGGTGTAGTTGTGAAGTCGAAGCTGTCGGGGAGCTTCGGCTTCGGTGTGGGCTTCGGCTCTTCCTGCTTTGCGGGCGGCGGGGCTTCGGCCGGCGTTACGATATCGACCGCGATCGGCTCGGCCGTGACCGACCCGAACGGATGCACCTCCGAGAAGAACAGCACCAGCATCAACACCGACAGATGGGCAACCGCCGATGCCGTCATGCCGCTGAGTATGACCCGCCATGGTTTCATCGTACCCGATCACGAGATCGATCCCGCCTCCAGCATAGCGGCCCGCGCGCGAGCCTCAATCCCATTTCGGCGCGAAACCGAAATCGGTGAGCCGGGCCTTGGCGCTGCCCATCCGGAATATCTCGGCCATCTCCTCCTCCGACAGCGCGAAATCGAAGATATCGATGTTTTCCGACAGCCGTTCGATCCGCGAGGTCCGCGGGATCGCCGAAACATTCTGCTGCACCAGCCAGCGCAGGCAAATCTGCGCCGTCGTCTTGCCGTGGACCCGCCCGATTCGCGCCAAGGTCGCGTCGTTCTTGATCCGGCCCCTCGCCACCGGGCTATAAGCCACCAGCGCCATGCCGTGGCGCGCGCAGGCTTCCCTCACCTTGGTCTGGTCCAGATAAGGGTGATATTCGACCTGATCGCACACCAGCGGTTCCGGGCAGGCCGCGACCGCCTCGTCGATCAGCGCCACCGTGAAGTTCGAAACGCCGATGTGCCTGGCCATGCCGAGCTTCTTGACATGCGCCAGCGCGCCCAGCGTCTCCTCCAGCGGCACCTGCGGATTGGGCCAGTGCAGCAGCAACAGATCGACTTCGGTCAGCCGCAGCTTGGTCAGGCTCTCCTTGGTGGATCGCTCGAGATCGTGCGGCGCGAAATGGTTGGTCCAGACCTTGGTGGTGACGAACACGTCGTCGCGCCTGATCCGCGAGGCGCGCAGGCCCTCGCCGACCTCGCGTTCGTTCTCATAGACCTGCGCGGTGTCGATGTGGCGATAGCCGAGCCGCATGGCCTGCTCGACCAGCCGCGCGCAGGTGCGCCCCCGCAGCTCCCAGGTGCCGAGCCCGATCGCTGGGATTCTGGCGCCGTTGGCCTCGACGAAAAGCATGGACGGGTACTCGGGATTAATCGAGCGCCATTATGTCCCGCCGGCGCGGCGCTGCCAACCGAGAGCTGCCGGAGGTTCGGACGTCGGATCAGGCTCTCGCGAGCGCCGCGAACACCGTTTCCGGAGCATGGGCGATCACGGCAAGCAGCGCGCGGGCCGGTCCGCGCGGCATGCGCTTGCCTTGTTCCCAGTTCCGGATGGTTTCGACCGGCACGCCCAGCCGTGCGGCGAATTGCTGCTGCGTCAGGCGCGCGCGCCGGCGCAGGTCGCGCACCGCCGGGGGGTTTTCGGCTTCCGCAGGCGCGGCCGCTATCATGTCAGGCGCGAGCGGAAATTCCTGCCCGTCCCGCAATTCGACGATCCGTCCGTCCGCCTTCAACCGCAAGCGCTGCATGATCCTGCTCCGCGCAACAGTCTCGGTGATGCGCGTTAAGGTCCAATTAACGATGATCGCGGACCGCCGGCCGCCCTATTTCAGCCCGAACCACAGGGTGGCGATGCCGAGGAACGAGAAGAAGCCGACCACGTCGGTGACGGTCGTGACGAAGGTGCCCGAGGCCACGGCCGGATCGGCGCGCACCCGCTCCAGCACCATCGGGATCAGGATGCCGCCGAGCGCGCCGGCGACCAGGTTGCAGATGATCGCAAGCCCGATCACGATGCCGAGCCCGGGGATCTGGAACCAGGCCACCGCGGCAATACCGGTGATAACCGCAAAGGCCAGTCCGTTGACGAGGCCGACCAGGCCCTCGCGCATGACCACGCGAAACGCGTTGTTGGGGCCGAGCTCGCGGGTCGCCAAAGCGCGCACCGCGACCGTCATGGTTTGCGTGGCGGCGTTGCCGCCCTGGCTGGCGACGATCGGCGCCAGCACGGCGAGCGCCACCATTTTTTCCAATTGCCCCTCGAACAGGCCGAGCACCGATGACGCCAGGAAGGCGGTGGCGAGATTGACCAGCAGCCAGTTGAAACGGCCCTTGGCGATGGTCCAGACATTGTCGGACAGTTCTTCGTCGCTGGTGATGCCGCCGAGTGCCTTGATCTCCTCGTCGGCCTCCTCCTCGATGACGTCAACCACGTCGTCGACGGTGATGACGCCGACCAGCCGGTTTTCGGTATCGACCACGGGGGCTGCGACCAGATTATATTTGCCGAACAGCCGCGCCACCTCCTCCTGATCGTCCAGCACCGAGACCCGGCGGCGGTCTTCCTCGATCAGGTCGGCCAGCGGCACCGGCCGGCGCGAGCGCAACAGCGAATCCAGTGACACCGCGCCCTGCCAGTGCTGCGCGCCGTCGACCGCGTAGATTTCGTAGAACCGCCCCGGCAGATCCGGCGCGTCGCGCATGAAGTCGATCGCCTGCCCCACGTTCCATTCCGGCGGCACCGCGATGAATTCGGTCTGCATCCGCCGTCCGGCGGAATTTTCGGGATATTCCAGGCTGCGCTCGAGCACGTCGCGCTCCGAGGCCGGCAGCTTGTCGAGGATTTCCTCCTGCTCTTCCTCATCGAGCCCTTCGAGCAGTTCGACGGCGTCGTCGGATTCCAGCTCGCGCACGCCCTCGGCGACCGTCTCAGGCTCGAGCTCCTCGAGGATTTCCTCGCGGACGGCGTCGTCGACCTCGTTCAGCGCCGAAAAGTCGAAATCGGTGCCCGTCAGTTCCACCAGGCTGACGCGGTCGTCGGGCTCAAGCGCTGCGATCAGATCGCCGAGATCGGCCTCGTGCAGTTCCGCCACCACGGCGCGCAGGAACGGAGCATCGGCCGCATGGATTGCACGCGCGATCTCCTCGACGAAGGGGGCGCGAATTTCGCCATCTTCGTCGCGCATCGGCAAATGGTCGAGCACGGGGACGGCGCCCTCGGCAACGTCGATATCTTCGGCCATGCCGCGCGCTCCGCCGGTTTGACAGAATGGCTCAACTCGTTTGAGCTGTCGCTTCACGCCTTACCCAATGGGCAACACCCAGCGCAATGGCAAAGATGCAGTGGCGAATGAGGATCCGCAGATTCATCGGCCTTTTGGCCGGTGCGCTGCTCGCCTGCGTCATACAGGGCAACCTCGCTCGCGCGGCGCAATGTCCGCGCGAACGAACCCTTGGCACCTCCCGCATTCTCCATGTCGATGCCGCCACCACGCCGCGGGTGGGCTTGAAGGAATTTCCGCAAACGCTGCCGCTCTGGGATCACGAGGTGGTATTGACCTTCGATGACGGCCCGTGGCCGCCGACGACGCCGAAGGTGCTGGAAGCACTGGCCGAGCAGTGCGTGAAGGCGACATTCTTCGTGATCGGCAAGCCCGCCACCGAACACCCCGAACTGCTGCGCCGGACCGCGGCCGAAGGCCACACCATTGGGCATCACACCTGGACCCACGCCAGCCTGATGCGGATTCCACCCGCTGATGCCGTGACACAAATCGACCGCGGCATATCGGCGGTCGAAATGGCGCTTCACGGCACGGCGACGACGGTCCCGAGCACGCCCTTTTTTCGTTTTCCGGGCTTCGAGACCACGCAAGCCACCCTCGACCTCCTGCAGTCCCGCGGCATCGTGGTGTTCGGCGCGGATATCTGGGCCAGCGACTGGAAACTGATGACGCCTAACCAGGAATTGAAGCTGGTGATCGACCGCCTCAAGGCCGCCGGCCGGGGGATCATCCTGTTCCACGACGCCAAGGCAAGGACCGCGGCCATGCTGCCGGCATTTTTGCGCTATCTAAGGGACAACGGCTATCATGTGGTCCATCTGGTGCCGACCGGGCCCGCCGTCGATTTCGACGGCGTGCCCTAAGCGCCGAGATGGTGTACGTAAAGCGAACATTAAGCCGCCGTTCATGCCGCCGCATGTAACAAAACGCGGGCGTCAATGGGAATGCAGACGGTGTGCGATGATCGGTAATGTGCTGGCTGGCGTTCGGACACCGCGATGGACGGCTGCTTGCCTTCTGCTACTTGGCCAGATGCTGTTGGCCTGCATCGCCGCGCCTTCGGCTTCCGCTGCCGATTGTCCTGATCATCCCGACGCGATCGGCACCTCGCGCACGCTGGTGGTCGACCCGCGCGAACATCCCCGCATCGGCGTGATGCAATATCCGGAAACGCTGCCGCTGGCCGATCACGAGGTGGTACTGACCTTCGACGACGGACCGCTGCCGCGCAACAGCAACCAGATTCTCGACATTCTCGCCGCGCAATGCGTGAAGGCGACCTTCTTCGAGATCGGTCGCATGGCGCAGGCCTACCCCGAGGGCGTGCGCAAGCTCGCCGCGGCGGGCCACAGCATCGGCACCCATACCGAGGACCATCCGCTGACGATGAACCACATGCCGATCGAGCGCGCCAAGGCGGAGATCGACGACGGCATCGCCTCGGTAAAGGCAGCCCTCGGCGATGACGCCCCGGCGCTAGGGCCGTTCTTCCGTATTCCCGGCCTTTTGCGCGAGGAGGCGGTCGAGGACTACATGGCCTCGATGGGCATCCAGATCTGGAGCGCCGATTTTCTCGCCGACGACTGGCGGCATATTTCCTCCACCAGGGTCTTTGAACTCGCGATCAAGCGGCTGGAGCAAAGGGGGAAAGGCATTCTGCTGCTGCACGACATCCAGTCGCGAACGGTCGCGGCCTTGCCGAGAATCCTGCAGGAAATGAAGGCGCGCGGCTACCGCATCGTCCATGTCGTGCCGGCAACGCCGGAAAACCCGGCCACGCCGACCGAACCGGAGGACTGGCGGCTGCATCCGGAGGATATGGCGGCACACTGGCCGAAGACTCTCCCCGTTGCCGATACCGATGCCGGCACGCTTCCCGCGCCCTCGCTGTGGGACAAGGACTGGCTCGACAACGGGTCGATCACGCTCGCGCTGGAAGCCGACAACAGCCGGCCCGGGCACAGCGTTCCGCTGCCGCGGGAAGCCCCATGGCCGCGGCAGTCGCCCTTGCTGGTGCAGACCGCGATTGCGCTACCGGTGCCGGCGCAAGGCATTTTCGACATCCCCGAAGGGCTGCGCATGGCGATGCGGACCGGCACGCCGGCGGCGCATCGCGAGGGGCAGGCGGCCGCGGTTCATGAAGCGGCTGCGATCGAGGCCGTCGAATCGCGGGCCGCGACGCGCGGCAGGCATCGTGCGGAACAGCTCCGTCACGTCGCCGGTCGCGGGAGCCGGCATGTCGCCGCTCGCGCAAGCCGGCATGTCGCGCATGCCCGTCACGTTCCCCTGAAACATCTGGTCCAGGTCAAGAGAAGAAGCGTCTGACGCCTCAATCCGTCACGATCTTCGAGATGCACAACAGCACGATCATCGCCAGAAACAGCAGGTCGATATAGGAGTTGAATTCGTTGGCCCGGCGCAGCGTGCTGACGTCGGCAACGATCTGCTTGCGGGACAATGTGAGATTGGCCGCTTCGCCGGCGACGCCCGCCAGGCGCCGCGCCTCGAATTCGAGCCGTTCGACGCGCTGGTAGAAGTAAAACGAACGCAGCGCGGAGACCGCGCGCATCGCGGCATAGACCAGCACCAAAATCGCAAGGATCGCGCGCTGCGAGTATTTCTCCATGAAATTCAGGCTGTAATAGACCAGCGCCAGAAAGACGAAATTGGAACCGAACCGATAGGCGTGGCTGAGGAATCTCATGGCAGGGTTCCTGTCGATGATCTCTGAGGTTCGATCAAGCCTGATGCGCGGAATTTCTAGCTGGCAGGGCCGGAACCGCCCGGAACCCGCATCGCCGGATGTACGCCCACGTTGTTACAACACGGCAACGGGGGCGCGTTCGGCATCGCCAGCGGCAACGCATCGCGCCTTCAAGCCCCGGCCCTTGCCGGCACGGCGCCGTCGCACAATTTTCTTTCTTGGTGCGCTCGGAGGGACTCGAACCCCCACGATGTTACTCACTGCCACCTCAAGGCAGCGCGTCTACCAATTCCGCCACGAGCGCTTGGGAAACCGGTTTTCCGGAACGGCCGGACCGGATCAACGGCTGCGGGATGTAACAAATCGCAGATGACCGGACAAGGCCCGGGAATCCCGCGTCCGGGCTACCTTGTGCCCGGGGATTTCGGCAGTATCTGCTTGACTTCGACGGCGATGCGGTTGCGGTCGACCAGCACCACGCCGCTGGCGATCGGCAGGTTGTTGGCGAGGATCTTGACCTCGTCGGCTTCGGTGGCGTCCAGTTCGATGATGGCGCCGCGGGACAGCCGCATGACCTGATGAATCGGCATCGTCGTGGTGCCGAGCACCACCATGAGGTCAACGCTGACTTTATCGAGGGTTGGCACTAAAGGACCCGACTGACTGACAAATGCGAATTGCGTGAAAAGACATCACCACGTTATGGTTAGCCAATGGTTAAAGCCCGCCAAAGCCTTGATTTGACGCCATTCTCGCAGGGTCCCGGCGCCCCGCTGGAATGGCTGATTTCAGAGGCACCGGTCCCCTATCCAGAAGCCGTGTCCTTCATGGAAGCCCGCGCCGCCGACATCGCAGGCGGCCGGGCGGCCGAGCTGGTCTGGCTGCTGGAACACCCCCCGCTCTACACCTCCGGCACCAGCGGCAAGGCCAGCGACCTGCTCGACCCCCGCTTCCCGATGTTTGCCACCGGGCGCGGCGGACAGCTGACCTATCACGGCCCAGGCCAGCGGGTGGCCTACGTCATGCTCGACCTCAAGCAGCGGCAGCCCGACGTGCGGGCCTATGTGGCGGCCCTGGAGCAATGGATCATCCGGACGCTTGCCGCCTTCAACGTGCGTGGCGAGCGGCGCGAGGATCGCGTCGGGGTCTGGGTCAGCCGTCCGGACAAGGGCAAAGGCTTCGAAGACAAGATCGCGGCTATCGGTGTGCGGCTCAAACGCTGGGTGTCGCTGCACGGCATCTCGATCAACGTCGAACCGGATCTTTCGCACTTCACGGCGATCGTGCCGTGCGGGGTGGCGGACCCGCGTTATGGCGTCACCAGCCTTTACGATCTCGGTCATACCGCAAGCATGGCAGATGTCGATATCGCGCTCCGGCAGGCGTTCGAACAGGTGTTCGGCGCCTTGCAAGCGCAGCCGGAAACGACAGTCTGACTTAAACGGACGGCGCCGCGGAGCGAAGCGCGTCGAGGCCGCGAATGAAGACTTCGATCGTCATCGCGTACAGCCTGTCGTAATCAACGGTGTCCAGGAACGATGCCGCCATTTCGTGGAGCACAAATCCGCGGACCAGCGTGCGCAACATCAACAGCGCGTTGATCGCCTGCTCGCGATTCAGTTCGGCGCTTTCGAAGGCGCTCAGGGCGACGGCGCCCAACAATTGATGTTCACGCCGCCATTCCGGCGAGTCGGTCGTCGCATTTCTGAAGGTTGCCGCCGACAGGCCGGGGCGCTCGTGGGCGAAGGCGCGCATTGCCCGGGCCATCGCCCGGATCGCATCGTCTCCGGTCGCATCGCCGATTTCGAATTGCAGCCGCGCCCGCAATTGCCGATAGCCCTTGACCGCGAGAAACCGCCTGATCTCGGGGATGGTGTCGACTTTCTCGGCCAACTGGCTTTCCAGCTCGGACGCAAGATCGGCGGCGATCCGGCGGTCCCAACGGGAAGCTTCGCTGGACAGCAGTTCCTCGATCGAAAAACTCTTCTGGTTGATCGACATCACCGGCTCTCGATTGCCCTCATCGCCACGGGCGTTGCCCGAGAGCCTAGAGACAAGCGGTTAATGCAGGCGTTAATCGAGCAGCCCGTAGTTTCCCGGGGTCTGTCGTTCCGTCGCGGCTTCACGCTTCGTTGCCGCGCCGCTCGGGGGTTATGGCCCTTACGGTTATGGCCCCTACGCCTATTACGACGGCCCGGTCCACTGAGACCAGCGGATTACGCGCGTGAAGCGGTTGCGGCGTCCGGAAGATCAGTAACGCGCGACCACCGGTCCGCCCCAGCCGAAGCGGTAGTTGACGCCCAGTTTGACGGTGTGAACGTCGAAGCTCCCGCTCGGCAAGCCCGGCGGCAGTATTCCCACGAAGTAATTCTCGCTCCCATAGTGAGCGAAGAGGTATTCGCCCTTCACCGACCAGTTCGGGGTGAAACCGTATTCGACACCGCCGCCGGCCGTATAACCGAGATGGGTTTCGGTGTCGCTGACCGATGCGCCCAGCACGGCAATTTTGATGTTGTTGCTTGCAGCGGCAAAGCCGCCCTTGCCGTAGATCAGCCAGTTGTCGACCGCCACGCCCGCTCTGACCGTGGCCGATCCGAAGGCCTGAATGGTGTCGGTCGCGCTTGCGAACCCGAGGATCCCGACCGTTTGCCCGATATCCGCCCAGGCTCCTTCGACTTCGCCGCCCACGACGAAGTTCCCAAATTGGGCATTGCCGCCGATCGTCCCGCCGGCAAAGCCGCCCTTGAAGTCGACGCCCTGGCTGGTCGACCATCCATAGCCGCCCATCGCGCCGATATAGAAGCCGGTCCAATTATAGACCGGCGCTACCGGTGGCGGCCGATAGACGGGCGGCGGCGCCGGCGTCGGAGGCAATACATCTGCGGCCACCGCAGCCGAAACCGACGCGGCGAGCGCCAACACAACCAAAACTGATTTCATCCCACGCCCCTTTTACAATATCCCCGTCCACACCGGAACATAGGCAGACTCCGCAATCAATAGTTGAGGTTCTATTTTTCGGATTTTTTGTGCAGAGGTCGTGGAACCGGAACCGCTGTGGCCGTCGATGCGGAACCCGTCCGAAATCTATGCGGCCATCAGCATGCGGATGTCATGGTCCTCGTCCAACTGGGCGATTTGGCGCTGGAGCATGCTGGCTCGTTCGGCTCCAATGACGGGATCGGCGAGGCTATGAAACTTGGCCACGAGGCGCCCGCCCTGGCGGTCCAGATCTAGATCCGGGATCGCCACGTCGAAGGCAGTCTCGGCAGTTTGGCCGCGGCTGGTCGTGATTCTGACGTGGGCGTCCCGGCCTGCACCGCGATCGCCGTGCACGGTCACCCGTTCGCGAACCATGGCGAGCGTCGCATCAAGGGCGTTCGCATCTGAATAAGTCTGGATCGCGGCAGTATCCTTGCCGCAAGCCGCAAGTGCCGCGGTGTGGCGCAGGCTGAACTTGGTTTCGAGCCCGCTCCGCGGTGAAGCAATGTTGCAAACCGATAAATGTCCCGGTGCGACATGGAGGTCGATGCTTGCTACATCGGGGCCGCTAAAAGACAGCTGGCGGCGCAACAGTTTGATCGCCTCGATGCTGGAATGGGTGAGGTAGCAGGCTGCGTGATATTTGAAGAGCGTCTCCACGACCAGGCTGCCCCGAGGCGGCAATGGCACGTCGATCGACGGATCGCCGTCGCTCTGGGTCGCGATGAAGCCCTGCGCCACCTCGAGCACGCTCGCGTTGGCGGTGAATCCGCGCGCTGCAAGGCGCGCAGCCAGCACGCCGTTGGCCGCCGCGCGACCGGCATGGAACGGCTTTCCCATGGTACCGAACATCGATTTCAGCCCCGCCGCCTGGGTGCCGGCAAGACCAAGCGCAACCGCCATCTGCGCCTCATCGAGATCGAGCAGGAGGCCGGCCGCTGCTGCCGCACCGAACGAACCAAGCGTAGCGGTAGCGTGAAAGCCACGCTCATAATGCGAGCGCATCACCAATGAGCCGACAAAGCCTGCCGCCTCGTAGCCTGCGATGAAAGCACGCAGCACGTCCATTCCCGAGCGTCCCTTGGCTTCGGCGATCGCCAGCACCGCCGGCAGCACCGCGGCTGTGGGATGGCCGATCAGCGGATGAACGTCGTCGTAGTCGAGCGCGTGCGAGGTCGCGCCGTTGATCAACGCCGCATCGACCGGCGAGCAGCGGAGATCGAAGCCCACGATCGACGATGATCCTTGCCCGGAGGTCGCCATCTCCTCGCGCAGAATGCGCGCTACCGGCTCGTCGGCGCCTGCAAGCGTCACACCGTACCAATCCAGAACGCACTGTTTAGCCACCGTCAGCGCCGCCCGATCGAGCCCGGCGCCGCGATAGCCGACGATGTGACGGGCAAGCTTTGCGGTGAGGTTCGGCATTTGTCGCTCCCATGTCCCTGTTCGGCGCTATGGATACAGCACTGTCACTAAAGTCGCTTCCAACTCTATGAACCGGTGGGATCGCCGTTGCCCATCGGTCAATGGGTCAGGGGCATTGTGAACTATTTGGCATTTGGTGAATAGGTCCGCCGCGCAAGTGTGATTCAAGCACGCCCGCGCATCAACGGGCGACCTCCCAAGCGAGCCGCGAGTTGACGCCCCGCCTACTTCGGAAGACCGGGCGCGACGCGCATCTTCCACAGGTTCCAGATGCGATCGAGCACGACGAAGTTGATGGTGTCGGCCTTGGCGCCCTCGCCCGGCGTCAGGTAATTGATCTCGCCGCCGAGGCCGATCGCCTGCGCCTGCAGCTTTGCATCGACGTCGGTGTAATAGGCGCGGAACACGGCCATCCGGACGCTTGGCGCGACGGTGACGTCGCCATGGCCGCGCATCAGCACCACCGGTTTGTCGCCGAGCGTCGTGGCCAGCGACTTGCCGCGCGCGGAATCGCGAACCAGCATGTCGGTCTCGCCAAACTCTTTGCGGATGTCCCAGACCGGCACACCCGCCCCGAGGAAGGCCGCGTTGTGGAACATCGGCCGCAGCGCCATTTGGCTCACGCCGAAGGGAATGACGCCGGGCGAATGGGTGTGGACCACCGCCATCACGTCCGGCCGCGCCTTGTAGATCTCGCTGTGGATGAAGCGCTCCAAAAACACCTGACGGCCGCGGGCATCGACGGCGTTGCCGTCGAGATCGAATTCCATGATGTCGTCGGCCGTGACCAGCGCCGGCGCCAGCGAGCGCGACATCAGAAAATGATTTGGATTCTTGGGATCGCGCGCGCTGACGTGACCAAAACCGTCGAGCACGCCAAAATCGGCCAGCACGCGGCTGCCGATCACGATGTCTTCGATCGTGCTGTCGGCGCCCGCCGCCGGAACGGCGGGGGCCTGGGCACGCACCTGTGCCAAGCCGCACAGCAGCGCCATCGTCACCAAGGCGCCGAGGCAAGGGAGCCGAACAGCCAATTTGAATGTCGCAATCATTCGCCATCTCCTGCCGCAAACATCATCCACTTACATACTCCAGTTTTCGTACGCTGTTATTTCAGCGAGCGGGAATCGCGTCGCGCTACGTGTCGTGGTGATTGATTAGAGCCGCGCCTACTTCGCAAGCCCGGGTGCAACGCGCAGCTTCCACAGGTTCCAGATCCGGTCGATCACGATGAACTTGATGGCGTCGGCTTTGGCGCCCTCCCCCGGCGTCAGATAGTTGATGTCGCCGCCGAGCGCGATCGCCTGCAACTGCAGTCTTGCATTGACGTCGGTATAGTAGGCGCGGAACACCGCCATCTTGACGGACGGTCCCACCGTCACGTCGCCGTGGCCGCGCATCAGCACCACCGCTCCGTCGCCGAGCGCAAGCGTCAGCGATTTGCCGCGCGCGGCATCGCGGACCAGCATGTCGGTCTCGCCGAACTCCTTGCGGATATCCCATACCGGTGCGCCGGCGGCGAGAAAAGGCGCGTCGTGGAACATCGGCCGCAAGGGCACCTGGCTCACGCCGAAGGGGATGACGCCGGGAGAATGGGTGTGCACCACCGCCATCACGTCCGGCCGGGCCTTGTAGATTTCGCTGTGGATGAAGCGCTCCAGGAACACCGATCTTCCCTTCGCATCGACGGCGTTGCCGTCGAGATCGAATTCCATGATGTCGTCGGCGGTGACCAGCGCCGGCGCCAGCGAGCGCGACATCAGGAATAGTTTGGATTCTTGGGATCACGGGCGCTGACGTGCCCAAATCCGTCGAGCACGCCGAAATCGGCGAGCACGCGGCTGCCGATCACGATGTCCTCCACCGTGCTGTCGGCCCCCGCCGCCGGAGCGGCCGGGGCCTGGGCCCGCGCCGGCACCAGGCCGCAGAGCAGCACGGCCGCGACGAGCGTGGCGAGACGCGTGAACCAACAGTTTGCGCTTGTTCTCATTGTCACCTCCAACAGGCCGCCGTTCCCTACACCGTCGGCAGCACCGAAAACCGCTCGCCCTGCCGCCGCAGATTCAGCGCATCGGGACCGGCGGGCTCGTCCTCGACCGCCTCGACCCGCGCCGTCGAAGGGCCGCGCCGGCAGCGATCGATGAAATCGGCGATCTCATGGTCAGGTCCCGCCAGCACCGCCTCCACGCTGCCGTCCTGCCGGTTGCGCACCCAGCCCTCGAGCCCATGCGCCCTCGCCCGGTGCTCGACCCAGGCGCGGTAGCCGACGCCCTGCACCCGGCCGCGGATCGTCAGGTGACGGATCGCGCCGCCCATCTAGCGTTTGAGCCCCAAAAATTCCGCGAGCCGCGCCTTCACGTCGGCGTCGCGGGTGACGCGTCCGGTCAGTTCGGCAGACGCCAGGCCCTTCAATGACTTTGGCGACGTTCCTTCACGCAGCACTTTAAGCGTTTCATAGACGGCTTGTGTTGCGGCGGCAAATGGTGCGTGTCCCTGCAGCGCGATCCGCACTCGCTGGCTGGCGAGATAGCCGAGGTCGGCCATATCGTCGGGTGCGCCGCCCAGCACGATCGGCAATTTCGTCGCCGCCGCGATGGCTTCCAGTTCCGCGCGGTTCTTGATGCCGGTCAGGAACAACCCATCGACGCCGCAGGCCTCATAGGCGACCGCGCGCGCGATGGCGTCATCGAGCGAGACGATCGAGACCGCACCGGTGCGCGCCAATATCACCAGCGCCGGATCGGCGCGGGCGTCGACCGCCGCCTTGATCTTGCCGATGCCCTCTTCGCGCGAAATCAGCTGCGTCGCTGTCTGGCCAAAGGCCTGCGGCAGCAGCGTGTCCTCGATGGTGAGGCCGGCGGCGCCGGCCACTTCCAGTTCCTCGATGGTGCGGCGGACGTTCATGGCGTTGCCGTAGCCGTGATCGGCATCGACCAGCACCGGCAGGGAAGCCGCGCGCGACATCCGGCGCATCTGCTCGGCGAGTTCGGTCAGCGTGATCAGCGCGATGTCGGGATCCCCCAACACCGCAAGCGAAGCCACCGAGCCGCCGAACATGCCGACCTCGAAGCCGAGGTCGTGCGCAATGCGGATCGAGGTCGCGTCATAGACCGAACCGGGGCGGATGCACCTCGTCCCCGTCAGGATCGAGCACAGTGCCTCGCGGCGTTTGTGGAAAGTCATTCCAGGATTCCTCTCACTTTCGTCATTGCGAGGAGCGAAGCGACGAAGCAATCCATTCTTTCTTTGTGCGCGATGGATTGCTTCGCTTCGCTCGCAATGACGGTACTACGCAAACTCCAGTATCAGCGCGTCGACCGCCAGCGTGGCGCCGGGGCTGGCGTATATCTTCTTCACCGTGCCGTCACGTTCGGCGCGCAGCACGTTCTGCATCTTCATCGCCTCCACCACCGCAAGCGTCTCGCCGGCCTTGACCTCCTGGCCCTCGGTGACCGCGATCGACACCACGAGCCCCGGCATCGGGCACAGCAGTTTCTTCCCCGTGTCGGCCTTGGCGCCGACCGGCATCAGGCGGGCAGCAGTAGCCTCGCTCTCGGTAAATACGTTGACGGCGACCTCATAGCCCTGATGCGCAAGCCGGAAACCGTTCGGGATCGGCCTCACCTGCATCGCCAGCGGATGGCCGTCGATGCTGCCGTGCCAGACCGGCTCGCCCGGCTTCCAGGGCGAGGCCAAGAGATGCGGCTGGCCGAGCGTGCCGTCGGCGCCGACAAACCGCACCGCGATGCCATCGGTTTCACGTGCGATATCGAGCGCGATCTCGGCGCGGTCGAGCCAGACCGCGCGGCGGCGCTCGCGTTGCACCAGCCGTCCATTGAGCTGCCCGGAAATCTGCCGCTTGCGTTCGCCGAGCACGTGATCGATCGCGGCCGCGACCGCGGCGAGCCGGCGCGCGACCTCGCCATCGGGAACGCGCACCGCAAAACCTTTGGGGAACTCTTCGGCAATGAAGCCGGTCGAAAGATTGCCCTCGCGCCAGCGCGGATGCAGCATCAACGCCGACAGGAACGGAATGTTGTGGCGGATGCCGTCGATGTAGAAGGCATCGAGCGCGTTGGCCTGCGCCTCGATGGCGGCGATGCGCGATGGCCCGTGCGTCACCAGCTTGGCGATCATCGGGTCGTAATAGATCGAGATTTCGCCGCCCTCCTGCACGCCGGTGTCGTTGCGGACGGTGATGCCGTCGATGCTGCTCTCGACCGGTGGGCGGTATTTTGTGAGCCGCCCGATCGAGGGCAGGAAATTGCGGAACGGGTCCTCGGCATAGACCCGCGTCTCCACCGCCCATCCGGTCAGCGTGACGTCCTTTTGCTTCAGCGCCAGCTTTTCGCCGGCCGCAACGCGGATCATCTGCTCGACCAGGTCGATTCCGGTGATCAATTCGGTCACGGGATGCTCGACCTGCAGCCGCGTGTTCATCTCCAGGAAAAAGAAGCTTTTGTCCTGCCCGGCGACGAATTCGACGGTGCCGGCGGAATCGTATTTCACGGCTTTTGCAAGTGCTACCGCCTGTTCACCCATCTGGCGGCGGGTGGTCTCATCCAATAGCGGTGACGGCGCCTCCTCGATCACCTTCTGATTGCGGCGCTGGATCGAGCATTCGCGCTCGCCGAGATAGATCACGTGGCCGTGCTTGTCGCCGAGCACCTGGATCTCGATGTGGCGGGGATCGACGATGAATTTCTCGATGAACACCCGGTCGTCGCCGAACGAGGCCTTAGCTTCGGCTTTCGCCAGCCCAAAGCCTTCGGCCACCTCGGACTGCGAATGCGCGATCCGCATCCCCTTGCCGCCGCCGCCGGCGGAGGCTTTTATCATCACGGGATAGCCGATCTCGCCCGCGATCTTGACCGCGTGCTTTTCGTCCTCGATGACGCCGAGATGGCCCGGCACCGTCGATACCTTGGCCTTCGCCGCGGCCTTCTTGGATTCGATCTTGTCGCCCATCGCGGCGATCGCGCCCGCGTTCGGTCCGATGAAGACGATGCCGGCCTCGCTAAGCGCGCGCGGAAAGGCTTCGCGCTCGGACAGGAATCCATAGCCGGGATGCACGGCCTCCGCGCCCGTCTCGCGGCAGGCCGCGATGATCTTGTCCATCGCCAGATAGCTCTCGGCCGCCGCCGGCGGGCCGATCAGCACGGCCTCGTCGGCCATTTCGACATGGAGCGCGTCGCGGTCGGCCTCGGAATAGACGGCGACCGTCTCGATTCCCATCCGGCGCGCCGTCTTGATGATCCGGCAGGCGATCTCGCCGCGATTGGCGATCAGAATTCGTTTGAACATGTTGTTTTTGCTTGCGACCTCAGGGGCGGGCTCCTCGCCCGCAATCTGGCACGCGGGGATCGAGGTAACAATTCCGTCGTACAGCAAAATCAAGCGGAGGCAACGGTCCTCTGGCTGGAAATCCGCTCCTCGGGGCAGATATTTGCGACTGCAGGTGCAATAGCGCGCGTGGCGGAGGGGCCTTCATCAACGGGTCGAGGGAAACACCGTTGCCCTGGAAATCTCTCCGACGTTGCCTTCAGCCTCCCGACGGACCGGCAACTCGCCGGCGGCATCGAGCACGGGATAAGCCACCGAACAGATATGCGAGTGGATTCGCCGGAGGTCGCGCAGCACGTCGAGATGCAGCGAGGTGGTCTCCAGCGTCTCGGGCCGGCCCTCGCGCAGGCGGTCCAGATGCCGTTCGGTGGCGGCAAGCTCTGCATTGCGCAAGGCAGCCTTCTCGGCGAGCAGCTTGCGAGCTTCGTTGACATCGCCCGACATGAAGACGCCGAACGCGATCCGAAGCGAGTCCGTCGTCCGCTTGTGGAAGGCCGACAGTTCCTCGGCGCCCTCCGGCGAAAACTGGAACCTGCGCTTGATCTTCTTGGTGGCGAGCTCGCTCAAATTCTTGTCGATGATGTCGCCCATATGCTCGAGGTTGATGGCGAAAGAAATGATCTCCATCGCCCGCTTGCCCTCGCGCTCGTCGAGGCTGCCGCGGGTGAGTTTGGTCACATAGAGCTTGATCGCCTCGTCGAGACTGTCGACTGCATTATCCATCCGCGAGACCTGATCGACCAGCGCGCGGTCGTTGGTCATGATCGCGGCCATGACCTTGCGCAGCATGACCTCCACATGATCGCCCATATGCAGGGTTTCGCGGGCCGCATCCGCCAGCGCGAGCGAAGGCGTGTCGAGCGCGCTGTCGTCGAGGTAGCGCGGCCGCGACGGGTCGGCTTCCCTGACCTGGTCCGGGAAAATCTTCTTCAGCAACGCCGCCATGCCGTCGAGCAGGCCGATGAAGAGGATCGCCATGACCACGTTGAAGGCGATGTGAAACTCGGCGGCGAGCTTCGCGAGGTCGGGTTGCCAGGCTTGAGAGGCTTCCGCGATCGGGCGCAGGAACGGCGCGACCAGCGCAATCCCGACCAGCCGGTTGACCAGATTGCCGACTGGCAGCCGGTAGCTTGCCGGATTGTCCCGGCGTGCGCCCTCGAACAGCGGATTGATCGCGCTGCCGAGATTGGCGCCAAGCACGAGCGCGAGCGCGGCCACCGGCGAGACGAAATGCGCATAGGCCAGCGACATCACCAGTAGGACGCTCGCCACGCTCGAATGCACCAGCCAGGTGACGAGCGCGCCGATGACGATGCACAGTACGGGATCGCCGGTGATGGCGCCCAGCAGCACGCGCACGCTGGGCGCATTCTCCGCCGGCGCCAGGCTGTCGAGCAGGATATGCAGCGCCAGCAGCATCAGGCCGAGACCGATCGCGACCCGTCCGATATCCTTGATCCGCGATCGCGCGCCGCTGCGGAACGCGACCAGCCCGATGATGAAAAGAACCGGCGCCGCGGCGGAAATGTTGAACGCCAGAACCTGAACGATCAGCGTGGTGCCGACATTGGCGCCGAGCATGATCGCAAGCGCCGGGACCAGGCTGACCAATCCTTCCGCGGTAAAGGAGCTGGTGATCAAGGCGGTCGCGGTGCTGCTTTGCAGCAGGGCCGTCAACCCGACGCCGGCCGCAAAGGCGCTGAAGCGGTTGCGCAGGGCTTTCGCCAGCAGCAGCCGCAGATCGGGACCGAAGGCGCGCAGAATCCCGCTGTGGACCATGTGCAGGCCCCACAGCAACAGCGCCACGCCGCCCATCAGGTCGAGAAGAACCATGCTTCCCATGGACATTCACTGCGAAATTCGAGTCGAGAGGTCAGGCTACCAGCAAACCGCCGGGGATCAATGCAATAATGCTCCGGCGGAGGCGGTCCGGCAGGAGGGGAGGACGGCGACTGCCGACCGGCCGGACGTATCCATTCGCGCCTTGACAGTCAGGGGTGCGGACTCAACACTGCCGCCAACAACCAGAATTATTCGCGGCAATCGGAGGGAACCATGATCACATCCCGCACGCGGCGTATCGCCTCGCACGGACTCAGCAGGCGTGGCCTACTTGGATCGGTGCTCGCCACACCCTTCATCGCGCGCCGGGCTTTCGCCGCCGACACCTTGAACGCTTATTCGATCTGGCCTGAAAATTATGCGCGGCCGATGATGGAGGCCTTCGAGAAGGAGTCAGGCATTCACGTCAAATTCATCCGCTTCTCCTCGGGCGAAGCGCTGGCGCGGGTCACCGCCGAAAAAGCCAATCCGCAGGTCGACGTGTTGTTCGGCGGCCCGGTCGAAACCTTCACCGCCGGCCAGGCCCAGGGCATTTTCGACAACTACGTGCCGCCGGCGGCCGCGGATTTGCCGGCGCGCTTCAAGGACAAGGGTGGCGCCTGGACCGCGATCGCCGACGACCCGCTGGTCTTCATGACCAACACCCAGTTCCTGAAGCAGAACAATCTTCAAGCGCCGGCATCGTGGGACGACCTGCTCAATCCCGCCTACAAGAACATGCTGCAGATGGCGGATGCGCGTACCTCGGGCACCGCCGTGACGCGAATCTTTTCCATCCTGCAGGTGCACAACCGCAACGAGGACGAAGCTTTCGCCTACATGAAAAAACTCCGGCAGAACGTGCAGCTCTATACCAAGAGCGGCGGCGGCGGCACGCTGCCGGTCGGTCTCGGCCAGGCCGGCGGCGGCATCTTCTTCATCGTCGATGCCTTGTTCACGCGCCAGCAGGGTTACGACGTGCAGATCTCCTTCCCCAAGGAAGGCATCGGTTCGGCGGCCGAATGCATCGCGCTGATCAAGGGCGCCAAGAACCCGGACGCCGGCAAGAAGCTGATCGACTGGGCGGCGAGCCCGGCGATGCAGTCGCAGCTCGCGCCGAACAAGATCAACTTCATTCCGGCGAACCCGAAGGTCGAGACCGAAGCCGGCCTTGCAGCCATCCTCAAGGGCGCCAACATCATCGAGATCGACGACGCATGGGCCGGCGCCAACCGACAGCGCATCGTGCAGCGCTGGGTCGCCGAAGTGCTGAACGCCAGCTGAGGCATGGCAACCGCGGGGGCATGGACGCGGTGGCGCGGCGCCAGCGATCCGCTACGTCTGCTGGTCGTTGTCGTGCTCTGGCTGCTGCTCGCGCTGTTCGTGCTCTACCCGCTCGCCGAGTTGATCGGCCGCGCGCTCAGCGACGATAGCGGCTTCACCCTGGCGCCGCTGGTCGCGGCGATCGACAGCAAGAGCAATTTGCGCGCCTTCGCCAACAGCCTGCTGCTGGCGACGCTGGTCGGCGTCTGCGGCACGTTTTTCGGATTCCTGTTCGCCTTCACGGTGGAACGCACGCAGGCGCCGAGGTTTTGGGTTGGGCTGCTCGACGTCGCGACCTTGCTGCCGCTGATCTCGCCGCCCTTCACCACCTCGATCGCGTTCGTGTTCTCGTTCGGACCGCGCGGCTTCATCACCCACGATCTCCTGGGGATGAACAACGCCTCCGTCTACGGCCTGACCAGCACGCTCGCGGCCGAAACGTTGACCTATTTCCCGCTGGCCTATATGGCGCTGCGGCCGATGCTGGCGGGAATCGGCGGCGATCTCGAAGAGATGGCCTTCAGCCTCGGCAGTTCGCGCTGGCGCGTGTTCCGCACCGTGACGCTGTCCCTGACGGTGCCGGGACTGGCCAACGCGTTCCTGCTGCTGTTTGCGGCCTCGTTGGCGGATTTCGCCACCCCGCTGATTTTGGCCGGCAACGACTTTCCGGTGCTGCCGACCGAAGCCTACTTGCAGATCACCGGCATGTTCGACCTCAAGGGCGGCGCGGTGCTGTCGCTGCTGTTGCTGGTGCCGGCCGGCGTGGTTTATTTCCTGCAGCGCCAGGTCGTCGGCCGCCGCCGTTATGTGACGATGACGGGCAAGGGGCGCGCCGGGACGTCGCAAAACAGCGTCGCGCCGCTGGCAAGTGCGGCGCTGATGGGCGTCTGCCTCGCCGTCGTCCTCTTCATCCTCTATCTCTACGCGCTGCTCCTGATCGCATCGCTCGTGATATCGTTCGGCGCCAATCACACCCTTACCCTGGCGCATTACCGCGTGATCTTCACCGAGGGCCTGCCGGCCATCGAGGACACGCTGATCATTGCCCTGATCGGCATGCCGATCGGGGGACTCTACGGCGTCGTAGTCGGCTACCTCGTCGCGCGCACCGAATTTGTCGGCCGACATGCGATGGAAATCGTCACCATGCTGAACTATGCCCTGCCCGGCACCATCGTCGGCATCGCCTATCTGATCGCCTTCAACCAAAAGCCGTTCCTCCTGACCGGCACGGCTGCCATCATCATTGCCTGCTACGTGTTTCGCTACAGCCCGACCGGTATCCGTACCACCGTCGCCCTGCTGCAGCAGATCGACCGCAGCATCGAGGAGGCCTCCTTCAGTCTCGGCGCTTCCAGTTTCATGACCTTTCGCCGCATCATGCTGCCGCTGATCATGCCGGCCTTCTTTGCAGGCCTGAGCGTGGTGTTCATCCGATCGATGACCGCGATCAGCGCCACCATCTTCCTCGTTTCCATCAACTGGACGCTGATCACGGTGCGCATTCTCGAAAATATGACGGAATTGTCGCTGGGACCGGCTGCGGCATTTTCGGTGTTCGTGATCGTGATCGTCGTGATTGTGACGGCAGCGCTGAACCGCGTGCTGCGGCATCTGACGGCGCCGGGCCTGCGACTTCCAGCGGTCGAGGGTTGAACATGATCGAACGCGCAGAGCCAGCCGGCATCCGCCTCGAAGGCGTCTCGGCCACCATGCAGGATCGCAATCGCGGCGAGATCATCGCGGTCCGCAATATCGATCTGGATGTCCGGCCGGGCGAGTTGATGACCCTGCTCGGCCCGAGCGGCTGCGGCAAGACCACGACCTTGCGCATGATCGCGGGCTTTCAGCCGCCGAGCGGCGGCAGGATCCTGATTGCCGGGCGCGATGTCACCAATGTCGCGGCGAACCAACGCGATATCGGCTTCGTGTTCCAGAATTATGCCCTGTTCCCGCATCTGACCATCTTCGGCAACGTCGCCTACGGCCTGCAGGTCCGCAACAAATCCGGAAGCGAAATCGATCGCGCGGTCGCCGAGGCGCTGGAGCTGGTGGGACTGGCCGGATTCGGCGAGCGGCTGCCGAACGAATTGTCCGGCGGCCAGCAGCAGCGCGTCGCGCTGGCGCGCGCCATCGTGATACGCCCTCGCGTGCTGCTGTTCGACGAACCGCTGTCGAACCTCGACGCAAAACTGCGGGTGTCGATGCGCGGCGAGATCAGGCGGCTGCAGCAGACGCTGGAGATCACCACCGTCTATGTCACCCACGACCAGGAAGAGGCGATGGCGATCTCCGACCGCATCGCCGTGATGGAGAAGGGCCGGATCGCGCAGCTCGACGACGCCGAGGCGCTTTACCGGCGGCCGGCGACCGCTTTCGTCGCCGGCTTCATTGGACGGGCCAATCTGCTGCGTGGCACCGTCGAGAGCGTGCGCGAGGGCCGGGCCATCCTCGATGTCGGCGGCCAGAAAATCGCGGCCGCCCCGCAAGGAGTGCCCGCGCCCGGTCATGCCGTCACCGTTGTCGTGCGCCCGGAGGCAATCGCCATCTCATCCTCTGATACCGGCCTGACGGCTGTCGTGCAGTCCCGCATTTATCTCGGCGACAAGATCGAGTACGAGATCTCCTTCGGCGGGCAATTGCTGAATATCGTTCGTTTCAATCCGGCCGACGATGAAGGCTGTTTGCCCGGGACGACCGTCTCCATCGCCATTGCACCGGCCGATATCCGGCTCGTAGACTGAGGCGCAAGCCCGGACTTCGCCTCGATGGCTAAACTGCGTGATCGCGCAACGCCTGCGGTGTAGCGCAAATATGGTGCGCGCCTGCGGCCAGCAATTCCGCCTCGCTGCCGTAGCCGTAGAGGACGCCGACAGCGGCCATGCCGTTGTTTCGCGCGCCAACCATGTCGTGGCTCCGGTCGCCAATCATGATCGCTTGTGAAGGATCGACGCCCGCGCTCCGGACGGCGTAGCCCAAAAGATCGGTCTTGTCGGAACGCGTCCCATCCAGTTCGGAACCGAACACGCGCTCGAAATAGCCCCTCAATTTGAAATGATCGATGATGCGCTCGGCATAGATGCCGGGCTTGCTGGTCGCAACGAACAGGCGGCGGCCCGAATCGGCAAATATGGATAGAGCGTCTACAATACCGGGATAGATTTCGTTCTCGAAGATGCCGATATCGGCGAACCTCTCGCGATAGAGCAACAGCGCCCTGTCCGCCAGATCGTCAGTGCCGACCAGCTTTTTCAGGCTGGCGCGCAGTGGCGGACCGATGCACCAGGCCAACTCATCTTCCGTTGGAACTGCCCGATCCAGCCTGCTGAGAGCATACTGAATCGAACGGGTTATTCCCGGTTTTGGGTCCGTCAGCGTGCCGTCGAGGTCAAAATAGATCGCGGTCATCTCGGCCAACGCTCGTTGAAGGTACCCATCACCAATACAGAAGTTTCGCCATGGACGTCGAGCAGCGCGTGATCATGAGCCTGCCGGCGCAGCTTCGGCAACGAATAGCGGTTGGCGCGTGCGGTGGCGCCGAGCTTTGGGGTTACTCGGCCACGACAAACGTTGACAGCCCATCATTCGACATTTGTAATGCCAATCGAGATGAAGTCGATCCGTGCCCTCCTCCTGATTCTGCCGATTGTCGCGGTGAGCCATGCTTTCGCAGCGGGCCCGATCGTCCGGGACGGCGGCACCATCCAGCTCGGTGAAGTGACCTACCGGCTCGACGGCATCGATGCGCCGGAACTCGACCATATCTGCATCGATGAGCATGCCGACCCCTGGGCATGCGGTATCGAGGCCCGCGATCAACTCGCCAAGCTGATCGGCGACCGCGCGGTGCATTGCGAGGACCTTGGCCTCGATCCCACCAAAAAGCGGCATCTCGGCCTTTGCAGCGTCGCGGGCGAAAGCACGAGCCTGAACGCGCTCGCGGTCCGCCAGGGCCTTGCCTTGAACTCCGAACCATCGGCGAAAGGCCGTTTCAGGGATGACGAGGCCTCCGCCAGGAACAGGCGCAGCGGACTTTGGCGGGGCTGTTTTGTGGCGCCCGCCGAGTTTCGCCGCGGCAAGAAGGACGGCGCCCTGCTCGGCGATGCCTGCCGGGCGGACAAGGACCGCGAAATACGCGCGGTGCTGTTCCCCGCGGATCCCATGATGCCGCCCGGCTGCCCGATCAAGGGCAAACTGGCGATCCGCGCCCGCGTCACCGGCAATGTCGGCGTCTATCATCTGCAGGGGTGCCGCAGTTATCCTGCGCTGACGAAACCGGATCGCTGGTTCTGCTCCGAGGAAGACGCGCAGGCCGCGGGCTTCCGCAAGGCCTATAATTGCGGCTCGGCCGCCAAGAAGCCGATGTAGCACGGTCCCCGGCATCTCGGGAATCCTTGCCTGTCGGCCCCTTGCTCCCTTAGCATGTCGTAAAATTGTCAAACGGGGGCCAGCGATGCAGGATGCGAGCTTTGGCGTATTGACCGGCAACGACATCGAAAGCCATTCGGTCAAGGCCGGCAGCGTCATTTTCCGGGAGGGCGAGCAAGCCCACGAACTCTTCGTCATCAAGAGCGGCGAGGTCCGAATCCAGATCGGCAACCGGACCGTTGCCGAGCTGTCCAGGGACAGCGTGTTCGGCGAGATGGCGCTGATCGACAGCGAGCCGCGCAGCGCCACCGCGATTGCCGTGACCGATGTCGAACTCGTGCCGGTATCCGAAAAGCAATTCCTGTTTCTGGTCAGCCAGACCCCCTATTTTGCCCTGAAGGTCATGCGCGTGCTGGCACAACGGCTGCGCGCCACCAACAAGACCTTCGGCTGAGGCGCCGCGTCGCAAGCCGGCGACGTAACAAATCCGTCATACAGCAAAACTAAACAGGGGCGCCGGCCTCCGCGGCCGAAAATCCGCTTCGCACGGAGATCTTCATGCGCCGCTCCATCGTCCTGCTATCGGCTGGCCTGACGCTATTGTCCGCCGGAACGGCGTTCGCGCAGAACAATACGCCGCACAATCTGATCCTGTTCGTGCCCGACGGATTGCGCGCCAGGATCGTGACGCCTGAGACCGCGCCGGCCATGGCCGAGGTGCGCGACAAGGGCGTCAATTTCAGGAATTCGCACTCGATGTTCCCGACCTTCACCACGGCGAATGCCTCCGCGATGGCCACCGGCCATTATCTCGGCGACACCGGCGACTTCTCCAACACGATCTATGCCGGCTATCCGGTTACCGCCGCCGACGGCACCGTCACGCCATTCCTGGAATCCGATCCGGTGCTGCACGACGTCGACGAGCATTTCGGCGGCGATTATCTGAACGAGGAAACCGTGCTGAAAATGGCGCGCGCCAAGGGTTTCAGCACCGCTGCGATCGGCAAGCTCGGCCCCACCTTGATCTTCGATCACAACGACAAGATCGGCACAGCCGGCCTGCATTCGATCGTGATCGACGACTCCACTGGCGGCAAGGGCGGCGTTCCCTTGTCCGACGAAATGAAAGCCGCGCTGGAAAAGGCCAATCTTCCGCTGGCCACGCCCTCGCGCGGCGACAATGCCAAGGCCGGCGACGCCAGGACGCCGGGCACCACGGTGCCCAACACGGCGCAGCAGGGCTACATGGCCGATGTCGCGACCAAAGTCGTGCTGCCGATGTTCAAGGCCCGCAACAAGCCGTTCGTGCTGGTGTTCTGGTCGCGCGACCCCGACGGCAGCCAGCACAACAACGGCGACAGCCTCAACAATGTGACCCCCGGCATCAACGGCCCAACCTCGATGGCCGGCATCCGGAACGCCGACAACAACCTGGCGCAGCTGCGCAAGGCGCTCGACGACCTCGGGCTTTCCGCCACCACCGATGTGATCGTCTCGGCTGACCACGGCTTCTCGACGATATCGAAGGAAAGCAAGACCAGCCCGGCGGCGAAAATCAGCTACGACGACACGCCGAAGGATTTTCTCCCCATGGGCTTCCTCGCCATCGACCTTGCCAAGGCGCTGGAATTGCCGCTGTTCGATCCGAACGACAAGAATGCAGCGGTGGCCGACAGGGCCCATCCCAAGGCCGGCAACGGCTTGCTCGGCAAGGATCCCGCCAAGCCGGATCTGGTGGTGGCCACCAACGGCGGTTCGGACCTGATCTATTTGCCGGCCGGCGACAAGAAGCTGGCGGAGCGCACGATCACGGCGCTGCTCGACCAGGACTATGTCTCCGGCCTGTTCGTCGACGACAAGCTCGGACGCTTCCCCGGCACCTTGCCGATGTCGGCTCTCGCGCTGAAGGGCAAAGCGGTGACGCCCAATCCCTCGATCGTGGTCAACTTCCGCTCCTATGTGGAGGGCTGCAACGAGCCGACCAATTGCTCGGTCGAAGTCGCCGACACCGTGCTGCGGCAGGGCCAGGGCATGCATGGCAGTTTCAGCCGCGGCGACACCATGAATTTCATGGCGGCGATCGGGCCGGACTTCAAGGCCGGCTATGCCGATGCGCTGCCGGTCAGTAATGCCGATGTCGGCATGACCATCGCGCGCCTGATGGATCTGCATCCCGCCGGCAACGGCGGACTGATCGGCCGGGTGATCTCGGAGGCCCTGCCCAATGGCGTGACCCCGAAAGCGGCCGAGCAGACCATCACCTCGAAACCCGCCGCCAACGGCCTGCAGACGGTGTTGAAATTCCAGCGGGTGCTGTCGCAGCGCTATTTCGACGTGGCGGGATTCCCGGGCCGCACCGTCGGGCTCGATGCGGAAGCCGGCAAGCAGAAAGCGGCGGCGAAATAACGCCACCGCCTACCGGCCGAGGCTTTCTCTATCGCGATTATTGTCGCATGATCGTGGCGCATCGGTACGAGGCGTCCATGAGTTCCGCAAACGGCTTGCGTCAGGTCGGATATTTCGATTGCCCGGGCGGCGGCCAGATCGTCGTGGCCGGCACGACCGCCTTCATCGGCCACATGCGCGCGCCTGCCGGCACCTCGATCGTCGATATCGCCGACCCCGCGCATCCGAAGCTCGTGGCGCGGCTCGAGATGCCGCCCGGTACCCATTCGCACAAGGTGCGCGTGCATGACGGGCTGATGCTGGTCAATCGCGAGCGCAATGGCGCCGACAAGAACGCCCCGCCAGAGGATTTTCGCGGCGGGCTCGGCATCTATGACGTGACCACGCCTGCAAACCCGCGCGAGATCGCGCGCTGGGAGACCGACGGCATGGGCGTGCATCGCTTCGATTTCGACGGGCGCCACGCCTATATCTCGCCGACGGTTGCGGGCTATCGCGGCAACATCGTGATGATCCTCGATCTCGGCGATCCCTCACAGCCGCGCGAGGTCGGCCGCTGGTGGATGCCCGGACAATGGACCGAAGGCGGCGAGGAGCCGAGCTGGCAGGGCACGGCGCACCGCTGCCATCATCCGCTGCGCCAGGGCGACCGGCTCTATGTCAGCTACTGGCACGGCGGCTTCGTCATCCTTGATATTGCCGACATGGCCAAGCCGGTTCTCGTCTCCTCGTTCGACTGGAGCCCGCCGTTTGCCTGTCCGACGCATACGACGCTGCCGCTGCCCTTCCCGCTGCATGGGCGGCGCGTCATGCTGGTCGCCGACGAGGATGTGGCGCGGGTGGCGCCCGGACCGCCGGCCTGCCTGTGGGTCGTCGACATCACCGATGAGCGGCACCCGATGCCGTTCGCAAGTTTTCAGGTCGACGGCCTCGACGACGGCACGCCGCAGCCGGAGTTCACCGCCTGCCATCAGCCGAGCGAAAAGGTGACGGGAACCGTGATCCCCGCCGCATGGTTCGCCCATGGCTTGCGCCTGATCGACATTGTCGACCCGCGCCGGCCGCGCGAGATCGGCCATTTCCTGCCCGAAATCCCCGAGGGCTCGCAGCGCGTCCAGAGCAACGACGTCACCACCGATGACCGCGGCCTGTTCTATCTGCTCGACCGGCTGCGCGGGTTGACCATTTTGGAGCGCTGCTAAAAACGCCCCACCAAATTGAGTATTGTAGCCCGGATGTAGCCAACGGGTCGCGCGCATGCGCGTCCTGTTGGCGCAATCCGGGAACAAATCTTGCGTCGGCCCCGGATTTCGCCGTCGGCTCGCGCATTCGCGCGATCCGTTGGCTGCATCCGGGCTACAGGCTCCGCTCGCGGACATGTTGCACCCGCCCTTGACAGCGCTCGCGCGGTCGGCCGCAATGGCACGCAAAAATTGAGGTGGCGCATGGATACCCAGACCACTATGGACCCGGTCGCCCGCGCCCGCGAACTCGGGGCCGACATAACAGCTGCGGCCGACGAGATCGAGCGCACGCGGCGCATCCCCTCCCCGTTGCTGGAGCGGCTCCATGACAGCAGACTGTTCCGCATGCTGCTGCCGCGCTCGGCGGATGGCGACGAGACCGAGCCTGCGCTGTACGTCGCGGCGGTCGAGGAACTCGCTGGGCATGACGCCTCGATCGGGTGGAACGTCTTTGTCGCCAACAGTTCCGCCTTGATCGCCGCCTTCCTCGAGCCCGCGGCCAACAAAGCCATCTTCGCCGATCCGCGCACCTTCATCTCCTGGGGACCTCCGGGCGCCTCGCGCGCGCAGGCGGCCGACGGCGGCTATCGCCTCACGGGCCGATGGGATTTCGCCAGCGGTTGCCGGCAGGCCCGCTGGATGGGCGCGCACTGCCACGTGCTGGAGGCCGACGGGAGCTTGCGGCTCAACCGCTTCGGCCGGCCGACGATCCGCACGCTGCTGTTTCCGGTTGAACAGGTCACCCTGATCGACACCTGGCAGACCATCGGGCTACGGGGCACGGCGTCGGACTCCTATAGCGTCGAAGATTTGTTCGTGTCGGAGACCTTCAGCTCCACGCGCGAGGACCCGACGCTGCGCCGCGAGCGCGGCCCGCTCTATGCCTTCACCATGCCGGGCCTCTACGCCTGCGGGGTCGCAGCCGTGGCGCTCGGCATCGCGCGCGCGATGCTGTCCGAGTTCATCGCGCTGGCCTGCCGCAAGGCGCCGCGCAACCTCTCCCGGCTCGCCGACAACGCGGTGGTGCAGGCGGACATCGCGCGCGCCGAGGCGCGGCTCGGCTCGGCACGCGCCTATCTGATGGAAACGCTCGTCACGATCTACGCGCAGGCCGACGAGGTGGCGCCGATCGAGGTCGCCGATCGCGCCCGCGTGCGGCTCGCCTGCACCAACGCGATCCAGGGCGCGGCGGAGGTCGTGGACTTCGCCTACAAGCAAGCCGGGGTCGACGCGATCTTCCCCGGCAGCCCGTTCGAGCGCCGCTTCCGCGACATGCACACGCTCTCGCAGCAGATCCAGGCCCGCACCGCTCATTTCGAGCAGGTCGGGCAAGTTCTGCTCGGCACGCCGCCTGAGGTGTTTTATTAGAGGGGCGGCGAAGGTTCGCGCGCGGGCGGCGGGCGGTTGGATTGGAGCCCGCTGACGTCGGAGCGGAAATACACTAGGCTCTCCGCCGTGCCGTCCTCAAAAGAGGATCGGTGAAAACTTCAGGGGAGTAACGTCATGCAACCGTCCGGTCTTCGTCGTACCGCCATCGCTCTCGCCTCGACCTGCATCCTTGCCCTGGCCGCTCCAGCGAGCGCGCAACTGCTCGAGCACAAGGACCTGAGCGCTTCCATCGCCATCACCATTGCACAAACCGCGATCGAGACCTGCAAGGCCAACGGCTACGCCGTGTCGGCGACCGTAGTCGGCCGCAACGGCGAGGTCATCGTGCAGGTGCGCGGCGACAATACCGGACCGCATACCTTCGAGAACAGTTTTCGCAAGGCGTACACCGCGCGCACCTTCCGCGCGCCATCGGGCGCGCTGGTCGAACGGCTGAAGGCGGATCCGACACTCGGCTTGATCCATCTGACCAACGTCATCGCCAACCAGGGCGCGCTCCCGATCAAGGTGGGGGATGAGGTCATTGGTGCTGCCGGCGCATCGGGCGCGCCCGGCGGCGAAAAAGACGAGGCTTGCGTCAAGGCCGGCATCGAAAAAGTGGCCGATCAGCTGAAGTGAACGGGGCAAATGGCGGATTACGCCCATCGGGCCGCGCCTTGCGCGGACCCGTTGGGCTCCAATCCGCCTACCATCCACGCCTCCCGAAAGACATGCCTTCGACGCGACTGTGCCATCATGCATGGCGCGCATCCGCAAGATGACACGAAACCTACTCGCAACCGACACCGGATCGGATTAGCCTCCTTCCCGCCAGGCCGGATCAACCGGCAGGCAGCTACATTGGGAGGATGTGATGACACGCGACGTGCAGCGCGATCCGCAATCAATGCTTTCACGACGAACGCTGGTCCAGGGCCTGGCCATCGCGGCCGGCGCCACCGCGGCCGGGACCGGCACAGCGTTGGCCCAGCAGGGCGGCGATCTGGGGCCGCCATCGACGATCACCACCCCGCCGCGCGATTTCGGCCCGCATGGCGCGCCCACCACCTATTTCTGGGACCCCGACATCATCGCGGTCGACCCGTCGTTCAATGGTCTCGCGCAGCCCAACACCTCCATAAAACGCCTCGTGACCGGAATGCTGTGGACCGAAGGCCCGGCGTGGTGCGCACAGGGACGCTACTTCGTATTCTCCGACATCCCCAACAATCGCCAGATGCGATGGCTGGAGGACGACGGCCGCGTCAGCGTGTTCCGCTATCCCTCGAACTACTCCAACGGCAACTCGTTCGACTTCCAGGGCAGGCAGCTGTCTTGCGAGCACCTCACCCGCCGGGTGACGCGCTACGAGAACGACGGCACCGCGACCGTGCTCGCCGACAACTTTGGCGGCAAGCGGCTGAACTCGCCGAACGATATCGTCCCCCACCCCGACGGCAGCTACTGGTTCACGGACCCGCCGTATGGCGGCCAGCTCTATGAGGGCGAGCCCGATGCGCCCGGAGGCTCCGCCAATCCCGGCGGCAAGCTCAATCCGCTGATCGGCCAGCCCGCCGGCTTCGTGGCCAGCAAGCGCGAACTGCCGACCAACTGCTACCGGATCGATCCAAGCGGCCGTCTCGACGTCGTGGTGACGGAGGAACAGGTGCCCGATCCCAACGGCATCGCGTTCTCGCCGGACTACAAGAAGCTCTACGTGGTCTCCACCGGCAAGGGACCGGGCGATACCGGCCCGGGCGGCAAGGGCAATGTGTTCGTGTTCGACATCGGCGCCGACAACAAGCTCTCGAACCAGAAAGTGTTCAGCGACTTCGTGATCGACGGCGTAAATTGCGGACCCGACGGCATCCGCTGCGACGTCAACGGCAATGTCTGGGCTTCCAGCAATGCCGGCCGCCATGTCGGCTATAACGGCGTGACGGTATGGTCGCCGGAGGGCAAGCTGCTCGGCCGCATCCGCCTGCCCGAAGTGTGCGGCAACATCTGCTTCGGCGGCCCCAAGCGCAACCGCCTGTTCATGGCCGGGAGCCAGTCGATCTACGCGGTGTATACGGCGACGCAAGGCGCTGCCCCGGGCTGACGTCAGCGCGCGATACGAAGAGGCGCCGGGGTGATCCTCCGGCGCCTCTTTGATGCCGCGGCCGCCCGCGCCAATCCCGGCAGCGCCTCCTTACAATCGGGTAATCTTTCGAACCTCCTGCGTTTCGTCGCTGTCCAACAAATGAGCGATGGTCGGCCAATGAAACGGAGGATGCCATGACGCGCATAATCATCGTCACTGCGGTACTGCTGGCAAGCGCGCTGAGCGCGCAGGCCGCTCCCGTCAAAAAGCACCTGCCGGTCGTGAATGGGCGCTCGTGCCACGAGATCGTGCTAGGGAAGGACGATGCCGTGAGTTACGCCCTGGGTATCGCCAGCGGCGCGATTTCCTTGCCCTCCGTGCCGCGGATGAAACAATGCTTCACCCGTGAGTCGCCCGAAGCGTTTGCACGCGATAATCCTCACCCTGACATGTGATCTGGCTCAATCGATCGTGACCCGGTGAAGAATTCCTCGATCTCGTCAAACAAACGCTTGGCGTCTCCTCCCGGCGCGTGATCGTCTCCCGGCAGCTCGATATATTTTGCGTTCGGCAGATACGGCATCCTGTCGGCTCAACCGATGACTTGAGGTCGCGGTCTAAAGGCGGGGGATCCAGCCTGGACGGCTCAACAAATATTCGACCATTCGCGGAGGAATGCTTAAAGCTCTGGCTATCTCGCGTTCATCCTTCGGCAGTCCCGCAAGGATCGATGCTTCGCTCTTGCTTCGGACCTTGGAAAGCCACTCCGGATCAACCACCACGGCGCGTCCGACCGCGACCAGATCAGCTCCCAATTTGATCGCCCCCTCGGCATCCCCGCACGTCTTGATCCCGCCGCTGGCCATCACCGCACTGCGACCCGCTATGACGCGGGCAAATTCCGTGATCGGACTCTCTGCCAGGGTATAACTCCTCTCGACCGGACCATTGTAAACACGGGTCTCTCCGGTCGGCCGGCTCTTCCGATAATCATCGAGCGAAACGGAGATGTAATCGAGACCCAGCCTGGCAAGTTCATGACAAAGCGTTTTGGCGTCCTCGAGCGTATAACCGTCCGCCTCGGCCTCGAATGGCGTCACGCGAAACCCTGCGATCAGCTTCGGACCGAGCGCGTCGCGAACGGCCTGCGCAACGGCGAGAGGAAAGTTCATGCGCTTTGAGAGCGTGCCGCCCCAATGATCGACGCGATGATTGGCCCGAGGCGAAAAAAACTGATGAGCCGCGTAGTGGTTGGCGCCGTGAATCTCGACGCCGTCGAAACCGGCTTTTCGAGCCAGCGAAGCAGCCGCTCGAAAGCTTGCAATCAGGTTTTCCACCTCATCTGATGTCATCGCCCTTGGCGTCCTTGCTCCGGGACGCAACGATGCAACCGCAGACGGCGCACGCAGACCTTGCTCGCCGATCAACTCGGGCTTTGCGATGCGGCCACCGTCATAGATCTGGAGGATCGCAAGACCTCCTGCGGCACGCATCGCTTCAGCGAGCCGATGCAGACTGGACAAGTGTCCATCATGTGCCGCACCTATTCCCTGCCAGGAGCGCCCGCCTTGTTCGACATAAGCCGCGGAAGAAATGACGGCTCCGAATCCGCCGGCAGCACGCCGCCGGACAAATTCGAGTTCATGTTCGGTAGCCGTCCCATCTTGATGGGAAGCATCGGTTGTCAGCGGAGCGATTGCAAACCGATTTGCCATCTCTCGACCGCTGTTGAACCTAAGCGGAGACCACAAAACCATCGATCAAACCTCCGATATTCTCAAGCGTTCGAAGCTGCGTGGCCAAGCCCGTTGTCCTAGAGCGCGATGAGATCAAGATGAATCATCGCGCTTTAGATTCTTGTTTGCGCATGATCTTTTCCGGAAGACCGCTTCACACTTTTCCCGATCAAGCGCTAGTGACTAGCGCTGGACATCACAGGGTGCTCCGTCAAAGCGGACGCGCGCGGCATGGATATCGGAATAACGACGGTCGGCCCAATCGATGAGGCTCGCCATCGGGTCCAGCAGGGATTGGCCTAGCGGGGAAAGGCAATATTCAACGCTCGGCGGCTTGGTCGGAAAGACATGGCGGGTGATAAGTCCGTCGCGCTCCAAGTCGCGTAGCGTCTGAGTCAGCATGCGCTTGGAGATGTCGCGGATTGCTCGGTGAAGCTCGCTGAAGCGCTGCGGTCGCGTCGCGAGCGTCATGATCATGAGTATGCTCCATTTGTCGCCGATGCAGTCAAGCACGTCGCGCACCGGGCAATGTACGGGTTCTACTGAGCGGGCGTCGTCCGATTGATATCGGCTGAATCGCTCGATCGCGCTCAATGCGTCGCTCATACGGGTTCCCTTTTTCTCTCCTGGCTACAAAAACCTGCCTCCTTACGGTGCAGGTCTAAGGTCTTTATATGAGACCTACCCTAGAACATAGACCATCTAGCTCCAGGAGAATACGCATGTTTCTAGTCGTGGGAATTACGGGAAAAGTAGGCGGCGCAACAGCCACACACCTGTTGGCGCAAGGTAAGAAGGTACGCGCGCTGGTTCGCGACCGCGCGAAGGCGGCAAGCTGGACGGACCAGGGCGTCGAACTGGTCGACGGCGACTGGAACAATGCGGCCGCCATCGAGCGGGCGCTCAAGGGCGTCGACGGCGCGTTCGTCATGCTGCCGGCGGTCTGGGCCCCCTCGCCGGATTTCAAGGAAGCCAAGGGCGTCATCGCGAACTATGTCGAGGCGCTGACCAAGGCCGCGCCGCCACGTGTGGTCGCGCTCTCGTCGATGGGGGCGAACCGGACCAGCGGGCTGGGAATGATCACTGCCCTGTCGCTGCTGGAGCAAGGCTTTCGCGACTTGGCGTCGCCGGTCGCTGTCGTGCGCGCCGGCGGGTTCTTCGAGAACTTCCTTTACGGCCTGCACGTCGCCCAGGGCGGCACGCTCCCAGTTTATTACCATCCGACCAGCCGGAAATCGACCATGGTCGCGACGAACGACATCGGTGCCGAGGTGGCGACGTTGCTGACCGGGCCGGCGTGGTCGGGGCATCGCGTCATCGAACTTGGTTCGATGGTCAGCGCGGATGAAGTCGCAGCGCAACTGGGCGATGTCATGCAGCTCGACGTCAAAGCCTTTGCCGTCCCGCGGGCCGGTTGGCCAGCAGCGTTCGAGCAGTTCGGCATCCCGAAGGGCCAGACCGGACCGGCCGAAGCCATGTTTGAGGCCGTCAACGCGGGCTGGATGGACCTCGGCGTCGCTGGCACGGAGCACGTCGCCGGCACAACGCTTCCCCGCGATGTCTTCGCTGCGGCTCAGAAGGCCGCTACGGCGTAAGTCCGCGGATCGGCGATGAGATGCGACTTTCGAACCTGCTCCGGAAATTCGCATCCATTCGGAATGAATGCGTCGCCCTCATCAGAAAAGGATGGACAAATGTCAAAGATTTCCTGGCCACAGGTCCCGGCCTTGGCACTTGCAGCTTTCTTCGTCGTGGGATCGCTCAGCAACATCTTCGCCCCCGGGTCTATCTACGAAGAATATCTGCGGTGGGGATACCCGCCATGGTTCCATTTCGTGACTGGATCGCTGGAACTCGCGACCGCCGTTCTGCTGGCGCAGGCACGGACGCGGCTGTGGGGCTCGGCGCTCGGCTGCACCGTGATGTTGGCCGCGTTCGCGACCGTCACCCTCCACGGCGAATACGGCCACGGGGTGCCGCCGCTTATCGCGGCGACACTATCAATCGTCGTCGGCCGGATCGCCTGGCGGAAGCGGCTCCCCGGGGCCGTAGGGCCGTAGGGCGGATTCCCTTTAATCCGCCATCTCGTGATCGGCGGGTTAAAGAGAACCCGCCCTACGCGAGCTAAAAAAATCTTAGATTCTTGTTTGCGCGCGATCTTTTCGGAAAACCGCTTCACACTTTTCCGGATCACGCGCTAGTGGAAGATGCGCCCAGCGTCGATGACGACGGTCTGGCCGGTCATGGTCTCGGTGCGGCACATGGCGACCACCATGTCAGCGCAGTCGTCCTTGTCGGCAGCCTTCTTCAGGAGCGAGGCCGATGCGGAGCGCTCGATCTGCTCGGACCGGAGATTGGCTGTCGCGCGAGTGCCCTCCAGCAGGCCCGGTGCCACGCAGTTGACGAGCGTCTCGGGCGCCAGCGCCACCGCCATGCAACGCGTCAGATGAATGAGCCCCGCCTTCGACACGGCATAGGCGATGGAAGAGCCGGTTGGGCTGAGCCCCGCAACCGACGCGATGTTGACGATGCGGCCTCGCCCCTGGGCCTTCATGATGGGGGCTACCGCCTTGGTCAGGCTCATCGGCCCCGTCAGGTTGACGGCCATGATCTTGCTCCACACCTCCGGCGTCAGATTGTCGAGATCGCCGAAGGGGATCGAGACGTTGTAGGCGGCGTCGTTGATCAGAACATCGAGGCGGCCGAAGGCCTGGGTTACCTCACCGACCAGCCGATCCACAGCCGCGCCGTCGGTGATGTCACAGCCGAAAGCCTGAGCGTTGATTTGATGACGCGACCTTAGTTCGCTGGCGACGCCTTCCGCCTGGTCGCGGCTGCGTGCGTACATGACCGCGACATGTGCGCCCTCTTGCGCGAGCGCGTGGCAGATGCGCTGCCCCAGCCCGCCATTGCCGCCCGTCACCAGTGCAACCGCGCCCTTCAGGTCCATCGCTTCTCTCCCTTAATGCGAATGCGCCGTCGCATCGCTACCACTCCCACCCCTTTAATACCTTGCCGCGCCGTCCGATAGGCCCGGCTACTTTGGGCGACACACCAACAAGCCGGTTCTCGCCCCGCCGAGATGCGGTATAAGCTCATCGCCGGCGAGATCGGCGCGGCGACCGGGCAGCCTGGACGCAAGCACGACACAACAGGTGAGGAACACAGGATGAAGTTGGTCTATTTCGATGATTTCAAGCTCGGCGTGCTGAAGAACGACGCCGTGGTCGACGTCAGCGCCGAGGTCAAGGACATCCCGCATACCGGCCCGGGCGATCTGATGAACGGGCTGATCGAACATTGGAGCAGCTACAGGCCGCGGCTCGAGGCGGCGGCGGCGCGCGGCACCGGGGTGCCGGTAGCGGGCGTCCGCATTCGTCCGCCGGTGCCGGGTCCGCGCACGATCGACTGCATGGCGGTCAACTACATGGAAGATGGCACGCGCAGCACGCCGGCGCCGATCAACGCCTTCCACAAATCGCCGAGCGCGATCATCGGACATGGCGACACCATGGTGCTGCCGGACGTGCCGGCCACGATCTTCGAAGGCGAGGCCGAGATTGCGGTCGTCATCGGCAAGAAGTGCAGCCGTGTCAGCGAGCTTGATGCCATGAGCTACATCTTTGGCTACATGAACTTCGTCGACGGCTCGGCGCGCGGCTTGCCGCCACAGGGCAACGTGTTTTTCCAGATGAAAAGCCGCGACACATTCGCGCCGATCGGCCCCTGGCTCGTCACCGCTGACGAGATCAAGGACCCGCTGAAGCTGCAAATCAGGCTATGGAACAACGGCGTGCTGATGCAGAACTTCAACACCGACGATATGGCCCACAAGATCGCCAAGTGCATCGCCTGGCTGTCGAGCATCCATACGCTGCTGCCCGGCGACATCGTCGCCACGGGCACCAATCACCGGGGTCTCAATCCATTCATGGACGGCGATACGATCGAGCTGGAAACCGAAGGGCTCGGCCGGTTGAAGTTCGGCATCAAGGACGATCTCAAGCGCAGCTGGGCGCGCAAAACCCGCCTCCAGATGCACGAAGAGGCCAAGGAGAAGACCCCGGGCGCCTACCCGGACATCACCCCGCAGCTTTCGGGCAAATACGCGAAGTGACTGCCGCTTGCAGCCTCAACTCCCTCCCCCGCCAGCGGGCGAGGGTTGGAGTGGGGACCGATGGCGGAAAGATAATTTGCTACGTCTTGAATATCTATCCTTCCTTTCGAGGCCCTCGCGCAACGATCCTCATCGCATGATCAACCCACATCCGAGGCGGCCGCGGCGGTAATCAGATGCTCCCATAATTACAGAAAATAATTTCTGATTTATTGAAATAATGCTTGCGCCCCGCCCAAATCACTTCTATATTCCGCGCTGTCCCGCCCCACCAAAGGGGCGTTGCGCAACGTCAACAACGCGGGGCGGGATGCGGTGGACGCTGAGGGTGCATCTGACGAGGGCACTCGAGGCGGACGGACAAGACGTGTGGTTCTGGCACCCCGACGCTGGTGTCAAGTCTGCGAGAAGGAGCGCAGGCGACGGTGGCCAACAAGCCCGGAGCACCGGGAAGAGCACGTTATAATCCGTAAAACCATTGCGTGGGGAATGCCGGGTGATTCCGGTGTGACCTGCTAACGTGTGTGCGCTCTACCCACTACCATTGCACACACGGCTATCGGGCGCATCGGCCGCCCGGCATTCCCTGCGCCCTTTGATTGAAGGGCGGGAAATAAACCAATACCTCGCGCGATGCTCGCGGCGAGATCGCGGACGTATGTTTCAACGTCATTGCGAGCGCAGCGAAGCAATCCCATTCTTCCTTTTTGTTGCGCGATGGATTGCTTCGCGGAGCCTGTCATCGGGCGCGCATTCGCGCGACCCGTTGGCTCGCAATGACGACCTCACTTGTCATCGCCCGGCTTGCCGGGCGATGACATCCGCGTAGCGCCGGGCAGTTTGCCGCCCCCGCGAAAACGAATTCACATCCCGATGTCGAACACGTTCGGCAGCTGCGTCAGCGGCAGCGTGGCGGCGCCGACGATGGTGGCGACAAGGGCCATCAGGGTGCGGTTGCGGCGCGGCTTGCCGCGCATCTGGCCGGCGATCCACTCCAGGACTTCGGTGTCGACATTGACGGCCCTATTCGGCGCCCAGCTCTCGATCTCGGTTTCCGGCGACAGCGCCACCGTGCGCGGCGGCACCGGCAGGCCGGAGGCGGAGGCCGCGTGATGCACGACGGCTTTCGCAAACAGATCGTCGAAGCGCCCATCGTCGCTGCGCTCGGCGGCGGCGGCGTCGATCTCGAACAGCGCCTCGGCTTCCGCCCGGCTGACCGGCTGGTGGTCGACCGCGGTCGCGGTCAGGATGCGCGCGCACCAGGCAGCGTCGAAGGCATCCAGTTCGCGGGAAAAATGCATGCGGCCCCTTGTGGTCGGGCCTTCGCCGGTGATCACGCCATCGCGGACGACGGCAAGGGCAAGGGCTGCGCCGTCGCGGCAGGAAATCTCGGAGGGTTCGAGCGCATTGAGCGGTTCGGCGAACTTGAGCTTGGCGGCAGACAGCTTGGAGGCAGACATTGGACAGTTCTTCTTCTCAGTTTCTTGTTCTGGACCAGCATTTCCTGCCGGCGTAAACGAGTGGTTAACGAATGGAAAATCGGGTCGTGACTTTTTTAGATGGTTGCCTATTTGTCGCGGTGCCGTCCGTCGCGGTTCGACTGACGGCACCCCGGGGCCGGGGTGTTGGGGGCCATAAAAGGCAATATCGGGGCGGCCGCGGGATATTCCGGACAACCGTGGTCTTTACGGTCACCGCTGTGGTTTTTCCGCCGCATCAGCGCGGATCAAAAGAAAATGCTAGGAGTTCCCCAAAGCGAAGAAACATCTCCCCTTTTTTGGCGGGCGGTTCCCTCTAGCGGTCCGGGCCTATATTCAGATAGTCGAAATTCACCTGTAACTCCAAAGACATGAGGTCGCGACATGGCTCTACAGATAGGCGCCGAAGCCCCGGATTTCGAAGCCGAGACCACCGAGGGCAAGATCAAATTCCATGACTGGATCGGCAACGGCTGGGCGCTGTTGTTCTCGCATCCGAAGGATTTCACGCCGGTTTGCACCACCGAGCTCGGCGCGCTCGCCAAGCTGAAGGGCGAATTCGACAAGCGCGGCGTCAAATTGATGGGGCTTTCGGTCGATCCGGTCGACCGGCATTCGAAATGGTCCGAGGACATCAAGGAGACGCAGGGTGCCGCGCCGAACTATCCGATGATCGGCGACACCGATTTCAAGGTTTCGAAGCTGTACGACATGCTGCCGGCCTCGGCCTCCGGCGACGTCACCAAGCGTACCGCCGCCGACAACCAGACCGTCCGCAACGTCTTCATCATCGGGCCGGACAAGAAGATCAAGCTGGTGCTGGTCTATCCGATGACCACGGGCCGCAATTTCCAGGAAATCCTGCGCGTGATCGATTCGCTGCAGATGACCGCGAAACATCGCGTGGCGACGCCGGCCGACTGGAAACCGGGCGAGGACGTCATCATCGCGGGCTCGGTCAGCGACGACGAGGCCAAGACCATCTATCCGCAGGGCTGGAAGTCGCCAAAGCCGTACATCCGGATCGTGCCGCAGCCGAAGTGAGGTTTCGCGAGCACAACGGCGTAGGGTGGGCAAAGCGCAGCGTGCCCACCATTGGAGAAGCCGCTGCATGAAGAGGTGGGCACGGCGCAAGAGCGGCTTTGCCCACCCTACGGAGTCCCTCAAACCTTCGGCGCGAGCCGGTTGGCCACCAGCAGCCCGACCGTTGCCGACAGCCCCGTCACCAACGATCCCCAGCAGACATCGACGGCCACGACCGGCCAGGTCCAGTGCTTCAACAGCGCCAGCGAGGTCAATTCGAAGGTCGCGTAGCAGAAAAAGCCGAACAGCGCGCCGTAAAGCAGCGTCGTTTGCCACCTCGCCGAGGCCGAAGCGCTGACGAAGATCAGGATGCCCGCGACGTAGATCAGGTAGAACAGAAGCGCCGGCAACAGCCTGATTTCGCCGAGCATGTCGCCGACTTGCGAAGCAAAAAAGCCCTTGGCGATGAGCCCGAGGAACAGGAAATCGACCGGGATCAGCACGACCAGGGTCGCCAGATAGAGAACGACAGTGCGCTTCACGAGATCCTCCGGCGCCCTTCCTGCATGCCCCCTTGTAGTACGGATCCCGGCCGGCAAAGTTGCAATGCCTGCGCGGTGGCGCGGGCATTGCCGGGTTGTCCCCGCCCGTTCCGGCGCGAGGCGCGGCAGGCTCGGAGCGGTCCGCCGGAGCCGCCGCCTGGCTTGAGGCCGCACCGCGCGAAGCAAGCGCGTCGCGTCATCGGCTTTACACATCGGCGAATCCGGTTATCGTTACGGCTTCGACAAACCTTGGGGGATTACATGGACGACGACACACCCGTTACACCGCCGATGACAGAGACGATGCCTTCAGCCGAGCCGCCGAAGCCGGCCGCCAAGAAGGCCGTGAAGAAGAAAAAGAAGGCCGCCAAGAAGGCCGCGCCGAAGAAGGCCAAGAAGGCCGCCAAGAAATCTGCGGCCAAGAAATCCGGCAAGAAGGCGGTCAAGAAAGCCGCCAAGAAAGCTGCCAAGAAGGCCGGCAAGAAGAAAAAGAAGGCCAGGAAGTACTGAGACTGATCGTCTGCGCGGTTTGGACGCGCAGAACCGGTACTCACTCCAGCGGAATAGGCGCAGGCGCCTATTCCGCTGGAGTCTTGGGGCGAAGGCCCGAGGCTGTTGGTCGCGGGATGGCCGCGACGCGGTCAGGCGCGCCGGTTGACCAGGAACACCGCGGCGCCGCAGACCAGCATGCCGCCGATGGCGACCGGGTCGAGCCGCTCGCCGAACAGGGCAAACGCCATCAGGGACGTGACCGCCGGCACCAGATAAAACAGGCTCGCGACCGAGGTCGCGGCCGAGCGCCGGATCAGCCAGTACAACAGCCCGATCGACCCGATCGAGAGCACGACCGCAAGCCAGGCCAGCGTGAGGACGAACTCCTCCGTCCAGTGCACCGCATTGTCCTCGAACAACCAGGCGACGGCGGCCGAGAATATCGCGACCACGAGATACTGCACAAGATTGCCGGCGCGCCAGTCGATCCGGCCGCAATAGCGCCGCTGGTACAGGGTGCCCAGGGTGATGCCGACCAGCGACACGGCCGAGGCCAGCCAGCCCCAGCCCGCCTCCCCGGTCATCGGACGGCCGTGCAGGATCAGGACGACGCCGACCAGCCCGAGCAACAGCCCGCCCCATTGCAGTGGCGTCACGCGCTCGCCAAGCCAGCGGTTGGCGAGCGTCGAGGTCAGGATCGGCTGCAGCCCCGGAATCAGCGCCGCGAGCCCGGCCGGGATCGAATGTGTAATCGCAACCGCCGTCCCGCCCAAGCAGACCCCGTGCATCAGCATGCCCGCCACCGCGCTGTGGGCGATGCCGGCGCGATCAGGCCATCGCGGCCGGGCGATCGCGGCGATCATGGCCATCAGCGCGACCACGAGCGCCATGCGGATCGTGAGATAGGTGAACGGCTCGGCGCCGCGCAGCACGATCTTGGTGGCGATATAGCCGGAACTCCAAAGCACGACGAAAATCGCCGGCGCCGCGCGCGCGGCCAAGGTTTCGACGTCGGTGTTCATTGGCGCCCTGCTTGCCTGAAGCTGTGCTATCCGGCAATTGTGAACCACGCGGGTCGGCCAACCCGGTATCACATGGCAAGACTCGAGGGAGAGTGATGCGCCTGCAATTCCAGACGGTCGACGTCTTCACATCGGATCGCTTCGCCGGCAATCCGCTGGCCGTCGTGCTGAACGCGGACGGCCTGTCGAGCGAGCAGATGCAGGCCATTGCCGCCGAATTCAACCTGGCAGAAACGACCTTCGTCCGGCCGCCGCAGGACTCGAACCATACCGCCGAGGTGCGGATTTTCACGCCGCGGAGCGAGATGCCGTTCGCCGGCCACCCCAATGTCGGCACCGCCTTCGTGCTGGCCCGGTCAGGCCAAAGTTACGGCCGGCCGGTCCAGGGCGGGAGCGTGATGTTCGAGGAAAAGGCGGGCCTGGTCCCGATCGAGATTCTGAGGGAGGGCGCCACAGTGGTCGGTGCGCGGCTGGCCTCGCCGCAGCCGCTCTCGGTCGGCGCGGAGATCGCGGGCGAACTCGTGGCGTCGGCCTGCGGCGTTTCAATCGGCGATATCGAGACGACCCATCATCGCCCCTGCATCGCCTCCTGCGGCGCGCCCTTCATCCTGGCCGAATTGAAAAGCCGCGCCGCGCTGGCCGCTGCGAGCCCGAACAGCGACGTGTTCCGGCTGGAAGTGACAAAACATCCGGCCGTCAGCATCATGATCTATACCCAGGCGAATGAAGGCGACATCGACATCAGGGCGCGGATGTTCGCCCCTCACCTGAATATTCCGGAAGACCCCGCGACCGGCAGCGCCAATGTGGCGCTGATCGGCCTGCTCGCCAGGTTGCGCCCCGAGAGCGAACTGTCCCTGTCGAAGACGATCGCGCAGGGCGTCGAAATGGGGCGCCCGAGCCTGTTGAAGGCCGAGGCGGACAAGAAGGACGGCATCGTCACCGCGACCTTCATCGGCGGCCGCTGCGTTCCCGTGATGTCGGGGACGATCGATCTGGATTGAAAGCGGCCTACCACTCGTCCGGACAGGGATCGACGATTTTCCAGAGCTCCTCGCCGTTGGTGATCTTCTTCATCTCGGTGGTGAGCCCGCCATTCCTGCGGATCCAGTCCTTTACCGTATCGGGGTAATAGGACATCAGGTCGGACGTCCCATCGGCGCTGGTGACCTTGATGCCGAAGGTGAAGGCCTTGTCGTAATAGGCCTCGTGGAAGCCGAGGCTGGCGCGCGGGGTGACGCAGATCTTGTTCAGCGGCACGATGCCGAACACCAGCGTACATGCCGAATTGCAGATGCCGTCGATGATCACGCGCTCATGGCGGTCGCGGATGCGGCCATATTTGGCCTTGTACTCCTCGACATAACCGCCGTGATCCCGGGTGATGTGCAGATCGGCGCGCGCCGGCGACGCGGCGAGAGCCGCGAGCGATACCAGGGCGAGAAGCGTGATGCGCATGGGTCGGTCAGGGGCCGGACTGAGAGTTTGGCAACGGAGCAAAACCGGTCCGTAGCCGAACCAGACGGCGCAACTCTGGCCGGACTGTGTTGGAAATTCGTTAAGCATCCGCAATCAGCCGAAAATGACCGTCGTGTGACGAACCTTTCCGCAAATTTGCGGGCATTCGGCTCTGGATTGGAACCGCCGATGGCCTAAACTGTCTTGTTTTCAGGTCCCTGCCGGAGAATCCAGATGACCCACCTGAGGCTGCTTTCCGCCGCCATCATCCTGTCCGCCCTCGCCGCGGCGCCGAGCCTCGCGCTGGCGCATGGCCACCACCACTATTGGCATCATTACTGGCTGCCGTACGACATCAGCTACAACCACAATTACGGACCGGGACCCGTTCCCGGCACCTTCGCCTATTATGACGGTCCTTCCACCAATTTCTGTTATCGGGGCTCGGCCACCTATATCGGCCAGGACCACCGGCGATACCCCTGCTTCTGAGCGGCGCTGCCGGCGTAGCGGCGGCGCGCCCTCGGGTCAGGGAGCCACGCTGTGCCACAGCGGGTTCTCCGCCGCCGACTGGATGATGATGGCGGCATCATCGGGCAGCAGAAAACCCTGGCTCTCCAGGTCGCGCGCGGCGACACGGATGTGATCGACATAGTCGTTGCGCGTCTTGTACCGCTCCAGCACGGGACGGTGCTGGTCGTGGGCGGCATCGGCATCCGCCTGCGTCAGCGGAAACGCAACGTAGGCGCCGGCCAGCATGCATTGAAATGACAGCGGCGGGTTTTGCCGCGCATTGACGCCGAGCGGCGCTGCCATGTCGGGCAGCTGCACCCCGCCCAGGACATTGCCGTCCGCGTCCCGCTTCGGAATCTCGATCGTCGCCTTGGCGAGGTGCGCAGGCGCCCGCAGCACGGTCGGGTCGCCGTTGGCCGGCTCGAGCGGCATCAGACGGGTTTTCGGCGGCTCGGTCCGCTTCGCCACCCAGTCGTCGAGATGCAGTAGCGTCGCGCGCGACACCGGGCTCCAGTCGAGTCGCGCCGGCGGCAGCTCGCAATTGGCCTTGCGCAGCACGACGTGGGAGGCGCCTGCGATGTCGTAGACCCGGACATTGTCGGGGAAAGGCAGTTCGGCCGTGCCCTCGGCGCCGGTCCGCGACAGCGAGGCGCGCAGCGAGAAATAGTCGGTGGTGGAATTGATCATGAGCATAAGCGGCGGCTTCTCGCCGCGCGCCTCGAGGCGTTTCATGATCTCGCCGATCGTCAGCACGTCCTCGTGGACGCCGCGGAACTCGGGATCTTCGAAGCTCGGGGCGCCGGTGGCGCTCGATTGCGGGCCGGTACCCGTCTGCATGATCGGCAGCATGCCCGCCCCGGATACGAACACATGCATGCCATCGAACACGCGCCGCCCGTCGGCGATGTTGAAGCCGTTGAGCAGGAAAGTCTTGAGGTAACGCCCCGATTGCGATTTGCCGGACGCCAGCGTGCGCTGGATCGCGCCCTGCAGGGGATTAGCCGTGCCCGCCGTGTCGGCGGTTCCGTGCGCCAGGAAATCCGCGGCATCCCGGACGATGGCAAATCCGACCCCTTCTACAAAACGCTTTTTCCCGGCGCTGTCAGTAAAGGACGGCAACTCGGCGCCCTGACCCAGTTCCCAGTCCACCTCGGCGACCGAAAAACCGCGATCCTGCAGGAAGCCGGTACCCACCTCATAGGTGCCGGATTCGAACGGCTCATCGCGCGGGCTGTTGTAAAGCGCCTGCGCATAGGCGCGGCCGCGATTCGGGATATCGACCAGTAGCGCGCCGTTGCCGTTCCTGGGATTGCTGGGGAAGATCAAGGAGATCTTGGCCGAATATTCAACCACTCCATTAGCGTTTTTGGGCGCCTGGTCGAGGCCCGGAATCTTCTCGGTCGGCTGCAGCTCGCCGGTGATCCGGCCTTGCCAAAACACGAATTCGCCGGGTCTGAAGGTGCCATAGCTTTGCTTCGAGGCAATCTCCAGCCGGACGAGCTTGGCGCTGGCACTGACCGGATAGCCCATCGCAGCGGCAAAAACCGGGATCGCCAGCGCCACGGCGGACAGACGAACACGTCGCATCGGAAAGCTCCTGACATCGAGAGAGACGAGGAGCCTATACAGCACGTGTGGCGGCAGCGATCAAACTTCCACTCCGCTGCGTCGCGTCATCGCGGCCGGGCGCACGGGACCGGCTAGTCCCGCGAATTCAGGCTTTCATTGGTCAGCAGGAGATCGAACCGATCGGCGGAATATTCCTGCCCGTTTGGGTCCGTTATCGAAACTGCAAAGCCATCCGCCGCAAGCTTGCGAGCCAGCGTCACCGCGACAGTCGCGCTGGAGCGGAAATCGGTGGTGCGGCGATCGTCCTTTACCGCTTCGATGATGAATGTCATGTGGCCGCTTCCCGCTCGAACGCTCCCGGCGCACGCCGGTTGCGCGCGCGCCGATTGTCCGATCTATCGAAGAGAATCACGAGGCCAACAAGCCGCTATTGACGCTGCGGGACCGCCACCATACCCATATTGGGGAACGGCTCGATGCGATCGTTTCGCGTCGTGACACAGACGCAAATCATTCCGACAAATGTGAAAGTGACTTCGAAAAGGCTGGAGCGAGCAGCTTTGCTGAAATGAGTTTTCAAATGGGCACGAGCAAAGACGACAACGCCGCTTCGGACAAGATCCGCACCATTTCACGGCATTCACTCGCCTATATGCTGTGCGCAGCCAGCGAAATGTTCCGTCATTACGACTTCGATCACGTCGACTTGCTGATCATCCATTCCGTATTGAATGCCAATGTCATCCACATCATGAAGGACCCGGATCTCGACAGCCGTTTCGGCAGCGTCGAGACCGTTGAACCCGACGCGATCAAGCAGGGCGTTTCCCGCGCCGCGCTCTCGCGTTTCCTGGCGATGCCGATCGAAACCGTCCGGCGGCGCGCCGATCGATTGAAGAAGAAAGGCATTCTTCGCGAAACCGACCAGGGATTGATCGTGACCGAGGCGAACCAATACAAATTCGGCAATAATCACGAGCTGCAGAAAACCAACATCCTGCTGGTACGGAAATTCCTTCGCGACTTGACGGAAGCCGGCATCGACCTGCCGGGCGGCGTTTGAGGGCGCGTCATTGTTGCGCCGCATCAATCTCGGCAAACCGATCCAATGGGCTTGGCCGCTTACGACCAATAGACAAGGTCGACCAGGTGCCGGCGACCCGATTGCGCGTTGCCGATCGCCGGGCCGCGCGGCTAAGGTAGCCGCAAATTTCGCCGCCGCCTCGCGCCTTTACGCCCGGCCAACCGAATTAACATCATCGGAGGACGTCAGATGACACTGCGCCTGTCACGCCGCCATTTTGCCATTGCCTCGGTTGCCGCGATCGCAGCACCGGCCTTCGTGCGCTCGGCGCGGGCCGACGAGCCGCTGCGGCTGCGATTATCGCTCGACACCGCGCCCTCGCATCTGCGCAACGTCTCGCTAAAGGACTATCTCGGCAAGGTCGAGGCCGCCTCCAACGGCAAGATCAAGACCGAGGTGTTCGAGAGCGGCCAGCTCTATCCCGATCTCGAGGTCGGCAAGGCGCTGATCCAGGGACAGGTCGAGATGGCCGCGCCCGGCAGCTGGACCATCACCGGCATCGTCTCGGATGCGGATTGTTTCCAGCTTCCCGTGCTCTACGGCCAGCCGATCGACCTCATTCACAAGATCATCGACGGCAAGCCCGGCCAGTACCTCAACGGCCAGATCCAGCAGAAGCTGCGCTCGCATGTGCTCGGGCCCTATCTCGATCTCGGTTTCCAGAACTGGTACAGCTCCAACAAGCCGATCGCGGCTCTCGCTGACCTCAAGGGCATGAAGATCCGCAATTCCGGAGGCGCGGGACAGGCCTGGCGCGCTCGTTTCCTCGGCGCGATCCCCAACACCACGGCATGGCCCAACGTGCCGCTGGCGCTGTCGCAGGGCACCTTCGACGGCCTCGTCAGTTCAAATGAAAGCCTGGTCAGCGCCAAGCTCTGGGATGCCGGCGTCAAATATGCGCTGGAAGATCACCAGTTCATCGCCGAATACATTCCGCTGTTGAGCCAGTTGTTCTGGGACAAGATGACGCCCGACCAGCAGAAGATGATGGGCGATCTCTGGGCGCAGAACGTGCCGACCTACCGCGCCAACATGGCGGCCGCGCAAACCAGGGCGCGCGCCACGCTGCAGGAGCACGGCATCAAGTTCGCCGATCCGACCGCCGAGCAGAGTGCGGAGGAGCGGAAGAAGATGATGGCGGACCAGGACCAGGTGGCGAAGGACATCAAGGTCTCGCCTGAAATGGTCAAGCTGATCATGGCCGAAGCCAGCAGCGGCAGCTAGAGCCGTGGCCTCTGCGAAAGCTTCCGTCGTTCTTCGTTGGTGGGACAAGATCGAGGAGACCCTGGTGGGCCTCCTCGGCCTGATTGCGCTGGTGATCGGCGTGCTTCAGGTCGCAGGGCGATATTTCGATCCCGAACATGCCATCAGTTACGCCGAAGAGGTGATCGTCTATCTCATCATCTGGGCGATCATGATCGCCTCCAGCCAGCTGGTGCGCCGCGACGGTCACGTGCGGCCCGACCTGGTGCTGCGGCTGTTGCCGCCGCGCTACCTGCGCTTGGTCGAGATCTTCAATTGCCTGGTTGCGATTGTGTTCTGCGGCGCGCTGATCTGGTACGGCTGGCAGATCGTCGATACTTCGCTCTTGATCGATGAGACGAGCTCCACCGACCTGCAATTCCCGATGTGGATCTACTATCTCGCCCTCCCCGTCGGCAGCGCGCTGATGCTGGTGCGCTACGTCATGCGGCTGGTCCGCTTCACGTTTTACTTCGACCCGGCGACGATGACGGTCGGTCACGTATTTCAAGAAGAGATGCCGAGCGGCCTGACCGCTCCGCATCCCGACCGCTAGATCAGGGATCGCCGGTCCCGATCATGCTGACCCTCCTGTTCCTGGTGCTGTTCTTCGGGCTGCTGGCCGCGGGAATGCCGATCTTCCTGGTGCTCGGCATGTGCGCCGGCATTCTCTACATCGCCACCGGCCAGCCCCTGGTCGGCGCGGCCCAGATGGTGATCAACAAGCTCAATTCGACCACGCTGATGGCGCTGCCGCTGTTCGTGATGGCGGCGGCCTTCATGCGCTCCGGCGGCGTCGCCAAAGCCCTGGTCGATGTCGCAACCGCCTGGCTCGGCGGCATCCGTGGCTCGCTCGGCCTCGTCACTGTGGTGGCCTGCACGCTGTTTGCGGCGATCTGCGGTTCCAGCGTCGCAACCGCGCTCGCGATGGGCACCATCCTGGTGCCCGCGATGATCGAGCGCGGCTATCCGCGCTCCTTTGCGCTCGGCGTGGTCGGCGCCTCCGGCACCATCGGCATCGTGGTGCCGCCATCTCTCGCGCTCATTCTCTACGGCATCGTCGCCGAACAATCGGTGCCGCGGCTGTTCCTGGCCGGCGTGCTGCCGGGATTGTTGCAGGCGTTCGTGTTCGCAGCCTGGGTCCTGTACGACGCGCGCCGGCGCAATTTTCCGGTCGAACCGTCGCTGCCGTTTGCCGAGCGGCTGCGCGTCACCGCGCGTGCGGTGCCGGCACTCGCCGTGCCGCTGGTGGTGACGGTCGGCATCTATGGCGGCGTCGTCACCGTCACGGAAGCCGCGGCGCTGTCGGCGGCGGTGGCGCTGTTGGTGTCGCTGATCTTCTATCGCGGGTTTCACTGGACCGAGACGCTGAAGGTCATCACCGACGGCATCCGCTCGGCCGCCACCATCATGCTGATCGTGGCAACCGCGCTCGCCTTCGGCCACTGGATGACGGAATCCGGCATCCCCAACCAGCTCGTCAATTTCGTCATCGGCCACGGCTTTGCGACCTGGCAATTCCTGCTCATCATCAACGGCTTGCTGCTGCTTCTTGGCTGCTTCCTCGAAGTCACGGCCACGTTGCTGTTGGTGCTGCCGATTCTGGCGCCGGCGCTAAAGCCACTCGGGGTCGATCCCGTGCATTTCTCGATCATCTTCACCCACAACATGGAAATCGGCCTGGTCCATCCGCCGGTCGGCCTCAATCTGTTCGTGCTCGCCACCATCTCCTCGGCCCCGATCGGCGAGGTGATCCGCGGCATCCTGCCGTTTTTGATCCTGCTCCTGATCGTGCTCGGCATCATCACCTACGTGCCGATCCTGACGCTGTGGCTGCCGGACCTGGTGTTCGGGTGAGGCCTCGGCGAGGCGCCCCTTGGTTAAGGTGCGTTTAATATCTGTTTACTCACCCGGCCTAGAATCAGCTGATGATGAAGGGGTGAGGAATGTTCAAGGAAGGCTCCCCGATCTGCTATGACGCGCCGGCGGACCTCAAGAAATGGCCCTCGCTGAAAGGCCAGCGGTTGAACGGCAGCAGCCGTCCCTATCTGGTCTTCACCGGCACGCTGGCCCAATGTGTTCAGGAATTGATGAGCAAGCCCATCAAGGCCATCTCGCTCTACGATATCGTCACCGCCCCTCAACCCTCCTTCGACCAGACCGTGCTGTCTCCGGGCGACGCCGCCGAAATCGCGATGCGCAAGGATTTTCCAAAGCTCTGAACCGCGGCCGCCGATCCGGGCTTCAAGGCCGCCGCGGCCCACATGGGGTAGCCGCATCAGTCCAATTCTGCTAATCGGAGCCGCCGAACAGATTTCGGCCGCAGGACAAATGCGCTCGTAGCTCAGCTGGATAGAGCATCGGACTTCGAATCCGAGGGTCGGGAGTTCGAATCTCTCCGAGCGCGCCAGTACCTCACGGTCCGTTCCCAGGCACGCAACGATGACCGTAACGCGTCAGTGAGACACGCGCCCCGGCAATCGTTTCCGGCGATCTCGCCGGCGCCAAACTTGCCGCTACTTGTGGGGCTGCTTTTTGCGCGAAGCGGGTTTGGCGTAATATGGATTGACCACGCAGCTGGCGGATCGGCCCGATGCCGACGCCGCGCACTGGGCCATCGTGGTGTAACTGCATTCGAAGTAGTAGTTCACCATGCCCTCGTAGACCTGAAGGCAAACCGGGTATTTTGGGTCGTAGGTCTGGGCCCGTGCAGGCGCGGCAAACACGATCGCGCCGACCGCCAGTCCTGTGCAAAGCAAACTTACCGCGTCCTTCATGTGAGGTCCCCATTCTTGCGGGCAGGACATCGGACCCTCACAACTGGACTTTTCCTCGATTGCTGCGCCGCGGCAATAACCGGCCAGGTTGTGATCGCGATCAGACTACCAACGCCCAGTCCAAACGTAGCAAAAAATATTGACTCGCCGGCCAAAATTCTCGTTCTGTGTCGGCATCAGCAGCTTTATTCTGCGCTTGCTGGACCCGTGAGCTCCGCCCTGGGTTTACAAGGGAGTTAACGATACGTACGCGTCTTTAGAAACGATTAAGCCCTTTTGAGCATATTCGGCTCCGAAGGTGGTGACCGGCGCGGCGGTACCGGACACCTTTTGCATGGACCATCCACCGTCTCGAGCAGAGACGGCACACGCTAAAAAACCAGCGCGCCCCATCGAACGATCGAGGGCCTCGCCCTTTGGGTCGAGGACGCGCTGTCAATGAGACAAAACGAACGAAAATCCCGCCTTCTTCAGGAATGGGACCGGTGGCTGCAAGCCCAGCCTGTCGTCCCACCGAAGCCGTCTTCCCGGGATACGTTGAAATTCTATTGCGAGCTTCAGGACAGGCGCTCGCCGCTGCTGGATTTCCGATCCAGCGGCCGCGACAGGTGGCAGATCATCCACGGCTGGTTGCGCAGCGAGAAGCGCGTGACCGATTGACGTCGTTGCCATCGCCGCCGGCCGATCAGAACTTTCAGCTGAGCTTGCCCTTGGCGACGTGGTCTTGGGGCTTCGTTCCATCGCCGTCGGTTTGTGCAGGTTCCACTGGAACGACAGACGCGATCGATTGTTTGTTCCTCGTTCCATATGAAGGAGGACATGATGAAGAAGCTATTGTTTGTTGCCGCCGCAATCGGCGCCCTTTCGGCGCCCGTTTTGGCGGATGAGGTTGGCGTTCGCGTCGGCCCGGTTGGCGCTGGCGTCACCGTCGGCGAAGGCCACGGCGATTACGACCGCGACCGCGTTCGCGAGAAGACAGTGATCAAGGAGCATGAGCCGAGCGATCGCACCACGGTCATCAAGAAAGAGCATGGTGACGGCGTCGAAAGCAAGACCGTGATCCATCACGACGACTAGTCCGGCTATCCGCGCGCTGCATTAGGGCAGCGCGCGGAGCACGCCAGCGGCTGCTTGTCGATCTCATGGACCGGCATCCTGACCAGGTTCGTGTGCAGCTCGCTATGCAGCGCCTTGCGGACGGTGGCCGAATAGTCCGCTTGGATCAGGGGCCGTGTCCCAGTTGATCCCAACTCCACCATCGATCCGCGCCGACCAGCCGGGGGCCATCGCCTGCGGGATGCCGCGATGCGCGGACTTGCCGGAAGCCCCTTGTTTGAATAGCCTTTGTTCGAGGGCCTGAGTAACGCCCGGGCGCGCAGCCGGCTGACCCATCGTTCGATGTCGAAGAATCTCAAAAACGTCGACCTTAATCTGCTTGTCATATTCGAGGCGGTTTACGCGACCAGCAATATCAGCCGGGCCGCCGACCGCCTCGGCATGAGCCAGCCGGCCGTCTCGAACGCGCTGGCGCGGCTGCGCGAACGGATCGACGATGCCCTGTTCGTCCGCGCGCCGGGCGGCGTCGAGCCGACTGTCAGGGCGCGCGAGATGATCCGCCCGGTCCGCGAGGCGCTCGGCGTCATCGGCCAGCAACTGGGCGGCGGCGCCAGCATCGATCTGGCGAACTACAGGCGCATCTTTCGCGTGATCCTGGTCGATACGCTGGAGCCGATCATCATGCCGCCGGTGGTGCGCACCCTGATGTCGGAGGCGCCGAACGTCCGCATCGAGTGCATTCAGGGTGACGCCAAATTTCACGAAGGCATCGCCGCCGGCACCGTCGATCTCGCCTGCTTCGCATTTCCCGTCGATACCACGGACATGATCGTCAAGCCGATCTGCCCGGTGGATCTCGTGGTCGTCAGCCGCCGCGATCACCCCGCTATCTCAAAGCCGCTCGATCTCGAAACACTCCAGGGTCTGACGCAGATCGCGCTCGGCCGTGAGCTGCGCGGATTGACCAATATCGACAGAGGCCTGATGGCCAAGGGACTGCCGCGCCGCGTCGGCTACATTGCGGCAAAGATCTGGTCGATACCACCGATGGTCGAGCGGACCGATTTGATCGGCATTTTGCCGCGCCGCTTTGTTGAAGAGATCGCGGGCAATTTCGCCCTCGACATTCACGAAATGCCGATCGAGATGCCGGAACAATTCCTGTACATGATGTGGCACGCCAACAATGAACTCGATCCCGGGCACAAATGGCTGCGGGAATCGATGATGCAGGCCGCGCAGTCCAATCAATGAGCAGCCGTTGCCGCTGGCGGCCCGAAGGGCCGACTCACCAGGTGTTGTTGCCGAATAGGCTGAACTGCGGCTGTTGTGCCACCAGCATGACCGGCGGGGCCGCGCGGCGTTTGGCAATTCTGCGCTTCTGCACCAGCTTTGCTTCCGGCTTCTTCGGATCGGGGAGCCGCGCCTGCGTTTGATTGGCCGGCTGCAGCTGCGCAAATGCCTCGCGCACACGCGACTTAGACGAAATGTCGGCGACCGTCGCCGCAGCCGGGACGCTGGCCTGCGTCTGCGCGGGAACGATCGTCGGATGGCTAGTATCGAAGACCACGGCTTGTGGCCATTTACGATCGGAATGAATGCGAATAACCGGCAGGTCGGCTTCCGCCCTCGCCTCAACCGGCATCTTTGGGAGATAAGCATCCGCCATCAGCAGCAGCGCGAGCAGAACTCCGCCGACAAAGAAGAAATATCGCACTACGGGCATCGCTGGCGTCGCTCCATCCGCACGAACCGACGGATACTTCGACTAACTAGGGATGGCGTGATTGGTTCCTAGGGGCCGCGCAGGTGGCGTAACGACGAAGTTACCGCCGCGTTACCGCCACGAACCGACTTGCGCTAGATGTGCTGGGCTGCCACCGGCGAGCATTTTGCCTTGCTGGCGTTGATATTGACGAAACCTACATGGAAGTGTGCGAAGGTTTTCCTGCCCTTCATGTTGACGGTGTCGTGAATCAGGCGGGTGCGATCGGTCAGATGACTGCCGTCCCTGCGGCTGAAGGCACAGGTGATCTCGATGTCCTTGACCGCGTAGTCGTTGCCGTTGCGCAGCGTGAAGGTGACCAGCGCGTTTGATCCGAGACCGCCGCGCCGCCAATATTGCGACGAAATCTTCAAGCCGTCGACCGGCGCTTTTTCCTCAGGAACGATCGCCTCGCTCGTCGGGCCTGCGGGATTGAGCGCTTGCGGGGCGGCTGCGACGGCGAGCGCCGGCGCAGGCTCGATGGCAGTGGCCAGCGTTGCTGCCTGGCTTTCGGCCGGTTTGCCGGCGGCGCCTGACAGCAGCATCCAAATAGCCAAGCCGGCGATCGCGGCGGCCGGCAGAAAGACATAGGCCAGCCTGAAATATTCGCTTGCGTTCTCCGGCCGGCCCGGAAAACCGGCACCGAGCCAAGGCGTCCGCGAAAGCCCGGTCAATTCGATGCAAGGGAGCGTGTTCATCGTCATGCCACCGAGATGCGGCTAAACCGACATCGGCTGCTGCGCCGCACAGCGGCCAATCCATCGCTTGGGCGATCAATTGACGAAGGCTGGAGTTAGTTCCCGCCCCGAATGGAAAATCTTTGTCCAGTTGCTGACCCCCCCTCAAGTCGGGATGTGCCGGGGATGGCCATCCGACGGCGCCAGCGCTAAAACGATCCTGCCGCAGCCCGCTTGCCGCGGCCAAATCATGACGGCGCGCGAGACGGCGCCCAACAAGCCAACGGGAGAATCGAGAATGCCGATAGTCACCTGGGATCATGTCCACCTGCGCAGTCCGGATCCGGAGGCGACCGCGACCTGGCTCGAGGATATCCTCGGCGGCGTCATCATCCGCGGCCCCGGGCGGATCGACGTCAAGCTCGGCGGCGCCAACGTCTTCATCGCGCCGGTGACAGCAGGCGACGGCGTCAACACCCCGCCGGTGACGCCCTATCAGGGGCTCGATCATTTCGGGCTGACGGTGAAGGACATCGACGCGGTGGCCGCCGAAATCAAGGCCAAAGGCGTCGAATTCACCAGGGAGCCGACCACGATCCGGCCCGGGGTGCGCATCTGCTTCATCCGCGGACCGCAGGGCATTTCCATCGAGCTGCTGGAGCGCGACAAGAAATATGCATGACGAACTTTAGGTCATGCTGCCCGGCATGAAGCAGCGGATGGTCAACCCGAGATAGCCGTAGAGCGGCCACACCATAGTCCGCCCCATCCGGTTCGGCTCGGTGATCACGGCCTCCTCCGGCACGTCGACCCAGACCAGTTCCTGCTCTTGGCCGGCCAGGAGGTAGCCGTAGCGGGGCACGCGTACCCGGTAATGGCCATTCCTGCTTTCCCAGTCCGCGTCCGAAATCGCGGTGCCGTCGGCGTCCGAACAGCATGGACCTTTGCCGCTCCGCAAACCCTCGAACCAGGCCTTCATATCGGGCGTGGAATTGGCAAACTGGCCGCGGTCACGGGCATGGCCGAGTTGGGGGGCGAGCCCCAGCAACAGTACCGCAAAGCCGATCGCGAGCGACGCTTTCAACCGCCGGGTGCGGCGGCCGTTCACGTGTTCCAGGCCATCATTTTCATTTTCCCAGTCGTCAGTCCTTGGCCGCGGCCGATCGCGGCCGGAATCAATCCAGTGGCTCACCAGTCTCCTGCTCCAGCACCCACCGGCCGGTGCAGAGACATCCAAGCATTTCGCGTGCCAACTTTGCGGCGAACAGGGGCCGTGTCGTCCCCGTGTCCCGCATGGCCGATCCCGGGACCGACCAGCCCTCCGGCCTCGATCCGGGCGGTCAACCTGCCGCGTTGACGCTGCGTACCCCGCTTTGGCATAACAAGCTGCCGACACCGCGGGGACGGATGTCGCAATCGGCTGCCTTATGAAAAACGGTCTGTATTCGATCCATGTCAGCCTGCAGGATGGACGCATAGGCAAGGGCAGCGGCGTGATCATGTTCCGCGATGGCAAGATCCTCGGCGGCGATGCCTATCTGTTTTACACCGGCAGCTACACGTCGAAGGGCAACACCTTCAAGGGCGAGGTGCTGGTGCAGCGTCACACCTCCAGTCCCGACGCCAATCCGCTGTTCGGCGGCCCGAGCCCGGTCGGCATCGGCGTCTCCGGCACCTTCACCGATACCGCAGCCGTGATGGACGGCACCGCGCTGGTCGGCAAGGCGAGCCAGATCTTCAAGGCAACCTTGCGCAAGCTCGCCGACGTCGATTAGGCCATCCATCATTCGTCGCGTTTGCGGGCGTCGGACAATATTTTCCAGAGCGCTGTTCCGAAGTTCATGATGTGCTCGTCGCCGCACCCGTCGCAACGGTAAGTGCGCATGTCGTCCCCCGACATTGAGCTTCTTTCCACCAGCCGCATTTCCTTGCCGCATTTGGGGCAGTCGGTCGGCGATGGCTGCGGTCCCGGCAACGGCGGCGGCTGCATCGGAGGATCTCCTGTCGCCTTTATCGACTACTCCGCCGCCTGCTCGAGCGGCGCCACGCGCGGCAGGATGATCTGGATCCGCGTGCCGCCGCCCGGCTCGGAATCGAGATCGAGCCGGCCGCCGAGACGGTTGGTGACGATGGAGTAGACGATGTGCAGGCCGAGCCCGGTGCCGCCCTGGTCGCGCCGCGTCGTGAAGAACGGATCGAAGGCGCGGCGGCGGACGTCGAGACTCATGCCGCAGCCATTGTCGGAAAACAGGATCTCGACATTGTCCTTGCCGGACTCCCGCACCTGGATATCGACCGCGCCCGGCCGACCATCCGGGAAGGCATGCGCTACCGAATTGAGGAACAGGTTGGTCAGCACCTGCCCGTAGGGGCCGGGATAGGAGTTCATGGTCAGGTTGGGCTGGCAGTCTACGTTAAGCGCCAGATTGTGCTTCCGCAGGCCGGGCCGCAAACTCATCACCACCTGCTCGGTGAGATCACCGAGGTCGAAGGTGCGCTGGTCAGAATAATTGCGGTCGGCGGCGACCTGCTTGAACGAGGTGATGAGCTCGGCGGCGCGGTTGAGATTGGCCACCAGTTGCGAGGAGGCATCGCGACTGGTCTCGAGGAAATCATGGAGGCTCGATCGCCTGAGGTCGCCGCGCGCGACCTCGGCCGTGAACAGCGCCGTCTTGCGCTCCAGCGCGGATGCGACCGTCAGGCTGATGCCGACGGGATTGTTGACCTCGTGGGCGACGCCGGCCACCAGCCGCCCGAGGGCAGCGAGCTTCTCCGCCTCGATCAGCGAGTTCTGGGTCTCCCGCAGGTTGCGCAACGCGGCTTCGGCGGCATCCTTGGCCTTGCGCATCTCCTGCTCGCCGCGTTTGCGCTCGCCGATGTCGAGCGCGACGGTGACGATGTTCTCGATCTCACCATTGGCATCGAGCAGCGGCAGCTTGTTGACCAGCCATTGCCGCAGGTTTCCGGATGAATCCAGATACTCCTCCTCATAGAAGCCGAGTTCCCGGCCCGCCGTCAGCACGCGCTTGTCGTTCTCGTCGGTCTTTCGCGCGCCGTAGCGCGACATCAGGTCGGTGGTGGTGCGGCCGATGGCATCGGCGGGCTCTACTCCGAAAATGCCGGCCATGTAACGGTTCATCAGGACATAGCGCAGCTCCTTGTCCTTGACATTGATGACGGCGGGCACGGTGTCGATCACCTCCTGCAGCAGCCGCCGGCCTTCGGCGATCGCGTCCTCGGCGCGCCTCTGGTCGGTGATGTCGCGCACCGTGCCCTCATAGCGGACGATCCGGCCCTGGTCGTCGCGCACCACGGTGGCGCTGTCGGAGAGCCAGAGGATCTTATCCCCGCGCTGGCGCACCTGATATTCGAACTCACGCACCATGCCGTCGCGCTGCATCAGGCGCTGATATTCCTCGCGCGCCGAAGGTTGCAGGTAGATCGTCTCGGTGATGTCGCCGATGCCGTCGATCAAATCCTGCGGCGTATCGTATCCCATCATCCTTGCCAGCGCCGGATTGGCGTTGAGCAGCGCGCCGGCCGGCGTCGTCACATAGATGCCGTCGACCGAACCCTCGAACAGCTTGCGATAACTTTCCTCGGCGAGCCGCTGCTCGGCGAGCGCGCGAACGGCGGCTTCCCGCGCCGCGTCGGCGTCGACCAGGGTGCGCCGAAACACCTCGGCGGCGCGCGCGATATCGCCGATCTCGTTTCTCACGTCGGTGGCCGGGATCGAGGTATGCTTCTCACCGGCGGCAAGCGAGCGGATGGCGCCGGCGATGGCCTTCAGCGGGCGGACGGTCAGCCGCGTCACGAACAGCGCCGCCGCAAGCCCGATCAGGACGCCCGCCATCCCCAGGATGATGCTCTGCCATTTATCGCGGCCAAGGGTGCGGGCGAAATTATTCGACAGCACGCGGCCCCTGCTGGCGCTCAGGTCCCGCAAGAGGTCGGTGACGCGGCCGATCTGGCGACCTTCGGTACCCAGCACCTCCTGGTCCAGTTGGGCGATCTGGGCCTCGGTTCCTGCGATCGAAATGATCGCATCGGCATAGGCATCGGCCGCCGAGCGGAGCGCGGGATCGTCGATCGGGACCGCCCGCATGGTCTGCGCCGATTGCTCGGCAGAAGCCGGATCATGCGCCAACAGCGCCGCGGCAATCTGGTTCTGAGCCCGGAACAGGTTTCTCGCGATGGCCCGGTCGGAAACGCCTGCGACCGCCTGCTCGAACCGCTCGCGGACCGGCGGCAATGCCGCAACCAGATCGGAACGGCGCGCTATCAGGGCGGAGACGCGGGCGATCCCATCGCTGTAGTTCGTCAGCCGCTGCGTGAGGCCGTCGATCATGTCCTGCTGTTCGGGCGCAAGCTCCAGCCGCGTCTTCTTCAGCAGCTCGCTCAAGGCGGAGGCAGCTTGCCCGACCCGATCGGGCCGCGCGCCCTGGTCGGTGACGAAATCGCGTGCCGCAAGCCTGAGTTCGTTGACGCGCCGGTCGATCTCCTCCGCCAGGTCGCCGAGGTTCTGCAGATGCTGCAGTTCGGCGAAGGTCGCGCCGATGTGGCGGATCGAGATCACGCTGGCGATGCTGGTCATCGCGATCATGGCCAGCAGCAGCATGAAACTGGCAAAGGTCAACTGCCCGATCGAAAGCGAGAACGACCGTATCCGTCTGATCATGGCGGCAAGGGACATGGGGTTCGTGACCGGCTCCGGAGCCTTTTATACGATGGAATCAGGCCGAAGGGGAACACGCCAACCCGGCCATCGCCGGGTCGCCGGCGCCCGCGTCACGCTCAATCCGCCGTGATACCGGCATCCTTCACCACCTTCGCCCACAGCGCGATGTCCGACTTGATGATGTCGGCCAACTGCCCCCGCGGCGCGCTCTTCGGCTCGCAGCCGGCGATGTCGAGTTTTTCGCGCACGTCTGCGTTGGCGAGCGCTGCCTCCAGCGCGGTGCTGATGCGGGCCACGACCGGCTCCGGCGTGCCGCGCGGCACCACGATGCCGAACCATGGCGTGACCTGCGCCTCGGCATAACCCTGCTCGGCGAGCGTCGGCACGTCCGGAAAATATTTCGAACGGCCGTCACTGATCGCGCCGATGATGCGGATCGCGCCGGTCTGCACCTGCGCCAGCGCCTGGTTCGCGGACAGGAAGGTCGAACTGATCAGGCCTGAGGCGATATCGGGGAATATCTGCGGATAGCCGCGATAGCCGACGCCGGCAACATCGATTCCAGCCAGCCGCTTGAACAGCTCGAAGCCGAGATGGCCGGTCGAGCCCTTGCCGGGATGGCCGTAGGATAGCTTGCCTGGTTCTGATTTCGCCAGGGCGACATAGTCGGCGACGTTCTTCACCGGCAGCGAGGTCGGAACGACGAAGAAATTCGGTGCCTTGCAAATCTGCCCGACCGGGATGAAATCGCGCTGCGGATCCCAGCGCAGCTCCTTGAACAGCGAGGGGCTGGTGGTGAAATAGGCCGTCACCAAGAGCCAAGTGTAGCCATCGGGCGCAGCGCGGGCGACTTCCTCGGCGGCGATCGAGCCGTTGGCGCCGGACTTGATCTCGTTGATAATCGAGCCGTTCCATTGCGCCGCCATGTTCTGCGCGACGATCCGCCCGAACACGTCGGCGACGCTGCCGGCCGAATAGGGAATAATGATGCGGATGGGGTGATTGGGGAAAGTTTCCTGCGCCGATGTCCCGCCCGGGGCGGCGAGAAGGGCCAGCCACGCAACCACAATTGCGCCGATACACCGAAGCTTCATGTGCGCTCCCCTGCCCAATGCAGCACGTTACCCCAGCGCGCCGACCTCGAACACCTCGCCGTCGTAACCGGCTTCGAGCGGAATCCGAAGTTGCCGGCCGCCGTTCAGTCTGGTCATCACCGGCATCACGGTCACAACCTTCCTGCCGCCGGCGTCGTCGAGCGCGCACCTGACGCTCTTCTGCTTGCCGAGTCGGATCAGGTTGCGCGTGGTCGGGAACGGAAGCTTGAAGCGGCCGCTGTTGCCGCCTTCGAGCGCCTCGCGCGGCGAAACCCAGATCGAGTCGGTGGATTCCTTGCCGTCGTGGCGGCCTGCCTGCGCCGGCGGCGCGGCAGCGAGGAAGAACCAGGTGTCGTATCGCTTGGGCATGCCTTCGGGCGTGATCCAGTGCGCATAGGGCACGAGTTCGTCGAGCGCGAGCAGCAGGCTGTTGTCAGCAAGCACCTTTGAAAAACTCGTCTTGCCCTCGCACACGGCGGCGCGGCTCGCCGCCTCGATCTCGCCAGCCCGCTTCGCATCGACCAGCGCCGTCGAGCCGCGCGGACGCGCCAGCAGGATGCCGCTTTCCTCAAAGGTCTCGCGGATCGCGGCGATCCGGAAGCCGAGCGCGGCCGCATCGAGCCCTTCGCCGCCAGACCAAAACGCGGGGCTTTTGGCGATCTCCTGATCGCCGCGGTCGAGGCTGCCGCCGGGAAACACCAGCGCGCCGGACTGGAACTCGATCTGATGATGGCGCACCATCATGAAGACCTCGATTTCGCCCGGCGTCGCTGCGCTGTCGCGTAGCAGCAGAATGGTGGACGCGGGACGCGAGGCGACGATTTCGGCGGGCATAAAATGCTTTTCCTATCTCTCGTCAGTCGCGAGGCGGCTCAAAAAGCACCGTCATTGCGAGCCAACGGGGCGGCGCTTCGCGCCGCCCCGTTGGCTCGCAATGACGGTTTTGCTACTCCGCCGCGCTGGATTGCGGCTGCAGGTTGGCGCGCTTGTCGAACCGCGCCACGCGCGACAGCAGATATTCGACTTCGGCCTTGGCTTGCGCCGTGATGCCCGCGCCCGGCTTGCGCTGCGCGCTGGAGGCGATGATGCCGCGCTTCTGCAGCACGTATTTGCGCACGGCAAGGCCAGCGCCCGGCTGCTGCTCGTAGCGGATCAGCGGCAGATGCGCGTCGAACAGATCGTGCGCGGCATCGCGACGGCCCTGCTTCGAGAGATTCACCACGTCGATCAGGAGTTCCGGGAAGGCGTAGCCGGTCATCGCGCCGTCGGCGCCGCGCTCCATCTCGAAATCGAGGAACAGGCCGCCATTGCCGACCAGGATCGACAATGGCCGCAGCGAGCCGTCTTTCTGGAAGTTGCGCAACGCGGAAATCTTTTCCAGCCCGGGCCAATCCTCGTGCTTGAGCATCACGCAGGTCGGTGAGTCCATCACGATCTTGCGGATCACCGCCGGCGTAAAGACCACCGACAGGGTCAGCGGATAGTCCTGCAGCACCCAGGGAATGTCGCCGATCGCTTCCTGCGCCTGCTTGAAATAGCCCGTGATCTGGTCGTCGGTGCGCAAGTTAGGCGGCGGTGCGATCATGACGCCGGCCGCACCCGCATCCATCGAGGCTTTCGCGAGCGCGCGCATCGAGGCAAAGCCGGGCGCGGACACGCCGACGATGATCTGCATGTTCTTGGCGCGCTTGACGAAGCGGATCGCCACCTGCTCGGCCTCTGACGCATCGAGTTTCGGTGCCTCCCCCAGGATGCCCAGCACGGTGACGCCGTCGCAGCCGACCTCGGCATAAAAATCCGTCAGCCGGTCGATGGATTTCTCGTCGATGCGGCCGTCATCGTGAAACGGCGTCGGTGCGATCGCGAAGGTGCCGGCCGCCTTGGGGGTGAGTTTTGTCATGGGTGCCTCTGTTTCCTGTCATTCCGGGGCACGCGAAGCGTGAAACCCGGAATCTCGAGATTCCGGGTTCGATGCTTCGCATCGCCCCGGAATGACGATTATTTAAGCCTTCGCGCCGATTTCTTGATCTCATCCTCGGAGAAGAAGATCTCCTTGGCGTGGGTAACGATATCCTCGGCCTTCCATCCCGTGAATGGCGGCGTCCAGCCTTCCATTTCCATCATCCGCATCTCGCGCACGCCGCGCGGGCCGGAGACGCCGAGCACCTTGCCGGTCTGGTCGCCCGACAATTCGCTGACCATGTATAGCACGGCCGGCGCGATGCCGTCCGGTGGCAAAGCGGCACCGGGGTTCTCCTTGTAGCGGGGCAGGTCTGCGGTCATGCGGGTCAGCGCGCCCGGCGCCAGCGTCCAGACCCGGATGTTGTATTTGCGGCCCTCGATCGCCAGCACATTGGAAAGCCCCCAGATGCCGCCCTTGGCGGCGCCGTAATTGGTCTGGCCGAAATTGCCGATCAGGCCCGAGGTCGAGGAGGTATTGACGATGACGCCGCCGCCATTGTCGCGCATCCAGCGGAACACCGGCTGGCTGACGCAGAAGGTGCCTTTCAGATGCACCCGCAACACCTTGTCCCAGGCGGCTTCGGTGGCCTTGGCAAAGGTCTGGTCGAGCAGGATGCCGGCATTGTTGACGAGAATATCGGCGCGGCCGAAATGCTTGATCGCGTCGTCGAACACCGATTGCCCGCCGGCCATGGTCGAGATGTCGGCGCCGTTGGCGACCGCGCGGCCGCCGGCTTCCTTGATCGCGTTGACCACCTTCTGCGCCATCGAGACATCGGCGCCGGAACCGTCGCGGGGACCGCCGAGGTCGTTGACCACGACCGCCGCCCCCTCGCGCGCGAACAGCTTTGCATAGGCCTCACCGAGCCCGCCGCCCGCGCCTGTAATCAGCGCCACCTTGCCATCGAGTAATCCCATGGTCGTCTCTCCCTATTAGTTATCGTCATTCCGGGGCGCGCATAGCGCGAACCCGGAATCTCGAGATTCCGGGTCTGGTCCTTCGGACCATCCCGGAACGACGGCAAACTATCCCAGCACCGTCTTGCCGCTCTTGATGACCGCGACGTTGCGCGTCTTCACCTTGGCCTCGAATGAAATCACGTTGCCGTCCTTCCACAGATCCATGGTCACGGTCTCGCCGGGATAGACCGGCGAGGAAAAGCGGGCGACGTGCTGCCTGAAGGCGCCTGGGTCATAGTCGGCATACGTCTGCAGGATGCCGCGGCAGGTGATGCCGTAGGTGCACATGCCGTGCAGGATCGGCTTTGGAAAGCCGGCGCGCTTGGCGAAGTCGGGATCGCTGTGCAGCGGATTGCGGTCGCCGCAGAGACGATAGACCAGCGCCTGGTCCGGCCGCGTCGTGATGTCGATGGTCTTGTCGGGGCTGCGGCTCGGTACCTTGTGCGGTTCGGGCTGGCCTTCCGACGGGCCGCCGAAACCGCCATCGCCGCGGGCGAAACGCGAGGCCACCAGCGTCGCGAGTTCCTCGCCCTTGTCGTTCCTGAGCACGGTCTTGTGCCGGATCACCGCGCCCTTGTCCTTGCCCTTGTCGAAGCAGTCGAGCACGGTCGAATCGGCGGTGATATGCGCTGAAGTCGCCAGCGGCCGGTGGAAGGTGATGTCGCGCTCGCCGTCGACCACCATCACGCGGTTGAGATTCATCTCGCCGGGATTGGCGCCCCATGCCGCGACGGATGCAAACGTCGGCACCACCCTCAGCGGGCGCGGCGTGGCCACGGCCTCGTTGACGAAAGCCAGTTCCTTCTCGTCCATGGGATCAGCTCCCATCCCGATGCCATAAGCGTACAGCATCACCTCGCGATCCCCATAAGCATATTTCTGCCCGAGGTTTTTCAGCGCCATCAGCTCGTCGTACTTGATCGGCATCGCGGGTATTCCCTCCAAAACTTTTTTCAACGGTGCCATTTTCCTTACCCTCCCCTGGAGGGGGAGGGTCGGCTCGCCTCGCGCGAAGCAAGAGGCGAGACGGGGTGGGGTGACGGTCTCTCAACTCGGGCACTGTTCGAGTGGAGAGACTGTCACCCCACCCCGCCGCTCATTTCATTCGCGTCGACCCTCCCCCTCCAGGGGAGGGTAAAAACTCAGACCGGCGTGAAGAACGGCAGCGGCGGGCCGTCGGTGGTCTTGAACACCACCTTGACCTTCTGGCCGATCTTCAATTTGCTCATGTCGCAGTCGACGAAATTGGTCAGCAGCGACGGGCCCTCCTTCAACGTGACATAGCCGATCGCGTAAGGCCCGGAGGCGGATTTACGCATCAGGCTGAAACTGTAGATCTCGCCCTCGCCCGAGCTTTCTTCCCACACCGTCTGGTCGGAAAAACAAAACGGGCAGATCGAGCGCGGAAAGTAATGCGGCTCCCCGCAAGCGGTGCAGCGCTTGAACAACAGCTTGCCTTCGGGCGTCTGCTCCCAGAAATGCTTGGTCTCCGGATTGCCCTGCGGCGTCGGGTATTTCACTTTCGAGTCCATCACACGCGCTCCAGGATGCAGGTCGATGCGGCGTGGCGGACGCCAAGGAGACCGCCGGTGCCGTGCGCGATCGCGAGATCGCAGTTTTTCACCTGTACTTTCGGATGCGCCTCGCCGCGCAGCTGCCGCACCGCCTCGATGATCTTGGTCATGCCGCCGCGGTTGACGGGATGGTTGCTGCAGAGCCCGCCGCCGTCGGTGTTGAACGGCAATTTGCCGACGCCGGAAATCAGGTTGCCGTCGGCGACGAACTTGCCTCCCTCGCCCTTCTTGCAGAAACCGATGTCCTCGAGCTGCATCAAGACCGTGATGGTAAAACTGTCGTAGATCGAGGCGTATTTGATGTCCTTCGGCGTGACGCCGGCCTCCTCGAACGCCCGTGGGCCGGACCAGACGCCGGCCGAATAAGTCAGATTGAGATCCTTGCCGCCGCGCGGGCCCTTCATGGCCTCGCCGTGGCCAATCATCCGCACCAGCGGCTTCTTCAGGCTCTTCGCAATCGCCTCCGTCGTAACAACAAGCGCACCGCCGCCGTCGGTGACGACGCAGCAGTCCATCCGGTGCAGCGGGTCCGCGATCATCGGCGAGTTCAGCACGTCCTCGACGGTGACGACCTCCTTCAGCATCGCGTGCGGGTTGTATTGCGCGTGATGGGAGGCAGCGACCTTGATCCAGGCCAGCTGCTCGCTGGTGGTGCCGTACTCATGCATGTGGCGCATGGCGCACATGCCGTAGATATTGTGGGTGGTGGCGCCATAGGCGGCCTCGAAATCGACCTCGGCGCCGGTGGCGCGCGGCGGCATCACCCCGGTCCGCGGCTTGCCGGCGAGCGTGATCAGCGCAACAGAGCATTTCCCGGCCGCGATCGCCTCGGCGGCATGGCCGAGATGGACCAGATAGGAGCAGCCGCCGGTGTCGGTGGAATCGAAATGCCGGACCTTCAGGCCGAGATAATCGACCATCGCCATTGCGCCACCCGGGGCGTCGCCGGCGCAGAAATAGCCGTCGACATCGGCCTTGGCGAGGCCGGCATCTTCCAGCGCGCCCTTGGCGACTTCGGCATGGAGTTGTGCGATGGATTTATCGGGTGCATGCCGGGTCGGATGCTCGTAGATCCCGGCGAGGTAGGCCTTGCCCTTGATGGTCAAATCGTTCTCCGCTGGCGTTTCTTGTTCGCAAGCGGTTTTCTCGCCTGTTGGGGCTGGCTTGGCAAGCGGTGAAATATTCCGTGGGGCGAGACGGAGAAAAATGCCCCCAGTGACGTCATCCTGAGGTGCGCGCCCTTTGCGCGCCTCGAAGGATGGGGGCTCGGGCACCGGAGCCGGTCATCCTTCGAGGCTCGCCGAAGAGGCGAGCACCTCCAGCGATAACGGCGAAGCCGTTACGCGGGGATGACGTCCGAGAGATTCTACTCCGCCGCGATTTGCCTTGGCGCGGGCGGCGGGTTGCTGAGATCGGCGGCGAGCTGCGCGTAGCGGGCTTTGACGTCCCTTGCCGCCTTTTCCTTCACCGGGCCGTAGCCGCGGATGCGATCGGGCAGCGAGAGAAGTTCGATCGCGGTATCGAGCGTCAGCGGCGACAGCACGGACAGCACGTGGGCTGTATCCTTCTCGTAGCCCGCGATCAACTCGCGCTCCAGCCGGCGGTCGGGGCTCCGGGCGAAGATATCGAAGGCCGTGCCGCGCAGGCCGCGCATTTTTGCCAGCAGTCGCAATACCGGCATCATCCAGGCCCCGAAGGCGCGCTTCTTCGGCCGTCCCAGCGCGTCCTTAGCCCCGCCCAGGATCGGCGGGGCGAGGTTGAAACTGAACTTGAAGTCGCCGTCGAACTGGTCGCGGAGCTGCTTTTCAAAGCGGCCGTCGGTATAGAGCCGCGCCACCTCGTATTCGTCCTTGTAGGCGAGCAGTTTTGCGTAGTTGATGGCGACCGCGCGCGGTAACGCCTCGCCAAAGCCGCCATTGAGGGACGCGTCGCGCACCTGCTTCACGAGGTTCTGATAGCGCGCGGCAAGCTTTTCGTTCTGGTAGTCCGTCAACAACGCGCTGCGGTGGGCGATGATCTCGTCGAGCGACATCTCGTCCAGCGTCTTCGATGCTGCGCCAGCGTCCTGGCCCTTCATCATCGCCACGATCCGCGCGGGATCGGCGGCGGCAAGGCGCCCGAGCCGGAACGCCTGCGTGTTCATCTTGATCGCGACGCCGTTGACCTCGATCGCCTGCTCGATGGCGGCGGCCGACAGCGGCAACAGCCCCTTCTGATAGGCAAAGCCCATCATCATCATGTTGGTGGCGATGGAATCCCCAAGCAGGGTTTCGGCGGGCTTTGTAAAGTCGAAGAACGAGGAATCCCTGCGCAGCGCGGTCTCCAGCACGCCGTTGACCTTGCGGCTCTGGAAATTGAAATCGCGGTTCATGATGAAATCCGCGATCGGAATCAGATGGGTGTTGATGACGCCAACGGTGCGGCTGGATTCGCAGAGCGTGATGGTGTCCTTGGCGACCGCCACCACTTCGTCGGCCGCGATCACGAGATCGGCGGTGCCGGTGACGATGCGCGAACAGGTGACGTCGGCGGTATGCTCCGACAGCCGCACATGGCTCAGCACCGCGCCGCCCTTTTGCGCCAACCCGGACATGTCGAGGATCATGCTGGCCTTGCCCTCGATATGGGCGGCCATACCGAGCAACGCGCCGATGGTCAGCACGCCGGTGCCGCCGACGCCGCCGACGGCGACGTTATAGGGCCGCTCCAGCGAGGGTTTTGACGCGGGCTCCGGCAGTTCGCCGATATCGCCGACGCCGGCCGGCGCGCGCTTGCGCAATTTGCCGCCGTCGACGGTGACGAAGGACGGGCAGAAACCCTTGACGCAGGAATAATCCTTGTTGCAGGTCGACTGGTTGATGGTGCGCTTGCGCCCCATCTCGGTCTCCAGCGGCTCGACCGAGATGCAGTTCGACTGCACCGAGCAGTCGCCACAGCCCTCGCAGACGGCGGGATTGATCAACACGCGCCGCGCCGGATCCTCCAGCGTGCCGCGCTTGCGGCGGCGGCGCTTTTCGGCGGCACAGGTCTGCACGAACACGATGGCGGATGCACCCTTCACCTGGCGTAGCGTCTTCTGCACCTCATCGAGCTGGTCACGATGCGCGGTCCTGGTGCCCGGCGCGATCTCGGAAGCCGGATAGGCGGCAGGATTTTCCGACACCAGATAGATATCGCGGATGCCCTCGGAGTGCAGCTGGAAGGTGATCTGCTGCGGCGACAAATCGCCATCTACGTGCTGGCCGCCGGTCATCGCGGTCGCGTCGTTATAGAGGATCTTGTAGGTGATGTTGGCCTTGGAGGCAATCGCCTGGCGGATCGCGAGGCTGCCGGAATGGAAGTAGGTGCCGTCGCCGAGATTGGCGAACACGTGCTCTTCATTGGTGAAGGGCGCGACACCGACCCAGGGCACGCCCTCGCCGCCCATATGGGTGAAGGTCTCGGTATTGCGGTCCATCCACAGCGCCATGAAGTGGCAGCCGATGCCGGCAAAGGCGCGGCTGCCCTCGGGCACCTTGGTCGAGGTGTTGTGCGGGCAGCCGGAACAGAAATACGGCGTGCGGGTGATCGGCGCCACCGCCTGCATTTGCGTGGCCTGGCGGCCGTTGAACCAGTCGGCTTTCGCGCGCAGCATGGCCGCGATTTCGGGATTGAGATTAAGTCGAAGCAGGCGCTCGGTGAGCGAGCTTGCGAGCGAAGCGACGCTCAGCTCTTCCGCGAACGGCAGGAAGCGTTTGTCGTGCTCGTCCATCTTGCCGACGATGCGCGGACGGACGTCGTCGCGCCAGTTGAACAGTTCCTGCTTGACCTGGTTTTCGACGATCTCGCGGCGCTCCTCGATGATGAGGATTTCCTCGAGCCCGACGGCGAATTCGCGCACGCCCTGCGGCTCCAGCGGCCAGGGCATGCCGATCTTGTAGAGCCGCAAGCCGATCTTGGCGGCGACTTCGGGCGTGACGCCGAGTTCGCGCAGCGCCTGCCGGATATCCTCATAGCTCTTGCCGGAAGCCATGATGCCGAAGCGCGCATTCGGCGAATCCATGGTGATGCGGTTGACCTTGTTGGCGCGGGCAAAGGCGATTGCGGCAAATCCCTTGTAGTCCTGCAGCCGCCGGTCCTGGTCGAAGCGGTCGTCGGGCCAGCGCAGATTGAGCCCGCCGGGCGGCATCTCGAAATCAGCCGGGATGATGAAGGGCTTCATCTCATCGGAAAGATCGATCTCGGCCGTAGTCTCCACGGTCTCGGTGATTACCTTCATGCCGACCCAGCAGCCGGAATAGCGCGACATCGCTATTCCCAACAGGCCCATCTCGATCATCTCGTGGATGCTGGAGGGATAGAGATAGGGCATCAGCGCCGAGATGAAGGCATGGTCCGACTGATGCGGGACGGTAGAGGATTTGGCGCCGTGGTCGTCGCCGGCCAGGCACAGCACGCCGCCGTTTTTCGCCGAGCCCGCGGCGTTGCCGTGGCGGAACACGTCGCCGCAGCGGTCGACGCCGGGACCCTTGCCGTACCAGATGCCCACCACGCCGTCATGGCGCGCGCCCTTCGAGAGATTGAGTTGCTGCGAGCCCCAGATCGCGGTGGCCGCGAGGTCTTCATTCACACCGGGCTGAAACTTGATGTTGTACTGCTCGAGATGTTTTCGCGCGGCGAACAATTGCTGGTCGTAGCCGCCGAGCGGCGATCCCCGGTATCCCGTGACGAACCCCGCGGTGTTCAGCCCGCTCGCCCGGTCGCGTCTGATTTGCGCCATCGGCAGGCGGACCAGCGCCTGAATGCCCGTCAGGAAGACGTGGCCTGACCCTTGCGTGTATTTCTGGTCGAGACTGATCGGACCCTGGTTTAATCCCATTCCATCCTCTTTGCGCCCGCAACCGGCCGGCGGGCGACTGTTTTACCTAGCCACTCAATCCGTTAGAACAAGGCCAGAGCTTTGGTGCCGATCCGAACTTCGCCACTCTATGTCGATTTTTGCAAGCCGCGCACCCCAAATCTCGGCAAGTCAGTTCCGCGCAGGCAGGTTCGCAATTTCATGGCGAAACAAACCAGCCCGCTTTTCGTATTGTGTCGTGCCACGGCCCCGGTTTGAAACGACCTGCCGACTTGGCGGGCGGGTTTTCGCGCTATACTGGCAGCAGACGGAGTTGAACCGGTAGTGGGACGACATTGGACGATGCGGCTGATTCTCGCGACGGTGCTTTTGTGCACTGCATTTAACGCGGCCGGGGCGGAGACCGAGGCCTCGGAGGAGGACATTGCCCATGGCAAGGCGCTGGTGATCGCAGGCGATTGCGCGAGCTGCCATACCGCCGATCCGGCCAAGCCGTTCGCCGGGGGAAAACGCATCAACACCCCGTTCGGCGGGATTTATTCGCCGAACCTGACGCCGGACCGCGACACTGGCCTCGGCGCATGGAGCGAGGAGGATTTCCACCGCGCGTTGCGTAGCGGCGTGGCGCCCGACGGTTCGCGCTATTACCCGGCATTCCCCTATCCGTATTTCACCAAGCTGACGCGGCAGGACATCGAGGCGATCCGCGTCTACCTCGCGACGCTGGCGCCGGTTCGCAACAGCGAGCCACCGCCCGAGCTGCGCTGGCCGCTGAACTACCGCGTGGTGATGCGGGTCTGGAACGCCCTGTTCTTCCGGCCCGGCATTTTCGAGCCCAACCAGCAGAAAAGCACGGAATGGAATCGCGGCGGCTATCTCGTCACGGGCGCTGCGCATTGCGGCGCCTGCCACACGCCCAAAAACCTGTTCGGCGCCGACCGGCGCGGCCGCAGCTTCGGCGGCAGCGAGGTCGACGGCTGGTATGCGCCACGGCTCGACAATGCCGCGCGCAGCGGCCTGAAATCGTGGAGCGAGGACGATCTCGTCGAATATCTCTCCAGCGGCCGCAACGGCAAGAGCCATGCCGACGGGCCGATGGCCGACGTCGTGGTCAATTCGACTTCGCAGATGAGCGACGCCGACGTCCGCGCCATCGCGGTGTACCTGAAGGATCTTCCGGCGGGCGCCTCCGAGCCGGTCGTGACGCCGCCGCCGGATGCGGACATGGCCGCGGGCAAGGCGGTTTACGACCATAACTGCGTCTCCTGCCATGAGGCGGACGGAAGCAGTGCGCCGCGGATCTATCCGCCGTTACCCGGCAACGCGCTGTTGCAATCCGGCGATCCCCTGAGCACATTGCGCATCATTCTCGACGGAGCCCAGACCGTGACCACGCGGCGCGCGCCCAACCCGGGCTCGATGCCGGCTTATGCCAAGCAATTATCCGATTCTGAGGTTGCCGACGTCGCAAACTACATCCGCAATTCCTGGGGCAACGCGGCGCCCCTGGTGACGCCGACGCAGGTCAAGCGGGCGCGCAAGTAAAAGTAATCGTCATTCCGGGGCGATGCGAAGCATCGAACCCGGAATCTCGAGATTCCGGTCTGGTCCTTCGGACCATCCCGGAATGACAAACAACTACTTGTCATGATCCATGCGAAGTTCCCTCAATATTGCAACAAACACCGCCGCGAATCAGGGAACCCGCCTCGTCGCCAGCGAGTTGTCCTCCATTCGTCTAATGGAGGAACCCAGCCATGGCCAACGAACGTATTCCGAACGACCCGTATCGTTCCAGCCCAGCCGACGATCCCTATCGCCCCGCGGACAGCGCCTATCGCACCAGACGGGCCGAAGAGGAACTTCGCAACGCGGCGCGCCTCGACAATGAACTGCAGATGGATCCCGAACTCGCCGAAGGTCCGGCGAGCAGTGGCCGGATTGCGGCATTCGCCGTCGCCATCGCCGTCATACTCGGCGCGGTGTTCTATGGACTGAACCATTCGACCGTCAACCAGGCTGGCACGTCGTCGACGGCGCAGAACACCCCCTCGTCGCCGCCCGCGGCACCTCCGGGCATGCGTGACGTGACCCCGCGGGCCAACAACATGGCGCCGGGTCAGACCACGGGCGCCGCTCCGGCGCAGCCGCAGACGCCGAACATGAACCGCACCGGCAACCCGCCGCTGGATAGCGGCGAGAGCAAGTAACGTTCAGGGCCTGCGGCATCCGAAACGCGAACGCAGTGGACGAGCCATCGCTACACTGCGTTCGCTTAACTCTGCCCGTTAGCTGAACATCTTGTTCAGCTCGCCGCCGGGCTGCGCGTGGCCGAACTCGTTGAACGTCCCCTTCTCCGCGATCTCGCGCGCCGCGCGCATGAAGCCGCCCCAGGCGGCGCGCGCCAGCGAGCCGCCGATGCTGATGCGGCGGACGCCCAGTTCGGTAGCCTCCGCGACCGACACGCCCGGCCATCCCTGCAAGAGATTGACCGGCTTGGGATGCACCGCCCTCACGACGGCTGCGATCTGTTCCGGGGTGCGGATACCCGGCGCATACAGGCAATCGGCGCCGGCGTCCGAGTAGGCCTTGAGGCGATCGATCACGAGGTCGAGATCGGCCCGTCCAACCAGAAACCCTTCGCAGCGTCCCGTCAGCAACACGCCGCTGTTGTCGGCATCGATCGCACCGCGCGCCGCCTTGATGCGCGCGATCGCCTCGCTGCGCTCGTAGAGCGGTCTTGCCGCGTCTCCGGTGGAATCCTCGATCGACAGCCCGGCCACGCCGGTCTTGACCGCGCGCGCGACATTGGCCGCGACTTTCTCGGGCTCGTGCGCGAAGCCGCCCTCGAAATCGGCATTGACCGGCAGATCGACCGCCGCGCACAGCGCGGTAAGATGCGTCAGCACGTCTTCCAGTGTGACGCGGTTGTCGGCCTTGCCGATCGTCCATGCAAAACCGGCGCTCGTCGAGGCGAGCGCCTTGAAGCCCATATGCTGCAGCGCCTTGGCGCTGCCGACATCGTAAGGATTGGGTATCACGAAGCAGCCGCTTTCGTGCAGCTTGCGGAAAGTGGCGCGCTTGTCTTTGGTGGTGACCGGCATGATCTTTCTCCCTCAAGTTTCTTCTTCGGCGCGAAACATAGCGAGGCCGGGCGGCAAGCGCCAGCCGCGCAGTTTACGCGACCACCTTGCGCAGGAAGGTACGTTCCTCCGCGAGGATGAATTTGTTCTCCTCGGCGAAGTTGAAATTGGCCAAGCCTTCCGCGTCGTTACGAAGCCGCGCGCGATAGCTTTCGTAAGCTGCGAGGCTCTCGAATGAAATCAGCGCGAAGGCGATGTTGTTGGTGCCTTCATGCGGCATCCAGTAACCCCCAAGATCGCCTCCGCATTTCGGGATGATGCTGACCCAGCGCTGCGCGTATTGCTCGAACATCGCGCGCTTGAACGGATCGATCTGGTAGCGGATGAAAACGGTGACGGCCACGGGAGCCTCCAATACTGGCACACCGTCATTGCGAGCGCAGCGAAGCAATCTATCTTCCGTCATTCCGGGATGGTCCGAGGGACCAGACCCGGAATCTCGAGATTCCGGGTTCGATGCTTCGCATCGCCCCGGAATGACAGTCACTGATTGCTTCGCTTCGCTCGCAATGACGGAACCAATTTCCAATCCCGACAATAATCGCTTGCCTCACACCAATGCTTCGGTTAACATCGAACTATGAAAGCAGGTCCCGATATCGCGATGGTCGCTTCGCTGGTCGGCGATCCCGCGCGCGCCAACATGCTGACCGCGCTGATGACCGGCCACGCGCTGACCGCAACCGAGCTGGCGCACCAAGCCGGCATCACGCCGCAGACCGCGAGCTCGCATCTTTCCAAGCTCGAGGCCGGCGGCCTGATCGAGCAGGAGAAGCAGGGGCGCCACCGCTATTATCGCATCACCGGACCCGACGTCGCCGGCGTGCTCGAAGGGCTCGAGAGCCTTGCCGCGCGCGCCGGCCACATGCGCGTGCGCACCGGGCCGAAGGATCCGGCGCTGCGGCGGGCGCGGGTCTGCTACGATCATCTGGCCGGCGATCTCGGCGTGCAGATGCTCGACAGCATGAAGCGGCAGAAGCTGGTTCGCCAGAACAAGCAGGCGATCGAGCTCACCGCCGAGGGCCAGCGCTTCATGGCCAAAACCCTGCAGATCGATGCCGGCATGCTCGCCCATCCGCGCCGCCCGGTGTGCAAGGCCTGCCTCGACTGGAGCGAGCGGCGCCATCATCTGGCGGGCACGCTCGGGGCCGCCGTCATGAACCGCTTCACCGAGCTGAAATGGGCCGTGCGCGATTCGGCGCCGGGCAGCCGCGTCGTCAATTTCAGCCGCACCGGCGAGAAGCGTTTTGCGGCGCTGTTCGGCAACGGCGAGTAATCGCCCCACTCATTCAATTCCGTCATGCCCGGCCTTGTGCCGGGCATCCACGTCTTTAGGTATATCGACGGGGCAAAGACGTGGATGGCCGGGTTTAGGCGAGCGGAAGCGACGCCGTCCTTCGGACGGCTACGCCCGGCCATGACGGAGCTGCTCTATGAACCGCCTTTACGTTGTGGCATTCGCCGTCATTCTCGCATTGCCGTGCAGGTCAATCAACGCCGCCGACAATACACCGCGCGAACCCTACGGCATCGACCTCGAAGGTTTTGCCTATCCCTACCCCGTCAACCTGCTGCCGCTTGTCAATGACGGCGAGCAACTGCGGATGGCTTACATGGACGTCGCGCCGGCACAGCCCAACGGCCGCGTTGTGGTGCTGCTGCATGGCCGCAATTTTCCGTCGAGCTACTGGGCACCCGTCATCAAGACGCTGACGGACGCCGGCTACCGGGTGGTGGTGCCGGACCAGATCGGTTTTGGCAAATCCTCGAAGCCCTGGGGCGAACTGCATTTCGACACGTTGGCGCGCAACACCATCGCGCTGCTCGATCATCTGGGAATTGCGAAGGCCGACATTGTCGCGCATTCGCTGGGCGGCATGCTCGCGGTGCGGATCGCACGCGCCTACCTGGACCGGGTCGCGCATCTGTTGCTGACCGCGCCGATCGGGCTCGAGGATTACCGGCTCTACGTGCCGCCGACGCCGACCGAGAAGATCATGGAGAACGAGGACAAGCTCACCGCCGAGGGTTATCGCAAGCAGCTCGAGACGAACTATTCGCTGAAACTGCCGCCGGAGCAGGTGACGCCGTTCATCGACGCCCGCTTCAACATCAAGGGCAGCGCGGAATATCCGCGCTGGCTGCGCGCCTTCGTCAGTTCGGCGCAGATGATTTATCGCGAGCCGGTGGCGCACGAAATTCCGCTGCTGACGCAACCGACGCTGTTCATCATGGGCGCGGACGATCACAATGCGCCGGGCCGTCCGAACGCGCCGGAGGCGCTACGGCCAAAAATGGGCCAGAACGCCGAGCTTGCAAAAGCGCTCGCGGCGACGATGCCCGACGCCCGCGCCGAGGTGATCGAAAATACCGGGCACCTGGCGTTCCTGGAAGCGCGCCAGAAATTCGACGCGCTGATGCTGGCGTTCCTCGCCTCTCACTAGCTTGGCGTTTCAAGAACCGCCATTCACACCGCGTTCAGATCGTCGCCACTAGGTTCCCGCCCGGTTCGACGGTTGACCATCCGGCATGTCGCATCGCATAAGCATTTTTCGGCGCCGCGTCGCGGCCAACTGGAGGGAGAAACCATGAGGTATCTTTTCGCGGCCGCACTAGTGGCCACCACAATCGCCGGCTTTGGCGCTGCGAGTGCGGCAGGCGGCTGCGGCCCCGGCTTCCATCGCGGTCCCTATGGCGGCTGCCGTCCCAACGGCGACGTCGTCGTGGTCGAGCGGCCCGCAGTGGTCGTGGTTCCCGCCGGCCGCGTTTGTCCAGTCGGTTTCAGTTGGCGCTACGGACGCTGCCGTCCGATCTGAATCATCGTCATCACGGCTCACGGCAAAACCCCGCCTGGTGGCGGGGTTTTTGTTTTGTCGACAAAAAAGAGAGGGCGGAAATTTCCGCCCTCTCGCAATTTCCTCACCAATTACGGAAGCAGCGCCGGCCGAACGGCCCGGAATGCCAGCCGGGCGGGCAATTATACATCGGGCGGCAGCCGCCATAGGGACCGCGGTGCCAGCCGGGACCGCAGCCGCCGGCGACGCGGATGACATCTGATGATGCGGCCTGATCGAGCGGGGCCAGCGGCATCGCCTTCGACGCGGAAATCGCCGCAAGGCCGAGACAAATGGCAAGCGCTGATGCAATAAGCATTTTCATGGACTGATTCCTTTCCTCTCAATTTGCCGCGACGCGGCGGTTTTGCAGTTACGCAAACATTATGGCGGCCCCGCAGCATGCCGCCCGTTTACCAGTGATGGCGATGCCAGCGGCGGTGCCAGTGCCGGTGGTGCCAGCCCCAGTGTCGCCGGTGCCAGCGGCGATGCCAATGGTGGTGCCAGTGATGGCCCCAGCGTACTTGTTCGGGCTGCAGGCGGCTCACTTCGTCCGCGCTGGTCACCGCGGGACGCAGTTCCGGCTGTTCGGGTGCGGCCGGCAGTTGATCTCCGGCAATTGATTGCGGCGCCAACGGCGCGGCCTTGACGCTTGTCGCCAGCGCGGCGGAGCCGGCGGCAATTCCAATGGCGAGCTTCAGAAAATCGCGGCGTTCCATGACATCTCCCTGTTCGTCCGTGGCAAGTGACGCCGACAGAGTTTGAATGCGCCGAGATGAATGGCCGCTGAATTCCGCGTTCAGGTGGGCCATCCTCCATCGTCGTCCCTGCGAACGCACCCGGCTCGTCATGGCCGGGTGCCTGTCCTCGACCTGATCGGGGATGACCCGGCCATCCATCCTCTTCGCAAGACTCTTTCAAAGAGAGATGGATACGCGGGTCAAGCCCGCGTATGACGACCATGGTTCACACCGGCCCCTGCTCCTCCGCCAGCGCCAGAATTTCCCGGGTCCGCGTCACCTCGGGAAAGGCACGGTCGAATTCGCCAACCAGTTTCCTGATCACCTCGCCGCCCAGGTCACGTTCGAGCCTCGCCTGATCGGCGACCTGATACATCGCCTGGTGCAGCGAGGGATCGCTGGCGCTCCAGAGCCGCCAGCCCCTCACGGCGCCCAGCGCCTTGATGACATCGGGCAGATGCTCCCGGTGATACCACTCGTCGAATGCTTCGCGTTTCGCCGGATCGGCGACAATGGCGCGAACGACGAAAAAGGCTGCTGGCATGGGTTTCCTCCGCAATTGCTTTTGGTACGGTGGGTTAGGCGAAGCCGTAACCCACCGCTACGCCCGCGCCCAAAGGTGGTGGGTTACGCTGCGCTAACCCACCCTACACGTAAATCCATCCGGTGGGCGGTCGCCCTCACGCCGCGGCATATTCCTCCGCCAGCACGAGCAGATCGCGCGTGCGCGTCACGCCGGGCCAGGCACGGTCAAAATCGGCAACCAGCCGCTTCAGCTCGTCACCGCCCATGGCGCGATCGAGCGCAGCCTGATCGGCGAACTCATACGTCGCCTGATGCAGCGAAGGATCGCTGACGCTCCAGAACCGCCACGCCTTGACAGCGCCGAACACCTTTGCGGCATCCGGCATGTGCTCCCGGCTATACCATTCGTCGAACGCCCGGCGCTTGGCGGGATCGGTGACGGTGGCGCGGACCACGAAATAGGCTGATGGCATGGGGTGTTTCCTCCTGCTTCTTGGTTTCGTCATTCCGGGGCATCGCGCAGCGATGAACCCGGAATCCAGAGATTATACGCTCGAGATTCCGGGTTCGCGCTACCGCGCGCCCCGGAATGACGAAGGAAATCTAAACCCAGCCGCCCCGCGCCATGATTGCCGCGCACAGCAGGATGATGACGATCGCCAGAAGCTCACTGTGGATCACCATCGTGACGCGCCGCAGCTTCTGCGCCTCGACCACCGGCACCTGCCCGGCTTTGACCGCCCCGCGCCACGACAGGAACTCCATGGTCGGGATTATCGACAGCAACCCGATCACGATGAACAGCGAGAATTTCGTCAGGAAGGCATGGCTGTGGAAATAATAATCCGCGCCCTTCTCGAAAAAGAACACGCGCAACAGCCCGATCGCGAACAGCGCGCCGGCGGCGACGCCGAGCACAAGATCAGTGACCTGCAGCCGGCGCGCGGCCGACAGCGTCAGCTCGCCGCGGATCAGCACGAACTCGATCGCGACGGCAGCCACCAGCGTAAAGGCGCAGAGGTGGTGGAGGAAGGCGAACAGCGTGGTCATACAGTTCCTCGACACTGGACAATTGATCTACGAGCCGGTGGCCTTTTCTGCTTCCAGCAATGGATTCAGCCATCGGTAAAGTTCAGGGAAGCCTGCCTTAGCCGGGATAGGATTTACATCAATAAATTTCGCTTCAAAGAACTGTTGCCATCCTGCCTCGCATGATCGTCTCGGATGATTGGCAACCCAAGAAGCGTGGAAGTTATCGTGGACCTCATAGTGGTGACTGTGAATGAACGGCTTCCAATTGGCGGAAAGTTCATCTTCGGCCTTCACATCTACTATTTCGGTCTGCTCCATATCGCGGCCAGCCACATCACCCCATGCATTCTTCATTAGCGCGACAGCTTCGACATCTGACTTAGGTGCTCCGTATCCAAAAATTGTTAGAGCAAACGCCTGCTTTAGGTGCAATTCCAACCCCCTCCATTCAGCCTGAATGAAGGTATCGCAATGGTAATCCTTATGCGCGACAGGGTAGAGCAACTTGGTGGGCTTGAACGCTTGTCCGCAAACTGAACACCTACCCCCCCTTTTTCCCTTTCGCTTATCCGTGCCGCAATAGCCAACGGCAACACTTCCGTGAAGATACGCAACGCGCGGCGGTGCCGCGGTTCGATGATTGCGACTGCAGGCTTGATATAAGAATGGATCCCAATTGAATGTTGCGATGAAATCTTTCTCCCGCAAAGAAAGAACTAGATGATCATAGATCGTTGGATAATCAGGTAATTCCAACTCGGAAAAATACCTGTCAATTGCGTCCTCGATCTTTGCTGCCCCGAGAGGATTGCTTCGTAAAAGATTGGAATAGATCAACTCGAAGTTGTCGCCCCTGGAATGCTTGATCCCACATTCCTTTAGAAGGGCCTCAAGCCCCAGAACCTCCACCAAATTGGTCATAACTGGCAGCTGTTGGCCGTTCTTGTCACCTTTGGGGAACGAGGCCAAGCTTGCACCAGCACCTAAAATAATCACATGTGGGCGGTCTACCTGAACGTCCGCTATCTCCTGTTCAACGGTATAAAGATGGTCGTCGCTCACCAGCACCTCACAGCGGCAAATTATCGTGCTTCTTCATCGGCATCTCGACATGCTTGTCCCGCAGCATCGCCAGCGCCCGCGCGATCCTTCGCCTTGTCGAATGCGGCATGATGACGTCGTCGATATAGCCGCGCTCGGCGGCGATGAAGGGCGATAGAAAGCGGTCTTCGTATTCCTTCGTCCGCGCGGCGATCGCTTCGGTGTCGCCGATGTCGCTGCGGAAGATGATCTCGACCGCGCCCTTGGCGCCCATCACGGCGATCTGGGCGGTCGGCCAGGCGTAGTTCATGTCGGCGCCGATTTCCTTTGACGCCATCACGTCGAACGCGCCGCCATAGGCTTTTCGGGTGATCACGGTCACCAGCGGCACCGTGCATTGCGAATAGGCGAACAGCAGTTTCGCGCCGTGTTTTATCAGGCCGCCGTATTCCTGCGCGGTGCCCGGCAGGAAGCCCGGGACATCCACAAAGGTGACGATCGGGATGTTGAAGGCATCGCAGAAGCGGACAAAGCGCGCGGCCTTGCGCGAGGCGTCGCTGTCGAGCACGCCCGCCAGCACCATCGGCTGGTTGGCGACAAAGCCGACCGTACGGCCGGCGATGCGGCCGAAACCGGTGACGACGTTTTTCGCAAAGGCCTCGGAGATTTCGAAAAAATCGCCCTCGTCGACGACCTTCAGGATCAGTTCCTTCATGTCGTAGGGCTTGTTCGGATGGTCGGGGATCAGCGTGTCGAGCGACATGTCGACGCGCTCGGTGTCGTCGAAGCTCGGCCATTCCGGCACGCCCGAGGTGTTGCTGGAGGGCAGGAAATCGATCAGCCGGCGCATCTGCAACAGCGTCTCGACATCGTTCTCGAAGGCGCCGTCCGCAATCGAGGAGCGCGTCGCATGCACCGAAGCGCCGCCAAGTTCTTCCGCCGTCACCACCTCGTTGGTCACGGTCTTCACCACGTCGGGCCCGGTGACGAACATGTAGCTCGTGTTCTTCACCATGAAGATGAAATCGGTCATGGCCGGCGAATAGACGTCGCCGCCGGCGCACGGGCCCATGATGACCGAGATCTGCGGGATCACGCCTGACGCAATGACGTTGCGGCGGAACACATAGGAATAGCCGGCCAGTGCGGCGACGCCTTCCTGGATGCGCGCGCCGCCGGCGTCGTAGAGCCCGATGATCGGCGCCCTCGCCTTCATCGCCATGTCCTGGATTTTGACGATTTTCTGCGCGTGCGTCTCCGACAGCGAACCGCCGAACACGGTAAAATCCTTGGCAAAGACAAAAGTCTTGCGGCCGTTGACGGTGCCCCAGCCGGTGACGACGCCATCGCCCGGCACTTTGGTCTTTTCCATGCCGAATTCGACCGAGCGGTGTTCGACGAACATGTCGAACTCCTCGAAACTTCCCTTGTCGAGCAGAAGCTCGATGCGCTCGCGCGCAGTCAGCTTGCCGCGGGCGTGCTGCGCCTCGATGCGCTTTTCGCCGCCGCCGAGTTTTGCCCCGGCGCGGCGCTCTTCGAGGGTGTCCAGGATGTCTTTCATTGGCTCCCGCCCGTCGTTTCCCGTGAGATTTGAACCGGTTCTAACACGGCATATTGCCGGCGGGAAACGCCCTTCCCGGCATCTGGCGCCCTGCGGCTGCAGCACGATATATCCGGAGGCAACATTGGAGAACACGCCCATGGCCGACATTGCGATGACCGATCCCCGAGGTGCCGTCACCGGCGGCGTGCGAACCACGCTCCGGCTGGAAGGCCTCACGCTATTCGCTGGCATGACGCTGCTCTACGCGGTCTGGGGCGGATCGTGGTGGATCTACGCGATCCTGTTCCTGGCGCCCGATTTGAGCTTTGTCGCCTATCTCGCCGACACAAGGACGGGCGCGGTCGTCTACAACGCCGCGCACAGCTACATGGCGCCGGTGACGCTGATGACGGCCGGATTTGCGCTGGCCTCGCCACTCACGCTTTCGATCGCGATGATCTGGATGGCGCATATCGGCATCGACCGTGCGCTCGGCTATGGCCTCAAATATTTTGCCGGGTTCGGCTTCACCCATCTCGGCCGCATCGGCAACGCCGCGAAGACGTCGGCGAATTGACAGCCTGCCGCCTGCTTGTTCTATTCGCGCGCAACGGCGAAATGACAAAAAGGGGGAATCGATGCGGGCGGGTATGCGTGCGGTGGCTGCGGCCTGGGTCGGCTGCATCGGAATCCTTCTGGCCGGCATCGAGACCAGCGCGCAGTCGATTCCGAAGGAAACCCCGGCTCGCATCGAACTCTATGCGATTCCCTCGCTGACCATCACCGACCAGCAATTCCTGACCGGCGATGCCAACGGCAAGCCGGTCACGGTCGCCGGCGAATTCCGCCTCGCGCAGGGCGCGGGCCGCCTGCCGGTGGTGGTGATGATGCACGGATCCAGCGGCATCAGCGCCAATACCGAACCCTGGGTGCACACCTTCAACGCTATGGGGATTTCGACCTTCGTGATCGACGGTTTTTCCGGCCGCGGGCTGACCGTGGTCGGCCCGAACCAGGCGCTGCTCGGCCGCCTCAATTTCATCGTCGATATCTACCGCTCGCTGGAAATCCTGGCGAAACATCCTCGCGTCGATCCCGACCGTATCGTGTTGATGGGATTTTCGCGCGGTGGCCAGGCCGCGCTCTATGCGAGCCTCGAGCGCTTCCACAAACTCTGGAACAAGTCCGGCCTGCAGTTCGCCGGCTACATACCGTTCTACCCGGATTGCTCGACCAGCTACGTCGGCGACACCGAGGTGGCCGCCCGTCCGATCCGGATTTTTCACGGCACGCCCGACGATTACAACCCGGTCGCGAGCTGCAAGGCCTATGTGGCGCGCCTCAAGGACGCCGGGCGCGACGTGATGCTGACCGAATACGCCGATTCGCAGCATGGCTTTGATGCCGGCCTCGCCGGCTTCTCGACGATCTCGGTGTCAGCCAATGCGCAGACCGCGCGGCATTGTCATATCAGGGAGGGCGAAGCCGGCGTGCTGATAAATGCGGACACCAACGAGCCGTTCCGCTACCAGGACGCCTGCATCGAACTCAACCCCCATGTCGGCGGCAATCCCGCCACCGCCGCGGAAGCGCGCAAGGCGGTGAGCGAGTTTCTGCGGGGGCTGTTCAAGCTGGGGTAGAGCAAAACCCGTCATTGCGAGCGCAGCGAAGCAATCCATGGCCACGCAAGAAAGCTGGATTGCTTCGCTACGCTCGCAATGACGGCGCCCCCTCTCACGCCTCCCCCGGCTTGAACGGCTCCTCCTTGCCGGGCGGCACGGTTTGTTCGGCCATCGCCAGGATCATCGCGACCATGACGTAGTTGCCGGCGACTGCCGTGAGATCGACGATCTGTTGATCGCTGAACAGCTTCTTCGCCCGCGCGAAGGTTTCGTCAGACACCGCCTTCGCGGTGGTGAGTTCGGTGACGAAGTCGTAGACCAGCGCCTCGTCCTCGGCCATGTTCGAGGGGCGCTTGTTGGCCTTCAATTCCGCGATGATGGCGGGCGATAATCCCGCCTTGGTCGCGATCGGCGCGTGCGCGAACCATTCGACCTGCGAACGCCATTGCCGGCCGATAATCAGGATCGCGAATTCGTTGAGTTTTGTGGGGACCGAGGTTTCCCAGCGCAGGTAATGAAACAGGTCGAACAGCCGCTGGGCCAAAACCGGGCTGCGCAGCATCGGATTGTAAGGTCCGCCAATGCCGGTGCTCGAGATCTTCATGATCTCCTCGCCGAGCGGCCTTTGCGCCTCGTTGAGCTGATCCATGGTCAGTTGCGGAAAACGCGGTTCCCTGGCGCTCACGGTCATGTTCCCTCCTTTGTGATTGCGACGCGGGAACCCTAGGGCAGCGGCGCAGTCCTTGCCAGAGCTTGCGGGCCGTAATGAACCGGTTCGGGGCTTTTGCGTTAGCTGCCATAACTCTGGAAAATGGAGGCCCATCATGATCTCCGGATCGAACCTTGTGCGGGCTAGCTTGCTGCTGGCCGCGCTGTGCCTGCCCACTGCGGCCACGGAGGCCGCCTTTACGCCCTTTATCCCCCTGGCCGGCACGTGGTCGGGCGGCGGCGTACTGCAAACATCCGACGGCAATCAGCAACAGCTGCGCTGCCGCGCGGCCTATGACGTCGACCGCAGCGGCGTCCAGCTTCGTCTCAATCTGAGATGCGCCAGCGACAGCTACAATTTCGATCTGGCGAGCGAGGTAGCGTATCAGGGTGGCGAGATTTCGGGCTCGTGGAGCGAGGCCAACCAGAACGCGTCGGGCAGCATTTCCGGTCGCGCCGCCGGCGGCCGCATCGAGGCGTTCGCGCGAGGGCAGAACTTCTCCGCCGGCCTGTCGCTGACGACGCGGGGCAACCGGCAATTCGTGTCAATCCGCCCAGAGGGCACCAGCGTAACCGAGGTCTCGCTGGCGATGGACCGCCGCTAGATCGCGCCGATATCGGTCAGGCACGCCTGCGTCAGCGCCATCCGGGCGGGTATGTGGCGCGGCTCGAGACAATCCATGTTGAGCGCGAACACCGTTTGTTCGCCGCCCTTCTCGGCCCAGCCCACCATCCAGCCCAGCTGTGGCTTGCCGGCTTCGGCGCCCAACAATCCGCTCTTGGCGCGGATGATGGAATCGCCCACTTTCGTCACCGGCAGGATATCGCGCACCAGATCCTGGCTGCGTTTGGAGACCGGCAGCACGCCGCGCCGCAGGCGGTCGACGAAGTCGACCTGCTGCACGGGATCGATGCGCAAATTGCCGGTCAGCCAGAACTGGTCGATGCCGCCGCCGATATCGCGATTGCCGTATTCGAACAGGTCGACATATTTCTGCATCCGCTCTTGCCCGATGCGCCGCGCGATTTCCTGATAGACAGGGACCGCCGATACCGCGATCGCGCTGCGCAGTGTGTGGTCCTTGTTCCAGGCCTCGATGCTCCTGACCACGCCGTCCCACTTGAAGACGTCCTTGTCGGGGTCCGCGACCACGCCGGTCTCCAGCGCGATGATCGAATTCGGAATCTTGAAGGTCGAGGCCGGCAGTTTTGGCTCGCCGGAACGATTCCTGTCGCTGGCGATGATGAGATAATCGTCGACCTTGTAGCCGACGAAGGTGCCGACGGTGCCGAGGTCAGTGAAATGCTTCGCCAGCTCCTCGCGGACCTCGCTGCGCTGGGGCGCGACATTGGCAAAGCCGCGCGACGGCAGAAGGCCGGCTGCGGCAAGAAGACCGAGCGCATGGCGGCGATGGATCATGAAGGCATCCGATGGCGTGGCTGTATCGGCGCTGACGATGAAGGTGACATCGTGGTGAAACGATGACCTTCAGAAAGATGACAAGCCGCCCAGCACGTTCACCGTCATCCTGCGCAACGGCTTTGCCGTTGTCCCTGGAGGTGCGAGCCTTGCGGTGCATCGCACCGCTAGGCGAGCCTCGAAGGATGGGCCGCGAGCACCGTGCGAGTCATCCTTCGAGGCTCGCAAGAGCTCGCACCTCAGGATGACGGTCAGCGATAGCACTTGCCGCGTCGAATCCCGATCGTTTCGGCCCTACCGAATTCGTCCCGACAGCCGCAGCACGAAGATCAGGACTTCCGCCACCGCCTTGTAGAGCTCGGCCGGAATCTCGTCGCCGAGTTCGACGTTGGAGAGCGCGCCGGCCAATATCTCGTTTTCCTCGACCGGGATATTATGGGCCTTGGCGACCTCGATGATTTTCGCGCCGATGGAGCCTTTGCCCTTGGCGATGACCCGTGGCGCGCCGGTTCGGTCGTAATGCAGCGCGACCGCGAGCTGGTTTTTGGTTTCCCCGCTCATAGCGCGCGGTCCAGGAAATGTCCGGCGCGGGCCGCGGCGGTTTGTGCCGGCGCGCCGTCACGAATCACGATATCGCCGGGCGTAAGCTCTGCCCGGCTCAGCGCCTGGCTCAGCTGCGCGGCGCCGGCGCGCAGTTGCGCCGCGGTCGCCGGCCGCTCCGCCCAAATCCGCACCGAGGTCCTGTCGCCGTTGAGCGTAACCTGCGCATGAACCGGGCCCGCGGGTTCGACGTCAAGCGAGAACCGCGCCCGCCAGACCCGTTTTGCGCCTTCGACCTCGTTGCCGCCGCCGTCGCGCGAAATCTCGAACTGCGCCATCGCCGTGCCCTGCGGCGTCATAAACGGTATTTCGAAATTCCAGCGCGGCAGGACCTGATCGAGACGGTTCGTCGTCATGTCGGGCTGGCCGGGCAATGACGCCACCTGCAGCAGGGTCTGGCGGGCGAGTGCGCCGTCGGTATCGACGATCAGTTGATGCATGGCCGTCTCGGCCGACGAATTCGAGACCAGCGTCGCGGCCATCACCGGCTGCGCCGCCGGCAACGCGCCCGTGATCGGCGGCGGCGGCACGTTGGTACGGGCGAATTCACCCTGATCGGCCGCGGCGATGCGCGCGCCGGCGACCACGGGCAATAGCGAGAGCATCGCGCCGTTCTCGATGACGAAGCTCGACAGACTAGCCGCCGCGATTGGCCCTGCCTGCAGCGCTTCCTGCAGCATATTCAGCGCGGCGCTGGAGGCAGCAGTGCGCGCGGCCGCGTCCGCCACCGTTGCGGGCGAGATGATCTGGCTCGCGGTGCTGAAGTCCGACACCGCCGGCGATACCGGCGTGGCCGCGCCCTGCAGCAGGACGGTCGATGTCGTAAGCTCCGAGGGGAGCAGCGGCACCAGCGCGGGCGATGCCGTTGTCGGCGCTTGCGGCACCACCGTGATGGTCAGCGGCTGCGACGAACCTTGGAGGAAAGGTGCTGCGCCCTGCTCCAGCACGATGGCCGCCGACACCGTTCCTTGCGACGCCCCCTGCTGCACAACGAGCGGGGGCACGGCCTCATCCGTCTGCACCGCCACCGTTTGCGGCGCGCCCGGTACGGCGTTCGCAACCGGCGTCGTTGTCGCGTCTTGAGGCACGGTGACCGTCGGCGTTGCCGCCGCCGGCGCGCCATCGAGCGAGGTCGTCAGCACCTGCCGCAGCACGATCAGGGCCGCTTTCAAGTCGGGCACGGCACCCGACGACGAAACCGATCCGGACGCCAGCGATGCCTCCAGGAACAGGCCGGAATTCTGGAACGCCTGCTGGATTTCTGCGCCCGTCAGGTTCTGATCGAGGCTGGTCCGCTGCGACAGCACTAGCGCAATCGCCTGCTGCAGCTGCGGGGGCAAACCCTGCAGCCCGGCGGCGACGCCGAGATTGGCGAACAAGGGCGCCAGCGAAGTCTGCTGGGTCGCCGCGATTTGCGCGGCGACCGACACGGCCAGCGCCTCCTGCGGGGTCAGCTGGATCTGCGGCGCGACCACCGTCGGCGTGGATTGCGCGGCGACGCTGGCAGCGGCGGCGGGCGCAAGCGTCACGCTATCGGACACTCCGGACGCGCCGGCGGCATCGGTCGGGACCGGGCTCGCCGGCGCGCCGCCCTGCGGGAGCACCACCTGAAGCCTGACACTGTCGCCGTTCTGCGACACTGCAAGCTGCAGCGTCTGGCCGGCCTGCAGCGGAACCTGCGAAAGCACGTTGATCGCCTGGCCCGCGATCGCAATCTGCACGGTATTGTTGCCGAGTACCTGCAGCACCCTGGCGCTGATCACCGTGCCTAGCTGCAGTACGACACGCGCCGCCGCCGTCGCGCTGGGTGCTGCGACTTGCGAAATGCTGGGATTGATGACGATCGGCATCGGGCGTCGGTTCACCGGTGGTGAGGCCCGGCCACGCTATCCGCCTGTCGTAAACCTCTCGTTAACCGAGAGCGCGATCAGTAAAAGCGGGAACCGGTTTTGCGTCCGATCGCGCTCAAAATATCGAATTGACGCATGATCTTGATCATGCGCGGGGATTGAGGGCCGCAACAACGCTTGCCGCGGCGTTGAAATCGACTAGCCGGGCGGCGCGGCGGGCGGCGACCTCTTCATCGACGCCCCATTTCTCGCTGTTCCAGTCCTCATCGACATGGGCGGCGGCCCAGACCTGATCGGGATCGAGGACACCCTTCAGCAGCGCCAGCGCGAGCAGCGCCGAGCCGGTCATGGTCGTGACCACATGCAGCGCCGCGATCGACCAGGGATCGCTGGGCAGCGCCGCGCGTGCGGCAGCGACCGCTGAATCCGGCTGGCGGACATGCACGATGCCCTCGGCCAGGATGAAATGCGCGCCCAGCGCTTGCGCCGCCCAGAACAGCGGCGGGTCCCAAAGGGCGGCCTCCCGCTTGACCAGCGCCTCGGGATGGCCGGCGCGATAGAACAGCAAATCCGACTGAAAATATTTCGCGATATCGTCGCTGACGGCCTCGACCCGGTCGACCACGGCATCGACGACGCTGTTGGCGAGCCGCGTCAGCGGCATGGTCAGGGGATCGACGAACTCGCCTTGGGCGTTCCATTCCGCCGCGATGGCGTCGGCGATCTCGCGCGTGGGCGCGACCAGATGGCGGCCGGAGGGCGTGCGGATCGGTTTGCCGTCGAGCGTAATGGCAAATCCGTCTGCCGTCGGGGTGATCCCGGCATCGGCATAAAATCGTTTTCGCCGCGGCGTACGCATGCTGCGGCGCACCGCCTCCTCCGGATCGAGCGGGGATTTTCCTGACACTTCGTCGAACAGTTCACGCATTCGTTGATCGGCTTCTGAGGGGCGGGTGGGCAATTGCGCGCCAGAGTATGATAAGAACAGGCGCAAATAAAGCTGAAGGCGATGCGAAGGTTCCTCGCGGCGATACTGGTTCTGTTTGCCGGCGCTGATGTCTCCGGCGCGCTAGCCGGATTCCGCTCGCCGCAATCGCTGGTGCGCAACGTCTATGCCTATTACGGCCGGGGATCGTCGGAATTCTCCAATGGGCTGCCGCGCGATCCCGACACCGCGCGGCAATTCTTCGATCCGAGCTTGCAGACGGCCTGGACTTCGCTGAAGAACGAGCCTTACGATTTTCTGGTGCAGAGCCCGGACTGGAAGATCGGCGCGGTCGCGATCTCGATCCTGCGCCGGCAATACGACAAAACCTATGTCGCGGCCGCCTTCACCAACCACGGCCGGCCGGTGACGCTGAATTTCATTCTGGTCAACGGTCCCGACGGTTGGGTGATCACGGACGTCGAAAGCCCGCACGATTCGCTGCGGATGTTCCTGGCGCAGTACAAGAACTAGGGCGAATGGCACGCAGCCCAATCAATCCGCCTTGATGCCAGCCGCCCGGATCACCTTGCCCCACTTCTCGGTATCTTCGGCGATGAACTTCCCGAAGTCGGCGGGCGAACTCGGGAACGGCTCGCCGCCCAGATCGGCGAGCCGCGCTTTGAACGCTGTATCGGCAAGGGCGGCATTAACCTGGCTGTTGACGATCGCGATGATCTCCGGCGACGTATTCACGGGGGCGCCTAGCCCCTCCCAATTGGTCGCCTCGTAACCCGGCACGAAGTCGCCGATGGCGGGAACGTCCGGCAGCACATCCCTTCGTGAGGTGGTCGTTACTCCCAGCGGCCGTAGCCTGCCGGCCTGGATGTGACCGATTGCGGTGGCGACAGGAAGGAACATGACCTCGACCCGCCCAGCCAGGAGGTCTTGCAATCCATTTGCCACGCCACGATAGTGCACCGCGACGAGATCGATTGCCGCCATCACTTTGAACAATTGACCATAGAGATCCGATCCGCTCCCTGCACCTGATGTCGCCATGTTGAGTTTGCCCGGTTTCGTCTTGGCGTAGGCAATGAACTCGGGGACGGTTTTGGTCGGGAATGACGGATCGACCACCATCACGAAGCCATCGCGACCGATGCTCGCCACCGGTACGATGTCGTGAATGAGATCGAAGTTGAGATTGTCGTACAGCGTCACGTTTGCCGAGTTCGCCGAAGAGAGCAGGATGAACGTGTAGCCGTCCGGCGGCGACCGCACCACGGCCGCGGTGGCGATATTGCTGCTGGCGCCAGGCCGGTTTTCGACAAAGAACTGCTGCCCAAGCCGCTCCGACAGCCACGGACCGATCAGACGTGCGACGATGTCGGTCACGCCGCCCGGCGGATAGCCGACGACAATGCGTACCGGCCTTGACGGGTATGTCTCCGCCTGCGCGAGACGTGATATGGCCGGAAGCGCGACGGCGCTTGCCGCCAGATGCAGGAATTTACGACGAGGAAATTTCATAAATTCCTCCCAGCGTGCTCACGCGAAGCGCTCTGACGCTCGACAAATTGATGAAAAAACCGGAATGCCCGCCGACGGCACCAGCGCTGCAATGATGAGGATTTCGGCACGTTCTGTCAGTAACTTTGGGAGCAAGTTATCCCGGTTAACAACGGACGAGAAGGGATCAATTGTCCCTGCCCGGCACTTTTCTTTCGCAGTCGTCCCACCGAGCGCCGCGGGCGTCCAGAATGCAGACCGGGCACCGCCAAAACGTCAGGCTCCACTTGTCGCCGAACTTCGCGCGGCAGAGCTATGCGAGCGATCGAACCCATTGGATGCGGCCGGCCTTTTTGCTAGAGTGGCGGCAACGACAATCCGGCCAAAGAGCCGGTGCCATATCGGGAGGCTAGCTATGTTCGTGACAAAAGCGCTTGCGCGGCTGACGATGTGTGCCGGCCTGATGGCGCTGGCAGGTACAATCCCCACTCCAGTCCAAGCCCAGCAGGCAGCGAGTGCGCAGCCGGCCGTGAAGGTCGGCGCCAGCGATATCGGCGGCACCGTCGCCGGCGCGGCAGGCCCGGAGGCCGGAGTCTGGGTGATCGCCGAGACCACCGATCTAGCGACCAAGTTCGCGCGCATCGTCGTCACCGACGATTCCGGCCGCTATCTCGTGCCGGACCTGCCGACCGCGAATTACAGCGTCTGGGTGCGCGGCTATGGTCTGGTGGATTCGCCAAAACTGATCGCAAAGCCGGGCCAGCTGCTCAATCTGACCGCGGTGCCGGCACCGAACGAAGCGTCGGCTGCGCATTATTATCCGGCGATCTACTGGTATTCGATGATGAAAATTCCGCCGACCAGCGAGTTCGGCGGCAAGAGCGACATTCCCGACAAGCTGACGCAGACCGACTGGCTGAAGCAGATGAAGAACATCGGCTGCATCGGCTGTCACCAGATCGGCCAGGAAGCCACCCGCACGATCCCCGGGGCGTTCGGCAAGTTCGATACCGGCGCGGAAGCCTGGATGCGGCGCCTTCAATCGGGGCAGTCCGGCGAACAGATGACCAACCAGATTGCCGGGAATTTCGGCGGCGCCCCATTCAAATATCTCGGTGACTGGACCGACCGCATCGCCAACGGCGAACTCCCCAAGGCCAGGCCGCCTCGTCCCTCGGGCCTGGAACGCAATATCGTGATCACGTCATGGGAATGGTCGACGCCGGACAAATACCTGCATGACCTGATTTCGTCGGACAAGCGCCATCCGACGGTCAACGCCTATGGCCCGCTTTACGGCTCGCCGGAATATTCGACCGACAATATGCCGATCCTGGATCCGAAGACGAATAAAGTGACATTCTTCAAGATGCCGGTCGCCGATCCCGAAATGCCGGAATCATTGGGTCCCGGACATGCCGCCAGCATCAATCCGCTGCAGCCGTCCGCCTATTGGGGCGACCGAAAACTCTGGGATACGCGAGCCAACAACCACAACTCGATGTTCGACGAGAAGGGCCGGCTCTGGCTCTCCGCCACCGTGCGCGGCCTGGATAACCCGGCGTTCTGCAAGCAAGGTTCCGACCATCCGTCGGCAAAAGTGTTCCCGCTGGAAAAGTCGACGCGCCAGGTGGCGATGCTCGATCCCAAGACGATGAAGTACAGTTTTATCAACACCTGCTTTGCCACCCATCACCTGCAGTTTGGCTTCGATGCGAACAACACGCTGTGGCTCAGCGGCACCGGCCCGGTGGCCGGCTGGATCAACACCAAGATGTATGACGAAACCGGCGATTCCGCGAAGTCGCAGGGCTGGTCGCCGTTCGTGCTCGACACCAACGGCAACGGCAAGCGCGACGACTTTGTCGAGCCCACCGCCCCGCTTGATCCGAACAAGGACAAGCGGATCATCCCGGGTTCGGGACCCTACGCGGTGATGCCGTCGCCGGTGGACGGCACGATCTGGTACACCGTCGGCATTTTTGGCGGCACGCCGGCCGTCCTGCGATTTGATCCGGCGACCCAACTATCGGAAGTGTACAACGTTCCGGCACCGGCGTTCGGCATCCGCGGCGGCGACATCGACAGTAACGGCGTGGTCTGGGCCTCGCTGGCGAGCGGTCAACTCGGCAGCTTCGATCGCCGCAAGTGCAAAGGCCCGCTCAACGGGCCGAACGCGACCGGCAATCAGTGCCCCGAGGGCTGGACGCTCTATCAGTATCCCGGCCCCGGCTTCGAGGGCATCGGCGAGAACAGCGCCGAGTCGAGCTATTACACCTGGGTCGACCAGCACAACACATCGGGACTTGGCGAGAACGTCCCGGTGTCGACCGCCAATCTCGGCGACGGTTTTGTGGCGCTGAAGGACGGCAAGATGGTCACGATCCGGATTCCCTATCCGATCAGCTTCTATGCCAAGGGCCTCGACGGGCGGATCGACGATCCGAACGCCGGCTGGAAAGGCCGCGGGTTATGGAGCACCAACGGCGACCGCACGCCCTGGCTCAAAGAAGGCGGCAAGGGCACGATGCCCCGCGCCGTGCACATCCAGTTCCGACCCGACCCGCTGGCGAACTGAGGTTTGCTGAGGCTTTCTGACGCACTGTGGCGGCGCGTTGACGATGAGTTTCATTTTCGTCAACCGCCCTGGGTGATTTCGGACATCGGGAGCCGGCGTGAGTAATTGCGGATTTTTCTCGAGCGGTACAAGAATCGGAGCGCGGAAGCGTCTAGTTCGACGATTTCGAGGTTCGAATTATATCGGCATCGTCCCCGAACCTCATCCTGAGGAGCATCGCATGAGCGATGCGTCTCGAAGGATGGCCGCGGGCGACGGCCGTGCAAGCCGCCATCCTTCGAGACGCAAGCGGTCGCCCCTAAGGGCGACCGCTTGCTCCTCAGGATGAGGTCAGAGAGCCTAGAAACGACCGGTTTCATGGAATCGGTCGTCTAGAGCGAAACGCAGAAACGGTTCATTGACCTCAATACTGCAAAACCAGAGGCGATTTTACTGGCAGGGCTATATTGATAATAAAATCAACCCAAGGTCGGGGCCCGCGGGCGGTTTCCGGTCCTTATGCGCGCTATCGTCGTCTGGATTGGCAAAGCCGGCTGGTTCAACGCTCGCCCCCTAGACCGACCCCAAAAATGAGCTGAGGTTGACGGATGAGCGTCTTTTCGGGACTGACCGATCCTCCTAAAGGGGCGCAAATAGGCCTCGTTATAAACGATCGGAACGCCGCCACCGTAAAGCTCATAACAATCGCGTTTTGGTATTCCCTCGCTCAATTGGCAGTTTCGCTAGGAGCGTACTTTTGGCTTTCTACCAACCTTGAAGCGAGCCGGCTTATACACTCGACCTTTCAAGGACTAGACGGGCTGACGCCCGCGCTAGAACGCCTGAAGGTCTTCTATCATTCTCCCGTTAGCGGTCGCGAATTCTCGCAGGCGTTTGCGATCTATTTCGTTTTGCTCGCTTGGCTCTGCTTTAATACGACCGCACTCGTCGTCTTGTCGGTCACAAATGTTTTTGCCTTCGGATGGAAGAGGCTCGCTGCACCCGTATATTGGATACTCTTTGCCATGTTTGGCCTCGCCGTTTGGGGGGACTACTCCTTCTTTTACGGCCCGTCGGTGTCTCTCGAGCACTATCACGGGATGTTTGGCTCAGACTTTATTCGCGCAGTTTGCATCCTGCAACCGATAGGCCAATTTCTACTGTTCTTCGCTTTCGCCTCCGCATGGGGAGTGGGCGGCATTCGCGAAACAAACTCGCCAGTCGAGATCGATCACGAAAGCTGAGGCCGGGCTATCCCCGTCATCCTGAGGTGCTCGCCATCTTCGCCGAGCCTCGAAGGATGGGCGGCGATCACCGTCCCAATCATCCTTCGAGGCTCGCCCAGCGGTGCAAGTGCACCGCAAGGCTCGCACCTCCAGCAAGAACGGCAAAGCCGTTCTGCAGGGATGACGACGGATATTGTCGTCTCACAGACCACTACGCGCGGACCTGTCTTCGCCGTTGGCTCCAGTGCCTGGCGCGATCGAGGTAGAGATAGACGACCGGGGTGGTGTAGAGCGTCAGGATCTGGCTCAGGATCAGCCCGCCGAAGATGGCAATGCCCAGCGGCTGGCGAAACTCGCTGCCCTCACCCATGCCGATCATCAGCGGGATAGCGCTGAACAGGGCGGCCATGGTGGTCATCATGATCGGCCGGAAGCGCATCAGACAAGCCTCATAGATGGCATCACGCGACGACAACCCGCGCTGACGCTCGGCGTCGAGTGCGAAGTCGATCATCATGATGGCGTTTTTCTTCACGATGCCGATCAAGAGGATCACCCCGATCATCGCGATAATGTCGAATTCCGTGTGAAACAGCATCAGCGCCAGCACCGCGCCAACGCCGGCCGAGGGCAGCGTCGACAGGATCGTGAGCGGGTGAATGTAGCTCTCGTAGAGCATGCCGAGCGAGATGTAGATGGTCGCAAACGCAGCCAGGATGAGAAACGGCTCGCTCGCCAGCGATTGCCGGAAGATCTTGGCGGCTCCCGCAAACTCGCCGTGAATGTCCGCTGGGACACCGATCCGGGTCATGGCCGTCTCGATGACGGTGACCGCGGTGCTCAACGAGACGCCCGGCGGGAGATTGAACGAGACCGTGCTGGCGACCAGAAGATCATGATGGTTGACGACGAGCGGCGTTTCGCCCTCTGCGTAGCGGGCAACGCTGGACAGCGGGATCATCGTCTCCGGGCTGATGCTGACCGCCGTTCCGGTCGATGAGGCCCCCTTGCCGGTGGCGCCGATTGAGTTGGTCGCGAGGTTTCGCACGGCATTCGCCGCGATCGAACCGAGCGAGGTCTTCTGCGCGGGCGACGCCACCGTTCCCGCCACCGCATTGGTGGTCTGCGAACCGCTCGCCGGTCCGCCGGAGGTGCTGACCCAGACCTCCTTCAATGTCTGCGGATTCTGCCAGTAGGGAGGCGCGACCTCCATGATCACATGATACTGGTTGCGCGCGACATAGATCGTCGAGACCTGGCGCTGCCCGAAGGCATCGTAGAGCGTACCATCGATCTGGCTGACCGTAATGCCGAGGCGGGAGGCCACATCGCGATCGATGATCAGATTGGACTGCAGGGCCTTGTTCTGCTGGTCGCTGCTGACATCGGCGAGAGCCGGATCGGATTGCAGCGCCGCGACGAGCTTTGGCGTCCATTCGGTCAGCTCTTCGAACGTCGAGCCTTGCAGCGTGTATTGATAGGCCGCATTGCCCGAACGGCCTCCGGTGCCGAGGTCGCCGATCGATTGCAGGAACAGCGTGGCGCCCGCCACGGCGGCCAGTTTATCCCGTAGCCGTTCGATCACCTGGTCGGCCGCCAATTTGCGTTCGCCAATCGGTTTCAGCGATGCGAACACCGTGCCGGTGTTGGTCGAGCCCGGGCCCGGACCGCTGCCGCCGGTGAAACCGACGACCGTGTCGACGGCAGGATCGCTTTTGACGATGCCGATGAATTGCGTGAGCTTCTGCCGCATCGATTGAAACGAGGTATGCTGATCGGCCTGGATCGACCCGATCAATAGCCCGGTATCCTGCTGCGGGACGAAGCCCTTGGGCACGATCCCGTAGAGGTGGAAATTCAGGCCAAGCGTCGCGACCAGGATCAACATCACCAGACGCGGGTGACGCAGCGCGATGGCGAGCGTCCGCCGGTAGCCGCCCAACATCAGCTCAAAGACGCGTTCGCTGGCCCGATAGATCCGGCCATGCGGCTTGCCGCGATCCCCGCGCAGCAGCACGGCGCACATCATCGGCGTCGTTGTCAGCGAGACCACGAGCGAGATCACGATGGCAATCGTGATCGTCATGGCGAACTCACGGAACAGGCGGCCGACCAGGCCCCCCATCAGCAGGATCGGCACGAAGACTGCGATCAGGGACACGCTCATCGACAGAACGGTAAAGCCCACCTCGCGCGCACCAAGCAGCGTGGCATCCAGCCGCGACATGCCCGCATCCATGTGGCGGGTGATGTTTTCCAGCACGACGATGGCGTCGTCCACCACGAATCCGGTGGCGACGGTCAGCGCCATCAATGAGAAGATGTCGAGGCTGTATCCCAGCAAGTACATGACGGCAAATGTCGCAACCAGCGACACCGACACCGCCACCACCGGCACCAGCATCGCGCGCACATTGCGCAGGAACGCGAACACCACGAGGATGACAAGGGCAACCGCAATCAGCAGCGTGATTTCGACGTCCCGCAGCGAGGCCCGGATCGTCTTCGAGCGATCGACCGCGAGATCGACGTCGATGGCCGGCGAGACCGAGGCCCGCAACTGCGGCATCAGCGTCTTCACGCGGTCGACCATCTGGATGATGTTGGCGCCGGGTTGCCGGTAGACGATCATCATCACCGCCGGCTTGCCGTTGGAAAGGCCCAGCGTGCGCACGTTTTCCACGGAATCGATGACATCGCCGACGTCGGTAAGGCGCACCGCCGCACCGTTGCGGTAGGCAACGATCAGTGACTTGTAGTCTTCCGCCTTTCTGGCCTGATCGTTGGAATAGATCTGGTAGCGCTGGCTGCCGACGTCGATGCCACCCTTCGGACTGTGGGCGTTGGCGCTGGCGAGCGCGGCCCGGACATCCTCCAGGCCGATGCCGTATTTGTAGAGCGCCGGAGGGATCAGCTCGACGCGCACGGCGGGCAGCGATCCGCCGCTGACGGAGACCTCGCCGACGCCCTCGACCTGCGACAGCTTCTGGGCGAGCACGGTCGAGGCGGCGTCATAGAGCTCGGCGGGCATCAGCGTGTCCGACGTGAGCGTGTAGATCAGGATCGGGGCCGAGGCGGGATTGAACTTGCGGTAGGTGGGATTGCTGCGCAGACTGGTCGGCAGATCGGCGCGCGCGGCGTTGATGGCCGCCTGCACGTCGCGAGCGGCGCCGTTGATGTTGCGATCGATATTGAACTGAAGATTGATGCGGGCGGAACCGAGCGAGCTCGCCGACGTCATTTCGGTTACATCGGCGATCTGGCCAAGGTGGCGCTCGAGCGGGCTTGCGACCGTGGTGGCCACGTCCGCCGGACTGGCGCCAGGCAAGGTCGCCTGCACGGAAATGGTCGGAATGTCGACGTCGGGCAACGGCGAGACCGGCAGCTTGAAAAATGCAATCGCGCCTGCCACCACAAGTCCGAGCGACAGCAGCGTGGTAGCTACCGGACGGCGGACAAAAGGGGTGGAGAGACTCATAAAGCTGCGCGATCGAGGTCGGTTCGGATCAGCTTCTACGCCGCAGCGCCTCGATGCAAGAGTCGCACAATGTCACGCCGCGCCGCCACACGCCTGCCGCGATTTCCTGATGCGAACGGAATTTGGCCGTTATCGGAAGATAGCGGACATCGATCGGCCATGCAAAGCAAGCTGGATTTTTGGGTAGCGGCCAGCTCAGGCCATCCCCGTCGTCCCCGCAGAACGGCTTTGCCGTTCACCGATTGGCGCAGGAGCGCGAGTAGTTCGCGCGCTTGTTCGGGCCGTACCCGGCGGCCGCGGCGTCATCGAGGCACTTGGTGATGCGGTCGCTGAAGGATGGGCGCGGCGCCGGCGCGTAGCTGGGGTGCACGGCCGCATCCATCTGCGGAACGACCGGCGCCGCCATGCTCGGTGGCGGGGGCGGCGGCGGGGGCGGTGGATTGAACTGCGAGCTGCCGGGGAGAGCGGGAAAGATCTGCGCCGAAGCTGCGCCGGCAAAGGCCAGCACCAGCATGAGCGCACAGAGGGTGATCGATAATCGTTTCATGCAGGGTATGTCGTGATGGCCCCGCTGGAGCGCAAGTTAAATTATTCTTCAGGCGCGTTCTCGATCGGGTCGAACCGGTCGGCCTCGAGCCCGAGCAGGTTCCAGGATTGCAGCATATGCGGCGGCAGCGGCGCGGTGGCGTCGATGAAGCCGCCGCGCGGATGCGGAATCACGATCCGGCGCGCCAAGAGATGCAGCCGCTTCTGCAACCCGCCCGGGAGTTCCCAGTTTTCCTTGTTGAAATATTTGGGATCGCCCACGATTGCGTGATCGATATGGGCCATGTGCGCGCGCAATTGATGGGTGCGCCCGGTGACCGGTTTCAGCGACACCCAGGCGAGCTTGGTTGCCGAAGTCTCGACCACGGCATAATAGGTCACCGCATGGCTTGCGCCCTCGTCGCCATGGGCAGCGATGCGCATGATGGTGTCTTCCTCGTTTTCCTCCTTGGCGAGATAGGTCGAGATGCGGCCCTGCTTCGGCTTCGGCACGCCCGCCACCAGCGCCCAGTAGATTTTGCGCGCCGAGCGGTGGCGGAACGAACCGGTTAGCGCAGTGGCGGCGAAGCGTGTCTTCGCGACCAGCAGGCAGCCCGCGGTCTCCTTGTCGAGCCGGTGCACCAGCCGCGGCTTTTGCCCCTTGGCGTCGCGCATCACTTCCAGCATGTCGTCAATATTGCGTGTGATGCCGGAACCGCCCTGCACGGCGAGCCCTGCCGGCTTGTTCAGCACCATGACGTCGGCGTCCTCGAACAGGATCATGTCCTTCAGCGCCTGCAGTGTTTTTTGCGCGGCTTCGGACAGGCTGCCGGGCGCCGCCTTCGGCGCATCGAGCTTCAGCGGCGGAATGCGGATGCTCTGCCCCTCCTCCAGCCGATCCTTGCTGTCGGCGCGCTTGCCGTTGACGCGCAACTCGCCTTTGCGGACGATGCGCTGGATGTGGGAGAACGACAGGCCGGGAAAGCGCGCCTCGAGGAAACGATCGACGCGCATGTTGGTCTCGTCCGCCGTCACCACGACGGTCTGGACTTTGGTCGGCAAAGGCGGCGACTCGGCGACGATCTTCTCGGGCTCGGCAACGAGCGGCGCCGGTTTCGCAGGCCCCCGCGCCGCAGAGCGCGACAGCCTGCCGCCCGGCCGATGCGCCTGCGGCCGTTCGGCCGGCGAGCCCCGGTAAGGACGTGCGCCCTTCGGGCGATCGCCCCTGGGTTTCAACGGTTTCTTGACGCGGCGGCTCATGTCTGTCTGCGGCTCCAAATCAAGCTGCCTGCGTAGCCCAAAAGCCACCCATCGTCACGGCGAAATCAGTACATATTCCGCTCGGGATCGGCGATGCTGGGCCAAACCATCAACAAGCCACGGGAGCGCCGGGATGACGTTATTGAGATCGGTTGTGGCGGTCCTTGCGGCGATGCTGGCAAGCTCGGCATGGGCCGAAGGTCCGATGCCGGACGACATCGCCTGGAAGCTGCTGGAACTCGGTGCCGTCGTCGACGTGCCGCATACCGCCGCGCTTTACGCGCCGCTGCAGCAGAAGGAGCCCTACTCCGGCGTCAAGGTCGAGCGCGACGTCAAATACGGCCCCGCCGACCGGAACCTGCTCGATGTCTTCACGCCGCAGACGGCGTCTGCGCCGCGGCCTGTGCTGATCTTCGTCCACGGCGGCGCCTTCACCGCCGGCAACAAGCGCACGGGCGACAGCCCGTTCTACGACAACATCATGCTGTGGGCGGTCAAGAACGGTTTTGTCGGGGTCAACACCACCTACCGGCTTGCCCCGCAATCGCCTTGGCCGGCGGCCGCCGAGGACCTCGGCGCGGTCGTACAGTGGGTCGCCGACAACATCGACGCGCGCGGCGGCGAGCCTTCTCGCATCTACCTGATGGGCCATTCGGCGGGGGCGGTGCATGTCGCAAGCTATGTCTCGCATCCCGAGTTTCAAAAAGTGAAGGGCGGCGGGCTTGCCGGCGCGATCATGGTGTCGGGCATCTACGACCTGACGGAGGGCGCCGCCGGCGATCCCGAAAAAGCCTATTTCGGCGACGATCCCTCTGTTTATCCCGAGCGATCGTCCATGCAGGGTCTGCAGGCGACAAAGATTCCGCTGATGATCGCCGGCGCCGAACTCGACCCGCCGAAATTCCAGGAGCAACTCCATCTCCTGAGGCAGACGGTGTGCAAGGGCCCCGCCGGCTGCCCCCGCACCTTCATGCTGCCGCAGCACAGCCACATGTCGGAAGTGTATTCGATCAACACCGCCGATACGCGGCTGACTGATGAGATTCTGGAATTCGTGAAGACCGGGAAATAGCTTCCCCTTCCCGTCACGGCCGGGCCTCGTCCCGGCCATCCACGCCTTTCTTACTGGCGCGATCATGAAGACGTGGATGCCCGGGACGAGCCCAGGCATGACGAAATTTGCAAAATCGCTCTCAGCCCCGCTCCCTTCGCAGCTTGGCCCAATATTCCAGCCGCTTGCGAATCTCGCGCTCAAAACCGCGGTCGGGCGGATCGTAAAATTTCTGGCGGCCCAGCGCTTCCGGGAAATAATCCTGGCCCGAGAACGCCTCCGGCGCGTCGTGGTCGTATTGGTAGCCTGAGCCATAACCTTCCGACTTCATCAGCTTGGTCGGCGAATTCAAAATGTGTTTTGGCGGCAGCAGCGAGCCGCCCTCTTTTGCCGCGCGCATCGCCGCGCCAAAGGCCGCGTAGGCAGCGTTCGATTTCGGCGCGGTGGCCAGATAAATCACGGCCTGCGCGATCGCGAGTTCGCCCTCGGGAGAGCCGAGGAAGTCGTAGGCATCCTTGGCGGCGTTGCAGATGACGAGCGCCTGCGGGTCCGCCAGCCCGATGTCCTCGACCGCCATGCGGACCACGCGGCGCGCCAGGAACAGCGGATCCTCACCGGCATCCATCATGCGCGCGAGATAATAGAGCGCCGCGTCGGGATCGGAGCCGCGCACCGATTTATGCAGCGCCGAGATCAGATTGTAGTGGCCATCGGCCGACTTGTCGTAGATCGGGGCGCGGCGCTGCAGGATCTCCTGCAGTTGCACAGCATCGAAAATCTCGTCCTGGCGCGCAGCGCGCCAGACTTCCTCGGCGAGCGTCAGCGCGGCGCGGCCGTCGCCATCGGCCATCCGCACCAGCACGGCGCGGGCTTCCGCATCGAGCGGCAACCTCTTGCCTTCGATCTTCTCGGCGTGCGCATACAGTTTCTCGATCGCCTCGGCATCGAGCGAATGAAACACCAGCACGCGCGCCCGCGACAGCAGCGCGGCGTTGAGTTCGAAGGAGGGATTTTCGGTGGTGGCGCCGACCAGCACGACGGTGCCGTCTTCCATCACGGGGAGAAACGAATCCTGCTGCGCGCGATTGAAACGATGCACCTCGTCGACGAACAATAGCGTGCCCTTACCGGTTTCGCGCCGGGCGCGCGCCGCATCGAATGCCTTCTTCAGGTCGGCGACGCCGGAAAACACCGCCGAGAGCTGCTCGAAATGCAGTTCGGTGGCATCGGCCAAAAGCCGCGCCACCGTGGTCTTGCCGGTGCCGGGCGGTCCCCAGAAGATCAGCGAACCCAGGCTGCGCGTTTCCAGCATCCGCGTCAGGGCGCCGTCGGGGCCGAGGATGTGGTCCTGCCCGACCACTTCCGACAGCGTCCGCGGGCGCAGCCGGTCCGGCAGCGGATGCGGCGCATCCTGATCCATCCCCGCGGCAGCGAACAGGTTGGCGGCTTCGCGTGGTCGCTTCGGGCTCATCCGCCGAGCGTAACGTTGATCTGCTGGCCGCCGCGCACCAGCGTGATGCGCCAGAGCCGCGCGGACTCGCGCGTCGCCTTTTCGAGATCGGCGGTCTTGCCGATTTTCTGGTTGTTGACCGCCAGGATGATGTCACCCTTCTGGAAGCCGACATTGGCGGCGGTGCCGCCATCGGCGAGATCGGTGACCACGACGCCTTCGGTGTCGGAATCCAGATGCAGCTCGTCGGCGACCGCCGGCGAGATGTTGGCGACCTTCGCGCCCTGCAGCGGCGAGCGCCCGGTCAGCACGATTTCGTTGCGGCCGGTATCGGGCGCGGTTTCCAGTGCTACCGAAAGCTTCGCCGTCTTGCCGGCGCGCAGCACGTCGATCTCGGCGGTGCCGCCGAGCGGACGGGTGGCAAAGCGGTAATCAAACGCGTTGGGATCGTCGACCGCCTGGCCGTCGATCGAAACGATCAGGTCGGAAGCCTTCAGGCCGGCCCGCGCCGCGGGGCTGGCCGCAACCACGCTTGCAACCAGCGCGCCGCTCGGAAGCTTGAGCCCCAGCGATTCCGCGATCTCCGGCGTCACGGCCTGCAGCTTGGCGCCGAGCCAGGGCCGCTTGACGGCTTTGCCGCCGCTCTTCGCCGAAGCCACCACGACGCGCACCATGTTGGCGGGGATCGCAAAGCCGATCCCCTGCGAGCCGCCGGAACGCGAGAAGATCGCGGTATTGATGCCGGCGAGTTTTCCCGTCATGTCGACCAGCGCGCCGCCGGAATTGCCGGGATTGATGGCGGCATCGGTCTGGATGAAGAACTGGTAGTCGGTGATGCCTACTTGCGTGCGCGCCAAGGCCGAAATGATGCCATGGGTGACGGTCTGGCCGACGCCGAAGGGATTGCCGATCGCCAGCACCACGTCGCCGACCTGCAATTCGTCGGAATTGGCAAAATCCAGCGTCGGGAATTTCTCGTGCGCGCCCTTGAGCCGCAGCACCGCCAAATCGCTGCGCGGATCCTTGAGCACGATCTCGGCCTCGAATTCGCGCTTGTCCGACAGCGAAACCTTGACCTCGTCGGCACCCTCGATGACATGGACATTGGTCACGACCAGGCCGGACGGGTCCACCATCACGCCCGATCCCAGCGAGCGCTGCATCTGCTCCGGCTGCTGGCCGGGCACGCCGAAAAAGCGTCGGAAGATCGGATCGTCCAGCAGCGGATTATGCTCCTGCACCATCTTGGCGGCATAGACGTTGACGACCGCCGGTTGCACGCGCTGCACGATCGGCGCGTAGGAGAGCCGGAGTTCGGCGGCCGAAGCCGGCACGCGCCGGTCCTGGGACATCGCCGGCGATGCCGCCAACAGGACCAGCAATGCCGTGAAGATGCGAACAACGATCATGAAAGGATTCCTGGAGGATTGATGAAGGCAAATATAGCGGTCCGGCGTCGCGAATAGAAGTGACGCGAGGCCCTCGATATCATGGTTTGGCGCGGTTTCGTGCCATCTATTCGGCCGCTGCCGGCAGCGAATCGACCCCGGCCTCCAGCCTCACAAAATACAGCGAGAATCGGGCGCCTCCCGTCGGCAGATTCTCGACCCTGATGGTGGCCTGATGCAGCTCCGCGATCCGCTGCACGATCGAAAGTCCGAGCCCCGTGCTTCCCGGCAGGGTTCGGTCGCGCCGCCAGAAGCGACGGAAAATCAGTTCGCGCTCCTCCTCGGAAATGCCGGGTCCGCGGTCGGAAACCCGCACCACGCCGTTTTCCTCGACCGCGAATTCGATGACGGTTCCGCGCGGGGTATGCTTGATGGCGTTCTCCGCCAGATTGCGAATGGCGCGGCTCAGCATCTCCGGATTGCCCCTGACCCAGACCGGCTTGTGGCCTCCCGACAGCACGATCTCCTTGTCCTGCTTCAGCGCCAGGGGCGCGATCCATTGCGCCACATGGCCGCAGACTTCGCTCAAATCCGCCCTGTCGTTGGGATCGATGACGAATGCGTCGAGTTCGGCGATGTCCAAGAGCTGTCCGAGAATACGGCTCATCGATTCGATGTCGTGCTTCAGCGCATTGGCGATGCCCCGATCGTCGAGCGTATCGACGCGGGTGCGCAGGATGCTCAGCGGCGTGCGCAATTCATGGGCGGCGTCGGCGGTGAATTCGCGCTGCACCCGAAAGCCTTCATCGAGCCGGTCGAGCGCCTGGTTGACGGCGGCAACCAGCGGCCGGACCTCGCTCGGGATTTCATCGAGCGGCAGGCGAACGTCGGTCCGTATCGGACTGATGTGGCTGGCGATTTCGGAGGCTTCACGCAGCGGACGCAGCGCGCGGGCGAAGATCGCGATATCGATCGCGAGCAAGAGGAACAGGATCGGCAGCGTGATCCAGCCGACATCCTTGAAGAAATCCGCGACGATGTCGTCGATCAGCACGTCGCGGTTGGCGAGGTCCTCTCCGGCCTGCACCCAGAACGTCTTTTGCCCCAGGGTCTTTCGAATGCTCGCCCCCGATATCGCCGCCTGGCCGCGCTGGGTCCGCAAATACTCCACATCTCTTGATTCCGGATCCAGCGGAAAGATCGCCGAGCCGTCGGCGAGCGAGGAAACCAGCGCGTGCCCGCGCTCATCCAGCACGGCATAGGAATAGCGGCCATAGGGCTGGGAATAGAGGCCCTGCAGTTCCGGCGGCAGGTCGAGCGCGGCGCTGCCGTCGGCTTTCAGGTGCAGATGCCGGGCAACCGACACGGCCTGGTCCTGCATCGCCTGGTCGTGGATATTGTCGGTGGCGACCCCCAGCAACCACGACAGCGCAAACGACATCACGATCGAGGTGACCACGAGCGCGATGACGTGCAGGAAGACGATCCGCGAGATGATCGATTTGAAGCGAATCAAACCTTTTCCTCCGCGATGAGATAGCCGACGCCGCGAATGGTGTGGATCTGGACTTTTGCGCCCTTCTCCGAAAGCTGCTTGCGCAGCCGATGCACATAGACTTCGACCGCGTTGGAGGCGACATCGCCTGACAGACCGAAGATGTGGTCCTCGACGTGCTTCTTGGAGACCACCCGCCCCTTGCTGTGCATCAGAAGCTCGAGCACCGCGGTCTCGCGGGCCGACAGCACCTGCGGCTCGTCATTGACCGTGGCCTGCCGGCTCCGCACATCGAATTCGAGATTGGCCACCCGCAGCGAGTTGCCGAGGATCTGGCCGGGCCGGCGCAATTGCGCCTCGAGCCGCGCCAACAGCTCCTCGAACGCGAACGGCTTCACCAGATAGTCGTCGGCGCCGCTGCGCAGGCCGTTGACGCGGTCGTCGAGGCCGCCGCGGGCCGTGAGCAGGAGCACCGGTATCGGATCCTTGCGGTGCCGAAGTTCGCGCAGCACGGCCAATCCGTCGCCATCGGGCAGACCGAGATCGAGGATCATCGCCGCATAGGCCACCATCAACAGCGCATTGCGGGCCTCGGCGACGGTCCCAAAGATGTCGATATCATATCCGGCAGTATGCAGGCCTTTCGCCAGCAGCGCGGCCAATTGCTCGTTGTCTTCTATGACCAGTAGTCGCATGGACTATCCAAAACCTCGGGCTGAACAATGCGAGCTAGCGGAAGCCGGATTTGGTCCGCGGCGCAAGGTGACAAGCCTTTACCTCCCGAAAATCTGATCGACGGGCTCAACCCCAAGCGTCCATGCTGGCCGCGGTCCTGCCCGGCAGAGACATCCGTCGCCAGCATGCCTCCCGCGATCCCGCAAAACGTCCAGGCATCGCCAGCCGGCGGGTGGACCTCTGGTCCCGCAATTCGCAATTGATGTATACTCCCTCAACTTCCGGTCGGCGATACCGACGAGGGGATGCGTCAATGAACAGCAGAGCAACGTTAACCGCCATGGTGCTTGGTGCGCTGATGAGCGGCCTTTGTCATCCGGCCTGCGCCCAAAGCGCCGTCGGCGGGCCCAAAAAGCCGAATGCGCTGGGTGCGGTGAAGCAGACCTCGCCGGTTGTGCCCGTCAACAAAGGCGGCTCCGTCATCGTTTCCGCGCCCCGGGTCGCGCCCGTCAATAAGGGGAACTCGGTCGTCGTTTCGTCGCCCCCGGTCGCACCCAAGGGGGGATCCGTCGCCGTCGCCGCGCCTTCGAACGCTTCGAACGCGAAGTGCATGACCGGGCCTTGCGCCCAGAAAAAAGGCCATCCGTAACGATATTCTTGGACTCGATGCCCGGTGCCCTCCGGCGTGCGGCAAACGGGCCCGTGACGCAAGCCGGGGGCAGCTCCGCTAGATCAGATGCAGGTTGGTCGGATCGGCCGGATCGCACCAGAGCCTGAAGACCTGGCCTCGGCGAGGCGGAGGCCCCTGCCACGGCATGTTGTCCTGGAGCGTTGTTTCGTAGGTCAGACCGCCGGGCGGCGTTATCTGCAAGGTCACCTGAACCTTCCAGCTGCCCAGCGGCCCAAACGGCAGTTCGACGGATTTGATAACCTTGGCGATGCAGGCCCGCCCCTGGGTGCCGGGCGATGCCTGTGCCGCAGGAATGGCGCCCAGCAACAATGCCGCAGCGATGATAGGGCGTATCACGGGGTTTTCCATTCACAACAGTGCCGGTCCAGCGGACCGAGCTTGCTCGGATGGCAGGCCAAAATCAAGATGGCGGCGAGTTGTCTTTGCAAGAGACTGAGCTCGCGACCAGGATCGATCTTCCCATTGAAAACCGCGTTTCCATATATAAAGGCCGCCGCTGCGTATAGAGAACATAGTCAAACTGGAAGTCCGGCGTTTGCTGCCGCCGGCTCAAGGAGAACCGCCATGAAGGCCGTCGGATACAAGAAGTCGCTTCCCATCGACGCGGCGGAGGCGCTGATCGATTTCGAGACGGCAAAGCCGGAACCCAGGGGCCGCGACATCCGCGTCGCGGTGAAGGCGATCTCGGTCAATCCGGTCGATTACAAGGTCCGCAAGCGCGCCGCGCCGCCCGACGGAGACACCAAGATTCTGGGATTTGACGCAGCCGGCATCGTCGATGCCGTCGGCTCCGATGCCACGCTGTTCAAGCCTGGCGACGAGGTGTTTTATGCCGGCTCGATTCTGCGGCCCGGCACCAATTCGGAATTCCATCTGGTCGACGAGCGCATCGTCGGCCGCAAGCCAAAGACGCTGTCATTCGCGCAGGCCGCCGCGCTGCCGCTGACTTCCATCACCGCCTGGGAATTGCTGTTCGACCGGCTCGCCGTGGCGCCCGGCAAAAGTCTTGATCCGCGCACCTTGTTGATCATCGGCGGCGCCGGCGGCGTCGGCTCGATCCTGATCCAGCTCGCGCGCCGCCTCACCGGCCTGACCGTGGTCGCCACCGCGTCACGGCCGGAATCGCAAAAATGGTGCCTCGATCTCGGCGCGCACGCGGTGATCGATCACTCAAAGCCGATGAAGGAGCGGATCGAAGCGCTGAAACTGCCGCCGGTTGGCCTCATCGCAAGCCTCACCAATACCGAGCAGCACTACAAGGCATTGGCAGAAATCATTGCGCCGCAGGGCAAATATGGATTGATCGACGATCCCGCCGAATTCAATGTCAGCGCCTTCAAGGGCAAGGCTGTCTCGGTGCACTGGGAATCGATGTTCACCCGCTCCTCGTTCCAGACGACGGACATGATCGCGCAGCATCATCTCCTGAACGACGTCGCCGACCTCCTCGACAACGGCGTGCTGCGCACCACGCTGGACCAGAGTTTTGGCAGCATCAACGCCGCCAATCTCAAGCGCGCGCACGCGCTATTGGAGTCCGGGAAATCGCGCGGCAAGATCGTGCTGGAAGGGTGGTAGAGGCAGGCCGCACATCACGCGATGGAATTGACGATGCCGCCCTCGGCACGCAACGCCGCACCGTTGGTGGCGGACGCCTCTTTCGAGGCGACGTAGATCACCATGTTGGCGATCTCCTCCGGGGTTGCAAAACGCTGCAGCAGCGAGGTCGGGCGGAACTGCTTGACGAATTGCGAGGCCGCCTCCTCCACGGACTGACCGTTTTGCCGGGCGAGTTCCTTCACGAAAGTCTCCACGCCCTCCGACATGGTCGGTCCCGGCAACACCGAGTTGACGGTCACCGCGGTGCCCTTTGTCATCTCGGCAAGTCCGCGCGAGACCGCGAGCTGGGCGGTCTTGGTCGTGCCGTAGTGGATCATCTCCTTCGGGACGTTGAGCGCGGATTCCGAGGAGATGAAGACGATCCGGCCCCAGTTGCGCTTCAGCATGCCCATCATATAGGCGCGGGACAGCCGCACGCCTGACATCACATTGACCTCGAAGAAGCGGCTCCAGTCCTCGTCGGGGGTCTCGAAGAAGTCCTTGGGCTCGAAGATGCCGGCATTGTTGATGAGGATGTCGACCTCGGGCAGCGCGGTCACGATCGTGTTGCAGCCTTCCACGGTGGAGACGCTGGCGGCGACGCCGTGAACCTTGGCACCGGGCACGGCCTTTTTGATTGCCGAGACCGCCCGGTCAACGTTGGCCTGCGTGCGACCATTGACCGTGACCTCGGCGCCCGCGGCGGCCAATCCTTTGGCGATCGCATGGCCGATGCCGGAGGTCGACCCCGTCACCAGCGCCGTCTTGCCCGCAAGATCGATTTTCATCAGACATCTCCATCGTCAGCTCGCGGAGATATCGGGAGCGGCGTCGGGGAGCGCAATCACGCTTCACCCACCGGTGATGCCTAATAAAAAAGCGGCGCACCGGGCGCCGCTTTGAAAAGGCAATTCGCGATCGATGGTCACGCCGCTGCCGCGGCCTTTTCCTGTTCGGGGCCGGAATCCAGCCCCTTGGCGTCGACGTCGCGGTCGACGAATTCGATCACCGCCATCGGTGCGTTGTCGCCGTAGCGGAAGCCGGCCTTGATGATGCGGGTATAGCCGCCCTGACGGTCCTTGTAGCGGGTCGCGATCACGTCGAACAGTTTCCTGACCTGATCCTGGTCGCGCATCTCGGAGATCGCCTGGCGGCGCATGGAAAGCCCGCCCTTCTTGCCGAGCGTGACCAGCTTCTCGACGATCGGCCGCAGTTCCTTGGCCTTCGGCAGCGTAGTGACGATCTGCTCGTGCTTGATCAGCGCCGCGCACATGTTGGCAAACATCGCCCGCCTGTGCTCGGCGGTGCGGTTGAGTTTCCGGTGAACCTTGCCGTGACGCATGTTGTCATCCTCAATACTTGTTCTGTCGCGACGGCTCGCCGTACATGTTGCTCAGGTGGGCCGCCTGCGTTCGCCCTGAGTGGCGAATAGCGAATGGCGAATAGTTTCTCTTTCCATTCGCTATTCGCCACTCCCTATTCGCTCAATAATGGTCTTCGAAACGCTTGGCGAGCTCGTCGATGTTCTCCGGCGGCCAGCCCGGCACTTCCATGCCGAGATGCAGGCCCATCTGCGCCAGCACTTCCTTGATCTCGTTCAGCGACTTGCGGCCGAAGTTCGGGGTGCGCAGCATTTCCGCTTCCGACTTCTGCACGAGGTCGCCGATATAGACGATGTTGTCGTTCTTCAGGCAGTTCGCCGAACGCACCGACAGCTCCAGCTCGTCGACCTTCTTGAGGAAGGCCGGGTTGAAGGCGAGATCGGGGATGATCTCCTGCGCGACTTCCTTGCGCGGCTCTTCGAAGTTGACGAACACGTTGAGCTGGTCCTGCAGGATGCGCGCGGCATATGCCACCGCGTCATCGGGCGAGATTGCACCATTGGTCTCGATCGTCATGGTCAGCTTGTCGTAGTCGAGGATCTGGCCCTCGCGGGTGTTCTCGACCTTGTAGGAGACCTTGCGCACCGGCGAGAACAGGCTGTCGACCGGGATCAGGCCGATCGGCGCGTCCTCGGGGCGGTTGCGCTCGGCAGCGACGTAGCCCTTGCCGGAAGCGACCGTGAACTCCATGCGGATTTCCGCGCCCTCATCCAGCGTGCAGATCTGCAGGTCCGGATTGAGCACCACGACATCGCCGACGGTCTGGATGTCGCCGGCGGTGACGGCGCCGGGGCCCTGCTTCTTCACAACCATGCGCTTGGGGCCCTCGCCCTGCATCTTGATCGCGATGTCCTTGATGTTGAGCACGATGTCGGTGACGTCCTCGCGAACGCCCGCGATCGAGGAGAACTCGTGCAGCACGCCGTCGATATGCACCGACTGCACGGCGGCGCCCTGCAGCGAGGACAACAGGATGCGGCGCAGCGCGTTGCCGAGCGTCTGGCCGAAGCCGCGCTCGAGCGGTTCGGCAACCAGCGTCGCGAAACGGTTCGCGTCGGTGCCGGGGGTCACCTGCAGCTTGTTCGGTCGAATAAGTTCTTGCCAATTTTTCTGGATCGTCACTGTTTCACCCATGGGCCAGTCAATTCTGCCAATCTGAACTACTGGCGTTGGAGATCGCGGATCAGCCCGCGCTTTTCAAAATTCCCAAAGCGTTTTCGCAAGTCGGAAGTGCCGCTTGCGGCAATGCCTCAAACCCGCCGGCGCTTGCGCGGACGGCAACCGTTATGCGGGATCGTGGTCACGTCGCGGATCGAGGTGACGGTGAAGCCCGCGGCCTGCAGCGCGCGCAGCGCCGATTCGCGCCCCGATCCCGGACCGGCGACTTCGACTTCCAGCGTGCGCATGCCGTGTTCCTGCGCCTTCTTGGAAACGTCTTCGGCGGCGACCTGTGCCGCATAGGGCGTCGATTTGCGCGAGCCCTTGAAACCCATCGTTCCCGCCGACGACCAGGCAATGGTGTTGCCCTGTGCATCGGTAATGGTGATGGTGGTATTGTTGAACGACGAATTCACGTGCGCCACGCCCGAGGCGATATTCTTGCGCTCGCGGCGGCGTACGCGGGTGGCTTCCTTGCCCATTCCAAAACCTTTCCTGACGATCTCAAACGCCGCCGTAATGCCAGCGGCTACACCTAAAGGGCGAATGGTGAGTGGCGAATAGCGAATAGTAAGGATCGATCCCTACTCGCCATTCGCCATTCCCTACTCGCCAATTACTTCTTCTTGCCGGCGATCGACTTGGCCGGCCCCTTGCGGGTGCGCGCGTTGGTATGGGTGCGCTGGCCGCGCACCGGCAACCCGCGGCGATGGCGCAGGCCGCGATAGCAGCCGAGATCCATCAGACGCTTGATGTTCATGCCGACCTCGCGACGCAGGTCGCCCTCGACCATATAGTCGCGGTCGATCACTTCACGAATCTGCAGCACTTCCTGATCGCTCAACTGCGAGACCCGGCGATCAACGGGAATCTTGACCTTGTCCAGGATCTCGGCCGCGTTCTTCTGGCCGATGCCATGGATGTACTGGAGCGCGATCAGCACGCGCTTGTTGGTCGGAATATTCACGCCGGCGATACGGGCCAAGGACTTCTCTCCTGTCGCCGATCGGTTCGACCGGCCATGTTCTGACTATTCGGGCAGGTGTCCGCAAACGCGAACACGACGCCCTTCCCCTTCTCTCGGGGCCCGGCATCGTTTGAAAACTATCCCAACTGGATACGGGCCTTATTAAAGGATTCAAACCGGTTTCGTCAACCGTCGCTATGCTTTAGCTCGCTTTTTCGTGACCTTTTTCGCAGCTTTTCCGGTCTTCGCGGCGGCGCGCGCCGGCGCCTTGCGGAGCGGCCTCTTGGCGCCCCCAGGAACCGGCTTTGCGGCCTTCCCGGCCGCCTTGGCGCTCTTGGCGCTCTTTCGGGAGGCCTTGAGACCCTTACGGGCAGTTTTAACCGGCTTATTGGCGGCTTTTTTGGCGGCCTTGGCGGCACCTGCTTTCGCGGCGGCCCGGGCTTCCACCGCCCCAATCGCGGCCAGGATACGGTTAATCTCGCGGGTGACGTGTTCGATGGTCATCATACCATCGACGGTCAACAGCTTGCGCCGCTCTGAATAGTAGTGAATCAGAGGCTCGGTCAGCGAGCGGTAGCTCGCCAGCCGCTTGGTCAGGACTTCCGGCGTATCGTCGACGCGGACTTCCTCGCCCCGCGCCCGCGTTTCCGCGGCCCGGGTCTCGACCCGCTGCAGCAGCGCGCTTTCGTTGACGCGGAGTTCGACCACGGCATCCAGCTTCAGGTGCTTCTTCTTCAGAAGCTCATCCAGCGCCTGCGCCTGCGGCACCGTGCGCGGAAAACCGTCGAGAATGAAGCCGTTCTTCGCATCGGGCTGATCGATTCGGTCCGAAATGATCCCGATCACGATCTCGTCGGGCACCAGCCCGCCTGCGGCCATGATGTCCTTGGCCTTGATTCCGACCGGCGTTTGGGCTGCGACCGCGGCGCGCAGCATCTCGCCGGTCGAGAGCTGGACGATGCCATAGCGCTGCACCAGCCGCTGGGCCTGGGTTCCCTTGCCCGACCCCGGCGGTCCCAGAAGAATCAGTCTCATTGGTGTTTCCCCCGGCCCCGATTATCAATTCAGGGCGCATGATCCCCGTTCGATGCGCTGGCTTCGCGCCTGTCGCTACCCCGCCTCGCTCGAAAACGCCTCGACCGGCGTCATCGACGCCTTCCCCGCAATTTCGACTTCCTGATCAGCCCCTCATATTGGTGGGCGAGCAGGTAACCCTGGATCTGCGCCACCGTATCCATGGTCACGCTGACCACGATCAGGAGCGAGGTGCCGCCGAAGTAGAACGGCACCGAGGCGTAGGAAATCAGGATTTCCGGAATCAGGCAGACGATCGCGAGATAGACCGCGCCCAGCACCGTGATCCGCGACAGCACGTAATCGATATATTCGGCGGTGCGCTCGCCCGGCCGGATGCCCGGAATGAAGCCGCCGTGCTTCTTGAGGTTGTCGGCGGTCTCGGTCGGGTTGAACACGATCGCGGTATAGAAGAAGGCGAAGAATACGATCAGCACCAGATAGAGGATCAAAAATAGCGGCCGGCCGTGGCCGAGCTGGGTGGTGATCCACTGGAACCATTCCGGCCCCTTGCCGGCATTGAAGTTCGCGACCGTGGTCGGCAGCAACAACAGCGAGGAGGCGAAGATCGGCGGGATCACGCCCGAGGTATTGAGTTTCAGCGGCAGATGCGAGGAATTGCCCTCGAACATCTTGTTGCCGACCTGGCGCTTCGGATACTGGATCAGGAGCCTGCGCTGCGCGCGCTCCATGAACACGATGAAGGCGATCACGGCTACCGCCATCACGATCACCATCAGGATGATGCCGGTGGACATCGCGCCCTGACGTCCGAGTTCCAGCATGTTGGCGAGCGCGGTCGGCAGCTGCGCGACGATGCCGGAGAGGATGATCAGCGAGATGCCGTTGCCGATGCCGCGCGAGGTGATCTGCTCGCCGAGCCACATCAGGAACATGGTGCCGCCGGTGAGCGTAACCGTGGTCGACACTAGGAAGAACACGCCGGGGTCGCTGACGACATTGCCGGCGCCCTGCAGTCCCACCGCGATGCCGTAGGACTGGAACGCGGCCAGGATAACCGTGAGGTAGCGGGTGTACTGGTTCAGCGTCTTGCGGCCCGCCTCGCCCTCCTTCTTCAGCGCCTCCAGCTGCGGCGACACCGTGGTCAAGAGCTGGATGATGATCGAGGCCGAGATATACGGCATGATGTTCAGCGCGAAGATCGCCATGCGGTGGATGCCGCCGCCGGCGAACATGTTGAACATGCCGAGAATGCCGCCGGCCTGCGAGTTGAACACCTGCTCCCAGATGGCGGGGTCGATGCCGGGCAGCGGGATGTAGGTGCCAAGCCGGTAGACCAGCAGCGCACCCAGCGTGAACCAGATTCGCTTCTTCAGTTCATCGGCCTTGGCCAGCGCGCCGAAATTAAGGTTTGCCGCCAGTTGTTCCGCTGCTGAGACCATGTTTGGCTTTCTCCCGCCGCCCTCGCGCTGTCCTGTCCCGGGCCCGGGACATTCAGCGGACGCCGGACATTATTTGGTGCTCGGCTCTCATAAGTCCATCGTCCCGTCGCGCCGGCGCCCGCCCAATGGCGGGCAATGACGCAGATGTTACGCCGCCTCGCCCTCGTCCTTTTCGGCCGGGGCCAGGATCTTGATCGTGCCGCCCGCCTTCTCGACCGCGGCAATGGCGGATTTCGAAGCGCCGTGGACCTCGATCGTCAGCTTGGCCTTGAGTTCACCGCGGCCGAGCAGCCGCACGCCGGCCCTGGCGCGGCGGACCACGCGGGCCTTCACCAGCGATTCGGCGTTGATGGTGGCTGATGCGTCGAGCAGCTTGGCATCGACCGCCTCCTGCAGGCGGTCGAGATTGATCTCGGCGAACTCGACCCGGAAGATGTTGTTGAAACCGCGCTTCGGCAGCCGCCGGTGCAGCGGCATCTGACCGCCTTCAAAACCCTTGATGCGCACGCCGGAGCGCGCGGTCTGGCCCTTGCCGCCGCGGCCGGCCTGCTTGCCCTTGCCTGAGCCGATGCCACGGCCGACGCGCATGCGTTTCTTGCGCGAGCCGGCATTGTCGGCGATATCGCTGAGCTTCATCGTTCGCTTCCTTTATCTCCGGAGCATGATCTGGACCGAAAACCGGTTCCCACTTTTCGGGATCATGCTCCGACCTTGTTTCTCTTAACTCTCGCCGACGATGCGGACGAGATGTTGAACTTTTGCGATCATGCCGCGAATCGCAGGGGTATCCTGCAGCTCGGTGGTGCGGCCGATCTTGTTGAGCTTCAGCCCAATCAGCGTCGCACGCTGCGAGTGGTGGCGGCGGATCGCGCTGCCGGTCTGCTCGACCGTGATCGTCTTTGCGGCCTTGGCCATCGTCTTGAACTCCGTAACGCGCGAAAATGCGCGGTTTGTTTATTCGGCAACCACTTCGGCGTCGCCGCCGACCCGGCGTGCCTGCAGCGTCGACACCTTGATGTTGCGGCGCGCCGCCACCGAACGCGGCGAATCCTGATGCTTCAGCGCGTCGAAGGTGGCGCGAACCATGTTGTAGGGATTCGACGAGCCGATCGACTTCGCCACCACATCCTGGATCCCGAGCGTCTCGAACACCGCGCGCATCGGGCCGCCGGCGATGATGCCGGTACCCGCCGGCGCCGCGCGCAGGTAGACCCGCCCCGCCCCGTGACGTCCCGCGATGTCGTGATGCAGCGTGCGGCCTTCGCGCAGCGCCACCCTTGTCAGGTTGCGCTTGGCCGCTTCGGTCGCCTTGCGGATCGCCTCGGGCACTTCGCGCGCCTTGCCGTGGCCGAAACCGACGCGCCCCTTCTGGTCGCCGATCACAACCAGCGCCGCAAAGCCGAAGCGCTTGCCGCCCTTGACGACCTTCGCCACACGATTGATGTGGACGAGCTTGTCGACGAACTCGCTGTCGCGCTCTTCGCGGCCGCCCCTGTGGCCGCCGCCGCGTTCCCGTTCACCTGCCATGGTGTTTTCCGATCCTTAAAAGACTTGCCTCGAGAGGGCGCCGCCCTCGTGTCCATTCAATCCCGCCTAGAAACTCAATCCGCTCTCGCGCGCGGCATCCGCGAGCGCCTTGACGCGGCCGTGATAGAGATAGCCGCCGCGATCGAACACCACCTCGGTGACGCCGTTCTTCACCGCGCGTTCGGCGAGGAGCTTGCCAACCGCCTTGGCCGCATCGATATTGGCGCCGGTATTGCCGGCCTCGCGCAGCGCCTTCTCCAGCGAAGAGGCGGACGCCAGCGTCTCGCCCTTGAGGTCGTCGATGACCTGGGCATAGATGTGCTTCGACGAACGGAACACCGAAAGCCGCGGACGGCCGCCGGCCGAACGACGCAGCGACAGCCTCACGCGTTGCTTGCGCCGGTCATTGGTAATCTTCAATCTCGACATGGCCGGCTCCGTTACTTCTTCTTGCCTTCCTTGCGGAAGATAAATTCATCTGAATATTTCACGCCCTTGCCCTTGTAGGGCTCCGGCGGACGGTAGCTGCGGATTTCGGCGGCGACCTGGCCGACGCGCTGGCTGTCATTGCCGACGATGACGATCTCGGTAGGCTTCGGCACCGTGATCGCGATGCCTTCCGGGATCGCAAACACCACGTCGTGGCTGTAGCCGAGCGCGAGCTGCAGGTTCTTGCCCTGCAGTGTGGCTCGATAACCGACGCCGGTGATCTCGAGCTTCTTCTCGAAACCCTTGGTGACGCCGGCAACGAGGTTGGCGATCTGCGCGCGCGCGGTGCCGTAGAGCGCCTGCGCCCGGTTGGTCTCGACCCTGGGTGCGACCCTGACCACGCCGTTTTCGAACTTCACCTCGACGTCGTCATGGACGACGAACTGAAGCTGGCCCTTTGGACCCTTCATCTTGACGGTCTGTCCCTCGACGGTCGCGGTAACGCCCGAGGGAACCGTCACAGGCTTCTTGCCGATACGTGACATGACTATCCTTCTTCCTTAGCGTTTTCCGGCGAAGTGGATACCGGTTCGCCGTAGAAAACGCGTCAAACCAAAACCTGATGCGCATTCCCAAATGCGCATCAGAACACCGTGAAGAGAATTTCGCCGCCCACATTCGCGTCGCGCGCGTCGTGGTCGGCCATGATTCCCTTCGGCGTCGATAACACCGAAATGCCGAGCCCGTTGTTGACGCGCGGCAGGTTCTTCACCGAGGCGTAAACCCGCCGCCCCGGCTTGGAAACCCGCTCGATCTCGCGAATCACCGGCTCGCCGTCGAAATATTTCAGCTCGATCTCGAGCTCGCTGCGCCCCGAGGCATGATCGATGCTGGCATAGCCGCGGATGTAGCCCTCGGCCTTCAGCACTTCGAGCACGTTGGCGCGCATCTTCGAACCCGGGGTCGAAACCTTGGGCTTGGCGCGCATTTGCGCGTTGCGGATGCGGGTGATGAGATCGCTGATTGGATCGTGCGTTGACATCTGACGACCCTCCTTACCAGCTCGACTTCACGAGCCCGGGAATAAGGCCCTTGGAGCCGTATTCACGCATCGCGATGCGGCTCATCTTGTTCTTGCGATAGACCGAGCGGGGACGGCCGGTGATCTCGCAGCGGTTGCGGATCCGGGTTGCCGACGAATTGCGCGGCATCTCGGCGAGCTTCAGGGTTGCCGCGAACCGCTCTTCCATCGGCTTCTTCTTGTCGGCGATGATCGCCTTCAGCTTGGCGCGCTTGGCGGCTGCGTTCTTGGTCATCCGCTTGCGCCGGTCGTTCTTCTCGATCGAACTCTTCTTTGCCATCTTTGGCTCCTGGGTTTCCGCGTTTGAGAGGCTGACTAGCGTCTCACTGCCGGAACGGGAAATTGAATGCGGTCAACAAAGCGCGCGCCTCGTCGTCGGTGCGCGCCGTGGTGCACACCGTGACGTCCATGCCCCACGTTTCGCCCGCCTTGTCGAAGTCGATTTCGGGGAAAATGATGTGCTCCTTGATGCCGAGCGAATAGTTGCCGCGGCCATCGAAACTCTTCGGGTTCAGCCCGCGGAAATCGCGCACGCGCGGCAGCGCGACGTTGACCAGGCGATCGATGAACTCGTACATCTTGGTTTTCCGCAGCGTCACCTTGCAGCCGATCGGCTGGTTCTCGCGCAGCTTGAAGGTCGCGATCGCCACGCGTGAATAGGTCACGACCGCCTTTTGGCCGGCGATCAGCGACAGGTCGGCCGCCGCCAGCTCCGCCTTCTTGCGGTCGTTGACGGCTTCGCCGACGCCCATGTTGAGCACGACCTTGTCCAGCCGCGGCACCTGCATGAGGTTGGCATAGCCGAACTGCTCCGTCAGCTTGGGACGGATTTCCTTGTCGAATTGTTCGCGTAAACGCGGAACGTATGCGGTCTCAGCCATCGATCTCTGCTCCCGAGCGTTTGGCAAAGCGCACCTTCTTGCCATCCGCATGAATCTTGAACCCTACCCGTGTCGGCTTGCCGTCCTTGCCGACGATCGCGATATTGGACAGATGGATCGGCGACTCCTTGGAGATGATGCCGCCTTCCTGGGTCTGGCTCTGCTTCTGGTGGCGCTTGACGAGGTTGACCCCGCGCACCAGCGCCTTGTTGTCGTCGGGACGCACCTCGAACACTTCGCCGGTGCGGCCCTTGTCGCGACCGCTCAACACGACGACCTTGTCGCCCTTCCGGATCTTGGCGGCCATCACAGCACCTCCGGCGCAAGCGAGATGATCTTCATGTGGTTCTTGGCGCGCAGCTCGCGCGGCACCGGCCCGAAGATGCGGGTGCCGACCGGCTCCGACTGGTTGTTGATCAGGACGGCGGCGTTGCGGTCGAAGCGGATCACGGAACCGTCGGGCCGGCGGATGTCCTTGCGAACCCGCACCACCACGGCCTTCATGACGTCGCCCTTTTTCACCTTGCCGCGCGGGATCGCTTCCTTGATCGACACCACGATGACGTCGCCCACGGTGGCATAGCGGCGCTTGGAGCCCCCAAGCACCTTGATGCACATGACACGGCGTGCGCCTGAATTATCGGCCACGTCGAGGTTGGTCTGCATCTGAATCATTGATGCACCTCGTCCTCTTTCTGCGCGAAGTCGCGCTCAAATTTTTCCCGAAAGCCGCCCGGCCGAGCCGGAGCGGCCTTTAGGCCGTTTTCTTCTGTTCGCCCCGGACCACGGTCCAGCGCTTCAATTTCGAGATCGGCTTGCTCTCCTCGATCCACACCTGATCGCCCGGCTTGAACTCGTTGTTCTCGTCGTGGGCGTGGTAGTTTTTCGAGCGGCGGATCGTCTTCTTGTAGATCGGGTGGGTGAAGCGCCGATCGACACGCACCACCACCGTCTTGGCCTGCTTGTCGCTGACGACCACGCCCTGAAGCGTACGTTTTGGCATGTCGACCCCTTACTTCTTCGCGTCGCGCTTCTGCGCGGCGATGGTCTTGATACGGGCGATGTCGCGGCGGGCTTCGCGCAGCCGCGAGGTGTTCTCCAGTTGCCCGGTGGCGCGCTGGAATCGCAGGTTGAAACGCTCTTTCTTCAGATTGAGGACGGCGTCCTCCATCTGATCGGGGCTCATCGCGCGGATATCCTCAGGCTTCATCTGGGCCATGGCCACTTCCCTATTCCGCGATGCGCGCGACGAAGCGCGTCTTGATCGGCAGCTTGGCGGCGGCGAGCGAAAGCGCCTCCTTGGCGGTCTGCACGGTGACGCCGTCGATTTCGAAAATCACCCGGCCCGGCTTGACGCGAGCCACCCACAATTCCGGCGTGCCCTTGCCGGAGCCCATGCGGACTTCAGCCGGCTTCTTCGACACCGGCACGTCCGGGAAGATGCGGATCCAGACCCGCCCCGCCCGCTTCATGTGACGGGTCAGCGCGCGGCGGGCGGCCTCGATCTGGCGCGCGGTGATGCGCTCGGGCGCCATCGCCTTCAGGCCGAACTGGCCGAACGACAAGGTCGCGCCCGAAGTCGCGGTGCCGTGGATGCGGCCCTTGTGCGCCTTGCGGAATTTTGTCTTCTTCGGTTGCATCATGGCGTTAAGCCCTCAAACCTTCTCTTAAGCCGCGTCACGGCGCGGCCGCGAGGTTTCGCCCTCGGCCATCTTCTTGTCCTGGGCCATCGGATCGTGCTCGAGGATCTCGCCCTTGAAGATCCAGACCTTGACGCCGCAGGTGCCGAAGGTGGTGAACGCGGTGGCAACCCCGTAATCGATGTCGGCGCGCAACGTATGCAGCGGCACGCGTCCCTCGCGATACCATTCCATGCGCGCGATTTCGGCGCCGCCCAGGCGACCCGAGCAGTTGATGCGGATGCCTTCCGCGCCCAGACGCATCGCCGACTGCACCGCGCGCTTCATGGCGCGGCGGAACGCGACGCGGCGCTCGAGCTGCTGGGCGATCGATTCGGCGACCAGGGTAGCGTCGAGTTCGGGCTTGCGGATTTCGACGATGTTGATGACGACGTCGGAATCGGTGATGTCGGCGACCTTCTTGCGCAGCTTGTCGATGTCGGCGCCCTTCTTGCCGATCACGACGCCGGGCCGCGCCGAATGGATCGTCACCCGGCACTTCTTGTGCGGACGTTCGATCACGATTCGCGCCACCGCTGCCTGCTTGAGTTCCTTGTGCAGGATCTCGCGGATTTTCACGTCCTCGTGCAGCAGCTTGCCGTATTCGTTCTTGCCGGCGAACCAACGCGAATCCCACGTCCGGTTGATGCCGAGACGCAGCCCGATTGGATTGATCTTCTGACCCATCGTTCTCTCCCGCGCCGTTAAGCGCTCGCCTCGACCTGACGAACCACGATCGTCAGCTGCGAGAATGGTTTGAATACACGGCCCGAGCGGCCACGGCCGCGCGGGGCGAAACGTTTCATCACGATGCCATTGCCGACATGGGCCTCGGAGACGATCAAATCGTCGACGTCGAGGTCATGGTTGTTCTCGGCGTTCGCAATCGCCGATTCCAGGCACTTCTTGACGTCGACCGCGATCCGCTTGCGCGAAAACTGCAGGTCGGCGAGTGCCGCCGCAGCCTTCCGGCCGCGGATCAGCTGCGCGACAAGATTGAGCTTCTGCGGGCTGACCCGCAGCATCCGGGCAACCGCCTTGGCCTCGTTATCCGGGAGGACCCGTTCGCGCTTTGGTTTGCTCATCGCATATTCCTCAAGCCTTCTTGGCTTTCTTGTCGCCAGAATGGCCGTGGAAGGTCCGGGTCGGCGAGAACTCGCCGAACTTGTGACCGACCATTTCCTCATTGACCGACACCGGCACATGTTTCTGGCCGTTGTAGACGCCGAACACCAGGCCGACGAACTGCGGCAGGATGGTCGAGCGGCGGCTCCAGATCTTGATCACGTCATGACGGCCGGACGCACGCGCGGCATCTGCCTTCTTGAGCAGAGAGCCTTCGACGAACGGGCCTTTCCAGACTGCACGAACCATGTCCGGCGTTCCTTACTTCTTCCGCTTGTGGCGGCTGATGAGAATGAATCGATTGGTGGACTTGTTGGAGCGGGTCTTCTTGCCCTTGGTGGGCTTGCCCCAGGGGGTGACCGGATGACGGCCGCCAGAGGTGCGGCCTTCGCCGCCGCCGTGCGGATGGTCGACCGGGTTCATGGAGACGCCGCGGTTGTGAGGCTTGCGGCCGAGCCAGCGATTGCGACCGGCCTTGCCGATCGAGATGTTCATGTGGTCCGGATTGGAGACCGCGCCGATGGTGCCGGTGCAGCGGCCGTGAACCAGGCGCTGTTCGCCGGAGTTCAGGCGGATGATGACGTAGTCCTGGTCGCGGCCGACCAGCTGGGCGTAGGTGCCGGCGGAGCGGGCGAGCTGGCCGCCCTTGCCGATCTTCAATTCCACATTGTGGATGATGGTGCCGATCGGCATGTTGCCGAGCGGCATGACGTTACCCGGCTTGACGTCGACATGGTTGCCGGCGATCACGCTGTCGCCGACGGCGAGCCGCTGCGGCGCCAGGATATAGGCTTGCGTGCCGTCGGTATATTTCACCAGCGCGATGAAGGCGGTGCGGTTCGGATCGTATTCCAGCCGCTCGACGGTTGCCGGCATGTCGACCTTGGTGCGCTTGAAGTCGACGACGCGGTAGGCCTGCTTGTGGCCGCCGCCGCGAAAACGCACGGTGATGCGGCCGGTGCTGTTGCGGCCGCCGGAGGAGTGCTTGCCCTCGGTGAGCGCCTTGACCGGCTTGCCCTTGTAGAGCGCCGAACGGTCGACCAGCACCAGCTGGCGCTGGCCTGGCGTCGTCGGATTGTATGTTTTCAGTGCCATCGTCGTCTCGCTCTATAGCCCGGTGGTGACGTCGATGCGGTGGCCCTCTTCGAGGGTCACGATCGCGCGCTTCACGTCCGACTGCGAACCGAAGGTGCCGCGGAAGACCTTGGTCTTACCCTTGCGCACCATCGTATTCACGCTCTTTACCTTGACGTCGAACAGCTTTTCGACGGCTTCCTTGATCTGCGGTTTGGTGGCCTTGCTCGCGACCTTGAACAGCACCTTGTTGTGCTCGGAGGCCATGGTGGCCTTTTCGGTCACCACGGGCGCGATGATGATGTCGTAGTGGCGCGGATCGATGTTCTTCATTTGAAGCGCGCCTCCAACGCATCGAGCGCCGCCTTGGTCAAGACCAGCTTCTGACGGCGGAGAATGTCGTAGACGTTGATGCCCTGGATCGGCAGCACGTCGATGTTCGGGATGTTGCGGGCGGCGATGGCAAAACCGCTGTTGAGCTCGGCGCCATCGATGATCAGCGCGTTGGTCAGGCCGAGACTGGAGAAGTGGCCGAGCAGCGCCTTGGTCTTGGCGGCCTCGAGCCTGGCCTCGTCGATCACGATCAGGCCGCCGTCCTTGGCCTTGGCGGAAAGCGCATGGCGCAGCGCCAGCGCGCGGACCTTCTTCGGCAGATCGGTGGCATGCGAGCGCACCACCGGGCCGAAGGCGCGGCCGCCGCCGCGAAACTGCGGCACCCTGGCCGAGCCGTGACGCGCACCGCCGGTGCCCTTCTGCTTGTACATCTTCTTGCCGGTGCGCCAGACGTCGGCACGCCCCTGCGCCTTGTGGGTTCCGGCCTGCCGCTTGTTGAGCTGCCACTGCACGCAGCGCTGGATGATGTCCTTGCGCGGCTCGAGACCGAAAATCGTATCCGAAAGCTGGACCGAGCCGGCTTCCTTGCCTTCAAGGGTTGTGACTTTCAGTTCCATCTCACGCGCCCCCCTGCTCGGCCGGCGCTGCGGCTTGCTCGCCGCCGGCTTCCGCCAGGCGGAACTTGCCGGGCTTCGGCGCTTCCTTCGGCAACGTCTTCTTCACGGCGTCGCGCACCGCGATCCAGCCGCCCTTGGAGCCGGGAACGGCGCCTTCGACCAGGATCAGGCCACGCTCGACGTCGGTCTGCACCACGCGCAGATTGAGCGTGGTGATGCGGTCGACGCCCATATGGCCTGGCATCTTCTTGTTCTTGAAGGTCTTGCCGGGGTCCTGACGGCCGCCGGTCGAACCGATCGACCGATGCGAGACCGAGACGCCGTGGGTGGCGCGAAGGCCACCGAAATTCCAGCGCTTGATGCCGCCGGCAAAGCCCTTGCCGACCGAAGTGCCGGTGACGTCGACGAACTGGCCGACGACAAAGTGGTCGGCCTGGATTTCGGCGCCGACCGGGATCAGCGCGTCCTGCGAGACGCGGAACTCGGCGACCTTGCGCTTGGGCTCGACCTTGGCGACCGCGAACTGGCCGCGCTCCGCCTTCGGCAGATAGACGGTCTTGCGGGTGCCGGAGCCGAGCTGCAACGCGACATAACCGTTCTTCTCGGTCGTGCGGTGACCCAACACCTGGCAATTGCCCAGCTTCAGCACGGTCACGGGGATATGTTCGCCGGTCTCCGTAAAGACCCGCGTCATCCCGACCTTTTGTGCGATCACTCCGGAGCGCATCGGCGTGCTTCCTGTTCTTTCTGTCCGCTCAGCTGGCGGACGGGGCTTAAAAAGTTAGAGCTTGATTTCGACGTCGACACCGGCGGCTAGGTCGAGCTTCATCAGCGCGTCCACGGTCTGCGGCGTCGGATCGACGATGTCGAGAAGGCGCTTGTGGGTGCGCATCTCGAATTGCTCGCGGCTCTTCTTGTCGACGTGCGGCGAACGGTTGACGGTAAACTTCTCGATGCGGGTCGGCAGCGGAATGGGTCCGCGAACCTGGGCACCGGTCCGTTTCGCCGTATTCACGATCTCACGCGTCGACGAATCCAAGATTCGATGGTCGAACGCCTTGAGACGTATCCGGATATTCTGGCCGTTCATTGCCGTTCTTTCTTTGGTGAGTGGCGAGTAGCGGGATGGCGAATGGCGAATAGAAGAAAAGCCCTATTCGCCACTCGCTACTCCCTATTCGCCTATTCGATGATGCTGGCGACCACGCCGGCGCCGACGGTGCGGCCACCCTCGCGGATCGCGAAACGCAGCTTTTCTTCCATCGCGATCGGCACGATCAGGTGTACTTCCATCGCGATGTTGTCGCCCGGCATCACCATTTCGGTGCCTTCGGGCAGATGGACCACGCCAGTCACGTCGGTGGTGCGGAAGTAGAACTGCGGCCGGTAGTTGGTGAAGAACGGGGTGTGACGCCCGCCCTCTTCCTTGGTGAGGATGTAGGCCTCGGCCTTGAACTTGGTGTGCGGCTTGACCGAACCCGGCTTGCACAGCACCTGACCGCGCTCGACTTCCTCGCGCTTGGTGCCGCGCAGCAGCGCGCCGATGTTGTCGCCGGCCTGGCCCTGATCCAAGAGCTTGCGGAACATCTCGACGCCGGTGACGATGGTCTTCTGGGTGTCGCGAAGCCCGACGATCTCGATTTCCTCGCCGACCTTGATGACGCCGCGCTCGACGCGGCCGGTCACCACGGTGCCACGGCCGGAGATCGAGAACACGTCTTCCACCGGCATCAGGAACGGCTGGTCGATCGGACGCTCCGGCTGCGGAATATAGGCGTCGACCTGGGCCATCAGCTCGATGATGGCGTCATGGCCGAGCGCCTTGTCCTTGTCTTCCAGCGCCGCCAGCGCCGAACCCTTGACGATCGGGATCTTGTCGCCGGGGAAATCATACTTCGACAGCAGCTCGCGGACTTCCAGCTCGACCAGTTCGAGCAGTTCCGGATCGTCGACCATGTCGCACTTGTTGAGGAACACGACCATGGCCGGCACGCCGACCTGTTTGGCCAAGAGGATGTGCTCGCGGGTCTGCGGCATCGGGCCGTCGGCGGCCGACACCACCAGGATCGCGCCGTCCATCTGCGCCGCACCGGTGATCATGTTCTTCACATAGTCGGCGTGGCCCGGGCAATCGACGTGGGCGTAGTGCCGGTTCTTGGTCTCGTATTCGACATGCGCGGTCGAAATCGTGATGCCTCGCGCCTTCTCTTCCGGCGCCTTGTCGATCTGGTCGTAGGCGGTGAACGTCGCACCGCCGGTTTCCGCCAGCACCTTGGTGATCGCAGCCGTCAGCGACGTCTTGCCGTGGTCGACGTGACCGATCGTTCCAATGTTGCAATGCGGTTTATTACGTTCAAACTTTGCTTTGGCCATTTGACTCTCCGTTCAGTCGTTAACTGTCGCCAACGACAATCAGGCAAACTTCTTCTGGACTTCCGCCGACACATTGGCCGGCGCTTCCGCGTAGTGATCGAACTGCATCGTGAAGGTCGCGCGTCCCTGGCTCATCGAGCGCAGGTTGTTCACGTAGCCGAACATGTTCATGAGCGGCACCATCGCGTTGATGACGTTGGCGTTGCCGCGCATGTCCTGCCCCTGGATCTGCCCACGCCGCGAATTGAGGTCGCCGATGACCGAGCCGGTATAGTCTTCCGGCGTCACCACCTCGACCTTCATGATCGGCTCGAGCAGCACCGACTTGCCCTTGGTCAGCGCTTCGCGGAAGCAGGCCCGCGTTGCGATTTCGAAGGCCAGCGCCGAGGAGTCGACGTCGTGATACTTGCCGTCGATCAGCGTCACCTTGACGTCCACCACCGGGAAGCCCGCGACGACGCCCGCACCGAGAACGCTCTCGATGCCCTTCTCGACGCCGGGGATGTATTCCTTCGGAACCGCGCCGCCGACGACCTTGGATTCGAATTCGTAGCCTTTGCCGGGCTCGTTGGGTTCGACGATGAGGGTAATCGCGGCAAACTGGCCGGTACCGCCGGTCTGCTTCTTGTGGGTGTAGCTGTGTTCGACCCGCCTGGTAATACGTTCGCGGAACGCCACCTGCGGCGCGCCGATATTGGCGTCGACCTTGTAGGTACGCCTGAGGATATCGACCTTGATGTCGAGATGAAGTTCGCCCATGCCCTTCAGAATGGTCTGGCCGGACTCCTGATCGGTCGACACCCGGAACGAGGGATCCTCCGCGGCAAGCTTCGCCAGCGCCACGCCGAGCTTTTCCTGGTCGGCCTTCGATTTCGGCTCGATCGCGATTTCGATCACCGGCTCCGGGAATTCCATCTTCTCCAGGATCACCGGCTTGTTCGGATCGCACAGCGTGTCGCCGGTGCGGGCTTCCTTGAGGCCCGCCAGCGCCACGATGTCGCCGGCAAAGGCTTCCTTGATGTCCTCGCGGTTGTTGGCATGCATCAGCAGCATCCGCCCGATCCGCTCCTTTCGGTCGCGGGTCGAATTGACGACGCCGGTACCGGACAGCAGCGTACCGGAATAGATGCGGCAGAAGGTGATGGTGCCGACGAAGGGATCGTCCATGATCTTGAACGCCAACAGCGCCAGCGGCTCCTTGTCGTTCGGCAGCCGAACCACCTCGTTGCCGTCCTCGTCCACGCCCTTGATGGCGGGCACGTCGACCGGCGACGGCAGATAGTCGACGACCGCATCGAGCAGCGGCTGCACGCCCTTGTTCTTGAACGCCGAGCCGCACAGCACCGGGAAGAACGCGCCGGTCAGCACCGCCTTGCGGATCAGCCGCTTCAGCGTCGGCTCATCGGGCTCCTTGCCGTCGAGGTAAGCGGCGAGAACCTCGTCGTCGAGTTCGACGGAGGCTTCCAGGAGCTTCTCGCGATATTCCTTGGCCTTCTCGACCATGTCAGCGGGGATATCGACATCGACGAACTTGGCGTCGAGCTTCTCTTCTTCCCAGACCACGCCCTTCATGCGGACCAGATCGACCAGACCCTTGAAATTGTTCTCGGAGCCGATCGGAAGCTGGATCGCGATCGGCTTGGCGCCGAGGCGATCGACAATATCCTGCATGCATTTGTAGAAATCGGCGCCGGTCTTGTCCATCTTGTTGGCGAAAACGATGCGCGGAACCCGGTACTTGTCGCCCTGGCGCCAGACCGTTTCGGTCTGCGGCTCGACGCCCTGGTTGGAATCGAGCACGCACACCGCGCCGTCGAGCACGCGAAGCGAGCGCTCGACCTCGATGGTGAAGTCGACGTGGCCGGGGGTGTCGATGATGTTCAGGCGCTTGCCGTTCCAGAACGCGGTGGTCGCAGCCGAGGTGATCGTGATGCCGCGCTCCTGCTCCTGCTCCATCCAGTCCATCGTCGCGGCACCTTCGTGCACTTCGCCGATCTTGTGGCTCTTGCCGGTATAATAAAGGATGCGCTCGGTGGTCGTGGTCTTGCCGGCATCGATATGCGCCATGATACCGAAGTTGCGGTAGTCCTCTATGGCATGAACGCGGGGCATGGGTTGTTCCTTAAATTCCGTTCGTTTCGCCGTTACCAGCGATAGTGCGAGAAGGCGCGGTTGGCTTCCGCCATCCGGTGCACGTCTTCGCGCTTCTTGACTGCGTTCCCCCTGCCGTTCGATGCGTCGAGCAGCTCGGCGGAGAGCCGCTCCGTCATCGTCTTTTCATTGCGCTCGCGCGCCGCCGTGATGATCCAGCGAATTCCCAGCGCCTGACGGCGCACCGAACGAACCTCGACCGGCACCTGATAGGTGGCGCCGCCGACGCGGCGGGAGCGGACCTCGATGGTCGGCATCACGTTTTCCAGGGCCTGTTCGAACACCGGCAGCGGGCCCTGCTTGGTCTTGGCCTCGATCATCTCGAGCGCGCCATAGACGATGGACTCGGCGGCGGACTTCTTGCCGTCATACATGACCGAGTTCATGAACTTCGTGATGATGATGTTCCCGAACTTCGGATCCGGGTTCACTTCACGCTTTTCAGCAGAATGGCGACGAGACATCTTTTCTTTCCTTCGTCATGGCCGGGCTCGTCCCGGCCATCCACGTCTTAAACTTGTTGATCCAGATCCCCGGGTCTTCGCCGGGGGATAACCCGAGCTACGCTCGGCTCACTTCGGACGCTTCGCGCCGTACTTCGAACGGCGCTGCTTGCGGTTCTTGACGCCCTGGGTATCCAGCACGCCGCGGAGAATGTGGTAGCGCACGCCGGGCAAGTCCTTGACGCGGCCGCCGCGGATCATGACCACCGAGTGCTCCTGGAGGTTATGGCCCTCGCCCGGAATGTAGCCGATCACCTCGAAGCCATTGGTCAGGCGCACCTTGGCGACCTTGCGAAGCGCCGAGTTCGGCTTCTTCGGGGTCGTGGTGTAGACGCGCGTGCAAACGCCGCGCTTCTGCGGCGACTGCTGCAGCGCCGGCACCTTCTTGCGCGACTTCTGCACCGTGCGCGGCGTTGCGATCAGCTGGTTGATCGTCGGCATGTCGGCCTTCACCCTTTAGTTCACGAGTTCACGCGAAACCTCAACGTTGGCCTCGCAAATTCATCCGGGACTGCCGGTCCCACCGGTTCACCATGCGCGAAAACATCAGCGCAAAGCGAAATCGCGCCAACCACCCATCGCTGAGCGGAAAGCGCTTCGACGCCACAGAGGACCGCAGTCGTAACCGATCAGCTGACGCTGTTCAGTCGGCCACCGAGGTCATGCATCCGATATCAATCTCAAGAGAACTTGCTCGAGAGAACCAAGATCGTCCTGGCATTGCCTAGCTATCATCGACAGCGTTTGAGCGGCATTCGTCGAGGTTGGTGCCCGTCTCGTACCCCCTGAAAACACCGGGGAATTGAGAGGGTTATCCGTTCCGACTCTGGCGTCGCTCACCGCCTGTCGTTAAGTGCGCGGGTTCTATCCACCATGCGTAGCCAAGTCAAGGCCAAAACCCGCAGTGGCAGAGGCACTTCTGTCAGCAATTAAAACGGGAGTGCGCTCCACCGCATATGGCCACGCGATATCGTGTTTGCAACCCGATGTCGGGCCTGACCTGGACTTGCGACCAGCAGGCTACGATCGACAACGAGGGTCTGAGGAGCGCCGAGCCATTGTGGTATCAAAATACCTCAATGGCGATGATCCCTCTCTCTTTTAGGGTTTGTTTGCCTTTCCCGGCGCAAAACTGGTGCCTCGGAGCGGGATCGCCCATGAGGTACACCGACATCGCGATCATCGGCGGCGGCCTGGCCGGCTCGACGGCTGCCGCGATGCTCGGCCGCGCCGGGATTCCCGCCATTCTGATCGATCCGCGTCCGGTCTATCCGCCCGACTTCCGGGTCGAAAAACTCTCCGGCCACATGCAGATCGAACGCTTTCGCAAGACCGGGATTGCGGAGGCCGTGCTTCGAGCGGCGAGCCACGAGACCGAGAACTGGATCGCACGCTACGGTTATCTGCTCGACCGCAAGCCGGTCGTGCAATATGGCATCCTCTACGACGCCTTGGTCAATGCGATCCGGACCGAAATTCCAGCCGGCACCGAACAATTGTTCGCCAAAGCTGTGTCGATTTCGACCAGCGCCGAGCGGCAAAGAGTATTGTTGTCGAATGACGAGGAGATTTCCGCGCGCCTGGTGGTGCTCGCCAACGGATTGAATGTCGGATTGCGCCAAACGCTTGGCATCGAGCGGCGGATCGTCAGTCGCTGCCATTCGATCTCGCTCGGGTTCGACATGGTCCCGGTCGGTCGACCGGCCTTCGACTTTCCGGCGCTGACCTATTTCTCGGAACGGCCCGATGACCTGACGCCCTACATCTCGCTGTTCCCGGTCGGCAAGACGATGCGGGCCAATCTGTTCGTCTATCGCGAAATCGACGATCCCTGGCTGCAGCGGATGCGCCGCGCGCCGGAAGAAACCCTGAACGCCACGCTGCCAAGGCTTAGCCGCATCACCGGCGCATTTCGGATCGGCGGCGACATCAAGGTCCGCCCCGCCGACCTCTCGGTATCCGCAGGGTTTCTGCAGCCGGGCGTCGTGCTTGTCGGCGACGCCTTCGAGACCACCTGCCCCGTAACCGGAACCGGCACCGACAAGGTCTTCACCGACGTCGAGCGGCTCTGCAACGTCCATATTCCTAATTGGCTCGCAACCGATGGCATGGACGCCGGCAAGATCGCGGCGTTTTACGACGATCCGGTCAAGAAAGCCTGCGATGAATGGTCGGCTGCCAAGGCCCATCATTTCCGCTCGGTATCGATCGACAAGGGCCTTTATTGGCGGGCGCAACGCGTGGCGCGCTTTGTGGTGTGGCTCGGCGAAGGCCTGCTGCGGCGCCTGCTTCACTCCCGAACGGCTGCGGGCGGAAACGCCAGCAGATTTTCGATCATACGTAGTCGAACAGCGCCATAAATCCGAAATCCATATGCAGCTGCTGGTGACAATGAAATAGCGTAGGACCGGGATTGTCGGCGACAAAATCGAATTCCGCCTCAGCAAAGCCGCCAAGCATCACGACATCCTTGATGACGCCCGCTGTCGGCTTGCCGCCGACCCGGACCAATTCAAAACTGTGCCGATGCAGATGCAGCGGGTGAATGTCGTCGCTGGCATTGCGGAATCTCAACCGATAACGCCGCCCCTGATGAACGCGGTACGTCGGCTTCATCGTTGCCATTGAGAAGGCTTCGCCGCTGAGCGTCCACTGGTTGAAGCCGCCAAGCGCGGCATTGTGCTTGAGAATCGTGAATTCGATCGTCTCGTCGGGCGCGGCAACCGCGCCATTCGGCTTGCCGAACAGGCTGTAATCCCAGCGGAACGGTTTTGGCTTGATCCACTGCGGCTTGCCCTGGTGACCGGCATATTCGACCACGATGCCCATCCCGTGCTGGCGATCGTCATCGGCCAGATCGCCCATGATCCAGACACCGGGATGCTTCATCTCGACAACGGCGGAAACCCGCTCGGCCGTGCCGAGCCAGAGCAACGGCACTTCGGCCTCGGTGGGCACCGGATTGCCGTCGAGCGCGACAATCCTGAACGTATGTCCGGGGAGCGCGAGGCTGCGTATCTCGCTCGCGCTGGCATTGAGCACGTGGAACAGCACGCGCTCGCCCTGCTTGACGCGCAAGGGTTCGCCGTGGCCGAGCATCCTGCCATTGATCGCAAACAGGCTGTAGCCGACCTCAAAGCCCTTGGTTTTTTCCTTCGCCGCCCTGTCGGCCGCGGCGCCCATTTCCTGCAACGCCTTGACCGGCGCGTCCACCAGCGCGTCCATCGCCATGTCGCCCCCGCGACTGAAAACGGGCGCAAATTCCTTCAGCACCAGGAATATCTCGCGGTCATATGCGCCGCGATTGCTTCGCGGCTCGATGTAGACCGGACCGGCCTGACCCGTATAGGTGCCGCGGTTCAGGTCGCTGCCCGCCGCGACATGCGTATGATAGAAACGGAAGCCCGAGGGTTTTGGCGTGAACGAGATGCGCCTCATGCCGTGCGCAGGCACGAAGGGTGACCCCTCTTCGGCGGCGCCGTCGACCTCGCTCGGGATCATCTGCCCGTGCCAGTGCACCAGTTCGGGCGTGTCGGTGTCGTTATGGATGTCGACGACGGTGCCCTGCCCTTCCCGGAATCGCAGCAACGGTCCAGGGAACTGGCCGTTATAGAGTGTGGTAGAGACGATGTGGTCAGGCGCCAGTTCCACCAGGCCATTCGCAATCCGCAAGGTGTAGTCGGCCTTCCCGCCGCCCTCAGCCCCTTCGGCTCGCGCGAGCCTCGGCAAGGCGCCGGCCAGCGACATCAGGGCGGCACTGCCGAGCACGGTACGCCGGTCCATCGGCATGGTCCTCTCCGAAGCCGCCGGGTTCAGTAGGAACAGTCCCGGACCTGACCGCCCGGCATCGTGGAACGCCTCGACCTCTGATCGGTTCCTCGCGCGTCGGTGCCGTCACTCCTCGTCATCGTCCTCATCGTCCTCATCGTCATCGCTGTGGTCGTCAGCCTGACCGGCCGCATGGTGCGGCGCGTGGCCCTGGTCGTCCCAGAGCTTGCGATACATGCCGTCGGCCGCGAGCAGCTGTTCGTGCGTGCCGCGCTCGATCGCCTTGCCGCCGGAGATTACGATGATTTCGTCCATCTCGACCACCGAGGTCAGCCGATGGGTCGAGAAGATCATGGTGCGGCCTCGGGCGAGCTTGAGCAGGGTCTGGTTGATCGCGGCTTCCGTGGTCTGGTCGAGCGCCGAGGTCGCCTCGTCGAGCAGCAGGATCGAGGGATCGCGGACGATCGCGCGCGCGATCGCGATGCGCTGGCGCTGGCCGCCGGACAGCGTATCGCCGCGTTCGCCGACGGGAGTGTCGTATTTCTGCGGCAGGCTCATGATGTAGCGATGGATCTCGGCCTTGCGCGCGGCAGCGACGACCTCTTCGTCGGTGGCGCCTTCCTTGCCGAGCCGGATGTTTTCCTTGATCGACATGTTGAACAGCATGTTCTCCTGGAACACCACCGCCATGCTCCGGCGCAGCGATTCGCGGGTGACTTTGCGGATATCGACGCCGTCGATGCTCACCCTCCCCTCGTCCGGCACGTAGAGCCGCAGGATCAGATTGAGCAGCGTGCTCTTGCCGGAGCCGCTGGGACCGACGACCGCAATGCTCTTGCCGACCTTGAGCTTGAGACTGAGATTGTCGAGCACCGGCGTCTGGCTGCCTTCATACTGGAACGTGACGTGTTCGAAGGTGATGTCGTTGGTGATGCGTGGCAGGTCGGGCGCGCCTGGCCGATCGGCGCCGCGGGTCGGCTCGTCCAGCATTTCCTGAATGTGGCGCGCGGCGGCGGCGGCCTGAATCGAGACCGGGATGAAATGCATGACGTGGGCGATGTTGTAGGACACTTCCCAGAACGCGCTTTCGAACGTCACGAAGGTCCCGATGGTGATCTGGCCCTTGGTGGCGAGATAGGCGCCGATCGCGAGCACCACGAGGTGCAGCAACAGCACCGAGATCGTCACCGTGCGCTCGACCATGGTCGACAGGAACGTCGCGGCCGCGATCCTGCGCCGTGTCTCGTCGTTGCGCAGGTTGAACCAGCCCAGCATGCGCCGTTGCAGCATGAACGCCTTGACCACGGCCTGCGTCGCGACGTTTTCCTGCACCATGCCGAGCAGCGCTGATTCATTGAGCTTCTGCTCGTAATTCGCCTGCACCGCCTTCGGCGTCAGGATGCGCGGACCGATCAGCGTGATCGGGAACACCAGGAGCGACACCGCGGCGAGCTGCCAGTTCAGGAACAGCATCAGGATGATGCCCGCGATCAGTTCGAAAAACGGCAATGCTGCGCTGTTGGCGAAACTCTTGACCGATCCTTCGAACGCCGCCATGTCGACGGAAAACCGCGACAGGATCTCGCCGCGCTTCGTGCGCGCGAAATAGGCGGCCGGGAGATTCTGGACGTGCTCGAACAGGCGCTTGCGGACATCCGCTATCAACGAGGCCGCAAGCTTCGCGTCCCAGCGCTCGTACCAGACCGCAACGATCGAGGTGACGATGCCGGCCACCGCCAGCACCGAGAGAATCTTGACCAGCGCCTGAAAATCCTCCTCGCCGAGCGCGTCGTCGATTAGGAATTTGAGGCTGAGCGGCATGATGACGTTGAACAGCGTTTCGACCAGCACGCCGAGCCCGACGAAGACCAGTATCTTCCTGTAGTTTTTCAGGAACGGTTTGACGAAGGCGTAGGTCGTCGCCAGCGCGCCGGCGGCTTCCTTCGCGGTAAAGACGACGAGATCCTCATCGTCCTCGCCGTCGTCGTGCTCCAGCTCGTCGTCATCTTCGTCGTCGTCCGGCGGCGCCGCCGCCTTCCCGCCGGCCAGGCGAGCGGCGGCTTGCACATCGGCGGCAAGCTTGGCCTCGAGCTCCGGCGCAAGCGGATCCCTGGCGGCCGCTTTTTTTCGATCATCGGACGAAAGAGGCCTGGACGCCATGAAACCAACCGATGCTGCACGGCCCGGCATAACCGCAAATCGACGCTGCGGTTCTGCGCAGCCGACCGCGCCACCGCCAACAAATCTCCCGCTTCGTCCCTAACGCATGCGCCGCTTTCGCCGAGAGGCCCGACGGCCGATCAGTCGTCGGCTTCGACCTTGTCGAAGAACGAATAGCGCAGGCTGTCGGCGTCCGCGTACCACTGACCCGGTCCCTTGTTGGCGGCAAGCGTTGCCGCCCACAATTCATCCGCGCAGTCGTGGCGGTGCATCGACAGGTCGAATCCGTTGCCGAAGAACAATTCCGACCATTCCCACCAGGTGCCGAGCTTCCTCACCCCGCGCAACAGGTCGTAGCGGTCGATCAGCGCCGGCGACATGTCCGAGGTCACCGATCCGAACACGAAGCCTGTCTTCACCACGCGGTTCAACTCACGAACCGCACGCCGGACCTGCTTCTCCGCGACATGGCAGAGGCTGGTCTCGAACACGAAATCGAACTCGCCGTCCGCAAACGGCATGTCGACGATGGATCCGAGCTTGTTGTACTTCTGCAAATCCTTCGGGGTTTGAGCGTGGATCGCGCGGTTGTTCTCGATGCCCCAGGCGTCGATGCCGCGCGCGCGCAGCGCGCCGACCAGCTCGCCGCTGGCGGAGCCCGCCACCAGCAGCTTGTAACCCCTCGCCTTGTTCCAGACGATCTTGATGAGATCGGTCAGATAGCCGGGATCGGTGAACCGGCTCCAGACTTCGCTGTAAGGGCCAAGCCCGCGATAGTTCGCAAAATAGTCGCGGTCGATCCGGTCGGACCCGGGATTGCCGCGCGTCCGGCGCAGCCGCATCATCTCGGTGACGATGATGTCGGTGGCAGCGTCCGAGGAATCCAACAGCCCGTTCAGCGTCGAGTCGAACAGATAGTCGCCGACCACGACCAGGCCTGGATGCTGCTTCGGCTCGGGCCGGTGATTGGTCATGACGTCGCGCGCCGGCAGGCCGCCGGGCAGTGCGTTCACCGAGGAGAGCCAGCGGCAGGTCTTGCCTTCCATGAAGTGCGCGCGCGCATTGCCGAGCGATGACGGCAGCGACTTCAAGGCCGCCTCGATCAATTCCTTGTCGCTGAGATTGGCGTAGGCCAGCGCGTCGGAGCCGGCGATCAGCCAATTCAGCACGCCGTGCTTGCCGACATCGTGGCGCGCGCCCTCATTGTAGACGCAGCAGCCGCCGAACGCTTCCGACATGAACCAGGCGCCCGGAATCTTCTCGCCCCAGAACGGCTCGTCGAACAGGATCGAGACCCTCAAATAATGCGCCGGGCGATCGAAATAGGCGATGTGCTTGACCATCGACTTGCGCAGCTGCTCGCCATTCCACCCCATGGTGGAAAGCCAGGAGTGCGGCAGGCACATCAGCACCAGGTCGAAGTCCCGCGTTTCCGGTCCCTTGCCGTTCATCATGTTGAGCTGATAGCGGCCGGAGGCGGTCTTGCCGACCTTGAGGACCCGGTGATTGAGCTGGATATCGGCGTCCACCTCGGACTGCAGGCACTCGATCAGCTGCTCGTTGCCGTTCTGGATCGAATACAGGCCGATATAGCCGTCGACATCCATCACGAAGTTCTTCAGCGCGTTCAGCCCGTTGGTGTTGTGGCATTCGGTGGCGATATCGGAGCGCGCCATCACCTTGAGGAAGCGCTTGGCGGTCGCATCACTGACCTCGCGGTCGAGCAGTTGCTCGGCCGTCATGTAGGCCCAGGGATGTTCATTGTCGTGCGCGCCGACGCCTTCGTAATATTCCGCCGGCGATACCATCTCGGCGCATTTGCTGCGGAATGCCTCGATCGCATCCGCGGTCGCGGCGCCGTATTTGCGGCGCATGCCGGGCACGTCGTTCAGCAGTTCGCCGTCGAGCTGGACCTGCTCGGCATCCATCGGAATGGTCTGCAGGCCGAAATGCTGGATCAGCTCGCGCAGCGGATCGGGGCCGGTCATCGAGTAGTCGTAGATTTCGGCGACGCCGGCCTCGTACATCGCGGGCGCCGAATCGAATTTGCGGGTCAGGACCTTGCCGCCCACCCGGTCGGACGCCTCATAGATCGTGACTTGGCAAAGTTCGCCCAGTTTCTTCTTGAGATACCAGGCGCTCATCAGGCCGCCGGGCCCACCCCCGACAATTGCAAGATCCAACATGTGTCTTCCGTGATACCCGCCGCCCCCCGTCGGAGCATCCGGTCCTTGACTTGGTTGAGACGCGCGATCAGCCGCACTCCGGCAGCGATCGCGCCCCAAATGATTGATTTAGCGCATGATCCTGACGCCAACCCGCCCCCTTCCCGGCTCACTCCCGGGCCCCACGCGTTGGCGGATCATGTCCCAGCAAAAGCGCTTTTTCGCCTGAAGGAAAGATGAACGAATATGTCTGGCGACGCCGGGATAGCCGAAAAGCAGCCAAAGGGCCGCGTTTCGGCGACCTTTTCTGTGACATTTCGACAACGCCTGGCTTAATTCCGCCGGCGGCCACGCCAACGGCTCGACTTCGGGCGCGGGGTCGGAATCTGGACCCTACAGGATCAGGCGCGAGTAGCGGCGGACGAGGGGATGGTGCTGGGCCGAAGTAGATCCCCTGAGGAGCCCATGGCGGCCGGCGACCGCGGCCCCGGCGCGACCTCCACAAAGATAAAAACCACCGGCAGGGCATTGCCGGTGGTTTTGGAGGTCTATCATTAAGTCGTTGTCGTCTCCTAGAGACCGCTGCCAAACCAGCTCGGGCGGCCATGGCAGTACATTAGTTGTTATATTTACCTAAGTAAATAAGGTTTTTTAATAATCATAAATCTTTTTCGGCGGCGCTCCAGGCGGCGGAACCAGGCGTTGCCGCTTCGCGCCACGGCTCCTGCGCCAACGAAGAACCCCCGGCAGTTTCCTGCCGGGGGTTCTTTATCAGGTTGTCAGACGATCGGGATCAGAAGTTGCGCTGAACGCGAACGTTGAGGGACGCGGTGTCCTGCGAGTGGAAGGT
>Ga0210388_10000040_pt1 | contig 205335 bp, 168 predicted proteins | sample IncBWC19OmetaG_FD_155485 | JGI IMG/M metagenome (GOLD analysis project Ga0210388, IMG submission 155485) | Forest soil microbial communities from Barre Woods Harvard Forest LTER site, Petersham, Massachusetts, United States - Inc-BW-C-19-O ...
CCGCGCCCTGGCCGGCCAGCCCGACCTGCTGTTGCTCGACGAGCCGACCAACCATCTCGACCTCGAATCGATCCTCTGGCTCGAGGAATTTCTGCTCACGGAAAAAATCACGCTCTTCTTCGTGACCCACGACCGCGCCTTCCTGCGCAAACTCGCCACGCGCATCGTCGAGCTCGACCGCGGGCGCCTCGCCAGCTGGGCCTGCGATTACGACACCTACCTCGTCCGCAAGGAGGAGGTGCTCGCCGCCGAGGAAAAGCAGCAGGCCGCCTTCGACAAGAAACTCGCGCAGGAGGAGGTCTGGATCCGCAAGGGCGTGCGGGCCCAGCGTTCCCGCGCGCAGGGCCGCATCCACGCGCTCAAGCAGATGCGCGCCGAACGCGCCGCCCGCCGCGAGCGCATTGGCAATGTCACCCTTCGCCTCGCCGAGGCCGAGCGCTCGGGCGTGAAGGTCATCGATGTGGAGGACATGTCCTTCGCCTATGCCGACGGCCGCACGCTCGTGCGCGATTTCACGACCACGCTCACCCGCGGCGACAAGATCGGCATCATCGGGCCCAACGGCGCGGGCAAGTCGACGCTGATCAAGCTCCTGCTTGGCCAGCTCTCACCAACTTCCGGCACGATCAGGCACGGCACCAACCTCGAGGTCGTCTATTTCGACCAGATGCGTGCGCAGATCGATGACGCGAAGACCGTGGCCGACAACATCGCCGGCGGGAACGAGACCGTCACGGTCGACGGCCGCACGCGCAATGTGATCAGCTACCTGCAGGATTTTCTCTTCGCGCCCGACCGCGCCCGCACGCCCGCGCGCGTGCTGTCCGGCGGCGAGCGCAACCGCCTGCTGCTGGCCCGCCTTTTCACCAAGCCGGCCAACGTCCTCGTGATGGACGAGCCGACGAACGACCTCGACGCCGAGACGCTGGACCTGCTCGAGGACCTGCTCGTCGAGTACCAGGGCACGCTGCTCATCGTGAGCCACGACCGCGACTTCCTGGACAACGTCGTCACCAGCACGCTCGTCTTCGAAGGCGACGGCCGCATCGGCGATTACGTCGGCGGCTATGCCGACTGGGTGCGCGAGAAGGAAAAAATCGCCGCAGCCAGGGCCGCCGCAGCGGCCCGGGAGGCGGCCAAATCCACGCCGCCAAAATCATCGTCGTCGGCGAAATCATCGCGCAAGCTCACCAACAAGGAACAGCGTGAACTCGACGCGCTGCCGGCGCAGATCGAGGCGCTCGAAACCGAGCAGGCCGAGCTCGGCAAGAAAATGGCCGATCCGATTTTTTATCAGCGCGAACGTGCCGCCGCCGCGCAGGTCAAGGCGCGCCTCGACGAACTCGACCGCCAGCACGCCATCGCCTTCGCCCGCTGGGAGGAACTGGAGGCGGTGCGCACGGCGGCCGCGCGTTAAAAATTCTCAGTGCAGGGCGACCGGGGCGGGAGTGTCGTGGTGTGGGTGTTCGCCGAAGACGAAATGATCGAGCGAGAGCCTGCCCGCGCCGGCGAGGGCCACGATGCAAAGCAGGAAAAGCACGAGCGCGGAGAATTCGAGCGACTGGCCGAGCGCGAACAGGCCGTCCTGCCGGTGCACGATGAAGACCGCGCCCGCGAGGATGGGAATCTGCGCCAGCGCGGCGAGGCGTGTGAGCAGGCCAATGGCGAGAAACGCGCCGCCGACGAAGTGGGCGAGGGCGACATAGTGCAGCAACGCGGCCGAGATGAGCCACGGCTCGCCTGCCCGCGAGAGCACGTTGACGAAGAAGTCGGTGCGGGTGTTGCTGATGAGCAAAAGGCCGCGGGCGAAAAGGCCCAGGCCGAGGTAAATGCGGACGCAATCGAGCCAGAGTTCGCGGCGGGATTCCGCCCACGCAGCGAGATCGTGGAGCTTGTGCATAAGCGCCTCCAATTTTGAGGGTTGTGAGATGAAAGCCACGGCGCGGCCGTGCGCTGCGGCGTGGGTTGAAATATAACCGGATCGGCGACCGGGTCAAACGGCCATCGAAAGGGACGAATCAGCCTTGGGTGATCGCAAATTTCATACGCCTGCTTGCGAGCGATGCCAAGGCCGCCTACTTGGTTGATTCGCATGCCCTACGCACTTTTTTCCACCCAGTTTGGCCGCTGTGGCCTGGCCTGGAATGAAGCCGGGCTGACGGCTTTCCAGCTGCCGGAGGAAACCGAGGCGCTGACCGAATCGCGGCTGGCAGCCAAATCTCATAGCCAGCCGGCGGCGGACCCATTGCCGGAGTGGGTGAGTCAGCTCATCGTGCGGGTGCAGCAGCATCTCGCGGGCGTGCCGCAGGATTTTTCCGCCACGCCGCTCGATTGTTCACAGGTGAACGATTTTCAGCAGGCGGTCTACCGGCAGGCACAGGCCATCAAGCCCGGCGACAGGAAAAGCTACGGCGAGATCGCCCGGCTGATGACGCTGGGCAACGAAGCGGCGCGCGCGGTTGGCGTGGCGCTGGCGACCAATCCCTGGCCGCTCATCGTACCGTGCCATCGCGTGGTGTCGGCCGACGGCAAGATGACCGGCTTTTCCGCGCCGGGCGGCATTCGTACCAAGACGCGCCTGCTTGCGCTCGAAGGCGCGGAGCTTTTATCCGAATGAAACCGAAATTTGCTTTCGATCCCGCGGCGGCCGTGGCCCACCTTCGCGCCAATGATGAGGTGCTGGCCAAGCTGATCGACCGGGTGGGTGCTTTCGAACTGGAGCTGAAGATCGCGGACAGCCTGTTCGACGCGTTGCTGCGCTCCATCGTTTACCAGCAACTGCACGGCAAAGCCGCCGCGACCATCCATGGCCGCGTGCTGGTCGAACTGGCCCGGCATGGCGGCGCGACCCACGAGGCGCTGGCCAAGGTTTCCGATGCCGCGCTGCGCGGGGCCGGCCTGTCGGGCAACAAATTGCTGGCGGTGCGCGATCTCGCCGTGAAATGTCGCGACGGCATTGTGCCGACGCTGAGGGAAGCGCGCAAAATCGGCGACGACGAACTTGTGGCGCGGCTGACGGAGGTGCGCGGCATCGGGCCCTGGACCGTGCACATGCTGCTCATGTTTCATCTTGGCCGGCCCGATGTGATGCCGACGGGGGATTTTGCCATCCGGCTCGGTTTCAAAAAACTCTACAACAAGCGCAAGGACCCGACGCCCGAGGCCATCCTGAAACATGCGCGCCGCTGGCAGCCTTACCGCTCGGTCGCGAGCTGGTACCTGTGGCGTTCGCTCGATGACGCCACCTGATTCGCCTTTGACAGCCGGGCCGTCCCCGTGCAGGACGATGGGGAAGTTCTTGGTCTTGCGTGTGATCGAGAACCTTTTCCGGCTTTCCATGCATCGTTTAAAATCCTTTGTCCTTCTGCTCGGAGCGCTGGCGCTCTCCGGCTGCGCCACGATCGGAACCAGCAATCATGCGGCATCGCTACAAAGCGCGATGGACGCCAACCACAAGGCCACGCTGGCCGTGTTGCAGGCGTTCAATGACCAGACGCTGCCCTTCCAGGTCCAGCTTAGCCTCCGGCGGGACACGTTTGCCAAAGCCGATCTCTATCTCATCGCCCCGGAAGACATCGACGCCTGGGACAAGATCCTCTGCGGGCTCGATGCCTATTGCACCGCGCTGGCCAACCTGACCTCCGGGCAGAGTTCGACCGATCTGGTGGCCGCCACCGAGAGCCTGGCTGGCGATGTGAAGTCGCTGGGCACTGCGGTGAAAAGCGACACCTCGACCTATGCGACGGATGCCGGCACCGCCGTCGCCGCGCTCGGCAGCCTGCTGCTGCAGTACAAGGCGGACACGGAGGCCCGGCATATCGCCCAGGCGGCCGATCCGAGTTTTCAGCTCATCATCAAGGACCTGATCGGCGCGCTCGGCTTCGAGGGCGATCCGCCGAAGCCGGCCACGCACGGCGCCCTCGCGACCTACGGCGACATCTATCAGGTCGCGACCGAGGAAAAACGGGCGAAGACCTTCAAGGGCGACGCCATCACCGGCTTTGGTGCCATGACGGATACAAAGCAAAAACTCGCGGCCATCCAGAGCTTCAAGGAATGGCTGGCCACCGAGCAGGAACACGACCGCTTTGTCGCGTCGGTCGCTGATCTCGCGGAGGCGCTGCACAAAACCGCCCTCGCGCACGCCGCCCTGGCGAACGGTTCACCGGAAGACCTCGCCAAGCAATTTGCCGATTTGAAGGCGGAGGTAAAAAACGTCACCGCCATCTACAAAAACCTCAAAGGATGATTGAATGGACAACGACCTCCAGACCCTGCAAGACGGCATCAACGCGAGCATCCAGACGCTGCTCCAGGCCTATGACAACTGCTCGGACCCGGTGGCGAGCCAGCAGCTGATCGACCAATCCAACCAGCTCGCAGGGCAGATGAAGCAGATCGAAGCCTGCCTCTTTCACCAGCAGACGGTGGAGGCCGGCGCCGTTCTGACCGGTGCGTTTACGTCGGCGAAAGGCTTCACCGACCAGCTCACTGCGCTGAGCAAGTCACTGGACCGCGTCGCGGACATCATTTCCCTGGCCGGCAAGCTGGTCGACGCGGTGGCCAAGGTCATCGCCGTGCTGCCGGGTTAAGCCGCGCGAGACGTGCGGCCCAGCTTTTTCATTCGTAGTGTGTCCACATGCGAATGATCTTCACCGCCTTTTCCTTCGTGTAGACCTGATAAACCAATCGATGCTGGATGTTGATCCGGCGCGAATAGGCTCCCGCCAGATCCCCGACTAATTTTTCGTAAGGCGGCGGATTTTGAAATGGATTCTTCTGCAAAATCTCCAACAGCCCTTCCGCTTGGGAGCGCAAGTTTGAAGAGGCAATCTTCTTCGCGTCCTTTTGCGCCTGCTTGGTGAAATGCAGCTGCCAGCTTACCATTTCAGCTTGGTCGAGGATTTGCTCAAGGGTTCCCGCAGGCCGGCGCGAATCGATTCTCGCATGCCCGGAATCGAAAGCAGATGGAGCGTCTCCTGAATGCTCCGCCAGTCATCCTCTGACACCAGCACGGCGCTGTTGCGCTTGCCGGTGATCTGGATCGGATCGTGCGAAGCGGCGGTGTCGTCCAGGAGTTGGTAAAGCCTGGCGCGGGCCTGGGTGACATGAATCGAAGTCATGCAAAAAGCGTACGTCAAAACGTACGTGTGTCAAGGCTTCCGCCGGATGGCCTGCTTATTTTATTACTGGCACGGCGCTATCAGGTGCCCGCTTGCGCCAGATCCACCAAAAATTGGAAAGCAAATTGAAACCGATGGAGAAGAACATCGCGAAAATCGAGGCCAGCAGGTAATTCACGCCGGCGGACTTCAGCAGATTCGCCGCACTCCACCAAACGGCAAAACCCGCGGCATTCGCGACGTGATACTGCCAGAGTCTTCCCCAAGTGGGACGGCGATGGTTGAAAACCCACCGGTCGACTACGAGGAATCGTAATACTGTGCCAATTTCCCCTGCGGTGAGAGTGGCGATCGTGTAGGGCCAACCGAGGGAGCTGGCCAGTAATTTGATCAAACCTAGGCCAATGCCGGCAAAAATGAAGCCGACCACAAACCATCGTAGAACCTGGGGCGTGATGATTTGCTTTAAGTTCATTTTCTTTTGTCGAGCATGAGAAATGAATTGTTCGCGAAGCGTAGGGCAGGGCGCAGTGGGCGATTGGGCACACCCACCCCAATCAATTCAATCGGGCCTATCGCCCGCTACAGCCCGCGTGACTGCAGCGAGCGGCTGAGTTCCTGCATGAAGGCCTGGGCGTCGGCGGGATTGGGGCGATAGCCGGGCTGGCTGATTTCGGTGAAGCCGGGGCGGCCGTAGTTGTCCACGATCCATTTGCCGGTGACGCCGTCGCTGAAGGTGACCGTGCCGCTGGCGAGCGCGCCGGGGATGAGCGTGACCTTGTCGACCGAGACGCTGACGGCGCCGGCTGGGGCGTCGAGTGTGCCGGGGTCGTCGGCGAGGTCTTCCTCGGCGATGTCGGTCTGCAGGTCGTCCTCTTCGCCTTTGGCGAAGCCGAGTTTTTCCTTGGCCTTGTCGAAGAAGCCTTTTTTCGCGGGCTCGGCCGGGGTGGCCTTGGGCGCCGGGGCCTTGCCGATCTCGGGCGTGGCGGCGGGCGCGGCGTTTTTCAGCTCGAGGCCGAGGTCGTCCACGAGGAAGCGCACGTCCATGTAGGTGAGGGAGAGCTTGAACTGCTCGGTCAGCTTTTTCTGGACGATCGAGAGGCTGTCGCCGGCGGCGATCCAGCCGGTGACGGCTTGTTTTTGCTCAGGAGTGAAGGTGGTCATGGCGAAAGGGAGGGGGCCAATTGAACAAATAAAAACGGGCTTGGCAACAGAGGCCAAGCCCGTGGTGAGTCAGTGTCGTTGGTGACGGAAAATTACTTCGAGAGCTGCGCCTTGAGGAAATCGACGCTGCCGCGGGTGGCGGAGTCCTGCTCGGTCATGTTGTCCACGGCCTTGCAGGCGTGGATGACGGTGCCGTGGTCGCGGCCGCCGAAGGCATCGCCGATTTCCTGGAGCGAGTGCTTGGTGAGGGTGCGGGCAAGGTACATCGCGATCTGGCGGGGGATGGCGATGTTGTTGGGCCGGCGCTTGCTCGTCATGTCGCTGTGGCGGATCTGGTAATGATCGGCCACGCGCTTTTGGATCGTCTCGATGGTGAGCTGGTTCTGGGCCTGCTCCATGAGGACGTCCTGGAGCAGCATCTCGACGCTGGCGAGGTCGAGGGGCTTGCTGGTGAGGGTGGAGTAGCTGGCGACCTTGATCAGCGCGCCCTCGAGGCGGCGGATGTTCTTGGAAATGTGCTGCGCGATGAAGTTGCCGATGGACGGCGGGAGGTCGAACTTGATGCTGGCGGCCTTGGTGCGAAGGATGGCGAGGCGGGTCTCGAAGTCGGGCGGCTGGATGTCGGCGGGCAGGCCCCATTCGAAGCGGGAAACGAGGCGCGACTCGAGTTTCTGGATTTCGCTGGCCCGGCGGTCGCTGGAGAGGACGATCTGCTTCCCGGACTCGAAGAGGTCGTTGAAGGTGTGGAAAAACTCCTCCTGGATGCGCTCCTTGCCGGCGAGGAACTGCACGTCGTCGAGCAGGAGGACGTCGACGTGGCGGTAGCGCTGGCGGAACTTGGTCAGGCTGTTTTCCTGCAGGCCCTGGATGAACTCGTTGGTGAATTTTTCGGTGGAGAGGTAAGCGACGCGGGCATCGGGGTTGTTGCGGAGGATACAATGGCCGATGGCGTGCATCAGGTGGGTCTTGCCGAGGCCGGTGTCGCCGTAGATGAAAAGGGGATTGTAGGCCTGCGCGGGCGCCTGGGCGACGGCGAGCGAGGCCGCATGCGCCATCTGGTTGTTGGAGCCGACGACGAAGGTGTCGAAGGTGTTGCGGGGATTGAGCGTGCCGGCGAAGGCGCCGCCACGTTCGTCGTAGCGCGGGGCGCGGCGGGGGGCGGTCTTGGTGCGGGAGTTGTCGGCCGCGGGGACGTGCGAGGCGTGGCGCGAGGAGGGGTTTTTCGACGCGTGGGAGGCGTCGGTGCGCTTCAGGGTGACGTTGATGAGACGGCCGGCCGTCAGGCGGAGGCGCTGGCTGATGAGGTCCAGGTAGTTGTCGTGAATCCAGATGGCGGCGAAGTCGTTGGGCACGCCGAGGGTCATCGAATCCTCGCTGGTTTCAAGGCACACAATGGGTTCAAACCACATCTGGAAGACATCTTCCGGGAAAAGGCCTTTAAAGTCACACTTGACGGTTTCCCAGAGGCTGGGAGACAACAAAAGGGAGGGCATGGAGGAGCGCTAAATATGGATTTTATTCACACCACGCCGCCAGCGGGCTTTCCGCACGTCGATCGGGCCCGCATCCATGCATCACTGGGGAGAAAAAAAGGGGGTCGGGTCATTGAAAGGGAGTGGCGGGAAGCTGGATGGCGCATAAGATGTTGATGACCAGATAATAAAAACGGAATTCTCCGGGGAGCCAAGGGACGGTGCACAACGAACGTGGGAAAGAACAGCTGGAAGGCTTGGGAAAGCAGACGCGGATGTGGAGTAACGTGAAAGCAAAATCGCATTTCAAGAGCAACTTTCTCTCAAGTTATTCACAGGCGACCTGAGCATAACTTTCTCTTTTTTTGTGTTGCGTCTGCCGTCATCAATTTGCTGCAAACTTTGGCGGGAAATGTGTGTAGTTGCAGCGTCATTACACGGTTCCAGAGCGGGCGCGGGCCGGGTTACGGCCCGGTCACGGGGGTGTGATGGGGACGGCGGGTCAGGGCGCCAGGGCGGGCGCGGGATCGGCCCATTTGCCGTGCTCCTTGATGAGCGCGATGAGGCGGCTGTCGGCCCCTTCCTGCGGCAGGTTGTATTGCACGCACTGCTTGCCGACATAGAGGTTGATCTTGCCGGGCGCGCCGCCGACGTAGCCGAAATCCGCGTCGGCCATTTCGCCGGGGCCATTCACGATGCAGCCCATGATGGCGATCTTCACGCCCTTGAGGTGCCCGGTTTTTTCGCGGATGCGCTGCGTGGTCGTTTGCAGGTCGAACAGCGTGCGGCCGCACGACGGGCAGGCGACAAACTCCGTCTTCGAGCTGCGCGCGCCGGCGCCCTGCAGAACGTTGTAGGCAAGCTTGGTTGCGCGCACGGGGTCGGCCTCGGTCTCGATGGAAACGAGGTCGCCGAGTCCGTCGCAGAGCAGGCTGCCGGTGAGGAACGATGCTTCGAGCAATTTCGAAAGAAAACTATTGTCGCCCTGGACGGCGGTCGCGGTCGTGTTACGGATCCAGAGCGGGGCGCGCGAACCGATTTTTTTCAGTTCGTCGGCGAGCATGCGGCCGGTGCCGGTCGCATGCTGTCCCGGCGCGGCGGCGGAAAAGGTGAAAATCAGATTCGCATCGCCGAGTTCGCGCAGGGTGGCGGCGAGCGCGGAAAAATCCCCGGGCGCGAGATCGCACGCAAGCACGTGGCCGCGCGCGCGCGCGAAGGCGGCGAAGCCGCGCAGCGTTTCAGCCTCGCCGGCGGCAAAGCCGCGGAGGAGGACGATTTTTATTTTTTGATTTTTGAGCGGCGCCTCGAGATCCGCGGTAGTCAGCGCCGGATTGAGTTCGAGCACGGCGAACGACGGTGGGGTCGCCGCCGCGGCCAGGGCCGCGAGCGCCGGCGTCAGATCTCCGGCGCAGCTGATGGGCACAAGCACGCCCTCGGCGGGGGTGTCGGGCAATTTCGACGGGGCGAGCTGCGCAAGGGTTTCGGCCAGCTCCGCGACGGAAGGTGCGCGCACAATGACGCGCGGCGGCTGTTCGGGACCGACGGGGCAGTTTTCACTGAGCAGAAGCACGGCAGTCTCGCGGCGGGCGAAGTGGAACGGATCGAGGCCGTCGGTTTCATGGGCGGCGCCTGGCCGGCCGGCTTCCGGGTGCCAGAGGCTCATGGCCTTTTCGGCGATGGCGCGCGCAACCGGGATTTCATAAACGCTGTCCTCGGTGAGCGAAACGCGGATGGTGTCGCCGAGGCCGTCGAGCAGGAGCGAGCCGATGCCGATGGCGCTCTTGATGCGACCGTCCTCGCCGTCGCCGGCCTCGGTCACGCCCAGGTGCAGCGGATAGGCGCGGTGCGCGGCGTCCATGCGCGCGACGAGCAGGCGATAGGCCTGGATCATGACCTTCGGATTGCTCGCCTTCATGGAGAGGATGATGCCGTGAAACCCATGCGCCTCGCAGATGCGCACAAACTCGAGCGCGCTCTCGACCATGCCGAGCGGCGTGTCGCCGTAACGGTTCATGACGCGGTCCGAAAGCGAGCCGTGGTTGGTGCCGATGCGCAGGGCGCGGCCGAGTTCCTTGGCCCGTTTCACCAGCGGCGAAAAGGCGTCGTGCAACCGCTGCAGCTCGCGCTCGTAGTCGGCGTCGGAGTATTCGCGGACGGCGAACTTTTTCTTGTCGGCGTAGTTGCCGGGGTTGACGCGGACCTTCTCGACATGCTCGACCGCCTCCATCGCGGCCTGCGGCAGGAAGTGGATGTCCGCCACGAGCGGCACGTGGGCGAAGCCGGCGGCGGAAAATTTACGCCGGATCTCGCGCAGGCACTGGGCAGCGGCGGGATTGGGCGCGGTGATGCGGACGATTTCGCAGCCGACTTCGGCCAGCGCGATGGATTGCCGGACCGTGGCGTCGATGTCCTGCGTGTCGCTGGTGGTCATCGACTGCAGGCGGATCGGATTTTTTCCGCCGACGCCGACTGCGCCGGCCTTCACTTCAACGCTCGGGCGGCGGACGGTGCGGAAACGGGACGCGCAGTAGGACATGGCGCGGGATGAGTTTGGGCCGCTGCCCATCAGGGCTTGGCGTGCGCGGCGTCGGCCGCGGCCTTTTCCTCCTTCGCGTCGCGGTTCCAGCGGCGGACGTCGAAAAAGGTCACATAAACGAACATCGTGAGGAGCAGCACCATGAACACGCTCTGCGCAGTGGCGATGATGCTGACCGGGAGCGCGCGACCGCGGAGTTTGCTGATGGTGGCAAAAACAATCTGACCACCGTCAAGGATGGGGAGGGGCAGCAGGTTGAAAATGGCGAGGCTCACGTTGATGAGGATGGTGAACATGATCACGGCGGGCAGCCCGGCCGCGGAGGCGGCGTCGTGGAAGATGTGCACGATGCCGACCGGGCCAGTGAGTTTGGAAAACCCAATGTCGGAGTGCGGATTGAGCAGGCTCCAGAGCGTGCGGAAGGTCATCCCGACATTGTCGGCGACCTGGGTGAACGGGTTGGGATGTGTAAGGTGGAAGCCGGTGGCGAACTCAAGGCCGAGGTCGGAGGCGTCCTTGGCTCCCGGGCGCGGCGGCAGGGTGAGCGCAAGCTCGGCCTGGTCGCGGAGAACCTTGACCGCGACAGCCTGACCGTCGTGGGCTTGGAGGTAGTCCTGCCAGGTGCCGGCGTTGCGGACGGGCGTGCTGTCGAGGCTCAGGATCTGGTCACCGGGGCGCAGGCCGGCTTTCTGAGCGGGTGAATCGGGCTGGATCGCATGGATGATCAGCTCGTAAGCCGGGGCGATGCCGACCCGGCGCAGCCTTTCATCGCCGGAAAGCCGGGGATGCAGCGTGACATCGGAGGTATGGCCGTCGCGTTCGATGGTGAACACGCTTTGCGGCTGGCCATCGGGCCCGCGGCCGCTGCTGGTGATGAGTAGTTGCACCAAATCGGACCAGTCGGAGACCTTCCGACCGTCGACCGCAAGAATACTGTCCCCTACCTGCAGGCCGGCGAGCAAGGCGGGGCTGGGGGCTTTGGTGCCATCGGGCAGATCGACCGTCTGGGTGATGTAACCGATGCGTGTGGTGGCTTCGTCGCTATTGGTGGGCTGACCGACAATCCAGATGACGCAGGCAAGGGCAAAGGCGAAGAGGATGTTGAAGGCCGCGCCGGCGAGAAAAACGATGACCTTGCTTGAATAGCGGATGGGCGGAAGTTTCGCCACCTCGGAAGCGACGGTGCCCTCCATCGGGCCCAAATCGGCGAGCTGGGGCAGAAGGACATAGCCCCCGAGCGGCAACCAGGAGAGGCGGTATTCGACGCCGTCGCGGCGCCAGGAGAGGATTTTTGGGCCGAAGCCGATGGAGAAGCGCTCGACATGCACTCCGCGCCAGCGGGCGGCGAGAAAATGCCCGAGCTCGTGCACGAAAATCGAGCCGCCAAAAAACAATGCGATGAGGAACCAGGTCCAGACATTGCTGGCGAGCGCGTGCAGGAGGTCGGGCGGCATGGGAGGTCAGGCGGGTGGCAGCAAGGTCGTGGCGACGCGGCGGGCGTCGGCGTCAAGGGCTAGGACCGCGGCGAGGTCGGCGGGTTCAAAGTTGGCGACACTTTGCAGAGTCTGGTCGATGATTTGCGGAATGGCAAGGAACGACGCGCGGCCGGCGAGAAAGGCGGCGACGGCGACCTCGTTGGCCGCATTGAAAATCGCCGGCGCCACGCCGCCCGCCTGCATGGCTCCGCGGGCAAGGCGCAGGCAGGGATAGAGCGCTTCGTCGACGGGGCGGAACTCGAGTTTGAAAAGCTTTTGCAAGTCGACCGGCGCATCCACGCCCGGCGCGCGGTCGGGATAAAGGAGGGCGTGCTGGATGGGAAAGGTCATCGAGGGGGGCGCGAGCTGCGCGAGCATGGAGCCGTCGGTGAACTCCACGAGGCAGTGCACGATGCTTTGAGGGTGGAGCACGGTGTGGAGCTGGGCGGGCCGCAAGCCGAAGAGCCACTGCGCCTCGATGAGCTCGAGGCCCTTGTTGGCGAGCGTGGCCGAATCGACGGTGATCTTCGGGCCCATCGACCAGTTGGGATGCTTGAGTGCGTCGGCGGGCGTGACGTGCTTGAGCGCGTCGGCGGGCAGATCGCGGAAGGCGCCGCCGCTGGCCGTGAGCGTGACGCGCGCGCAGGCGGCGGAGTCGTGTCCGGCGAGGCACTGGAAAACGGCGTTGTGCTCGCTGTCCACCGGGATCAGGCGGGCGCCGCTGGCACGGGCCGCGGCCATGACGAACTTGCCGGCGAGCACGAGGATTTCCTTGCTGGCGAGGGCGAGGTCCTTTTTCGCGGCGAGCGCGGCGAGCGCAGGCTGGAGGCCGGCGGTGCCGACGACGGCGACGAGCACGAGGTCGGCCTCGGGCAGTTGAACGAGCTCGACCAGGCCTTCGGTGCCGCCTTGCAGCTGCGTGCCGGGAGGAAAGAGCTTTTTTTCACGCGCCGACGCAAAGGCGGCTTCGTCGCCGAGCGCGGCATGGCGCACGCCGAAGTCGCGGGTGATGCGCGCGAGCGCGTCGGCGTTGCGGGCCGAGGCGACGCCGACCAGCTCGAGCTTGTCGCGGTGCGCGGCGATGACGCGCAGGGCGTTCTGGCCGATGGAACCGGTGGCGCCGAGGAGGACGACGCGTTTTCTGGAGGGAGATTTCACCACGGAAAAACCGCCACCTTAGCGGTTTTGCGCCACGCTACAAAAACAAAAAGAGGAAGTAGCCGATGGGCGCGGCGAGGATGAGGCTGTCGGTGAGATCGAACGCCCCGCCGATGCCGGGGATGAAATGGCCGGTGTCCTTCACGTCGGCACGGCGCTTGATGATGGACTCAACCAGGTCCGAGACGATGGCCGTGGCGGCGATGGGCAGCGCCATGAGCGCGGCGTGCAGCGGCGTGAAATTATCGGGAAAATACGGGCCGCCGAGGCGGTCAAGGCCGCCCAGCCAGGCGAGCAGCGCACCGATGCCGGCGGAAACGGCGAGGCCGCCGGCCGCACCCTCCCAGGTTTTCTTCGGGCTGATCTGCGGCGACATCTGGTGCCGGCCGAAGGCGAGGCCGGTGAGCAGCGCGCCGACGTCGCAGAACTTGGCCACGGCCACCAGCCAGAGGCAGAGCGCAAGGCCGACGTTTTCGTCGTCGTAAAGGCCGATGATGCGCACGAGAAACTGCAGCATGAAAGGCACATAGAGCAGGCCGAAAAGCGTGGCCCCGAGCGTTTCCGTGCGGTTCTGCGGCTCGCGTTCGCCGAGGATGCGGAGCGCGAAAATCACCACGGCGGCGGCCAGGATGTCGGTCGTCTCGATGTTCTGGCCCTCGAGGTAATAGGGGGCGAACACGAGGATGACGCCGAGGATGAGGCCGAGGCGGTTGAACGGCTTCAGGTCGATGCGCTTGAGCATCTGGTAGAGCTCGGCCTGCGTGGCGGCGGCCAGCAGCGCGATGAGCCAGACGCCGCCGGGCGCGCCGCCGAAGTGGAGGACGGCGATGAGTCCGGTCCAGAGAAGGATGGTGCTGAGGATGCGTTTGCCCACGGGTGGAGGTTTTTGAAAACAGTGCGGCTGGGCGGGGGAGGGGTAGGGCGGCCCGGGGATTATTTCGCCGGGGGCGCGGCGGGCTTGACCTGTTCGCTGGTGAGGCCGAAGCGGCGCTCGCGCTGGGCAAAGGCGGCGACGGCCTCGGCCAGACGGGCCTTGGTGAAATCGGGCCAGAGCACGGGCGTGAAGATGAACTCGGCGTAGGCGGCCTGGAGCAGCAGGAAATTGCTCACGCGGGTCTCGCCGGAGGTGCGGATGACGAGGTCGGGGTCGGGCAGGTCGGCGGTATAAAGATACCGGCCGAACGTGGCCCAGGAGGAGTCGTTGAGTTTTTCACGGCCGGCGGCGACTGCCGCGGCGTAGGCGCGGGCGGCGTCGACGATCTCGGTGCGTGCACCATAGTTGAGCGCGAGGACGAGCGTGTATTCGGTGAAGTGCGCGGTGGCATCGAGCGCGCGCTGGAGCTGCGTCTGCACCGGGCCGGGCAGCTCGTGCGTGCGGCCGATGGTGCGCAGGCGCACACGGTTTTTGACGAGATTCTTGATTTCGCGTTTCAGGAAAAACTCGAGCAGGCCCATGAGCGCGCCGACCTCGTCGGCCGGCCGCTGCCAGTTCTCGACGGAAAACGCGTACAGCGTGAGGCAGCGGATGCCGATCTCGCGGGCGGCATCGACGATCTCGCGGACGGTCTCGACGCCGCGGCGGTGCCCCTCAATGCGCGGCAGGCTGCGCTGCCGGGCCCAGCGGCCATTGCCATCCATGATGATGGCGACGTGGGTGGGAACCTTGGCCGGGTCGGCGGGCGCGGGGCGGGCGGAGGAAGGCATGCGTGGCTTGCCCGGATATAGCGGGGCGGTGCGAAGTTTGACAAGGGGGAAGGACGGAGAACATTCCCTCCATGGCCAAACCGCTCAACCGTGCGAAAATCGAAGCTGCGCTCGCCGGCCTCCCGGGCTGGACGTTCAAGCGCGATGCGCTGGCGAAGAGTTTCCAGTTCAAGGATTTTCGCGAAGCCATGGGCTTCATGGTGCGTGCGGCCTTCGAGGCCGAGGCGATGAATCACCATCCGGAATGGACGAACATCTATAATCGCGTGACGGTGCACCTCAACACCCACGACGCGGGCGGCAAGGTCACGGCGAAGGACGTGGAACTGGCTGGACGAATTGAAAAGGTTTTCGCTATTCGATAATCCGAGGGTGATTCATCGAGCATGAAAGTCGCGTTCATCAGCGGGACGAGCATTGCGAAATCGGACGTGTTCGCGGCCTGGACGGTGCGCACGGTTGAAACGCATTGTGGCGCGGTCACTTGCAGGGCTCGCGGCGATTTTGTGCTCCTCAACCGCCACGGCCATGGTTCCCTGCTGCCGCCGCATCGCATTAATCACCATGCAAACATCCGTGCGCTGGCGGACCTTGGGTTCACTGACGTTGTCGCACTCAATTCCGTGGGCTCGCTCAAGCCCGAGCTGCCGCCGGGTACGCTGGTGTCGTGCAGCGACTATGTGTGTCTGCAGAGCGGACCGCAGACGTTTTTCGACGACGAGCTGAAGGGCGGCGCGCCGGGCATCGACAGCAATCTCATCCCGCTACTGGAGGCGAAGCTCGCGCCGGAATTCGAGGTGAAGACGGGGAAAATTTACGTGCAGACGCAGGGGCCGCGCTTCGAGACCAAGGCGGAGGTGCAGATCATAAAAAACTGGGGCGATGTCGTCGGCATGACAGCGGCGCATGAGGCCGATCTGTGCCGCGAGGCCGGCCTGCGCTACAACCTGCTTGCGATGGTCGACAATTACGCGAACGGCCTCGAGGGCACGGCCATCGATTTCGAAAAATTCCGCGAGCTGGTGCAGGCGAACCAGCGGAAGGTGGACCGGCTGTTCACGCGGTTGCTGGAGATTCTGGCCTGAGGAACTTTAAAATCTGGAACCCGGGAAAATAGGAAGAGGTGGGCTGATATATGAGTGTGGATTTGCCATTCCTGCTTTCCTGAGTTCCACCTTTTCCCATGAGCAAAACCATTGGCGTGATCGGACTGGGCCTTATCGGCGGGGTGTGGGCGCGGCACTACGCGGCCGCGGGAAAACTGGCGGGCTGCTGGAACCGCACGCCGCAGCCGTCGATGCCGGCGTGGAAAAATTCGCCCGGGGAGGTGGTCGCGGCGGCGGACGCGGTGCAAATCGTCGTGGCCGACCCGCCGGCGGTGGCGGGAATCCTGGAGAAAATCCTGCCGCAGCTCGGCCCGGGCAAGGTCGTGGTGCAATCGAGCACCATCGACCCGGCGAGCAGCGAAAAATTTTCCGCGCTGGTGACGGCGCGTGGTGCACGCTACCTTGAGTCGCCGTTCACCGGCAGCAAGCCCGCGGCGGAGCAGAAGCAATCGGTGTTTTTCCTGGGCGGCGATGCGGCGCTGATCGCGGAGATGGAGCCGCTGCTCGCGCTGGTGTCGGCGTACCGTTTCCACATCGGCACCGGTGCGCAGGCGGCGGCGCTCAAGCTGGCGCTGAACCTGAACATCGCGGTGCAGATGGAGGGGCTGGGCGAGGCGCTGACGATGGCGCGGCGCGCGGGCATAAGTGACGACGTGTTTTTCCGCGTGATCGAAAAGAACGTCTCCAACTCGGGGCTGGTGAAGCTCAAGGAGGCGAAGCTGCGCACCGGGGATTTTTCGCCCCAATTTTCGGTCAAGCACATGCACAAGGACATGCGGCTGGCCTCGGCGACGGCCAGTCCGATGGGCGTGCTGCCGCTGCTGGAGGCGGTGCGGGAGCGGCTGCGGCTGGCGGAGGAACGCGGCTCGGCCGACGAGGATTTTTCCGCACTGTTAAAACTGCTGTAAACCTGTTGGCGGGGACATTCTTTTGCATTTCCGCCAGTTGACCCGGCGCGGCGGCTGCGCATGCTTTCCGCCTGATGAGCGATTTTGTCCAGGCGGCGCAAATTTCCGAGACCAAGCAGACGTTTGACCGGTTGCGCGCCAACCTCGGCCGCACGATCAAGGGCAAGGCCGACGTCATCGAGCAGGTGCTGGTGTGCCTGGCCGCCGGCGGGCATCTGCTGATCGAGGATCTGCCCGGCCTCGGCAAGACAACGCTGGCCTACGCGCTGGCGCGTTCGATGGACTGCGCCTTTGCGCGCATCCAGTTCACGAGCGACCTGCTGCCGAGCGACGTGACGGGCGTAGCCATCTATGACGAGACCGTGAAGGAGTTCGTGTTCAAGCGCGGACCGGTCTTCGCCAACATCGTGCTGGCCGACGAAATCAACCGCGCCACGCCGAAGACGCAGTCGGCGCTGCTCGAGGTGATGGACCGCGGCAAGGTGACCGTCGACGGCAAGGCGTATGCCGTGGGCGTGCCGTTCATGGTTTTCGCCACGCAAAATCCGGTGGATTACGAGGGCACGTTTCCGCTGCCCGAGAGCCAGATGGATCGTTTCCTCATGCGGCTGCAGATGGGCTATCCACAGGGCGCGGACGAGCTGGATATCCTGCGCACGGCGCGGCTGAACTACGACGCGATCGAGCTCAACCCGGTCGTGACGCACGGCGACATGCTCAAGCTGCAGGCGCTCGCGCTGCAGGTGTTCGTCGAGGAAAGTGTGCTGGAATATATTTTGAAAATCGTCGCGGCCACGCGCACGGAGGCGGAGTTCAAGGCGGGCGTGAGCGTGCGCGGCGGGCTGGCGTTGAAGTGCGCGGTGCAGGCGCGGGCGCTGTCGCAAGGGCGCGACTTCGTGGTGCCGGAGGACGTGACGGTGCTGGTGGCGCCGGTGTGTGCGCACCGGCTGGCGCTGGCGCGGCCGGCCGGCGACGCTCTGGAGGAGCGGCGTGCGATCGCGGCGGCGCTGCGGCGGATCACGGGCGCGATTCCCGCGCCGGTCTAAACGCGCAGGCGCATGAAGGCGGGCGCGACAACGGCGGATCCGGGCTGGCAGGGGCCGGCCGCGGCGCGGCGCTGGTGGCGGGATTTCAAGTGGAGCGCACTGCTGTGGTCACTGGTGTTCCCGGCGCGCACGCAGCGCATCGCGCCGACGCTGCCGGGCACGCTGCTCATCGCGCTGTCGCTGGGCATGGGCATGGCGGCCTACAACACGGCCAACAACATCCTCTTCATTGCCTTTTCGCTGCTGCTGTCATGCCTGATTCTGAGCGGGGTGCTGTCCTGGCTGAATTTTTCCGGCGTGCGTTGGCGGCTCCCGGCGGGGCTGGCGTTGCGCGCGGGCCATGACGCGGCCGTAGGGTTGGAACTGAGCAGCGAAAAAAAATTCATGCCGACCTATGGGCTGTGGTTTGATCTGCGGGTGAGGCCGGCTGCCGGCCCGGTGCGGACACCGGAAGACGATGGCGCGCCGAAAAAATCGGTACGCGAAATCCTCGCCGCGGCGGACAAGGCCGAGGCGGAATCGCGGCTGTTTCTGCGCGAGCGGCTCGATGCCGGTGGTGAGGCGCGGCTGGAATGGAACTTCCGGCCGGCCCGGCGCGGCGCCCTGCGACTGGAACTGGCGGGCGTGGGCTCGCTGTTTCCCTTCGGGTTTCTCAGAAAAACGCTGGCCGGCGGGCTGCAGCGCGAGGTTCTGGTCTGGCCGGCGGCGGTGGAGTACCGGCGCTGGGGCGTGGCGGCGATGCGGCGCCCGCTGGCCAGCGAGCGGGTGGCGCGCGCGGGCAGCAGCGCGGATCTGCTGGCGCTGCGCAATTACGAACCGGGCGACTCGCACCGGTTGATCCATTGGAAGGCGAGCGCGCGCGCGGGCCGGCTGCTGGTGCGGCAGTTTGCGGCGGAAGGAGCCGAGAGTTTCATGCTCTGGCTGCGCACGCCCGCCGACGTCTGGACGCGGCCCGAGCAGTTCGAGCTGTTGGTGAGCTTCGCGGCGACGCTGGCGGAGGATTTGTTCCGAATGGGCAAGCTGGTGGGTGTGGCGGTGAACGGCGAACCGTCGCTGACGGTGCGTGGCGCGCGGGACCTGGAGGCGTTTCTGGACCGGCTTGCCGTGGTGGAGCGGATGGAGGAAGTGAGACCAAACGCGAAGAACGGGGAGTTTTTATCAACGAAACGAAACCTCATCACGTTCGCCCCGGAAGGCGCACGCGGAGTGACTGCCTATGTCGATGGAGAAAAAACGGCCGCAGCTTAGCCTCGACGAGCTGCACCAGCTCAAATGGCTCCTCGGCGGCGCGCTGGCCCTGCTGTCGTCCTGGTCGGTGCTGTATCTCGATGTCGATGCCTGGTCATTGATGCTGGCGGCGACGGTGCTGGTGCCGGTGATGCTGGCGCGGCCGGATTGGGCGGCGCGCTGGCCGGCCTGGGCGCACTGGCTGGCGTTTCCCGCCATCGTGTTTTTTTTCGCCGGCGACCTTTACACGAAAGGGGAGGTGCTGCCCGCACTCATCCGGCTGGATCTTCTTCTGCTGCTGTATCGCGGCACCAGCCTGCGCCAGCGCCGCGACGACTTGCAGCTCATCCTGCTGGGCCTGTTCCTGATCATCGTGGCCGGGGTGCTGACCGTATCGCTGGTGTTTGCGGCGCAGATCCTCGCCTTCACGGCGTGCGCGCTGGTGCTTTTGCTGGTCATCACGCTGGTCGATGCGAAGGGAACGGGTGTGGTGGCGGCGAGTGCCGTGCCGGCTTGGACACGGGTGCGGTGGTGGCGGCTGTTTGGCCGGCTGCGGGCGGTGACGGACTGGCGCGTGGTGGCGCTGGGCGGCGGGCTGTTTGCCGGCGTGGTGGGGCTGTCCGCGCTGTTGTTCATCGTCATGCCGCGTTTTGAGCTGGCGAACAGCCTGTTTCTCGACCGGCTGATCACCCGGCGGATGCACACCGGATTTTCCGATACGATCCATTTCGGCGACGTGACGGACATCCAGCAGGACAACAGCGTGGCGTTGCGCGTGGAGGCGGCCGGACGCGGGCAACTGCCGGCGAATCCCTACTGGCGCATGGTGGTGCTGGACGAATATCGCGACGGCGAGTTTCGCGTGTCGAACGCGCTGCGCGGGGTGGGGCTGAATTACACGAATGAGAGTTTTGCGCGCGGTGGTGAAGGCGGGGGCGCGGACGTGTGGACGCTTTATCTCGAGCCAGGGGTCAGCCGCTATCTGCCGCTGACCGGCGGGTTCGGCCTGTTACGCCTGGGTGCGCCGGCGGACTTTCGTTTCAACCATGCGACGCGTGTGGTGGCCCTGCGCAATGATCCGGCGATGATGGTGGCCTATCGCGTCACGGGGATGCAGGCAAGCAATGCGCTGCCGGCCCCGGCCCGGGAGGAAAGAACCGGCATGCTGAAGCTGGCGGTGAGCGACCGCGACCGGATGGCCCTGAAGAAATTTGCGGATGAAATCGCCGGTGGTGCGCAGCTGGGAACGGCGGAGTTTGGGCGGCGCGCGACGGCGTGGCTGGCACAGCGGCACGGTTATTCGTTGCAGATGCAACTCCCGCCGGGGGTGGGGGATCCGCTCGTGCGCTGGATGGATTCGCGCGCGCCGGGGCACTGCGAGTTGTTCGCGGGCGCTCTCGCGCTGCTGGCGCGCGCCGAGGGCCATCCGGCGCGCGTGGTGGCGGGGTTCGAGGGCGGTGACTGGAACGCGTTTGAGAATTACCTGATGGTGCGCAACAGCGATGCCCATGCCTGGTGCGAAGTTTACGATGAGGCGGCGGGTGCCTGGCTGCGCGTGGATCCGACGCCGGGCGCGGCGGCGGATGCCGGCGCCGCCAACCCGGCCATGGCCACGGTCGGCGTCTTCACGATGGACCGGAGCTGGTCCGCGCGTTTCGACAGTCTGCGGATGCTCTGGTACCGGCACATCGTGAATTTTGACCAGCGCAGCCAGCGCGAGACGTTGCAGGCGGTGAAAAGCACCACGCAGGAGATCGGGCAGTGGCTGCGGATCATGGCGGGGCGCATGGCGGCGATGGTGCGCGGGTGGCTGCGCACGCCATGGGACATGCGGCGCCTGACGGAAATTTTTGCGATGGCGGCGGCAGCGGTGGCGCTGGTCATCGCGGGGTGGCGTGCGCGATGGCGGCTGCGCCGGCGGCCGGGGAGGAAAGGGCGGATCGATCCGGTGCGGCGCGAGGCCGGACGGTGGCTCGCGCGCCTGCGCGGGCGGGAGGAATCGCCCGAATTTCCTGCCGGGCTGGAGCGCCTGCGCTACGGCGCGCGTGAAACCTGGCCGGAACCGGAGGCGGTGTTCCGCCAGGCGCGGCGGCTGGCACGCCGGCGGATTTCCTAAGGCGGGAGGCGCTAGTTCGACGTCACCGTGTCCGTGCCGGCGGCGGTGTGGTTTTTCTTCTCGAAATATTTTTTAAGAATGGCATCGGCCACGGGCGCGGCATAGCGGCCGCCGCCGAAATTTTCGCCGAGTGAATCGCCCTCAATGGCGACCGCCCAGGCGATTTCCGGATGGTCGGCGGGGGCGAAGCCGATGAACCAGGCGACGTCCACGGTGCCGGCCAGTTTTCCATCCTTGTAAACCTCCTGCTGGGCCGTGCCGGTTTTGCCGGCGAGCTGCACGCCGGGAATCTGGAAAGTGGGGGTGGAAAGAATTTTGCCGGTGCCGTGGGTGATGCAACCTTTCATGCCGTCGAGCAGCGCAGAGTATTGCGCGGGCGTGAGGCCAATGGGCTCGCTGTGCTGCGTGGGGCGATTCGGATCATGGAGCAACGTGGGCACCGTCACGGTTTCACCGCGCGCGAGCGAGGCGGCGAAGCAGGCCATGTCAATCGGAGTGACGCCGACGGCGCCCTGGCCGATGGCCATGTTGGCGGTGTCGCCGGGAAACCAGTCCTCGTTGCGGGCGCGCTGTTTCCACTCGGGGTCGGGGATCAGCATGCGGCGGGTTTCCTGGGGAAGTTCGATGCCGGTGGGATGATCGAGATGGAAGCGGCGCGCCTCGGCGGCGATAAGGTCGGCGCCCGTCTCGACGCCATAGGTCCAGAAGTAGACGTCGCAACTTTGCGCGATGGCTTCGCTGAAGGCGATGACGCCATGGTGGCCGTCGCCATTGTCGCATCTGAAAATACGGCCGCCGATTTTCATGGAGCCCTCGCAGTCGGCCGTGGCATCCGGGGTGATCCAGCCGTTGCGCAAGCCGGCGATGGCGGTGATGAGCTTGAAGGTGGAGCCGGGGGGATAGACGCCGTTGAGCGCGCGGTTGAGCCAGGCGCCGTTTTCGTTGATTTGTTTGGCGGCCGCGGAGCTGAGGCGGGGTGCGAATTCATTGAGGTCGTAATCGGGCTTGCTCGCGAGGACGAGCACTTCGCCGGTGTGCACGTCGATCGCCACGGCCGCGCCGGCATAATCGCCGATGACCTTTTCCGCCGCGAGCTGGAGATCGATGTCGAGGCTGGTGGTGAGATTACGACCCTGCACGGGCAGGCGCTGCTGGATGGGCGGGTTGACCTTGAAACCGGCGTAATCGACGCGCCAGATGGAGCCGCCGGTCTCGCCCTGGAGCTGGTCATCGAATTGTTTTTCCAGCCCGTCGCGGCCGATCGTGCCCTTCATGGTGAAGGTCTTCAGCTCCTCGCCGGGAAAATCGCCGAGATCGCTGTTGTCGTTGATGCTGACGAAGCCGAGCGTGTGCGCGGCGGCCGAGTCGTAGGGATAATAGCGCGTGCTCGACGTGTAGACCTGCAGCGGCGATTCGACGGGCAGGCGTTCGATCAGCTTTGCATACTCCTCGGGCTTGAGATCGTCGATGAGCACGTAAGGCAGCAAGGGCGCGTCGGAGAGGTGGCGCATGAGATCGCGCGAATCGACCTTCTCGTCGCGGCCGAGGATGGCGTCGACCTTGTCGAGGTAATCCTGGACGACGGAGACGCGGGCGATTTGCTCGAGCTGGCCGGAGTTGGGGATGTCCTTGTCGCCAAGGTCGCGGTAGTTTTTGCGCACGCGGATATACTCGCGGCGGAATTCGCGGCGGAGCTCGTCGAGGTAGACGACGACGGCGAAACGCGGTCGGTTGCCGACGATCAGGCGGCCTTCGCGATCGTAGATGTTGCCCCGCGGGCCGGGCACGAGGATGCGGCGCTCATTCTGCTGCTTTTCGCGCTCGTGGTAGACGTCGGCGCGCAGCAGCTGCTGCCAGGCGAGGCCGGCGGCGAGCACGCCGAGCAGGCCGGCGACAATGAAATAAAAAAAGATGACACGCGGCTGGTAGTTCTTGCGCGTCTCGACCACGAAGGCGCCGGCGGATTCTGTCATGCGTTCGGCCATGGTGGATCACATAAACCTGCGCGAACGGTGCTGAATCTCAAATCCGCTGAATGCAAAGGCGCGCGCCTGCAGGGCGAAAAACCACGGCGCGCTGAGCGCCAGAAAAGCCTGGGAGCAGAGCAGATCGGCCAGCAGCCGCACCCAGGCGCCGGCCGGCGTGGGCAGACGGCGGATGAGAAGCAGCGAAAGCGCCAGAAAGATCCCGAGATTGGCAAGCAGGGCGAGCATTACCGCGAGCGGGGTCTCATCGCGTGGCAGGCGATGGCGCAGGACAAAGAGGAACGCGTAGGCCGTGGCGAAGAGGAAGGCGTGCGTGCCGAAACGCACGGGCTCGCCGGCATCGGCGAACAGCCCGGCAAGAAACACCGCGGCAAAGCCCGTGCGGAAATCGATCTGCAGCGCCGGAAAGACCACGAGCAGCCCGCCGACGGACAGGTACACATGCCAGGGCGCGAGCAGATGGTTGAATTGGGCCACCAGCACGATGAGCAGGGCCGGGGGGAAAAGGGCGAGAAGCAGGCGAAGCACGGGGAAAAGGATCTGACGGGGACGTGGTGCTCAGGGTGAGGCGGGCTTGGTTTCCACCGGCTCGAGCGGCACGAGCACGGTGACCTCGGTGAGTTCGGCGAGGCGGGCGTCGAGCTGGACTTCGCCGGTCTTGAAGAGACCGTCGGCGCTGGCGCTGACGTTGGTCAGCGTGCCGATGATGAGGCCGGGCGGGAAGACGCCGCCGAGGCCGGAAGTGACGAGCATTTTCGGATGGTCGGGCGCGGCAAAAATGTCGAGTGGCACGAATTCAACCGCTCCGCGCGCGGGACCGAAAGCCGGTTCGCTGCCTCCCTGGTAGCTGATGGGCCGGGTGTCGCCCTCGACCGCCGCGGCGAGGCGCACGGCCGGGTCGCTGATGAGCTCGACCACGGCGGTGTAGGCGTAAACCTCGGCCACGCGGCCGACAATGCCGCCGGTGTAGATGACCGGCGCGCCCACGGTAAGACCGTAGTTGCGGCCCTTGCGAATGATGAGGCGCTGCCACCAGCCGGAGAAATCGCGCCGCATGACGCGCGCGGGCTCGGCGCGATAGTTCTCAAACGATGGCAGGCGCAGCAGGCTCTCGAGGCGGGCGATCTCGTCGTGCAGCGCTGCATTCTCCTGCACTTTCAGCTCGTAGGAGGCGTTGAGCCGGGCGAGGTCGCGGCCGGCCTCGATGAGTTCGTTTTTGGAATGGGTGCGCAGCGACCAGAAATCCTGCAGGTCGCGCGTGTAGGAGGCGGTCGCGGCGAGGGGCGCCTGCAGCTCGAAAAAACTGACGCGCAGGACGCTCTTGACCAGGACCGGCAGCACCAGCCACGCCACGAGCACGAGGCCGAGCGTAAGGAAGGGTTTGGCTTGGTCGAAACGGGTGGGCGGCACGACGTGGCGTGAACCTAGGCCACGAGCGGTGCGGAAGGCACGGAAAATGTTTGCGGTCGCGAACCCGGTGGTCCGCCGCAGCTGCTCACAAATTCGATGTGAGCCACTTCAAGTCGTTGAGGACGGCGCCCGTGCCGTTGGCGACGGCGGAGAGGGGATCCTCGGCGACGGTGACGGGCAGGCCGGTCTTTTCGCTGAGGAGGCGGTCGATGCCGCGGATGAGCGAGCCGCCGCCGGCCATGACGAAGCCGCGGTCGACGAGGTCGGCGGAAAGTTCGGGCGGGCAGCGCTCGAGGGTGCTGCGCACGGCGTCGACGATGGCGGAAATGGTGTCGTTGAGGGCCTCGCGAATTTCCTGCGAGGTGATGTGGATGGTCTTGGGCAGGCCGGCCACGGAGTCGCGGCCTTTGACCTCCATCGAAAGTTCCTCGTCGAGCGGGTAGGCGGAACCGATGCGGATCTTGATCTCCTCCGAGGTGCGTTCGCCAATGAGGAGATTGTAGGCGCGCTTCATGTAATTGATGATCGCGTTGTCGAGCTCGTCGCCGGCCACCCGGATGGACTTGGAGAAAACGACGCCGCCGAGCGAAATGATCGCGATCTCGGTGGTGCCGCCGCCGATGTCGACGATCATGTTGGCGGCCGGTTCGTCGATGGGCAGGCCGACGCCGATGGCCGCGGCCATCGGCTCGGGGATGGTGATGACCTTGCGTGCGCCGGCGTGCGTGGCGGAATCCTGCACCGCGCGTTTCTCCACCTCGGTGATGCCAGAGGGGATGGCGATGACGACCTGCGGGCTGACGCGGAAGGAGTTATTGTTCACCTTGCCGATGAAATAGCGAAGCATCGCCTCGGTGACGTCGAAGTCGGCGATGACGCCGTCCTTCATGGGGCGGATGGCGGTGATATTGCCGGGCGTGCGGCCGAGCATGCGCTTGGCCTCCTCGCCAACCGCGCGAACTTTGCGGGTGGTGGTGTCGAGCGCGACGACGCTGGGTTCGCGCAGGACGATGCCTTTGTCTTTGACGTAAACGAGCGTGTTAGCCGTGCCGAGGTCGATGCCGATGTCGTTGGAAAAATAGCCGAGGAAGTTCGCTGCCATGACAGGAGTTAAAGTAAGGCAATGCCGCCAAGGGCAAAGAATCGTCCGCACGGCAGAGTGTCAAAGGAGAAATCACCGCGGCGGCGCGGGGCTTGCGGCTTGACGGCGCGGAGCTTTGTGCGCGTCCTCCTTGCAAGGAGGTCTGCGTGCATGGCATCGATTTCATCCAAGACCTCGCCGTGATTTTTCTGGCGGCGGGCATGGCGGGATGGGTGTGTCGGCAGCTGGAGCTGTCAGTCGTGGTGGGCTATCTCGCGGCGGGCATGCTGGTGGGGCCGCGCACGCTGTTGTGGCCAATGGTGGCGAACCCGGACGAGATCACGGCGCTGGCGCAGGTGGGGCTGGTCTTCCTGATGTTCGGCATCGGCCTGCGACTGAGTTTGCGCCGGTTGCAGCGGCTGGGCGGCATGCTGTTTGCCGCGACGGGATGCTCGGCGCTCGTGGTGTACTGCCTGTCGCGGTTGCTGGCCGCGGCCTTGGGTTGGAGCAGCACGGAGGGTTTGTTCCTGGCGGGGATCCTGATGGTTTCGAGCTCGGCGGTGATCAGCAAGGTACTGCATGAGACCGGCGTGACCCACGAGCGCGCGGGGCAGCTCGCGATGGGCATGACGGTGCTGGAGGACGTGGTAGCGGTCATCATGCTGACGCTGATCAATGCCGTGGTGGAGCTGGGCGGCATGGGGCACTCGGCATCGGTGGGCCAGACACTGGCGACGCTCGGTGCGTTCGTGGCTCTGACGGGCGTGGCCGGGTTGCTGGTGGTGCCGTGGTTGTTGCGACGGCTGAGTGTTTCCGCGAGCGAGGAGTTGCAAACGCTGGGTGTGGCCGGACTGGTATTCGCGCTGGCTCTGTTGGGGCAACTCGCGGGTTTTTCGCTGGCGCTGGGGGCATTTTTGCTCGGTGTCATCGTGGCGGAGACGGCGCACCGCACGCAGGTGGAGCGGGCCTTCGAGGGAATGCGCGATCTTTTCAGCGCGCTGTTTTTTACGGCCATCGGGATGCAGATCGATGTGCGTGCGCTGGGCGCGGAGGCGGGGCTGATCATCGTCGTGGCGGCGTTTACCCTGGTGGTGCGGTCGCTCGCGGGCGCGACAGGACTCGCGCTGGTCGGCATTCGTTCGCGCGATGCGTTGCGCGCCGGGCTGTCGGTCACGCCCATCGGCGAATTTTCCTTCATCATTGCGCAACTTGGCGTGACCGCGGGGGTGGTGCCCGCGAGATTTTATCCACTGGCGGTGGGCGTCTCACTGCTCACGACACTCACCGCGCCGCTGCTGACCCGGCACGCGGAGAAAATCACGGGTGCGATCGCTGGCCGGCAGCCGCGGTGGCTGCGGGGCTGGCTGCGGTTTTATCAAGGCGGCATGGAGCGGGCCGCGCTGCGCTGGCGGCACAGCCGGCTGTGGCAGCTGTGCCGGAAGCGGCTCGTGCAAATCGGCGTGGAGGTGCTGATGGTCACGGGACTGCTGGTGTTTTCCGAGCAGTTGTTCGCGGCGGTGCAGCCATGGCTCGCGCGTGGCGGGATTTTTCCGCAGGGGCCGGCGGTGATTTTCTGGACGATATTGAGTCTGCTGGTGCTGGCGCCATTGCTGGCGATCTGGCGCAATTGCTCGGCTCTCGCGCTGCTTTATGCGCAGACGGTGACGGTAGGCAGGCCGCGTGAGACGGTGCTGCGGCCGGCGGTGGAAACGGGGTTGAAGACGTTGATCGCGGGCGGCATGGCCGTGTGGCTGGTCTCGATTTTACCCATGGAGGGTTCGGGCAAATGGTTGCTCCTGATCGGTGTGATCGTGGCCGCGATTGCGCTGATCACGTGGCGGCGCAAGCTGGTCTACTGGCACAGTGAACTGGAGGTGGAACTGCGGGATGTGCTCGGCTCGGCCGACCAGGGCCTGGCGACGCGGGCGCCGTGGCTCGAATCGAGCGAGGAATGGGAACTGACCGTGGCGGACTGCATGCTGCCGGACCTGGCGGATTGCGCGGGCAAATCGATCCACGATCTCGGGCTGCGCGCCCGTTTCGGCTGCACGGTGGTGGGCGTCGAGCGGCAGGGTTTTGCGATTTCGTTGCCGACGCCGGAGACGGTGCTCTACCCGCGCGACAAAGTGCTGTTCGTGGGCACGCCGGCGCAGGTGGCGGCGGGAAGAAAAATTCTCACCGCCGTGACGGACGCGACCATCGGCGCGACGTTTGAGGACGTGCACGTCGAGACCATGAAGGTGCCGGGGTGGAGCAAGGCCGCCGGGCGGACGCTCGGGGAGTGGGATGTGACCAGGAATTTTGGCGTGCAAGTGACGGGCATCCGGCGCGGGGGAGTGCGCATCCTGAGCCCGGGTGCAGGCGAGCGGTTGGAGAAGGGCGATGAGCTACTGGTCCTGGGTTCGCCGGAGCAATTGCGCGACTTCAAAGCGTGGCTGCAGGCGGAGCCCGGGGGCAATCCGGCCACGGACTGAATAAAAAAAGCGCGTCCGGGCGGACACGCTGGGGCGGAAAGGGATGTTTCCAGTGCCGGCTCAGTTCGAGCTGTTGGTCTTGGCAGGTTCGGGTTTCTTGGCCTCGGCCGCCTTCGCCTTGTCCTCGTCGGAGTCTTCCTGGCTGGCTTTCTTGAATTCTTTTTTGGCCAGACCCAAGCCGCGGGCGAGCTCGGGGAGCTTGGAGCCGCCGAAGAGCAAAACAACGACGACCAGAATGGCGATCAATTCGCCACCGCCGAGGCCAAATAGGGCGAGATAAGAGGAGTGCATTATAGAATAAAGCTATACGGTTTGTCCGGGGAGTAAAGGGGGAAAGCCAGTTGGCCGGCCCGCTTAGTTTTTCGGCGGCACAAGCAGCGGCTTCTTGAGGAGGTTTTGCGCGGCGTCGATCTGCTCGGCATCGAAGAAGCCGTGCAGCTGGCGGATGCGCGTCGGGTGGCGCATCTTGCGCAGGGCCTTGGCCTCGATCTGGCGGATGCGCTCGCGGGTGACCTTGAATTGCTTGCCGACTTCCTCGAGCGTGCGGCTGTAGCCGTCGGCCAGGCCAAAGCGCAGCGAGAGCACGCGGCGTTCGCGCTCGGTGAGCGAGTCGAGGACGTCGATGATTTTTTCGCGCAGCAGCGAGTAGGCCGTCATGTCGTACGGATTCTCGGCGGACTTGTCCTCGATGAAATCGCCGAACGAAGTGTCGTCGCCGTCGCCGACGGGCGACTGGAGCGAAATGGGCTGCTGGGCCATCTTCATGATCTGCTGCACGCGCTCGACGGGAAGGTTCATCTCGTCGGCGACCTCCTCGGGCGTGGGCTCGTGGCCGTATTCCTGGAGGAGCTGCTTCTGCACCTGCATGACCTTGTTGAGGGTCTCGATCATGTGCACCGGGATGCGGATGGTGCGGGCCTGGTCGGCGATGGAGCGGGTGATGGCCTGGCGGATCCACCACGTGGCGTAGGTGGAGAACTTGTAGCCGCGGCGGTATTCGAATTTTTCGACGGCCTTCATCAGGCCCATGTTGCCTTCCTGAATGAGGTCGAGGAAGGACAGGCCGCGATTGGTGTATTTCTTGGCGATGGAAATGACGAGGCGGAGGTTGGCCTCGACCATCTCGGTCTTGGCCTTGTGGGCCTCGCGGACGTGGACGCGCGTCTGCCGGACAACCTCGAGCAGTTGCGTGGGCGCGATGCGCTGCTGGGCCTCGATTTCCTTGAGGCGGTTGTTGAGGGCGCGGGCGTCAATGCCGGCGTCCTTCTTGGTCTTGGGATTTTTCGCGCGTTCGAGCTGGCTGAAAATGCCGTCGATGTCCTCCAGCACGGGTGCGAGCTGCTCGAGGTATTCCTCGTAGACCTTGAGCTTGAAATAGAACTTCGAAAAGAACGCGCGCAGGCCGTTTTCACGCTTCCTGAACTTGGAGAGCACGCGCTTGCGCTCGGGATCCGAGCGGGCCTTGAGATATTCGGTCCAGGCCTCGGCGACGCCGGCCTCGGCCTTTTGCGTGGACTCGACGATTTTCGGCAGCGACTTGAAATAGCCTTCACGGCTTTCGATTTTTTTGTCGATGACGATGCGGTCGAAGCGCTCCTCGCGGTTGAGCAGCTTGGCCCCGAGCGTCGCGATGTAACTGCCGATGACGGCGGCCTGGAACAGCGCTTCCTGGGCCTTGAGCTCGGCGTTCTCGATGCGTTTGGAGATTTCAACTTCCTGCTCGCGCGTGAGTAGCGGGACCTGGCCCATCTGCTTGAGGTACATGCGGACGGGGTCGTCCAGGATGTCGTTCTGCGAACTGCGCGATTCCTCTTCCTCGGCCTCTTCCTGGCGTTGCTTGTAACCCTCGACCTCCTCGGCATCGAGGATGTCGATCTCAAGGTTTTGCAGGATGGAAATGACGCTTTCGATGTCCTCGGGGTTGTCGACGGACTCAGGCAGCGCCTCGTTGATGTCATCGAACGTGAGGTAGCCCTGCTCCTTCGCCAGGCGAATGAGGGACCGGACCTTCTCATTCATGTCGCCAGTCGGCGCGTCATGGCCCGGGGTGGCGGGAGTAGTCCGGGGATTCTCGAGGACCGCCTCGACGGCTTCGGAATGAGCGGTCGTGTCGGCGGCGGGCTTGGATTTGCTACGCGGCATAATTTGTAGATGAGACGATGGGAAAAAGAAAAACTAGACAGTCGCCGCCAACTCTATCGGCTGGCGGAGCTGTCTCTGAAGTTCAGAGCGGCGTTTTATGAGTGAAAATGCGTCTATTTGACTCTCGGCAGGAGGGGAAGTTAAGGCAAGTTCTATCTTGCGCAACTCCGGTTCGAGGGCGCGGGCGCGCAGCTGTCGGAGGCCCTCGGCGGCGATTTTGAGCGGATCATCGATGGCGGGGGTGTCGAAAAGCAACGAAGCCACAAGGGTTTTTTCCTCGGGCGTTTCCAGCAAGATATCGAGATGGTCGCGGCCGGGCCAGGCGTCATGCCCGAATTCGGCCAGGCAGCGGCGTAGCAACGCGCCGGCAACATGGGTGGGATCAATCCACTCCAGCGGCAGTGCGAGAGCCAGGGGTTTGCCAAGATGTTCGAAATGCAGGCAAAGGAGCAGGAGGTGTTGCTCTGACGTGGGCGCGCCATCGGCGGTCGGACTGGGTGCGGCCGGGCCGGGCGCGGGCGGGCGCCCGCCGCGGCGGCGGTGGGTTTCGAAATCCTTCTGCAACGCGGCCAGCGGCAGGCGCAGGTGGGCGGCGGCTTCATTGAGAAACTCGGCGCGGGTGACCTCGCTTTCCGCCGCGGCGATGAGCTCGAAGGCAGTTTGGGCGACGCGGGCTTTTTGCTCGGCCGAGGCGGCGGCGGGAGAGGGGAGCAGGGCGTGACAGGCGAAGGCCATGGCGTTGAGCGCGCCCCGGCGCAGTTCGTCATAGGCGGCGAGGCCGCGTTGGAGGAAGAGCAGGTCGGGGTCGATTTTTTCCGCGCCGGCGAGGCCGAGAAATCTCACCTCGAGGCCGGCCTTCAGTGCCATGGGCAGGAAACGCAGCGCGGCTTTCTGCCCGGCGCTGTCACCGTCGAAGAAGCATTCGACCTGCGGGGTGTAGCGGCGCAGCAGGGCGAGCTGGCTTTCAGTGATCGCGGTGCCCTGCGGCGCGACGGCGGTCTTGAGGCCGACGTGCCAGCAGCGCATGGCGTCGAGCTGGCCCTCGACCAGCACGAAGGGCTTGCCCTCGCCGGCGTGCGAGCGGGCGCGGTCGAGGTTGAACAGCAGGTTTCCCTTCGTGAAAATCGGCGTCTCGGGGGAGTTGACGTATTTCGCTTCGCGCGCGGGATCGTTGGCCGGCGTGAGGTCAGTCTGGCGCGCGGTAAAGGCGACGACGCGGCCCTGGTGGTCGCGGATGGGAATCATCAGCCGGCCGCGGAAGCGCGGCCGCAGCGCGCCCATGGTCAGCACGGCGCCGTCGCGCACGAAAAAAAGGCCGGACGCACGCAGCGCCTCCTCGGAGAAATTTTTCTTCAGCAGCCGCGCGGCCAGGCCGGTGTCGTCGGGCGCGACGGCGCCGGTCTTGAATTCCTCGGCGAGCTCGAGCGGGAAGCGGCGTTTGTCCGTCCAGTAAGCGCGCATGAAGTCGCCAGTCGCACTTTGGCCGAGGAACGCTTCGCGAAAATAATCCGCGGCCAGTTCATGCAGGTCGAAGAGTTCCTGCCGCAGCGAGCGCTCCTCGCGGCTGGGACCGGTGCCCTCCTCGTATTCGATCGGGACGCCGAAACGCTGGCCGAGGGCCTCGACGGCCTCGGTGAAGGTGAGCTGTTCGGTTTCGCGGACGAAGGTGATGGCGTCCCCGGCCTTGCCGCAGCCGAAGCATTTGTAGAAGCCCTTGTCGGCGTCGACATAGAATGAGGGCGTCTTTTCGTTGTGGAACGGGCAGAGCGCGCGCCAGCGCGCGCCGACCTTCTTGGGCGTGGCCACGCGTGAAACGACGTCGACGAGGTTCACGCGATTTTTCAGGTCGCGGACGCAGGACGGTTTGATGGCGGGCATGGCGCGAGGCTGGGAGGTTCACCTTCGCGGGACGCAGGGCGGCGGGCGGGCGGCGAAGATTGCACTTTCAACCCGGCGCGGGCTCTGTCAAGTTTTGTGGTTCGCGGAGGAACCTTTGGCTGTCTTTCAACGACATACTGAACATGCGATGGGTTAAGTTTTTCCTGTATTTCTCGGGTGCGGCCCTGGCCGCGATGATGGCGCGTGCCCAGGCCGCGCCGTCGCTGCCGGTGCCGGCGAAGGAGCCGGTGTGGGAGGCGTCGCTGTCCACGTTCGACGAGCAGGACTACGGTGGCGCGGTCGAGGCGCTGTTTCAACGCTACGAGCAGGTCACGGGCCGGAAACTCGTGCCGGGTGCGAAAAAGCGCGTCGGCTTGAAAATTTATACTGACTCCGGGCCGGGGCTGCAGACGCCGGTGCCGCTGGTGAAGGCCGTCATTGCCGCGCTGAAACGCCGCGGGTTTCCCAATGAGGGCATTTTTCTCGTCGGCCTGAACCAGTTGCGGATGCGTATGACCGGCTATCTGCCCACGCTTTCGACAGGCGAGACCTCCTTCAAGGGCAATCAGGTCTATGTCCTCGAGTCGGGGCGTTATTATGACCCGGTGTGGTTTTATGACAGCCCGCTGCCGTCGCGCTTTGACCCGATCGTGGCCGCGGCGCAGACGAAGGACGTACCGAACGACTCGACGCTGGAGCAGGACCGCAAGAGCTTCCTTGCCACGCCGCTGTTCCTTGACGCGGATTTCTGGATCAACCTGCCGGTTTACACCGATCATCCCGTGCTCGGGGTGAACGGCGCGCTCGTCAACGCCACGCTTTGGAATGCATCGAACACGGCGCGGTTTTTCCGCTCGACGGCCAACGCCCCTGCGGCCGTGGCCGAGATGAGCGCCATCCCCGAGCTGCGGCAGACGTGGATTTTCACGCTCGCGAGCCTGCAGATCTACCAGTTCATCGGCGGCCCCTGGTTCGACTCGCTCTACACGGTTTCGGAGCCACGCCTATGGCTGAGCACGGACCCGGTGCTGCTCGACTCGCTCATGCTCCAGCGCATCAACAAATGGCGGCGCGAGTCGGGGTTTCAGCCGGTGTCGGACGACATCCACACCCTTGATTTTGCCGCGCGGCTCGGCGTCGGCTCGGAGGACGTCAAGGCGGCGCAGATCATCCATGTCGGCCCGCCGGCGTCGGGAATGTAAAATTGCCCTTGAACCGGCGGGTGCTTTGCCCGCAAGTTAACCGGCATGACGTCCGCCGTGTATCTGCCGATTTTGGTGCAAATCTGCCTCGCCGCCGGGGTGGGCCTCGCGATCCTCGCGCTCAAGCTCGTCACCAGCCAGCGCGGCCGCATCAATAAGATCAAGGACACCGCCTACGAATGCGGCGTGCCGGCCGAGGGCATCGTGCATACGCGCTTCTCGGTGAAATTTTATCTCACGGCGCTGCTCTTCATGCTGTTCGACCTCGAGATCGTCATTCTCATCCCGTGGACGTTCATCTACCGCGATTTTCTCGCCAGCCACATCGCCATTCTCACGCCGATGCTGGTGTTTTTCGGCGTGCTCGTGCTCGGCCTGTATTATGAAGTGAAAAAAGGCGCGCTCGAATGGGAGAAGTAACCCCCCTGGCCGGCTGAAACACGCATGCGCCTCGACAAAATCATCACGCGCAACCGCGTCATCGATCTCGCCAGCCACGACCTCAAGGGCGCGCTCGACGAATTGCTCGACATTTCCGTCGCCCGGTTTCCCGACCTGAAGCGGGAGGCGCTGCTGAAGGGCCTGCTCGCACGCGAGAGCACGATGACGACCTATCTCGGCTCCGGCGTCGCGCTGCCGCACGTCCGGGTGAAAATGGGCCGCCGCTACATCCTGGCCATCGGCCGCAGCCGGCAGGGCATCCGGCACGAAGGCGTCAAGGACGACGAAAAGATCCATCTCATCATCATGCTCATCGCGGGCGAGTCGGCGCGCGACTACCTCCAGGTGCTGGCGGCGATCGCGCGGTTGCTGAAGGAGCGCGAGTTCGTCGAGACCCTGCTCCAGCCGGTCGACCTCGACGTGTTTTACGAGCGGCTTTTCGGCGGCTTTGGCGGCATCTCCTCCCGTTCCCTGCAGGTGGCGCAGAACCGGGTGAACCGCGTGATCTTCCGCGAGGCCGCGCGCGTGGCTCACGGCTGCGGCTGCGCGGCCATCATGGTGTTCGGCGACACGTTTGTGGGCGGCATCGACGCCGGGCACTGGTTTCCCCGGAAAAAGACCATTCTCGTCAGCCGCAACCTTGTCGAAGCGGGCGAGGAAAACCAGGGCTTCGCCGAGACGATCCAGGTGCGGTCGTTTTCCAACCAGCGCCTCGCGCAGCTGCGCAGCGCCATGCTCGTCGCGCTCAGCCGGGCCGTGATTTCCTTCAATGACCGCATCTGCTGCGTGGGCGGCATGACGGGCAGCAACCAGTTCGACACGCTCGTGGTCGTGGACGTCGAACGCGAGTTCCAGATGCTGCTCACCGGCCACGCCGACCTGCTGCCCGGCGACGTGAAGCCGGAGGTGCTCGAGCGCATCATCGGCGTGGCCACCGAACTCGCGGTCGAGGGCCGCGAAGGCCGGCCGGTCGGCTGCCTCTTCGTCCTGGGCGACACGGCCAAAGTCGAGAAGTTCACCAAGCCGCTCGTATTGAATCCATTTTTTGGATACAAAGAGGAGGACCGCAACATCCTCAACCCGTTCATGGACGAGACGGTGAAGGAATTTTCCTCCATCGACGGCGCGTTCATCATCCGCGGCGACGGCGTGGTCGTGTCCGCGGGCAGCCTGATCCAGGCGACCGACTCCGACCACGCACTGCCGAGCGGCCTGGGTTCGCGGCACGCGGCGGCCGCGGCCATCTCGGTGGCTACGCAGTGCATCGCCATCGTCGTCTCATCGAGCACGGGGCAGGTGACGCTCTTCCGCCGCGGTGTGATGCTGCCGCTGACGGACAAGAAGGTCAGCAGCACGAGCAAGTAGACGGGGCGAGAAACTTTGCAGTTGCCCTCGGCGGGCGGGAGGCTTTGCTCTGACCCTTCAACCATTTCAACCATGCAAGAAGTCGTCACCCTGGAGTGCACCGAAGCCAAGAAGGAGGGAAAGCCTGTTTCCCGCTACCTCACCACGCGCAACAAGAAGACCGTGACCGAGCGTATCGAGAAAAAGAAGTACAATCCCCACCTGAAGCGCCATACGCTGCACAAGGAAATCAAATAATCAGGCCCGCTGCGGCCGCCGCCCTTTCCGGGCGTGATTCTGCCAGCTTCCCGAAACTGACGCCCTCCGGCGTCAGTTTTGTTTTTGGCTGGATGACGGGGTGGATTTGCCGGCGCTTTGCTGGCCCCGGCGGGCGGCGCGCCAGCTTTCGCGATGCTTGCGGATCCAGTCGAGCAACGCGCGTTCGAAACCGATGTCGTAACCTAACCTCTCTGACTCGAGCCACTTATGACGCAGGATCTCCTCGCGCTCGGCCAGGAACTCCTGATAGAGCGAGGACTGCTTCACGAAATCGCGGGAGGCTTCGGGCTCTTTTGCAGGGAGGTGTGTCATGGAGACCACGGCAAGTTTATCACGTGATTATTGTCGGCACAAATATCGGGGAATGAAAACAATGTCTGCCGTGGATGGGAAGATCATCTTAGAGGACGGAAACAAAGGACCGTCTCAAGGGCTTGGGCTGTCTGCGGCATACGGTCGGTGGAGAAAAGATAAGATAGGGGAGAACGCTGTCAATGCCTAGGGTGTTCACACTAACCCGCAGTTGATTTGCATTTTTTGCGTTTTTGACAAGCCGATTTAGCGATCCGCTGCCGGGGGCGCTTTTTCCAGCCGCGTGAGCATGGCCTGGGCGATGGCGCGAAAGGCCTCTGCCGCTTCGCTTTGTGGTGCGTCCACGACCATGGGCATGCCCGAGTCGCCTCCGGCCCGGATTTCCGGGATGAGCGGCACCTGGCCGAGCAGCACCGTGCCGAGTGCATCGGCGGTTTTTTGTCCGCCGCCCTCGCCAAAAAGAAAATTTTTCTGGCCGGAGGCATCGGTGAACCAGCTCATGTTTTCCGCCACGCCGAGCAGCGGCACGTTCACCTTTTGAAACATCAGGCCGCCTTTGCGCGCGACGTTCGTGGCTGCCGTCTGCGGCGTGGTTACGAGCACGGCGCCGTTGAGCGGCAGGGTTTGTACGAGCGAAAGCTGCGCGTCGCCGGTGCCCGGCGGCAGGTCGACGAGCAGCACGTCGAGCTCGCCCCATTTCACGTTCTGCACGAATTGCTGGATGGTCTTCATGATCATCGGTCCGCGCCAGACGACAGGCGTGTTGTCGTCCACGAGAAAGCCCATGCTCATCACTTTCAAGCCATGCCGCTCGAGCGGCAGGATCTGGGCATTCGGGCCGTCGCCCTCGATCTGCGGGCGGCCGCTGAGGCCGAGCATGAGTGGCACACTTGGGCCGTAGATGTCGCAGTCCATCAGGCCCACGCGCCCGGGCCGGCCCTGCGCAGCGAACATCTGTGCGAGGGTGCAGGCCAGGTTGACGGCAAAGGTGCTCTTGCCCACGCCGCCCTTGCCTGAGGCGATGGCCACGGCGTACCGGATGCTGCGCGGAGCCGTGCCCGTGCCGGGAAGGCTGCCGCCGGCGGCGGGTGTTTTGGCCGGCGCGACGGCCACATCGATGACGGTTTCGCGTACGCCGGGCAGTGCGCGCAGCACGCGCTCGATCTCGGTCTTGAGTGTAAACGGAATTTTCGGGTCGCTGGTCGTGAGCGCCAGCGCGACCTTCGCCGTCCCATCCACCAGCGCCGCCGAGCGCACGAGGCCGAACGACACGATGTCACGGCTGAAGCCGGGATACTTCACCTGCTTGAGCGCTTCCTTGATGTCTTCAGGCGTCACGGGAAATTTTTCAGGGCTGAAACGCTTTAACGTTGTTAACCGGCGCGGGGCTGTAAATAGAAATGAACTTTCTTTGCGAATTCGGTTCCACTTTGGGTCTCTTCACATGAAAAATCTTTTCCGCTTTGCCCTCGCCCTCGGCTGCCTCGGCTCCACGGCGGTCTTCGCCCAGCGCGACATCGGCCCGATCGACATCACGGCCGATTTCAAGACCACGCCCATCCGCGTGTCCGCCGACACGCCCGAGCTCAACAACCTCGCGCTGGTCGCCTTCAGCGCACATGGCGCCTACCGGCTCGTCGCGAGCGGGTACGACTTCGATGTGCGTTTTGCCCTGCTCGCGCCCGCGCAGGTGCGGGTGGACATTGCCCGCGCCAACGGGCAGGTCGTGGCGAGCGAGACCGTTGGCGGCACGAGCACGCGCAACGCTCTTTTGCGCGCGGCTGACGTGGCGGTGACGCGCACCACCGGCCTGCGCGGGTTCTTTGCCTCGCGGCTCGCCTTCATCAGCGAGCGCACGGGCAAGCGCGAGGTTTACACGTCGGATTTGTTCTTCGGTGAGGCGCAGCAGCTTACCCATGACCGTTCGCTGACGGTCTCGCCGCGCTGGTCGCCCGATGGCCATCGTATCCTCTACACGGGCTATTTCCAGTCCGGCCGCCCTGACGTGTTCGAACTGGTGAACGAAGGTGGTGGCTGGCGGCGACAGACGTTCTCGAGCTTTCAGGGAATCAACAGCAGCGCGCAGTTCAGCCCCGATGGCACGCGGGTGGCGATGGTGCTGAGCGGCGAGGGCAATCCCGACATCTACGTCAGCAACGCCGAGGGCCGCGCCGTCTCGCGGCGGACGCGCAGCGACACCGCCAAGGCCTCGCCCTGCTGGTCGCCCGACGGCTCGCGGCTGGTGTTCGCGTCGGAGCCCGGCCCGCAGCTTTATATCATGTCCGCGGCTGGCGGCCCGGCGCAGCGCCTTTTCACCAACATCAGCATGTATTGCGCGGAACCCGACTGGAGCCGCGGCGACCCGAACAAGATCGCCTTCACCATTGCCGCGGGCCGGCGTTTCCAGGTCGCGGTCTATAATTTTTCCACCCGCTCGAGCGTGCAGGTGTCGCATGCGCCCTACGACGCTGTAAATCCCTGCTGGCTGGCCGACGGCCGGCATCTCCTTTACACGACGCGTTCTTCGGGCTCGAGCAGCATCTGGATCCTCGACACGGTCTCCGGCAAGGCCAAGCCGCTCAGTCCGGCCCTGCTTGCGCCCGCCTACGACGCGAATGCCTGGAGCCCGTGAGCTGCGGACGGTTTGTTTCAATCCCAACAAAAAGCCGCGCCAAAATTGGCGCGGCTTTGTTTTTGCGGTGAATTTTTTGCGGAGTGTGTGCCTCAGGCCAGCGCGGCCTGATAGTTGGCCGCGGCCTGGTCCCAGTTGACCACGTTCCAGAAAGCCGCGATGTAGTCGGGCCGGCGGTTCTGGTAATTCAGGTAATAGGCGTGCTCCCAGACATCGAGGCCGATCACCGGCTTGCCTTCGAGGCCCGCGACGGCCTTGCCCATAAGGGGGCTGTCCTGGTTGGCGGTGGAACCGATCGCGAGCTTCTTGTCCGCGCCGACGACAAGCCAGGCCCAGCCGGAGCCGAAGCGCGTGGCGCCGGCCTTGGCGAAGTCTTCCTTGAACTTGTCGAAGCCGCCGAAGGTGGAGTTGATGGCGTCGCCGAGCGGGCCCTGGGGCGCGCCGCCCTTGCCGGGGCCGAGGATGGTCCAGAAAAACGAATGGTTGCTGTGGCCGCCGGCATTGTTGCGGAGGACGCCGCGGATGGCCTCAGGCACCTGGCTCAGATCGGCAATGAGCTTGTTCACATCGAGCGCGGCCAGCGCGGGCTGGTCCTTCAGCGCGTTATTGGCGTTGGTGATGTAGGCCTGATGATGCTTTGTGTGATGGATTTCCATCGTCTTCGCATCGATGTGCGGCTCGAGGGCATTATTGGCGTAAGGCAGTTTCGGAAGTTCGTAAGCCATGATGATTTTCGGGTTGAAGATTCTTGAGAGGGAATTGCAAACGTGTGGCAGCCGCGCGGATTCGTCAATCGCCGCCGTCACTCTTCGGCGAGGCGTTTGGCGCGGAAAAAGGCCTGCAGCAATTCACGGCACTCGTCCTCGAGCACGCCGCCGCCGGTCAGCTCGAGATGGTGGTTGACCTGCGGCAGGTCGTTCAGGTTTGTCGCGCCGCCGAGGCAGCCCATCTTCGGGTCGGGCACGGCATAGCACACGCGCCGCACGCGCGACATGAGCATCGCGCCCGAGCACATCGGGCAGGGCTCTTTCGTCACGTAAACCGTCGCGCCGGCCAGCCGCCAGTCGCCGAGCCGGGTCGCGGCCTGGGTGAGCGCCAGCATCTCGGCGTGCGCGGTCGGATCGTGCGCGCCCTCGACGGTGTTGTGCGCCGCGGCGACGACCTCGCCGCCGAGTTCGATGACCGCGCCGATCGGCACCTCATCGGCCCGCCAGGCGTCGATGGCCTGGTTGTAGGCCAGGCTCATGAAAAACACATCATCCCGCGCGAGTTGCGACGGGAAACGCTTTTCAAACGGGCAGTTGGGTGGTGTCGGGCTGGCCATGCGGAACCGGCAAGTGCCGGGAAAACCTTGACTTACGCGGCAGGCTTCCCACTTACAAGATGCTTTCTACCCGCTGACTCCACCTGCATGAACCCACTCCCTGTTTCCCGCGCTTGCGCTTCGTATGGCTGACGACAAATCGATCGAAGTGGAGGGCAAAATCATTGTCGTGCTGCCCGGCACGATGTTCAAGGTCGAGTTGCTGAAAAGTCCCGGGCACATCGTGCTCGCGCACATTTCGGGCAAGCTCCGCAAGAACTTCATCAAGATCGCCGCGGGCGACTTCGTGAAAATGGAAATGAGCCCCTACGACCTGGACAAGGCGCGCATCACTTTCCGCATGCGCGATCCCAACGCCGGTCCGGCCGCGCCGCGCATGCAGCGTCGGCGGTATTGAGGGGCTGTTCCCCGCCCGGTGTCGCACCGGAGATTTTCCCATGCGCAATGCCAGCCAGGCGCCCGCTGCATTCGCCGAGGCCATCGACGGCTTCATCGGCTTTCTCGAACTCGAGCGCGGACTCTCGCCGCGCACCTGCGAGAGCTATCAGGGCGACCTCGACCAGTGTGCGCGTTTCCTCGCGCGCCACGGGGTCAAAGGCTGGCGCGAGGCCCAGCCGCGCCACCTCTCCGACTGGATTTATGCCTTGGGCGGCGACGACTACACCGTCGGCAGCCTCGCGCGCAAGCTCACCGCTCTGCGCGTTTTCGCGCGCCACCTCGTGCGCGAGAAATTCCGTCCCGACGATCTCACGGCGCAGCTGGCCGGCCCCAAGCTCGTGCGCAAAATCCCGGGCACGCTCACGGCCGCCGAGGTCGGCCGCCTGCTCGCCGCGCCCCGCGGCGGCGACGCCTATGCGCTGCGCGACCGCGCGCTGCTGGAGCTTTTTTACGCGAGCGGCCTGCGTGTCTCGGAACTCGCCGGCCTCACGCTGCAGCAGGTGGACCTTGAGCACGGCTTCCTGCGCGTTTTCGGCAAGGGTTCGAAGGAGCGCGTCGTCCCCGTCGGCGAAAAGGCCCGCGCCGCCCTGGCCGCCTATCTCGACGCCGGTCGGAAACATTTCGCGAAACCGAAAAAAACCGGCAGCCAGCTTTTCCTCAGCGAACGCGGCACGGCCATCTCCCGCCAGATGCTCTGGGTCCTGATCAAGAAATACGCGAAGCTCGCGGGCATCGCCAAACCGGTGAAGCCGCACCTCCTGCGCCATTCGTTCGCCACGCACCTGCTCAGCGGCGGCGCCGACCTGCGCGCCATCCAGGAAATGCTCGGCCACGCCAACATCGCCACCACGCAGATCTACACCGCGGTCGAGGCTTCGCGCCTGGTCGACCAGCACGCCAAGTTTCACCCGCGCAACAAGGCGGCGAAGTAGTCGCCTTGCGCGCTGGGATCAGAAGCCGGCGCCGCCGGGCTCAGGTCAGGCGAACGCCGCCGTCGACGGTGTAATTCACGCCGACGACATAGCTGGAGTCTTCGGAGAGCAGGAACCGCGTGAGCTTGGCGACCTCACTGGCCGTGCCGAAGCGCTTGAAAAGCGACTGGGCGGCCATGGCTTCTTCAAAACCCTTCACGGCCTCGGGCGGCAGATTCAATTTGCCGAAGATGGGGGTGGCGATCGGGCCGGGGCTGATGGTATTGACGCGGATGCCGCGCGGGGCGAGCTCGACGGCGAGCGTCTTGCCGAACGAAACGAGGGCGGCTTTGGTCGCCGCATAGATGCTGGTCGTCGCCAGGCCGAGTTCGGCCGCGACGGAGGCCGTGAACACCACTGCGCTCGGATTGGCGAGAAGGGGCAGCAGCGACTGCAGCTGGAAATACGGGCCGCGGACGTTCACGTTGAACATGTCGTCGAAGTGCTTCGGTGTCAGGGCCTCAAAAGGGCCGAACTGGCCGCCGCCGGCGTTCAGAAAAACACCGTCGAGCTTCGCGGTGTGCTTTTGCACAGCTGCGCCGAGGCCCTGGGCGTCGGCCAGTGAACCGGAGTCGGAGGGGATGACGACCGCGTTCGCACCAAGGGTGGTGCGCGCCGCGGCGAGGGTCTCGGGATTGCGGCCTGTGACAAGGACCCGCGCGCCTTCGGCTTGCAGGAGTTGCGCGGTGGCCAGGCCGATGCCGGTCGTGCCGCCAGTAATGAGTATGGTTTTGTTTTTCATAGGAAATTGAGCAGGTTATTATAGAACAAACGTTCCAAAACAGGCTTAGGAAAATCAATCGAGGGCCTGCAAGGCCAGGCGGGCGCTGTCGCGCAGGGTGTCGCGCTCGCCGAGGGCGCGCGCGGCGACGCTCAGGCCGAGGATGGTATGATAGAGGAAGCGGGCGAGGGCGGTGGGATCCTTGGCCCGGCCGATCTCGCCTTTGCGCTGGGCGGCACTGAGCCGCGAGGCGAGGAGGCCCTCGACCTCGCGGGCGTGGACTTGGGCGAGGGCGCGGGTGTCCGCGTCGTGCGGGGCCAGCTCGACCATCGAGTTGACCATCAGGCAGCCGGGTGAGCCCTTGCTGCAAGTGCCCGCGATCAGGTTCTCGAACAGCTCGGCCATGACCTTGCGGACCGGGGCGGGATCGGCGAGCTGGCGTCGGATGAAGTCAATGGCACGGTCGAGATAACGCTTCAGGGCGGCATGAAAGAGGGTCTGCTTGTCGCCGTAGGTATCGTAAAGGCTCTGACGGCTGACGCCCAGCTCTTCGGTGAGGTCGGCGAAGGAGGTCTGCTTGAAGCCGCGCACGCGGAACAGTTCGAGCGCCTGGTCGAGCACCTCCGCTTCGTCAAACTCCTTGGTCCTGGGCATGGGGCTTAAAAGAACGTTCGTTCCAAAATAGTCAAGGTTCGTTTGCGAAAAATAAATTCCTCGGTTCCTTGCCCGATCATGGATTCCGTTCTCACGTCAGATCCCGCCGCGATCACTGATGAAACGCTGATCGACGCCTATTCCCAGGCGGTGTCCGGCGCTGTGGCCGTCGCGCACCCGGCCGTCGTCCACATCGAGGTCGGCGGCAATAACACGCCGGGCGGCTCCGGTTCGGGCTTCTTCATCTCGCCCGACGGCTACGTGCTGACCAACAGTCACGTGGTCCACGGCGCGCGCGAGCTGAGGGTATTCCTTGCCGACGGGCGCAAGCTCTCCGCCGACCTCATCGGCGACGACCCGGACAGCGACCTTGCCGTCATCCGCGTGAGCGCCGACGAAATTTCCCACCTGGCCCTGGCCGACAGCGACGCGGTGCGTCCCGGCCAGATCGCCATTGCCATCGGCTCGCCCATGGGCTTCCAGCAGACCGTCACCGCCGGCATTGTCAGCGGGCTGGGGCGGTCGCTGCGTGGCGCCTCGGGCCGGCTGATCGACAATGTCATCCAGACCGATGCCGCGCTCAACCCTGGCAACTCGGGCGGCCCGCTCGTCAACACGCGTGGGGAGGTGATCGGCGTGAACACCGCTATCATCCGGCCCGCGCAGGGCATCTGCTTTGCCATCGCGAGCAACACCGCGCGCTGGGTCGTGGGCTGGCTGATCAAGGACGGCCGCATCCGGCGCAGCTATATCGGCGTCGCCGGGCAGAACGTCCCGCTGCTCCGCAAGCTCATCCTCCACCATCATCTCGCACAGGAAACGGGGGTGCTGGTCGCGGGCGTGGAGCCCGACAGTCCTGCGGCCCGCGCCGGCCTGGCCGAGGGCGACATCCTGCTCGCATTTGACGACGCCGTGACGCCGTCCGTCGACGCCCTGCACAAGCGCCTGACAGGCGACCATATCGGCGAACGCGCGATCGTTGCCTTCCTTCGGGGCGTCGAGCTGCGCCGCCACGCCATCATCCCCCTCGAAATGCCCGGCCGCGAATAAAGCGCGGCCGGGTTTCGGCGGTTGCGATCGGCGCGGGAAACGGGGCCGGCGCAGACGACCGTCCGCCTTGCAATGATCCGGCGCGCTGCTTTGGTCGGCGAAGTATTCCGAGTATGTTCGCGTTCGAAGAGACTCTCATCCTCCTGCTGCTCACCACCATCCTGAGCATTGTGGCGCGATGGACTCCCTGGCCGCGTCCGATCACCTACGTGCTGGGCGGCATTGCCTTCGCGCTGGTGCCGGCGTTTCCCCATCTGGCGCTCGATCCCGGTTTTTTCTTTCTATGCTTCCTGCCGCCGCTGCTTTTTTCCGATGGCTGGCTCATGCCCTTGCGGGAATTTGCGAAGGCAAAGCGCCCGATCATCCTGCTGGCCACGGGTCTGGTCGTGTTCACGACCGTGGGGATCGGTTTGGTTGCCCACTGGCTCGTGCCCGGTCTGCCTCTCGCGATGGCGTTTGCCCTGGGGGCCGTGGTGTCGCCCACCGATGCCGTCGCCGTCAACGCGATCACGGAAAAACTGAAAATCCCCACGCGTCTTACGATTGTGCTTAATGGCGAGAGCCTGATGAACGACGCCACCGGCCTGGTCGCGTTCAAATTCGCCTTGGGGGCCCTCGTCGCCGGGACTTTCTCCTTTCACGCGGCCCTGTTCGATTTCGTGCTGCTCGCCGGCGGTGGACTCGGCATGGGCCTGCTCGTTGGCTGGCTGGTGGGCCTGCTCCGCGATCTGCTCATCCGCACGCACAACGCCGACCCGCTCATTGAAATCACGCTGTCGCTGCTCACGCCCTACGCGGCCTACCTCGCGGCCGACGGGCTGGGGCTTTCGGGCATTCTCGCCGTCGTTGCCGCTGGTTTGTACTCGGGCTGGCGCGACCCGGTAAAAATGGATGCGGAGACGCGGCAGACCACCTGGACCGTCTGGTCGACGCTGCTCTTCTGGCTCAACGGTCTCGCCTTCGTGCTGCTCGGTTTGCAGTTTCCCGTCCTCTTCCGTGCCGTGCACGGCCACTACACGATGCTGCAGTTGCTCGGCTTTGTCGCGGCGGTCGCGGGCACGGCCATGGTCTTGCGGGTGGCTTGGTTTTTTCCGGGCGCCTATCTGCCTTTTGTTTTTTCGCACAAGGTGCGTGAGACCGAGACGCGCCCGGCCTGGCAAGTCGTGTTCGTGGCCGGCTGGGCCGGCATCCGTGGCACGGTCACGCTCGCCGCCGCCCTGTCCATTCCGCTCTGGCTGCCGGACGGTTCGGCGTTCCCCGCCCGGGACATCGTCATTTTCCTGGCCTTCGGCGTCATCGTCACGACGCTTCTATTGCAAGGCACGACTACGGAGTGGCTCATCCACCGGCTCGGGCTGAAGGAGGACGACACCCGGCAGAAGGAGGATCGCTTCGCCCGCACCACTGCCGTAAGCGCCGGTCTGAAGGTGTTGCGTGAGTCGGAGTCTCCGCACAACTCCGTGGCGAAAAACGCGGCGCTAAACCACGTCCTGGCGGAATACGAGGAGCGCCTGTCCGAATTGGTGGCCGAAGGCGAAACCCGCACCCACGCGCGCGAGCGGCTTGCCGCGGAAAAACATTTTCGCTTCGCCGCCCTGGAAGCAGAGCGCAAGGCGGTGGATGATCTCTGGCGCCGCGATGTCATTTCCGACGAGGTGCACCGCCCTCTGCAGCAGTTGCTTGATCACGAGGAAGCGATGCTGCGTGCACAGCCTAAGCATCAAGCCGAGGCGGTGGACAATCTGGAGCAACCGCTGTAAGACCGATCGATTGGCTTGGACACGGGATTCTTCCGTGACCTCGGTGTTTCATCCGATTTTTTTCAAATGGATGGAATAGGCTGTGGTGTTGGAAGAGTTGAGAAACACGCAGGCTTTGTTTCGATGGGGTCATGCGTTTACCCCCTGCCTGCCTGTTTGCGCTGATTCTGGCCGCGGTCCGCCTGAAGGCTGCCGGCATGCCGCCCGCCCAGCCTGAAATCATGCCCGGCAGCGCTGCCGACCGCCGTGCCCTCGCCGTCCTCGCGAAAATGACGCTCGAGGAAAAAATCGGCCAGATGACGCAGCCCGACTTTTCCGCGCTGGCTTCGCCCGAACAGATCAAAACCTACGCTCTCGGCTCCGTCCTCAGCGGTGGCAGCACCGATCCCGCCGCCGGTAACTCTCCCGTGGCCTGGGCCGATTTTATCGACGCTTGCCAGGATCAGGCGTTCGCCAGCCGCCTGCACATCCCGCTCCTCTACGGCATCGACGCCGTGCACGGCCACAACAACGTCCTCGGCGCGGTCATCTTTCCCCACAACATCGGACTCGGTGCCACGCGCGATCCTGCGCTGGTTGAACAGGCCGCCCGCGTCACCGCGCTGGAAATGACCGCCACCGGCATTCATTGGGCGTTTGCGCCCGGCGTCATCGTCGGCCGCGACGAGCGCTGGGGTCGCACGTACGAAAGCTTCGGCGAGGATCCCGCCCTCGTCTCCGAACTCGGTGCGGCCGCGATTCATGGCCTGCAGACCGCCCGGCTCGACGGTGCGACCGCCGTGCTCGCCTGCGCCAAGCATTATCTCGGGGACGGTGGCACGCTCGGCGGCAAGGACCAGGGTAATACTGCATGCGACGAGCCGACACTGCGCCGGCTTTTCCTCCCGCCGTACCAGTCCGCCGTCCGCGCCGGGGTCGGCTCCATCATGGTCAGTTACAGCAGCTGGAATGGCCATAAAATGCACGGCAACCGCTACCTCATCACTGACGTGCTCAAGGGTGAACTCGGTTTCCCAGGATTCGTTGTCTCCGATTGGGCCGCCATCGACCAGCTGCCCGGTGACTATCGTGCTGACATCGAGGCCTCCATCAATGCCGGCCTCGACATGGTCATGATCCCGCGTCCGTTGGACAAACCCAACAACTACGTGGAATTCATCACCACGCTGAAGGAACTCGTCCAGGCTGGCCGCGTGCCGCAGAGCCGGATCGACGACGCGGTCCGCCGCATCCTGCGCGTGAAATTCGCCTTGGATCTCGCTGCGCACCCCCGTGCCGATCGTGCGTTGCTCTCCGAGGTCGGTTCGCCGGCCCATCGCGCGGTCGCGCGCGCCTGCGTGCGCGAATCGCTCGTACTGCTCAAAAACGACAGGCATACCCTGCCGCTCGCTGCCGGCCGGCACGTGCATGTGGTTGGCTGCGCGGCCAACGACCTCGGACTGCAATGCGGCGGCTGGACCATCAGCTGGCAGGGCCAATCCGGTCCCTGCACGGAAGGCACCACGATCCTCGAAGGCCTGCGCCAGACGGCACCGGCCGGCACGGAAGTCACTTTCATCATGGACGGATCCAGTGCGGCCGGCGCCGACACCATCATCGTGGTCACCGCCGAGGAGCCCTACGCCGAAGGGAAGGGTGACCGCGTCGACCTCAGCTTGCCCGCCGCCGACCTGAAATTGCTTCGCGAGGCCCATGCGACCGGCGCCCACGTCGTGCACATTCTCATTTGCGGCCGTCCGCTCATTCTTGGCGAAGCGCTTGATCTCGCCGACGCCACGGTCGTCGCCTGGTTTCCAGGCAGCGAAGGCGCCGGGGTGGCCGATGTGCTCTGGGGTAAATTCGCGCCCACCGGCAAGCTTCCCGTCTCCTGGCCGCGTACCATGGCGCAGATCCCCATCAATGTCGGCGACGAGCACTATGATCCGCTTTTTCCTTACGGCTTCGGCCTGACGTATTGAGATGCTTGGCTTAGGTATGTCGCTCAATCGTCACACGAGTACAGTATCTAAAGGAAATCAAATGACTGTCTATTTGCGCTGACATCCGGATTTGCGATCCGTCCCAAGTAGCTCGCTAACAATAACAGAGGCCAGCCAGGCCAACCGAAAAGCCGCCGCCTCCGTTGACTGGTGGCACGCATTTTCAAAGGCATAACCATTGCTTGCATGGCTTCTGCTATCCCGCCTAGGATTTTTTCCTTATTATGGTCCAGAAGTTTCACCTATTCCCGCGGTCTCTGAGCCGCATGATGTTGTTCGTCGCTATTTTTGCAGCTGCATTCGCCCATGCTGCCCAAGTGGCCGCACCTGCCTTCAGTCCACCGGCAGGTTCTTATAGCAGTGCACAGTCGGTGACCATTAGCACCACAACCAGCGGCGCCACGATTGTTTATACCACGGATGGCAGCACGCCGACCGAGAGTGGTGGCGCGATCAGTTATGGCACATTGTTGCCCAACGGAGGATCAGTTTCCGTTGATACCAACGTCACCCTCAAGGCCATTGCCTTCGAGAACGGTTTCAATGACAGCACGGTCGTTAGCGCTGCCTATGTCTTTCCACCGGCAGCCACGCCAACTTTCAGTCCGGCCGCTGGCACTTACAACACCTTGCTTTCGGTGACCATCAGCACCGCCACTGTTGGAGCATCGATCGTTTACACCACAGACGGAACCACTCCGGCAGAAGACGAAGGCAGGCCCACCGGGACAAGTCAGTTATACTCAGGACCTGTTTCGATCGATATCACCAAGACGGTTAAGGCCGTTGCGTTCAAGAATGGCTTTGCTGACAGTGCCGTGGCCATCGCTGCGTATACCCTCCTTCAAGTAGCTGCACCGACGTTCAGCCCGGGGTCGGGCTTTTATACCGGTGCACAGTCGGTGACCATCAGCACGACCACAAGCGGTGCCTCAATCGCATATACGACGGATAACACTGTTCCTACCGAGAGCGGCGGTGTGGTCACCAACGGCATATTATTGTCCAATGGAGGGTCGTCTGGAACAGTGCTCATTAGCTCGACGACCACGCTGTGGGTTCTTGTTTTCAAGAGCGGCCTTGCCGACTATAGCACTTTTTCTTCCTATTTGATTACCTATCCCTATGCAAATCAGCCAACGCTCACTCCGGCCGGTGGCAGCTATACCAGCCCACAGTCTGTGACGATCAGCACCACGACCAGTGGCGCCTCGATTGCTTACACCACGGATGGCACCACTCCGACAGCAACGACCGGCGGCGTGCTCACTCATGGCACACTCTACTCAGGGCCAATTACCATCAGCTCAACGACCACATTGAACGTCATTGCTTTCGAGAACGGCTTTTTCCCCAGCCCACCCGTCACCGCCACGTATACGTTGCCGCCGCCTGCGCCAACCTTCAGCCTTCCTGCTGGCACCTACACGAACGCCCAATCCGTATCCATTACTCCGTCCATCAGCGGCGCCACCATCCGTTACACGACCGATGGCAGCACGCCGACCGAGACCAATGGCGCAGTCTACTCCAGCGCGGTGAGCATCAGCAGCACAATGATACTCAAGGCCATCGCTTACAAGAGCGGCCAGCCTGACAGCATGGTGGCCAGCGGCATCTACACGATCACCAGTTCGCCGGCCGTAATCCTGAATGTCATTTATGACTTTACCGGATACAACAACGGAGGAACAGAACCTTTCGCTGGTTTGATCCGAGGCAGCGACGGCAATTTTTATGGTACGACTTATGAAGGAGGGCAATATGGTCGAGGTACCGTCTTCAAGGTAACCTCGGCCGGTGCCCTGACAACGGTGGCTTCATTTTCTGTCACCAATGGAGAATATCCCTTTGCGGGCGTGACTCAGGGCAGTGACGGCAACTTCTACGGGACGACCAATCCTTCCGTTTTTAGTCCCTCCAGCAGCGACTTGGGCCTCATTTTCAAGATGACGCCCGGTGGCATCCTGACCACGCTGGTGTCATTCAATGGCTCCAACGGCGAATTTCCTTTCGCCGGCTTGGTGCAGGGAACCGACGGCAACTTCTACGGCATGACTTTTGGCGCAGGCACCGGCGGCTATGGCACCATCTTCAAAATTACACCAGCCGGCGTCTTGACGACGTTGGTTTCGTTTTCTGGCATCAATGGAGGATTTCCTGCCGCGAATCTGATGCAGGGCAGCGACGGTAACTTTTACGGCACGACCTATGACGGCGGCAATACCTACACTTCCGCGAGCAATTTGGGCGATGGCACTGTCTTTAAGATGACGCCATCGGGCAGCTTGACGACGTTGGTTTCATTTGCCGGCACCAATGGAATGTTGCCGGCCGCAGCTCTGGTGCAAGGCAGGGACGGCAATTTTTACGGCACGACGACGGAGGACAGTGTCAATGACAACGGCACGGTCTTCAAGATGACCCCGGCCGGCGCCCTGACCCCCCTCGTTTTCTTCAATGGAACCAATGGTGCGGCTCCCAACGGCTTGGTCCAGGGCAGTGACGGCAACTTTTACGGTACGGCCGGGGCCGGCGGCGACAGCAACGATGACGGTACGATCTTTGGGGTGACCCCAACCGGCACGCTGACCCGTTTGGTTGCGTTTGACGGTGCCAACGGGAGCGGTCCACTGGGGAATCTGGTGCAGAGCAGCGATGGCAATTTCTATGGCACGACTCCCTCTGGAGGGGCTGCGGGCGAAGGGGTTGTTTTTCAAGTGATCATGCCCGCAATAGCCGCTGCACCGGCCTTCAGCCCGTCTGCCGGCACCTACACCAGCGCGCAAACGGTGACCATTACCTCGACGACCGTGGGCGTTTCCATCCGTTACACGACCGACGGCAGCACGCCAAGCGAAATGGTTGGCGCGCTTTATTCCGCCCCGGTTTCAATCAGTGCGACAACGACTCTCAAAGCCATTGCTTTCAAAAGCGGTCTAACCGACAGCGCGGTGACCAGCGGCACCTTTACGATCACTCCGCCGCCCGCTTCTTCGCCGACAAGCGGCGGTGGAGGGGGAGGCGGTGGTGGAGGCGCGCCCAGTTGGTGGTTCCTCGGCGCCCTGGCGTTCCTCGGCTTACTGCGCTGGAAACTCGCCCCAAAAATATCGGACGAAAACCAGAAGTCCTGAACAGGGAATTGATCCTCAGGCTGGCCCAGCCGGCTCGAACACGTTTCACCGCTTGCCGGCTGCAGACGCAACGGCGACTTGGGCTGAAAATCCGGTTGGCGCAAATCCCGCTGAATGCCAGCGCCTCCGGCTTGGCCTATTGATTGCGCGCCATGCCGCCGTGCCGGGGCACGGCTTTGCCGACAGCGATTTCCTTTTTTAAGGACGAAGGGAATGCATCAGCCGATTGAAGGAAGCCGATTTTTATCTTTTTCGGCGCAATCACGTTGACTTGGCCATTGGGCCAAAGTGTTAGTGAACCTTTGGTCTCAACGAATTGATGCATATAGATTGCAATATAGTACTCAAGTCGTCCGAGCAGCCTCTCTATTTAATTCTCATATACTTTCAGGGCATATCCATCAACTCGCACGGCTTCTGCTAGCACGAGCTGCCTCTTCCGCTTCCCAATGATCACACCATTTCCACTATTTCTGCGGCGCCTTGGCGGCCTCGCTTTTTTCGCCTGCATTTTTTCGGCTGCGTCCATCTATGCCGATCAAGTCGCGGCTCCGGTCCTTAGCCCTCCTCCGGGGACTTATACAGGCGCGCAGACCGTGACAATCACCTCAGCTACGGCCGGCGTCACGATCCGCTGTACGACCGACGGTAGCACGCCGACTGAGACCAACGGCCTGGTTTACTCCGGTCCGGTTTCGATTGCTGCAAATATCCCGTTCGCGGCCATCGCCTACAACGCCGGCTTTACCGACAGTGCGGTGACCAGTGGTAATTATTTCATTCAAGCAGCCACGCCAACCTTCACCCCGGCAGCCGGCCTTTATAGTAGCGTGCAATCGGTGGCCATCAGCTCGGTCACCCCCGGCGTCTCGATCGCCTATACCACGGATGGCAGCACGCCGACGGAGAGCGGCGGCACGGTTACCCATGGCGCATTATATTCCGGGGCGATTTCTGTCGGCGCCAGCTGTACCCTCAGCGCCATTGCATTCAGGAGCGACCTGACCGACAGCGCCATCGGCACCGCCACCTATTCCATTTTTCTGCCCACGGCGGCCACGCCGACGTTCAGCCCGGCAGCCGGTACTTATACCAGTGTGCAATCGGTGACCATCAGCTCAACCAGCAGCGGCACGTCGATCGCCTATACCACGGATGGCAGCACGCCGACCGAGAGCGGCGGCACGGTCACCCATGGCATATTATATTCCGGAGCGGTCCCCGTCGGCGTCACCACCACGCTCAAGGCCATTGCCTTTGGCGGGGCCTTTGCCGATAGCGGTCTGGCCAGCGCGGCCTATGTCATCAATCTTCCTCCCGCTTTTGGCACAGCTGGCGGCACCTATGCCAGCCCCCAGTCAGTGGCCGTCACTCAGGCCATCAGCGGCGCCACCATCCACTACACGACCGATGGCAGCACGCCGACCGAAACCAACGGAACTCTCTATTCCGGCCCGGTGAGCATCAGCCACTCGACCATTCTCAAGGCCATTTCCTATCAGCCCGGTTCTTTCGACAGCCCGGTGACTAGTGCGATCTATACGATTACCAGTTCGCCCGCTGTCATCCTGAATGTCGTCCGCGATTTTTGCGGGTGCGGCAGCAGCGGGACTAATTCCGGGGCCACGTTGGTGCAAGGCACCGACGGCAACTTCTACGGCACGACGGAAATTGGCGGCGCCAATAGCGCGGGCACCGTCTTCAAGGTGACTTCGGCCGGCGTCCTGACCACCCTGACTTCATTTGACGGTATTAATGGGCAAACCCCCTTCGCCGGCCTGACGCAAGGTGTCGACGGCAACTTCTACGGCCCGACTTATCTTGGCGGCAGTGCCAGCCTCGGTGGCATTTTCAAAATAACTCCAGCGGGCGTTCTGACCCCCTTGCTTTCATTCAATGGTGCCAACGGGGAATACCCTTTTGCGAATTTGATCCAGGGCAGCGATGGCAACTTCTACGGTACAACCAACCCGGTCTTTTTTGACCCGACCAATTATGGCACTGTCTTTAAAGTGACCCCGGCGGGCGTCCTGACCACCCTTGTCTTATTCAATGGCACCAATGGCGGTGGTTCGCGTGGCGGTTTGGTGCAGGGTAGCGACGGCAACTTCTACGGCACGACTTACTTGGGAGGCAGCAGCAGCGACGGCACCATCTTCAAGATGACGCCGGCGGGCATCTTGACCACCTTGGTTTCATTCAACGGTATCAATGGCGCCCTGCCCAGTGCCGGCTTGGTGCAGGGCAGCGACGGCGATTTTTACGGCACGACCAGCTGGGACAGCGTCAACCATGATGGCACTGTCTTTAAAATGACTTCCACGGGCGCCCTGGCCACCCTGGCTTTTTTTAACGGCACCAACGGGCAGTATCCCCACGGCCTGGTGCAGGGCAGCGACGGCAATTTCTACGGCCTCGCTGAATCCGGCGGCGATAGCGGCAATTATGGCACGGTATTTAAAGTGACGCCGGCCGGCATTCTAACGGCCTTGGCTTCATTTGACGGTGCCAACGGCAACGGCCCCATCGCCAATTTGGTACAGGGCAGCGACGGCAACTTCTACGGCACGACCGAAACCGGCGGTGTCTCCAATGCCGGGGTGATTTTTCAACTGATTGTTCCCCCGTCCGCCGTTGCACCGACCTTCAGTCCCGCCGCCGGTGCTTATACCAGTGTGCAAAACGTGACGATCAGCACGACGACCAGTGGTGCCTCGATCCGCTACACCACCGATGGCAGCACGCCGACCGAGACCAACGGCACGCTTTATTCCGGCCCGGTTTTGATCAGTGCGAATACGACGCTCGCGGCCATTGCCTACAAGTCGGGGGACACCGACAGCCCGGTGACCAGCGGCACTTACACGATCACCTTGCCAGCCGCACCAGCTTCACCGGCAAGCAGCGGTGGTGGAGGCGGCGGCGGCGCGCCCAGCTGGTGGTTTCTCGGTGCTCTGGCCTTTGCCGCTCTCTTGCGATGGAAACTTGGCCAAAAAATGTCGGGCGAAAGCCGGAAATCCTGAAAAAGAATTGATCGGGAAACAAGCCTGGCCGAAACCGACCCCGGTCACCGCACGACCGGATACAGGGCGGCCAGTTTGCGCAGCGTCGTCAGGTTGCGCATCGTCGACGAAGGCAGCTTGAGCGCTTTCAATTCCCGTGAGGTCCAGACCTTGGACTCGTGGGTTTTAATCCGGCGGCACAGCCAGTAATATTCGCGTCCCTCGACCCGAAACTCGTCCACTTCCGTCCGGCAGGCGACCAGGCCGCGAACCTGGCTGGCGCTGAGCGCTTCACCCAGGAAACCGCAATGCACGGTGTTTTCCGGCGGATCCATGTCGGCCTTGGAAAACGGCCGGAAGGCGGCCACGGCTGCGACCTCCGCCCGCGTGCGCACGAATGTATCGACTGCGTAACCCAGCGCCGACTGGAGATGCTCCTCGATCTGTTGCTCAAGCTTCAGGACATCCCCGGCTTTGCCTTCGAAAATCACATTTCCGCTCGCAATGAAGGTCGAGACATTGCGGAATTTCAGCTCCTCAAACAATGCGCGAAGGTTGTCCATCGTGGGCCGACGGTTGCCCAGGTTGATCCCGCGGAGAAAAGCCACGTAATGAGGCATGCGTGTACCGGTCATCACAGCCGGGAAATCGGCCTCGCGTCAAACCAGAGCATGGCTCCTGCTTTCCTGGCCGATCTTCGACCTTTTGTTTTCAGCCCTCATCGGTCATCCCTGCCTCATCGCATGAACGACGTCCTTGGCTCTCTTGCCCGGCTCTTCACCCAGCCTCCGTATTATTACCTTTCGTGGCCGGCGGTGGCGATGATCGTGGGCACGATGATTGGGATGCTTTCGAAATCCGCCGCCGCGGCGCTCGCCGTCGTGCCTCGGACTGCGGGCGGGCTGGTCGGGCTTGTCACCGCGCCGTTCATCCACGCCAACCTCGCGCACCTCGCTGCCAATCTGCCGCCGTTCCTTGTACTCGGCGCGCTCGTGCTCCGGCACGGCTCGGCGGAATTTCTTGAGGTCGCGCTGGCCATCGCGCTCGGGTCGGGCGTCCTGCTCTGGCTGTTTGGCCGCAAGGCCGCGCACATGGGCATGAGCGGCGTGATCTTCGGCTTCTTCGGCTGGCTGGTTGCGCTTGCCTGGTTCACGCGGGCCACGCCCGACCTCCTGATCGCCGGCGGCGTGCTCCTTTTCTACGGCGGCATGCTGGCCGGCCTCGCGCCCGCGCGCAACGGCACCTCTTGGGAAGGCCACCTCTTCGGCCTCATTGCCGGTCTCGGCACGGCGTGGTTTCAGTTTCGGGGGTGATCAACGGAATCGGAATTTGAAGGGGGGAAACCCCGAAACCCGGAAATCGGAAGAAAATAATTAGAGCCATGAAGCGGGAAATTCGGAGTTTTGTTTCCTGGATTCTTGGCTTCCTGCTTTAAACAGGCCTTTCATTTCTCTGCGCCTTTGCGCCTTGGCGAGAGACAATAATACAATTTTCCAGCGAAGAACCCCAAACGTTGGGAGTGAAGCCACGGTCTGATGACTTCAAATCCTTCGAATACTTCGCGAGACCCATCAGAAAGCTGAAGTGATGAACCCAAAATTTTAAGCAGGAAACCGGGAAGCCAGGAAATCGGAGAAAAAATTGATTAGGAGGCCATGAAACGAATAATTCGGAATTTCGCTTTCCCGTCCTCCCTTGAACACCCCATAGCGCCGCAATCCGCGGCTGGATATGCTCGGGAAATGACAAAACCTGTTTTTAATCTTCTCTCACCCCTGTCCACCGTTCGCGCGGTCAGGCAGCTCGTTCCCGTCCTCGCGTGTTGCGGGGTGCTCGGCCTTCTTGCCGGTTGCTCTACCGAGCCGGACTCGCATCTGGTCTCCGCCCCGCCTCCGCCCGCGCCGACCAACGCGGTGACGACGACCACCACCACCTCGACGACTCCCGTGGCGGTGTCGGCTCCGGGGACGGTCGTGAGCACCACCGTTGTGACCCAGGCCCCACCGGCGTTGCAGTCCGAGGTCGTGCTGGCCCAGCCGTCGCCCCAGCATGTATGGATTGCCGGCTATTGGACATGGCAGAATGACCGGTATGAGTGGATGGCCGGTCATTGGGAACTGCCCCCGAATTCGGCTTCAGTGTGGGTTGCTCCGCGCTGGGAGCAGCAGGGCGCTTCCTACCGGTTTTATGAAGGCTATTGGAATTGAACCGGTCTCGCCCGGGTTTGAATCCATAAATTTTCTTACGTAGCCAGATTCCATTGGCCCCTCCCGTTTTTGGGCGGGGCCAATTTATTTTCACCGATCCATCGCGCCGCCGGATAGGGTTAGACCCCATTTTGTCCCGCGGTGCTTCCAGCTATCCTCGGACATGCCCCTCTTAAACGTAGTTCTCACTTTGATCGTTGTCGGTGTGCTTCTCTGGCTGATCAATACCTACATCCCGATGCAGAGTACGATCAAAAGGATCCTCAACATCGTCGTCGTGGTCGTCGTCATCCTGTGGCTGCTCTATGGCTTCGGCGTTCTCAACCACTCCGGGGATGTGCATCTCCCGGTGGTGAAGTAAGTAAGGATTTTTTCCCGCGAAGGGCGCGAAGGCGACGAAGGTTCGGACGGCAAAGCCGCGGTCTGATCACTTCGAATCCTTCGCTTACTTCGCGAGACTCAGCAGAAAATACTGAATCCTTTGAATCGACCTTTGCGGTGGAAGCACGAAACCGGATTCGGAATTTTAAGAAGGAAACCCGGAAACCATGAATTCGAAATTCTGTTTCCTGGATTCATGGCTTCTTAATTAAAATCTGCCTTTAATTTCTCCGCGCCTTTGCGCCTTGGCGAGAGACAGTAATTCATTTTTCCGGCGAAGGGTCCGAAGGCCTCTAGGGTTCGGAGCATGAAGTTATGACTTCGAATCCTTCGCTTACTTCGCGAGAACCCGCTTTCAGGGCGCGAGCGCGGGCACCGGCGACTGCGGCTTTTTGCCGGGCCGGAAGGACAGGTTCTCGGTCATCACGTAAATCGTCATGGCGAGCAGAATGAAGAAGGCGGCCACCCAGAAGAACGGACTGTGATGCATCCGCTTCCAGTAGGGGCGGTGTGCCGGGTGCGGCCCGCCGTGTTGATGAAACTTGGGATCATCCATGGTGAAGTCATGGACAGCTCCGACAGACCAAGGTCTCTGCTTATTTTCGCCAAATGATAAAACCGGAAATCTGAAATTTTAAGCGGGAAGCCGGGAAATCGGATTCTGATTCCTGGATTTATGGCTTCCTGCTTAAAACAGACTTTTTATTTCTCCGCGCGCTCCGTGGCTCCGTGATGAAAGCCTGAAACTCGGATCGGAATTTTAAGTGGGAAGCCCAGAAGCCAAGAAATCGGAATTCCTCTTCTTGGCTTCCTGGCTTCTTACTTAAAAATGCTTGGATCCTGAATTCCTTACTTCGCCTTCGGATTGATCTCCCAGACCGCAAAAACGTTGTTTTCGGTGTCCTTGCAGATGGCGAAATAGCCCATCTTTGGCACGGGCATCCGCGGGCGGATGATCTTGCCGCCGAGTTTTTTGACCTTGGCCACGGCCCGGTTCACCGAGGGCACGTTGAAATAGGTGGTGATGGTGTGCGTCGGGTACATCCGCGCCATCATGCCGCCATCGGGCGAGGCGTCATGGCCGCCGGTGTCGAGATGCCAGTATTCGATGCCGGAGGAAGCGGGATGGGGCGCGATTTTCCAGCCGAACAGTGTGCCGTAGAATTTTTGCGCGCGTTTCGGATCGTCGGCCGGGATTTCAAACCAGATCAGGCTCGAGGCCGGGGCTTTGATGCTCTTCCTGGTTTTCTTTTTGGTGCTCATGGGTGTTTTTCGGTTGAGAGGGAGGGTTGTAGCCGAGCGAGGATAATTGCCGCGTGGAGTCAGAGTCTGGAACAGAAAATAGCCGGGAGGAAAGAGCTTTATGATCGGTGCATCTTCCCTTCGTTTCCTCCGCGGGAGTTTTTTCCCGCGAAGGAGCGAAGGTTAAGAAGGCGGAGGGTAAGCTCCAAAGCTGGCGAATCAGCCTTCAGGCTGCCTTAGGCCGCGTTCGGGTCGGTTTCCCAGAGGCCGAACGTGTTGTTCTCGGTGTCCTGGCAGACGGCGAAGTAGCCCATCTGGGGCACGGCGGTCCGGGCAGTGCGGATTCTGCCGCCGAGTTTTTCCACCCTGGCCGCAGACTCGGCCACGGAGGCCACGCTGACGTACTGGGTGATGCGCTCTTCCGGCTGCCGGCGCGTCATCAGCCCGCCGTCGGGCGAAGTATCGGCTCCGCCCGTGTCGATGTGCTGGTATTTCTGCGCTTCCGGACCTTGCATGCTGGCGAAGGGCGCGATTTTCCAGCCGAACAGGGCGTTGTAGAACTTCTTCGCGCGGTCGAGGTTGTCGGCCGGGATTTCAAACCAGACCAGGCTTCCGATCGTGGCGTTTTCTTGGGTCATCGTTGCGATACTCATGTGATTTCCTTTCTATTTTTTGATGAAGAATGCAGCCGGCATGGCTGCATCCGTTGACGCTTGCCTGGTGTTCGGTCCTGGGCTGAACGTCGCGACCGAAATCAGTTTCGCAACCCAAAGGGCAAAAAATTTTGTCCGTCCCTAAACTTTAGGTATTATATGGAAATGACCGGCTTACCCGACCCACGCACGCGCGTTGTTAAATAATTTCATCCACGGAGAATCTTCCGGCCAATCGGCCGGATGCCAGCTCATCGTGACGGTCCGATGAACGCGCTCGGGGTGCGGCATCATGATGGTGACGCGGCCGGTGGTCGTGGTCAGAGCGGTTAGGCCGAAGGGCGAGCCGTTGGGGTTGAGCGGATATTGCTCGGTGATTTCGTGCTTATTATTGACGAAACGCGCGGCGACCAAGCCGGATTCGCTGCATTTTTTGGCGGCTTCGGCATTCGGGAACTCGGCGTAGCCTTCACCGTGAGAAACGGCGATGGGGATGATGGAGCCCTCCATGCCGGCGAAAAAAACGCTGGGGCTTTTCTCGATCTTGAGCGAGGCGAAGCGGGCTTCGAAGCGTTCGGACTGGTTTTGTACGAAACGCGGCCAGAGGTCGGCGCCGGGGATGATCGAGTGGAGGTTGCTCATCATCTGGCAGCCGTTGCACACGCCGAGCGCAAAGGCGTCCGCGCGCGCGAAAAAGGCGGAGAACTCGGTCCGGGCGCGCGGATTGAAGAGGATGCTCTTGGCCCAGCCCTCGCCGGCGCCGAGGACGTCGCCGTAGCTGAAGCCGCCGCAGGCGACCACGCCGCGAAAATCCTTTAGCGAAACGCGGCCCGAGAGGATGTCGGTCATGTGGACGTCGATCGCCTTGAAGCCCGCGCGGGTGAACGCGGCCGCCATCTCGACCTGGCCGTTGACGCCCTGTTCACGAAGGATGGCGACGGGAGGGCGGGTTTTTAAAATCGCGGGCGCAGCGTTGAGATCGAAAGTGAGCTTCGGGGAAATCCCAGGGTCCGTTTGATCCAGTTTAAGTTGGTATTCGCTTTCGGCGCAGGCGGGGTTGTCGCGCAGCGCGGCGATGCGGCGGGTGACGTCGGACCAGATGGCGCGGAGGGAGGAAAGATTTTCGTCGAGCAGGATCTTGCCGGCTTGCTTCACGCGGAATTTGTAATCGCGGTTAAGCGTGCCGATACGCGTGGTGATCGTGTTGAGGCCCTGGGCGCGGAGGACGGCGTTGACGGCATTGAGGTCGGTGGCGCGCACTTGGATGACGGCGCCGAGTTCCTCGGCAAACAGCGCGGCAAAGGCTTCACGGCCGTCGGGCAATTCGAGATCGACGCCGACATGACCGGCAAAAGCCATCTCGACCACCGTCGTGAGCAGGCCGCCATCGGAGCGATCGTGGTAGGCGAGGAGTTTTTTCTCGTGACCGAGCTGCTGGATGGCGTTCCAGAAATTCTTGAGTTCGGCGGTGTTGTCGACGTCGGGCGTGTCGGCGCCCATTTGTGAAACGACCTGCGCGAGGATCGAGCCACCGAGGCGGTCTTTGCCGTGGCCGAGGTCAATGAGCAGCAGCACGGAGTCGTCGATGGGCGCGAGCTGCGGCGTGAGCGAGAGGCGGATGTCGGCGACGGAGGCGAAGGCCGAGATGATGAGCGAGATCGGCGCGGTCATGCGCTTTTGCTGCGTTTTTTCTCCCGAACCATCCTTCCAGACGGTGGACATGCTCATCGAGTCCTTGCCGACGGGGATGGTGATGCCGAGGGCCGGGCAGAGTTCCATGCCGACGGCATAAACGGCGGCGTAAAGGTCGGCGGCGTCGCCGGGGACGGCGGGCGCGGCCATCCAGTTGGCGGAGAGGTTGACCTTGCCGAGGGCGCCGATTTGCGCGGCGGCGAGATTGGTAAGGGCTTCGCCGACGGCGAGGCGGGCGGACGCGGCGGCGTTGTTGACTGCGACGGGCGTGCGTTCGCCCATGGCCATGGCCTCGCCGGTGTAAACGTCGAAGGCGGCGGCGGTGACGGCGCAATCGGCCACGGGTACCTGCCACGGGCCGACCATCTGGTCGCGGCAGATGAGTCCGCCGACGGTGCGGTCGCCAATGGAAATGAGGAACGTCTTGTCGGCGACGGCCGGGTGGGCGAGGACGCGCCTCGTGGCCTCGGCAAGTGACAGGTGGCCAAGTTCCAAAGGAACAAGCGGGCGCTTCAGCGAGGTTTCCTTGCGGTGCATGCGCGGCGGTTTGCCGAGCAGGACCTCGAGCGGCATATCGATCGGCGTGTTCTTGAACTGCGGATCCTCGACAACAAGGCGCTTTTCCTCGGTGGCTTCGCCAACGATGGCGAAGGGACAGCGCTCGCGTTCGCAAAGTTTCTGGAACGCATCGATGCGGGCGGCGGGAACGGCGAGGACGTAGCGCTCCTGGGATTCGTTGCACCAGATTTCGAGCGGGCTCATGCCCGGCTCGTCGTTGGGGATCTTGCGCAAGTTGAAACGCCCACCGCGCCCGCCGTCGTTGACGAGCTCGGGCAGGGCGTTGGACAGGCCGCCGGCGCCGACGTCGTGGATGAACGAAATGGGGTTGTCCGCGCCGAGGGCCCAGCAGCGGTCGATGACCTCCTGGCAGCGGCGTTCCATCTCGGCGTTATCGCGCTGGACGCTGGCGAAATCGAGATCCTCCTGGCCGGAGCCGCTGGCCATGGAGCTGGCCGCGCCGCCGCCGAGGCCGATGAGCATGGCGGGACCGCCGAGGACGACGAGTTTGTCGCCGGGGTGGATTTCGCCCTTCTGGATGTGGCCGGCGCGGATGTTGCCGAGGCCGCCGGCGAGCATGATGGGCTTGTGGTAACCGCGCAGCTCGGTGGCAGGGAGTTGGGTGCTGGGCGTTGAAGATTTGGCGTCGGAAGCGGCCGCGGGCACCTCGGCCTCGAAGGTGCGGAAATAGCCGTTGATGGCGGGGCGGCCGAATTCGTTGTTGAAGGCGGCGCCGCCGAGCGGGCCCTCGATCATGATGTCGAGGGCGGAGACGATGCGGCCGGGCCTGCCGTGCTCCTTTTCCCACGGCTGGACGGCGCCGGGTAGTTTTAAATTGGATACCGTGAAGCCGGTGAGGCCGGCCTTGGGCTTGGCGCCGCGGCCGGTGGCGCCCTCATCGCGGATCTCGCCGCCGGAGCCGGTGGCGGCGCCGGGGAAGGGCGAGATGGCGGTGGGATGGTTGTGGGTCTCGACCTTGCAGAGGAGGTGGATGTCCTCGTCGTGCGCGGCGTATTCGCCCGTTTGCGGGTCAACGTGGAAGCGGCCGCCGTGGCTGCCGGCGAGGACGGCGGCGTTGTCCTTGTAGGCGGAGAGGATGCCGTCGCGATGCAGCTCGTAGGTGTTCTTGATCATCTGAAACAGCGAGCGGTCGCGCTTCCGCCCGTCGATTTCCCAAGTGGCGTTGAAGATCTTGTGGCGGCAGTGCTCGGAGTTGGCCTGCGCGAACATCATCAGCTCGATGTCGTTCGGGTCGCGTCCGAGGGTGGTGAAGGCCTTGGCGAGGTAGTCGATCTCGTCGTCGGCGAGGGCGAGGCCGAGCGTGCGGTCGGCCGCGACGAGGGCGGCGCGGCCCTGGGCAAGGACAGGCACGGTGGTGAGCGGGCGCGGGGCCTCATGGCGGAAAAGGGCGTCGCAGGCCTCGAGGTCGTTGAGGACAACCTGGGTCATGCGGTCAAAGAGCCGGGAGCGGAGAGCTGAATGTTGAGCGCCGGTCAGGGTGGTGCCGCCGAGATCGAGGGTGTAGCCGATGACGCGCTCGATGCGTTTCACGGCGGCAAGGCCGCAGATGTGGGCGATGTCGGTGGCCTTAGACGACCAGGGAGAAATGGTGCCGGGGCGGGGGGCGACGACCTGGACGAGTCCGGTGACGGCGGCGGCGGCCCGGCTGGGGCCGTAGGCGAGGAGCTTTTCGAGGACGGCTCTCTCTGCGGCGGTGAATTCACCGGCCAGCTCGATGATATGGACGAACTGCGCGCTGAGGGCGCGGACGGGCAGGCCGGCGGCGGTGAGATCCTGGAGAAGTTTCTGGAGGCGGAACGAGGAGAGGGCAGGTGAGCCGCGGAGGATCAGCATGATTGGAGAAAAAGATTCGCATCAACATGACCGGGCGGTCAAGTGGGCTGACGGTTTTGCCCTTTGCCTTTTTCGTGCTACGTTTGTTGGAGAAAGCCGTTGACCATTCCAATCATCTCTTAGAAATCATTGCCTTTCCATCGCCCGTGCGGATGAACGTCCACCCAGCACCTGACCAAACTCCCATCGAACGGGAAGGTGTACCCACGGAATGCCGGCTGGCGCGCGCCGGGAGGATCTGCCGCCGATCAACGCCCGCCCGGGCCTGTACGCATGAGTGACAAAGTAACCCACGAATGCGGCATCGCGCTGGTGCGATTGCTTAAGCCGCTCTCCTATTACCAGGAGCGCTACGGCTCCCCGCTGTGGGGCTTCTTCAAGCTCTTCCTGCTGATGGAAAAGCAGCACAACCGCGGGCAGGACGGCGCGGGCGTGGCCTGCGTGAAGCTCGACGTGGCCGAGGGCGACCCATTCATGTTCCGCGAGCGTTGCGTGAAGTCCAACCCGCTCGACAAGATTTTCAAGACGCTGATCAAGGCCTACGAGGAAAAAGTCGCCGGCGGCATCATCCATCCCGAGTTCGCCGAGACGGTGAAGCGCCATTTCGACTTCGGCGGCGAGCTGTTCATGGGCCACCTGCGCTACGGCACGAGCGGCGGCTACAACATGAGCTCGTGCCACCCGTATTTCCGGCGCAGCTCCTGGCCGACGCGCAACCTCGCGCTGGCCGGCAACTTCAACATGACCAACACCGCGGAGCTGAACGACAGCCTCATCGCGATGGGTCAGCATCCGATCTTTGCGACCGACACGCAGGCGCTGCTCGAAAAGATCGGCTTCCACCTCGACGAGGAGCACGAGGAGCTCTACCGCCAGCTCCGACTGCTCAAGCTGTCCGGCCCGGAAATCTCGGCCCGCATCAACGAGGAGATCGACCTCGCCCGCGTGCTCGGGCGCGCCTCGAAAAAGTGGGATGGTGGTTTCGCGCTCGTGGGCATGATCGGCAGTGGCGACGCCTTTGTCGCGCGCGATCCCGCGGGCATCCGCCCCTGTTGGTATTTCCAGAACGATGAGGTCGTGGCCTTTGCCTCCGAACGTGCGCCGCTCATGACGGTGTTCGATCTCGCGGCTGAGCAGGTGAAGGAAGTTGAGCCCGGCCATGTGGTGGTCGTGAAAAAGCGGGGCACGGTCGTGAGCACGCGCTTTGTCGAGCCGCTGCCGCGCGCGGCCTGCTCGTTCGAGCGCATCTATTTCTCCCGTGGCAACGACGTCGATATCTACCGCGAGCGCAAGGCCCTCGGGGCGAACCTCGCCGACCAGGTGCTGCGTGCGGTCGGTCACGATTGGGAGAACAGCGTGTTCAGCTTCATCCCCAACACCGCCGAGGTTGCCTATTACGGTCTCATGTCGGCGCTGCGCGTGCGCCGCCGCGACGAGGTGAAGTCGGCCATCCTCGCCGCCTCACGCGAAGGCCGGCTCGACGAGTCGCTGATCGACGAGCTCGTGTTGCGTAACTGGCCGCGCGGCGAGAAGGTCGTGAGTAAGGACGTGAAGATCCGCACCTTCATCGGCCAGGAAAATTTCCGCAACCAGCTCGCGAGCCACGCCTACGACATCACCTACGGCTCGGTGCGGCCGGCCGACAATCTCGTGTGCGTGGACGACTCCATCGTGCGCGGCACCACCCTGCGCCGCTCCATCCTGCGCATCCTCACGCGGCTCAACCCGAAGAAAATCGTCATCGCCTCCACCGCGCCGCAGATCCGCTATCCCGACTGCTACGGCATTGACATGTCGGAGATGGGCAAATTCATCGCCTTCGAGGCGGCGGTCACGCTGCTCAAGGAGCGCGGCAAGGCCGACCTGCTTGAGGAAGTCTACCGGCTGTGCCGCGACGATCTGCAAAAACCGGAGGCGACCCCGGTCAACCACGTGCGCAAGCTTTACGACCTGTTCACGCCCGAGGAAATTTCGGCCAAGATCGCCGAGTTCGTGCGTCCGAAAGGCGTGGAATGGCAGGGCCCGATCGAGGTCATTTTTCAGACGGTCGAAAACCTCCACGCCGCCGTGCCGAACCACACCGGCGACTGGTACTTCACCGGCAAATACCCCACGCCCGGCGGCTACCGCGTCGCGAACCAGGCCTACGTGAATTATTTCGAAAAAAGCGAGGGGCGCAGCTACTGAGTCGCGCCATGGCGAAGAAATCCAGCGAGACGGCGCTGCCGAAAATCCACACGATCCGCCGGCAGAAGGTGGTGCTCGATTCGGACCTGGCGGCGCTCTATGGCGTGCCGACCTTCCGCTTGAATGAAGCGGTCAAGCGCAACGCGGATCGTTTCCCGGCTGATTTTCGCTTTCAGCTTGGACGGGAGGAGGTTGCAAACTTGATATCGCAAATTGCGATATCAAGTTCCGGTGCCCATGGCGGCCGCCGCCAGCTGCCCTGGGTCTTCACGGAGCACGGCGCGCTGATGGCGGCCAACCTCCTGAACAGCCCGCGCGCCGTGCAAATGAGCCTCTATCTTGTCCGTGCCTTCGTGCAGATGCGCGAGACGCTCATGGCCAATGCCGCGATCCTCAAGCGCCTCGCCGAGATCGACCGCCGGCTGCTCGAACACGACTCCGTGCTGCGCGAGGTGGTCGGGCGGCTGCAGCCGTTGCTCGACGCGCCCGATGAAGACGAGGAGTCCAAACGCAAAATTGGCTTCCACCGGGGCAACCGATAGGGCTCAGTCGCGTCTCCCATGTCGCTCAGCTATGAATCCTCCGGCGTCCGCTACGACCGCCTCGATGCGTTCAAGCGCGCCTGCCAGCGCGCCGCGCGCACGACCGCCCCGCTGCTTGCGGCGCACGGTTACTGTGAACCCGCGAGCGTGCGCGGCGAGAGCGCCTACCTCATTGAGACCGGCGACCATTTTCTCGCGCACGTCGAGGAGGGACTCGGCACGAAAAACCTCGTGGCCGATGCCGTGCAGGCCGTGACGGGCAAATCTTTTTACCGCGAAATCGGCATCGACACGGTTGCGACCATTGTGAACGACCTCGCAACGTGCGGGGCGCTGCCCGTCTCGGTGGCGATGCACGCGGCCGTGGGCGACTCCGACTGGTTCGCCGATGAAAAGCGCGCGAGCGACCTCGTCGAGGGTTTCGCCGAGGGCTGCCGGCAGGCCGGCGCCGTGTGGGGCGGGGGCGAAACGCCCACGCTGCGCGGCATCGTAGAGCCCGCGACGATCGTGCTCGCCGGCTCGGCGCTCGGAAAAATCTCCCCGAAGAGCCTGCGCATCACCGGCGACGTGCGCGATGGCGACGCGATCATTTTTTTCGCCTCGAGCGGCGTGCAGACTAACGGCCTCAGCCTCTGCCGGCTCATCGCGGAAAAACTGCCGCAGGGCTACCAGACGCCGATCGGCGACGGCCGTACCTATGGCGAGGCGCTGCTCGCGCCGTCTGTGATCTACGTGGCGTTCGTGCGCGAATGCCAGCGTCGCGGGATCAAGTTGAATTACACGGCGCACGTGACCGGCCATGGCTGGCGCAAGCTGATGCGAATCGAGGAACCTTTCGTTTACGAGATCACCGGCGTGCGCCCGCCCGGGGCGTTGTTCGATTTCATGATGCGCGCCGGTCCCATCGCCGCGCGCGAGGCCTATGCGACCTTCAACATGGGCGTGGGCTTCGCGGCCTTTGTCGTGCCCGACCTGGCCGACGCCACGCTGGCCGCGGCGAAGGCCGGCGGTTACGACGCCTGGCTGGCGGGCCGCGTCAAAAAGGACGGCAGCCGCAAGGCGGTGGTCGTGCCGCCGCTCGGGCTCACGTTCGAAGGCGACACGCTGCAGGTGCGCTGAGGCCGGCTACTGCCCGTGCAGGGTGATCTGCGTGGGGGCGAGGAATACTTCCATGTACGAGAGATCATCCGCTTTCATTGGCGCGATGATGACGTCCACGGAGGTCCACGTTCCGCCGACAATCGGCTGCGTGATGTTCTGCGACACGGTCTGGAGGTCTTGCTTCCACTTGATCCGCGCCTGCAGGAAATCCAGCTCGGCTTTTTTGTCGGCGTCCGGATCCTTGGGATCGCTGGCCTTGCCCTCCGTGGGCGGCAGCGGCCCGTATTTGACGGAAATGCTGCCGGCAATGACATTGGCCGTGAGGGGATTGCCGATCGAAAGGGTGACCCTGTAGCCGTTCTGGTGGGGCTGGATGTCAGTCACGGACACCGGGAAGTTGCCATAATCGGTCCGGGCCACCTCGAAATCCTTGTCTGTGCCGGAAACGATGGCGGGCGCGCCGTCGAGGGCGTTGATGCGCTGCAGCAGATAGGTGTCCGAGGTCGCGAGGTATTCCTCCCTGGCCGTGAGCTGCTCCAGGTCATGGCGCAACACGGCATTTTCCACGCCCAGGGCGGAAACCCGGGTGGAGAGTTCGTCGACCTTGGCCTTGGTCTCGCGCGCCTGCCGGTTGCCGCACGCGGTCAGGATCAGGGTAAAGATCACGAGGGGTATCGTCCTCATTCTGGCCAGCGTGGTGGCGGCGGGTGCCACCGTCAATCCATGTCGGTCCCGATAATGGTGCAGTTGGCTGCAGTGGTGCGCCGAATCCCGTGTGGTTGTGGCACCCACCACACAACAATTTCCCTCCAGCTTCCGAGCCATGGCGCCACCCTCGCTCTCGCCCCTCTTGACAGGTATTCGCAACGCCGCTACGTCGAAGGCCCGTTATGGAGGCCGTTCTAGATCAGCCCGTGCTCGTCCTCAACCGTCTGTGGCAGGCGGTGAACGTCATTGGCGCACGCCGTGCCTTCGCCCTGCTGGCCCGCGAGCATGCGAGCGTCGTGCACCACTACGACGACGATTTCCGCACCTTCTCGATGCTGGACTGGATCAACTTTTCGCAGAGCAATCCGCCGGTGTCCGCGCTTGAGATGGTGCACACGCCGAGCCGGACGATCCGGCTGCCGCGCGTGATCCTGCTGACGTTTTTTGACAAGCTGCCGTGCAAGGAGCTGAAGCTCACGCGCAACAACGTCTTCGAGCGGGACAAGAGCACGTGCCAGTATTGCGGGAAGCATTTTGTCCGCGAGGAGCTGAACCTCGACCACGTCATCCCGCGCCATTACGGCGGCAAGACGACCTGGGAAAACATCGTGTGCTCGTGCGTGCGCTGCAATACACGGAAGGCCAACCGCCTGCCGCACGAGGCGCACATGCGGCTCATCCGCAAGCCGGCGAAGCCGAAGTGGCGGCCGGTCATCTCGCTCGTGCTTGGCATGCAGCACCGTGAGCTGTGGAAGGATTTCCTCGATATTGCCTACTGGAACGTCGAACTCGACGAGTGAGGCCGCGGTGCGGCGAATGCGCACGCCGGGATTGCGGTCGGGCGGTGCGGGCGCCTAGCCTTACCGCATGCTTTCAAACCTCGTCATGACGCTCATCGGGGCGGACCGCCCCGGCTTGGTGCAACTCGTCGCCACCCGCGTGGCCGACCACGGCGGCAACTGGCTGGAAAGCCGCATGGGCCATCTCGGCGGACAGTTTGCGGGCATCGTGCGCGTGGAGGTGCCGGCCGGGCGGGCTGACGAACTGGGGCGCGCGCTCCAGCAACTCGAAGCCGAGGGCTTGCGGGTCGTCGTCCACGCCGAGCCGGATGCCGTGCCCCGGGCCGGCGGTGCGCTGGCTGCGATCGAGCTGGTGGGGCAGGACCGGCCGGGCATCCTGCGCAGCATCTCGGCCGTGCTCGCCGGGCATGGCGTGAACGTGGAGGAGCTTGCCTCCGAATGCGTGAGCATGCCGATGGGCGGCGGGACGTTGTTTCAGGCGCACGCGACGGTGCTCGTGCCGCCGAGGGCCGATCTCGCGGCGTTACGGGCCGACCTGGAAAAAATCGCGGCCGACCTGATGGTCGACCTCAAGCTGCAGCCGCAGTGAATCCGTCGTGAGGCAAGACGGACGGTGGGCCGCGGTCAGCTTTTCGCGAACGGCAGGGTAAGCCGCATGGTCGTGCCGGTGGGGCTGGTGGCGACGAGTTCGATGTTGCCGCCGTGGCTGAGCATAATGCGCTTGGCGATGGCCAGGCCCAGGCCGGTGCCGCCGGAGCGGCCGGAAAGGAACGAATCAAAGATATGGTCGCGGATTTCATCGGGGATGCCGGTGCCGGTGTCGGTGACATCGAGGAAGAGGTGCGCCCCGTCGTCGTTGCAGCGGAGGCTGATGGTGCCGCCGCCGGGCATGGCCTGGGTGGAGTTGAGCAGGAGATTGAGCAGCACCTGCTGGAGCTGGCCCTTGTGCACATCCACGACGAGGGATCGCGTTGGCGGCTCGAAGTGAAGGTGCACCTTGCTTTGCACGACCTTGAGGCGGATGAGCATCAGGGTGTCGGAAACGATGTCGGCCATCGACCAGCGCGAATGCAGCGAGGAGGGGGCCTTGGCAAAATTGAGCACGCGCGTGACGATGGCCTCGAGCTGGTCGAGCTTTTCGCGGATGAGGCGCTCGTCGGTGCGGCGTGGGTCGTCCTCGGCGAACTCAAGGCCGAGTGCGCCGAAGAGGAGCTTGATCACCGTGAGCGGATTGCGGATCTCGTGGGCGATTTCTGCGGCGAGCAGGCCGAGGGTGGTGAGTTGCTCGTTTTTCCGGAGCGATTCTTCGCTGCGGAAGACACGGCTGTAGAGGCGGGCGTTCTGCAGCGCGACGGCGGCGAGGCTGGCCAGCGCGGCGGCGAGGCGCCTTTCATCGTTGTTGAAGCGGTGGACGTGCTCGGTGAAAATGGCGAGCGCGCCGAGCGCATCGCCCTCGACCAGCATGGGCGTGACGAGTACGGAGCGCAGCTCGGCGTCGCGGGGCAGGTCGATGACGTCCAGGATGTCGGGCGACTGAATATTGGCGAACTCGACCTGCTTCCGGGTAGCCAATGCGGCGCCGACAAGGCAGGAATCGACGGGCAGGTCTTCGGAATGCTTGGGGCCGCCGTGTGGAGTGAAGGCGGTGGCCGGGCTGGAGAGGGCGGCGAGGCGCACCGTCTTGCGGGCGGCGTCGTGGAGGTAGAGCGCGCAGGTGCGCGTCTGGGTGATATTGCGCGTCTCCCGCGCGACGGTGTCGAAAAGCTCCTGTTGCTCGAGTTTCGTCACGAGCGACTGGCCGATCGTGATGAGCGCCTCGAGCTGGCGGGCCTTGCCCTTGAGCTGGTTGAGCTGCCAGAGGCGCTGCATGACCGCGGTGGCCTCGGCCGTAAGACGTACGAGCTGGTCGAGATCGGCGGGCGTGAACGCCGCGAGGATGTCGCTGTCGACGTTGATGACGCCGAGGATCTGGCCGCTCTCCTCCTCGATCATGGGGGCGGCCATCTCGCAGCGCACGGACGCGCGGACGCGCACGTAGCGCGGGTCGGTAGCGACGTTGGGCACGAGCTGCGGCTTGCCATGGAAGGCGACCCAGCCCGTGATGCCCTGGCCCAGGCGGAGGGGCACCTCGTCGGAATCGTCGGGCAGCCCCTGCTGGACCTCGATCTCAAGGTGGCCGCTGTCGGGATTGAGCAGGGCGATGGAACCGCTGGAGGCGCCGAAGAAGGCGACGATCTCGGTGAGGATCGAGCGCGGCGCGGCGCCGGCGTCCACGGTCTTGCCGAGGATGGAGCTGATGTTGTAGAGCGCGGTGAGGGCGCGCAGGTCGTTCGCCGTGGGCATTAACTGGCGCGAACGCTAGAGAGCGATGGGCGCGCGAGGCAAACCTTGTCGGGCTACGACGCCGCCGCCGCGGGTGCGGCCGCGGGCGCGATGATCTTCATCAATTCGTCGCGCAAGGCGTGGAGGCGGCCGCTGTCCTCAGTCGGCTCGTGGTTGGCGCTTTCGATGTAAAAGGTGTCGATGGCCACACCGCGCTCGGTGCCGATGCGCGCGAAGGTGATGTCGAAGCCATGGTCGTAGATGGCCTTGGCCAGGCGGTAAAGGAGGCCGATCTGGTCGTACGCCTGGACTTCGACGATGGTGCGCTGCATCGAGAGCTCGTGGTAAACATCCACGGTGGGAGGAAAGGAGGCCTGCAGCGTGTTGTCGGGGCCGCCGAAACGGCTGGCGGAGATCTTCTTGGCCTGGGCCAGGATTTCGGGATAAAGGTCCTTGTTCTGGATGAGCGCCGCCTCGACGTTGCGGGCAAAACCGTCCATTGCGCTCTGGTTTTGCACGACACCGCGGCCGGGCTCGACCACGTGGAACGCATCGATGGCGATGTGGTCGGCGCGCGAGAGAACCTTGGCCCCCAGGATGTTGAGGCCGGCGACGCTGAAGGCGCCCGCGAGCTTGTAGAAGAGGCCGGCACGGTCCCAGGTGACGACATTGACGACGGTGAGGCTGCGGTTGATGTCGTCCTTCCAGTCGATGACGGGCTTGAGCGTGTTGACGGAATCGGCCTCGTTGATGGAACGCAGGAGGCGGTTGACCATCTGGATGTGCAGCGCGATCTCGCTGGCGTCCGTGTGGATGAAATACCGCTCGGGCAGCAGGTTGAAGTGCGCCGTGATTTCATCCGCGCTGATGCCGGGGATCTTTTTCTGGATGAGCTCTTGTTGGATCATTTGCTTGCGCTCGAGATAACGGGTGAGAACTTCGTCGCCAAGGGTAAGGCGGTCAAGAGTGGCCCGAAAGAGGCTGGTGTGAAGGGTGTCCTTGTAGCTGTTCCAAAGGCTGGCCGCCGTGGCGCGGGCGTCACAGAAGGTGTGGACGTAGAGATAGCGGAGCTTCTCGGCGTCGTCCACCAATTCGGCAAAAGCGGCAGCAGTTTTAGGGTCATCGACGTCCCTCTTCTGCCAAAATCGTGCCATAATCAGATGATTTTTTATGATAAAGGTAACAACCTCACGACTTTCTGGGGGAACTTGCAGGCGTTCGAGGAGCGGAACGGCGATCTGGACCCCGCTTTCGCTGTGATTTTCGATGCCACGGGCCTTGCCGATGTCGTGTAGCAACAGGATGAGGTAGAGCAGGGTCGGGCTGCTGGTATGGTGGAGTTCCTCGCGGTATTTGAGGGTAATGGGCTCGGCTTCGGTGAAAATCCGGTCCAGCTCGCGGATGGCGTTAAGCGTATGTACATCGGCCGTGTAGCGATGGTAATACTCATGCTGGACGAGGCAGGTGAGTGCGGCGAATTCCGGGATGAAGCGCCCGAGCACGCCGAGTTCGTGCATGAGGTTGAGCGTGGGGAAGACCGAGCCGGCTTCCTCCAGCAGCGTGCGGAAGCTGAGATTGGCATCCGGTGAATGCAATACGCGCCGGGTGATGAGCGGCAGCGATTCGCGGATGAGGGTCTGGAGCGAAAAATCCGGGGTGCAGCCGAGCTGCTGGCAATGGCGGAAGACACGGATGAGCCGCGCCGGGTCGTCATGGAAAATCTTGTCGTGCTCCGCTGCCAGTTCGCGGCCGCGCAGGACAAAGCCGTCCAGGCGCTTCGCGCGGTCGTGGCGGCGCGCCCGCAGCGCCTCGCGGAAGGAGCCGCGGCTGCTTTCCGGCGCGGCCAGCGCCAGCGAAAGGCGGTTTTCGACCAGCTTTGAGATGCGGTAGATGGCCTGCGCGTTCTTGTAATAGTCATGCATGAACTGCTCGACGCGGGCCAGCATGCTGTGGTTGGTGTAACCGAGGTTGAGCGCCAGGCGCGGCTGCGTGGCGAGGTCGAGCAGGTCGGTGGGGCGCTTGCTGAGGTAGTGCAGCTCGTTGCGCACGCGCAGGAGGAAATTATAGGCGCGCTGCAGGTCGCGCAGTTCGTTTCGCTTCAGGTAATTTTGCGCGACGAGCTCGGCTAGATCCGTGATGCCGAGCTTCACCCGCGCCATCCAGAGCGTGTTCTGGTAGTCGCGCAGGCTGCCCACGCCGTTTTTCACGTCGGGTTCCTGCAGGAAAACGGTGTCGCCATACTTGGCGCGGCGCGCGGCCTGGTCGAGCAGGCGCGCCTCAATATAACCCTTCGGATTGTCCGTCGTGTAGAAAGCGCGGTAGGTCTGCGCGAAGGTCTCGAACAGCCCGGACGAGCCAGCCACCAGGCGCGCCTCGAGCAGAGCGGTCTTGGTCTGGATGTCCTTGCGCGCTTCGATGAACACCTCGTCGACCGTGCGCGTCGAGTGGCCAACCTTCAGTCCGCAGTCCCACAGCAGATAGAGAATGTCCTGCGTGAGCGCCTCCTGCAGCGGCTTGACGGCGGCCGCCTTGGTTTTGCCCGGGAAAAGAAACATCACGTCGATGTCGCTCAGCGGGCAGAGCTCGCCGCGGCCATAGCCGCCGAGCGCGAGCAGGCTGACCGGCGCCGGCAGCCGGCCATGCGTGCGCAAATAGGCATTCGTCGCATAGTCGAGCAGATGCGCGAGCAGCTCGTCGATCATGGCGGCCTGGGCCTGCACCACCTTCAAGCCGGGATCGCCCGCGTCGTGGCGCATGCGAATCATCGCGCCCTCGAGGCGCAGGAAGGTCTTGCAGGCGGCGAGGCGCTTTGCGGCGGGTACTTCGCCGGTGAAATTCAGGCGCGAGCGCGCGTGTTGCTGGAGGCGTCCGATCATGAAAGGGGAAAAAATGAAGGTAAAATTTGCGGCGGGCGAGGGGATTTAACCGCTTGCGTCGCCGTGGCGGCGCTGGTTCTTTCTGCGGTTCATTTCCGCCCATGGCCGAGATTTCCAAGAGCTACGAACCGCGCGATGTCGAGAAGAAGTGGTATGCCGCCTGGCAGGCCGCGCATGCTTTTGCCGGCCGGGTGGCCCCCGACAAGGAACCGTACAGCATCGTCATCCCGCCGCCCAACGTCACCGGCGTGCTCACGATGGGCCATGTGCTCAATAACACCCTGCAGGACATCCTCGTCCGCCGCGCGCGCCAGGAAGGCCGGTCCGCGCTCTGGATTCCCGGCACCGACCACGCCGGCATCGCCACGCAGACCGTGGTCGAGCGCGAGCTGCGCAAACAGAAAAAGACGCGCCACGATTTCGGCCGGGAGAAGTTCGTCGAAAAGGTCTGGGACTGGCGCCATGAAAAAGGTGGCATCATCCTCGAGCAGCTCCGCCGCCTCGGTGCGTCGTGCGACTGGGACCGCACGCAGTTCACGATGGATCCGGCCTACTCGCGCGCGGTGCTGACGGTCTTCACCGATCTTTTCCGCAAGGGCCACATCTATCGCGGCAAACGCATGGTCAACTGGTGCCCGGCTTCGCAGACCGCCCTCTCCGACGAGGAAGTCATCATGAAGCCGGTCAACGGCACGCTGTGGCAGGTACGCTACGAGCTGGTCGACCGGCCGGGCGAGTTCATCTCCGTCAAGACCACCCGCCCGGAGACGATCCCCGGCGACGTCGCCATCGCCGTGCATCCCGATGACCCCCGCTACGCCGGCCTCATTGGAAAAAGTGTCTGGCGCCCGCTCAACCGCGCGAAAATCCCCGTCATTGCCGATGCGGCCGTGGACAAGGAATTCGGCTCAGGTGCGCTCAAGATCACGCCTGCGCACGACAAGGTGGATTTCGAAGTCGGCGCACGGCACAAGCTGCCCATCCTCGACGTCCTCAACGCCGACGGCACGCTCAACGAACTTGCCGGCCCGGAGCTTGCCGGGCTCGATCGATTTGCCGGACGCAAGAAAGCCGCCGAGCTGCTGAAGGAATCAGGTGCGTTGATCGGCGAAGAAGCCTACGCGAACAATGTCGGCTATTCCGAACGCGCCGACGTGCCCATCGAGCCGCGCCTGACCTGGCAATGGTGGCTCCGCTACCCGCGGATCGAGGAGGCGAAGGCGGCGGTGCGCGACGGGCACATCAAGTTTTATCCCGAGCGCTGGAGCAAAGTTTACCTCCACTGGCTCGAAAACATCCAGGATTGGTGCATCAGCCGCCAGCTTTGGTGGGGGCATCGCATCCCGGTCTGGTATCACGTGGGTCTCGACAAGGAGAAGCTCACCGAGGCCGATCTGCGCGACCCGGCGAAGGTCCATGTTTCGCTCGACGGCCCGGTCGACAAGGAGAACTGGGTGCAGGAGGACGACGTGCTCGACACCTGGGCGTCGTCGTGGCTCTGGCCGTTTGCGACGATGGGCTGGCCGGACAAGGACGAAATGAAAAAGGCCGGCTTCGATTATTTTTATCCGACCACGACGCTCGTCACCGGCCCGGACATCATCTTCTTCTGGGTCGCGCGCATGATCATGGCCGGCCTCGAGTTCATCCGGCCCGGCGAGCCGCTGGTACGGCGCATCCCGTTCAAGAACGTCTATTTCACCGGCATCATCCGCGATGCGCAGGGCCGCAAGATGTCGAAGTCGCTCGGCAATTCGCCCGATCCGCTCGACCTCATCGACAAGTACGGCGCCGACGGCCTCCGCTTCGGCATCATCTCCATCGCGCCGCAGGGCCAGGACATCCGCTTCCAGGAAGACCGGATCGAATCCGGAAAAAATTTCTGCAACAAGCTCTGGAACGCCTGCCGTTTCCGGCAGATGAACGGCGAGGCGGGCGACAACGCCACGCCCGCCGCCATCGTCGCGCGCATCGACCCCGCGAAGTTCGACGCCGATGACCACGCCATTCTCGACCGCCTGATGGCGATCACGCGCGAGGTCGAGCGCTGCTTCCGCGAGTTTGAGTTCAGCGCCGCGGTGCAGGCGCTCTACGGATTTTTCTGGAACGACTTCTGCGACTGGTACGTGGAAGTTTCGAAATCGAAGCTCCAGTCCGCCGACACGAAGGCGAACTGCCTCGCGATCCAGGATCTCGTCCTGCGCCAAACCCTGCTCCTGCTGCACCCGTTCATTCCCTTCATCACCGAAGAACTGTGGCTGCTTCTCGGCTATGGCAGTGTGAACACCTTCCTCATGCGCGATGCGCGCGTGGAAGATTCCTCGCAGCTCGCCATCGCGCTTGATTCGCGGGGCGTGCAGCTCGACCACGCGCAGATCGCCGCGATCGATGGCGTCAAGATCTTCGTTTCCCAGGCCCGGGCGCTGAAGGCCGAGCACAACCTCGCCAGCAAGCGCGATGTGCGTTTCCTCGTGAAGACGGGCGACGCAGGGTGGGCGACGCTCGAGTCCAACCTCGCCAAACTCATGCGCATGGCGGGCGCCGCGGAAATCATCCGCAAAGATAACGTCGAGGGCGCGCCGGCCGTTGTCACTCCGCTCGGCACGCTTTACCTCGACCTGGCGAGCGCGGTCGATGCCGGCGCGGAAAAAATCCGCCTCGCGAAGGAACTCGACGCACTGGCGAAGCACATCGCGGGCACGGAGGCGCGCCTCGCGAACCAGGCGTTTGTCAGCAAGGCTCCGCCCGCCGTTCTCGACGGCGCGAAGAAACAGCTGGCCGAACAGCAGGCGAAGCGAATCGAGCTGGAGCGCTTGCTGAAGGCGCTGGGCTGAGCTTCGTTTGGCCATGGCCAATCCTCCCCGCATTCTCGCCTTTTCCGGCAGCGCCCGACGCGAGTCGCTCAATAAAAAATTCCTCGCCGCCGCGGTGTCCGCAGTGCGCGAGGCGGGCGGCGAGATTACGCTGATCGATCTCAATGATTATGTGCTGCCGCTGTACCACGGGGATCTGGAGGCCGCGCAGGGCTTGCCGGAAAACGCGCAAAAACTGATCGATCTCACGGTCAAACACGACGCGCTGCTCATCGGCTCGCCGGAATACAACAAATCCATCACGCCGCTGCTCAAGAACACGCTCGACTGGATGACCCGCGCCGAGATCGACCCATTCGAAGGCAAGGTCGCGGCCGTCGTTTCGGCTTCGCCGGGCATCCTGGGCGCCACGCATTCCCAGCAACTTGTGCGTCAGTTACTGCTCAATCTCGGCTGCTCGGTCGTGCCAGCGTTTTGTGTGCTGCCGCGAGCCCATGAAGCTTTTGACGAACAGGGCCGGCTCAAGGATGCGAAGACCCAGAAAAATGTACAGGTTTTGGCGGCCGAATTGATACGGCTGGCTAATCATTTAAGTAATTAATAATCAATTTGTTTTGATTGAAATGGCACAAGAAGCCCGGGGTGGTTGCTTGACTTAATCTTTAGTTAGGACATGTCCTATTAGTTCTTCATGACGACATCCGCTCCCGTTGCGCCGGTTTCCCGTGACCTCGAGCAGGCCACGGCTGAGGAGCGCGTACGCTGGGCGATCGAGACTTTCGGCGATGGCCTCGTCATGACGACGAGCTTCGGCATCCAGTCGGCGGTGATGTTGCACCTGGTTACGCGCATCGCGCCGCAAATCCCGGTCATCTTCATCGACACGGGTTATCTGTTTCCCGAGACCTACCGTTTTGCGCGCGATCTGACCGAACGGCTGCAGCTCAACCTGAAGAAATTCGTCCCCGCCATGACCGCGGCCGAGCAGGAGGCGCTTCATGGCAAGCTTTGGGAGCAGGGCCTCGACGGGCTCAAGCGCTACAATTTCATCAACAAGGTCGAGCCGATGGAGCGCGCCGTGCGCGAGCTGGGCGCGACCGCGTGGCTGGCGGGCCTGCGCCGCACGCAGGCGAGCACGCGCGAAGCGCTGCGTGTTGTCCAAAACCAGAACAAGATCACCAAGGTCCACCCCATCATCGATTGGGACGACCGCCGGGTGTACCGCTATCTGACCGACCACAAGCTGCCTTATCATCCGCTCTGGGACCAGGGCTATGTCTCGGTCGGCGACTGGCACAGCACGAGCAAGCTCCTGGACGGAATGAGCGAGGAGGATACGCGTTTCGGCGGCCTCAAGCGCGAGTGCGGCCTGCATGAGCCGAGCGGCAAGGCGGATTTTCAGATCTGACTGGCACCGTCTGCTACGGAATCTCCCTTTCACCGCACGACGCGATAGCGCAGCAGCAGCGTGCCGGCGGCGTTGAGCTTTTCCGATGATTGCAACTCGAGCTGCACGTTGGCTTGGGTTGCGAGCAGCGGCGTGCCGCCGCCGAACAGCACCGGCTCGACCGTAAGCCAGGCCTCGTCGATCAGTCCCGCGGCAAAGAACAGGCTGTGCACCTGCGCGCCGCCGAGCACTGCGCAGCGCGCAAAACCGCGTGCGCGCAGGCTGGCGAGTAGCGGCTCGGGTGCCTCGCTCGTAAACTCGAGCGTGCCCGGCCGGGTGTCCGCGGCATGGCGCTCCGGCGTGCGTGTGAGGATCATGCGCAGGCGCTGTATGATGAGGCTGCTCTGGTATAGATCGCGCGACAGGCGGTAGGTCACGCCGCCCGTCACGCTGCAGTCAAAGCCCGCCAGCACCCGGCGGAAGTAGGCCTTGTCTTCCGGCGAGGTGAAACCGCTGCCGGGCGTATCCTGGCGCGTGATGAAGCCGTCGAGTGATTGCGCGGCCAGCAAAGTCACATGCATAAGGCGGTCGAGCATAGCTTCCCGCCCGGCCGCGATACAAGCGCCAAGACTTGCGCGCTGCGCATCAAGCGTTACGGTGACATCTTTTTATTATGAAGAAAGCTCTCATCACCGGTATCACCGGCCAGGACGGCTCTTATCTGGCCGAGCTACTGCTCGAAAAAGGCTACGAGGTGCACGGTGTCATCCGCCGCGCCTCGACGTTCAACACCAGCCGGATCGACCACCTCTACTGTGACCCGCACATCAACGGTGTGCGCCTCTTTTTGCACTACGGCGATCTCGCCGACTCGGTGCAGATGGTGAAGCTGCTCTACCAGCTTCAGCCGGACGAAGTCTACAATCTTGGCGCGCAGTCGCATGTCCGCGTGTCGTTTGACATCCCCGAATACACGGGTGATGTGGACGGCCTCGGCGCGCAGCGCATCCTCGAGGCGATCCGCGAGGCGGGCCTGGTGCAGAAAGTGCGCTATTACCAGGCCTCGTCCTCCGAAATGTTTGGCAAGGTGCAGGAGGTTCCGCAGACGGAAAAAACCCCTTTCTGGCCGCGTTCGCCCTACGGCTGTGCCAAGGTTTACGCCTACTGGCTCACGGTGAACTATCGCGAGAGCTATAACCTGCACGCCAGCAACGGCATTTTGTTCAACCACGAGTCGCCACGCCGCGGCGAGACGTTCGTCACGCGCAAAATCACCCGGGCTGCCACCCGCATCAAGGCGGGGCTGCAGGACTCGCTTTACCTCGGCAACATCGACGCGAAGCGCGACTGGGGCTATGCCAAGGAATACGTCGAGATGATGTGGCTCATGCTCCAGCAGGACAAGCCCGACGACTATGTGGTGGCGACGAACGAGACGCACAGTGTGCGCGAATTCTGCGAGGAGACATTCGGCCTGCTTGGCCTGGACTGGCAGAAATATGTGAAGTACGACGAACGCTACGAGCGGCCGGCCGAGGTCGACCTGCTCATCGGCGATCCCGCCAAGGCCGAAAAGCAGCTCGGTTGGAAGCCGAAGGTGCGCTTCAAGGAGCTGGTGAAAATCATGGTTGATCACGACCTCGAACTCGCGAGGCGCGAAGCGCAGATCGCGAAACTGCCGAAACTTTGATGAAGCTCTTCATCGCAGGGCACAACGGCATGGTCGGCGCCGCGCTCGTGCGGCACTTCTCGCGCGAGCCGGGCGTTACGCTGCTGCTGCGCTCCCGCCGGGAACTCGACCTGACCAGCCAGGCGGCGGTCGGGGCCTTCTATGCCGCTGAGAAACCGGATGCCGCCATCATCGCCGCGGCGAAGGTTGGCGGCATCCACGCCAACAACACGTATCCGGCGGAATTCCTTTACGACAACCTCGCCATTGCGACCAACTGCATCCACGCCGCCCATCAGGCCGGCGTGAAACGCCTGCTTTTCCTCGGCAGCTCTTGCATCTATCCCAAGCACGCGCCGCAACCGATGCCCGAGGACTGCCTGCTCACCGGGCCGCTTGAGCCCACGAACGAGGCCTATGCCATCGCCAAGATCACCGGATTAAAGCTCTGCCAGTATCACCGAAAACAATACGGTGTGCTTTTTCACTCGGCCATGCCGACCAACCTTTACGGCCCGGGCGACAACTACCATCTCCAGAATTCGCACGTGCTGCCCGCGCTCATTCGGAAATTCCACGAGGCGAAGGAGGCCGGACAGGCGGAGGTCGTCGCTTGGGGTACGGGGGCTCCGAAGCGTGAATTTTTGCATGTGGACGATCTCGCCGATGCCTGTGCGTTCCTGTTCCGCCTCGAAAACCCGCCCGACTGGATCAATGTCGGCACCGGCACCGACGTGACCATCCGGGAGCTCACCGAAATCGTCGCGGCCGTCACCGGGTTCAAGGGCCGGATCGTCTGGGATGCAACCAAGCCCGACGGCACGCCGCGCAAGCTCATGGACGTGGCGAAGCTCACCGCGCTCGGCTGGCGCGCCCGCATCGGCCTGCGCGAGGGCGTCGAAAAAACCTACGCGGGGTTTCTCGCCGAAAAGGCCGCCGGCACCTTGCGCGCCTAGGCCGGCCCGATCATGAGCGACGACATCATCGAACTCGAGCCCGGGGATGACCTGGGCGAGAAAAAATCCTTCTGGGACCACCTCAACGACCTGCGCAAGGTCATCGTACGCTCGGCCATCGCGATCGGCCTCGCCTTGGTCGTCTGCCTGCTGCTCGTCAGCAAACTGGTGGACTTGCTCGAGTATCCGCTGCGGCACATGGACATCTTCGACAAGCCGCAGCCGACCGTGACCTTCCGGCTCGGCGCGACGCAGTTCGGGCCTTATACTGTCTCGCGCGACCAGTTCGCCGCGCTGCCGCCGGGCGCCGCGCCGCATGTCGTCTTTCAGGTCGGCACCGCCCAGGTCGGCGGGGAGCAGGTCGTCACGCTGAAGGCACTCCCTGGCGTCGAGGGTGGCGGCAGCCTGCACGTGCAGCTGCACAACCTCAGTCCGGCGGAGGGGTTTCTCGTGGCCTTTCATGTCGCGCTTTACGGCGCGCTGGTGCTGTCTGCACCGTTCTGGATTTTTTTTGTCGGACAGTTTCTTCTGCCGGCCTTGAAGATGAACGAGCGGCGCATGCTCTTCGCCTGGCTGGGGTGGGGCACGTTTCTTTTTCTTCTCGGCGTACTCATGACGTATTTTTTCCTGCTGCCCATCGCACTGCGCGCCTCGATGGAATATTCCAGCCTGCTCGGCTTCGACGCCACCTTCTGGCGGGCCGACGAATACATCGGTTTTGTCTGCAAGTTTCTGATCGGCATGGGACTGGGCTTCCAGTTCCCGCTGGTCGTGCTGCTCCTCGTGAAGCTCGGCGTTCTCACCCACCGGCAGCTCGCGCATTACCGCCGTCATGTCATCGTGCTCTCGCTTATCCTCGGCGCGGTGCTGACCACGCCGGAGGTCATCACGCAGATCTCGATGGCCGTGCCGCTCTACCTGCTCTACGAAATCTGCATCTGGATTGCGTGGTACTGGGAGTGGAAGGCCCGCCGGGCCGGCCGGCTCGCCGCGCCCTGAGCGGCGGATTTTCCCCTTGCGCCGGCCGCGCCTCTCTGCGGCCATCTTCTTTCCGAATTTTCCGCGTCCCGCCTCCACCTCCCATGATCTCTCCCGAGACTTTTTCCCACATCGAAAACATCAAGAAACGCGCCGGCCATTTATGGAGGTTTCTTTGACGGCGAACAAAAACTGCGTGAAATTGATGCGCTCGAGGCCGAGATGGCCGCGCCAGGCTTCTGGGACAACAACGAGCGTGCACAAAAGCACATCGCCAAGCTCAATGGCCTGAAGCGCACCATCCTCCCGGTCGGCGATTTTCAGAAAAAAGTCGCCGATGCCGGCGTGATGGTCGAGCTGGTCGAATCCGCCTCGCCGGCCGAGCAGGAGACCTACGCCCGGGAACTCGACGCCACGGTCACGGCCCTGGTCACCGAGCTGGATCAGCTCGAAATCGCATCCTTTCTCAACGGACAGTTCGACCGGAACAACGCCATTCTCAGCATCCAGGCCGGCGCCGGCGGCACCGAGTCGTGCGACTGGGCCGACATCCTCTTCCGCATGTACAACCGCTGGGCCGAGCGCCGCGGCTTCGAGGTCGAGGTGCAGGACGTGCAGGCCGGCGACCAGGCCGGTATCACGAAGGCCACCATGCTTATCAAGGGTGAAAACGCCTACGGCTATGCCAAGGCCGAGCGCGGCGTGCACCGCCTCGTCCGCATCAGCCCGTTCGATTCGAACAAGCGCCGTCATACCTCCTTCTGCGCCGTCGATGTCATCGCCGAGATCAACGAGGACATCAACATTGAGATTCCCGAGACCGAAATCCGTGTGGACGTCTACCGCTCCTCCGGCAAGGGCGGCCAGGGCGTGAACACCACGGACTCGGCCGTCCGTGTCACGCATTTGCCCACCGGCCTCGTGGTCGTGTGCCAGAACGAACGCTCGCAGATCAAGAACCGCGCCAGCGCCATGAGCGTCCTCAAGGCCCGCCTCTATGAGCGCAGGCTCGACGAGCAGCGCAGCGAGATGGAAAGATTCTACGGCGAGAAGGGCGAAATCGGCTGGGGCTCGCAAATCCGCAGTTACGTGCTGCAGCCCTACCAGATGGTCAAGGACCTGCGCACCGGCATGAGCACGAGCGACACGCAGGGTGTGCTCGACGGCGACCTCGACCGCTTCGTCTATGCATGGCTCCGCGCCGGCCAGCCGCGCCACCGCAATAAGGATATCCAGATGGACGAGTAAAAGTAGAAGCTGGAAGCCGGCGATCAGTTTGTCCGTGGCTGGCTTGCGCTTTTCGGGCTGCTGGCCTCTGTCTTCTAACCTCTGGCTTTTCCACTGCCTTCCATGAGCCTCTCCTACGAAACCATCCAGGCCGCGCTCGGTGCCCAGTCGCTTTTCGAGGACAAGACCTGGCAGCTTTCGCCCGACGCCTGGCCGCTCACGCCTGATCAGGTTGCGCAGCTCGAGGCCATCGGCGCAGCCTGCCTGGAATATCACCAGGCGCTGGAGACGCTCTATTTCCGCTCCGTTGCGGGCAAAAATCTTCTTCGCAACAAGCCGCTTCTCGCGCCCTGGGTGGCCGACTATCTCGACCGCGGTAAACCGGCCGAACTCATCGCGCATGCGCGCGATGCCAAGAACCGCGGCATCTTTCCTCCCGTCATGCGGCCCGACCTGCTGCTGACCGACGATGGCTTCGCGCTTACCGAGCTCGACTCGGTTCCCGGCGGCATCGGCCTCACCGCCTTTCTCAACCGGCTTTACGATGGCAGTGGGAAAATTCTCGGTGCGGGCGATGCGATGATCGCTGGCTTTTATGCGTCGCTTGCCGCGTTGCGCCCGGCCGAGCGCAACCCGCTCATCGCGCTGGTCGTCAGCGACGAGGCGGCGACCTACCGGCCGGAGATGCAATGGCTTGCGCACGAACTGCAGCTGCAGGGCAAGCGCGTCTTCTGCCTGCGGCCCGAGGATCTTTTTCCGCTCGGCGGCGCGCTCTTTTTCGATGTCGAGGGCAACCCGGAGAGAATCGACATCATCTACCGCTTCTTCGAGCTCTTCGACCTGGCCAACATCCGCACGGCGAAATTTTTCTTCGAGGCGTGGCAGAACGGCGAGGTCGCCATCGCGCCGCCCATGCGGCCTTTTCAGGAGGAGAAGCTCGCGCTGGCGCTTTTTCACCATCACCTGCTGCCGGATTTCTGGGCGGAAAATCTCAGCGGCCGTGCGCTCAAGCTCCTGCGCACGCTCATTCCGCGGTCCTGGGTGGTGGATCCCGCGCCGCTTCCGCCGGGCGCCGTGCTCGATGGCCCGCATGCGGGTGGCCGCGCGCTCAACGACTGGCGCGATCTCGCCGGCGCTTCGCAGAAGGAACGCGATCTCATTCTCAAGATCAGCGGCTTTCACGAGACGGCATGGGGGGCGCGCAGCGTTCTTCTCGGCAGCGACTGCTCGCGCGAGGAATGGCAGCAGGGCGTGGAGCGCGCCATCGCGCTCGCGCCGGCCAATTTGTATGTGCTGCAAGAATACAGGAAACCGCGCCGCGTGAAGCACCCTCTTTATCGTCCGGATGCAGGCGGCGCGCTTTCACCCCGCGAGGGAAAAGTGGCGCAGAAAATTGCGGAAGCCGACGGCCGCCTGCGGTTGTGCCCGTATTATTTTGTCATCGAAGGAGAGGCGAAGCTCAGCGGTGCCCTTGCCACGTTCTGCCCGCCGGACAAAAAAATCATCCACGGCATGCAGGACGCCGCCCTCCTGCCATGCCGGCTTGTGGATTGACGGACAATCAGTTTTTGCCAGTCTGTCTGACGAGGCAGTGAATGATTTTCTCCGCTCGTTGTTGCCTCACAAAACCATCGCATGAATTATCGAGCATCCCGATTTTGTAGCTTATTGCTTCTGGTTGTAGTGGTTCATCCCGCCGTCTTTGCCGGTGTGATTTGGGAAATCAATGTGAATACCGTCATGACCTCGGCGGGCAGGAAGCTGGAGCATCCCACCCCTGATCACCCCGTCTATTACTACCCGCACGTCGTTGGTTACCAAGAGGTAGGGTCGATAGCTGCCGGCAACAAAATACCGCCTGATGGCCCGCTTAAGCATCAGCTGGCGGAAGCGCTCGCGTCCCAAGGCTATCTTGTCACCCAGGTCAATGGCACAAAGCTGGATCCGCCCCCTTCGCTCCTCTTGGTTTTCAGATGGGGTGATATAAATTCGGTTATATACGATGACGTGGATGATAATGGGGCCAGAACCCACCAACACAGCGAGAGAGCCTACCAGAAGGAAATGCTTTTGGTGGGAGTCCAGGAATCCGATTTGCTGGACGATAGCATGAAGAAAAGAGATCTTCGCGAGTCGGCGGATGAAAATCGCTACTACGTGACCATTGCGGCTTACGACTTTGCTTCCTTTTATACTCAACACAAAACCGTACTATACTGGGTTTCTAGAATGAGCATTCCCAAGCAGGATATGGACCTGGAGCAGGTTACAACCCCTCTGATTAACACGGGGACGCCTTTTCTGGGCCGGGAAACCGGCGAGCCCAAGTTGATCGATCTTCCCAACGGCCCGGAGGGCAAGGTCGAGCTGGCCAAGCCGGAGGTGAAGGGCTACATCGACCCCGCTTCCACCAAGCCGCTGGCGCCGCCGCAGCATTAGCCTTAATTCCCTTTTCCGGTTCTGCCGGCGGTGTGCTACGGCGATGGCGTGCCTTTCGGCGCGCGATTTGAGTTGAAAAAACCGCCGGCCGGTTCCTAGGTATCGCAACCTCGTTTAGGAGAGCCTGGGGCGCCGGGCTGAGACGGTTGCGCGATCCGCGGCCAAATCCTTCGAACCTGAAGCGCTTAACACCGCCGTAGGGAAAACAGGATCCGGCCGCGATGAGCGGTGGAGCTTGCGGCCCGAAGGTGGTGTTGGGCGCAAATCTTCAACGCTCCTCCCATGTCATCGCCCAACGAAGCCACTGCCGCCTCCGGCCACCGTCTCTTTCCCGCGTCGCGCCGCGTTTATGTCACCGGGTCGCGGCCCGACCTGCGCGTGCCCATGCGCGAGATCACCCTCTTGCCCACGCGCCTGCCCAACGGCACCGAAGTCCCTAATGAGCCCGTGCGCGTCTACGATACAGCCGGCTCGTGGGGTGATGCCGAGTTTCACGGCGAGGCCGCGCGTGGGCTGCCGCCTCTCCGCGACACCTGGATTCGCGAGCGTGGCGATGTCGAGGCCGCGACCGGTCGCGCCGTCCAGGCGATGGACGACGGCTACCTTTCGGAAAAGCACCGGGCGCAGGCCGAGGCCGAGGGCCGTCGCAATCCCATCAAGTATTTCGACCGCACGGGCCATCCCATCCTCCGCGCCAAGCCCGGACGTTGCGTCACCCAGCTCCATTATGCACGGCAGGGCACGATCACGCCCGAGATGGAGTTCATCGCCCTGCGCGAAAACACCAAGCTTCAGCGCGCACGTGACTTGCTCGAGATGACCGGCGAAGGCCCGCGCAATTCGCTCTGGCGGCAGCACGCCGGGCAGAGCTTCGGCGCTGCGATTCCGCGCGAAATCACGCCGGAGTTCGTGCGCGACGAGGTTGCCCGCGGCCGCGCCATCATCCCGGCCAACATCAACCACCCCGAACTCGAGCCGATGATCATCGGCCGCAATTTCCTGGTGAAGATCAACACCAACATCGGCAATTCCGCCGTCGCCTCGTCGATCGACGAGGAGGTCGAGAAGATGCGCTGGTCGGTGAAGTGGGGCGGCGACACGCTCATGGACCTTTCCACAGGCAAGAACATCCACCAGACACGCGAGTGGATCCTGCGCAATTGTCCCGTGCCCGTCGGTACTGTGCCGATTTACCAGGCGCTGGAAAAAGCCGGTGGCCGGCCGGAGGAGCTCACGTGGGAGATTTTCCGCGACACCCTCATCGAGCAGGCGGAGCAGGGCGTGGATTATTTCACCATCCATGCCGGCGTGCTGCTGCGCTACATCCCGCTCACGGCGCGCCGCATGACCGGCATCGTCAGCCGCGGCGGCTCGATCCTCGCGAAATGGTGCCTCTCACACCACAAGGAAAATTTCCTCTACACGCACTGGGACGACATTTGCGAAATCATGGCTGCTTACGATGTGTCGTTTTCCATCGGCGACGGCCTGCGTCCGGGTTCCATCGCCGATGCCAACGACGAGGCGCAGTTCGGCGAGCTTAAGACCCAGGGTGAGCTGACGAAGCGTGCCTGGGAGCATGGCGTGCAGGTCATGTGTGAAGGTCCCGGCCACGTGCCCATGCACCTCATTCCGGAAAACATGGAGAAGCAGCTCGACTGGTGCCATGAGGCGCCATTCTACACGCTCGGGCCTCTCACCACCGACATCGCGCCGGGCTACGACCACATCACCAGTGCCATCGGCGCCACGATGATCGGCTGGCACGGCTGCGCGATGCTTTGTTATGTCACGCCGAAGGAGCACCTCGGCCTGCCCGACAGGGATGACGTCCGCGCCGGCGTCATCGCCTACAAGATCGCCGCGCACGCCGCCGACCTCGCCAAGGGCCATCCGGCCGCGCAATACCGCGACAACGCGCTTTCGAAAGCGCGTTTTGAATTCCGCTGGGAAGACCAGTTCAATCTTTCGCTCGATCCCGAGCGCGCCCGCGAATACCACGATGCCACTCTGCCGCAGGAAAGCGCCAAGAGCGCGCATTTCTGCTCCATGTGCGGTCCGCAGTTCTGCTCGATGAAAATAACCGAGGATGTGCGCCGCTATGCCGAGGAGCATGGAATGGGGACCACCCAGGCCATCGAAGCCGCGCTACAGACCAAGGCGGATGAGTTTCGCGAAGCGGGTGGGGAACTTTACATTGACACTGCAAAAAAATGAGCATCGCGACCGAAGCTTCCGTCATTTTTGTCAACGACCGGCCGCGGTCGCTGGCGGCCTCTCCCACGTTGTCAGCGTTGGTGTGTGAACTCGGCCTGGCCGAGCGCAAAGGGGTGGCCATCGCCCTCAATGGCGTTGTTGTGCCTCGCATCGAGTGGCCGGTGCGTGCGCTGGCTGCGGCTGACCGCGTGCTCGTCATTCAGGCAACCCAGGGCGGATGAAACTGGTCGTCATATCGCCCGAACGTGATGATCCGCGAGAAATCGCGGTGATGGGTGCATTGTTCGCCGCCGGACTCGAACGCTATCACGTGCGCAAGCCGCACTGGCCGGCGGCAAAACTGGGAGCGTGGCTGCATGCGCTGCCGGCCGAATGGCATTCGCGTCTCGTGCTGCACTCGCATCATGAATTTGTCGCCGAAAGACGTCTCGGCGGCGACAAGTGCGCCAGCCTTGGCGGCCGCCACTGGCGCGACGACGGCTTGGCGCCGTTCATGCCTCCTGAAGGCGAAGGCCTGACCAGCCGCTCGTGCCATGATCTCGTCGCGCTACGCACTGCGCTCGGGAGTTACGATTCCGTCTTTTTCGGCCCGGTCTTCCCCTCGCTTTCCAAGTCCGGCCATGGCCCGCGCGGTGATTTTTCAGTGGATAAATTATCCATTTTGCTCGCGCAGCGCACCTCGATCGAACGTCGCACCGCCGTGCTGGCGTTGGGTGGTGTCAGGGTGGAACGTTTGTCGCGTTGTCGTGAGCTCGGGTTCGACGGCGTCGCCGTGCTGGGGGCCGTCTGGCAGTCCGATGATCCCGCGCGTGCGTTTGCCGGCCTTCAAGAAGCACTCTGCTGCCATGTCGCTTGATCCCGCCCAACATTTTCCGCTCATGTGCCTCACGCAGGACGGCCTGGCGCTTTCCCACGCCGAACAGGCGGCGCAATTATGCGCCGCGGGCGCGCGCTGGATTCAACTGCGCATGAAAAACGCCGGGCCTGAGGAATGGCTTGCGACCGCGCGTGAAGTGGTCGCCATCTGCCGGGCGCACGGTGCGCTCTGCCTCATCAACGACAGTGTCGACATCGCCCTGGCCGCGGATGCCGCCGGCGTCCATCTCGGGTCGCTCGATCCCGACTGGAACGAAGCGCGCCGGCGTCTCGGCCCGTACTCCATCCTGGGCGGCACGGTGAACAATGCCGCCGATGCGGATCGTGCGCTCGCCGCCCGCTGCCTTGATTATGTCGGGGTGGGTCCGCTGCGCTTCACCGCCACGAAACAGAAACTCGCGCCGGTGCTTGGCCTTGCAGGCGTGCGCCTGCTGCTGGCCCGGCTTGACGGGTTGCCGGCATGGGTGATTGGCGGAGTGGAAGCGGAGGATTTGCCGGCCTTGCGCGCCGCCGGTGCGGCGGGCGCCGCCGTGTCGGGCGCGTTGTTCCGCGACGGGCGCACCGGGGAAAATCTACGTGCCTTCCTCACGGCGTGGGACTCGCTGCCGGAGGCCACTTTTACGTCATGAATCCGCAAACTCTCACCATCGCGGGGGTGAAATTCGCCTCCCGCCTGTTTGCCGGCACCGGCAAGTTCAGTTCGGGCGAAGTCATGCGTGCCAGTCTGGCCGCCTCCGGCACGCAGCTTGTCACCGTGGCGCTGCGCCGTGTGCGGACCGACGGCGCACCGGACGATATTCTCGGCCACCTCGAGCCGGAGCGCTACCGCCTGCTGCCCAATACGTCGGGCGTGCGCGATGCGAAGGAGGCGGTGCTTGCGGCCGAGCTCGCACGCGAAGCGCTCGAAACCAACTGGCTGAAACTCGAAATCCATCCTGACCCGAAATATTTGATGCCTGACCCGGTCGAGACGCTCCGGGCCACGCAGGAACTGGTGAAGCGTGGTTTTGTCGTGCTGCCCTACGTGCATGCCGATCCGGTCTTGTGCAAGCAGCTGGAGGAAGCTGGGGCGGCGGCGGTCATGCCGCTCGGCGCGCCCATTGGCAGCAACCGCGGTCTCGAGTCGCGGGCGTTTCTGGAAATCATCATTGCGCAGAGCCGCGTGCCCGTCGTGGTCGACGCCGGACTCGGCGCGCCATCGCATGCCGCAGCGGCGCTCGAAATGGGCGCTGATGCCGTGCTTGTGAACACGGCCATCGCGGCGGCGGCCGATCCGGTGGTGATGGCCGGGGCCTTCCGGCACGGCGTCGAGGCGGGACGGCTGGCGTACGAAGCGGGCCTGGCGCGATCGGGTGCTGGACGCGGACCGGCCGAGGCCAGCGCGACGTCGCCATTGACGGCATTTTTGGCGGAGTCAGGCGCATGAGCTTTTACGAACAGTGGCAGCAGCATGATTTTGCGACGATGGCCGGGATCATCGCCGGTCGGACTGCCGCCGACGTGCGGCGCGCGCTTGGGCGTGCACGGGCCGGGCTGAGCCTCGATGATTTTGCGGCGTTGCTCTCGCCGGCTGCGGCCCCGTTTCTCGAGGAGATGGCGCAACTCAGCCATCGGCTCACCTTGGAACGCTTCGGCTCCACGATGCAGATGTACGCGCCACTGTATCTCTCGAACGTGTGCGCCAATGTCTGCACCTATTGCGGCTTCAGCGCGCAGAACCGCCTGCCGCGCAAGGTGCTCACCGACGCGGAAATTCTAGCCGAGGCCGCTGCGCTGCGTCAGCTGGGCTTCGACCACGTCCTGCTTGTCACCGGAGAAACCGGCCGGGTGGGGCGGGACTATTTCGCCAACGCGCTCCGGCTGCTGCGCCCGCATTTTTCCAGCCTTTCAATCGAGGTGCAGCCGCTCGACCAATCCGATTATGCATCACTTGCGGGCGACGGGCTCAGCGCGGTGCTGGTTTACCAGGAGACCTACGATGCGGAGGCTTACCGGCGGCATCATCTCAGCGGCCCGAAGGCCGATATTGCCTATCGCCTCGAAACGCCGGACCGGTTGGGCCGCGCGGGCCTGAAAAAAATCGGGCTCGGCGCGCTTTACGGGCTGAGCGACTGGCGGGCCGACGCATGGTTCACGGGCCTGCACCTGCGCTATCTCGAAAAACATTATTGGTCCACGCGCTACAGCATTTCCTTTCCACGCCTGCGGCCGCATGAAGGCCGGGACATCGCTGTGACGCCTTTCCATGAGCGCGAACTGGTGCAGGCGGTGTGCGCGTTCCGGCTGCTGAGCCAGGAGGTCGAGCTCTCGCTTTCGACGCGGGAGAGCGAGACGTTTCGCAACCACGCGTTCCGGCTGGGCTTCACCTCGATGAGCGCGGGCTCGCGCACCAATCCCGGTGGCTATGCCAGTGCGCCTGATTCGCTCGAGCAGTTCGAGATCGACGACAGCCGCAGTCCGGCCGAGGTCGCGGCATTTTTGCGCGGTCAGGGCTACGAGCCGGTGTGGAAGGACTGGGATTCGACCTACGATGGGTTCGCCGCGTCGGCGAAGGAGCGCGCTTATGCCGTTCAGTCCTGACGAACTTGCCCGCTACCAGCGGCATCTCTCGCTGGCCGGCTTTGGCCCTGAAGCACAGGAGAAGCTGCAGCACGGCTCCGTGCTGGTCATCGGCGCGGGCGGACTCGGCTGCCCGGCGCTGCTCTATCTCGCGGCGGCGGGGGTGGGGCGCATCGTGATCATCGATGACGACCGGGTGGATGTATCCAATCTTCAACGACAAGTGCTCTACGCCACGGCCGACGCAGGCGCGTCCAAGGCCGACGCCGCGGCGCGGCGGCTGCGGGCGCTGAATCCGCTCATCAAGGTGGAGGCGCGCGGGGAAAGGTTCGCCCGGGCGAATGCGCTGGAACTGGTGCGCGGCGTCGACGTGGTGCTCGACGGGTCGGACAACTTCGCCACGCGCTACCTCGTGAACGATGCATGCGTGCTCGCGGGCAAGCCCTTCGTTTACGGCGCAATCCAGGGCTTTGCGGGCCAGCTCAGTGTTTTCAACTGGCGCGGCGGCCCGACTTACCGGTGTCTGTTTCCCGAACCACCCGCGCCCGGCACCGTGCCGAATTGCGCAGAGGCGGGCGTGCTTGGCGTCCTGCCGGGCCTCATTGGCACCGCGCAGGCCTGCGAAGTCATCAAGTTGCTCACCGGTATTGGTGAGCCGCTCAGCGGGCGACTGCTCCTTTGGGATGCGCTGACGATGACCACCCAATGCGTGACATTGGCCGCTGATCCGCGCAGCCGGGCAATTCGCGAATTGCCGTCGGAAGGATATGGCAAAACCTGTGATCTACCGGAAATGAACAACAAAGAAATCGATATCGCCGCATTGCGCGAGGAACTAGGCCATGGCTCCGCGCCCCAACTGCTTGATGTGCGCGAGGCGTGGGAGCGTGTGCGCGGCGCCATCGAGCCTTCGGTGCATGTGCCGCTGGGCGAGCTGGAAAAGGGCGCGGCGGCCGCGTTGTCCGTGCTTGATCCGTCCGTGCCCACGGTCGTTTATTGTGCAGGCGGCGTGCGGAGCCTGCGCGGGGCGGAGTTGTTGATCGAACGCCACGGGTTTCGCCATGCCGTCAGCCTGCGTGGCGGCTATCAGGCCTGGGTCAAGGTAAACGCTGTATGATTGCAGAATCGAAATATTCACCGCGGAGGCGCAGAGAACGCGGAGATATAATTATGATGCAAAATTCTGAGCTAGGCATTTCTCCACGCTCTCTGCGCCTCCGCGGTGAATAAAGTCAGAAAAAAACCTGTTTGCGTACTCACGATCGCCGGCTCCGACAGCGGTGCGGGCGCGGGTGTGCAGGCCGATGCCCGCACAATCCATGCGCTTGGCGGCTATGCGCTGACTGCGATCACCGCGGTGACTGCGCAGAACACGCGCGGCCTGGCCGCCTGGCGGGCCATGCCGCCGGCATTGGTCACAGCCCAAGCCAAGGCGGTGCTGGACGATTTTTCCGTGGGAGCGGTGAAGACCGGCCTGCTGCCCGGCGCGGCGACGGTGCGTGCGGTCAAGGCGGCGCTGGCACGTTACCCCCGTCTGCCGCTGGTGGTCGATCCGGTGCTGGGTTCGACGAGCGGCACGCGATTTCTCGATACGGCCGGGATACGCGCGCTGAAACGTGAACTATTGCCACGTGCGACGGTGGTGACGCCGAACTGGCCTGAGACGGAAGCCCTCACCGGCGTGCGCGTGCGCACGCACGAGGACGCGGAAACCGCCGCGCGCCAGCTGATGGATGAATGCGGCGGTGCCGTGCTGGTGAAAGGTGGGCACGCGCCGGGCGGCGTGTGCCGCGATTGCCTGGTGACGGTCGATGGCCGTGTGCGCTGGCTGGAAAGCCCGCGGATCAAAACGAGCAACACCCATGGCACCGGCTGCGTGCTGTCGGCGGCGATTGCCACCCATCTGGCGGATGGACAAAAAATCGAATCAGCCGTGGCACGCGCGCACGAATTTCTTTGGCGCAGCCTACGGACGGGCCGGAAAATCCGTTGGGGAAGCGGGGCCGGACCGGCGCTGGGTCTTTAACGCCGGAAGCTCTGCGTTTCCACTATCGCAGACTCAGAATTAACAACTCAGCTCAACGTCATGCCCCTGGCCTTGGCTGCGCGGATCAGGGCGTCGGCCATGTCGCTGGGCGTGACGGCGACCTCGATGCCACATTCCTTGAAGACGGCGATTTTCGCGGCGGCGGTATCCTCGGCGCCGCCGACAATTGCGCCGGCATGGCCCATGCGGCGGCCGGCAGGGGCGGTCGCACCGGCGATGAAACCGGCAACGGGCTTCTTGCAGTTGGCCTTGATCCAGCGCGCGGCCTCGACCTCGGCGGTTCCGCCGATTTCACCGATCATGATGATGCCGTGTGTCTCGGGGTCGTCGTTGAGCATCTTGATGACGTCGAGATGCGACGTCCCATTGACCGGGTCGCCGCCGATCCCAACACAGGTGCTCTGGCCGATATTCTTGACCGTAAGCTGATACACGGCCTCGTAGGTGAGCGTGCCGGAGCGCGAGACGACGCCGACGTGGCCTTTCTTGTGAATGTAGCCGGGTGCGATGCCGATGCGGCAGCCGCCGGAGGATTTGTCGCCGGTGCCGGGCGTGACGACGCCGGGGCAGTTGGGCCCGATCAGGCGCGTTTTGCGTCCGGCCATGGCGCGCTTTACGCGAACCATGTCTTTTACCGGGATGCCCTCGGTGATAGCTACGGCTAAGTCGAGGCCGGCATCGACACATTCGAGGATGGCGTCGCCGGCGAAAGGCGGCGGGACGAAAATGGCCGAGACGGTGGCGCCGGTTGCACGCGCGGCGTCAGTGATGGAGTTGAAAATGGGCACGCGGTGCGGGCCATGCTCGAAGAACTGCCCGCCCTTGCCGGGCGTGACGCCCGCGACGACCTTCGTGCCATAGTCGAGCGAGAGGCGGGCGTGGCGTCCGCCGAAATCGCCGGTGATGCCCTGGACGAGGATTTTTGTGTCGGGGGAAACGAGGATGGCCATGGAGAAAGTTGAGAGTTGAGTGATGAAAGTTGAGAGATTTAGCGACCGGGAGTCTTCGGGTCTCTCAACCCTCAACTCTCAGCTTTGGACTATTTTGCTTTGCGCTGGTGCAGGCCGATCTGGTTGCCGTCGGGGTCCTTGATGCCGAAGATGCGGCAAGGAGGGAATTCCATCACATCGAATGCGAATGGGACATTTGCGGCGCGGGCGGTAGCGAGCGCGGCGTCGAGATCGGCGACTTCAAGGTTGAGACTCGACGCCGGCGTGCCGGGCATGGCGTTGGAGATCGCGAGGGCCTGCCCGGCGATGTCGTATTCGATCCACCACTGGCCGGGTGCAAACTCGATCTGGAGGCCGACCTTGAGTCCGAGCAGCTTTTCGTAGAATTCGCGGGCCCGGGCGACGTCGGTGACGGGGTGGAAAACGAAGGCGAGCTCCTTGATTTTAATGCTCATGACGGGTCAGGCGGTGACAAGTTTGACGATTTTCTGGGCGGCATCGGCCATCGTGTCGCCGCTGACGAGCGCAAGACCGCTGGCGGCGAGCGTGGCCTTGCCTGCCGCGACGTTGTTGCCTTCGAGGCGCACGACGAGCGGGAGCTTGAGCCCGACTTCCTTCACGGCCTCGACGATGCCGGTGGCGATGACGTTGCAGTCCATGATGCCGCCGAAGATGTTTACGAAAATGCCCTTCACGTTGGGGTCGCCGAGGATGATCTTGAAGGCGGCCACGACCTGGCCCTTCGAGGCGCCGCCGCCGACGTCGAGAAAATTGGCCGGGTTGCCACCGAAATGCTTGATGATGTCCATCGTGCTCATGGCGAGCCCGGCGCCATTCACGAGGCAGGCGATGTTGCCGTCGAGGGCGATATAGCTGAGCGAATGCTTCGAGGCCTCGATTTCCTTCGGATCCTCCTCGTTGAGGTCGCGCAGCGCGACGATCTCGGGGTGGCGGAAGAGGGCGTTGTCGTCGAAGGAGACCTTGGCGTCGAGCGCGAGCACCTCGTCCTTCGGCGTGGTGATGAGCGGGTTGACCTCGACCATGGAGGCATCGGTCTCCCAGTAAAACTTGAAGAGCGCGCGGATGAGCTTGGCGGCGTTCTTGGCCTCGGCGGCATTGAGCCCGAGCCGGGTGACCAGCTCGCGCACTTGGAAATCGGCCAGCCCGTAAGCAGGATCGACGATGACCTTGAAGATTTTTTCGGGCGTGTCGTGCGCGACTTTCTCGATTTCGACGCCACCCTCGGTCGAGGCCACGATGACCGGCCGCGAGCTGGCGCGGTCGAGCAGGATGGCGAGGTAGTACTCCTTTTTGATGTCGCTCGCGACGGTGAAATAAACCGTCTGCACCTTGCGGCCGGCGGGGCCGGTCTGGGCGGTGACCAGGGTGTTGCCGAGCATCCGGGCGGCGAGGTCGCGCGCCTCGGCCTTGGTTTTGCAAAATTTCACGCCGCCCTTGAAGCCGTCGGTGAATGTGCCCTTGCCGCGGCCGCCGGCATGGATCTGCGACTTCACCATGGTGGGCCCCTCGGGCAGGTGCGCGAGCGCGGTGGCGAATTCCTCCAGGGTCCCGGCCGGAGCCCCCTGGGGCACAGGCACGCCAAATTTTTCAAAAAGCGCCTTCGCCTGATACTCGTGGATGTTCATGGATACGAAAGCAAGGTCTGGCAGAAACCGGCGCGGTTACGCACGCAAAAAATGGCCCGAAAGGCCCGGGCCAGCCAATCCGTGGTTAATTTTTATGAATGACCACGGCGGTACCGTAGCAAAGCACCTCGGTGGCCGAGCCCTTGCTCACGACCTCGGAGGCGTCATAGCGCACGCCGACGATCGCGTTCGCACCGAGTTCACTGGCATGCTTGAGCATCGAGTCATAAGCCTGCTGGCGGGCCTGCTCGCACATCTCGGTATAGGCTCCAATACGTCCACCGATGATGTTTTTCAGGCCGCCAATGATGCCTTGGGTGATGGTCGGAGCGCGCACGATGATGCCGCGGACAAGGCCCTTGTATTCGACGATGCTGCTGCCTTCGATGGTGAAGGTCGTGGTGATGGCGATGGTGGAGTTGGCATTCATGCTGGTTTCAAGGATTGGAGTTTGCGGGACGGGCAGACTATAGCCGCGGATGGCGGTGACCGTCATTTACATTTTGGTGGAGAATTTCTAGTCGCTAAAAAAGGCATTATTTCCAGCATGGCGGCATGGAATCGCACGAGTTGCTGAAGGCGGTGCTGCAGAAGGCCAGCGCGAAACAGATCGCGGCGGACATGAGCCTGTCGCTTTCCCTCATCTACAAGTGGGCGGAAGCACCGGAAGAAGGCAGCGGCGCGAACAATCCGCTCGACCGCATCGAACAGCTCCTACGGGCGACGGGCGACGCCCGCATCGCGCAGTGGGTCTGCGAGCGCGCCGGCGGCTTTTTCATAAAAAATCCGCGGGCGCATCCGCACAACCAGCAGCTGATTCCGGCGATGAACGAAATCGTGCAGGAGTTCGCCGACATGCTGCACGTGATCGCGGCCGCGGCGTCGGATAGCACCATCACCGCCGAGGAGTCGAAATCCATCCGGGCGCGCTGGGAAGAGCTGAAAAGCGTGACCGAAGGCTTTGTGCGCGAGGCGGAGGCGGGGGATTTCAGCTCGGTCGCGCGAGTAAAGAAGAGCTAGCCCGCTTTTTCCGCCGGTTAATTTTTAGCCGGAGGCGTCAAACGCCAGATTTCAAAGGACTCGCCGGGGAAGCCCTTGAGCGGCGTCATTTCGGCGTGCGCGGCGAAGGAAGCGGTTTCTGCGGCCAGCAACGCCGAGATTTCGGGGTCGGTGCGCGCACTGGCGGAGAGCACGAGGTCGGTGCCGGCACAGAGGGCGCACAGGCGTGCGGCGACATTCACGGTGGTGCCGAAGTAATCCAGGCGGTCGTTTTGATTGATGGCGAGACACGGACCGCAATGGATGCCGGCCTTGAGCGCGAGCGGTGGCGGGAGCCGCCGGCCGGCTCCTTCGATCGGCTCAGGGCAAGCGAGTTGTCGCTGGGCGGTGCGCATGGCCTGCAAGGCGGCGATGGGCCGGGGAAACACGGCCATGATGGCATCGCCCATCGTTTTGACCACCGCACCGCCCTCGGCCGCCACGGCTGCTTTCAAAATTTCGAAATGGGTGAGCACACGGCCAAAGGCGGGGGCGTCGCCGATTTCCTTGTAGAGCTGCGTGGAGTTTTTCAGATCGGTAAAAACCAGCGTGAGTGTGCCGACCGAAAGTTGTTCGCCGGGGCGGAGAACTTCGCTGCAGAACAAATCGCGAAAGGCCTGCAGGGCGGTGACTTCGGCGGCGGTCGCCGCCTGGTCGCTCCAGGCGAGATGTTCGACGATGGCGAGGCGATCGACCCCGGCCTCGTTGACCAGCTCCAGGCTGGCTTCAGGCCCCAGTGTGAATTCTTCGTTTTCGTTTGGTCCGGCGGCGAGGCGCAACGTGGCATCGGCGGGGCCGCCGTGCGCGATCCGGAAAATTTGCTGGCCGGAAACCTGGTGCAGTCGCACACGGTAGCGTCCCGGCTTGAGTGTGAGGGCCAGCGCGCAGGTTTCCGCCGGCGCGAGGCGCTGCTGGGCGACGACGTGCGGCGTGACTTGCGGGCCGCCGACACAATAATCGGCGCGCGCGACGGCGCGGATGGCGGGATTGGGCGAGAAGGTGAGCTCGACCGACTGGTCGAAGCTGGCGGTGAAATCGATCTGGCACGTGTCGCAGTGCACCTGTGAGGAAAGGCCGGAGAGCGCCGGTGCGCCGGCCTTGGGGCCACGGCATTGGGGGCAGAGCACATCCCAGCGGAAATCCAGCAGGCCGGCACGCGTGGCGTGAAGGCAGAGCTGGAGCACCTCACGCCGCGGAATGTTCCACGCATCGGCGAGGGCGTAGGGACGAATTCGCGCGGCGGAAAAATCATCGGCGGTGGCTACGAAGCCGGCGAGTTTTTCCACGAGTGGGGCGGCCTGGAGTGCGGCGATGAGTTTTTCGCGGACGGCAGCGAGCCGGACGGACGCGCCAGGCGCGAGCGCGGGTTTTTGCGCGAGCAGGGAGACGGCAAGGCCTTGTTGCGCGAATTCGTCATACCGGCGCATGACGCGGTCGATGGCGGACCGCATCTGCCCGCCGATTTGCGCTGGCACGGCCAGGCGGCCGAGCAGTCCTGCGGGCGTGATTTTCACCTCGTAGTCGAGCGTGGTGCCGTTGCCGCCGCGCGGGGCGAGGCGGCATTGCACGGAAAAGCGCCCGAGGGGACCACGGTGATAGATGCGCTCGACGCCGAAGCGGTGCGGTGCCAGCCATTCGAAAGGTTGTTCGTCCCACTCGATGACAAGGCCCATGACCTTCGCGCGCAGACGCTGCACGGAGCCGGTGTGCGCGATCACCTCGACGGGAGGAAAGCCACAATCGCGATTGAAGCGATCGGTGTTGGAGACGAGCGGCCAGAGCGCTTCGGGGCTGGCGGCGAGCTCCCACGTCCAGCGATAGTGAAGCTCGGAGGGCATGGCCGCGGATGTTCGCGCCTACGCTTTGAGCAGATGCTTGGTGAGGAAAGCCGTTTGCAGCGCGGAGAGTTCCTTCAGGCCTTTTTGCGCGAGAGTCAGGAGGCTTTGCAGCTGTTCCTGGGAGAACGTCGCCTCCTCGCCGCTGCCCTGCACCTCGACGAACTGGCCGCGGCCGGTCATGACGACATTGGCATCAACCTCGGCATCCCGGTCCTCGACGTAGGCGAGGTCGAGCAGCTCGCGGCCGCCGAAAATGCCGACGCTCACCGCGGCCACGGAATCCCCCAGCGGATTTTCAACGATTTTCCGGGCATCGATCAATTTTTGCACGGCGAGCCGCGCCGCGAGGTAGGCTCCGGTGATCGAGGCGGTGCGCGTGCCACCGTCGGCCTGCAGCACGTCGCAATCGACCCAGAGCGTATTCTGGCCGAGCTTGTCGAGGTCGAGGATGGCGCGAAGTGACCGGCCGATGAGGCGCTGGATTTCGACGGTGCGGCCGTCGAGCTTGCCCCGGGAAATGTCGCGCGACTTGCGCTCAAGCGTGCTGTAGGGAAGCATCGAATACTCGGCGGTGAGCCAGCCGCCCTTGATGCCCTGCTGCTTCATCCAGCCGGGCACGCCGGGCTCGATGGTGGCGGCGCAGATGACGCGCGTGGCGCCGAAGCCGATCAGGACGGAGCCGGTGGCATGGGGTGCGATGCCGGCTTCAAAGGTGATGGGGCGGAGCTGGTCGGCCTGTCGGCCGTCGGCGCGGGCGGGGTTGGTCATTTTTTCTCGGTCGGTGTGATTTTTGCGGAATGGATCAGACCCCTTGGGTAGAATCGGGCTCCTCGCGGGAGAACGGTGACGCGGCTTTGCCGGAAATCGGTTTGGTCGGCACGGGCTTGGCCTTGACGGTCTGGGCGGGCTCGCGCGTCATGAAGGCGATGAGGCGGTCGTTGAAATCCTTGGCCGGGTCGTGCCCCATTTTCTTGAGGGCCTGGGTGAGCGCGGCGACCTCGACGAGCCGGGCGATGTCGCGGCCAGGGCGGACGAAAATTTCAATATGGGGGATTTTGAGGCCGAGAATATTATAGAAATTTTCCTCGAGGCCGGTGCGCTCCTCGGTGGCCTCGGGTGTCCATTCGCGCAGGGAGACGACAAGGTCGATGCGTTTTTCCAGGCGGATGGATTTCACGCCGAACATCTCGGCGATGTTGATGATGCCGATGCCGCGGCACTCCATGTAGCCGCGGTTGAGCGGCCGGCTGGAGGCCACCAGCTCGCGCTCGTCGAGCAGTTTGATAACGGTGAGGTCGTCGGCGACGAGGCTGTGGCCGCGCTCGATGAGAGCGAGGGCGCACTCGGATTTGCCGACGCCGCTGTCGCCGCGGAGGAGGGTGCCGATGCCCTTGACATCGAGGGTGGTGGCGTGTTCGACGCTCGAGGGGGCAAATTCATTGTCGATGCAGAGCGTGGCGAGGTTCACGAAATTCCTCGTGATCATCGGCGAGCGGAAGACCGGCAGCTTGCGCTCCCTTGCCACGGTGAGCATGGCGCGGTTGGGGTGGAAATTGCGCGTGAGGATCAGGCAGGGGATGTGCCGGTCGATCATGCCATTGAGCATGGCGGCCTGGGTTTCATGGGAAATGGTCTTCAGATAGGTCATCTCGGCGGCGCCGAGGACCTGGATGCGCTTGTTGGCGAAATACTTGAAAAACCCCGTCAGGGCGAGCGCGGGCCGGTTGATTGTGCCTTCGCGGATGAGGCGGTGCAGGCCGCCCTCGCCGGTGACGAGCTCCATCTTGAGCTTTTCGCGGTAGGTCTCGAAAAAGTGCGCGACAGTGATGCCGTGGATGGCCTTTTGCATTTGGCGGAAGCTGGTTTAACCACAGAACACAAAGAAGACACGTAAAAAGAAGCGGTGCCTGCCGGGCCGGCCGCAGCGCGACCCTTTATAAGTTGAAGTCCTGGCCGAGGTAGATTTCGCGCGCCTGCGGATCGTTGATCAGGAAGTCGCTGCGGCCCTCGGTGAGAACTTTGCCGCGGTGGATGATGTAGCCACGGTCCACGATGCGGAGGGTTTCGCGGACGTTGTGGTCGGTGATGAGCACGCCGATGCCGCGCTGCTTGAGCTGGAGGATGATTTTCTGTACCTCGGCGACGGAGATCGGATCGACGCCGGCGAACGGCTCGTCCATCAGGAGAAATTTGGGGCGCGTGACGAGGGCGCGGGCGATTTCGAGGCGGCGGCGTTCGCCGCCGGAGAGCGTGTAGGCTTTTTGTTTTGCGACGTGGCCGAGGCCGAGCTCGTCGATGTGCCCCTGCATGCGCTTACCGCGCTCGCTGCGCGGAATCCCGATCGCTTCGATAATGGCGAGGATGTTTTCCTCGACGGTGAGCTTGCGGAAAACCGATGGTTCCTGCGGGAGATAGCCGAGCCCGAGGCGGGCGCGCTGATGCATGCGCAGGCGCGTGGCGTCGTGGCCGTCGATGCGCACGCGCCCGCGCGTGGCGGGCACAAGGCCGACAATCATGTAGAAGGTGGTGGTTTTGCCCGCGCCATTGGGGCCGAGCAGGCCGACGATCTCGCCGGCGCGCACGTGGATGTGCACGCCATCCACGACGGTGCGCTTGCCGAAGGTCTTGACCAGGTCATCGGTCTGGATTTCGGACTGCGGGCCGGCGGCTTCGGGCGGAGCACCGGCTGGCGTGAGTGCGGGAGAGTTCATTTGGTCGGCTCGATGGCTGGCGCGTCGGGTTCGGGCAGCGGCGCGTTTTTGCCGAAGCCAAGATCCTTGATGGCCGGAAGCGTGATATGGACATCCTGGCCGGTGACGCGGCGTTCCCCGCGCAGGAGGACCAGCGGCTCACCGGTGGCGACGGTGTTGTTGCCATGGTCGATGACGACGGGACTCTCGGTCAGGATGACCTTGTCGTCGCGCGGCAGGACCTGGGCGCGGCCGCAGCTGGCTTCGCGGTCGCCCTGGATGATGTGCACATGGCCGACGGCGAGGAGCGACTTGAATTTGTCCTGCTGGCCGATGGTGTCGGATTTGTCGCCGATGCGGACGGAGACGACCTCGAGGCGGTCGCAGGTGATGCGGAGGTCGTTGCCGGTGACGACGACGTTGCTGGTGAAGATGGAAACGGTTTCGTCCGCCGAGCTGTGCATGTCGAGCGACTGGGACTCGATGACGGTGGGAGGCGGCGGAGGCGCCTCGGCGCGGATGGCGGTTGGCGCGATCAGGCCGGCGGCGAAAGCCACGGCAATGCAGAGAGGGGAGGTTTTCATTTCAGCAGGTCGTTCAGCTCGGCGTGGAAAACCACGTGCACGTTTTTGTGGAGGGACATTCTTTTTTGGGTGTGCTCATAAGTCCACTCTTCGCCGGTGAGTTCAAGGTTCTCCGCGCCGGCCTTGTCGTATTGGATCAGGCGGACGGCGCCCGGGCCGCGGGCGGTGTCGTCGTCGAGGGAGACGCGGGCCAGTGGGCTGAGCAGAATGGAATCGATGCGGTTCGCGGCATCGCCGCTGAAGACCGTCAGGTTCATGTCACCGAGCTGAATAAGGCGGGGGGTGAGCATCTGGGCCTCGGAACCGCGCAGGAGCATGGAGCGGAAGCCCTCGGGTGTGAAAGTGGGCGTAATGAAATTTTTGATCGGCTCGGATGAATCGGCGCGGGCAGTCAAGCCGGCCGGCAGCAGGCCGAAAACGAGAAGCAGGAAATGAGAAAGCCGTTTCACTAAGGGTACTTCAGACCGCGGGCGGAGAGGAGATGTTCACAGATTTCACGGACGGCGCCATGACCGGCGGCACGGCGGGTGACGTAACGGGCTGCGGCGAGGGCGGCGGGCATGGCGGTGGGCACGGTGACGCTGATGCCGACCCAGCGCAGCGCGGACGCATCGATGTCGTCATCACCCATGTAGCAGATCTGGGCGGGGGCGAGGCCGAGAAACAGGGCGAGCTCCCGCAGTGCTTCAAGTTTGTCAGTGCGGCCTTGGATGAGGTGCGGGATTTTCAGCTCGGCGGCGCGGGCCGCGGAGGCGCCGGAGGAACGGCCGGAAATCCAGGCGAGCGCGAGGCCGGCTTCGCGGCCGCGCACGAGCCCCAGCCCGTCGAGGATGGAAAAGACCTTTGATTCGGTGCCGTCGGAATGGATTGTGACCGTGCCGTCGGTGAGGATGCCGTCCACGTCCATGGCGAAGAGCTTGATGGCGGCCCAGCGGGCCTTGGAGATCGATGATTTTGCAGGCATGTTGGTTGGAGGTTTCGAAATTGAATCACTCAGCCCATCCAGGCGGCGATCTGCTCGATGATTTTTTCCGTGGTCGGGCGGAAGGCCTGCTCCAGCTCCGGTGCGAAGGGCACAGGCAGGTCGAGCGAGGCGAGGCGCAGCGGCGGCGCGTCGAGCGAGAAGAAAAGTTTTTCGGTGAGCCGCGCCACGAGTTCGGCGCCAAAACCATGCGTGCGGCGACCCTCGTGCAGCACGATGAGGCGATGGGTGCGCGCGAGCGATTCCTCGATGGCGTCGAGTTGCAGCGGTGCGAGGCAGCGCAGGTCGAAAAGGTCGAAGGTGCGTTCGTATTCGCCGGCGAAATAATCGGCGGCGTCCTCGGCCAGATGCACCATTTCACCGTAAGTGACGAACGTGGCGAAATCCCCCGCGCGCACGCGGCGGGGACGCCAGACGTCGCGGTAATTCGCATCCCAGGCGACCGGTGAACGGCCGCGGCGGTAGAGCCCCTTGTGCTCAAAAAGCAGCACGGGATTGTCGTCCTCGTAGGCGGCGAGCAGGGCGTTGAAGGCATCCTGCGGCGTGCTGGGATAAAGCGCCTTGAGGCCGGGCATGCTGAGGAAAAACGACTCAAGCTCCTGCGAATGGAACGAGCCGAAGGTCAGCCCGCCGCCGCAGGGCAGACGCAGCACGAGCGGCGCCTTCGCGCCGGAGCGGAAGTGCATCGTGGCGATGTTGAGCGTGATCTGCGTGGCGGCTTCGGTGGAAAAGTCGGCGAACTGGAATTCCTCGATGGGCCGGTGGCCGTTGAGTGCGAGGCCGAGCGCGTAGCCGGTGCAGGCGCTTTCGGCGAGCGGCGTGTTGAGCACGCGCGGCCGGCCGAAGTCCTTGAGCAGGCCTTCCGTGACCCTGAAAGCTCCGCCGTAAGTGGCGATGTCCTGGCCAAGCACCAGCGACTCGGGGCGCTCGTACAGGACTTTCCGCAGGCCGTGGTTGAGCGCCTGCGCGACATTGAGCATTTCCGGCGCGATGGGCTCGGGCTTCCACAGCATTGGCGGGGCGGGCGGGGCGAAGAGATCGGCCTCCATGCCGGCAGGGTTGGGGCGTGGCACGGCGAGCGAGATTTTGACGCAATCCTCGACGAAAGCGCTGAGCTCGGCATCGAGCACATCGAGCCGGGCGGCGCCCTGCTGTTTGGCGAGCTGGGCGCGGAGTTTGGGCAGCGGATCAGCGGCAAAAAATTCGTCGCTTTCTCCGGGCTTGAGGTAGTCGCCTGTATCGTAGGCAGCATGACCGCGCAGGCGGAGCGTGTGGGCTTCGATGAGCAGCGGACGCGAGGTCGAGCGAACCTTGTCGATGGCGGACGCGAGGGTTTTCGCGACCTTTTCCGGATCGCTGGCATCGAGCGCGAAACCCTCCATGCCATAGCTGGCGGCGCGGCGCCACAGCTCGGTGCCGGCGGCGAACTGCTCGCTCACCGGCGTGGAATAGGCGTAGCGGTTGTTCTCTATGACAAAGATCACCGGCAGCGAAAGGAGCGAGGCGAGGTTGAGCGCCTCATGCACGTCGCCGGTGCTGGACCCGCCATCGCCGAAGAAGGCGAAGCCGACCGCGGGCCGGCCGAAGCGGCGCTGCGAATCGGTGGTGCCGAGCACGGGGCCGAGCATGGCGCCGAGGTGCGAGATCATCGGCAGGGAGCGATTCTTCGGATCGCCATGATGGATGTTGCCCTCGCGCGCCTTGGTGTAACTGTTGGCGTTGGCAAAATACTGGTTGAGGTGATCGACGAGGTGGCCGCTCCAGATGAGATGGCTGCCCAGGCCGCGTTGCGTGAAGCAGACCACGTCGAGCGCCTTGTCGGCGAGCAATGCGAGCGGTACGCTCAGGCCCTCGTTGCCCTGGCCGCCGGCGACGGTGCCCTTGATCAGGCCCTGGCGGAAAAGGTCGAGGATGCGGTTGTCGGCCGTGCGCGCGAGTTGCATCCAGGCGTAGATGCGGAGCAGGGCGGCGGGCCGGTCGGCGGCGAGCTCCGCAGCGGACAAATCGCGGATGAGGCAGGCCGGAGGAGTCGGGTAAGCCATGGGAGGCTTTTAACAGTGGCGGTCTGCGCGCGAAGTTCGAGGGAAAATTAAGCTTCTAGACGGTCAGCATTTCGCCCGGCTTGAGCGGGCAGACCTTATGGCCGCGAGCGGCGGCCTCGGCGGCGAATTTCGCCGCGTCCTGGCGGATCTCCGGCCAGGTGTTGTAGTGGATGGGCACGCAGACCGTGGGCTTCAAAAAATCCAGGGCATCGAGCGCGTCTTCCGGCCCCATGGTGAAGTTGTCGCCGATGGGCAGTAGTGCGGCGTCGAGGCCGGCGCGTCCGATGAGCTGCATGTCGGAAAAGAGCGCGGTGTCGCCGGCGTGGTAGAGTTTTTTGCCTCCGGCCTCGATGAGCAGGCCGCAGGGTTCGCCGAGGTAGATGATGCGGCCGTTCTCGGTGAGACTGGAGCTGTGGAAGGCGAGGGTGAGCTTGACCCGGCCAAAGGGAAAATTGAAGCCGCCGCCGGGATTCATGCCGTGGGTTTTCGCGCCCTGCGCGGCGAAGAACTCGGCGATTTCGTAGTTGGCGATGATCGGGGCGTTGTTGCGCCGTGAAATTTCGAGCGCGTCGCAGGTGTGGTCCTCATGCCCGTGCGAGCAGAGCACGTAATCACACGCGATGTCGCTGGCGCGGCAGGGCGCGAGGGGATTGTCGGTGAAATACGGGTCGAGCACCAGCCGCGCGCCGGGAACTTCGACGAGAAAGCAGGAGTGGCCGAAGTAGGTGAGGTGCATCGCGGCCTACTCTGCGACCGGGCTGGAAATCCGGTCGATTTGCTTGAGAACGTCGGGCGTGAGCTTGGCGACGACGTCGAGTGCGCCGAGGTTTTCCTCGAGTTGCTCCACTTTCGAAGCGCCGAGGATGACGGTGCTGACATTCTGATTCTTGAGACACCAGGCGACGCCGAGGCGCGGGAGCGTGGTGCCGAGTTCCTGCGCGATGGCGGCGAACTTGGGCACGACGGCGAGCTTTTGCTTGGTGAAGCGGTCCTTGAGCCATTCGACGCCGGAGACGTTGAGACGCGAGTCAGCCGGGATGCCATTGTTGTATTTGCCGGTGAGCAGGCCGCTGGCGAGGGGCGACCAGATGGTGAGGCCGAGGCCGCGTTCACGGCAGAGCGGGGCCAGCTCCTTCTCAATGCGTGCACGGCGGAAAAGATTATATTGCGGCTGCTCCATCGTCGGTGCGTGGAAATTGTGCTCCGCGCAGAGGTCGTAGGCTTCGGTCAGCTGGCCGGCGGTCCATTCGCTCGTGCCCCAGTAGAGCGCCTTGCCCTGGACGATGAGGTCGTGCATGGCCCGGCAGGTTTCGAGCATGGGCACGTCGGGATCGGGGCGGTGGCAAAAATAAAGGTCGAGGTAATCGAGCTGCAGCCGGCGGAGTGCGGCATGACAGGCCTCGAAGATGTGCTTGCGGGAGAGCCCGGTTTCATTGGGCCGGTCGCCGTCGGCGCCGAAGAAAACCTTGCTCGAAACCACGTAGCTGGAGCGACGCCAGCCGGATTTTTTCAGGATGTCACCCATGACAACCTCAGCCTGGCCCTCGGCGTAGGCCTCGGCGTTGTCGAAGAAATTGATGCCGGCATCGTAGGCCGTGTGGAGGAGTTTGCTGGCGACAGGAGCACCGATTTGCTTGCCGAAAGTGACCCACGCGCCGAAGGAGAGCGCGGAGACTTGCAGGCCGGAGGAGCCGAGGCGGCGATAGGGCATGTTCATGGTGACAGCGAAGGATTGGGATGGAACTCAGCGAAAAAGCGGAAAATTTCAACGCCGGGGCGAAGAGTGCAACCAGCTCTGCGCGGCTGCGAGATCGCTGGAAGCGAGCCCGTGGCCCGCGCGCCCGGTGTGCAGCGTGACATCGGCGCCGCCGGCGCGCAGTAGCGCGGCGAGATGCGGCGGGTGGTCGCTGGGCACGATCGGATCGGCCGCGCCGCTGGCGATCAGCACGTGCCGGCCGGCGAGCGAACCGGCTGCGGCGGGCTGGTCGAGCACGACCATCGGCCGCAGCAGAATCGCATCGGCGAACGACGCCGGACGGAGCAGCAGCAGGGTCGCGGCGACATTGGCACCGTTGGAAAATCCCACCGCCAGCAATCGGGCTGCATTGAGGTTATATTGCGCGCGGGCCAATTCCAGCCAGTCGGCCAGTTCGTGCGTGCGGCGGGTGATCTCGGCCGGATCGAAAACCCCTTCGGCGAGCCGGGCGAAAAAGCGTGGTGCGCCGTGTTCACTGACGTTGCCGCGCGGGCTGAGCAGGGCCGAGCCGGGCGAAAGCGAGCGGCCGAGCGGCACGAGATCGTGTTCGTTGCCGCCGGTGGCGTGCAGGAGCAAAAGCGGCGGCGCGGCCGGATCCGTGCCGGGATGAAAAACATGATAATAGGCCGAGAGGAGCACGGAGGTTCAATCGAGTTTTGGTAGCGCGGCCTCGATTTCCTCGCGATGCGGCTCAAGCCGGGGCGGCAGCGACAAATGGGAGCCGAGTTGCGCGACTGGTTCGTCGACGGCAAAGCCGGGGGCGTCGGTGGCGATTTCGAAGAGCACGCCATTGGGCTCGCGATAATAGATGGATTTGAAATAGGCGCGGTCGATGATTGGGCTCACGCCCAGCCCGCGCTCCTGCAGCTGCCGATGGGCCTGCGCCTGACCGGCGTCATCAGGTGTGCGGAAGGCGACATGGTGGATGATGCCGGCTCCATCCAAGCCGCGCGGCAGGCTCGGGTCGGTCAGCAAATCGACATAGGTGCCGGGCCCGCCCGCGCCGACCGTGTAGCGCGTGCGATAATCCGCGTGCGCCGTCTGCCGGTAGCCCATGGTGCCGGTGAGCAGCGCGGCGGTCGCGGTGGCGTCGGTCAAGGCGAGGGTCGAACTGTGAAAGCCGCGAATGGCGTGTTCGGCCGGCACGCCAGCGGACGGAGCTGGCGGCCGGGAATCGGGTTCCGCGGTGGCGACCAATTCGAGCCGCAGGCCGTCGGGATCGAAAAGCGTGAGCACCTGGTCGGCGAAACGCGGCTGCACGGCGGCGGTTTCCACTTTCAGCCAGGCCAGGCGTTCCTGCCAGAAAGGCAGTGCGGCGGCGGGCACGGAGAACGCGGTGGCGTAAGCCTGACCGTGGCCGGGGCGTCCGCGGCGCATTCCGGCCCAGGGAAAAAACGTCAGGATCGTGCCGGGCGAGCCGGCGTAATCCCCGTAATAAAGATGGTACGTGCCGGGGTCGTCCTGATTGACGGATTTTTTGACGAAGCGGAGGCCGAGGACCCGCGTGTAGAAATCGAGATTGCGCCGCGCGTCGGTGGCGATGGCGGTGATGTGGTGCAGTCCGAGCAGGTTCATGAAAAGTTTTTAATGAACCTCGTTTTTCGCCGAGCGCAAATCGCGGGCAAAGCCGCGCATCACGGATCGATTTTCTTGAGGCGCGCGATATGGCGGCCGCCCTCGAATTCGGTGGCGAGCCAGGTTTTCACGATCTTGAGCGCCTCATCGAGCGGGATGGTGCGCTGGCCGATGGAGAGGCAGTTGGCGTCGTTGTGGGCGCGGTTCCAGATGGCGATTTGTTCGTTCCAGCACAGGCCGCAGCGCACGCCGCGCACGCGGTTGGCGACGATGGCCTCGCCGTTGCCCGAGCCGCCGAGCACGATGCCGCGCTCGAACTCACCGCGCGCGACGGCCTCGGCCACGGGGCGGATGAAATCGGGGTAATCGGACGGTGGCGTCTCGTGGTAGGTGCCGAGATCGCGCACGGTGTGGCCTTCGGCGAGCAGAAGGGCCTTGATGGCTTCCTTAAAGGCAAAGCCGGCGTGGTCGGAACCGATGGCGATGGTAAATTTTTTCATAAGCGGGTGGAACAGGAGAGGAGGAAGAAACTGCGGTGGATTGCGCCTGTCGATAGTTGCGTCCATGTTTCCGCCAGCAACTTTTTTCCACCCCATGAAAACCAAGCTCCTGCTTCTTGCGCTCGCGGCCTTCGCCGTTGCGGGCTGTTCGACCGTCGATTCGCGCATCTCGGGCAACCAGGCTGCCTTCAGTTCATGGCCGCCGGCCGTGCAGCAAAAAGTGCGCGCCGGGCAGGTGGACCTCGGCTTCACGCCGGCGCAGGTTCAGGTGGCGCTGGGTGATCCCGATCGCAAATACACGCGCACGGATACGCATGGCACGGTGGAAGTGTGGGCTTATCGCGATGACAAGCCGACGTTCAGCTTTGGCTTTGGCATGGGCTCGTCCAGCGGCTCATCGGCCTACGGCGCCGGTGTGGGCGTGACCACGGGCGGCGACCGTTACGATGACAAGCTGCGGGTGATTTTTTCGGACGGCAAGGTCGGGGCGCTCGAACGCAGTACGGCGAAGTAAGCGGGCGGGAGCCGGCTTGGCCGCGAATTTTTCGCGCGGTGGCCGGGCGGACAGAGCGAACGATTGGTTGACAGCAAAACAGGTGGCCTGACCAAGGAAGAAATCAAAGCTGCGTTATGGGCAGGGCGGTTTGCGCTGTTTTCATCCCGCGTCGATGACGCGCAGGAAAGCCGCGGTATCGCTGAAATCGGCGAACACGGCGGTCGGCGCGTGCGCCTGGAGCTGTTCGACGGAAAAACTTCCCGTGGCGACCGCGATGGTATTGGCGCCGATGACCTTGCCGCATTCGATGTCGTGCGGTGTATCGCCGATGATGAACACGCGCTCTGGCGGGAACTCGACGCCATGGCGTTCGCGGGCGCGGCGGAGGGCGTGCGGGCCGAGGTCATTGCGGCGGGGGCTGTCGTCCGCGAAGGCGCCGAGCTCGAAGTAGTCCCAAACGGCGAACTGCTCGAGCTTGAGGTGCGCACCGCGCCGGAGATTGCCGGTGAGCAGGCCCTGCGCGAGATCGGCGCGGTGGTGCAGGGTCTCGAGCAGCGTGAGGACACCCGTGTGCAAGCGCGCGCGCGGGTTGGGCATCTCGGCGGCGAGGGCCCGAAGATAACCCTCGAGGTAGCGCTGGATGTTTTCGGGGGTTTCCGGCAGGCCGTAGTGGCGCAGGGCTTCGTGGGCGATCCAGGCGTCGGTGCGGCCGGAGTAATTCAGCCAGGCGAGCGAGCCGTCGAGGCCGAACTCGGTCTTGAGCGCGGTGATAAGTGCGCGTTCGCCGGCGCCGCCCGAGGTGAGCAGGGTGCCGTCTATGTCCCAGAGGATGAGTTTCTTCACAAAGGGATGAAATTGCGCGGGCCGGTGGCTGGGGTGCAAGCGCCTTTGCGCCGGTTGCCCAGGGAATATTTTGTGCAACTTTAGGGTCAGTAGAGTTGTCCACCCTTTGGTGCCCGATTTACCATGAAAACACTGCTCCACCTTACCCTCGGTCTGGCCGGCCTGGTCTGGCTTGCCGCCTGCTCGACCCCATCGACCCGCATCCAGCAGAATCCAGCAGCTTTCGACCGTTGCACGCCGGATCAACAGGAACTCATCAAACAGGGCAAAGTTGCGCTCGGGTTTGATGTGGAAATGGTCAAGCTGGCCCTGGGCGATCCCGACCGCATCACGACGCGCACCGATGCTTCCGGCACGAGCGAGGTGTGGCATTACGAAACCTACGTGGCCGATGATGGCGCAATCCTTTATACCGGCTACTATCACCATTTTTGGGCCCCGCCGCTTTATCCCTATTATCTGAATTATCCGACGCGAAAGGCGGCCGACCATTTCCGCCTGGCGTTCAAAAACGGCAAGGTCATCTCCATCGAGGAAGATGAGGGATATTAGTCGCGGAAAGCCGCCCGGGTGAACGGTGCGGGGGCCTGATTGACGGGTAAATAAAAGCGCCCTGGCCCATCGCTGGAAGGCCAAGGCGCTTTGGCATGGCCTGCGCTGCGCAGAGCCCATGCTCCTGTTGAATAATGTTCGGTCTTAGGAGCCGATGGTGAAGGGTACGGTGACGCGCACGTTCACGGGTTTGTCATCAATCATGCCGGGCTTGAATTTCCATTTGGCAACGGCTTCAAGGCAGGCCTTGGCGACATCCTGGCTCTTGGTGGTGTTCTTGACCACCGTGGGATCCTTCGTGTTGCCGAAACGGTCAACCGTAAGTGAAATCTCGACCACGCCGCTGTTGGCATTGGTGCCCGAGGGCAGGGAGGGTTGCTCCATCTGGATCGGCTGCGGGCGGACATCGAGATCGCTGAGTTTGGCCAGACGATCGACGGAGAGCATGGTGGCATTGAGCTTGAGGGTCATGCCGCCCTGGACTTTGCCGGAAACCGTGGTGGTGTCATAGCCAACGAGGTTGAGGTCGTAGGTGACATCGCCGGACTGGAGGTTGCTGAGGGTGAGGGGCGTGACGCCGAGGACGCGGCCGTCGCTGGTTACAGTGGCTCCGGAAGGTGTGCTCGTGAGCAGCAAATTGCCGTTCGTAAATTTCCAGGCGACATGGGCCGTGGCCCCGTGATCAACGGAGACACTCTCGCCATGACTGGCAAAGCCATCACGTGAGAAAGTGACGACATAATCGCCGGCGGGCAGATCGCTGAAGCTGGCGGGGGTCGTGCCGGAGCGGGTTTCGGAGGGATCGACGAAAAGGCGCGAACCGGCCGGGCGCACGTCATAGTTCGAACCCGGCGGATCACTCGTGATGTCGAGCGAACCGAGCTGATGGCTGAGTTTGACGATGCCAGGATCGGCGATGGTGTCTTCCCTCACATCGACTTCGAGCCGTACGCTGTCATAATTCCGGAGCGAGACGGTGACAGGGTAGTGGCCGAGCTTGATATCCTCGAAAAGCGCGGGGGAGGTGCGTGGCGGGAGATCGCCGATGGTGACAGTGGCACCGGCGGGATCGGTGGCGATATTGATCTTGCCGCGGGCCGCCGCGAGGTGGGCGGCGGTTTCCACCCGGGCTTTTTCCTCGGCTTGCTGAAGCGCGGCTTGAGAGGCGGCGAGCTGGGCGGCGGCGTCTGCCTGCGCCTTTTTCAGCATCTCATCAGCTTTTTCCTGGGCGAGCTTCACCTTTTGCGCTTCTTCGGTGGCGCGGCGATCGCTCTCGACCTTGGCCCGGCCGGCTTCGTCAGCGGCCACTGCCTTTTGGTGATTGTCATAGGCAAGGTAGCCGACCGCGCCGAGCACGATGACGGCGGCGGCAATGCTGATCATGCCGGCGGGGCTCTTCATAAAGCCGGGCTTGGCGGCGGCGGGACCCGGCGTGAAGGAAGGAGTGGGCTTGGGCGCCGCGGGGGTGGGAGCCGGCGCGGGCTTGGGGGCGGGCGCGGCGGGTTTGGGCGCCGGAGCAGGAGCCGCGGGTTTTGCAGGAGCGGCCGGGGCTTCTTTTCGCGGAAGAGGAGCGACGGGAGCCGGCGCGGGCTTCGCGGCAGCAGCCGGTGTGGCAGGCGCGACGGGCTTGGCCGGGGGAATCGTCGCGGCGGGGGCGGCGGGCTTGGCCGGCGGCGTGACTGCGGCTGGAGCAGGCTTGGCAGGTGCCACCGGTGCGGGGGGCTTGGCTATAGAAGGCGTGATCACGGCCGCGGGCGCAGGCTTGGGCGGGGTGATCACCGCGGGCGCGGGCTTGGGCGCAGAGGGTGTAATTACCGCCGCTGGAGCAGGCTTGGGCGGGGGAGTGACAACGGGGGCGGCGGGTTTGGGCGCGGGTGGCGTAATCACGGCCGCGGGCGCAGGCTTGGGCGGCGGTGTGACCGCCGCAACCGGCGGTGGGGCGGGTTTGGCCACAGGAGCAGGCGCTGGTGCCGCGGCGGGGGGCGGAGCGGTTCGCGTCCAATCCGGCTGCCAGGCTGATCGTTCAGGATTGGCGGGCTGGAAGCTGCCGATGAAGTTAAGGAAGCCAAGCCAGGCCGGAGTGATGGCGGATTCGTCGACGCCGCCGGCAAGGGTGAAACCGGCTTGCGCGCCCCATGCTTTGATGTCGGGCGCGAGCGGGGCAAGGTTGAGCGCCCCGGCAAGGCTGTGGGCAAACCAGTTTTGTTTTGCGGCCAGGCCGGTGCAGGCGAATGCCGCCGGTGCGTGGCCGAGCGCGCCAATGTCGGCGGCTAGTTCCTGCGCAATGCGTGCGGCGATTTTCGGACCGGTCTCGCTGAAGTCGTAAGATTCATTGAAGAAAAGTTTTGCGGCGGAACCCTTGAATTTGAGGCCGAGCTCGACCTGCACGGCTTCGGCCACCTTGTCCATAGTTACCGTGGCAAGGCGGGCTGCCTCGACGCCATCGCGGCTCACCAGCAGGATATGCGTGACCAGATCGCCAAATTCGAAGAGGAGCGCGGTCGAACCGTCGCCTTTGAATTTGAGCGCGGACGCGACACCGCCGGCGGCGGTGAGGGAAGCGGGGCTGATGCGGGCAGGCACCAGTTTGAGTTCCTGCAAGGTCGTGAGGGACTGCGCATAACTGTCTTTCGCGGCGGCGGCGAGCACCCAGGGTGCACCCTGTCCGGAGATGGTCAGGCCGTCGCGGGCATTGACGGCGGTGAATTCACCCGGCGACAGATTCGCGAGCGAGGGATCAGTGAAGATGCCGGGCAGCGCCGCGAGCGTGGCGAACTTTTTAGCTTCATCGGCGCCTGCAAAGTGTAGGCCGCGCTGCTTAGGGCGGAGCGAGGCGAGGACGTTGGCCGTGCCACCCTGGGTCTCGGGAAAGACCGCCTGCACGGCCTCTTCAAGGCCTGCCTTGTTGTCAAGCGGCACCTCGCGAATGTCTTCAATCGCGAAGGGCGAGCGTAAGGCGCTGCAGCGAGCGAGGAGAAGGGAGAAATCGTTGAGCTCAACGAAATAGCCTTTATCAATGGGATTTTGCATGGCAGGTAATAAGGATGTGTTATGGTAACGTTAATGTCCGGCAGAAAGCAACTACGGTCATAAGTGGTTGGGCTTGATTTTTGCGAACAAGAATTTAACAAATATTTCATGAACGAAATGGCAAATGTAAATTTATGTAAAATTTTTATTGCAAGAGGCTATATTACCGTATAAGGTATTTTCACCATCAAAGTTGCTTTATCTCAGCCTCTCCTCTCAACACCCAACGTATCGTCCCCGTGACTACGAAACTACTTTTCGTCAAGAACCAGCGGAGTGAAACCCGAGCCCGCTCCGCCATTGTGGGCGAAACGGGATTTTATTGGCGCTCGTTTGAAAACGCGGAAGATCTCGGCGCCACTTTGCGCAAGGAACGCTTCGCGCTCGTGCTCGTCGACCACCGCGAAGGCGAAGGTGACGTGCTGACCTACGTTGAATCGCTGCGGAAATCACAGGCTGATTCGAATATTTTCCTCATCTGCCCGAAACTCGAGCTGCCCTCGATCGTCCGCGCCATCCGTCTCGGCGTGCGCGACCTGTTTCATCCTCCGCTTGAGTTCAAGGCCCTCGTCGAGCGCATCTTCACGCTGCTGCCGGCCGCCACGGGTGGCGCGCATCGCGAGCTGCGCATGGAAGAATGGGGCGAACTGGCCGTGTTTCTTTCCGAGAAGGTTCCCGCCGCCGCCGGCGGCGGCAAGGCTGCGCGCAACGGCTCGGCGGTGGCCAATGGCACCGATCACAACGGCGCGAGCGATGTCCAGGTCATGACACTGCGCACCGAGCGCGACGACCTCGCCCGCGAACGCGACACGCTCAAGCAGGATCTCCTGCGCATCAACGATGAGCGTGCGCACTTGGAAAACGAAGTCGCCCGTCTCTCGCCACTCACCGAACAGGAACAGCAATATCAAGCCGAACTGGCCCGCCTCCAGGCCGAGCAGGAACAGGTCCAGGCCCAGCTCGCGCAACTTCAGGCCGACCTCGCGCGCCAGCTCGAGATCGAAGCCGAGCTCAAGGCGCAGCTCGATCAGGCCACCCAGGACAAGGCCGCCGCTGACCAGCATATCGATGAACAGGCCGCCGAGCGCGCCCGGCAGCTGGCCGAGGCCGAGGCCCAGCTTGAGGCCAACAGGGCCGCTCTCATGGAGGAGCGCACAGCTCAGGCGCAGGCCCAGGCCGAGCTCGCCTCCGAACAGGCCGAGCTGGCCCGCCAGCAGGCCGAGCACCTCAAGCACAGCAAGGAGATTTCCACCACCCAGCAGACTCTCGCGCAAAAGCAGAAGGAGCTCGCCGGCGCCCAGGCCCGCCTCCACGCCGAGCAGCAGGAACTCGCCGCGATCCAGGAAAAGTTCGAATCCGACCAGCTCATTCTCACGCAAACCCGCGCCAAGATCGACCAGGACAAAAAGGCCGTCGACGAAGCCCGCGCGGGCCACAATTCAGAACTGGCCAAGCTCAAGCAGGCCCACGCGCTCCTGGAGACCGAGTCCCAGCACATCGCCGAGGAGCTGGCCAAGCATGAGGTGGAGCAGAAACGACTGGCGCAGGAGCTCGCCCAGCGCGACAAGCAGCTGGCCGAAAAACAAAAGGCGCTGACGGCCGAAGTCGAACGCTCCGCCGGCGAGCAGGAAAAAATCGAGGGCGAACTTCTCGTCACCCGCCAGGCGAAGGAAAAGGCCGAAAAGGAAAAGGCCGCCGTCGAGGCCGCGCGCGCCGCGCTGCAGGCCGAAATCACTCAGGCCAAGGAAAAATTTGCATCGGTCGACATGGAGCGCACCAAGCTCGCCAAGGAGCTCGGCGCCCGCGATCACGTGATTGCGCAAAAGCAAAAGGAGCTCGCCGATCTCCAGGCCGCCCATGAGGCCGAGCAGGAAAAGCTCGATACGGAGCAAATGCTCCTCAAGCAGGCCGCGACCAAGGCCGAGGCCGAACTCGCGCGCGTCCGCAAGGAACTTGAAGCCAAGGCCGAGCTGGCCGAGCGCCAGTTGCGCGACGAGAAAAAGCGCATCGAAGCCGAGCTCGAGAAAGTGGAAGGCGAGCGCCTCGTATTTTCCCAGGAAAAGTCGAAGATCGACAAGGAACGCACCGAACTGGCCAAGACCAAGGCCGTGCTGGCGGAGAAAGAGGCCGCGATGGCCGAGCTCGATGCGCGCCAGGAAAAACTCGAGACCGAACAACTTCTCATCACCCAGAACCGCGCCAAGCTCGACAAGGACCGCGCCGCGATGGAAGCCACGCACGCGAAGACCGATGCCGAGCTCGCCAAGCTGCGCGCCGACCTGACCAAGCGCGAAAGCGCGCTCGCCGAGCAGCAGAAAAAGGCCGAGGCCGCCCAGGCTAAGCTGGACGCGGAGCAGGAAAAGCTCGAGACCGAGGCACAGATGGCCAAGCAGGCCGCCGCGAAGGTCGAAACCGATCGTGCCCAGGTGGCCAAGGCTAAGCAGGAACTCATCGTCAAGGAGGCCGAGCTGGCCGAACTCGAGGCGCGTCAGGAAAAACTTGAAGCCGATCAGCTCCTCATCACCCAGAACCGCGCCAAGCTCGACAAGGACCGCGCCGCGATGGAAGCCACGCACGCGAAGACCGACGCCGAGCTGGCCAAGGTGCGCGCCGATCTGACCAAGCGCGAAAGCGCGCTCGCCGAGCAGCAGAAAAAAGTCGAGGCCGCCCAGGCCGGACTGGCCGCCGAGCAGGAAAAACTCGAGACCGAGGCCCTCATGGCCAAGCAGGCCGCCGCGAAGGTCGAGGCCGACCGCGCCGAGGTGGCCAAGCAGCGCGCCGCCCTGCAGCCCGAACGCGAGCAGATCCAGCAGCGCACGAAGATGCTGGCCGACCAGGCCGCCCAATTGCAGGAAACTGAAATCCGCCAGCAGACCGAGTCCACCAAGCTCAAGAAGGAGCTCGCCGCCGTGCAGAACGCGCGCGCTGCACTCGAGGCCGACCAGGCTGCACTTGAGGCCGAGGCGGCCAAGCACGCCCAGGAATTGAAGAAGTTCGAGGCCAAGCGCGAAAAGATGAAATCGCTGCTCGCGGGCGAATGATACCATCCGCCGGCGGGGTAAAATTCTCCTCGCCCGCAGGAGCCCAGACCTGTTCCTTGGATGGCGCCATGTCGTCCATCAATCGGTTTCTCGTCGAAAACAACCTGCGGATTGCAGCCAATCCGTGTGTCAGCCCGGACTTCTGCCTGGACTGGCCGGGGCTGGTGAAAAAACTCCGTGCCGGTGATGCCGGCGTGAAGGCTTACGAGAAGAGCCGCTTCGGCACCAGGGCGGGCGAGTTCGTGCTGCTTGAGGACACGGCCACCGGTGATTGCGCTTGGCGGCTGGCGGCGGAGGCGCCGCAACTGCTCGACGCCGGCGAGAAGCTCGATGCGAACGCGACGGCGTTTCCCGCCACCTGGGCGAATTTGCTGAAGCTGAAAAACCTCGCGCAGGAGCACGACGCGGGCGTGACGATTTTCCCCACGGCCGCGGAACGCCTCGGCCAGAGCACCCTCGGCATTGGCGCGCGTTTCACCACCTTGCACTGGCCGGCGGTCGACTGGGCCATGAGCGCGCTCGAATTTGGCGTGACGGCGAATCAAAATTCCATTCCGCGCGAACTCGTCTACGACGTGAATGCCATGCTCGCCGGCCAGCTCGACACCGTGCCGTTTCCGTTCATCGGCACCAATGTCCCCGAGGGCCACCAGGGCCAGAGCGTCGAGGGCATGAGCCACGGCTGCGTGCTCGCGAAGCTCAAGACCGGCTTCCACCACCGCCGCATCGCCTGGAGTTTCAATGCCGACCACCAGCCCATCGGCGGCAAATTCGACGCGCGCGAGGACGCGCTGGTGCAGGGCTGCGTGCTCGCCAGCTACATCACCTTTGATCTTTCACCGGAGCTCGCCCAGACCAAGGTGCCCGACGACGCGGCCGGCTGGGTGAAAACCAATGTGCCCGCGGAGCTCGTCACGACGGTGAAGTCGCGCGTCGCCGCCATCGGCGTCACGCTCCACGAGGCCGAGTTCGCCAAGCTTCTCGCCTACGTCTGGCCGGCGATGAAAAAAATGAAGCAGCGCGACGAGAAATACCGCGCCGCCCGGGAAAAGCTGTTCACTGCCGACGTGGGCCGCGCCTATCTGCGCGAGCTTTCCATCGACGAGCTGCCCGGCCTGACCACGCCCGAGACCACCGCCATCATGTTCGCGCTCTGCGAGGCGCTCGGCATGAAGATCAATTTCATCGCCCCGGCGTTCGGCTTCCAGAAAAACATGCCGTACCCCGACAACGCCGCGTTGCGCGCCCTCATCGAGAAGCAGTGGGCCGTCTGCAAGCCGTTCGGCGCGAGCATCGGCTTCCACTCGGGCTCCGGCAAGTCGGCCGAGAATTACCAGGTGATGGGCGCGGTCACCGGCGCCCGCCTCGAGATCAAGACCAGCGGACGCTACACCTACGAGATGGGCCGGGCTCTTTCCTCCTCGAAAAACACGGCAGACCAGGTGCTCTGGCACGACTGGTACAAGTTCACTGTCGAGCTCGCGCTCAAGGGCGCGTTCAGCAGCGACGCCACCGAGCAGAAGATGGCTCGCACCTTCATCACCGACGCGCTGGGCAAGGCCGGCAAGCCCACCGACGTGTTTGCCGACGTCGCGGCCACGCGCAAGGCCGTCGAGGCCCTGCCGCCCAGCCCCGAGCACATGTTTTGGTTTGAGTACAATTTCCTGCATGTGCTGGCCGGCGGCGGTCAGGCCGAAAAAAGCGCGCTCGGCGACCATACGCCCGCCGGCTACCGGCAACGCGCGCGCTTCTACAGCATCAGCGACGAAGGCCGGCTCAACTACGCGAAGAATGTCGCCAGCTATATTGTCTTTCTCGCCGAGAACACCGGCCTCGCCGCGAAGGAACGCTGTGCCGCCGCCCAGAGCCTGCTCAACCGCTACCAGACCATGGCGGAGTTTCTCGGGGATATTTCGAAATAAGGCCGGTTAGCTGATGGTGTCCGCGCCGCAGGCGCCTATTGCGTTCGGACTCTTTCCTCCCGCCAGCGCGGCTAGTGCGACGGGCGGAGGAAATGCACCACCACCGAGAGGATGAGCAGGATCACCGGCACGAGGATGGCCAGCATGAGAAACCAGTGGGGGATAAATTTCGTGGGCTTGGGCGATTCGGGCTTTTTCGCCGGCGCAACGATACCCACGGCCAGCAGGAACAGCAACAGGGTGAACACGGCGAAAAGCCAGCCGGCGCCGCCTTCCGCCGACCAGGTGATGACGGCCATGTAAGCCGCGGCGAGCCCCGCGAGGCCGAAGGCTCCGGCGAAAATTCCTTTTGCCTTCATCGTGGTTCCGGCTGGTTTCCGCCTGGCCGGGTAAATTCTCACAGCGCGTTCAATGCGCTCTTGCTGACGGCGAGGCCGGCTTCCTTCACCGCCTCGCTGAGCGTGGGGTGGGCGTGGATGGTGCGGCCGAGATCCTCGGCGCTGCCGCCATATTCCATGTGCGTGACGACTTCGCTGATGAGCTCGCCCGCGCTGCGGCCGAGGATTTGCGCGCCGAGAATTTTGTCCGTTTTGGCGTCGGCGATGATTTTCACGTAGCCGTCGGTGCCATCGGCGGCGATGGCGCGGCCGTTGGCGGCGAAATTGAATTTACCGATTTTCACGGCGATGTCCGCAGCTTTCGCGGCGTCCTCGCCGAGGCCGACGCTCGCGACTTCGGGATCGGTGTAGACGATGGCGGGCACGAGGTCCCAGTTGATGTGGCCGGCCTTGCCCGCGATCCACTCGGCCACCGCCACGCCATCCTCCTCGGCCTTGTGCGCGAGCATCGGGCCGGCCACGACATCGCCGATCGCCCAGATGCCCGCGACGTTGGTGCGGAGCTGGCCGTCCACTTTCACGCGCTTTTTGTCATCGAGCGCGATGCCGGCCTTATCGAGTCCGAGACTGTCGGTGAACGGCCGGCGGCCGACGGCGACGAGCACCTTGTCGGCCGGAAACTCCAGCTTCTGGCCCTCGCGGGTCGCAGTGAGGACGCCCTGCTCGAAACCGGTGACTTTGGCGCCGGTCTCGATTTTCAGGCCCTGCTTTTGGAGGAGGCGGGTGAAATTGCGGACGATGTCGTCGTCATAGGTCGCGATGATCTTCGGCAGAAACTCTACGACGGTGACATCGCTGCCGAGGCGCGACCAGACCGAGCCGAGCTCGAGGCCGATGACGCCGCCGCCGACCACGACGAGCTTTTTCGGGACCGCGTCGAAGGCGATGGCCTCGTCGCTGGAAACGACGGTCTTACCGTCAAATTTGAGGAACGGCAACTCGACCGGCGCGGAGCCGGTGGCGATGACGATGTTTTTGGCCGTGAGCCGGGTGGTTTCCTTTTCGCCCTTCACCTCGATGGTGTTGGCCGAGACGAACGAGGCCGCGCCGGTGACCGCCGTGATCTTGCGCGCCTTGGTCAGCTGGGTGACGCCGCTGACGAGCCGGGCCACGACGTCGCTTTTCTTTTTCATCAGCACGGCGAGATCGAGCGCGATGCCGGAGAGTTTCAGCCCGTGATCGGCGGCGTGTTTTTGGGCGAAGACCAGATGCTCGGACGAGGAGAGCAGGGCCTTGCTCGGGATGCAGCCGACATTGAGGCAGGTGCCGCCGAGCGTGGCGCGCTTTTCGACCAGCGCGATCTTGAGACCGAGTTGCGCGGCGCGGAAGGCGCAGGTGTAGCCGCCCGGGCCGGCGCCGATGATGATCAGGTCGAAAGAAGATTCAGGGGACATTTGAAGCACGAAGACGCAAAGGCGTCGCGAAGGATTTTTCTCTGAACTTTGCGCCTTCGCGGCTTTGCGCTTAAAGGTTTGGTTTAAACGCTGAGCAGCAGGCGCGCGGGATCCTCGATGGACTGCTTCACCTTCACGAGGAAGGTCACGGCTTCGCGGCCGTCCACGATGCGGTGGTCGTAGCTGAGCGCGAGGTACATCATCGGGCGGATGACGACCTGGCCGTTGACCGCGATCGGGCGGTCCTGGATGGCGTGCAGGCCGAGGATGGCGCTTTGCGGCGGGTTGATGATGGGCGTGGAAAGGAGCGAGCCGAAGATGCCGCCGTTCGTGATGGTAAAGACGCCGCCCTCGAGATCGGCGAGGGTGATCTTGCTTTCACGGGCGCGGCCGGCGGCATCGGCGATCGATTTTTCAATGGCGGCCATGCCGAGCGCTTCGCAGTCGCGGATGACCGGCACCATGAGGCCGCGCTCGGTGGAGACGGCGACGCCGATGTCGTAGTAATGGTTTTCGACCAGCGTATCGCCGTCGAGCTGGGCGTTGATGGCCGGCACGGTCTTGAGCGCGCTGACGACGGCTTTGACGAAGAAGGACATGAAGCCGAGTTTGATGCCGTTTTTCTTCACGAAGTCGTCCTGGTATTTCGCCCGGAGGGCCACGATGGCGGACATATCCACCTCGTTGAAGGTCGTGAGCATGGCGGCCTCGTGCTGCGCGGCAACGAGGCGCTCGGCGATGCGCTGGCGCAGGGGGGTGAGCTTCCGGCGCGTCTCGCGTTCGCCGCTGGCGGGAGTGGAGATTCTCGGCGCGACAATGGGGAGGGGCGTGGCCGCTTTCTGGTTTCCGGCGGCGGGCTTTGGCGTCTCGGCGGCGGCGAGCATGTCGCCCTTGGTGACGCGGCCGGCCTTGCCGGTGCCGGCTACGCCGGCGGGATCGACGCCGGTCTCTTCGGCGAGCCGGCGGACGGCGGGCGACTGGGCGTCGTTTTTTGCGGCGGGCGCGGGAGCCTCGGCCTTGGCCGGGGTTTCCGCGGGCGCCGGCGTGGCGGCCGAAGCCGCCGTGGCCGCAGAGTCGATTTGCGCGACGACCTGGCCGATTTTCACTTCGTCGCCAGCGGCCGCCTTGAACGTGATTTTGCCGGCGCCCTCGGCCGTGCCTTCGCTGGTAATCTTGTCGGTCTCAAGCTCGAAGAGCGGCTGGTCTTTTTTGACGACATCGCCGTCTTTGACATGCCATTTGGCAAGGATGCCGGAGGTGATGGACTCGCCCATGGGCGGAATTTTGACGTCGAGAATTGGCATGGATTTTTTAAAGCAAAGAGGCGCGGCCGGAATCAAAGGCTGAAGGCGTCGTGGAGCAGGGCGGTGAGTTCGATCTTGTGCAGGGCGAGCGCCCCGACGGCGGGCGAGGAGGCGGCATCGCGGCCGGCGTAGGCGGGCTTGCGGCCGAAAATTTCCTCGAGCTGCGGGGCGATGAAGGACCATGCGCCCATATTCTGCGGCTCCTCCTGGCACCAGATGAGCCGGGCGCCATGGCCATAGGCGTCGGCGAGCTGGGAAAGGCGGTTGCGGTGGAGCGGATAGAGCTGCTCGACGCGCACGAGGGCGGTGTCGGTGATCTGGTTGCGCGCGCGATGGTCGGCGAGGTCGTAATAGACCTTGCCGGAGCAGAGGATGAGGCGCGCGGGCTTTTCCGGTGCGAGCGGGTCGTCGATGATTTCCTGGAAACCGCCACTGGTGAATTCGTCGATTTTCGAGACCGCGGCCGGGTGGCGGAGGAGCGACTTGGGCGCCATGACGATGAGCGGCTTGTGGAAATCGCGCTTCGTCTGGCGTCGCAGGCAGTGGAAAAGGTTGGCCGGCGTGGTGAGGTTGACGACCTGCATGTTGTTCTCGGCACAGAGCTGGAGGAAGCGCTCAAGCCGCGCGGAACTGTGCTCGGGGCCCTGGCCCTCGTAGCCGTGGGGCAGGAGGAGGACGATGCCGCTCGTGCGCTGCCACTTCGACTCTCCGCTGGCGATGAACTGGTCGATGACGACCTGCGCGCCGTTGGCGAAGTCGCCGAACTGCGCCTCCCACAGGCAGAGCATCTCGGGATAATCGAGCGAGTAGCCGTAGTCGAAACCGAGCACGGCCGCCTCGGAGAGGAGCGAGTTGTAAACGCAGAAACGCGCCTGCCGTTCTTCGAGATTGTTCAGCGGCACGTAACTTTCCCGCGTATCCACGTCGTAGAGCACGGCATGGCGCTGCGAAAACGTGCCGCGTTCGCTGTCCTGGCCGCTGAGGCGCACGGGCGTGCCTTCCAGCAGAAGAGTGCCGAAGGCGAGCGCTTCGCCGAAGGCCCAGTCCACCGGGCCGCCCTGCTGGTGGGCCTGGGCGCGCGTCTCGAGGAAGCGCTTGATCTTGGGGTTCAGCTTGAAATTGGTCGGCACGTGCGTGAGGCCCTGCACGACCTTGGCCAGGAACTCGGGTGTGACGCCGGTCGGCACGGGCGAATGGTTGTAGTGCGGCTGGAAAACGGCGGTCGAGCCCTTGAAGGGGGTGAGCGGATCAGCCTTCGCGCGCCGGGCGATTTTTTCGGCCTCGTGCGCCTTGGCCTTTTCCAGGTTGGCCTCGAGCGCGGCGGTGTACTCGGCCTTGATGGCATCGCCCTCGGCGGGCGTGAGGCTGCCCTCGGCGATGAGTTTTTCCGTGTAGATCGTGGAAACCTGCGGATGCGCGGCGATTTTCCGGTAGAGCGTGGGCTGGGTGAAGGCAGGCTCGTCGGATTCGTTGTGGCCGTGCTTGCGGTAGCAGTACATGTCGATGACAACGTCGCGCCGGAATTTTTCGCGGAAATCGAGTGCGAGCTGCGCGACCATGCAGACGGCCTCGGGGTCGTCGCCATTGACGTGGAATATCGGCGCCTCGATCATTTTCGCGACGTCGGTGCAGTAGCGGGTCGAGCGGGCGTCGCTGGGCAGGGTGGTGAAGCCAATCTGGTTGTTGATGACGATATGAAGCGTGCCGCCGGTGCGATAACCGGGGAGTTGCGAGAAATTGAGCGTCTCGGCCACGACGCCCTGGCCAGCGAAGGCTGCGTCGCCATGCGCGAGAAGCGGGAGCACCCGGCGGCGCTCGACGTCACCGCGCACGCGCTGGCGCGCGCGAACCTTGCCCTCGACAACGGGATTCACGATCTCGAGGTGGGAGGGATTGGCGGCGAGGCGCATCTCGACCTTCTTGCCACTCTTGGTCGTGAGAACGGCCTCGTAGCCCAGATGGTATTTCACATCGCCGTCGCCCGCGACGGCATCGGGTAGGTAGTTTTCCGAAAATTGCTCGAAGAGCTGGTCGAAGCTCTTCCGCATGATGCTGGTGAGGACGTTGAGGCGGCCGCGGTGGGCCATGCCCATGACGATTTCCTCGACACCGACCTCAGGACAGTGCTCGACGACCGTGTCGAGCGCGGCGATGAACGTCTCGCTGCCTTCGAGCGAGAAGCGTTTTTGCCCGACGTATTTGGTGTGAAGGAATTTTTCAAAGAGCTCGGCCTTGTGGACGCGCCGGAGAATCTGGACTTTTTGCGGCTTGGTGAACTGCGGCTGGTTGTCCGTGGCCTCCATGTGCTGCTGGAGCCATTCGCGCGCATCGCCGTCCTGGATATGCAGGTATTCGACGCCAATGTGGCCGCAGTAGGTGCGGCGCAGCGTGGCCACGAGGTCGCCGAGCTTCATCTGGCCGCCGGATTTGAAATGGCCGATGTCGAAGCTTTCGTTGAGGTCGGCCTCGGTCAGGCCGAAATGCGCGATGTCGAGCTTCGGGTGCGGCGGTGGCGGATCGCTGAGGGGATCGAGGTCCGCTTGCAGGTGGCCGTGCGCCCGATGGGCGTTGATGAGGCGGTGGACCTGGGCCTGCTTCAGGCTGTCGAGGATGTTGACGCCAGCGGCGGCGGCGTGTTCGGCGATCGCGCCCGCGCCGTTGGTTCCGAAGGGGGTGGCGCCATTGCTGCCAAGGGCAAAGCCCTGGAAAAAGGCCCGCCAGGTCGGATCGACCGACTCGGGGTTTTCGAGCCAGGTGCGATAGGCGGCCTCAATGAGGTCGGCGTTCGCGCGGCTGGGAAACGAGAGGGAGTTCATGGAAAAATGACGAGAAAAGCGCGCACGCGAAAAACGGCATGGAGCCGTCGTCCACAAGGCGCGCTATGGGAAGAGGTTTGGACAGTAGAGAACAACACACCATAGCCCAGCTTACAAGAAAATCGAGACCCGGCTGCACTTATTCACACTCGCTTAAGCAGCGCATGCACGCCATGAGTTTACGTGCTAACCATGGACACCGAAATTCGTGATGCGCTCCTTGCTTTGCACGCCGCCATCCCGCGGGCGGATGGGGCGGCCATTTCCGCGCAAACGGCGCGTCTGGATGACCTGCTCGCGCAAAGCCGCGGGACGCTGCATCCGCAACTCGCCCATTTTCTGGAGCGCCGCAGCTATGCGAAGGCGCTGGCCTGGCTGGGCGGCGAAACGCCGGCCGCCGGCACGTGCAGTCCCCGCCAGAAAGTGTGAGCCAGGCTGGAAAAATTCCCACCGGCGGCGGTCAGCCGCTCGGGCAAAATCCGTTTGCGGCGTTGAGCGGCGCGAAGTTGTCGGCTGTACCCGCGAATCTGCCGGCCAAAGCGCCCAAGCCGGCTGTGCCCGAAAAAAATCGCGGACGCGTGGATATTGTCCGTGAAACGAACGGTCGTGGCGGCAAGACTGTGACGGTCGTGACCGGCTTCATGGGCATTGGTTTGCCGGAGAAGGAGGCGCTCGCCAAAAAAATGCGCGGAGCTTGCGGCTGCGGCGGCACGGTCAAGGACGGCCGGATCGAAATTCAGGGCGACCAGCGCGAGACGATCGCGAAGATCCTGGCCGAGGCCGGCTTCAAGCCGGTGTTTGCGGGTGGGTGAGCCAACAAATCACGCCGCCAGACCAGCCGCCAGTGCCAGCGCACTTTTGGCGCGATTGAGAATATAGAGGTGATAACCCGGCGCGCCGTGCGCGAGGAGGTCGCGGATTTGCGTGAGCGCCCATTCGAGGCCGAGGGCCTCGACGATTTCCGGTTGTTCGCCGGCTGCTTCGAGGCGGGTGAGCAACTTGGCGGGCAGGGCCGCGCCGCAGAGCGCGGTGATGCGCTGGATCTGCTTGAGCGAGAGCACGGGCATGATGCCGGGTACGATGGGCACGGTGATGCCGGCCGCGCGGCATTTATCGACGAAGCGGTAGAAGAAATCGTTTTCGAAAAAAAGCTGGGTGGTGATGAACGCCGCGCCGGCGTCGACCTTGCGCTTCAGGTTGGCCAAGTCGGCCTCCAGGCTGGGCGCCTCGGGATGCTTTTCCGGATAACCGGCGACACCGAGGCAGAAATCGGCATGGCGCGCCTTGAGCAGGGTGACGAGGTCGGTGGCGTAACGCAGGCCGTCGGGCGCGGGCGTGAAAGTGGCCGCGCCCTTGGGCGGGTCGCCGCGCAGGGTCATGATATTGCGAAAGCCGCCGGTGTGGAGGCGGTCGGCGATGGCGTCCAGTTCGGCGTGCGAATGGCCGACGCACGTGAGATGGGGCATGACGGTGAAGCCGAGTTCATCCTTGAGCAGGGCGCTGACCTGCGCGGTGCGCTCACGCGTGCTGCCGCCGGCGCCATAGGTCACGGACACAAAATCGGGTGCGATGCGCTGGAGCGCGATGGCGGTCTGCCGCAAAGCCTCGACGCCGGCGTCGTCCTTCGGCGGAAAAAATTCCAACGAACGCAGCGGGCGTTGCTGCGCGAAGAGGGTGGAGATGGACCGGTCGGCTGTCATTGACGTATCAACGCATACGGATTTGTTGATGCGTGTAAAGAGAAGAATGGCCGGATGGCCGTACGTCTTGTTCCGGTTTCAATAGTCGCATGGAATTCACGCCTTCCTAAGAACCTATCTGCAAGAGTACGAAAGCCCTTGGTCAATCGATCATTGAAGATTGTGATCGGTCGTGTGTCGCTCTCACAATGAGGCATGAAAAGCAAAGAAAGCGCGTCTACAAAGAACCCTGATCCAACCCATTTGGAGTGGCTTGTCGAAAATCGAGCGGCAAACCAGCTCGTATCCGTAAAACTGTATAAATCGCTTAATGAGCATCCCGACCAATTTAAGAATAAGGAATTTGGAATAGACGCGCAGATGTTGATAGCAGTATCCTTTTCTCTCTGGCGTTCGGCATTTCTTTCGGACAAGACGGGCTATCTGGAAGATACGAACGAAGGCGCGGAGTGGTTTTTAGGGGAAATGCTTCTAAATAATGCCATTACTTATGTCCAAGATAGAAAGGCCAAGGACTGGACGTTTAATTATTATGCGAGCAATGCGCGATATAGGCTCGACGAATATTCTGAGCGGCATCCTGATTTTGATATAGATCAGTTTTTTGTGCCAAAACAGAAGCGAACCCCTAAAATTCGATGGAAGAACTTGCACAATGCTTTTGAAAAGGCAGTTGAGCACTTCGGAGGCAGGTTGAAACGAGCAGCTAAAAATTCAGATTGAGACCGTGCCCAACGATTAGTTGACGAATCGAGTCCCCGGCCCGAGGTCGGTCAGGCGGGGCTTTTTCTTTCCACGTGCGGAAGAAACGCGGTCAGGAGGCCGATCAGCGGGAGGAAAGAGCAGACATGGAAGACATAACTAATGCTGGTGTGATCGGCGAGCCGGCCGAGTACGGCGGAGCCGATGCCGGCCATGCCGAAGGCGAAGCCGAAGAAGATGCCAGAGACGAGTCCGATGCGGTTGGGAATCAGTTCCTGGGCGTAGACGAGGATGGCCGAGAAGGCCGACGACAGCACGAGGCCGATCACGACTGTCAGCACGGAGCACCAGAAGAGGTTGGCGTAGGGCAACAGGAGGGTGAATGGCGCGATGCCGAGGATGGACACCCAGATGACATGCTTGCGTCCGATGCGGTCGCCCACGGGTCCGCCGATGATCGTGCCGGCAGCGACAGAGGCGAGAAACAGGAAAAGGTGCAGTTGTGCATTCTGGCGTGAGACCTGGAATTTATCGATGAGGTAAAACGTGTAATAGCTCGTGAGGCTTACGAGGTAGAAGAATTTTGAAAAGATCAGTGCGGCGAGGACGGCGACAGCGGCGATCACCCGGCCGCGGCTGACGGGAGCCGAAATGCGCGGGGGGCGGGCGGCCTTGTTCGCGTTCAGCTCGGCGAGATGGTTGCGATACCAGCGCCCGACCCGGGTGAGGAGGCCGATGCCCAGCAGCGGGACCACGGCAAACCAGGCGATGCGGGATTGTCCGCCATGGGCGATGACCAGCGCGGCGAGGAGGGGGCCGAGCGCGCTGCCGGTGTTGCCGCCGACCTGGAAAAGCGACTGCGCGAAACCATAGCGCCCGCCGGAAGCCAGGCGGGCGACGCGCGAGGCTTCGGGATGAAAGATGGAGGAGCCGACGCCGATCAGCGCGGCGGAAAAAAGGACCAGTTCAAATGTGCCGGCGAGGGAAAAAAAGATCAGGCCGATGAGGGTCAGGATCATCCCCGCGGCAAGCGAGAAAGGCTGCGGATAGCGGTCAGTGTAGATGCCGACGAAGGGCTGCAGCAGCGAGGCCGCGAGCTGGAAAGTCAGCGTGATCAGGCCGATCTGGGTGAAATTCAGGTTCAGCTCGGCCTTGAGCAGCGGATACAGCGCCGGGAGCAGCGACTGGACGGTGTCGTTGAGCAGGTGGCCGCAGCTGATCGCAAAGAGAATGGCCATCGCGGTGGCCGGAGCCTTGGGCTCGACGGCCGGCGCGGGCGGGGCGGGATCGGCTTTCATCCGGCGGCGCTGAGCTCCTTTTCGGTCTTCAATCGCAGCTGCCCGCAGGCGGCGTCGATGTCGTGGCCCTTTTCGCGACGCAGCGTCACGGACACACGCGCGTCGCGCAGGATGTCGGCGAAGCGTTCCTGACGCGTAAGGCTGGGACGTTTCCAAGGCAGGCCCTCGACGGTGTTGTAGGGAATCAGGTTCACGTGGGCATGCAGGTCGAGGGCGATGTCGCGCAGCTTTTCGGCCTGGACGAGCGAGTCGTTGATTTCCTCGATGAGGATAAACTCCAGTGTGATCATGCGGCCGTGCTTTTCGTTGAACGCCTTGATCGCGGGCAGCAGCTTGGCGAGCGGGTAGGCCTTGTTCACCGGCATGATTTTTTCGCGCACCTCGTCGGTGGCGCCATGCAGCGAGATGGCGAGGCGGAAGCCGAGCGGCTCGTCGGCCAGCTTGAGGATCTTCGGCACGAGTCCGCTGGTGGAAATGGTGATGCGGCGCGCGCCGAAGCCGAGGCCCCAGTCGGCGTTGACGATGGTGAGCGCGCGGATCAGCGCGTCGTAATTCGCGAGCGGCTCGCCCATGCCCATGACGACGATGTTGTCGAACGACGCCAGCTCGGTGCGCGCACGGTGCGTGCGCACGTCCTCGCGATAGCAGACCTGCAGGAGCTGGGCGACGATTTCGCCGGCACTGAGGTCGCGCTTCAGGCCGGCGAGGCCGCTGGCGCAGAAGACGCAGCCCATGGCGCAGCCGACCTGGGTGGAGATGCAGATGGTCTTGCGCGAATGGTCGAGGCCGACGCCGTCCTGCGGTGCGCGGATGATGACGGTCTCGATCAGCGAGTGGTCGCGCAGCTCGAGCAGGAGTTTGTCCGTGACGTCATGCGACTGCCGGTTGAGCACGAGTCCGGCCGGCATGAGGTCGAACGTCTCATCGAGCCAGGCGCGCAACGACTTCGAAAGGTTGGTCATGTCGTCCCACGACCGCGCGCGCTTTTTGTAGACCCAGTCGATGATCTGCTTCGCGCGGAAGGCCGGCTCGCCCTGCGCACGGAGCTTCTCCGTGAGCGAGTCGAGGGTTTCGCCGGTGAGCGGCGGTTTGGCGGGCGTGAACTTCATGGAAGGCTGAGACTAAAAGCGGGCCATGCCCCGGCGCAAGCTGGCCGGCGAAAGTTCCTCTCGATTCGATCCGGCCGGGTTCGTCTTCCCGCGTCCGGTAAACGGCATGGTGTATCCGCTGGGCCGGCCTTAATTAATTTTTAAGGGGTTTGGTCTGCGTTTTAATTACCACGATCCGGTCCTGCCGCTATGATGAGCGATGACATGCAACCAAGCGACATCGGCGCGAATGCTGCTCTGCTGCGGACGAACATGAAGGCCGATCGTCCGCTGGAGAATATCGCCTGCTGCCAGGACCTGCCCGAACCCAAAATGGAGATGGGCGCGAAACCGGAGTTTCGCCGCGGCCGGGTGCTGGACGGCCGGTTTTTCATTCTCGAAACCGTGAGCTGCGCGGGCATGGCGACGATTTACAAGGCGGAGGACATGGATAATCACCGCCAAAAAGTCGTGGTGAAAGTCCCGCTCCGGAAATTTGAAAGCGATCCTGCTTTCCACCGGCGCTTCCGGTGCGAGGAGGAAATCGGATTGAAGCTCAACCATCCCAGCCTGCTGAAGTTCATTCCGACCGCGGAAAGCCGGAGCCGGCTCTACCTCGTGACGGAGTATCTGGAGGGCTGCACGCTAGATTACATCATCCATAAAAACCGGCCATTGCCGGGGGAAGATGCGCTCAGGATCGCCAGCGCCATCGCTGAGGCCGTGCAAGCCATGCATGAACAAGGGGTGGTCCACAACGACCTCAAGCCGTCGAATGTTATGATCTGCTCCGACCAGACGCTGCGCGTGATGGATTTCGGGCTGGCTTCCTATGCTTCCGAGCGCCGGGGAATTTTCGGCGCCTTGGTGCCGATTTTCGGCACGCCGGAATACATGGCGCCCGAGCAGGTCAAGGCGCGGCGCACGGACGAACGCACCGATATTTACTGCCTCGGGGTAATGCTGTTCGAGATGCTGGCTGGCCGGCTGCCCTTTCAAAGCGATGATCCCTGGGCATCCGTCAACTTGAGGGTGTCGGGTGATCCGGTGGCCCCGCGCAGCCTCAACCCTGTTATTTCGGTGCAGGCGGAGGAAATCGTGCTGCATGCGATGCAGCGCAAGCCGGCCGACCGCTACCAGACCGTCGCGGCCTTCAGGGCGGAGCTTGACGCGCCGGAGCAGATTCAAGTGACGGGCTATGCCAGCCGCCTGAAAGCGCCGCGGTGGAAGCTGAGCCTGGAGAAGACGCAGCTTCTGTTCGGATCGCTGCTGGGCGTAGGCGCGCTCGGGCTTCTGGTGATGGCGTTTTTTATCCTGAGCAATTTTCTGGGCGGCCATTAAGCCCGGCCGGCTGGATCAATGGCCGTGATTCGTGCCGATGTTATTGGTCCATTGCACAATGTTGATAGCATCACAGTTGTAGCCGCGGGCGGCCGGATTCACCTCGTTGCCGATATAGGAAGCGCGTAGGGTGCCGACGGCGCCGGAATCCCGCACGCCGTTGATCCAGCCGCCGGTGCCTTTGCTGTTGGTGATATAGACCTTATTTCGCTCGAAAGTGTACGTCATTGTCCGCCGGGCATCATTGGGATTGAAGGTCAGGACGGCGGAGGTGCCGCAGCAGACGGCGTTGTCGGCGCCCTCGTCAAACAGCCAGATGTTGTCGGCGAAATCGCAGCCAAAAAAGGAAGTGCCCGAGAACTGCCACCAGGTCGACAGGAGTCCGGTGCAGACGTTGCCGGAAAATCCCAGCTGGTGTTGTTCGCCGACGATTCGAACCTGCCCGGGAAAAGCGTTGCTGGAGACGGTGGTATTGATGGAGGCCAGCAGGGACAGGCTTTTGTCCCAATTATCATCGGCCGTATTGTTAGTGATGGTCATGCCCTGGATCGCCGGCTTGAAGGCAAAGCAGAAATTGCCGGCGGCGCCGGACGGCTGGAAGGAGACTTTTGTGCCCTTGAGATCGGTCAGAGAAAAATCCGTATCGTTAAGGCGCACGGCGAGGTAGTATTCGAAGGGAGTGATTCCGGGGGGAAGCCGGTCGGCGGAGGTGGCCGGGTAGAGCTCGACGAGCATTCCGGTCAAAAGCTGGTGTTTCAGAGGAGGAATGCCGGCCGCTGACAATCGAATCGCGCCGGTGGAGGCGTTGAAGGCGGCCACCGGCACCACCGGTGGAGCGGCAAATGTTTTGGTGCTCCAGTTAAGGTCCCAGTTGGAAATATAAATGGCGGCACTGGCGCCGGATTTGCCGTAGAGGGTATTGCCGGTGATCTGAACGCTGCTGGTGCCAAACGGCATGGGCGTGACGTAGATGCCGGTGGCATTGGCGCCGGAATCATTGCCCAGCGCGACCGTGTTGTTGGTGATGGAAACATTTTGAGTGGAATAGGTCCTCGGCTTTCCGGTCATCAGATCGTTGACGTTCTGGAAATCAAAAGTCCGCGTGGAATAATCCGGTCCGACGAGTATCCCTGTGGCGCCGGGATTGGTGATGAGGTTGTTCTCAATCTGGAGGCCGTTGAAGGCGGACGAGTCGGGGGAAACCGTGGTCACCGCGATGCCGTAGCTCACGGCCCCGTCGACGATGTTGTCGTGGATGGAGAGGTTGGCCACGCCGTAGCCGCCATCCGAGGTCAGCTGCATGCGGTTGTGCACCTGGCAGAATTCAACGGTGATGTCCGAGGAGCCTTCGCCAATGACGGCCATGTTGAAAAAACTGTTGTCGCCCTGGGTGGGGCCGCTGATTACGGGATGGCCGGCCTGCAGATCGCTCTGAAACCCCGCACAGTTGTCGATGGTCAGCTGGCGGGCCGGATATCTGAGCTGAATCGCCCGTCTTCCCTTGTCGTTGACGAGGTCGAATCCCAGCGAAGTGATTGAAATGTTCTGCTGAATGCGCGAGGGGGCGGTGGCCCGATTGTAAGTGGGGTCTCCAATCACTAGGATCGACCGGTTCGACAGCATGCCCTGGCCGGAGGTGTCGGCCGGCATTTTGAGAATGCTGGTATGCGGATCGTCCCCGATGAGACTGACCCCGCTCAACGTGCGCAGGGGATTGTCATTTGCATAGACAATGCCGTTGTTTTGCGCGGTGGGGATGGAGTTCACCAGATAAACGCCGGGTGGGAAATAGACGGTCATCTTTCCGTCCGCCACCGCCTGCTGGATGGTCCGGTTGATCGCATTGGTGTCGTCCGTCGTTCCATTTCCGGTCGCGCCGTACTGTTGGACGTTGTCATAGGACCCTGCAGGAACGGCGGCCTGGGTGGAGGCAAGGCCAGGCCAGACGGCAAGGAGGGCAATCAGTGCAAAGCGAACTTTTTTCATGAAATCTCCCTTGATGACGCAAGGAGCAGGATGGCTGGGGTTGCGGCATTACTTCCTTCGACCGGAGAGAGGAAAGCTTGAGGATCAACCGCCTCTCCCGGGTGGCGGACGGGTGATTTTCGCCAAACTTTTAAGTTACGCCGGCGTGAACAGGCAGCCATCTGTCCCGACGCCTTGAAAGCAGGCCGGGCGGCGCAGCCAGAGGATGCGCCCCGCCCGGCGGATTATTTTTTCACCAGTGCGCGATTGAGCGCGCTGACGATCGCCTTGATCGAGGCGAGTTCGATGTTGGTGTCGATGCCGGCGCCGAAGAACGTGTGGCCGCGTTCGGTCTTGATCTGGATGTAGCTGACCGCGCGCGCCTCGGCGCCGCTGCCGAGCGAGTGCTCGGAATAGCTGAGGACGTCGAATTTCGGCACGCTCGTGCCGGCGAGCGAGCGCACAAAGGCGTCGATCGGGCCGTTGCCGCTGCCGGCGAGCTTGTGCGGCTGGCCGTCGATGACGAGGGCGGCCTCGCATTTCACCGTGCTGTCGCGCTCGGTGGTCTTGAAGTGCTGGAGGGCGATGGGCGCGATGCGCTCGAGATATTCGCGGCGGAAGATGTCGTGGATTTCCGACGTCGTGAGCTCGTTGCCCTTGGCGTCGGCGACGTCGTTGATGAGCTTGCCGATCTCCTTGTGCATAAGCTTGGGCAGCTGGAAGCCGAACTCGTTTTCAAGCACGTAGGCGACGCCGCCCTTGCCGGACTGCGAGTTGATGCGGATGATGGCCTTGTAGCTGCGGCCGATGTCGGCGGGATCGATCGGAATGTAGAGCACGTCCCACGGTTCGCCGGGCTTTTGCGCGGCCCAGGATTTCTTGATGGCGTCCTGGTGCGAACCGCTGAACGCGGTGAAGACCAGCTCGCCCGCGTAGGGCTGGCGCGGCGGGACGTCGAGGCGCGTGCAGCGCTCGTAGACCTCACGGATGTGGTTGATGTCGCTAAAGTCGAGGCCGGGGTGGATGCCGTGCGTGTAGAGGTTCAGCGCGACGGTGACGATGTCGAGGTTGCCGGTGCGCTCGCCGTTGCCGAAGAGCGTGCCCTCGACGCGGTCGGCCCCGGCCAGCAACGCGAGCTCGGTTGCGGCGATGCCGGTGCCGCGGTCGTTGTGTGTGTGGAGCGAGACGACGGTGGCGTCGCGTCGAGTGAGGTGCGTGCACATCCACTCGATCTGGTCGGCGTGAATGTTGGGCGTGGCGTATTCGACCGTGGCGGGGAGGTTGAGGATGATCCTGTCCTCGCGCGTGGGTTGCCAGACGTCGGACACGGCCTCGCAAATCTCGAGCGCAAACTCCAGCTCGGTGCTGGTGAAGCTCTCGGGCGAGTATTCGAGACGCAATTTCGTGCCGGCGGCGGTGAGCGGGCGGCAGTCGCGCTTGAGCTGTTCGACGGCGCGCGTGGCGATTTTGACAATGGCGGCGCGGTCCGCGTTGAAGACGTAGCGGCGCTGGGCGGGCGAGGTGGAATTATAAAGATGGAAGATGGCGTTTTTCGCGCCGCGCAGGGCCTCCAGCGAGCGCGTGATCAGGTCCTCGCGGCACTGGCAGAGCACCTGGATGGCGACGTCTCCGGGGATGTGGTTTTCCTCGATGAGGCGGCGGCAGAAATCAAACTCGATCTGCGAGGCGGAGGGGAAGCCGACCTCGATCTCCTTGAAGCCGATTTTCACCAGCAGGTCGAAGAATTCGAGCTTCTCCTCGACGCTCATGGGCTGGGCGAGGGCCTGGTTGCCGTCGCGCAGGTCGACGCTGCACCAGGCGGGTGCGCGGGTGAGCGTACGGTCGGGCCACTGGCGGTTGGGCAAGTGGACGGGCGGAAACGGGCGGTATTTCGTGACGGGTGGAGATTGCATGGAAAATAAATGAACGGGCGGGTTTTCGTTGAAAAATTCAGACGCAGCACAGCCGCAAAACGGGCGGCGGGCAAAACAAACAGGCGGTCGCACAATCGGCTGCTACGCAGCCCTTCGGGGATCGTGCGCTTAACTAAGTCGGAGAGCCTGGGAAATTTGCGACATTTCAGTTACCCGAGAAAATCCCGCTGGTGCCGGGGTGTCAAGGGCTTCCTCCGCTGGCGCAGATCCGGATGGTTTTTTGTTCGTTTGACTGTAACCGGTTGCGTTCCAAGGCCGTCTTCCTTCACGTGTATGATGTTGTCTCCAACTCAGTATGGCTGATGAGACGTTCGACCTGGCTGGCTGCCTCGAGCGCGTTCGCCGACGCGATCAGGCGGCTGCGCGCGAACTGGTCGAGCATCTTCACCCGCTCGTCATCCGGATCGTGCGCGCCCACCTGCCACGGCGCGTGCAAGAGGAAGACCTGTCCCAGGAGGTTTTTTTGAAAATGTTCACCCGCATCGAACAGTACAAAGGCAGCGTGCCCTTCACGCACTGGGTCTCGCGCATCGCGGTGACGACCTGCATCGACCAGCTGCGTGCGCAGAAGCGCCGCCCGGAATTCCGGTGGGCCGATCTCTCGGAAAATGAGGCCGGGGTGCTCGACAGCGTGCTGACCAATGAACGCGACGTCGCGCCCGACGATGCCCTGGCTGCGCGCGAACTGGTGCACAAGCTGCTTGATCAGCTCAAACCCGAGGACCGCCTCGTCATCCAGCTTCTCGAACTCGAACAGAAATCCGTCGCCGAGGTCAGCCAGCTCACCGGCTGGAACCAGGCGCTGGTCAAAGTCCGCGCTTTCCGTGCGCGGAGAAAGTTGAAAAAGTTTTTTGAAGAATTAAAGCGAAAGGAAAAATCATGAACCCGCCCGATTCCCGCTGGCCGCGTCTCGCCGCCGCTGCCCGTCAGGCTCGCGACGAGCGCGATACCGCCGCGCCTTATGGCTTCGCCACGCGCGTGGCCGCCCGCGCCTTTGCCGCCGGCGAACCGCCGTTCTCCGCGCTGCTCGCCCGCTTCTCCTGGCGCGCGCTCGGCGTGGCCGCGCTGCTCACGCTCGTGGCCGTCGCCGCCAATTATTCCGCCATCTCGGCGCTCTCCTCCAGTCCGGATGAAGATTCCGGTCCGGGCGAGATCGTGAACGAGATCGTCGATCTTTCATGAGCATGGGCCGCATCATCCTCGTCAGCCTCGTTTTCGTCGCGATCTTCGCCACCGGCGTCATCACGGGTGCGTTCGTGATGCTGAGCGTGGTCAAGCACCGGGCGCAGAAGAACACCCCGCCGCCCGCTATCGCCGTGCCGTTCAACCCGCAGATGCTGCGCCGTTTTGCCGAGCAGCTTGACCTGACCCGCGAGCAACGTGAACAGCTCCGCCCGATCATCATGCAGTATGCGGAGGAATTCCGCGTCCTGCGCCGCGAGAACGACAGCGCCATCCAGCGCATGGGGGAGGATGTGGACAAGGTGCTCACCCCCGACCAGCGCGTGAAACTTGAGAAGCTCAAGGACGAGCAGCGCATCCGCGTGCTGGAGCAGCGCGAAAAAGTCCGCCGTTTCCTCCTCGATCGCAATCGCAACGGTGAGCAGCCCGCTCCACCGCCCAGCCCGCCGCCGGCTCCCGCCCCGGCAGGCACGTCGACGCAGCCCGCCTACTAGGCGCTTGCGGCGGGCGCCCGCTGTGATTGGTTGTAGGCATGGATCAACCGCTCCACGGCAAGACCATCATCCTCGGCGTCGCCGGCTCCATTGCCGCCTACAAGGCCGCGGATCTCACCAGCCAGTTGCGCAAGCAGGGTGCGGAGGTCTTTCCCGTGCTTACCGCCGGCGCGCAGAAATTCATCACGCCGCTCACGTTGCAGACCCTGGCCCGCCATTCCGTGGCGGCCGATCTCTGGACGGAAGGCGAGGGCGGTGGCTGGCAGCCTGGGCATGTTGAGCTCGCCGATAAAGCCGACCTATTGCTGGTCGCACCCGCCACGGCCGACGTGCTGGCGCAGTTCGCGCACGGCCTCGCGCCGGATTTTTTAAGTTCGCTCTACCTTGTCTGCCGCGCGCCTGTGCTGCTTGCGCCGGCGATGAACGGCAAGATGTGGGAGCATCCTGCGACGGTGGCCAACGTCGCCACGCTCAAGGCTCGCGGCCATGAATTCATCGGCCCCGAGGAAGGCATGCTGGCCTGCGGCTACGAAGGGCTTGGCCGCCTCTGGCCGGTCGACGGCATTCTGGCGCGGGTCGGCGAAGTGTTAAAGGGCAAGAAACGTAAATAAGAGGCTGGTTTCGCAGGGCGCGGGCGGTCCGGTTCAAAATATAAGTTGAACCCCGCCACATACCGCCCACTTTCTGCCTTGGCCAGGCGCCATGCATGGGCAGGCGCGTGAACTCCGCCAGGGCCGGAAGGCAGCAACGGTAACGACGTCCTACCAGTGCCGTGGAGTGCCTGGCCGCTTTTTATTTTGTCAGGCCTACCATGAGCCCCAATGCATGGGAGTGCTGCCCGCCGGGAGCATCATGGTCTGATAACCGTTTTTGGAAGCCCAATCACGAGCGGCTTGTTCCAGCCGGTCATTGCCGCAGTTCAGATAGGTCTCGGCGATGTCTTTGTCGCCCTGTTCATCAAGGACCTGCACGAGGTCGTCCACCACCTTGGGATCGCCCATGGCCATGAAACTATAAACGGCGTTTTCCATTTTCTGGTGATTGGTCGAGCTGACATCGCCCAGCAGCACCTGCCGGGTCTTTTCCCATTGCTCCTTCAAATGGGCGGTATCCTTTTTGCCGATCCAGGCATAAATTTGCTCCTCCTCCGACGCTGGTTTCCAACCGAGCTGTTCCAGGGCCGATACCAGGGTGGCGTTGAAATTCCAATCGGGCAGGGCCTCGCGCAAAGGGGCAATGGCGCGCTTGTCGCCCAGGTTGCCAAGGGCCCCGATGGCGCTCTCGCGTACTTCCCGGCTTGAATCTGACAGACAGGCCACCAATGGATCGAAGGCGGGCGGGCCGAGTTTCACCACTTTGTCCCATGACTCGAGCGCGATGAGGTAGAGGGCGTTGTCCTCGGCCTTATCCGGTTGATAATGCAGCTTTTCCAGGGCTTGCGCACAGGTCAGGCGCAAATCGGCCGGCTCGTCCTTCAGGCCGGCGGCCAGCGGTGCGATGGCCCGCCCATCGCCGAGGAGGCCGAGCGCCTCGGCTGCGGCCAGTCTTACGTCTTCGCTTTCGCTTTTGAAGAGGTTGATCAACGGATCGACGGCGCGCTTGTCGCCGAGAAGGCCGAGGGCCGTGGCGGCATTCTGTTTTACGCTGCCGAAGTCGTCCTGCAAACAGGCGATCAGCGGCTCGACCGCGCGTTTGTCGTTCAATTGCCCCAAGGCTTCGGCAGCGCCTTTCCGCACGTCACCGTCTTCGTCCTTGAGGCTGTTCAGCAAAGGCGCGACCGCCGGCGCACCCAGCTTGACCAGGTCATCCCATGACTTTCGCAGAATGAAAAAGGCGGCCTTGCCGTCATTGTCAGACGGAAGGTAGTGCAGCCGAAAAAGCACCTCGGCGGCATCCTGCCGCACATGGACGTCTTTATCCTGCAGATAAGTAACCAACGGATCGATGGCCGGCTGGCCCAGGTTGGCCAGGGCATCGAACACGGATTGCTGCAGGTTCACGCCCTCGGAATTTTCCTCATCCATGGTGTTTTCCCCGGACAGCTCCACCAGACAGGCGATCAGGGGTTTTATCGCGCGTGAATCATGAAGCTGGCCCAGTGCGGTCACCGCGAGGCTGCGTACCGAGGGATCTTTTTCCTCCAGGCAGGCGATCAACGGTTCCACTGCGGGCGGACCCAGCTTGCCGAGGGCCTCCGCGGCCTTTTGCCGGACTTGCAAGTCGTCCTTTTCCTGCGTCCCGGCCTGCTCTTCGTCCGTCTTCGGGTCGGTCGGTTCTTTCTCGTTGGGCATATTCCCGGTCGAATTTTCCGCGGTCTCCGGAGCAGGATGCTTCAAACAAGCGATCAACGGCCCGACGGCGCGCCCATCGCCGATTTGGCCGAGCGCCTCGGCGGCGGACGCGCGAAGCTGGGCCTGCGGGTCGTTTAGGCGCGCGATGAGGGATGGCACGGCCGGCGTGCCGATCCGGGCCAGGGCACCGATAGCCTCCCGGGAGATATCGTCGCTTTTGCTGGCCAAAAACGAAGTCAAAATTTCCACCGCTTCGGCGTAACGCAGGTCGCCCAGCGCCTCGATCAAGGCGGCTTTGGTTGCATCCGTGGGGCCGTTTTTCTGCAAATCGAACATCAGCCGCTCACCGGCCCCACGGTTGTCCAGTTTGCCCAGCGCGGCGATCGCCGCTTGCCGGAATTCATCATCATCGGCTGGCAGGCTGGCAATGAGTGGATCGATCGCCCGTGGGTCGTCGATGGACCCCAGGGCCTTGGCGGCTCCTTTGCGCACTTCCGCGTCCTTGTCGTTCAGGCAAAGGATCAGCGGTTCAACCGCCCGTGCGTCGTGCTTGAGACTCAGGGTGTTGATCGCTTCCCGGCGCACGGCAGCCTCCGGGTCCTGCAGTTTTTTTATCGCCGCCCCAATGGGGTCGAGGAGGGAGCAACCCGCGAGGCCGAGCAGCGAAAGGCAGATGAAAAAGCGAAAGGAAGGACGTGAGGCCATGTCAGTTTTCCCGGATTGGCTTTGGGGCCGGCGGGCGGAGCCAAAGTCTGAAAGTTCTACCACGGGGCGCTTGCTTTGCCGAATTATTTTTCTGCATTCTCAAGCTCCGCCTTTTCCCTTGTCCTCCGCCTACCAAGTCATCGCGCGCAAGTGGCGGCCGCAGACGTTTGACGACGTCGTCGGCCAGGACCACGTGGTGCGCACGCTGAAGAACGCCATCACCCGCGGCCGCATCGCCCATGCGTATCTTTTCGTCGGGCCCCGCGGCACGGGCAAGACGAGCATGGCCCGGATCTTTGCCAAGGCGCTCAACTGCACCGGCGGGCCGAAGGCGGATTTCGATCCCGATGATCCCGCCTGCCAGGCCATCGCCGACGGCACGTTCCTTGACGTGATTGAGATCGACGGCGCCTCGAACAACGGCGTCGAGCAGGTGCGCGAGCTGCGCGACACCGCGCGTTACGCGCCTGCGCAGGGCCGGTTCAAGGTCTACATCATCGACGAGGTGCACATGCTCTCGACCGCGGCGTTCAACGCACTCCTCAAGACGCTTGAGGAGCCGCCGCCGCACGTGAAGTTCGTCTTTGCCACGACCGATCCGCAAAAGGTGCTGGCGACGATCGTGTCGCGCTGCCAGCGCTTCGACCTCAAGCCGATCCAGCCGGAGCTCATCGTCGAGCGGCTGAAAAAAATCGCCGGGGCGGAAAAAATCAAGGTGACCGGGGAAGCGCTCGCCTGCATCGCGCGGCTGGCCGACGGCGGCATGCGCGACGCGCAGTCGATTTTTGACCAGATGATTTCCTTCTGCGGCAGCGAGATCGCCGAGGCCGACGTGCTCGACGTTTACGGCCTGGTCTCAGCGCAGAAAATTGCCGCGCTGGCTGGCGCGCTGGCGGCCGGCGACCACAAGAAAATCGTCGAAATCGTCGATGAATGCGACGCCAACGGCCGGGACCTTGTACGACTGCTTGCCGACCTGCAGGCGACGGTTCGACTGGCGCTGCTTGAGGCCATTGCCAAGGGCGGGTCGAGCGACCGGCTGGGCACGGTGCTCACGACCGAGCAGCTCACGCGCATGCTCGATGCACTGCGCGAAGGCGAAAGCAGCGTGAAGTTGGGACTGGCCGAAAAAATCAATTTTGAAGTCGCGCTGCTCAAGGCGGTCGAGGCCAGCCGGGCGCGCGCCATCGACACCTTGATCAAGGAACTGTCCGCCCTGGCCGACGAAATGCCGGCGACGGACGAAGCCGGCGAAAAAAAAAAGACCTGATGGGCCGGCTTGAGCGCCAGCTGGCGGGTGCGCTCGGCCTGCAGAAGCCGGAGGCCGTGGATCAGAGGTCAGAGGCCAGAACCCAGAAGCTGGAAGGGCAGGGGACGGAATTGATCGAGGAGGCTGTGGCCGTTGCCTCGATGGAAGCGGACAAGCCGGGAAACGACAGCGCACCATGGCCAGGCGAGGTGGATGAGTCGCTCTTTCTGGCAGACCAGCGCACGGCGGGCGGAACGGTGGCTTTGCCGGTTGCGCCGCGAGCCGAGCAAGCGGAAGAAAAGGGCAGGCTGCCGCCGCTGGAGGAACTGGTGGCGCGCATTCCAGCGGAAGCGCGGGCGGCGCTGGATGATTTGTTTCGCGCGAAATTTGTCGGCGTGCGCCGGGTGCGCCCGCAGGATTTGAAGGAGAAATAATCGCTGAAGGCATTCACCTGCCGGGCGAGGCCGGGGAAAGCTGCGACTTACACGACGATTTCGTGCCGACCCTCGACGGTGCGGGCATAGAAGTAGGTTTCGATTGGGCGGTCGGCGAAGGGAGGAAAGAGTGGCACCCGGTCGCGGCGGTAGAGACCCTCGGCGACGCCCTCGAGCACGTCGAGGCGCGCCAGGCACGCGGCGTCCACGGCCCAGACTTCGCCGGGCACGCCCTGGCGACCGTCGGCGTGCGCGACCATGCCGGGATAGGCGCCCAGATCGAAAAGCCGGAATCCGGGGCCGGTGCGCCCTTCACCGAGAAAAGTTTGCCCGGCGAGAAAGTGGTGGTTGCTGCCGCCGCGCTTGAGCGTGCCGTAAACGAAGATCAAGGTTTCGCCGCTCATGGCACGGGCTGGACGGCGGGAGTGGCCACTTCGACCACGACGGCGGTCGTGTTGTCGCGGCCGGAGATTTGCACTGCCTCCTCGACGAGGCGTTGGGCGGCGGTCTGGCCCGCAGGCCCAGGCGGCGTGGTGCGGATGAGTTCTTCCAGCTGGCGGTCCCACAGGCCATCGATGAGGCCGTCGGAGCAGATGAGAAAACGGTCGCCGGGCTGATGACCGACTGCGCCGACGTGCGGATCGATGAATTGGAAGCCGGCGCCGAGACCTTGCTGAAGCGCGTTGCGGCGCGGGTGCGTGCGCATTTCGCGTTCGTTAAGCTGGCCGTTGCGCCGCAGCCAGCCCACGTGGCTGTGGTCGTGGGTGAGCTGGGTGAGGCCGCCATCCCGTGGCAGATAATAGATGCGGCTGTCGCCGATGTGAGCAAAATACATCCAGGCGGGCGTGAACCAGGCCAGGCTGAGTGTGGCGCCCATGCCGGCACATTCCTCATAGGAAGAGCCGAGCCGGATCAGGTCGTGGTGGATCGCTGAAAAAAGTTCGGTGAGGACGTCGCCGAATCCGCCCGTCAGGCCGGCTGCCGCGAGCCGGAAGTTCCGGGGCAGCAGGCGCGTGATGCGGTCGATGGTGATCCGGCTGGCGAATTCGCCCGATTTTTCGCCGCCCATGCCGTCGCTTACGGCAAAAACGAAATCCGCGCCGGCCAGCGACGCCTGGCCGGTCTTGCCGAGGTAACGCACTTCGTGGCCGTCGAAGGTGAGGGCGAGAAAGGTATCCTCGTTGTTGCGGCGCACCCGGCCGACATGGGTCAGGCCGGACCAGTTCAGGTCAGATGGCGGGGAGGTGGGATCGGCCGGAGTCGGGGTCATCATCGCCCTCAGGGTTTCAGCGAAGCGCCATCCTTGCCGTCCTCAATCAGCGTGGCGAACTCGAAGTCGATGAGGCAAAAGCGTCCGTCGGAGTCACGATAAGTGACGTTGCGCATTTCGCGGTCCTCGTGGCGCACGCCGTATTGCTCGAGTTCGGCGAACAGCTGTTTCTGCTTTTCCTCGTTCAGGTGGTCGACCCGGCGGCCGCAGTTGGTGGTCACGATTTTCAAGTTCTCGGGATCGACCTCGAGCAGCCGCGGCACGAAGGTGCAGCCGCGGGCCTCCAAATGCCGGAGCACGCGCACCTCCTGCTCGAAGCGCTCGCGGGCCCGGTGCCCGCGGAAGGTCTTGTGCACCCGCCCGTCATAGCTGATGCGCACCAAGGCCCGGACGGTGTCTTTCATTTCCTGCATGCGGCGTTTATATCCTACAGTCCATCCTCAGAGGGGGGCTGGCAAGCGTGGGCTGCTGGCGAAGCTGCTGATAATGCCATTGATGCCAAAAAAATCGTCTGGAATGAAAGTTGTGATTGCCTCTGGCATATAAGGTGCTGATTAAAATTTAGTTTACGCCTGTGTCTCACCGGTTCCACAAGTCCCCGCTGGTCACGGTAGAAACTTCCACATCCTAAAACCCGCAAAATCAACATGGCCAAATACAAATTGGAATACATCTGGTTGGATGGCTACACGCCCCTCGCCAGCCTGCGCAGCAAAACTCAAATCAAGGAATTCGCCAGCTTTCCCAAGCTCGAAGACCTTCCCATCTGGGGTTTCGACGGCAGCTCGACCCAGCAGGCGGAAGGCAAAAGCTCCGACTGCCTGCTCAAGCCGGTCGCGGTTTATCCCGACAGCACCCGCAAGAACGGCGTGCTGGTCATGTGCGAAGTTCTCATGCCGGATGGCAAGACTCCCCATGTGTCGAACTCCCGTGCCACCATCCCGGATGATCCGGACACCTGGTTTGGCTTCGAGCAGGAATATTTTCTTTGGAAAGACGGCGCTCCCCTCGGGTTTCCCCCCGGCGGATTTCCTGCGCCCCAGGGCCCGTACTACACCGGCGTGGGCTACAAGAATGTGGGCTCCGTGGCCCGCGAGATCGTCGAGAAGCACATCGACATCTGTCTTGATGCCGGCATCAACCTCGAAGGCATCAATGCCGAGGTCGGCAAGGGCCAGTGGGAATTCCAGATCTTCGGCAAGGGCTCCAAAAGCGCCGCCGACCAGATGTGGGTCGCCCGGTATATTCTGGCCCGCCTGACCGAGAGCTACGGCATCGACATCGAGTGGCGCTGCAAGCCCATCCTCGGGCCCTTCAACTCCCCTCTCGACTGGAACGGCTCCGGCATGCATTCCAACTTCTCGACCAAGTTCATGCGCGAAGTCGGCGGCAAACCCTACTTCGAAAAACTCATGGCCGCCTTCAACCAGTATCGCGACGAGCACATCGCCGTTTACGGTCCCGAGAACCATCTCCGTCTCACCGGCCTGCACGAGACCCAGTCGATCGACAAGTTCAGCTACGGTCTGGCCGACCGTGGCGCCTCGGTCCGCATCCCGCACAGCTTTGTCAATAATGGCTACAAGGGCTACCTCGAAGACCGTCGTCCGAATTCCGCGGCCGATCCGTATCTGGTCGCCGGCCGGATCCTCAAGACGATCCAGTCTGTCCCGACGTCGTAAGCGTCCGATTCAACCGTCTTCCTTTCACAGCGCCGCCTTCGGGTGGCGCTGTTTTTTTTGCCGTGATGAAACTGTGAATGGGCCAGCGGGGAAACGGGCCGGCTGCTTTGTGGTCGCAATCGCGGGGGGATGCGTGTGAAGAGAACGGCCATGCCCTTTGTCCAGCCGACTCCACCGGCGCGCGCCACTCCTTGGGAATGGACACAGGCCGCATTGCTCGCGGCCGGCCTGATCTGGACGACGCTGTGTCTCGGCGGCTACCGGGCCGAAACGATGGTGGTCACGAGCGCGCTCAACGCGGCCTTGCTGGTGACGTATTTTTTGTCGCGGGCGTTCGGTTGCGCCCCGCGGACGCATTTGGCTGGCTGGTTCTTTCTGCCGTTTCTGATTTACGCCGCGACGAACGTGGCCTTCGTCACGCCGGTGCCGTGGCTGGGCTGGCGCGACTGGCTGCTGTGGGCGCAAATGATCGCGGTTTTTTGGGTGGCGCTCAATGGCCTGCGCTCACCGGCGGTCTGGCGGGCGCTGGTGGCGGCCATCGCGGCTCTGGGGGCGGTCGCCGTGGCGCTGGCGTGTTATCAGCGTTTTGTGCAGCCCGATTGGCTTATGCTGGGACGCACCCAGGCGGAGCAGTTCATCGGGCGGGCGGGCGGGCCGTTCGGCATCCCCAACAGCCTGGGGGCGATGCTCGGGCTGCTCTTTCCTCCCGCGATTGCCTGGGCGTTTGCGCGTGACGCCGGTGGAGTGCGTCGCGGATTGGGCGGCTATCTTGCGGCCGTATTTTTGCTGGGCCTTGTGCTGACGGTGAGCCGCGGGGCGTGGATATCACTCGGCCTGGCGCTGGCCGCCTGGCCGCTGCTGGCGCAACAGGGTTCGTGGCCGCGCCGGCTCGGCGCGAGCGTGCTCGTGATCGGCGCGGCGCTCGCGGCCGGCGCGATGCTCTACTTCGCGGTGCCCGGGGTGCAGGCCCGGTTTGACGCGCTGATCAGTGATGCCGGTGAAAAAACCCGGCCCATCATGTGGCGCGGGGCGTGGACGATTTTTCGCGCGCATCCCGCGCTTGGTGGCGGGGCGGGTGCCTACGACGTGCTTTTCGAAAAGTACCGGCCGGAAAATTATCAGGACGAACCGGTCTGGTCGCACAATGACTACCTCAACACGCTCGCTGACTATGGCGCGGCCGGTTTTATTCTGTTCTTTGGCGCGGCGGTGCTTGTCGGGCAGCGATGCCTGCGTGGGCTGGGGGCGGCGCCAGCGCAGGCCAGTGCCCTGGCAGTGGGGCTGCTGGCCTTCGCGCTGCAGACGTTCACCGATTTCAATCTGAAAATCCCCGCGCTGGCCATGCTGGCCGCCGTGCTGGCGGCAGCGTTGGTCCGCGTGGCGTGGCCGACGGAAGACGAAGCCCGGCTCATCAGGCGAAGGCGGAGGATTCTCCCACTGGTGGCGGCGGTGGTCGTGCCGGTTTGCGCCGCGGCTTTCGTCATTCCCCTCTACCACGCCGAGGCGGAGCGCTATGCCGCGCGCGAGGACATGGACCAGCTGGCGCGCGTGCCGGTTGCGTCGGCGGAGGAGAGGGCCGTGCTGACCAAGGCGCGTGCGTCTTTCGTGCGTGCCACGGCGCGCGATCCGGCCAATGGCCACGCTTGGGCGGATCTGAGTTATTCCATTGCATTACTGGCCCGGTTGGATCCCGCCAGGGAATATGTCTTCGGCCGTGCGGCCGAGGCGGCGGCGGAGCGGGCATTGGGCTGTTCGCAAATGGTGCCGGAATTTTGGATCCGCCACGGCGTGGGGCGTGACTTGCAAGGGCGGCATGGCGCGGCGGACAGCGATTTCGCGCGGGCGTTGGAACTTGCGCCGAAAAGTGCCATCGCCTGGTTTTATCAGGCATATCATCTCAGTCTAGAATCGACGCTGAAAGCGCACTCAGACGCGGGGTTGGCGGTGGAAACCTGTTTGCGGCTTGACCCCGGAAATCGCGCAGCCGTAGCGTTGCAGCTGCGTTTGGCGCCAATCGCCCCGGCGCGCTAACAGATTCATCGCATGTACAAATTTTTCCTCCCCACCGTTTTGTTGGCGGGTTTGCTGGCATTTTTTGCCGCCCCGGCGCAGGCGCAACCAACGGAGACGGGGCAGATTGTGGCGCAGCGTATCACCGGCAGTGTGTTGCTCGTGAATCTGGCTGACCAGAGCACCGTGGCGCTCCAAAATGGCGACGCCCTCAAGCAGGGTTTCGCGATACGCACGGCCAAGAACGCGGGAGTGGTCCTGATATTTTCCAACGGCGCGACGATCAACATTGGCGCGGACTCGGAGCTCTCCGTCGATCAATTTTTACAGGATCCGTTCAGCCAACCGGTGAAGCTCTCCAATCTGAAGGAGGAGCCAACGACCTCCACCACGAAATTGAGGCTCACCCACGGTGAAATCACGGGCAATGTGCGGCATCTGCACCAGGACAAGGGCTCGAGTTTCGAGATCGACACGCCGGTCGGCGCGGCCGGCATCCGCGGCACCACGTTCCAGATCACCTATGTTCCGAACGGCAATGGCCAGGCTTTTTTCTCTATCGCCACAGCCGAGGGCACGGTGATTTTCACCAACACGAGCAATCAATCCACTCCGGTGCCGGGCGGTGTGCAGATCACGGCCGACGTCACGGTGGATTCCAACGGCAACGTGCAGCTCGGCAATATCACGCAGGGCAGCCTGTCGGATGCCGACAAGAATGCCATCCTGCAGCTGATCGAGCAGAACGAGGATGTGCAGATCAATCCGGGCAACCAGTCCGGCAGTCCGCAGACCCTTGGTGATTTGATCCGCACCACGCCGGGCGACGGAACCAAGTAATTAATGATTGCTGCCACCGGGTTTGTGCTTCCGTCAGCCTGTGCGCTGCGTAACGTGAATCCGTGGCCATAGCGAAGGCGAACCGACGACATTTCTGGCGCTGGCTGCTGTTGCTGCCGCTGCCGTTTGTGTGGCTGCTTTGCGCGCAGCACGGCTGGCTGAATTTTTTGGAGAACCGCCTGCTCGACTGGCGCTATCATTTTCGCGGCGAAATTCCCGCGCCGGTCAGCCTGCGTTATGTGGATCTCGACACGCGCGGCATCCAGGCCATCGGCGAAAAGCCCTGGAACCGCGAGAAGTTCGGCGTTGTTGCGCAGGCCATGCTGGAGCGGGGCCATGCGAAAGCGGTCGGATTTGATTTTGTCTTTTCCTCGCTGAGCTACTCCGACCTGGTCGATGCCGGTAGGGCGGACAAGGGCAACTGGGCGTTTGCCCGCGTCATTCACCAGCACCCGGAAATCGTGCTGGCGGCGCAATACACGCAGGGCGAAGGCCAGCTGCAGGAGGGACTGCGCAATTTTCCGCTGTTGCGCCTCGGCTTCACCGACCGCACAAAAAACGACCTGCCCGAACTGCCGCAGTACCCGCTCATCGGTCCGACCTGGGGCACGGTCGGCCTCATCGACGTAGATTACGCCCGGGGCGGCGACGAGGTGCCGCGCTGGGTGCCGCTTTTCGCGCAGACGCCCAATCCGACCTTCCTGCACATGGCGCTGCAGCTCGCGCTCATCGAGCTCGGGCTCAAGTCGGACGCAGTGAAGATTTTCGCCGACCGCATCGATCTGGTGAACCCGGCCGGCGCGGTGGTGCGCACCATTCCGCTCACGGTGCATCAGCTCGTCGAGATCAACTGGTTCTCGCGCTGGAAGAATGAGGCGCTCAATCCGCGCACCAGCCTGGCTGATGTGCTGCTTTATCTCGACGATCTCGGTTCGCCCGACGCCGGCGTGCGCACCGCCGCGGAGAATTTTTTTCAGCAGTTTGCCGGCGCCATCGTGCTGATCGGCCCGACCGACCAGTTGCTCCAGGATCTTGCGCCCACGCCGTTTGACGATGCGCCCGTGCCGAAGGTTGGCCTGCATGGCAACCTGTTGAAGACGATCCTCTCGGGGCGTTTCCTGCGCCGGATGCCGGCCTGGGTGAACTCGGCCGAGACGCTCGGGCTGACGTTTGCCGTTGTGACCCTGGCGATCGCGGGCGGCGCGCGTGGCCTGCGCTACAAGCTTTTTGCGTTCGTGGTGCTGGTGGCGTTCGTGGCGTTCGGGTTTGTCCTGTTCGCAAATTATGACTTGGTGCTGCCCATGGCGGCGCCGCTTGGAGCGGCCTTCACGACGAGTTTTGTCGCGGTCGCCTGGCAGCTCATCGAGGAGGAGAAGCAAAAGGGCCGGATCAAGGGCATGTTCGGCACCTATGTGTCGCCGGCGCTCGTCCACCGGATGGTCGAGTCGGGCGAGGAGCCGAAACTTGGCGGGGTGGAGGAGAATATCACGGCTTACTTCAGTGACATCCAGGCGTTCTCGACGTTTTCCGAGAAGCTCGATCCAGCACACCTGGTCGAGCTGATGAACGAATACCTCACCGCCTGCACCGACATCGTGCAGGCCGAGGGCGGGACGCTCGACAAGTACATCGGCGACGCCGTCGTGGCGATCTACGGCGCGCCGCTGGCCCTGCCTGACCACGCGTATCGCGCGTGTGTGGCGGCGTTGCACGTGCACCGCCGGGTTGGCGAGCTGCGCGAGAAATGGAAGGGTGAGGGCGGCAAATGGCCGGAGATCGTGCACAAGCTGCAGTCGCGCATCGGCCTGAACAGCGGCCTCTGCGTCGTCGGCAACATGGGCAGCCACACGCGCTTCAATTACACGATGATGGGCGACAACGTGAACCTGGCCGCGCGCATGGAGAGCGGCGCGAAGAGCTGGGGCGTCTACTCGATGTGCGCCGAGGCGACGAAGCTCGCCTGCGAGCAGCACGGTGGCGACCGCGTGGTCTTCCGCCCGCTGGGAAAAATCGTGGTCATGGGCCGGGCGCAGCCCGTGCCGGTTTTTGAAATCACGGACCTGAAGGAGGCCATCCCGTCACAAACGCGCGAATGCCTCGGCCTGTTTGCGGAGGGCCTGGCGAAATATCATGCGCGCGACTGGGACGGCGCGCTGGCGAAATTCAAGGAAAGCGCCGGGTTGGAGCCGAACCAGCCCGGCAAAACGCCGGGCGTGAAGAGCAACCCGTCGCTGGTGTACCAGGAGATCGTCGCGCAGATGAAGGCCGCGCCGCCGGACGAGAAGTGGGACGGCGTGTACGTTATGAAGGAAAAGTGAATGGGACGGCGTCTCCATGGCTGGCCCCGTCGGTGCGCTTGTGCACCTCTTCGAGAATGTGCGCATCATCGGCTTTGGCGCGGGCGCGGTTGGCCACCCGCCAGCGCATCTCTAGCTCGAAGGCGTCGATGTTGTAACGCCGGCCCGTCTCGACATTGAGGCCATAGGTGACCCCGGGCGTGTGCTCGTATTGTTCGAGCTTCGTGAGGGCGTCCTCCATGACCATGCGGTATTCTTCCGAGGGGTGATCGATGAACATGCGCTGGGCGAAGTAGGCGCGGATCCATTCGCGCTGCAGCAGCGAGGCATCGAGCAGGAAGCGGAAATCCTCGCGCAGGGCGGCGAGCTGCTCCGCCGTCGCGTAGCGCGAGGCCTGGCGCAGATCGTTTTGCGCGGCGCGCACCTGCGCCACGACCTCGTCTTTCTCGGCAACAATGCGGTGAAAGAACTCCATGTCGGGATGGTAGAATTTGTCTTCGAGTTCCTTATCGGCGGGATCGTGCGTCCATTTGGAGCGTGCGCGCTCCAGCACGTGGCCGAAATAATAGGGATAATCGCCCCATTCCTCGCCGATCGACTTGGTCATCCATTCGGCGAGGGGCCAGCGTCCATGGTGGTTGATGAATTCGGAATGCTTGAGCGCGGAGATGATGTAAGGCACGGCGCCAGCGGGATAGCGTTTCGCCGACCAGTCGTGCAGCACCGTGTCCACGGAAAGGTCGGGATCGGCCATGAAGCGGGAAAAGGCGTAGAGGTTGACCTCGTGCATGTCCTCGAACGGGTGGTCCCAATGCAGCCGTGCGCGGCCCACCATGCCGGTCAGCCCTTTTTCACGGGCGTGCAGCGCAAGGCGGTGGAGGTAGTCGGTCTGGGCATAGGCGCCCTGCGAGGACCAGGCCTTTTCGACGCCGAGATCGACTTCGATGATCTGGCGTTTCTTCCCGACGTTGCCGTGCTGCGGATCCCAGGGATAAAATGGATCGAATTCATGCGTCGTATCCTTGCACATGGCGATGACATCGTCAGGCATGCGGGCCAGCGCCTGATTGAAATATTCCATTTCCCACGGCTCATAGAAAAAGTTCCGCAGGATGAGCTGCTTGTGGTGGCGCTGCAGCAGCTCGTAAAAAAAGGTCATGATGCGATAGATCCGCTCCGGCACGGGATCCTTGCTCGAGACCATGTCATTGTTGAAAACGTGGTAGTCGCTTTCATGCAGCGTGACGACGAAGCCTGCGGTGCCGGGCACGGCCTGCAGCAGCTTTTCGTAGCGCTCCGTGAGGTAGGGGAAGAGGCCGGGATCGTCCATGTCGACGCGGCCGTTCTTGAGGAAGCGCTTGGGCACGTCGTCGAATTCGTGCACCCAAAGGTAATAGGGGATGCCTTTGGCCGTCGCGAGGTCGCCGATGTGCCGCAAATCGGATTGCCAGCCGGGAATGAGCCGGAAATATTCGCCCTTTTGGATTTCGTCGAGGTGGGCGGGGGGATGCTTCAGATCAAGGTCATCGGTCGAAGCGAGGAAGCCCTCGACCGAGCGGAACCATTCATGGGAAAAGATGAAAAAGTTGACGCCGTAACCGGGCGCCTGCTGCACGGCTTCCTCCAGCTTGGGCATGCTGTAGTCGTGAAATTGCCAGCCGTTCATGGTAAACGGTGACGGGCTGGCGGGCGCCGCCTGCAACCACGGCGAAAGGGCGGACATCAAGACGGCGGCACAAAGGAAAACAGACGGGGTTTTCATGGATCAATCTCCTGGGGTTGAGCTGCAATGGGTCTTACCTCGTTAGATGGATGGACGACGAAGCCGAATGGACTCTGTTTTGCGCCGGGGCGCAAAACTTTTGAAAATAAAAAAGCCCGGATTTTTGTCCGGGCTTGGTTTTGAAATGGGCGGGCCTTGCGCGGCCGGTGCTTATTTCAGGATCATGTCCTTGACCGTCTTGCCGGCGGGAATCATCGGCAGCACGTGTTCGGTGTAGGGCACGATGACGTCTAGGACGAACGGGCCGTCGTGGTCGAGCATTTCCTGGATCGCGGCGCGCAGCTCGGACTTTTTGATCACGCGGCGGCCCTTCACGCCGAAGCCCTCGGCGATCTTCACGAAATCGGGATAAAGCGCGGCGGGATTGTCGGGTCCGCCGACGTTGCTCTCGTCGCCGAGGATGGTGTTGCCGCGCACGCTGCCGTAGAAACGATCCTCCCACTGCACGACCATGCCGAGGTGCTGGTTATTCAGGATCATGGCCTTCGCCGCGATCTTCTCGATGTGGGCGGTGGCGAGCTCCTGGATGTTCATCACGAACGAGCCGTCACCGTCGATGTCGATGACCTGCTTGTCGGGGCGGGCGACCTTGGCGCCGAGCGCGGCCGGATAGCCGTAGCCCATCGCGCCGAGGCCGAGCGAGCTGATGTAGCGGCGCGGTTCGTTGAAACGATAAAACTGCGCGGCCCACATCTGGTGCTGGCCGACGCCGGTGGTGATGATGGCGTCGCCCTTGGTGAGCTCGTAAAGCGCGGCCACTGCCTCCTGCGGGAGGATGTGCGGGGTCTTGCCGAAGCCGGCGGAGCTGTCGAAAGGATGGTCTTTTTTCCATTGCGCGATCTGCGCGTGCCACGCGACGGTGTCGGGCGGCGTGAACTTGTGCGCGGCGATGAGCTCGTTCAGGCGGCCGAGCGCGTACTTGATGTCGCTGACGACGGGCAGGAGCACGCGCTTGTTCTTGTTGTGCTCGGAGGCATCCACGTCGATGTGGACGATTTTGGCGCTGGCGGCGAACTTGCTGGTCTCGCCCGTGATGCGGTCGTCGAAGCGCGCGCCGAAGCACAGCAGCAGGTCGCTCTGGTCCACGGCCCAGTTGCCATAGGCCGCGCCGTGCATGCCGAACCACTGCATGGAGAGGGGATGGGTCTCGGGAAACGCGCCCACGCCCATGAGCGTCGTGGCAACGGGAACGTTGGTTTTCTCGGCGAACTTCTTCAGGTCGGTGTGAGCCTCGGCGGAGACAATGCCGCCGCCGACGTAGAGCACAGGCTTCTTCGCCTCGGCGATGAGCGAAAGGATCTGCTTCAGCTGCTCGTCACTGGCGTGGTGCACGGCGTTGATGTAAGGATTGCGAAACTCGACCGCGGCAGGGAACACCGGCGTGATCTTCGCCTGCTGCACGTCCTTCGGGATGTCGATGACCACCGGGCCGGGCCGGCCGCTGCGGGCGATGTGGAAGGCTTCCTTGAAAATGCGCGGCAACTCCTGCGCGTTCATCACGAGGTAGCTGTGCTTCACGATCGGCAGCGTCATGCCGTAAAAGTCGGTCTCCTGAAACGCCATCTTGCCGATGTATTTCGAATAAACCTGGCCCGTGATCGCGACGAGCGGGGTGGAGTCCATGTAGGCGTCGGCGATGGCGGACACGAGATTGGTCGCGCCGGGGCCGCTGGTGGCCATGCACACGCCGACCTTGCCTGTCGCGCGGGCGTAGCCCTCGGCCGCAAACGAGCCGCCCTGCTCATGGCGCGGCAGGATGGTGCGGATCTTGTCGGTGCGCGCGAGCGCCTGGTGCAGCTCCTGTGAAGCGCCGCCGGGATAGGCGAAGATGACGTCCACGCCTTCGCGGATGAGGCATTGGACGACGCAGTCGGCGCCTTTCATTTCGTGGCCGATTTCAGCCTGGGGAAATGTGGTGGGCGTGGGTGACGTTTTCATGGCGATGAAGGAGCTTTGATAAAGGACGAAATTAAGGCATCCGGTTCCCGGCTGGCAAGAATGGATTCCGTCCGTGGTTGGTGGTCGGAGACCGATGGCGCGTCCCGACTTATGCGTCAAATGATGGTTAACAAATTGTTTGGGAGCCGGATGTCCGGACGCCTTTGCGTTTGCATTGGGCCAGCCGGGCGGGCGAATCTGGCGCCGTGCTGAAGATTCTTTTCATCGGCGACATCGTGGGGCGGCCGGGACGGGACATCGTGATCGAGCGCGTGCCGAAGCTGCGCGCGGAGCTCGGGCTGGATTTTGTCATCGCCAATGCGGAGAACGCGGCGGCCGGGGCGGGATTGACGGGCGGGCTGGCCCAGATGCTGCTGGCGGCGGGGGTCGATGCGCTCACGCTCGGCGACCACGTGTGGGACCAGAAGGGCTTTGAAGCGGAAATCGGTGCCCTGGAGCGCGTGTGCCGCCCGGCCAATCTGCCGGCGGTGTGCCCCGGGCGGGATTTTTTGATTTTGGAGGCGAAGGGCTTCCGGCTCGCGGTCTTCACGGTGCTCGGCCGGCAATACCTGAATTTGAAGGCGGAATGCCCTTTTTTGTGTGCGGATAAACTGCTCGCGCAGCTGACCGGACGGGCTGATGGATTTTTCGTGGAAGTGCATGCCGAGGCGACTTCGGAAAAGCAGGCGCTCGGCTGGCATCTTGATGGGCGGACGCTGGCAGTGGTTGGTACGCACACGCATGTGCCGACGGCGGACGCAGCTGTGCTGCCGGGCGGCACGGCGTTCCTGTGCGACGCGGGCATGACCGGGCCTTACGCGAGCGTGCTCGGGCGCGAAGTGAAGCCCGTCATCGGGCGTTTTCTCGATGGCATGCCGCGGAGATTCGAAGTGGCTGAAGGCGACGTGCGGCTGTCAGCGGTGCTGGTGGAGTTCGACCCGGCGGCGAAGCGCGCGACCAAGTGCGAGCTGGTGACGGTGCGGAAATAATCTCTCGCGAAGCGCCGAGGCTTTGTGATGAACGATTAAACTGCCAATCGTCGCTCATTTTTTAAATCAGCGATAATTAGCGTGAATGAGCGGTTGCTCAGTTATGCGCCGCGCCGGCTTCCTGGTAAACGCCGAGGTGGCGGTAGCGTTCGTAGCGGGTCTCGCTCAGTCGCTCGGGCGTGAGCGAACGCAGGTCGTTGAGGTGCTTTTGCAGTGTGTATTTCAACGTGGCGGCGGTCTGCTCGGGATTGTTGTGCGCGCCGCCAAAGGGTTCGGAAATGACTTCGTCCACGATGCCGAGCTTTTCGAGGGTGTCGGCGTTGAGCTTGAGGGCCTCGGCGGCCTTGGGTGCGGCGGCGGCGTCCTTCCAGAGGATGGCGGCGCAGCCTTCGGGTGAGATGACGGAGTAGTAGCTGTTTTCGAGAATGAGCACGCGGTCGGTCACGCCGATGCCGAGTGCGCCGCCGGAGCCGCCTTCGCCGATGATGACGCAGACCGTGGGCGTGCGCAGCATGGCCATTTCGCGGAGGTTGACGGCGATGGCCTCGGAGACGTGGCGTTCTTCGGAGCCGATGCCGGGGTAGGCGCCGGGCGTGTCGATGAAACTGAGGACGGGCAGGCCGAATTTCTCGGCGAGGCGCATGAGGCGGAGGGCTTTGCGGTAGCCTTCGGGCTGGGGCATGCCGAAGTTGCGCTCGATTTTTTCCTTGGTTTCGCGGCCCTTCTGCTGGGCAATGATCATTACGGGCTGGCCGCCAAAAAGCGCGGTGCCGCCGATGAGGGCGCGGTCGTCCTTGAACTGACGGTCGCCGTGGAGCTCCTGGAAGTTCTCGAAAATGAGGCCGACGTAATCGAGCGCGTAAGGCCGCTTCGGATGGCGGGCGATCTGTACGCGCTGCCAGGGCGTGAGGCTCGTGTAGATGGCGCGCTGCGTCTCGGCGAGTTTGCGCTCGATGGCGGAAATCTCGGAGGAGACGTCGAAATTGTTCTCGAGCGTCTGCTGGTGGAGATGCTCGATCTGTTTCTCGAGTTCGCGCAAGGGCTTTTCGAACTCGAGCGTGTAGGAGGGTTTGTCCATGGAACGGCGAAGGCTACGAACTCCGAAGGAAGCGTGTCAACGGGCGCGACGGCACCTCAACCGGCTGGACCGGGGGCGTGGTCGGCGGGGTTTTGGAGCTGGTCCTTCCAGCTGAGGACCTTGGCCCGGGCGCCGAATTTCTCGGCGGTGGTCTTGTCGCCGCGCTCCATCCAGATGCGTGAAAGCGTGGTGTTGATGAAGAGGTCGTCCGGGCGCAGGGCATGGGCGCGATCGGCGGCGGCGAGGGCGGCGTCAAGACGGCGCAGGGAAAAATTTATTTCCGCGAGGGCGTGCCAGGCCTCGAAGGAACCGGGCGCCCGGGTGGTGACGCGATCGAGCTTGGCCAGGGCGGTGTCGGTATCGCCGAGCGTGTAATCAAGCGTGGCGTCTTCGATCAACGTCTGGAGGTCATCATCGGACATGGCGCCAATGTAACGGAGTAAGGAGAAAAAGAAAGGACGGCCTTGCGCGGCCGTCCTTGAATAAAAACCGAAATTTTTGCCGGATTATTTCTGCAGATCGGCCTCGGAATTGATCGTGATGGCCACGTCGTCGCCGATGACCTTCTCGAAGCCGGTCACGCCGAAATCGGCGCGCTTCAGGGTGGTGGTGGCTTCCCAGCCGGAGAGCATCGCGCCTTTCATGCCCGGGCCGAAGCCGAGGGACTTCACGTGCAGCACGACGGATTTGGTCGTTCCCTTGATCGTGAGATCGCCGGTGACATCGTAGGTGTCATCGCCGGTTTTTACCCACGAGGTACTTTTGAAGGTGGCGGTGGGGAATTTTGCGGCGTCGAAGAAACTGTCACTGCGGAGATGTTCGTCGCGCTTGTCATTGTTGGTGTTGACGCTGGCGATGTCGATGGTCGCCTCGACGGTGCTCTTCGTCAGGTCGTCGCGATCGACGACGATGGTGCCTTCGACCTTCGCGAACGAGCCGGGCACGTTGCTGAAAAAATGTCGGATACTGAAGTCGACTGAGGAATGCGCGGGATCGAGCTTGTAGGTTTCGACGGCGGCGGAGGCCGTGGCAGCAAGGGTGAGGACGGTGAAGAGGACCAGAAGACGTTTCATAATGGCTTTGGGTTTTGGTTAAACGACAGTCATTAGCAAAAGCAGGTTTGGGTTTTGCGCAAGCGGGACGCGGCCATGGGTGGCGAACCCTATAAAATCAGCATGGCATCGCCATAGCTGAAAAAGCGGTATTCACACGCGATGGCCTCCGCGTAAATTTGGTGCAGCCATGCAATGCCGTCGGTCGAGCCGGGGGCAAGGAAGGCGGCGACGAGGCAGAGCAGGGTGGAGCGCGGCTGGTGGAAATTGGTGATGAGCGCGTCGACTCCGCGGAAGGTGCGCGGCGGATAAATGAACGCGGTGGCCTTGGCGATGTGCGCATGGTCTGAGGGCGTGGCGTGGCTGGCCAGGAAATCCTCGATGGTGCGGACGCTGGTTGTGCCCACGGCAATGCGGCGGCCGCCGAGGGGAGGAAAGAGCGCGCGCTGGGCGGCGGCAGGCAGCTCGTAAACTTCGCGGTGAATCGGGTGCGCCTCGATGGTGTTGGTCGCAATGGGGCGGAAGGTGCCGAGGCCGACATGTAGCGTGAGATCGGCCGTACGCACGCCCTGGCTGGCGAGGGCGGCGAGGAGCCCAGGAGTGAAATGCAGGCCGGCGGTGGGCGCGGCCACGGCCACGGGGCGCGCCGGGTCGGCGTAAACGGTCTGGTAGCGTGAGCGGTCGAGCGTGCGCTCGGCGTCGCCGCCCTGGCGCGTGATGTAGGGCGGCAGCGGTATGTCGCCGCAGCGTCCGGCCACCGCGGTGAGCGGCTCGCCCCCGGCCGTGGTGAAGCGAACGAGCGCTGTGCCGTCGGAGGTTTTTTCCAAAATCTCGGCGGCAAATTCCCCTTTCGTCCCTGCAAAGGTCGCGCCAGGGGCGAGTCGCCGGCCGGGTTTGATCAGACACCACCACGTCTCCACGCCGCGCGCCGGCTCCGGGCGCAGGAGCAGGCATTCGACGGCGCCGCCGCTCGGGCGGCTGGCGTGCAGCCGCGCGGGCAGGACGGCCGCGGTGTTGCGGAAGAGCGCGTCGCCGGCGCGCAGGAACTGCGGCAGTTCGCCGAATACGTGGTGGGTCATCGTGTGCGCAGCGCGATCGACGACCAGCAGGCGCGACTGATCGCGGCCGGCGGCGGGCGTTTGGGCGATGAGCCGCGGCGGCAGTTCGTAGTCGAAAAGTTCGGAGCGAAGGCTCACGGGTGCGGATTGATGTCCGGCGACGCGGGCGCCGTCCATTTTGAATTTTGCCCGCTTCAGAAGGGCAGCTGCGGAAACAGGGAGGAGACGATCAGAACTTCAATCAGGCCCAGGATCGAGACGAGGCTGACGAGAACCGTCCAGCTGCGCAGCATTTCCCCCTGCGTGAGCCCGCTGAGCCGGCAGATCACCCAGAAGCCGCTGTCGTTCATCCACGACAGGAATTTCGAGCCGAAGCCGCTGGCGAGGAGGATATAGAGCGGATTTACGCCGAAGCCGGCCGGGCTGCCTGCGACCGACAGTACGATGCTGGCCGCCGTGATGGTCGCGACCGTGGCCGAGCCTTGGGCGGCGCGCAGCGCTGCGGCGCTGGCCCAGGCGAGAAACACGTAATTGATCGCATGTTCGCCCGCGATGGCACGCATGGCGTCGCCCACCCCCGCGTTCTTGATCATCGCCCCGTAGGCACCGCCGGCGGAGACGATGAGGATGATGACGCCGGTTGTCTCGAGGACTGCTCCGAGGGATTTTCCCACGGCTTCCCGGCCGAGCTTTTTCTGGCGCACCATCACGGTCATTGCGATCGTGGCGCCGATGAGTAGCGCTATGTTTTTGTCGCCGATGAATTTCACCGTCTGCACCAGGGCGGAGGGCAGGGACGAATGGAACAGGCCGAGACAGGAAGACGCTGCGATGAGCAGGAGGGGCAGCACGACAGGCGCGATCGACGCGCCAAAGCCGGGCAGTTCCGCTTCCGTCCGCGCCGCCACCACGGCCAGGGACTCGAGCGAGGAGCCCGGCGTGGGGCGCACCGGCACGTGCAGGCGGGCGTTGAACTTGCGCGCGAGCCATAGCGCGCCGAGCGCGGGCAGCACGCCGAACGCAAAGCCGGCCACGATGGCTCCGCCGAGGTCGACCTTCAGCATTTCGGCCACGCTGAGCGGGCCGGGGGCGGGCGGCGTGATGCCGTTGGTCACGGCCGCGCCCCCGCAGATCACGAGCACATACAGCAGGTAATTTTTCCCCGTGCGCAGGCTCAGTGCGCGCGCCAACGGCAGCAGCAGCATGAACACGGTGTCCACAAACACGGGGGCCGCGAGGATGAAGCCGCACGCGAGCAGCGCCAGCGCCGCGCGCTCCTCGCCGAGCACGGCGATGAAGCGCCGGATGATTTTGTCGGCCGCGCCGCTTTCCATCAGGCACATGCCGATCACCGCCGCCAGCGCGATGGTGAAGCCGATCTTCCCGGCCGCGCCACCGAACTCGGTCATTACCTTTTCGATCGCCTGGGCGAACCGCTGGTCGCCGGTCTGGCCAGCGGCCGTCAGCACGCCGACCAGGATCGCCGCCAGCATCAATGCGAAAAAGGCGTTCAGCCGCAGTCCGGCGATGGCCACGACAATGAACACCACGCTCAAGGCCACGATGCCGAGGGGACCGGACAAAACAGCAAGCGGCAGGATGATCATGGGATGAAACTCAGGGCGGAGCCGGGGTGGAGCGAGGTAGGCGCGCGGATGGGCGGGAGAGGAGACGAAAACCACCGGTCGCGGTAAGCGCCAGCCGGAAAACGCCCTTGCCCTTGGCGCCAAAGCCGGTGGAACATGGACTTTCCCGTTTCGGTTTTCCGCCTTATGTCTTCCCTACCCGTTATTGGATTCATCGGCACTGGCGTCATGGGCCGCAGCATGGCCGGCCATCTCATGCGGGCCGGGCACGCCGTCCACGTTTACAACCGCACCAAGGAGAAGGCCCAGGGGCTGCTCGATGCCGGCGCGCACTGGCAAGGCTCCGCCGGCGCCGCCGCCGCGGCGGCGGACATCGTCATCACCATGCTCGGCTTTCCGACCGACGTGGAGCAGAGCTATCTCGGGCCCGGCGGCATCGTCGACCGCGCCCGCTCCGGCGCGCTGCTCATCGACATGACGACCTCGAGCCCCGCGCTCGCCCGGCGCATTGCCGAGGCCGCGGCCAAACGGGGGCTGTCCGCACTCGATGCGCCCGTTTCGGGCGGCGATGTCGGCGCCCGCGAGGCGCGGCTGGTCATCATGACCGGCGGGGACGAGGCCGCTTTCACCCGTGCCCAGCCCGTGCTCGCGCTCATGGGCAAAAACATCCTGCGCCATGGCCCGGCCGGCGCCGGCCAGCATTGCAAGATGGCCAACCAGATCGCGGTCGCCGCCGGCATGCTTGCGTGGACCGAGGCGCTGGTTTACGCGAAAAAAGCCGGGCTCGATCCCGCCCGCGTGCTCGAGAGCATCAGTGGCGGCGCGGCCGGCAGCTGGGCCATGACCAATCTCGCGCCGCGCGCGCTCGCGGGCAATTACGCCCCCGGTTTCTACGTGAAGCATTTTCTCAAGGACATGCGGATCGCGCTCGAGGCGGCGGCGGAGATGAAGCTCGACCTGCCCGGCCTCGCCTGTGCGAAAAAACTCTACGACCAGGTCGCCGCCCATGGTTGGGAGGATTGTGGCACGCAGGCGCTCTACCGGCTTTATCTCGAATCATGACCACTCCTTCAGGCTTTCGCGCCCGGGTGCTCGCCGGCGAGTGGCTGGCGGGCACGTTCGTCAACCTTGGTTCGGCGCTCACCGCCGAGATCGCGGGCCGCGCCGGTTTCGACTGGCTGCTGCTCGACCACGAGCACGGCCCCGGCAGCGACGAGACATTGCTGCACCAGCTTCAGGCCGCCTCCGCCACGCCCGCCGCGGCCATCGTGCGGCTCGCGGCCAACGAGCCGCCGCGCTTCAAGCGCGCGCTTGATCTCGGCGCGGGCGGGGTGATGGTGCCGTATGTGAACACGGCGGCCGAGGCGCGCGCCGCCGTCGCCTCGCTGCGCTATCCGCCGCTCGGCTTCCGCGGCGTGTCGAAGTTCAACCGCGCGGCGGGCTTCGGCCAGGATTTCGACGATTACTACGCGCATGCCAACGAACGGCTTGTCACCATGGCGCAGATCGAGACGCCCGAGGCGGTCGAAAATGCCGCGGCCATCGCCGGAGTGGATGGCGTGGACGTGCTCTTTGTCGGCCCGCTCGACCTGACGGCCAACCTCGGCGTGCCCGGAAATTTCGGCGATGCCCGCTTTGTGGAGGCGCGCCGCGCCGTTGCCGCCATCGCCCGCCAGGCCGGCAAAGCCGCGGGCATCCTGCTCGCCACCCCGGCGCAGATTCCCGCCGTGCGGACGGAGGGCTACACCGTGATCGCGCTCGGTTCCGACGGCGGCGCGGTCACCACCGGCCTGCGGGCCAATGCCGCCGCGCTGCGCGGTTGAAAGAGGAATGGAATTAGGAAGCCAGGAAATCAGGAATTTTTAACCCAAGAAGGCAAACGCCTCAATCATCCCGTCTTAATTCCTGGTTTCATGGCTTCCCGCTTAATTTTCTTATCTGAATTTCCCTTATGCGTGTTGCCGAAGTGCATTTAAGCAGGAAACCAGGAAACCCGGAAAGTTTTTGCCGGGCAAATCTTCGTCCTCTGCTCTGATTCCCGGCTTCCTGGCTTCCTGATTAATTTCCCAAGTTCCCCCTCATGCGCATCGCTGAAATGCACATCACGCCGATCGCGCTGGGCGATCCGCCCCTGCTCAATGCCGCCGGCCTGCACGCTCCCTGGTGCCTGCGCACGGTCGTCGAGCTGGTGACAGACGACGGCCTGCATGGCCTGGCCGAGGTGCCGGGCAGCGCGGCGATCAACGCGAAGCTCGAGGCCGCGCGCGCCGTGGCGGTCGGGCGCGACCCACTCGACTGGCACGGGTTGCGCGCCGCGCTGCGCGGCCATTTCGGCACCGAGGCCACGGCCGCGCGCGGCGACAAGCCTTGGGACCAGCGCGCACTGGTGCAGGTCGAGAGCGCGTTCGACGTCGCCTGCCTCGACCTCGCGGGCAAAAAATTCGGCGTGCCCGTGGCCGTGCTGCTCGGCGGCATCGTGCGCGAGCGCGTGCCGTATTCGGCGTATCTGTTTTATAAATACGAAGGGGCGGGCGGCGAGCTCGCCTTCGGCACCGACCCGGCCGCGAAGGGCTGGGACGCCGCGCGCCAGCGCGCCGCGCTTGACCCCGACGGGATCGTCGCGCAGGCGCGGGCGATGTGCCGGGAGTTCGGCTTCCAGTCGATCAAGCTCAAGGGCGGGGTGTTCGAGCCGGCGCAGGAAGTCGCCGCGCTCCAGGCGCTACGCGCGGCCTTCGGTCCCGGCGTGCCGCTGCGCTACGACCCCAATGCGCTCTGGACGGTCGATACGGCGGTCAAGTGGGGCCGCAAGCTGGAGGACGTGCTCGAGTATTTCGAGGACCCGGCGCGCGGGCAGGAGGGCATGGCCGCGGTGCGCCGCGCGGTGAAGCTGCCGCTCGCGACCAACATGTGCACGACCTCGTTCGACGACCTGCCCGGCAGCATCCGCCTCGGGTCGGAGGACATCATCCTGACCGACCACCATTTCTGGGGCGGCCTGCGCGCCTCGATGGAGCTGGCGGCGTTCTGTCGCGTGTTCGGCCGCGGCGTGTCGATGCACTCGAATAATCACGGTGGCATCTCGCTCGCGGCGATGACGCACCTCGGCGCGGCCATGCCCAACCTCAGCTACGCGCTCGACACGCACTATCCCTGGCAGTGGGAGGACATCATCACGGGCGGCCGGATGAAAATCGAGGGCGGCTGCGTGACCCTGCCGAAAGGGCCCGGCCTCGGCGTCGAGCTCGACCGCGCCGCGCTCGCGCGGGCGCATGAGGCCTTCAAGCGCTGCGGCCTGACCGACCGCAACGACGAGATCGAAATGCAGAAGAAGGTTCCCGGCTGGAAATTTGCCACCACGCGCTGGTAAAAGAACGTGCGGCAGGACTATGTTCGGAAAAATGAAGCCCGTTGTTCAGCAGGATCACACGGGATGCGGCATAGCCAGCGTGGCCGCGCTGGCGCAGCGAGCCTATGCGACCGTGAAGAAGGAGGCCGCACGGCTGGATATTGCGGTGACCGATCCGAAGCTTTGGAGTGAAACGAAGCATGTGCGGCGATTGCTCACGCGCTTTCGCCTTTTGGCCGGTAAAGAAAAAGATTTCACCTCGTGGAATGCCCTGCCGGATCGAGCGCTGCTCGCGATCAAATGGCATCGCGAAAAAGCCGGACCAGCCTGGCATTGGGTCGTGTTCGTCCGCGACGCCTCGGGCAGCCACGTGCTCGACTCGAAAAAAGCGCTGCGCACAAACCGGCGGATAGATTTTGGCCGAATGAAACCGAAGTGGTTTATCCGTATCGGAAGCAAAGATCAGTGAAGTTTTATAATCACGCTCTTGCCAGCATCGCCGCCTGAGGGCAGCAGAACGGTGATTTCGGTGGCGGAATCAGTGGCGCGGCAGTTCTGGCCGGAGAAATGTCCGTCGACGTTGAGGGTGAGGGAGAAAAGTTTTTGCGTGGGGTCGGACACGGTGAGGTCGAGTACGCCGTTGGTTCGGTTGCGGACAAGGAGCACGCAGGGCGCGCTGGTCGTAATGGCTGGGACGACGGTTTTTTCCAGCCGGCCGGGTGCATAAAAGACCGCCTGCACCAGGCCGTCGGCCGGGCTGGCCACGACTTGGAGCTGCGGGGTGTTGGCCAGCACGCGCCAGGGCGGTGACGCAGCGGCCGAGGCCAGCGCGGGTTGGTCAATGTCGGGCAGCACGGCGTAGGCGTAGGTGGCGTCTTTCGGCTGTGGGCCGTGGTCGATCCATAGATTAAATACGTCCTTGGTCACTTTCTCCGGGCTCACGCCTTCCTTGCGGAGTTCCGACCACGCGCCGGTTTGCGGGCCGCAGGTGAGCGTCGCATTGACGGGCGCGAGGAAAAGATAGCCGATGCGGTCGTGATAAACGGCCTGCGTGGTCGGAGGGAGATTTTGCTGCACGGCGGCCATCTGCCATTTTCCTTCCGTGAGGATCATGGCCGGGCCATGGAGCAGACATTGGTTGATGTCGGTGTAGGCGGGCTCGGACGCGGCGGAGTTAATGCCAGCACCGAGGCAGACGATGGCATTGCGGAAACAGAACCAGGCTTTTTTCGCGGTGACGTCCTCCTTCGCAAGGTGGAGGACGGCGGCGCCGACTTCGCCATCCGACGCGCCGCCGACAAAATCGCGCGGGTTGTGCTGGAAGGGAGCCTTGCCGCCGTAAGGAAACGGCGCGGTGGTCTCATGCCAGGTGATGCCGGGGAGCTTGCGCCAGTCCCATACCGGCTGGATGTCGGCGTATTCGTCGCCGCGCACGAGGACGAGCATCACGCCGTCGCAGAGGTGGTAGCCCTTGTAATTCTCGGAGTTGACCGCGGTCTCAGTACGGAGGATGCGCGATGAATAGGTCTTGATCGAGGCGTACCATGCGCCGGGACGGTGGACCATGAAGTCGGAATTCCAAAAACAGCGATTGCCCACGGGCGCATCGGCGCTGGTCGGCAGGCGTCCGGCCACGCGGTCGATCAGGTGATTGAGCGCAGGTGCGTGCGTGGGATCGAGCGCGACGAGGCGGGCGGCCCCACGGGCGATGGAGCGGGCCTTGCCAGCTTGCGCGCCGGGCTGGTCGAGCTGCCGGCCGCAGGAACTGAGATCCATGCGGTCGCCCCAGATGACCCAGTCCTGGAAGTTGAGCGCGAACTGCGAAAGGAGATCGACCTGCTCCGGCGAGAAGGCGAGCGGCGTGCTGCGCACGAGCGTGCCATAGTAGCCGCAGGTGTCGATGAAGGCCAGGCCGTAGTTGCCGGCGTTGAGCTGCGGGCCGTGCTGGTGGAAACTCCAGTCGGGCTGCACGCCCTCCTCGGTCGTGATTTTGATCGTGCTCGTGATGAGGCCGAGCGTGTCGTGCATGAGTGCGGAGTCGTCGGTCACGGCGCCGAGGGCGAAGAGATTGCCGGCGGTCCAGCTGAGATTGGCACCCGTCATGCGGTCGGTCGTGCTGCGACGCACGCGCTCGCAAGCCAGCGAGAGATCCTCCGGCGGAAGTTCGTCGCGCATCAGCACGAGGAAGCGCGCCAGTTCCTGCGGCGCGGCGATGACATTGTGCCACCAGTTGTCGCTCTGCGGGTCGCGTTTGAGCCAGAACTCGAGGCCGCGGAGAAGGGCGCTTTTCAGCGCAGGGTCGCCATGGAGCGGACCGTCCGGCTGGCGATAAGCGATGGCGAGAGTGGTGAGGCGGATGAGATGCTTTTGCGGCGGCCAGATGCTGCGGTCGCGGCGGTCGTAAGGGACGTCGGCCCAGCTGCCGTCGGCTCGTTGCTGGGCGAGAGCCTTTCGCACCTCGGAGGCCGGTGGCGGCGTGCGCAGCAAGTCATCGGCGATGCGAGCGCGGACGGTCGCACCGGTTTCCGCAGCAGTCAGCTCATGGCCGGCAGCGGGTGGAGAGGACGGGATTTCTTCTGCGACAGCGACTGGACTGGCGGCAAAGCAGATTCCAAAAACCAACGGAGCGAGGATTCGCCAGAAATGACCTGAGGACATGACGGGTTTTTTGAGAACGGGGCGGAAGATAAACAGCCACGTCCGGGCGGTTTTGTCCACGCTTGTCCTCGGCCGGCGCATGTTTAACGTCAGGCAAAGATAAGCATCCGTGTCTGCGCTAAGCATCAGGTCAAAAAAAGTGATAGTCGCGACTTTATTTGTCGCAGGCATTGCTACCGCCTTGGGTCATTCAATTTTTTTTATGTATTTGGAGGGCCATCGACCGATTATGCCTGTTCCAAATTCAGGGCTGGTAGTGCAGGAAAGCAATCACGGCTACAAGTTCTACGTTACCATCCATGAAAGTCGTGAGCTGGATGCACTATTCGATGCTTTTTTCCCTTTTGTGCTTTTGGCTGCGTGGTTAAGGCAGCGCTGGGAAATTTCCAAGAAGTGTGAGGCAAGAGCCTAATCGCCGCGCTTGTCAGCGTGTGGCGCATTTTTACTCGGCCGTTAAAATTTAATATCGGTCGTCAGCCGCACGGTGGCGCCAGGATAGGGACTGACTGAGAGGCGGCTGGCGGGTTGCCAGGCGAATTTGGAATTGAGGACGTTGTCGATGTTCAGATTGAAGCGGAAGCGGTCCCAGCGATAGCTCGCGCCGGCGTTGTAAACCGTCCACGCAGCGACGTAATAACCCGGCTGAGTGGGCACGCCGAGGGGCGTGACGGCGACGCCGGTGGCCGGATCGTTCTGGGCATTTTCGCCGGCGGAATTGCCGACATGCACGACCGCGGCAAAGACGCTGAAGTTTTTCAGCGCGCCGTCGGTGAAGCGGTAATTGAGCAGCAGGTTGGCCAGCTGGTCGGGCACGTTGCGGATGCGGCGGCCAAAAGGATCGCGAAGCTTCATTTCGGTGAAGCTGGCGATGACCGACAGGTTTTTGGTCAGGCCGCCCACGAGGTTGAACTCGAAGCCGCGGTTGGCCTGGTCGGAAAGGGTGTTGGGCGCGTTGTGCGCGGGATCGACGTTGAAGGCGGGATTGGGCGTGACGAGATTCGTCTGGGCGATCTGAAAATGGGCGGCGGTGAAGGCCAGTCGCTGGTGGAAGAATTCGCTCTTCAGGCCGAACTCGTGTTGCTGGCCCTGCTGCCAGAGCGGCTGCTTGTTGGAGGTGGTGAGCGCGGCGTTGGAGGAAAAAGCGTAATAGAGAGAAATGTTCTTCGCCGGCTTGAAGAGGATGCCGCCGAGATAAGTGTCGCGATAGCCGCTCAGGGTCTGCAGCACAGGAGGAGCCGAGAGATCGGCAATGTTGTAAGTATAGGTGTTGCTGTTCACCCAGGTGCGCGAGACGCCGCCGGTCAGAAGGACGCGGTCGTCGTAGAAACCCACGCGGGTCAGCGAATAGACCTGCCCCTGCCAGGCGTTCGATTTCGTCTTGGCGCTGGGAGCGTAGGCGGACAGCGGCGGTTTGGCCGGGGCATAGGTGCCCGCGAAAAGATTCGCGGGCGGCAGGGTGAACTGGCGGGTGTTGCTCGTGTTGGCCGCCTGCTGGTAAGTCCAGCCGGCCACGGGCTGGATCGAGACTTCGCCGGGATGAAAGCTGGCGGCATAGTCGTTCTGCAATTGCACATCGCGGCTCACGCCATGGTTGTAGCGGGCGACCTCGGGCAGGGCGGCGGGGTTGAGGGAGGAAAGAGCGATGACCTGGCCGGTCGCGGGATCGAAAGTCTCGGTCGGGCTGGCGCTGGGAAATCCGCTGTCGCCAACATTGTTGTCGAACAACGCCTCCGCCCCGAGCCGCATGCTGATGCGGTCGGCCAGCGTGGTGGTGAACTGTCCGGAGACGATATTGACGCGGTCGAAGGTATGGCTCCAAGTCGTGTTGCCGTTCCAGCCGTTGTAGGTGAAGCCCGAGGAGGGTGGTGGCGTGCCGGCGATGGTGGTGCCGCGGATGCTGCCGGGATCGGTCACGACCCAGCCGTTGTCGTTGGCGTTGGCCATCGCGCCGGTCAGCTCCCACTGGGCGCCGAAGTATTTGAGCGTGAGCTCGGCCGAGTCGGAAAACCGGTAGGTCAGCTGCGGGCTCACGTTCCACTGCCGGATGCTGCCAGGGACGTAGGTCGTGGCGTCCTGGTAATCGCCGATCACGCGGTAGGCCCAGTGGTTTCCGTCCCCAAGCGGGCCGGTGGAGTCGACCGTGATTTTGCCGGCATTGTAATTGCCGAGGGCAACGGTCAGGTCGCCGCCGCGCTGGAATTGCGGCGATTTGGTAATGATGTTCATCGAACCGCCGGGACTGCCGGTGGGCGCGAGAATGGCGTCCGGCCCCAGCACGACCTCGGCGCGCTCGATGAATTGCGGCTCGAAGACGGCGACGAAGCCGTTGTTGGTCGGGAGGAGCTGGCTGGAAAAATTATCGATCGTCTTGGTGAAGCTTTCGAAGCCGCGGAAATTCTGCCGGTCCATGATGCCGCCGGGTCCCGTGCCGCGGCCGTTGCTCACTCCCGAAAAATAGCGCGTGGCCTCGTACATGCTGTTGGCGCCGATGTCGTCGAGCAGCTCGCGCGTGACCACGTTGATCGAAAGGGGGGTGTCGAGGAGCGAGCCGCGGATGCGCGCGGCGGAGGTGGCCTCGGCCGGGCGGTAGGCGTCGGCCTTGGTGCCGGAAACGCTGAACTGCGGCAGCAGGATGATTTCATCGGGGCTGCCGGGGCTGACCCGGGCGGGCGGTGACGGTGCGGCCGGCGGGGGCGGGAGGGCCTTGCGGGGTTCCCGCTCGATCACCGAAAGGGCGCCGGTCCGGTCGTCCTGCACGGCGCGGAGCCGGGTGTCCTGCAGCATGAGCTCAAGCGCGGTGCGGGCATTCATCCGGCCCTGCACGGCATGCGTGGTCACGCCGCGGACCTTGTCGACAAAATAGAAAACCTGCTCGCCCGATTGCTCGACGAATTGCTTCAGGGTCGTCATCGCATCGCCGTCCGGCAGCTGGAAGTTTTTCATCCCCGGCTCCACGGCCCGGGCGGGGGCAGCGGCCAGCGCGGCCAGCATCATCCATTGAGGCAAAGCCATGGCCGCGCGACGGAGGAGTCGGCGCAAACGCACGGAGTGGGGAAACATAGAAAAACCGGCCGGATCCGGATGGCCAAGATGACGGCCAAGCCGGCGGCGGTGTAAAGGCCGAACGGCGGCAAAAAAGAAGCGGTGCGCCGCCCCCGGCGCACCGCCTCGAACCCTACTTGAACCTATCCCCAAAACAAAAACCGGCTAGAACTTGACCGTGGTGCTCAGCCGGACGGTGATGCCCGGATAGGGGCTGACCGAAAGGCGGCTGGCGGGCTCCCAGGCAAACTTGGAGTTCAACACGTTATCCACGTTCAGGTTGAATTTGTAGCGGCCGATGGTGTAGGCGGCGCCGGCATTGAAGACCGTCCACCGGGCGATGTAGAATCCGACCTGCCGGGTGACGCCGTTGGAATTGAAGCCGGTCTGGCTCTCGCCCGCGGTCTGGCCCATTTCCTCCACCGCGCCGAACACGCTGAAGTTTTTCAGCGCGCCGTCGGTGAAGCGGTAGTTCGCGAGCAGGTTGGCCATCTGGTCCGGAACGTTGCGCACGCGGCGGCCGAACGCGTCGCGGAACTTCATCCGGGTATAGCTGGCGATCACCGAGAGGTTCCTGGTCACGCCGCCGACCAGGTTGAATTCATAGCCGCGGCTGGTGTTGTTCGTCAGGATGCTGCCCGGCTGGTGGACCGGATCGATGTTGAACAGCGGGTTCGGACTCGTGACGTTGGTCTGGGACATCTGGAAATGCGCCGCGGTGAAGGAGAGGCGCTGGTCGAGGAATTCGCTCTTGAAGCCGAATTCGTGCTGCCGCCCCTGCGACCAGAGCGGGACGGCGGCCACGCCGGCGCTGGGGGCGAAGCTGGTCAGCGACGCATTGGTCGAGAAGGTGTAGTAAAGGGCGAGATGGTTGACCGGCTTGAACAAGGCGCTGCCGATGTAACTGTCCTTGAATCCGCTCAGCGTCGCGACGCTGGCCGGCGTGATGATGTTGGAGGGAAGGAAGCTGTAGTTCTGGCTCGCGACCCATTCGCGGGTCACGCCGCCGACGATGAAGACATGGTCGTCGTAGAATCCCGCCTTGTTCAGGGCGTAGAGCTGTTTCTGCGTTGCCTCGGACTTGCTGCGGTTGCCGAAGGTGAAGAGATTGATGTCGGGGCGGGGCGCGCTGTAGTCGCCGGCAAACAGGTCGGCGTTGGGCAGATTGGCAGTACCGGTCCGGCCCAGCGGGTTGTAAGCATGCTGGATGGACCAGCCGGCCACCGGCTGGAGCGAGACCGGGCCGGGATGGAAATTGGCCGCGTAATCATTCTCCACCTGGTACATCAGGCCCATGCTCTTGTTATAGCGCCACACTTCCGGCACGGCGTGGGGGTTGAATGGAGAGGAGATGCCGGTGACCTGGCCGGTGTTCTGGTCGAAGGTCTCCGTGGTCCCAAGGTTCGGAAACGCACTGTCGCCGACGTTGTTGTGCTCCATGAACTGGCCGCCGAGGCGCATGCTGACCTTGTCGAAGAGCGTGCCGGTGTAGACGAGCTGGGCGGTGTTGGTGCGCTCGGTCGTGAGGCTGTTGGTGTCGACGCCGTTCGTGCCGTTATAGGTCACGCCCGCGGTATTCGGCTTGTTGGGCAGCGTGGCTCCGCCGATCGAAGTGGGGCTATAGATCAGCCAGCCGTTGTCGTTCGGCGCCGAGGCATTGCCATAGGCCGCATAATCCACGCCGAAATACTTAAAGGTGATTTCAGCGGTCGGGGAAAACCGGTAGGTGAGCTCCGCGGCCACGTCATATTTTTTCCACCGGCCGGGGATGTAGGTGTCCGTATTCTGGCCGGTGGCGATCACGCGGTAGGCCAGATGCTTGCCATCGCCCAGCGGAATTGGCCCGGTGGTGTCGATGGTCAGCTTTTGTGCACTGTAATTGCCGACATCCGCCTGAACGAAGCCCTGCTGGGTGAACAGCGGCGATTTGGTGATCACGTTGATCGAGCCGCCCGGGGTGCCCGTTGGATTCAGGATCGCATCGGGTCCCAGCACGACTTCGAGCCGCTCGATGAAGGCCGGTTCGAAGGTGTCGATCGAGGTGCTGGTTCCCGGGATGAAGGTGCTGGAAAAATTATCGACCGTGCGCGTCTGGCTTTCGAAGCCGCGGAAATTCTGCCGGTCGTTGATGCCGCCGGCGGTGCCCGCGCCGCGGCCGTTGCTGACGCCGGCGAAGTAGCGGGTGGCGTCATAGGCGCTGTTCGCCCCGAGGTCGTCGAGCAGTTCGCGCGGAACGACATTGACCGACACCGGGGTGTCGATGAGCTGGCCGCGGATGCGGGCGAGCGACAGGGTGTCGTTGGCGCGGTAAGCATCGCCCTTCTGGGAGGAGACGCTGAATTCGGGTAGGGCGACGACCTGCTCGGTCGCAGGATTATTTGGATCGGCCGCGCTGGTCGCGGATGGGGTGGACTGGCCATGGCCGGGCACGGCGAAGGCGAGCAAAGGCAGCAGGGTAATGCTGGCGCGGAGGGTGTTTTTTTTCATGGTGTCGGCAGACGGCCATGCAGGGCATGACCTGGCGGATGTTTGGGTAGGGGAACTCAACGGAACCGGGCAGCCGGAAGCAGACCGGTCATCGATTGAGACGAACCATGTGCGGGGATGGAGTAGCGCCATCCGCATTATTTTTTAAAACGCCCGCGGGGCAGGCCGCCGGCCCGAACCTCGCGCGCGCCCAGGCCCGACTCAACGCGCCCGGCGCAATATGATCCGGTCAGACGACGGACGGTCGACGCTGATATCGCCGCCCTGGGCGAGCAGCCGGACGAAACCCTCGACATTTTCCGGGCGGAAACTGCCGCTGATCGGCAGCACGCCGAGCGCGGAATCGCCCAGCTCGATCTGCACCGGGTTGCGCCGGTTGAATTCGCTCACGACGTCCGCCAGGGGGGTGGCGACGAAAACGAGACGGGCTCCCTGCCAGGCCAGCACATCGCTGATGAGCGTCGGGCTGACATTTTCAATCACAGGAATCGCTCCGGGATCGGTCGTGGCCACGATCGCCCGCTGTCCGGCCGCGAGATGGGCCGGTTCGGGCGCCGGTGTGGCTGCGGCGCCGCCGGTTTCGCTTTTGGCCAGCGTCACCTTGCCCTCGGTCACCAGCACGTCGATTTCGCCGTCGGTGATTCGCACGTCGAAAGCCGTGCCCACGGCTCGCACCCGGACCGATCCGGCCTGGACCCAGAAAGGGCGCTCCTTGTTTTTGGCCACCGTGAAATGGGCTTCACCGCGCACCAGCTGCACCCGGCGTTCGGCCGGGGTATAATCCACCCGGATCTCGCTGCTCGCGTTCAATTCGGCAACCGAGCCGTCCGCCAGTGTCACCCACTGGTAGCTCTCGGCGGTTGTGGCATAAACTTCGGGCGGGGCGTTGCGGGGGTGCAGGTGCCACCAGATTCCTCCTGCGAGCCCCAGCACCAGTGCGGCGGCCGCTGCGGCCGACCAGGCAACGACCGGAGCCAATGCCGGTTTGTGCCGGCGCGCCGGCGCGAGCAGGTCGCGATCGGGATGCGCCTGCGCTTCAGGCCGAAAATTTTCCAGTCCCAGCAGGGTATTCCACGTTGCTTCCAATCGTGCCACTGCCGCCTCATGCCGCGGGCTGGCCTGGCGCCATTGCTGGAATGCCGCTTCTTTTTCGGGAGTCAGCCCGTCATCGCGCTCCGCCAGCCAGGCTGCGGCCATGGCCTCGACCTCCTCGTCATGGTCGGGGGAATTTTGGTCGAAAAGTTTCATGGCTCATTTTTCGGCGCCGCCGGCCGGTCCTTCACCAGCCCCCGCACTTTGAAATACTCCGCGCAACGCCGCATGCCCTTGGCCAGCTGGGCCTTGACCGTGAGATCAGAGATGCCGAGGTCGGCCGCAATTTCCTTGTGGGAAAGCCCGTAGAGGAGGCGGAGGGTGAGCACCTGCCGGCAACGCTCCGGCAGCGCCCGGACCGCATCGGCCAGGAGCGCAAGTTCCTGCTGTTTGTTGACGGCTGCAGCGACATCCTGGCTTTCATCTATGACGGTTAAGTCGGTCAGGTCGCCTATCGGCTCGAATGAAACGACATTGCGGCGCCGGCATAAATCGAGCGCAGCATTCCGGGCGATGGCGAAAAGGAAGGCTTTCACGTAGCGCACCTTGCCTGCTTCGCGGGCCCGCAACAGGCGGGCATAGGACTCCTGCACGAGGTCGTCGATATCCGGCAGAGACGGGAAAACACCGTGCAGATACGCCCTCAACGCCGGCTCGTGCGGCCGCACTTCGTCCTGAAACCATTGGGAATTCGCGGTGGGCGGGGAGTTCAAGGGGAAGCGGGGAGGCTTTCTGGCGCGGGCCGAGCCCGCAGGGTAGTGAAAGGAGCCCTGCACAAAAAACGCCGCGCTTCAAGCGTGGCGTTCGAAGGGTTCTTACCCTATTCTCCATCATCAGCATGCCCCGCTATTTTTGCGGATGGTCGTCACGCCGGTTGTCATTGCGGTCGTTCCAGTCATCGGGCCGGTTGTTCTGGTGATCGTCTTTCTGGTCATGAGCCGGAGCGGGTGGCGCCCAATTTTTCGGATACTGCCGGACCACCGCTGCGTGATGGGCCGCCGGCGAATCATGGAAATCCACTGCGATGGACGGCGAGGCCAGTAGTACATTGACCGAGACGCCCCGCGGCGCGGGCCGGGAGACCCACCCGCCGCCCTCTGGATACACGTATTCGTGCCGGTTGCGGCTGTAATAAACCTCATAGCCGGGGTAATAAATGTAATCGTCCTGAACCACGACGGTTGCCTGCACGGCCGGTGGCTGCGCCGCTGGTGATTGCACATAGACCTGTGGCGCATCAGCGGCTGCGCCGCATCCAGTCAGCGTGCCCAGGAGGGCAGTGCACAGCACGAACCGGGCATGACCGGTTTTCAAAAAAAACTTTTTATTGTTCATGAAATGAGAATAATCCCGAAGGCGCGTGCGCACCATGGGGTCTAACCCGGCGGACAACCCTGGTTAGCTTTGTAGTTACAACAGGTTGTCCGCGCCGCAAACGGCGGGAATGTCGATCAAAGCGCAGGCGCAGGCGTTGACTTCTCAAGATGCGCCTTGGGTGACGGCTTGCGCCCTGATGGGCGTATCGGTGAAAACCCCAGCCATCCCGTCAGGGGACGCGAACAAGCTGGCTTCCTTGGATGCCAGGCTGCTCTCTGGCCTGCCTTATGCTGGCGTTCCGACTTCCTGTGCCATTTTCTGATTTTCCTTTTCTCCGGCTTGAGAGCCGCAATCCCGGTGTGAGTTGTGCGATTTCGTGCATCGCAGGCCGGGGATGAGCCAACCGAAAAAACCAAACATGATCTCTTTCCTCCCCATCCGTCTTGCCCGGATCGCCATTCTCGCGCTGCTCGGCAGTGCCGCCCTCACTTTTGCCACCGGGCCGGTCGTGGATTTCCCGCTGGAAACCGGCTACGACCGCCTGTGCCAGCGCTGGCAGAATCCCTTTCCGATCAACGGCGCAACAATTGTCATGGGCCAGGTCGAGGGAAACCTGAATGGCGCCTACCTGCCCGACGTCACCCTTCCGGATTTCTCGCATGTGAGTTTTCAAATTGTGGACGGCAGCTCGCCGGTGTCGGGCCACGCGACCGATGTGGGTACGCTCCTTTATGGCAGCACCCTCTCGCTTACCCCTGCCATTTCACAGGTGAAGCTTTACGAGGCCGACCTGCAGTTGACCGGTGGGTTTTTACTGGAGCCCGCCGGGCTCAACTGGCTCGATCCCGCCGGACCGGCGAACATCGGGGTCGATGTCCTGAATAACAGCTGGGTGATGAACACGGGCGTGCCGCCGATCGCCACGCAGATCCTTCGGCGGGTGGACTGGATGGCCGACGCCTACGACATCACCGTCGTGGCGGGCACTCCGAACGATCCGACGTCGCCCATTCCCGAGCTCATCAGCAGCCTGTACAACGGCATCACCGTCGGCCTGTCGAACGGCGTGTGCAGCCATGGCCCCACCTTGTTTCAGGAAACCGACGGCATCAGCGCCGGCCGCTGCAAGCCCGATATTGTGGCGCCGTTGCCGGTCGTCAGCGCGGCCACGCCGGTCATTTCCTCCTACGCCGCCATGCTGCTGGACGAAGTGCACCTGCGCGCGGGCGCGGGTGAAACCAATTTTGCGCACGGCGTGAAGCCGGTCGTGATCAAGTCCCTCCTGCAGACCGGGGCCAACAAGCTGGCCGGCTGGGCCAAGGGCGATCCGACCACGACGGATGACGACGAAACCTCCCCGCTCGACTGGCAGCAGGGCGCCGGCCAGGTCGACATCGACCATTCCGAGCTGATTCTTTCCACGGGTGAGCAGCCCTCCGGCTGGGTCAACTGGCTGGGCTGGACTTACGAGGAAGGCATCGCGCCGGGCGACAGCCGCTTGTATGCATTCATCCTCGACATGGACACGGCCCGGCGTTTCGCCGCCACGCTCAACTGGAATCGGAAGATCACCGGCACGGGCGTCGCCAGCACGATCGACACGGCGGTGCTGCCGCACCTGCAGCTGGAACTTTACACCTACGCCGACGGCGCCTTCACCCTGCTGCAGGCCAGCCGGAGCCCGATCGACAATCTCCAGCACATCGCACTGCCGACGATCGACAACGGAGTCTACATCCTTCGGGTGATGAATGTGGGCGACCAGCCTGCCGACTACGGCTTCAGCTGGGCCTGCCTGCCAGAGACCGAAGACGATATCACGCCCTGAGTTTCAGGTGGGGAAGACGCGGCCAGGGCCGCGCGCGGCAGTCTTTATTCGCAGCGGCCGGAGTAACGTTTTCGCGGTTTGAGTCAGCCCTTTTCGCTGATTTTGTCCCAACTTAAAACGTGTAATCAAAGGCCGACTCGCTTAAGAGAGTGGGGCTAAGCGATGTATTTGATCGATGGCCTGTTGCTTTCCATCACCTTAATCCTGAGCTTTCTGGGATGGGACTTGGTGGTGTCGAGATGTCTGCTTGGGCGGGATGAGCAGGACTGGCCGTTTCAGGCCGGTAGATCATCGATTCTCCCGCTTATCGCATGTGCCAGCGCTATGTTTATCCCATCGAGTATATCGCCGCTTACCGGCTTCGTCCGTGGTTTGCCTTCAGTATCATTCTTGGGGGAGTGAAAAAGAAAATGGATCGTTAAAAAAGGCTTCCGGGGGGTTTGGAGTTGCCTCAATGTCTTTGGGGCAAACTATTGTGATTCATGCCCATCAGGGACCAAAATGCCGGTGAATAAACCCGAGGAAACTGCCGGCCGGCGCAGGATTACCGTCGCGATGATCGCGCGCAATGAAGAGGGATCGATCGGGCTGGTCATCAATGACATCAAAAGGGTTGTCCCCGAGGCAGAGGTGCTCGTGGTCGATTCCAGCAGCGATCGCACCGCCGAGATCGCGGAGAGCCTCGGCGCCCGGGTGATCCGCCAATATCCGCCCAAGGGCTATGGGCCGGCCATGGACTGCGCCCTCCGGTCGAGTTCGGGCGAGGTGGTGGTGACCATGGATTGTGACGGCACCTATCCGGCGGAGAGCATTCCGCTCCTGGCCTCCATGGTGCTTGGCGAAGGCTACGATCTTGTCGACGGATCCAGGCTGGAAAAAAAATCAGAGGCCATGCCCTGGCCCAACTATCTCGCCAATCTGGGGTTCGCCCTTTTGGCTTCGCTGCTCTTTTTTCGCCGTTTTACCGATCTTCACAGCGGCATGAGAGCCTACCGGAAGTCGATGATTGACCGTTTGTCCTATCAGCCGCGGGGCGCTGCCCTGCCGGTCGAATTGCTCCTGAAACCGGTGCGGATGGGTTACAAGGTGAAGGTCGTCTACATCGACTATCGGCAGCGGATCGGGGTCAGCACAATGCAGCCCCTGAGCAGCGCCTGGTGGACGCTCCGGCGCATTCTCGCCGTGCGTTTCGGCCGGACTTGAAGGAAGGCCATCCCGATCGCATGCCGGCGCAGACTGCAAACTCAGACATGGGAATTTTGGGCGGAGGCCCGGCCGGCCTCTCCCTTGCCTTGTTGCTCAAGCGCGGATCGGAAGTGCTCGAAAGGGACCGGCATCCGGGCGGGCACGCCTCGTCCTTTGAACGAGATGGATTCACCTTCGATTATGGTCCGCACATCATGTTTTCCAAGGACAAGGCGGTCCTCGACTTCATGGTGCACTCGCTCGGGGACAATGTCCACCGGTGCCGGCGGAACAACCGGATCTCCTTCAAGAACCGGCTGCTCAAATATCCGTTTGAGAATGACCTCAAGTCGCTGCCGCTGGAGGACAACTACGAATGCATCCGTGATTTTCTTTTCAACCCTTACAAAACATCGATCGCCACCCCGGCCAGCCTTAAGGAATGGCTGCTGGTGAAGTTCGGCCAGGGCATCTGCAGCCGGTATCTGTTTCCCTACAACGAGAAGGTGTGGAATATACCGGTGGAGGAGCTTTCGATGATCTGGGCCGACCGGATCCCTGATCCCAAGCCCGAGGACGTGTTGAAATCCTCCGTCGGATTCGAAACCGAGGGATATCTTCACCAGCTCTATTATCACTATCCCAAGCGCGGCGGCTATCAGGCGATTTCCGAGTCATGGGCGAAGCGGGCCAACGTGATCTACGGTTTCGACGTGCAGCGGATCGAAAAAACCCCTGATGGCTTCCGGGTCAGCTCGGCCACGGAAACGCGCCATTACAAATCGCTGGCCACTTCGCTCCCGGTGCAGGAACTGGTGAAGATCCTGGCAATGGACATTTCCCGGGAAGTGCACGAGGCGGTCGGCAAGCTCATCGTTAACCCGATGTACATCATTTCCCTGGGCATCCAGGGGCCGGACGAGGACCAGTTTACGGCGGTCTATTTTCCGGAAAGCGAATTTCTCGTCAACCGCATCAGTTATCCCGGCACGTTTTCGCCGGAGAACTGCCCGTCGGGCACCCACAGCATCCAGGCCGAAATCACCACCCGGCTGGGCTCGGACGTCTGGCGCATGACCGATGCGGAAATTCTGGAGCACGTCGTGGGCGGCCTGCTCAAGCGCGGGCTGATCCGCTCGCGCGAGTCGGTCATCATGACCGATGTGCGGCGCAAGCAGTACTCCTACGTCGTTTATGACCTTGGTTTCGAGAAGAACGTCCGCCTCGTGCGCGAATGGTTTTCAGCCCAGGGCATCCATTTGATCGGCCGGTTCGGGTACGTGGAATACGTGAATGTGGACGGCATTGTGCAGCGTTGCATGGAGGTCGCCTCGCGGATCGATCACCACCAGATTTCGCTCGCCGGAGGTGAGATCAGTCTGGGGGCATGATCCCTCGGCTACGGTTGGGGTATCTACACCTGGCTCAAGCGTGTCGTTGCGAAAAAACGCCTAAAATCAGGGCTAAAAAGGCCAGCCACGCCCCGGCCAACCGCAAAAGAGGCTTGCTCCCAGAGGCGGGGTGGATTTGTTCCCGTATTCCGCGCACGCCAACATAGCTCAGTTGGTAGAGCAATGCTTTCGTAAAGCATGGGTCGTCGGTTCAAATCCGACTGTTGGCTCCAGCGATGCGCCGCGGGTTTCCCCGCCCCGGGATCAGAGCGATTCCACCGCCGCCTTGTCCACGTCGTCGGCGATTTGCGCTGGCAGGGCCGTCGAGCCCAGCTGGTTTTTCTCGAGGCGGATGCCGCTGCTGTCTTTGCCGGTCACGGAAAGAAAGAAGGCCTCGTCGGCGCGCAGGTCGAATCCGCTGAAGACCGCGTGCTGCACGGATTCCAGCCGCACGGGAATGTCCGCCTGGAGATTGCCGTTGGTCGTCCAGTTGGAGAAGTGGACGTCCTGTCCGTCGAGGCAGAGCAGGGCGGGCCGCATGTCCGGGCTGGCCAGGTTGAGGGTGAGATGGTCGATGCCGAGTCCGCGCACGTGGCGGGCATAGACGCCGGGCGTGGGGATGCGGTTGCCGAACATCGAGACTTCCGGATAGGCCGACTCTTTTTCCTCGAGCCGTTCCTGGCCTTCCTCCCAGCTGCCGCCGCCGGGCACGTTGAGCTCGATGTGGGAGAGCGTGAGATTCTCGATCGGATGGCCGGGAATGCCTGTGATCAGAACGCCGATCAGGCTCGAGCTTTTCGCGGTGATGTTCTGGAGGGTGACGTTCCTGATCGTGCCGACGTCCTGCTTCGGGTCGCCCGGGCGGAAGGTTTTCAGCCGCGAGCCCAGCCGGATCATGATTGGCAGGGTGGTGTTGGCCATTTCGATGTCGGAGATGGTCACGTTCTGCAGGTGCGAGCCGTCGACCGAAATCAGCTTGATGCCGCCTTCGCTGGCGACGCGCACGCGGCAGTTGGAAATCCGGATGTTTTCAAAATTGGCGAGCGACTCGGTGCCCATCTTGATTGCCGATTCCCCGGTGCTGACGGTGCAGCCGCTGATCTGGATGTCCTGGCACGGCACGATGCTCGTCGTCTTGAAGCACAGGGCGTCATCGCCGCTCACGATGTCGCAATCCTTTACCCGGACGTTCCGGCAGGAATCGATGTCCATGCCGTCGTTGTGCGGGAGGCCGTGGCTGTTGATGCCCAGCTTTTCCACGGTCACGTTGCTGCACTGGAACATGTGAAACGTCCACGCCGCCGAGTTTTGCAGATGGAGGCTGCGCACGGTCACGCCCGCGCACCGGACGAGCTGGATCAAGAACGGGCGCCGGCCCCAGTTCCTGTCGCCGCTGCGGATCTGGGTGTTGGCGAGGATGCGTCCCTGGCCGTCGATGGTGCCGTCGCCCACGAGGCCGATGTTTTTCGCATCAACCGCCGTGATCAGTGCGTAACCGACATCGATGCCGAGGCCTTCCTTGAAGGGATCGAGGTTGCGGTACGCGGTCAATTGGGGGATGCCGAGCAGCACGGAGTCGGTCTGAAAGCGCAGCGTGACGTTGTCGCGCAGCTGCAAAGTGCCGGTCAGAAAACGCCCGCGGGGAACGATGACTTCACCGCCGCTGTGATCATGGCAGTCATCGATTGCTTTCTGGATAGCCGCGGTATTGTCCGTCGTGCCGTCCGCGACCGCGCCGGTGTCGAGAATGCTGAGGCTGAACGTGGCGGCGTGGCCTTTGGCAATCGCCAGCAACAGCGCGCAGACGGCCAGTCTTTTCAGCCAGGAGTCCCACGCGGGAGTGGTTGCATTAAGCGGAGCGTTTTTCAGACGAAGAAATCGCATAGGATTTGCCATAATTAAATTCCAGTGAGTCAGGATCAATGTGGGCCTTGCTTTCCACGTAAACCTGTCTTTTTTTGTCCCCCCTGCATCGTGCTTACCCCGCCGTGCCCAAGGAACCCAAATCCTCCCACCCCAACCTCCGGCAGATCGCGCGCCGGGCCGGCGTCAGCCATACGACCGTGTCGCTGGCTTTGCGCGGGCATCCGCGGGTCTCGCTGGCGACGCGCACCCGCATCCAGACGCTGGCGGAGGATCTCGGCTACCGGCCGAATGCGCTGGTCGCGGCGTTGATGCGGCACGTGCGCAGCAACCGCCGCATCGTCTCCGACGAGACGCTGGCTTTCCTGACCAGCGGCCGCACGCCTGATCACTGGCGGAAGCACCGGACCATCCTGGAAAATTTCGAGGGCGCGAAGAAGCAGGCGGAATTGCTGGGCTTCAAACTGGAGCCTTTCTGGCTCGGGCCGCAGGGCCGGGATGCGGAGGCTGCGGGAAAAATTCTGCGCGTGCGCTCCATCCGGGGCGCCATCCTCGGGCCGTTCCAGGTGCCCCACGGCGTGGTGGCTTTTGATTGGGATCACGCCGCGGTGGTGGCGATGGGTTATTCGTTCACGCAGGTCCGCCTGCATCGCGCCGCCCACCACCACGTCAGCGGGATGGTCATGCTTTACAAGGAACTGCGCGCGCTTGGCTACCATCGCATCGGCCTGGCCATCACGGCGCAGGACATGATTAGGGTTCAACATTACTGGCTCGCGGGTTTGCTGACCGGCCAGAGTATCTACGGCGGAGTGCCTGTCGAGCCTTTGACCTTCAAGGACAGCTCGGAAAAACAAAGAGTGTTTCAATGGTACGAACGGCAGAGGCCTGATGTGATCATCAGCATCGGCTGGGATGTCTACCGGTGGCTGCAGGAAAGGCGGATTCGCATCCCGACGGACGTCGCCTTCGCCCACCTCGGGCTGGATGGTGCCTATGCGGGCATCGCCGGCATCGACCAGAATGCCCGGGCGATCGGGGCGGCGGCGGTGGATTTGATCGTGGGCCAGCTTCATCGCAATGAGTATCACTATCCGCAGGACCCAAAAATAGTGCTGCTCGAGGGCAGGTGGGTTCCCGGCAAAAGCGCACCCGGCCTTTCGTGAAAACATTTCCGCGGGGCCGGCCCGGGCCGGCCTGACGCGCACCCTTCACCCCAAAACAGAACCACCCCCGCTTCGAAACCCGCCCCTCCCGGGCTGGTGCACCGTCCGTCAACGAACAAGATGCATGGCTTTTTTCCAGGCTTTGATTTGCCGGTTGCGGCGCTGGTGGCGCGCACGCTGGTCTGGCCCGACTACCTGGTCCTCGCGGCTTATTTCGGCCTCACTCTTTTGATCGGTTTGCACGGGGCGCGCGCCAAGCAGTCGACCCACGCCTATTTTCGCGCCAACAACAGCGTCGTCTGGTGGGTGGCCGGCATCAGCTTCTACGCGACCGGGGCCAGCAGCATCAGCTTCATGGCCATTCCCGCGACCACCTATGCGGGCAACTGGCTCGCGTTCGGCTCGGCTGTCGCCGGGATCGCCGCGAACCTGATCGTGGCGTTTGTCTTCGTGTCGCTGCTCTGGCGCCTGAACATCACCACGATCTTCGAGTACCTGGACCAGCGGTTCGGCCGGAGTGTCCGTATCATGGGGGCGGTGCTGACGCTGCTGTTGAAAATTTTCGCGCGAATGAGCGTGGTCATGCTGCTCCCCGCGATTGCGCTGTCGACGGTCACGGGGCTCAACGTCTACCTGAGCATCGTCCTGATGGGCGGCGTCACGATTGTCTATTCCATGGTCGGCGGCCTGGCCGCGGTGGTCTGGACCGATGTCATGCAATTCTGCGTGACGATGCTCGGCGTCGTGGTCGCGCTGGCCTACATTGTGCACGGCGTGCCGGGTGGCGTGACCGGCGTCCTGCAGACCGGGGCGCAGTACGGGAAATTCCACCTGGTCGACTGGGGTTTAAATTTCACCCGGCCGACCGTGGCGGTGTTCGTGGGCATGACGCTCGCGACCGCCTTCACCCAGCTGGCGGACCAGCCGCTGCTGCAGCGGGCGTTCGCGACCCCGAATGAATCGGCCGCGCGAAAAGGCGTGCTGTTCTGCGCCCTGATCGCGATCCCGTGCGCCACGCTCTTTTTTTTCACCGGCAGCGCGCTTTTTGCCTTTTATCATTTTCACCCCGACCGGCTGCCGGCCTCGCCGTGCACGGACACCATTTTCCCCTTTTTCATCGTGAATGAAATTCCGCCTGCGGTCGTCGGGCTGGTGATCGCCGGGCTCTTCGCTGCGGCGATGGGCACGCTGGGCAGCGCGATGAACTCGACCGCGGCCATCGTGGTGCGCGATTTGTACATGCCGTTCGGCCGTGGCCTGAAGGACGATGAATACGTCCGGATCGCGCGTTACGCGACCATCTTCGCCGGCGCCGCGGCCACCGCGATGGCGGCTTATATCGCGAGCCTGAACGTGACGTCCCTCTGGGACCATTTCCTGAAGCTGATCGCCCTGATCGGCGGCGGCTTCCCCGGCGTGTTTGCGCTCGGCCTGCTCACGCGCCGGGCCAATGCACCGGGCGTGATCATCGGTACGGTGACGAGCATCCTCGTGACATGGTGGGTGCAGACCTATACGTCCACCGACGTGTTTTTCCAAGGGTTTGTCGCGGTCGGCTCCTGCATGGTGATCGGTTATGCGGCGAGCCTGCCCTTCGGGCCGCGCGGCTGGAGCCAGAACCAGAACGCCCTCACCGTTTGGGAAGTGCCGCGGACTTCCCGGCCGAAATGAGGCCACCCGGACGCGCGGCTTTCAGTTGAAGGAAATCCGGTCGTCCGGCAGGTTGCCCTGGAGTTTTTGGTGAAGCTTCAGGGCGTCGAGCTCGGCGCGGACCTGCGCACTGAACAGCTGGAGGCGGCGGTGGATGTCGAGGGTCTCGAGCAGTGTCTGCTTGAGGCGGGGGTCGTCGCAGAGGCTGAAGGCGGCGAGGTCCACGAAGGTCTCCGGGTCGTCCACGGTTTTCAGAAAATCGGTGAACTCGCGCGGCACGGGCGCGCCGAGTTTGCGCTTGAGCGCGATCAGGCGGGTGAGATCAGCGCGGAGCCGGAGGTTTTCATCGGTCGCGGCGCCGGGTGTGCTGGTCAGCGCGCGAACCTGCACGAAACGGTACGGATCCTCGCGCTGCACGGAGAGGAGCTCGACGCGGCAGAGGCCCTGCAGCAGCAGATTCGCGGTGCCGTCGTCGTTTTCCTGGCAGGCGCGGATGATGCCGACGGTGGCGATGGGATGCGCCGGCTCGAATTCGCCGGACTGGCCGGCGCGGCGCGGATCGAGATGGGCGACGGCAAAGAGGCGGTGCGTGGCGAGCACATCGCGGAGCATCTGCTGGTAGCGCGGTTCGAAAATATGCAGCGGCAGAAGCGCCTGCGGAAAAAACACCATGTTGGGCAGCGTCATGGCCGGGACCTCATCCGGCAGATGGATGTTCAGCTCCATGCGTATATATTATGTGCGGTGGCGGCGCTTTCAACTGGCATTGTGCGGTCCAACAGTATTGCAACCGGTGTGCCAGCGCGTGACACAGGATCGAAAGAAATTGGGCCAAAGTGGGACAAGCTGGCCTGTTTTTCGGCTGGCGGGCGCCCACCAAAAAGCCGCCAGAAAATTTTCTAGATGCTTTTCATGAACACCTTGCAAAATAATAGAGGCCCGGGGCACATGCGTTGCTAAGAGAAGGCATGAGCCGAATTTTAGGTATCGATCTAGGCACCACCAACTCCTGCATGGCCATCATGGAAGGCGGGGAACCGGTGGTGATCGCCAACGCCGAGGGCGCGCGCACCACGCCGTCCGTCGTCGCGTTCACCAAAACGGGCGAGCGCCTCGTGGGCCAGGCCGCCAAACGCCAGGCCGTGACCAACCCGCAGAACACCGTGTTTTCCGCCAAGCGCCTCATTGGCCGCAAGTTTTCCGAAGTTCGCGAAGAGGCGAAGAATTTTCCGTTCAAGACCGTCGAGGGCAAAAATGGCGACGCCTACATCGAGGTCAAAGTGGGCGACAAGACCGAGCAGTTCGCCCCGCAGCAAATCGCCGCCTTCGTGCTCGGCAAGCTGAAGGCCGATGCCGAGGCCTACCTCGGCGAAAAAATCACGCAGGCCGTCATCACCGTGCCGGCGTATTTCAACGACTCCCAGCGCCAGGCCACCAAGGACGCCGGCAAGATCGCCGGCCTCGAGGTGCTCCGCATCATCAATGAGCCGACCGCGGCCTCGCTCGCCTACGGCCTCGACAAGAAAAAGGACGAGAAGATCGCCGTGTTTGACTTGGGCGGCGGCACGTTCGACGTGTCCGTGCTCGAGATCGGCGACGGCGTCTTCGAGGTCAAGGCCACCAACGGCGACACCCATCTCGGCGGCGACAACTGGGACGACGCCCTCATCGGCTGGCTCGTCGACACTTTCAAGAAGGACAGCGGCATCGACCTTCGCAAGGACCCGATGGCCCTCCAGCGCCTGAAGGAAGAGGCCGAGAAGGCCAAGATCGCTCTTTCCTCCACGCAGTCCGTGGACATCAACCTGCCGTTCATCACCGCCGACGCGAGCGGCCCGAAGCATCTCAACGTGCAGCTCAGCCGCGCGAAGATGGAGCAGATCTGCGATTCCCTGTTCGAACGCTGCATCCAGCCGTTCAAGAACTGTCTCAAGGACGCCAATCTCACTTCCGCGCAGATCGACGAGCTCGTGCTCGTCGGCGGCATGACCCGCATGCCCAAGGTGGTCGACATCGCGAAGACCCTCGGCGGCAAGCCGCCGCACCAGGGCGTCAATCCCGATGAGGTCGTCGCCGTCGGCGCCGCCATCCAGGGTGGCGTGCTCAAGGGCGAAGTGCGCGACGTGCTCCTGCTCGACGTCACCCCGCTCACGCTGGGCATCGAGACGGCCGGCCAGGTCGCCACGCCGATGATCCCGCGCAACACCACCATCCCGACCAAGAAGACGCAGACTTTCTCCACTTACGCAGACAACCAGCCCGGCGTCGAAATCGTCGTGCTCCAGGGCGAACGCCCGATGTCGCGCGACAACAAGACGCTCGGCACCTTCAAGCTCGACGGCATCCCGCCCGCGCCGCGCGGCACGCCGCAGATCGAGGTCACCTTCGACATCGATGCCAACGGCATTCTCCACGTTTCCGCCAAGGACCTCGGCACCGGCAAGGACCAGAAGATCACCATCCAGGGTTCGTCCGGCCTCTCCAAGGAAGAGGTCGAGAAGATGACCCGCGAGGCCGAGCAGAACGCGGTCGAGGACAAGAAGCGCAAGGAGGCGGTCGAGACCAAGAACCAGCTCGACAGCATTATTTACCAGCTCGAGAAGACGATCAAGGACACGGGCGACAAGCTCCCGGCCGAGATCAAGTCGAAGCTCGAAGCCGCCATCGTGGAGGCCAAGAAGGACCTCGAGGGCAACGACGTGGACCGCATGAAGGCCGCGATGGAAAATCTCTCCAAGCTCGGCGCCGAACTCTACGCCGCGGCCCAGCAGGCCGCCGGCGCAGCCGGTGCGGGCGCCCCCGCCGGAGGGACGGAGCAGTCCGGCGCCGAGCCCAAGGCCAAGTCCGATGAGAAGAAATCCGACGTCGTGGACGCGGACTTCGAGGTCGTCGACGAGGACAAGGGCAAGAAATAACCCTTAAAAAACTTTCGCGCGCTCGCGGCCTCCGGGCCCCGGGCGCGCGCCGTTCCCATCGAAAGCAAACTCCATCTCCCAACAAAAAACCAAAATCATATGGCTAAAATCAAGATCAAGCCCATCGGCGACCGGGTGCTCGTGAAGCATCTCGAGGAAAAAGAACAAGTCCGCGGAGGGATCATCATCCCGGACTCCGCCAAGGAAAAACCGCAGGAGGCCGAGGTCATCGCCATCGGCACCGGCAAGAAGGATGACAACGGCAAGGTCCAGGCCTTCGAAGTGAAGGTCGGCGACCGCGTGCTCATCAGCAAATACGGCGGCACCGAGGTGAAGATCGAGGACGAGAAATACACGCTCGTCCGCGAAGACGACATCCTCGGCGTCCTCGCCTGAGCCATCCAATCGAAACTCAAGACTCTCAACTTAAAACCATTTTTTAAACATGCCTGCCAAACAACTCCTGTTCGACGAAGCCGCGCGCGCCAAAATTCTGCGCGGTGTTGAGCTCCTCTCGCGTGCCGTCAAGGTCACGCTCGGTCCCAAGGGCCGCAATGTCGTCATCGACAAAAAATTCGGCTCGCCGACCGTCACCAAGGACGGCGTGACCGTCGCCAAGGAAGTCGAGCTGCCCGATCCCTATGAGAACATGGGCGCCCAGATGGTGAAGGAAGTCGCCTCCAAGACCTCCGACGCCGCGGGCGACGGCACCACCACCGCCACCGTGCTGGCCGAGGCCATCTACCGTGAAGGCCTGAAGAACGTCACCGCCGGATCGAACCCGATCTTCCTCAAGCGCGGCATCGACAAGGCCGTCGAGGCCGCTGTCGCCGAGCTCGCGAAGATTTCCAAGAAGGTCTCCGACCGCGAGGAAATCCGCCAGGTCGCCACCGTCTCCGCCAACTGGGACGACACCATCGGCGGCATCATTGCCGACGCCATGGACAAGGTCGGCAAGGACGGCACCATCACCGTCGAAGAGGCCAAGTCCATCGAGACCACCCTCGACGTCGTCGAGGGCATGCAGTTCGACAAGGGCTACCTCTCGCCGTACTTCACCACCAGCACCGAGGCCATGGAATCCGTGCTCGAGGACGCCTACGTGCTCATCCACGAGAAGAAGATCTCCAACCTGCAGGAATTCCTCCCGCTGCTCCAAACCGTCGCCAAGAGCGGCAAGCCCCTCCTCGTCATCGCCGAGGAAGTCGAGGGCGAGGCCCTCGCCGCGCTCGTCGTGAACAAGATTCGCGGCACGCTCAATGTGTGCGCCGTCAAGGCCCCCGGCTTTGGCGACCGCCGCAAGGCCATGCTCGAGGACATCGCCGTCCTCACCGGCGGCCGCTGCATCACCGAGGACCTCGGCCTCAAGCTTGAGAACCTCACCGTGAGCGACCTCGGCCGCGCCAAGCGCATCGTCGTCGACAAGGAAAACACCACCATCATCGAGGGTTCGGGCAAGTCGTCCGACATCCAGGGCCGCGTGAAGCAGATCCGCCGCCAGATCGAGGAAACCACCTCCGATTACGACCGTGAGAAGCTCCAGGAGCGCCTCGCCAAGCTCGCCGGCGGTGTCGCCGTCGTGCATGTCGGCGCCGCGACCGAGGCCGAGATGAAGGAAAAGAAAGCCCGCGTGGAGGACGCCCTGCATGCGACCCGCGCCGCGGTTGAGGAAGGCATCGTCGCCGGCGGCGGCGTCGCGCTTCTCCGCTGCACGAAGGCCATCGACGGCGTCAAGCTCGAGGGCGACGAGGCCATCGGCGCGCAGATCGTGCGCCGCGCCATCGAGTCGCCGATCCGCATGCTCTGCGCCAATGCCGGCGTCGAGGGTGCCGTGGTCGTCGGCCAGGTGCTGGCCGGCAAGGGCAACTACGGTTACAACGTCGCCACCGGCGAATACGAGGACCTCGTGAAGGCCGGCGTCGTCGACCCGACCAAGGTCACCCGCACGGCGCTGCAGAACTCGGCTTCCATCGCCGGCCTGCTCCTCACCACCGAATGCATGATCACCGAGATCCCGGAGAAGAAGGAAGCTCCAGCGGGTGGTGGTGGCCATGGCGGCGGCGGCATGGGCGGCATGGATTACTAATCCGAATCAACTTCAAAGGCGCTCCCGAAACGGAGCGCCTTTTTTTGAAAAATATTTTTCCTAGCTCTCCCGTGCTCGAATCTCAATATGATGCCTAATTGATTATGATCCCCTTTGTATTTATCAGCTCAACGGTTCGGGACCTTCAGCATCTCAGAGATTCTCTTAGAGACTGCATTGATGGTCTGGGCTATAATGCGATAATGAGCGAGTATGGAGAGATAGGATATCTTCCAGATTCAACTGCTGAAGATTCATGCTATTCGGCTATGAGAAATGCGCAGTTGGCGATCCTGATAATTGGCAAACGCTACAGTGAACCAAGCGAAAACGGGATGAGCGTAACAGAGAATGAGTACAGAACTGCTGTTAAAAATAAAATTCCAATTATAACTTTAGTGGATCGCGAAGTTCTAGCATTCAAGCGGATATTTGATACAAATAAGAAAAAAGAAAAGATCGAGTTTCCTGGTATGGATAATGCAGAGAAGACCTTCTCGTTTATTGATTCTGTTAATGGATCAGAATTAAATAACGGATTTCTTGAATATAATACTACTTCTGATGCTCGGAAGGTTGTAAAACAACAATTGGCTCATTTATTTGCGAATCTCCTGTCTCGTCGATTTGACCCAATTCAAGCTGAGATTAAAGATGTATTGGCCGAAATAAAGACACTTCGTGTTCAGATTGGAAAGAAAGGGGATCAAGGAGGATCACGTGAGTATATGGCTCTTTTTCGATATCTTTTAGATGATGATAATCGCAATATAAGAGATCTACTCAAGGCTCTAAAGCGAGATGTAGGTGACGTCGTTGTCCATCTTATGAAAGCCGAAAATTGGATCGGTTTCTTGAGAAAAATTAAGATTGAGTATGAACTGAATAATGATCCCGATTTTTATAAATCAATCCACGATAAAGCCGATCATAATCTTGTGTATGTGTCGCATTTTGTGTCTCAATATGATCCAGTCGCTTCTGGAAATTATAAAGTGACCTGTGAACTTGCGATAGATAGGAATAATAGATTATATTTTAATCAGGCGGCATTAAATGATTTCGATGTCTTCGTTTCTCTTGCGAAGGAAATTACTGTAAATGCAGACAAGGCTTGGTGAGCAGTCTGAAAAGAGAGCCCGGGGGCAGACGTTAATTCTTTCATTAGGCAGCGGATGTTTTCGCGCGAAGTTCACGAAGAGAGGCGGGGAAGCGTAGGGTAGGGCAGCATTCTGCGTCCTGAACAAAGCGCCATCGCCTCGTGACTGAAGTTGGCCGCAAAATGCACACAAGACACACAAAGTTTTTTGCCCTGTGTTTTCTGGGCCTTATGTGGCCATAGTTTAAGAGCGCGTCCGGAGGCGCTCTCCGCCATTCACCTTCACCAGATCGCCTTTTTCAGGCGGGATTATCTGCCTGCCGCCCGGAGGGCCGTGAGCAGCGACAACATATTATCGGGCACGTCGGACTGGCCGATTTTGAACAGGGATAGCATATTGTCCGGTACATCAGACTGGGCGATTTTACGCCGGAGTTCAACGGCACGACCCAGCTGCTTGATCTCGGTGGGAGTGAAAACAATCGATGTCCCGCGCAAGCCGATGTTCCGGCCCCGGCGTTCGAGCAGCTTGGCAAAACCGGCCTTGGTGCGGCTGAGTGAGGCTGCTTTTTTGAAACGTTTTGAGAAATCCGCCGTGTTTTTTGTTTTCATGGTATTTTTTGAAAGTAGCGCGTAACGCGCAGTCCGGATTTAGCGCGGGGTGGGGCCATCATTCCTCTCAAATTTGCCCTTCTGGGTCAAGCGGCGTGCCGGGCGGAATCGAAGCAAGCCGCCGGAAACGGTCAGATATTTTTACCGCGAAGCCAAAAAAGCCGGCCCGATTTGTTCTTCTGCTTTCGCTGGCGTTCCTTCAGTTTTGCCAATGAGCAGACCCTTTTACCCTGATGAACATAACGCCGGTTCCGAAGAAAAATGCCGGGCACGGGAACGATACCCGCCTGCCGGCCGAACCGGCGCGGCGAGGGCTGACCGCGATCTTTGCGCTGACGATTTTTGCCGGGGCTTTTCTTTTGTTCCAAGTCCAGCCGCTCATGGCGAAATTCGTCCTGCCGTGGTTTGGCGGCAGTTCCGCGGTGTGGACGACCTGCATGTTGTTCTTCCAGATTTTTCTCGTGGCCGGCTACGCCTACGCGCACGCCACCACGCGGTTTTTGCCGGTGCGCGGCCAGGCGGTGCTGCATGCGGCGCTCCTGCTCACCGCGCTCGCGGCCCTGCCGATCGTGCCCGGTGCGCAATGGAAGCCGGCTCCGGGCGACACGCCGGTCTGGCGGATTCTTGAACTGCTGACGGTCTGCCTGGGCCTGCCGTATTTCGTCCTCTCCTCGACCGGTCCGCTCCTCCAGGCCTGGTTTGCCCGGCTCAGGCCGGCGGCGCAACCTTACCGGCTTTACGCGCTGTCGAACGCGGCGTCGCTGCTGGCGTTGCTCAGCTATCCGTTTGTCGTCGAACCGTCGTTCACGCGCCGGACGCAGGCGGGCGCCTGGGCGTGGAGCTTTGGAATTTTTGCCGTGTCGTGCGGCGGCTGCGCCTGGCTGCTCTGGAAAAACAATCCAAAAAATGAAGCGGCGCCGGACAAAAGGGCCGAGGCCGCCGTTCCCGACCGGACGGCCACGGACAAGGCACTCTGGTTTCTGCTGCCGCTGTGCGGATCGGTGCTGCTGCTGGCCACGACGAACAAGCTGTGCCTGGACGTGGCGTCGTTTCCCTTTCTCTGGGTGCTGCCGTTGAGCGTCTATCTGCTGACGTTCATCTTATGCTTCGACCGGCCGGCGTGGTATGCGCGGAAATTTTTCATGCTCCTGCTCGTCCCGGCGCTGGCGCTGATGTGCTACGCGCTGTTGCGCGGCAGTGCCATGAATCTGATCCCGCAGGCCGCCATCAGTTGCGGCACGCTTTTTATCGGCTGCATGGTCTGCCACGGGGAGGTGTATCGCCTGAAACCGCCGAAGCGCTCGCTCACGGCGTTTTATCTGTCGATTGCCGCCGGCGGAGCGGTTGGCGGGGCGTTCGTGGCCGTGGTCGCGCCGCTGGTGTTCCGCTCCTACGCGGAAATGAACTGGGGGCTCTGGCTGCTGGCGCTGCTGGTTGTGCTGGTCTGCGGTCGCGAGCGCCTGGGGTGGACAATCGCCGGGCACCGGACGCCGTTGTGGCCGGTCGCGCTGGTCGCGGCGCTGGCGCTGGGCACGGTCTTGCTGCTCCAGAGCAAGTACACCACGCGTTATGCGGTGGCGATGTCGCGGAATTTTTATGCGGCCTCGCGGGTGAATGAATTCAACAGGGATATTCCCGAACTTCACGCCTACCAGTTTGTGAACGGCACCATCGACCACGGCCTGCAATTTCTCGACCCGGTCAGGGCCGCGCGGCCCGTGACTTATTACCACGAGCTGAGCGGCGTGGGTCTGGCGCTGAAGGGTCTTTCCGCCCGGCCCAATCTCCGCGTCGGCATTGTCGGGCTCGGTACCGGAACGCTGGCGGCTTACGGCCGGTCCGGCGACACGTTTCGTTTTTATGAAATCAATCCGGACGTGGTGACAATGGCCGGCACGTGGTTCAGCTACCTCAGGCAGTCGAAGGCCCGGGTGGAAATCGTGCCCGGCGATGCCCGCCTGTCGCTGGAACGCGAGCCGCCGCAGAATTTTGACCTGCTGGTGCTCGACGCATTCAGCAGCGACGCGGTTCCGGTGCACTTGCTGACGAAGGAGGCGTTCGACACCTACGCCCGGCACTTGAAACCCGGTGGCGTGATTGCAGTCAATGTTTCCAATGTGAATCTGGACCTGATTCCCGTGGTCACGGGGGACATGGAGCACTTGAACATGGACATGGTCTACATTCACTGGACCAAAGACCCGATGCCGTTTGGATTCCATTCGTCAGGCTGGCTGCTGATGACGCATGATCGGGTTTTTTTGGAGTCGCCCGCCATCTTCTCGCACACGCAACGGCCCGATTCACCGCTGGCGTCTGAAACCATCACCTGGACCGACGACCATGCGAGCGTCTTCCGTATCCTGAAAAGGCGATGGGGTTCGCCGTGATAGCCTGAAAAGGGCCGGGTGTTAATTATTTCTGAGCCAAAAAAAACTGGCGGCAGTCTTTGCAGACCGCCGCCAGCGAGAGAATCAGGAATTTGGAATTCCGTTCGTCCGGGTGGGATTATTGTCCGGTGAAGGTAAACCTGTCCGCGGTGAGGTAGAACTGCGTGGCGGCGGAGTTCTTGCCCGTGACCGTCATCGCGATGGAGTGCGTGCCGGCGGAGGCGAAGGTCACGTTGCCGAGGGTCACCGTCACGTAGGCCTTGGCCGAGGCATACTGGTCGATCGTGGCACCGACCTGCGCGCCATCGACCTTCACCGTGTGCTGGCCGCGAGTGGTATTGGACCAGTAGCGCAGCTGGAGCTGATAAGTGCCGGCGGGAATGCTCGGCGTGGTGAAGGTCATGACCTGGCCCGCGGCGGTGGAGTTGAGGAACTCGACCACGCCGCCGCTGGCGTTCGCATCGCTGCTCGTGCTGACCGTCGCGCCGGTGCCAACGGGTGAGAGGCTCTCGGCCTCGAAGTTGAGCGTGGGCGGAGGGCTTCCGGCATAGCTGGCCGTGGTGATGGGGCTGTCGGTGAAGCCGCTCGCGTAGGCGATGGCCTTGAAAGTCGCCGTGCTGGTGACGGTGATCGGGCCGGAGTAGAGTGTGCCAGTGGTCTCGGTCGGGGTGCTGCCATCGGTTGTGTAGCGGATGAAAGCACCGGGGGTGGCCGAGGTGATGGTCACTGTCTGCGGGAGGGTACCGCTGGGCGGGCTGAAGACCGGCGCGGCGACCTGTTGTTGTACTGTCACCGGGGTGAAGATGAACGAATCCGCGGTGAGGTAGAACTGGGTCGCGGAGGCATTCTTGCCGGTGACCGTCATGACGATGGTATGCGTGCCGCTGCCGATGGTCGCATTGCCGAGAGTGGCGGTGACATAGCTCTGGCTGGCTGCGTACTGGTCGATCGTGCCGCCGACCTGGACTCCGTCGACCTTCACGGTGTGCTGGCCACGCGTCTTGTTGGCCGAATAGCGCAGCTGAACCTGATAGGTGCCGGCGGCGAGGCTGGGCGTGGTGAAGGTGATCGTCTGGCCGGCCGCGGTGGAGTTAAGGAACTCGACCACGCCGCCGCTGGCGTTGGCATCGCTGCTGGTGCTGACGGTGGCGCCGGTACCGACCGGCGAGAGGCTTTCGGCTTCCAAGGTGATCATGCCGCCGACGCTGATGGTGTAGGCGGCGCTGCTGACCGCGCTATCGATGGAGCCGCTCTTGTAGGCGATGGCCTTCAGGGTCTGCGAGCTGCTGACATTTACCGGGGTGTTGGAATAAAGCGTGCCGGCAGTTTCACTCGGGGTGCTGCCATCGGTGGTGTAACGGATCGAGGCGCCGCTGGTGGCGGTGCTGATCGTCACGGACTGTGCGCTGGTGTAAGTGCCGGCGGCGGGACTGAAGGTCGGGGCTGCGACCTGTTGCGAAATATTGAGGGTGTAGGTCGCGCTGACGACATTGCTATCGGTGGATCCGCTCTTGTAAGCGATGGCCTTGAGGGTTTCCGAACCGCTGACGCTCACCGGGCCGGAATAGACTGTTCCGGCGGTTTCACTCGGGGTGCTGCCGTCGGTGGTGTAACGGATCAAGGCGCCGCTGGTGGAAGAGGTGATGCTCACCGTTTGTGCACTGGTATAAGTGCCGCCAGCGGGGCTGAAGGAAGGATCGGAAACGGTGCTGCCACCGCCGCTGCTGCTGCCGCCCTGCCAGAACTGGACGTTGGTCCATGTGGCGGTGATGGGAGCCGTGCCGCTGTCGATCCGGTAGGTGCCGCACTTGTCGTAGATCGGATTTTTGCCACCGGTCAGGGTCTCCGCCAACGTGCCGTTGACGTAGACTTTGACGGTGCCAGCATCGCAATCGAGGATGGTGTTGATGCGGAAGCTGGTGCCGACCGTGAAGGAGCCGAGGGTCTTGCCGGTGGAAACTTCATAGATGACGCCGGAATTTTTGAGGGCGACCATGTTCCAGGGACCGCTGTCCTTCTGGAAGGTCTGCTTCATGCAGATGCCGTTGCCGCCGAAGCTGACCACGGTGCAATCACCCTGAAACTGATGCGTGCCGGAAGACCAGGTGTTGTACTCGCGTTCGCCGCGATCCTTGGTGCCGGAGGTGGTGGACGTGATCTTGAAGGTGTCGCCGTTGACGGTGGCGCTGCCCGAGGTCTGGATTTTGAACGTCTCGGCGATGGAAGACCAGCCGCTGCCGATCTGCGCGTGGGCGCTCACCGCGAGCAGGCCAAGGAGGCCGGCGACGGCTGATTTGATGAGTTTGCGGGTACTTGCACGTTTCATGAGGATTCCTGATTTTGGAGTATGTCTGAGGTTTGCTTACTATGTGTTGCTGAACTGCAGGGGTTGGATTGCAGAAGGGTAAGGGCGGAAGGAGACAAGCCGCACGCGCCTGCCATCTGGATGGAGGCTTCCGTGAAATTCCGCCGCGAGGTCGTCCGGTCGAAGCTGGGGGACCAAGGCTGAAAATATCGACGCGGTGCGAATAAGGAGGTTCTCCTGCAAATTGCTTTGCGATGAATGGTTATTGGGGTGAAACCGCGCACAACGGGGTAGGTGCGCCGAGCAATGGCTCGAAACTCTCGACAGTCGGGGTTCAGGGCCAACATACCGAAGCCCTGTGCGGAAGTATACCCCCCAGAACTACGGGGAACGTGCTTGTGGCCGGAAATCCTCTGTAATGCCCTCATTGAAGGGCAGGTTAGGGATGGGGCGAGAGGGTGCTCCATCGATGGCCACCGCAAAATTTCGCGGGCTTTTAATAACAAAAAAACTGGCGGCGGTTTTTAAGACCGCCGCCAGCGAGAGAATCAGGAATTTGGAATTCTGTTCGTGCGGATGGGATTATTGCCCGACGAAGGTGAATTTGTCGGCGGTGAGATAGAACTGGGTCGCGGCGGAGTTCTTGCCGGTGACCGTCATTACAATCGTGTGGGTGGCGGTGGAGCCGAAGGTTACATTGCCGAGCGTCGCTGTGGTATAGGCGGAGGTCGTGGCGTATTGGTCAATCGTGCCGCCGACCTGAACACCATCGACCTTCACCGTGTGCTGGCCGCGGGTCGTGTTGCTCTTGTAACGCAGCTGGACCTGATAGGTGCCAGGGGGAATGCTCGGCGTGGTGAAGGTGATGGTCTGGCCGGCCGCGGTGGAGTTGAGAAACTCGACCACGCCGCCGCTGGCGTTGGCATCGTTGCTGATGCTGACCGTGGCACCGGTGCCGACCGGCGACAGGCTCTCGGCTTCGAGGTTCACGGTGGGCGGTGGTCCACCGCTGCCAATGGAGTAAGCGGCAGTGGTGACCGGGCTGTCGGTGAAACCATTTTCGTAGGCGATGGCGTTCAGCGTCACGCTGCTGCTGATGCTCACCGGACTGGAATAAAGCGTGCCGGCGGTTTCCGAAGGCGTGCTGCCGTCCGTGGTATAACGAATCGAAGCGCCGCCGGTCGCGGAGGTGATCGTCACCGTCTGCGGGCTCGAGTAGTTTCCGCCGCCGGGACTGAACGCGGGCGCCGAAGCTTGCTGGGTGCTCTCGCCGGTGCCCTGGAACATGACCAGCGCATCCCGGTCGGCGGCAGGAATCGTCACGGCCTGGCCGGCGGTCACCTGCCGGCTGAAAAGCTGGGCCGGCACGAGGTTCAGGTTGTTGTCCCGCCAGACGAGGCCGGCGTCGGCGGTTTCCGTGAAGCCGGCGCCGGTGAGGAACGCGGGCGCGGAGCCGGTCTTGGTGCACATGACATAGATCGTGGCGTTGCCCGTGACGGTGAAGCCCAGGGCGGTGGCCATGCCCGACTTGGTCACGCGGTGGGTGGCGATCCAGGTTGCGCCCTGGACGGCGGCCGGCACGTCGTTGAAGGAATTGTCCGCCGTCGAGTCGAGGTCGTAGTAAATCGGCCACTGTGCCTGCACCGGCATGTTCATGTAGTAGGCGGGATTACTGGAATTGGAACTCGTGAGGCTGGTCACGAGGGGATTGTTCACCGGCAATGTGGCCAGGCCGCCGCTGCCGTAGAAGTAAACGACGGCGGAGTCGGTGTTGCCCGCGCCATCGGAAACGGAGAGAGTGTTTGCTCCCGTGTGCATCTGCACCGGCCAGTAGAAGACGTTGTTGACCGTCTGGGTCCCGGTGAAGCCGGAATCGTTTTGCGCGTACTTTCCATTGTTCAGCGTGGAGACCACCTGTCCGTTCAGGGTCAGTGTCAGGCTGGGCGCATTGCTGTAGGCCTTGACGCCGTTGGTCGCCGAGCCCTTGCGCAGGAAATAGCGCTTGGAAGTGAGATGCACGGTGCGGACGTCTGAACGCAGGAAGCAGCGGAAAAGATAATAGCTGTCCTTCGGGTCGGCGGCGTAGGTGACCAGGCCCTTGGTGTTCAATCCCACGGGGCTCTTGTATTTCACATCGGTGATGTCGCGCAGGACCCACCAGGTGAACATGCCCAGTTTTCCGCTGTTGTTCTTGATCGAGGTCTGGAAACGCGCCTCGGCCACGAGCTGCTGATACTCCTCCGGCTCGTAAGAATTCACGGTGAACTTGCCGGCCGTGTAATCGGTGTGGGTCGTCACGACGCCGCCCGCGCCGTTTTCCGTGATGTAGCCCGAGCTTTGCATTTTCCAGCGATCGCCGCCGTACCAGCCGGGATAGGTGTTGTTGGCGATGAAGTCGGCGTTCTTGCACGTCATGTTGGCCACCACGACATCGCGGGTCGGGTCGAGGGCCTTGACGATGGGGACTTCGCGCTCGGCGACCGTTTCGCCGGCTTCGTTGCCGACCGACCAGACGGCGATCGAAGGATGATTGTAGTTCTGCTTCACCCATTCGGTGGTGATCGTGTCGGCTGTGCTGGTGGCCTCATCCGGGTTCGTGTGGCCGTTTTCCGTCCAGCAGAGGATGCCGAGCTGGTCGCACTGGTCGTATTCGTACTGCGCGCGCGGGTAGTGGGAAAAGCGGACCCAGTTCACGCCCAGGTCCTGCATCAGGCCGAAGTTGACCTGCAGGTCGCTGTCCTCGACGGCGGAGAACTTGGTTTCGATTTCCTGGTGAAGATCGGCACCGCGCAGAAGGATCGCCTTGCCGTTGAGCGCAACCACGCCACCGCTGCTCTTTGAAACCCATCCGCTCCAGACCAGGCTGCGAAAACCGGTTGGCTGGGTGACGGCGTCGATAGTCTGGCCACCGGCGATGACGCTGGTCACGACATGGTACACATTGGGCGCACCTGGGGCCCAGAGCTGGGGATTGCTTACGGTTCCCTTGAGCGTGACGGAAGTCCGCTGGTTCGCCGGGACAGTGGCGTTGGCGGTGTAGGTGGCGACCGTCGCGCCCGCCGGATCCTGCAGCACGGCCTGGACCTGCACACTTTGCGAAGCGGCGAGGGTGTTGCGAACGAGGGCCTGGATGCTCAGGCTGGCCGAGGTGGCGGTGACACCGGTGGGAGTGATGTAAATGCCCGGCGAGGAGGAATCCGTCGGATCGATGTGCACCGGATCGGTCGCCAGCAGCCAGACATGCCGGTACAGTCCGCCCCAGACAGTGTAGAGCCGGGTGTTGGAAGGAAGGCAGTCGGCGGTGTCCGCGGGATCGTTGTCCACCCGTACGGCGATCACGTTATTGGCGCCCACGGTCAGCGCGGCTGTGGCGTCGAAGGTGAAGCGGGTGTAGGCGCCGCGGTGCTGGCCGAGATGCTGGCTATTGACGTAAACATCGGAGATGGCGGCGGCGCCCTCGAAAACCAAGTAGAGATGCTTGCCGGCGAGGTCGGCTGGCACCGTGTAATTCAGCTTGTACCATCCGGCCTGAACGGTGGTGGGCTGGAGGCGCGTCTGATAAACATGCGGAACGTAAACGTCCTGGAACGGGCCACTGTTGAAGCCGGAAGAGCCAAAGGCCGGCAGGGCGGAGGCGGTGGCGGCACCGAAGAATTGCCAGGAGCCGGCGAAGCTGGGGCCGGACAGAGGAATCTGTTGCCGCGCGTCCTGCGCGAAGAGCGGAAACGTCGGGAGTATCAGGCAGGCGGCGCCGAGGAATGATCGCAAGGCGCGGAAACGGCCAAATCGCATCTCCATGCGAGTGGCGAGGGCGGGGGTATTCATGGTTGGGGGCTTTTTGTGGGAGGGTACTGAGGGGCATTCTGCACATCGGGGTAGACGTCCCGGAAGGCAGCATTGAAGCCTTAAGATTAAATCCAGCGGCGAGGCCACGCAAGGTTGATGCATCCCTAGTCCGGCCGGCCGCATTCTTTCTGCTGAATTCCAAGGAGAGTGCCAAAAAAACGGGCGGCGGTTTTTTAAGACCGCCGCCAGTGAGAGAACCCGGAATTTTAAATTCCGTTCGTGCGGATGGATTATTGTCCGATGAAGGTAAACTTGTCAGCCGTGAGGTAGAACTGGGTCGCGGCGGAGTTCTTGCCCGTGACCGTCAGCGTGATGGTGTGCGGGCCGGCCGTGGGGAAGGTCACCGTACCTAGGGTGACGGTGACATAGCCCTTGGCCGAGGCGTACTCGTCAATCGTGCCGCCGATTTGAACCCCGTCGATCTTCACTATGAACTGGCCGCGGGTGGTATTGGCCCAGTAGCGCAGCTGGAACACATAGGTGCCTGCCGGAATGCTCGGCGTGGTGAAGGACATGGCTTGGCCGGGAGCGGTGGAGTTGAGGAACTCGACCACGCCGCCGCTGGCGTTGGCATCAGCACTGGTGCTGACCGTCGCACCGGTGCCGACCGGAGAGAGACTCTCCGCCTCGAAGTTGAGCGTGGGCGGCGGGCTTCCGGCATAGCTGGCCGTGGTGATCGTGCTGTCGGTGAAGCCGGCCTCGTAGGCGATGGCCTTGAAGGTCGTCGTGCTGGTGACCGTGATCGGACCGGAGTAGACCGTGCCGGCGGTTTCACTCGGGGTGCTGCCATCCGTGGTGTAACGGATCGAAGCGCCGGGGGTGGCCGAGGTGATCGTCACCGTCAGCGGGAGGGTGCCGCTGGGCGGGCTGAAGACCGGCGCGGCGACCTGTTGTTGCACGGTCACGGGCGTGAACGTGAACGAATCGGCTGTGAGATAGAACTGGCTCGCGGCGGAGTTCTTGCCGGTGACCGTCATCGCGATGCTGTGCGCGCTGATGGAGGCGAAGGTTACATTGCCCAGGGTGACGGTGACGTAGCCCTTGGCCGTGGCGTACTGGTCGATCGTGCCGCCGAGCTGAGTGCCGTCGACCTTCACCGTGTGCTGGCCGCGGGTGGTGTTGGCCCAGTAGCGCAGCTGGACCTGATACGTGCCGGCTGCGATGGCAGGCGTGGTCAGGGTCATGATCTGGCCGGCCGCGGTGGAGTTGAGGAACTCGACGATTCCGCCGCTGGCGTTGGCGTCCGCACTGGTGCTGACCGTCGCGCCGGTGCCAACGGGTGAGAGACTCTCGGCTTCCAGCGTGATGGGGACAGCGCCGATGGTGTAGGTGGCACTGGTGAGAGGGCTGTCTTCATAGCCTGGTTTGGAAGCCATGGCTTTGACGATCGTGTTCCCCGTGATCGGGATGGGGTTGAAATAAACAATGCCGGGGGTGCTGCCATCCGTGGAGTAGCGGATGGTCGCTCCGATGGTCGCGGTGCTGAGCGTCAGGTTTTGCGCGGTGATATAGTTGCCGCTGGGAGGACCGAAGGTGACGGGCGCCACTGCCAGTGTATAAGGAGCGACGCTGACATTGCTGTCGGCCAAGCCGCTGGCGAACGCGATGGCCTGCAGGGTCGTGGTGCCAGTGATCGCCACGGGGCTGCCGTAGAGAATGCCATGGGTCTCGGTCGGCAGGCTGCCATCGGTGGTGTAGTTGATGGAGGCGCCGGTGCTGGCTGAGGAGATCGTCACCGATTGATCATTATTATAAGTGCCGCTGACCGGGCTGAACGTGGGTGTGGCCGCTTTGGGCGTGGTGATCGTGTAGAGTCCGCTCGTCACGGGGCTGTCGGTGAAGCCGGTCTCGTAGGCGATGGCCTGGAGGGTGGTCGTGCTGCTGATGCCCACGGGCGTGCCGGTATAGAGCGTGCCATTGGTTTCGCTCGGTGCGCTGCCGTCGGTCGTATAGTGGATCGAAGCGCCACTTGTGGCTGAGGTGATCGCCACATTTTGCGTGGTCGAATACGTGCCGGCGGCAGGGCTGAAGGCGGGCGCGGCGGCCTGGGGGGTCGCGCTGGCGTTGGGCCCGACATCGGCCGCGGTCAGAAGCTTGGCGACGATGGGTGCGCCGGAGAATTCGTCCGCGCCCACATCAGGCGTGGCATCGCGCGATTGTCCGTCCATGTCGACGCCCGGGCTGGGGACGGGAGTCGTGCCGGTGTTGATGGCCGGGCTTCCGGCCTGGAGATGGAACACGCCATTGCCATCCGCGACTAGGAGGGGATTGACGGTCCGATAGCCGCTGGCGGGCAGGTCGCCGGCAGTGGCGTTGAACAGAATGTTGCCGCTGTAAGTCGGGCTGGAGAACGGACCAGAGAGACTGAGAGCCGCGCCGCCGCCCTGGATGATATTATTGGCGATCGTGGCATGGGTCGCGCCCAGGCCGCCGGACCGGGAAGGCAGGGTCATGTTGACCGTGTTATTGACGAGGGTGTTGTACGACACCTCGCAGAAGTCCGGTCGATCGTGGCTGCCCAATGGCGCGCCGGATTCGACATCGCCGTCGCCATTGCCGATGTAGATGGCGGGGTTGCACCCGGTGAAGAAATTGCTGAAGATCTTGTTATTATCGCCGAAGAACCGGCAGCCTGGGGTGTTGATGAAATAATTTCCATAAACCGAGTTGAAATTGCCATGCCGGATCGTGAACTCGGCCGTGTTGCTGTTGAGCGTATTGTAGCGGTAGGTGTTATTGCACGATTTGTTGGAAATGGACTCGGGCTCGGCGTTACATCTGAGCAGCAAGTTGTACTCAATGATCCCGAACCCGTCGGTGAGGCTGATGCCGCTCAGGCCGAAGCGGATCGTCTCGGCGCCGTTGCCGCCGGCGCTGTTGGTCAGGTCATGGAAGTAGTTGTGGTGAATCCAGACATGCTGCGCGATCCGGCCGCTGGGACCCTCGACCTCGATGGCCTGGCCCAGGGTGTTGCGGGCCGCGAATTCGTTGAAGTCGATCTGGCTGTCGTCGCCCATGATATTCAACTCGGCGGCGTTGCCGGGGCACTGGAAGACGTTCCGGCTGAAACGGCAGTGGCTCGCGCCGGCCTCGATGGTCGTCGTGCCGGCCGAGTGCTTGAAGACGAAGCCCTGCACGGTGGCGTAGGCGGCCGTGCTGGCGAAATCAAAGCCGTGGGATCCGGTGATGGTGGCGCCGCCGATGGTGGCGGCTTCAATCGTGATCGGCGCAGTGGCGGTGCCGGCCACGCCGACGCTGATGGTGCTGCCGGCACTGTAGCTGCCGTTGCTGAGGATGATGACGTCGCCGGGATGGGCGCTGTTGATCGCCGTTTGCAGGGTGGCGAGTGACGATACGGTGGTGGTAGTGGCGCGGGCCGCTTCGGATCCTAGTAGGCACAAGATCGAAAGACAGCCGAGGACACGGGACAGGGACATTTTCATGATTTCTCCTTCAGGGATTCTGGTTAGGGACAAGCAGGCGGGGTGGACGCAGCTGCGCTGGGGGGAGAGCGAGCCGCGACGGGTAACCTGGCAGGGGAGAGTAGTCACACGGGCGGCGACTACCCTCCCCATTATTGGGGGGGATGATCGGAAAGGAGCGCGCAGCGGGATTTTCTCTGCGCGCTCCCGTGGGATTTTATTGTCCGACGAAGGAGAACCGGTCCGCGGTGAGGTAGAACTGGGTCGCGGCGGAGTTCTTGCCCGTGACCGTCATCGCGATGGTGTGCGTGCCGGCGGAGGCGAAGGTCACACTGCCCAGGGTCACTGTTACGTAGCCCTTGGCCGAAGCATACTGGTCGATCGTGCCGCCAATCTGCGTGCCGTCGATCTTCACCGTGTGCTGGCCGCGGGTGGTATTGGCCCAGTAGCGCAGCTGGAACTGATAGGTGCCGGCAGGAATGCTCGGCGTGGTGAAGGTCATGACCTGGCCGGCCGCGGTGGAATTGAGGAACTCGACCACCCCGCCGCTGGCGTTGGCGTCGCTGCTGGTGCTGACCGTCGCGCCGGTACCGACCGGAGAGAGACTCTCCGCTTCGAAGTTAAGCGGGGGAGGCGGTATTCCGGTATAGGTGGCGCTGGTCACCGTGCTGTCGGTGAAGCCGGCTTCGTACGCGATGGCCTTGAGGGTCGTCGTGCTGGTGATGTTGACCGGACCGGAGTAGATCGTGCCGGCCGTTTCACTCGGCGTGCTGCCGTCCGTCGTGTAACGGATGAAAGCGCTAGCGGTGGTGGTGTTGATTGTCACCGACAGCGGAAGGGTGCCGCTGGGCGGATTGAAGGTTGGCGCGGCGACTTGCGGCTGCACGCTCACCGGGGTGAAGGTGAACTTGTCCGCCGTGAGATAGAACTGGGTCGCGGCCGAATTCTTGCCGGTGACAGTCATGACAATGGTATGTGCGCCGCTGCCGCTGAGGGTGACATTGCCGAGGGCAGCGGTAACATAGGCCTGGGTGGCGGCGTACTGGTCGACCGTGCCGCCGATCTGGACTCCATCGATCTTCACGTTGTGCTGGCCGCGGGACTTGTTGGCCGAATAACGCAGCTGAACCTGATAGGTGCCGGCGGCAATGGCCGGCGTCGTGAGGGTCATGGCCTGGCCGGTGGCGGTGGCATTGAGGAACTCGACCACGCCGCCGCTGGCGTTGGCATCGTTGCTGATGCTCACGGTGGCGCCGGTGCCGACCGGCGAGAGGCTTTCCGCTTCCAGGGTGATCACGCCGCCCACGCTGATGGTGTAGGCTGCGCTGCTCACCGTGCTGTCGATGGAGCCGCCTTTATACGCGATGGCCTTGAGGGTTTCCGAGATACCGACGCTCACCGGCCCGGAGTAAAGGGTGCCAGCGGTTTCGGAAGGCGTGCTGCCATCGGTGGTGTAACGGATCGAGGCGCCGCTGGTGGCTGAGGTGACGGTCACATTTTGCGCACTCGCATATGTGCCAGCGCCGGGGCTGAAGCCCGGAGCGGCCACTTGTTGGGGCAGGTTGATCGTGTAGGTCGCGCTCGTCACCGCGCTGTCGGTGAAGCCGCTGGCGTAGGCGATGGCATTAAGCGTAGTGGTACTTCCGACACTGACGGGGGTGCCGGAGTAGAGCGTGCCGGCGGTTTCGGAAGGCGTGCTGCCATCGGTGGTGTAACGGATCGCGGCACCGCTGGTGGCCGAGGTGAGGGTCACGCTTTGCGCGCTGGTGTAGGTGCCGGCGGCCGGGCTGAAGACAGGTGCGGCGGCCGGGTTACTGCCGCCGCCGAGCGGATCGACATCGGCGAAGGTGGTGCCGAGCTTGGCATCGGTCATGAAAGTGGAGGCGGGGCCCTTGCCGTTTACGGTGGCCGAGCGATAGACGCCCCATTTGAATTCCACATACGAGCCGGGCTTTTGGTCCACGAGCGAACACACATAGTGGTTTGTGCCGTCGATAAAGGTCTGCCTGACCCCATCATACCATATTTCGACGTAACCCTTGGTGGGATCCGTGCTGAGCTTTATATGGAGGACGAAGCTGTGCCAGACGCCAATTTTGAAGGGGGTCTTCCAGAAATTAACATCGGCACCGTTGACGCCATTTTGCATATAGAGGTTGCCGTCGCCATTGACACAGCGAAGGACGAGCGGAGCGCCCTGGCCGGCCGGGCCGTAGCCATGCATCTGGAAAAGCGCCACCCAATCGCCGCCGGTCGGCATCGGATTCCACATTTCCCGCCAGCCGATGTAGTATTCGCCGGTGACCGAGACGCGGAAGTCGCCGCTGGGCGTTACGGTGCCCTTGGACTCGCACCGCTCCTTGGCGTAGGAGGAATCATCCCACGTGTCGTAGCGATAAACCTGGCCGAAAGTTCCGAGCGGGTCGTTAACGATGCTGATCGTGCCGGGCGCTTCCTCGAGGCTTTCAAACACGCTGGTGCCGCGGCTGGTGTCCGTCTGCCACAAAAGTGTGGCGCGGGCGGCGGGCGTGAACAGACAGAAAAAAGCAACGCCGGCAAGCAAGCCTGCGATTTGCAAGTATTTTGATTTCAAGGAGAAGCGAAAAAGCTTCGCCGACAATGCGGACTGGTAGTAGGGGGACATGACTTTATCGGTTGGGGGTTGTCGGAACAGCGGCTGAAGGGGGTGGACAGTCGCTGGCCGTGTGGGGACAGGTCAGGGGAGATGCACACGAACAATGCCGGCGAACCTTCTCAACCGAGCGGATGCTTATACCGATAAGCAGATTTACGGGCAGGATGAGGCCTTAACTTGATGGTGCGGCGAAACCAAAAAAACTGGCGGCAGCCTTTGCAGACCGCCGCCAGCGAGAGAATCAGGAATTTTGAATTCCGTTCGTACGGATGAATTATTGTCCGACGAAGGTGAACTTGTCGGCGGAAAGCTGCTCGGCGCTGGAGGCGGAGTTCTTGCCGGTGACGGTGAGCTTGACGGTGTGGGTGCCCGCCGAAGCGAAGGTCACGGTGCCGAAGGTGGTCGTCGGGTAGGACTGGGCGGCGGAATACTGGTCGAGGGTGCTGCCAAGGTTGGTGCCGTCGACCGAGAGCTGGAGAATGCCGCGGCTATTGTTACCCTTCCATTCCATCTGAATCTGGTAGGTGCCGGCGGCGATGCTCGGGAGGGCGAAGCTGATGGAGTCGCCGACACTATTGCCGGCCAGCTCGACCCACTTGCCGCCGCTGGAGTTGGTGTCGGTCTGGACCGAGGCCGTGGCGCCGCTGGGCGTGTTGGTGAGACTTTCCGCCTCGAAGTTCAGCGTGGGCGGAGGCGTGACCGTGATCGTGTAGGTGCCGCTGGTCACCGGGCTATCGGTGAACCCGCTCTCATACGCGATGGCCTTCAGTGTTTTGGTGCTGCTGATATTCACTGGGCCGGAGTAGATCGTGCCAGCCGTCTCGCTCGGCGTGCTGCCATCAGTAGTGTAACGGATGGTCGCACCGCTGGTGGACGAAGTGATGGTCACATTCTGCACGGTGGAGTAGGTGCCCGCCGCGGGACTGAATGAAGGCGCGGCGGCCTGGGGCTGCACGGTCACCGGCGTGAAGGTGAAGCTATCGGCGGTGAGCAGGAACTTGGTCGCGGAAGCGTTCTTGCCCGTCACCGTCAGCGCAATGCTGTGCGGGCCGGCCGTGCTGAAAGTCACATTGCCCAGAGTGGTCGTAAGGAAGGCTGCGGTGGCGGCATATTGGTCGACCGTTCCGCCGATTTGAGTGCCGTCGATCTTCACGGTGTGCTGGCCATGGGTCGCCGCCGCCCAGTAGCGCAGCTGGAACTGATAGGTGCCCGCCACGATGCTGGGCGTCGTGAAGGTCATGATCTGGCCGGTGGCGGTGGAATTGAGGAATTCCACCACTCCGCCGCTGGCGCCGCTGTTGTTGCTGATGCTGACCGTCGCGCCGGTGCCGACGGGGGAAAGGTTCTCCGCTTCGAAGGTGACGGCGACGGGATTGCCGCTGCCGATCGTGTAGGTGGCGCTGGTGACGGGGGCGTCGGAATAGCCGGCTTTGTAGGCGATGGCCTTGAGCGTGCTCGTGGTGCTGACCGTGATGAGAGTGGAGTAGATCGTGCCGCTGGTCTCGCTCGGAGTGCTGCCATCGAGAGTGTAGCGGATAATGGCTCCATTGGTCGCGGTGCTGAGAGTCACGGTTTGGGCGCTGGCATAAGCGCCGGCCGCCGGACTGAAGGTCACTGGCGCCACCACGAGCGTATACGGAGCGATGCTGACCGTGCTGTCGGCCAAGCCGCTTCCGAACGCGAGGGCTTGCAGAGTGGTGGTCGCGTTGATCGTGACCGGACTGCCGTAGAGCGTGCCATGAGTCTCGGTGGGCATGCTGCCATCGGAGGTGTAGTTGATGGAGGCGCTGCTGGTGGCCGAGGTGATGGCCACGCTTTGGTCGTTATTGTAAGTACCGGCGACAGGATTGAAAACGGGCGCCGCGGCTTTTGGCACGCTGATTGTGTAGATGCCTGCGGTGACGGGACTGTCGGTAAAGCCGGTCTCGTAGGCGATGGCCTGGAGGGTCGCGGTGCTGTTGATCGTCACCGCGCTGCCAGTGTAGATCGTCCCGTTGGTTTCGCTCGGGGTGCTGCCGTCGGTGGTGTAGCGAATGGTCGCACCGCTGGTGGAAGTGGTGATGGTTACATTTTGCGCGGTGGCATACGTGCCGGCGGCGGGACTGAAGACCGGCGCAGCCGCTGGCGGGGTCGTGGTCAGATCGGCATTCGGGCCGACATCGCTCGCGACGAGAAACTTGGCCGTGACGGGCGCGGTGGAAAATTGATCCGCGCCCTTGTCTTTGCCGGTGTCGGGACGGGGCTGGCCGTCCATGTCGACCGTGACGTTGGGATAACTGCCGGTGGCGGTGCCGATCGCCGGGCTGCCGCTCTGAAGGCGGAAAACGCCATTGGCGTCCGCGGCAAGCAGGGGATTGACCGAGGTGTAGCCGCTTGAGGGAATGTTGCCGACGTTGGTCGTCTTCCAGATGATGTTGCCGCTCCAAACCGGATTGGTGTAAGGGGAGCTGGCGATGTTCACGGCCGTCGTGCCGCCCTGGATGATATTGTTGGCGAACGTGGTGTGCGTGGCACCGAGGCCGCCGCTGCGGCCGTTCATCTCATATTGGGTGGTGTTGTTGACGAGCGTGTTGAAGGTGATGACACAGTTGTCGGGGCGGTCATGGCTGGTCAGCGCGGCGCCGGACTCGACGTCGCCGTCGCCGTTGCCAATATTGATGGCGATGTCATTTCCCTCGAGGTAATTGCTGAAGACCTGATGGCTGTCGCCATAGATGCGGATGCCGCTCGAGTTCTTGATGTAGTTTCCGTAATAGAGGCAGCTGTTGCCGTGGCGCTGGCTGATCTGGCCGCCGTTGCTGCAGTCGAGCAGGGTGTTGAAGCGATAGGTGTTGCCGCAGGATTTGTTGGAAATCACCTCGTTCTCGCCGCTGCAGCGCAAAAAGAGGTTGTATTCACAAATGCCGTCGCCGGTCGAAAGACTGAGGCCGCTCAGGCCCCAGCGGATTGTCTCGGCGCCGTTGCCGCTCTGGGCGGCGAAATCGTGAAAATAATTATGGTGCACCCACAGCCGGCGGGCCACTTGGCTGCCGGAGCCGCTGATGTCGAGCATCTCGCCGAGGCTCGATTTGTTGCCCAGGTCATTATAATCGATTTCGGCGTCGTCGCCGCTGATCTGGATGTAGGAGACAGTGGAGCCGCTCGGGATGGAGAGCTGGATGACGTTGCGCGAATAACGGCAGTGGCTCGTGCCGGTGGGAATGCTCAGGCTGCCCGAGTGCTTCAGCACGAAGCCCTGGACCGTGCACCAAGCGGCTGGACTGGTGAAGACGATCGGGCCGGAACCGGTGATGGTCGCTCCGCCAATCGTCTCGGCTTTGATCACGATGGGCGCAGCGGAGGTGCCGGTGCGATTGATGGTGATGGCGCTGCTGGTGGCGTAGCTGCCATTCTTCAGGATGATGGTGTCGCCGGCATTGGCGCCGTTGATTGCCGTTTGCAGCGCGGAGATCGACGTCACGGTGGTGGTGGCAGCCTGGACCGCTCCGATTCCAAGCAAGCCAAGGATCGAAGCACAAGCCAGGGCGCGGGACATTAACGTTTTCATAAGCTTCCTTTCAGGATACTGGTTAGGGGACAAATCGCCGGGGCGATTGGCCGCCCGGCGTTGGGGAACGCGAGCGACCGGGGTAATCCTGTATAATAAGGGAGCGGTGGCTTGTGCGCCTATCCTCAATATTGAGGGGAAAGCGGGTGGAGAGCGCACAAGCCAAGGGGCCTTCTGTGCGCTCCCCGTTGAGTTTTACTGCCCGACGAAGGTGAACTTGTCGGCAGTGAGGTAGAACTGGGTAGCGGCCACGTTCTTGCCCGTGACCGTCAGCGCGATGGAGTGCGTGCCGGCGGAGGCGAAGGTCACGTTGCCGAGGGTGACTGTGACATAGGCCTTGGCCGAGGCGTACTGGTCGATGGTGCTGCCGACCTGCGTGCCGTCGACTTTTACCGTATGCTGGCCGCGGGTGGTGTTGGCCCAATAGCGCAGCTGGAACTGATAGGTGCCGGCGGGAATGCTCGGCGTGGTGAAGGTCATGACCTGGCCGGCCGCGGTGGAGTTGAGGAACTCGACGATTCCACCGCTGGCATTGGCATCGCTGCTGGTGC